>Ga0137465_1000012_pt1 | contig 199610 bp, 168 predicted proteins | sample EasRivERMGT828_2_FD_104906 | JGI IMG/M metagenome (GOLD analysis project Ga0137465, IMG submission 104906) | Soil microbial communities from meander-bound floodplain in the East River, Colorado, USA - East River MetaG ERMGT828_2 | ecosystem: Environmental > Terrestrial > Soil > Floodplain ... | reverse complement strand
TAGAAAGGAGGTGATCCAGCCGCAGGTTCCCCTACGGCTACCTTGTTACGACTTCACCCCAATCACTGACCATACCTTAGATGCCTGCCTCCCTTGCGGGTTAGCCCGGCAGCTTCTGGTACAGCCAGCTTTCGTGGTGTGACGGGCGGTGTGTACAAGGCCCGGGAACGTATTCACCGCAGCCTGCTGATCTGCGATTACTAGCGATTCCGACTTCATGCAGTCGAGTTGCAGACTGCAATCCGAACTGAGACCGGCTTTTTGGGATTCGCTCACTCTCGCGAGTTTGCAGCCCTCTGTACCGGCCATTGTAGCACGTGTGTAGCCCGGGACGTAAGGGCCATGATGACTTGACGTCATCCCCACCTTCCTCCGGTTTATCACCGGCAGTCTCTCTAGAGTGCCCAGCTTAACCTGATGGCAACTAAAGACAAGGGTTGCGCTCGTTGCGGGACTTAACCCAACATCTCACGACACGAGCTGACGACAGCCATGCAGCACCTGTGCACCAGCCCCGAAGGGAAGGTGTGTTTCAACACCAGTCTAGTGCATGTCAAGTCTGGGTAAGGTTCTTCGCGTTGCGTCGAATTAAACCACATGCTCCACCGCTTGTGCGGGCCCCCGTCAATTCCTTTGAGTTTCAACCTTGCGGCCGTACTCCCCAGGCGGAGCACTTATTGCGTTAGCTGCGGCACTGGAGGGGTCGATGCCTCCAACACCTAGTGCTCACCGTTTACGGCTAGGACTACCGGGGTATCTAATCCCGTTTGCTCCCCTAGCTTTCGCGCCTCAGCGTCAGTATCGGGCCAGATGGACGCCTTCGCCACCGGTGTTCCTCCTGATATCTACGCATTTCACCGCTACACCAGGAATTCCTCCATCCTCTCCCGTACTCAAGCCAGGCAGTTTGGGATGCAGGTCCTCGGGTGAGCCGAGGGATTTCACATCCCACTTACCTAACCGCCTACACGCCCTTTACGCCCAGTGATTCCGAACAACGCTTGCTCCCCCCGTGTTACCGCGGCTGCTGGCACGGAGTTAGCCGGAGCTTATTCGTCGAGTACCGTCAAGCAACCAGATTGTTCACCTGATTGCGTTTCTTCCCCGACAAAAGGAGTTTACAACCCAAAGGCCTTCATCCTCCACGCGGCGTCGCTTGGTCAGGGTTTCCCCCATTGCCAAAGCCTCTCGACTGCTGCCTCCCGTAGGAGTCTGGGCCGTATCTCAGTCCCAGTGTGGCTGACCATCCTCTCAGACCAGCTACCCATCGTCGCCTTGGTGGTCCGTTACACCGCCAACTAGCTAATGGGACGCGAGACCATCTTCAGCCGGTAGCTTGCAAGCAGAGGCCACCTTTGACCTCAGGACCATGCAGTCCCGTGGTCTCATGCGGTATTAGCACTCCGTTGGGAGTGTTATCCCCCTGCTGAAGGCAGGTTCCTCACGCGTTACTCACCCGTTCGCCACTCTACTCGAGGGATTGCTCCCTCTTTCGCGTTCGACTTGCATGCCTAATCCACGCCGCCAGCGTTCGTTCTGAGCCAGGATCAAACTCTCCGTGGTGAAAAAATATACGGAGAAACGTGCCACGGAGCTTGCGCCCCGTCACACGGATCAATTGCAAGGTATCCCTCGTTCCTCGATCTCCTTGCGGAAATCTCGGTAAAGGGGGCCTCTTCGGGCACTTCAGATTCGCGTGCGCTATTCGGTTTTCAAAGAGCAAGAAGTAGCTTCGTCCGCCTCTCGATGAAAAAGGCGGACGGGGAATCTAGCCTCGTTCAAGATGGGTGTCAAACCGACAAGCAACTGGAAGGCGATTCCCTGCAGCGAGGGCAATATAGGGGCGGTCCAGTGGGCTGTCAACCCCCACACCCAACCGGCCAAAAAGCCGGAAAAATGTCAGTTAGCGGCGATCCGCTGTTCCCGAGCCGACCTCGATACGGACCATCTTCCGGCCCACCCGAAGCACCGCCGAACCCTGCGGCTCCCACCGGAAATTGCGGTCGGAGATCTTCACTCCATCGAGGCTCACCGCGCCCTGATCGACTGCCCGCCAGGCGGCGCTGCCGCTGGCCGCAAGCCCGGACGCCACCAGCAAATCCTTGATTCCCATGGCCTTGTCGCTCTCGATCCGGACGGTCGGCAGGTCTTCCGGAACACCCTTCTTCTGGAACTGGGTTTCGAAATCGGCCTGCGCCCGATCGGCCGCGGCATCGCCGTGATAGAGGGCGACGATCCGGTGCGCCAGGCGCTTCTTCAAGGTCATGGGATGAACCGAGGAATCGCCGCGTCCGAGCGCTTCGATATCTCTTTCAACGGCTTTCCGTTGGTCGATGTCGAGCGCGGCGGCGAGCCTCCAGAACACCGGCATCACGGCGTCCGACAGGCTCATCAGCTTGCCGTACATCTCGGACGGAGCCTCGGTCACGCCGACGTAGTTGCCGAGACTCTTGCCCATGCGCTGTCCGCCATCGAGTCCGGGCAGGAGCGGCATCGTCATCACGACCTGCGGAAGCTGCCCGTGCAGCTCCTGGAGGGCGCGGCCGACCAGCAGGTTGAACTTCTGCTCGGTCCCGCCCAGCTCGACGTCGGAGCGGATCGCCACTGAGTCGTAGCCCTGCATCAGTGGATAGAACAGCTCGTGAACGCTGATCGGGTGGCGGTCGGCAAAGCGCTTCGCGAAGTCGTCGCGCTCGAGCATGCGGGCGACCGTGTATTGCGAGGCGAGGCGCATGACGTCCATGAAGCGCATCTTCGAGAACCACTCGCCGTTGCGGTGCACCTCCACGGGCAGCAGCGGCGCCGGCGGAGATCGATCGACGATCCGATGGAACTGATCCAGGTAGGTCGCCGCGTTGCGCTCGACCTCCTCCTCGGTGAGCTGCGGGCGGGCGCGGTTGCGACCACTGGGATCACCAACCATCCCGGTGTAGTCGCCGACGATCAACACGACCTGGTGCCCGAGCTGCTGGAATTCGCGCAGCTTCCTGAGCCCGACGGCGTGGCCGAGGTGGATGTCGGGGGCAGTCGGATCGAACCCCTGCTTGACGCGGAGTGGACGTTTCTCGCTCCGACTGCGCTCGAGACGCTCGAGCAACTCGCCTTCCGGAAGCACTTCCTCCGTGCGATCCAGCAGGGTCTCGAGCTGCTCGGTGGGGCTCATCGACAGGTATGCAGGAGAGGCGCTCACCGAACGATACTAGGCAGCGTTGCGAAACGCGGCAACCACCGGGGCTCGGGGCCCCGTGTTCTTGACCGCCTCGACTCCATCCCCCTAGTGTCGGAAGAGTCTTGGACCATCTCGGAACCGAAATGAGACAGAAGGCCGTGCGGGCGGCCCGGCGCTTCCCGTGGCGGCTGTTCTTCGTCATCGTCGTGGTCGCCGCTTTCGGCGCGGCCGGCGCCGTGTTCGGCGTCGTCCGATGGATTGGCCGCGATCTCCCGACGACCGAACAGCTCACCTCCATCAAGCCCGCCGTCAAGACCCTGGTCTACGACGCGCGCGGCCGGGTTCTCCACGAGTTCTACAAGGAGAACCGCTCGTCGGCGGCGCTCAAGGACATTCCGCGCCACATGATCAACGCGACGATCTCGACCGAGGACCGCAGCTTCTATCAACACTGGGGCGTGGACCTGTGGGGCATCGGCCGCGCCATGATCGCCAACGTAACGCGCCGGCGCACCAGCGAAGGCGGGAGCACCATCACGCAGCAGCTCGCCCGCAACCTGCTCGGCAGCTACGAGCGCACCCTGACGCGCAAGCTCAAGGAGACCGCGCTCGCGATCGACATCGAGCGCAACTACTCCAAAGACCAGATCCTGGAGATGTACTTCAACCAGATCTACTTCGGCGAAGGCGCCTATGGCGTCGAGGCGGCGGCCAAGACCTACTTCGGCAAGACCCTGGGCGAGCTGTCGCTGTCGGAGATCGCGCTCCTGACCGGCATCCCGGCGAACCCGAGCATCTACTCCCCTCGGCGCAAGCCGGCGGCGGCCCGCGCGCGGCGGGACAAGGTGCTCCGCAACATGCTCGCCACCCACGCCATCACCCAGGTGGAGTTCGACAACGCGATCGGCGCTCCGCTCGGGGTCACTCCCCAGCGGTACAGCAACGACCGCGCGCCGTATTTCACCGAGATGGTGCGGCTCCACCTGGACGAGCAGTACGGATCGAGCATGGTGTACGAAGGCGGCCTGCGCGTGTACACCACGCTGGACCTCGACCTCCAGGAAGCCGCCCAGCGCGCCCTCGAGCGCCAGCTGACCACGCTCGAGACCGAGCTCAGGCTCAAGAGGACCTACGCGAACTACGCCGCGCCGGTGGCCGACCAGCCGCCGGTCAAGCTCGACTATCTCCAGGGCGCCCTGGTTGCCGTCGATCCACGCAACGGCTACATCCGGGCGCTGGTGGGCGGCCGGGACTGGAACCACAGCAACTTCAATCGCGCGACCATGGCGCTCCGCCAGCCCGGGTCGGCGTTCAAGCCGTTCGTCTACACCGCCGCGATCGACAACGGCTTCCAGCCGACCGACATCATCGTCGACGAACCGGTCTCCTTCCCCGGCGCGGACGGCAAGCCGTACGAGCCGGGCAACTACGATCAGACCTTCCGCGGGCCGGTGACGCTGCGATACGCCCTGCAGCAGTCCATCAACATTCCGGCCATCAAGCTCCTGCGGAAGGTCGGCACGTCGCTGGTCGCGAGCTACGCACGGCGCATGGGGATCAAGAGCGCGCTCGGACAGAACCTGTCGCTCGCGCTCGGAAGCAGCGAGGTGACGCTGCTCGAGCTGGTCTCCTCGTACGGAGTGCTCGCGAATCGCGGGATCCGCAACGATCCGATCTTCGTGCTCAAGGTGGAGGACTCCCACGGCAACGTCCTCGAGCGGAACGCGCCGCGGCCGACCGAGGTGCTCACCGAGGAGACCGCGGGCACGATGACCTCCATGCTGCAGAGCGTCATGGACCACGGCACCGGATATCCGGCGCGGCTCCGCGGCTTCACGATCCCGGCCGCGGGCAAGACCGGCACCATGGACGACTACATGGACGCATGGTTCGTGGGCTACGTGCCGAGCCTGGTGGCGGGCGTGTGGGTCGGCTTCGACCAGAAAAAGACGATCGGTCCCAGCGTTACGGGCGCGCGCGCGGCGCTGCCGGCGTGGACCGACTTCATGATCGCCGCAACCCGCGGCCGTCCGGTCGAGGAGTTCCCGGTGCCGGCCGGCACCGTGTCCCGCGCCGTGTGCGCGGAAACCGGAATGCTGGCGACGCGCGTGTGCCCGACGATCACCACCGAGACCTACAACGAAGGCTCGGAGCCGACCGAGTACTGCTCCGTGCATCCGGGGGCGCCGCTGCTTCCCGACGCACCCCAGTCCGTGCAGGACGAGGTACCCGTCCCCGGGAACACCGCGCCGCGCGACCTGCGCGCCGTCGAACGGGACAAGGCACGCTCGCAGGATCGACTGCCGCGAAGAACGCCGTGAGCGGGCCCAAGCCGAGCTAGTCGAGGCGTTTCAAAAACTCAGCTAGTCGAGGCGCTCCAGAACCAGCGGCACGGCCGCCGACGCCGTATCTCCGATCTCGAACGCGGCCTGGAGGCGCGCCACCAGCGCATCGTCGGCGCCCGCGAGGTGCGCTTCCGCGAGGACGTCGCCGGCACGCACCGCGTCACCGCGGCGCGCGTGCATGAGCAGCCCGACGCGCGGATCGACGGCCTGGTCCTTCTCGATCCTGCCCCCTCCCATGTGCACGACGCATTCGCCGAGAGCGAACGTGTCCACGGCGGAGACGAACCCGCCGCGTGAAGCCCTGACCGGCGCGATCACCGGCGCGACGGGAAGCCCGCCCGGCTTCTCGATGGCCGCCACGCTTCCACCCTGAGCCTTCACCATCGCCACGAAGCGCTCCCATGCGCGTCCGCTCGCGAGCGCCGATTCCGCCGCCTCGCGCGCGGCTCCTGGCTCCCTCCCGTCGGCGAGCCGAAGCATCGTCGCCGCCAGGTCGAGCGTCAGCTCGCGGACGTCCGCCGGGCCGCCGCCCCGAAGCACGTCGATGGTCTCGCGCACCTCGAGCGCGTTGCCTGCCGCGAATCCGAGAGGCTGGTTCATGTCCGTGACCAGCGCCGCAGCGCGCCGCCCCGCGGCCCGAGTGACCCCCACCAGGCGGCCCGCCAGCGTGCGCGCCGCCTCGAGCGTCCTCATGAAGGCGCCGTTCCCGCACTTCACGTCGTAGACGAGCGCGTCCGCACCCTCGGCGATCTTCTTGCTGACGATGCTCGAAACGATGAGCGGCTGGCTCTCGACCGTCGACGTCACGTCACGCAGCGCGTAGAGACGGCCGTCGCCGGGCGCGAGGTCGGCGCCCTGGCCCACCATCACCACGCCGAGGCGGTCGAGCTGGGCGCGCATCGCGTCGGGCTCGAGGCGCGTGCTGAAGCCCGGGATCGACTCGAGCTTGTCGAGCGTGCCCCCGGTGTGGCCGAGCCCGCGGCCGGAGACCATCGGCACGAGCACGCCACAGCAGGCGACCAGCGGCGCGAGGATCAGCGAGATCTTGTCGCCGACGCCGCCGGTCGAGTGCTTGTCCGCGCTGGGCCGGCCGAGCGAGGACCAGTCGAACGTCCGTCCGGATTCGGTGAGAGCGACGGTCAGCTCCGCGGTCTCGGCTTCGTCGAGATCCTCGAGGAACGCGGCCATCAGCCAGGCACTCACCTGGTAATCGGGGATCGCCCCGGCGAGATGGGCGTCGATGAAGGCGCGGATGTCGCCGGGATCGTGACGCCGACCCTCCCGCTTCCGTCGAATGAAAGCGCGGGCGTCCACGCGTCAGCCCGCCGAAGCGCCCGAGCGCTGCGCCGCCACGATCGCCACGCCGGACGAGGTCCCGAGCCGCGAGGCGCCGGCTTCGATCAGGGCGAGAGCGCTCTCGAGCGTGCGGATGCCACCCGAGGCCTTCACTCCGATGCGCGAGCCCACCGTCTCGCGCAGCAGCCGCACGTCGTCCGGGGTGGCGCCGCCGGCAAACCCGGTCGAGGTCTTCACGAAGTCGGCGCCGCACGCCATGGCCAGCCGCGCGGCCGCGATGTTCTCGTCGCGCGAGAGCATAGCGGTCTCGAGGATCGCCTTGATCGTGATGCCGGGGGCCGCCTCGCGGACGCCGCGCAGCCCCGCTTCGACGCGCGCCGGATCTCCCGACTTCATCGCGCCGATGTCGATCATGACGTCGAGCTCCGAGGCGCCCATCTCCACCGCCCTACGGGCACCGTAGGCTTTCAGGTCGGGCGTTCCCGCACCCAATGGGAAATCGACCACGGCGGCGATCGCGATGCGCTCGGATCCGAGCACCCGCCGGCATTCGGTCACCCAACAGGGATTCACGCACACCGCGGCGAAGCGATGGTGGACCGCCTCGCGGCACAGCTGCTCGATGTCCGCGCGGGTCGCATCCGCCCTGAGCAGCGTGTGATCGATGATCGCCGACAGATCGACTGAAGCCGTCACGAACCGCCGCCTCCGAGCGTGAACCCGTCCGGCAGCAGCTGCGCGAGCCGGCGCCGCACCGTCCGCCCCCCGCGGTCGCTCCAGTACACCACCAGCGCGGGGGCGAACTCGGCCAGCACCTGGCGGCACGCACCGCAGGGCGGCGCCGTCTGCCCCCGGCCCGCGGTGACGGCGATCGCGCGGAAGTCGCGCTCCCCTTCGGCGATGGCGCGGAACACCGCGGCCCGCTCCGCGCACATCGAGAGCCCGAGCGAGGCGTTCTCCACGTTGCATGCCGTGATGATGCGGCCGCCGCGCGTGAGCAGGGCGGCCCCGACGCGGAACCGTGAATAGGGCGCATGCGCGCGGGGGCGCGCCGCCTCGGCCTCGCGCATCAGCCGCTTCACATCGATCGTTTCCGCACGCGGACGGCGCACGCTCATCCCCGGATCTCCCTCAGGAAGCTCGCTCCGTGCGCGAGAGTACGCGATCCGAACAGCTCGGCGAGCGTCGCCCCCACGTCGGCGAACGATCGGCGGACTCCGATGTCCGCGTTGCGGCGGACGCGCCGGCCGCCGATCAGCAGCGGCACGCATTCCCGTGTCGCGCCGGTTCCGCCGTCCGCCGGATCGTTGCCGTGGTCGGCCGTCACCATGCAGAGATCGTCGTCTCCGATCCGGCCGAGAAACTCGTCGAGCCGGCTGTCGAAGCGCTCGAGCGCGCGGGCGAACGCGACGCGATCCGGTCCGCGGCCGCACCGCACCGGCTCCAGGAACTCGGCGAAGACGAGGCCATCACCGCGTCGCCGCGCGAGATCCAACAGGACCTCCGCGCTCTCTTCGTCGTTCGCCGTCGCGATGGCGTCGCGCACGCCGCGCCCTGCGAAGAGATCGTGCACTCGGCCCACGGTGCGCACCGGCACGCCGCGCTCGTGGAGCCGCTCGAGGAGCGTCGGCTGTTCCGGTTCCCGCCCTGGACGCGGGCGGCCCGACGGCGGCGCCGGCTCGGACGATGATTCATCGAGGACCACTCCGGCCAGCTCGTGGAAGCCGGTGCGGCAGTCGGCGCCGGACGCCAGGGGCCGGAGCGTGCCGCGCGCGCCGGACGGGTCCACCGGTGCGGCCACCCCCGGCAGCCCGGTGAGGTGTCCGAGGCCGAGACGCTCGAGCGTGCGCACGCGCAGGCCGCCGGCGGTCGCGGCGAGGTGCTCGAGCGTGTGGATCGATCGATCCGCGGCGTCGGGCGGCCCGAGTCCCACCCCGTCGAGCACGATGAGGAACACACGCATCTCAGCGGCGGCGCGCGGCGGCGATCGCGGTCTCGCGCAGCCGGAAGTGCTCTGCGGCCTGCCGGGTCCACTCGGTCCGCTCGCCGACCAGCGAGACGAGCTTCACGGGCCGCCCGCCGGCCACGTAGATGCGGGTGACGCGCTTGCCGATCGTGCACATCACCTCGTAGGGCAGCGTTTCGCTCCAGCGCGCCACCTCTTCGAGCGTGATCCGTTCGGTGCCCTGTTCGCCGAAGAGAACTACTTCGTCCTCGACCGACGCCTCGGGGATCGCGGTGAGGTCCACCATCGTCAGGTCCATCGTCACGCGGCCGACGATCGGGGCCCGCTTCCCGCACACCAACACGCTGCCGCGGTTCGACATGAGCCACGAATAGCCATGGCCGTAACCCACCGCGACCACGCCGATGCGTGACGGCCGCTCGGTGACGAACGTCCGCCCGTAGCTGATCGGGGTCCCGGCCGGCACCTCGCGTACCTGGACGAGCCGGCTCTTGAACGACAGCGCGGGAACGACCGGCGGATGCCGCCTCGCATGCGGCGGTAGGTGACCGTAGGCGACGAGCCCGACACGCACCCATTCGTGCGAGGCCTCGGGGACGTTCAGCGTACCGGCGCTGTTCGACGCATGGAGCCGTGGAACGCGGACGCCGCGCGCCCGGAGCCGCGCCGCGAGCGCTTCGAAGCGCCGGTTCTGCTCCACGGCGAACGAGATATCCTCGGCGTCGGCGTCCGGGAAGTGCGTGAAGATGCTGCCGAGCCTGAGCCCCGGCAGCGCCACGAGGCTGAGAATGAACTCCTCCGCTTCGTCTTCGCGTACGCCGGTGCGGCCCATTCCGGTGTCCACTTCGACGTGGAATCGAACGGGATGCGCGGCCTTGGATGCCGCCTCGGAGAGCGCCTGGCCAAAGGCGGGATCCGGCACCGTGGGATCGAGCCCGTGGGCCAGCGCCTCGTCGATCTCGCTTCGCAGCAGTGGAGAGAGCGCGACGATCGGCAGGGCGCACGCGGCCTGGCGGAGCTGGATGCCCTCGTGGAGCGTCGCCACTCCGAGACACGCCACGCCTTCGCGGGCGCCGGCCTCGGCGATCTCGATCGCGCCGTGTCCGTAGGCGTCCGCCTTCACGACGAGCAGGATGCCGCACTCGGGCGGCAGGTCCTTCCGCACCGCCGCGAGGTTGGACGCGAAGCGATCGAGATCCACTTCCGCCCACGTCGAAACCGGCATCGGCATCCGCGCTTCCTCCCTGATTCCCGTACCGATTCCGGCGATCCTGCGCTGGGCGAGGCGGCTGGTAGGATAGCCGCGGGACTCGTGCCCGCAAACCGACCGTGAACGAACCACTCCAGTTCCTGCCGATGGTCCTCGCGCTGGCCGCCGGAATCGGCGTGGCGGCGGCGTGCGGCCTGCGCGCGTTCCTGCCGCTCCTCATCCTCGGCATCGCGGGCCGGCTGGGTTACGCCGAGCTCCACCCGGGCGTTCACTGGCTCTCCTCGAATCCGGCGCTGCTCGCGCTCGGCGTGGCGACCGTGCTGGAGGTGCTCGCGGACAAGGTCCCGGTAGTCGACCACGCGCTCGACGGGATCGCGACCTTCCTGCGCCCCGCTGCGGGTTTCCTCGCGAGCTTCGCGCTGCTCGCCCGGTGGCCGGAGCCCTGGGGGCCGTTCCTCGCGCTCGTCCTGGGCAGCGGCACGCTGGCGTTGCACGCGCTCAAGTCCAAGGTCCGGCTGGGCTCGACGCTGACGACGCTGGGGATCGGCAACCCGGTACTCTCGGTGCTCGAGGATTTCACCGTGGCCGGCCTCGTCATCGCGGCCGTGCTGGTTCCGCTGCTCATGCTGCTGGTCCTGATCGCGATCATGGTGTTCCTGCTCCGGCGGCGCCCCCGCGAGGCGCCACGTCCGGAAGGAGATCTCCCCGCGTGACCTCGCGCGCAGTCGTCATCGCCGCGATTTTAGCCGCGGTTTTGGCCGCGCTGCCGGCGGCGGCCGGCGCCGCCACCGATGCCGACTCGCTGACGACCCAGGAACAGCGCTGGTCTTCGTTCCTGCCGCTCATGAGCGAGCTCGCGACCCGCCGTGGCATCGAGCTGCCGCTCCCCTTCGGGGTCGGGATGGTCTACTACCATCTCGCGCGCGACATCGAGGTGAAGGACGTGAGAGTGGGACGTAACGGCGCGCCGCCCGCCTCCGTGAGCGATTTCGCGACGCTCTCCGCCAACAGCAACGTCGAGAACCTGAACTTCAAGCTCGACGCCTGGATCCTGCCGTTCGTCAACGTCTACGCGATCGTCGGCCTGGTGTGGAACGAATCGGACACGCGAATCGACGTGACCCTTCCTCCCCTCCTGCCGTCCAATCCTCCGCGGCGGTTCACGCTCGAGGTGCCCACCTCCATCCAGGGCGACATCGAGGGAGTCGGCATGACGGTGGCCGGCGGGTACCCGCCGTACTTCCTCGTCGTGGACGTCAACGCGGCGCAGGCCGATCTCGGCTTCAACGACGCGCTCCAGGCCACGGTCGTCTCCGCACGCGGCGGCTGGATCGGCAGCCGCCGCGGCCTCGAGGTCCAGACGTGGCTCGGGGCGACGTACTGGGACACCTTCGCGACCCCCACCGGAACCGTGGCCGATCCCGACGGCGGGACTCTGACCTTCGAGGTGGACCAGGGACCGCGCTGGCCGTGGACCTACTCGGTCGGAAGCCACGTCACGTTCAACCGCCACATCGAGCTCGCCTTCGATCTCGGTTCGGACCTCCACGGCGGCTGGACGCTGGCGCTGATTCCGGCCTTCCGCTTCTAGCATCGTTGGCGCGTCGTGAATGCCGCGGATATGCTGCGAGCATGAACGAACGCGAATCACAGGCCTTCAGCGAGCTGGTCGCGGTATGCCGGCGGCTGCGCGGACCCGACGGCTGTCCCTGGGATCAGGAGCAGACCCTCGAAACGATGACGCCGTATCTCACCGAGGAAGCGGTCGAATCCGCGGAGGCGATCGCGTCGGGGAATCCCGACGACATCTCCGAGGAGCTCGGGGACGTCACGTTTCTCGCGGTCTTCTGCCTCGAGCTGCTCGGTGAGCGCGGGGGCCCCGGGCTCGCCGAGAGCCTCGAGCGCGCAGCCGCCAAGCTGATCCGGCGCCATCCGCACGTCTACGGCGACACCCGTGTGAAGGACGGCGATGCGGCGTACCGCCAGTGGCAGGAGATCAAGCAGCAGGAGAAGGGGTCAGACTCCCTGCTCGGCGAGACGCCGCGCGGTCTGCCGGCGCTCGTCGCCGCCTACCGGCTCCAGGAAAAGGCGTCCGCAGTCGGATTCGACTGGCCGGATGCCGAGGGTCCGCTCGCCAAGATCCGCGAGGAGACCGACGAAGTGGAGCGCGCCTCGCGCGGCGATGCCACCCCCGAGAGCGCCCGCGAGATCGGCGACCTGCTCTTCGCGGTGGTGAACCTCGCCCGGCATCTGCGGATCGATCCGGAGCGCGAGCTGCGCGCCGCGGGCACCCGCTTTCGCGAGCGCTTCCACCACATCGAGCGGCGGCTCGCCGAGAACGGCCGCACGCCGTCCGAGTCCACGCTCGAGGAGATGGACGCACTGTGGAACGAAGCCAAAATGCTCACTCGACCGCACCGGAGCGACCGATGAACGATCGACCGACCGAATCTCCCTCCCGTCAGGCCGCGCTGTTCCTGCAGCTCGTGCTGTCGCTCCAGCAGAGCGGCATGATGGCGCTCGGCAAGCTCATGAATCCGCTCAGCCGGAAGATCGAGACCCACCTGGAGATGGCGCGCGACACGATCGACACCCTCGAGGCGCTCGAAGCGCGGACTCGCGGTAACCTGGAATCCGACGAGCAGCGCGTGCTCCAGCAGGTGCTCTCTGAGCTGCGTCTCAACTACGTCGACGAGCTGAAGAAGGCCGCGAAGTCGGGCTAGATGGCCTGCAGCACGGCGCACTTGAGGTAGTGCGTCTCCGGCACCGCGAGGAGCTGCGGATGATCCGGGGATTCGCCGGTCCACGAGAGCACGCGGAACGGACGGTGCGCCGCGCGGGCCGCCTCGAGCAGCACCTGGCGGAACAGCACGTCGTCGAGATGATGGCTGCAGGAGCACGTGACGAGCACGCCGTCGTCCGGCAGCAGCCGCATCGCCGCGCGGTTGAGATCCCGGTAGGCGCGCGCACCGGCCGCCATGTGCTTCCGCGATTTGATGAGCGCCGGCGGATCGATCACGACGAGGCCGAAGCGCTCGCCGAGCTTCTCGAGCGAGCGCAGTGCGTCGAAGGCATCGGACGTCTTCAGCTCGGCGCGGCCGCCGAATCCGTTGCGCTCGAGATTGCGGGCCGCCGCCGCCAGCGCGGGCTCCGAGGAATCCACCGCCATCACTTCGACGGCGCCGCCGCGCAGCGCGTGCAGCGCCCATTCACCCTGGTAGCAGAACAGATCGAGCACGCGACGCCCGGCGGCCCACGACTCGGCGAACCTCCGGTTGATCCGCTGATCGAGGAAGAGCCCGGTCTTCTGTCCGTGCACGAGGTCCGCCTCGACCCGGAAACCCTCGACCTCCACCTCGACCCGCTCGGGCACTTCGCCCCACCAGATCCCGCGCTCCTGCTCGAGGCCCTCGAGCCGGCGGAGCGGCGAGTCGGCGATACGCACCGCGCCGCGCGCCGGGATCGCGTGCGTGATCGCCTCCTGCAGCATCCCGGCGCGCGTCTCCATGCCGAGCGTCAGGACCTGCACCGCGAGCACGTCGCCGTAGCGGTCGATCACGAGTCCCGGGAGCTGATCGGCTTCGCCGTACACCAGCCGCATCGCCGAAGCGTCCGGCATCAGGCGCTCGCGGAGCCGCAGGGCGCGCTCGAGGCGCTTCACGAAGAAGCCGGTATCGACCTCGTCACGTCCGCGCGTCAGGACGCGCGCACAGATGAGACTGTGAGCGTTGTAGTACGCGCGGCCGAGGAAGGCCCCGCGATGATCGACGACGTCCACCAGCCCGCCCGGCTCGACACTCCCGCGCAGATCGGCGACCTCGTTGCTGAAGATCCACGGATGCCCGGAGCGGATCCGCCGGTCCTGGTTGCGGCCCAGCACCAGCACCGGCAGGTCGCGGGCCAATGGGACCTTCAGGCCCCGGCGCCGAGTGCGAGGCCGATGGTGCGGTAGACGAGGCGCGCGGCGAGAAAGTCCGAGGCCACGTTTCCCGGCAGCGGCGACAGCTCGACGACGTCGAAGCCCACGATGCGGCGCGACTTCGCGACCGCCGCGAGGAGATCCACGAGCTCGTACCAGTCGAGGCCGCCGGGCTCCGGCGTCCCGGTGCCGGGGAGGTACGCCGGGTCCAGGCCGTCGAGGTCGATCGTGACGAACACGTCCTTCGTGAGCGTGTCGAGGATCGGCGCCACGTTTCCCCGCAGCGCGCGGAACGTCCGCGTGCTCCAGACCGGCGCCGGATGGGCCTTCAGGAACGCGGCCTCCTCCTCGCTCATCGAGCGGATCCCGACCGAGCTCGCCGGGACGCGCTCCCGGACGCGGCGCATCACGCAGGCATGGCTGAAGCGGGAATCCAGGTACTCGTCACGCATGTCGGCGTGGGCATCGATCTGCAGCACCGAGAGCCCGGGGAAGCGGCGATGCATCGCGCGCACGGCGCCGTCGGTGATGCTGTGCTCGCCCCCCAGCACGACCGGCAGCCGGTCCTGCTCCGCGATCCACGTCACGGCCTGCTCGACCCGCTGCGACATCGCCTCGGGGCCGAGTGCGGTGGGCTCGATCTCGGGTAGGGTCGCGATGCCGTGCCGGTAGACCGGGCCGAGCTCGTCGTCCCACAGCTCCATGTTGCGCGACGCGTCCAGGATCGCCCGCGGTCCCCAGCGGGTGCCTCCCTGGTAGGAGGTCGAGAAATCGTAGGGCACGGGAAGAACCAGCGCGCGGGCGCGCGCCGGGTCACTGAACTCGCCTTCCAGGCCACCGAAGTTGAGCGGCAACCCGCTCGGCCAGGCTGGTTCCAATGGGATTCTCCACCGCAAACAGGCGGGCCCTGCCCGCGAAGCGGGTCAGGGCCCTAAAGTGCGCGAGGCGCGTTACTCCTCGGCGTCCGGGGTTTCCTCGTCGAGATCGTCGTCGTCGTCGTAGGACTCCTCGTCGAACTCGTCGTCGTCGCCGAATTCGTCGAAGTCCTCGTCCTCGTCATCATCGAGCTCGTCGTCGTCGAAGAGGTCGTCCTCTCCCTCCTCGCCGTTCTCGTCATCGAGGTCGTCCAGCTCGTTCTCCGGCACGCCTTCGAAGTTGTCGTCGTCCGGCACACCCTTCTTCTTCGTCATGGCATCCTCTGGGGCAAGGCCTTGTCGCGTCCGTGTCGTACTCGAAAGCCTACTCCTCTTCCTGCGCGGCGTACTCCAGAAAAAAGCAGCGGGAGTATACGGAGGACCCTCCCGGCGTCAACCCGAAAACCGGCCCCGCCGGGGGCCTCGGAATCGCGCCCGGAACTCCGCGTTACAGGCCGGAAAACCGCGGGGCCCTGCTGCCGCGAAGCATCAGTCGGGCCGCTCCGGGGAGCAGCCCCGGAAGACGATAAATGGCGGGGTTGACGGGACTCGAACCCGCGACCTCCTGCGTGACAGGCAGGCGTTCTAACCAACTGAACTACAACCCCGCGGGCCCTTCGCCACACGGCACGTGGCAGAGAGGCCGGGCAGAATACCCGCCGTCCGTTTCGAGGTCAACGACCCCCGCGCCCAAGTGTGCGTCGGGCGACTTGGCCCGCGCGGCGCCCGCCTCCTAGTGTGGGCTCATGACTGATCTCAATCCGCAGGCCAGGCAGATGGCCGACGAATCGATGGTGCGGAATCTCGAGGCTCAGGCCCGCGCGATCTGGCCTCAGGAGATCGAGCTGGTCCGTCACTACGGTTTCGCGGACGACATCCGGATCCTCGACGCCGGCTGCGGCACCGGCGAAGGCGCCTCGCGCTTCGCCGACCTCTTCCCGCGCGCCTGCGTGCTCGCCGTCGACATCCTCGACCATCACCTCGAGCTCGCGCGCACGCGCTATGCGCGACTCGCGCCGCGCCTGACTTTCGAGCACCGCAGCATCTTCGAGCTGGGACTGCCCGAGAAGAGCTTCGACCTCACCGTGTGCCGCCATGTGATGCACTCGATCCCGCAACCGGAGCGCGTGGTCGCCGAGCTCGCGCGCGTCACGCGCCGCGGAGGAAGGCTGCACCTCATTCCCGAGGACTACGGGATGCTGAATTTCCAGGCCGGGAAGCTCGACCCCGGCGACTTCTGGCACGAGACGCCGCGGCGGTTCGGCGAGGCCACGGAAACGGATCTCTTCATCGGGCGCAACGTCTTCAGCATCCTCGCCGCGCAGGGCTTCGAGGACATCACCGTGGACTACGTGATCGTCGACACGCTGCGCGTGCCGCGCGAGATCTTCGCCGGGATCCTCGAGGCGTGGCGCGACGGCTACGTCGAGCCGATCGCCGAACTGACCCGCTTCACGCGCGAGGAAGCCACTGCCTACTTCGATCACATGATCGCGAACATCCGCGACCCGAAGGGCTACGCAGTGTGGATGGTTCCGGTCGTCTCGGCGCGGGTTCCCTGACGCAACACGCTGGGCTGCGCGACTAACGCACCTGAACGACCCGGAACTCGCGCTGCCAGTCGGTCATCGACAAGCGAACGAAGTAGACCCCGGGTTCAAGCGGAGACGACACCGCATCGCGAATCCCCCAGTGCACCGCCGATCTTCCCTGGGGAACATTCCATGTCGAGCTGGCCACACGCCTCCCTCTCACATCGAACATCGTCCCCTGGAGCATCCCGGCATGGGCACTGGATAGGTGGATGAAGAAGTCAGACCGGAAGGGGTTCGGACTGACCGTTGGGCCCGCCAGGCCCCGGTCGACATCCCCGATGGACACGTTCGAAGGGCCATCGACGAGTTGTGCGTAGATGTCCCCCCCATCACTCCGTTGGTCGGTCCATGCACTGATCGCATAGGCATCCCCCGCCCAAGCCACTGCGGGGCCCATTTGGTCATCCAGCGCCGAGGAAACCGGCACACCGCCAATTCCCCACAGGAGCTCACCGTAGGGCGAGATGTGTTGCGCAAATACGTTGAATCCGCCAGGCCCATCCGAGTAGGTCACGACAACTCCGCCGGAACCGTCAGGAGAAATGTCGAAGCTGTTGTTTGGAGAACCCAGGTTGTCCAGCTCGAGGCCGCCCGGCTCCCACAGAATCGTTCCATCAGCCTGGATCGATTGCGCCGCCAGATGCCCGTAGGGAGGGTCCGTGTGCTCCCAGACCAGAATCATTCCGCCATCGGGCGTCGAGGTGACTCTGAGTTCGCCAGATATCGGCCCCACTTCAAGGGGCGCCCCCCAGAGCGGCACCCCTGAGGGACCTATCTTGCGAACCAGGAGCGATCCGGCGTTCAGCCATGCCACGAGAGCACTGCCTCCAGAAGCACTGATGATCCTCGGGAGGCCGCCGGGTCCCAGCGATACGCTTGGAGTCGGCCAACGGGCAGCTCCGAGCGGATCCAGGCTCTGAGCCTTGACGACGGAGTTCTCCTCCCAGCTGATGAAAGCTCCTCCCGCACCGTCGGACGCTACGCTGGGCTTGAGCTGATGCACGCCGGAATGAAGATTGACATCCCAAAGGCTTCCCGATCCTCCAAACCTCTGTACGTGCACGTTGACACCGGTCGAGTAGCTCTTGTAGCTCTCCCAAACGAAGATCGCGCCCCCCATACCATCCGCTGCAATGTCCGAGTCGTCCGCGCTGGTCTGCGTGACGGACCAGAGCGTCTCACCGTCCGAAGACAGGTGCTGGACATAGGCGCTACTGGGATCCTGCGATGGCGACGAAGCGATATACGCGCCTCCAGCTCCGTCCGAGACGACCTGGGGCAGGAGAAACGTAGATCCCGACCAGACGGTCGTACTGGAATCCCATGCGAAGGTTCCGTCCGCAAGAACCCGGATCGCACGGATTCGAGGGGAATCACGCCAGACGATGATTACTCCTCCCGTACCGTCCGATACGATGGCAGTGAACGCTTGAGTGCCGGCAGCGACATGAACCGGAAGATTGATGGCGTGATTCGGCCACGCAGCGTTGCCGTCAGTCGCCAGAAGCGTCGAGGCCAGCAGGATGGTTGCAACGACTGCGCTCCGAACAGGCACGCGAGGGTCCTTTCATCGGAAGACAGGGTGCGGGGGCTCGCTTCCGAAGCGGCAATCGGAGTGATGGGATTCTAGCCGAGCGGCCCGCGTTCTAGTAGAGATTCTCGAGCTTCGCGCTCGGGTAGTAGTGGCGGAGGATCTCCTCGCCCGTGCGGCCGGCGCGCGACATCCCGAGTGCACCGGTCTGGCAGAGCCCGACGCCGTGTCCGGAGCCGGCGCCGCTCGCGATCACCTCAAGCGCGCGGCGCGTTGCGGGGTCGCGCCGGACGTCGACCTTGAAGAGATTCGAGCGGAGGATGGATTCCGGCTTTCCGCCGCGCCGGAGCACCTGGCGGATCGAGTAGGCGGGGACGAGCACGCTGCCGGCATCGGTCTGGACCTCGAGCCGCCACACGCGACCCGAGCGGGAGCGCGAGCGCACCACGACGTCCACCAGGCCGCCCAGGCGCGTCGCCGGGAGCGCGATGCCCTGAACGGGCGCGAACCGCTCCACGTTCTGCACCAGCTCCTCCGGCTTCCAGGTTTCCCGCCAGCGGTACTGGGGCGAAGCCGCGCAATGACCGGTGCCGCCCACGCCATCGCGGTGGCTGACCAGGTACGGCATCGACGCGGCGGGCCAGGCCTCCCACACGTCGGCCGTGATGCCGCCGCAGGTCGAGCAGTAGTTCGCCCGGATCGGCATGCCGCCCGAGATCGCGACCATCGCTCGCGTGCCCTCGACGCAGCGCGTCGCCAGCTCGCGCTCGGTCTCGATCGGGCCGTAGACCTGGTCCTCGACCGTGCTGTAGACGTCGAATCCTTCCGCGCCGCGCCGTCCGCGGTAGAAGAGCGTGTAGCTGCGCGCCGCGATCGCCTGGGCGCGGCCGGCTTCTATCGCGGTGACATCGAGCGCGCCGAGTTCGCCGGGCAGCACGCCGGCGAGGTACGTCTCGAGCGGCAGCTTGAGCGCGAGCGTGAGCTTCCGGCGCGGTCCCAGGAACACCTTGGCCATTCCGCGCCACGTTTTTCCGTTCCAGCGCAGCGTGGGCGCACGCGGATCGGAGCCGGCAATCCACAGCGTGTCCCCGTTCGCGAGCGTGAACGCGACCCCGCTCCCGGTCACGCGCGCGCTGTCGGCCGCCATGCGCACCCGGAACGGCTGACGGGTCGAGGGATACGGCTGGTCGCGCCCGCCATTCGAGACGACCAGGCTCAGCTCGCGCGAGGGAAGCAGGAACAGGCTGTCGAGGTCCCACGCGAGCCCCACCTCGAACATCGGCTCGCCCCCCAGATCCACGCGCGGCGCGGGCGTCCCGCCCTTCTCGGGGGTCGTGCGCGGTGAGGGGACCGGCACGCTATCCCCCGCCGACACCGGCGGCCCGGAGGGCGGTGAGGTCTGCGGCACTGGCGCGCACGCGGCCAGCGCGAGCGCGAGCCCGGCGCCGGCGAGCCTCATTCCGGTCCGCCAGCTCATGCGCGCACTGCGGGGTCGGGCCCGGGGGTGATGGAGCCGAGCACCACCGGGTGCAGCGCGCCGGTCGCGCCGGTGAGGTTGCCGGGTAGCCCGCTCAGCGTGAGGTGCGCGAGGAACGCGAACGCCAGCGCCTCCTTCGCTTCCGGCGGTACCCCGAACGCGGAGAGCGAGGAGAACCGCGCGGGCTTGAGGCGTCGCTCGAGCGCGGCCATGAGCACGGGATGGTGGACGCCCCCGCCGCTCACGATCACGGCATCCACCGCGCCACGCGGGACGAGGAAGCGCTCGACCGCCATTGCCACCGAGCCCGCCGTCAGCTCGACCGCGGTGGCCATCACGTCGTCGCGGTTGAGGCCCATGGCGGTCGCCAGCTCGAGCATCTTGCTCGCGTAACGATCGCCGAAGCGCTCGCGGCCGGTCGAGCGCGGCGGCTCCGTCGCGAAGAACGGGTCGGCGAGCAGCTCCGAGAGCAGCGCCTCGCTCGCACGGCCCTGCGACGCCATCTGTCCGTTCTCGTCGCGCTGGAGGAGTCCGCCCGAAACCAGGCGCGCGAGGCCGTCGAGCACCACGTTGCCGGGGCCGGTGTCGAACGCGGAAACCTCGTCCGGCGTGCAGCCCTTCGGCAGGTGCGTCACGTTCGCCATGCCGCCGAGATTGAGCAGCACGCGGGTCTCGCGATCGGAGCGGAAGAGCCACCAGTCCGCGATCGGCACGAGCGGCGCGCCCTCGCCGCCCGCCGCGGCGTCGCGGCGCCGGAAGTCCGATACCACGGTGATGCCGGTGCGCTCGGCGAGAATCGGCGCCGAGCCGATCTGGAACGTGAGCGCGCCGCGCTGCCCGGGATCGCGCGGCAGGTGGCGGATCGTCTGGCCGTGGCAGCCGATCGCGTCGATGTCGCCGGCGGCGGCGCCGGCCGCGGCGAGCAGATCGGTGACCGCTCCCGCGTAACAGGCGCCGAGCGAGGCATCGAGCCGCATGAGGCGCTCGAGCGGGAGCTGCTCGCACCCGGCGACGTGGAGGATCTCGTCGCGGAGCCGCGGCTCGAAGGGCGTCTCGCGGTAGGCGAGGATCTCGTGCGTGCACTGGGTGCCCATCCCGGTGAGGCGCGCCAGCACGGTGTCCACCCCGTCCACCGACGTCCCGGACATGATGCCGACGATCCGGTGCTCCTCGCGGTCGCGGTAGCCGCGCACGCCCGCGAGCGCATCGGGCGGAGCCGCAGCCCGGCGCCGGCTCATTTCTCCGCCCCCGCGAGGATGCCCGAGAGGATGTGGCGCTGGAACGCCACGAACGCGACCAGCACCGGGAGCGACGCCACGGTCGAGCCCGCCATCAGCAGGCCCCAGTCCACGCCGTGTTCGGACTGCGAGAGCAGCGCGAGCCCGACGGGCAGCGTGCGCAGGCGGTCCGAGTCCACGAACACGAGCGGATAGAGGAACGAGTTCCAGTTGGTGAGGAACGACTGGATCGCGACCACGGCGAGCACCGGCTTCATCAACGGGAGCACCACGGCGCGGAAGATCGCCCAGTCGGAGGCGCCGTCCACGCGCGCGGCTTCCTCCAGCTCGAGCGGAAGGCCGAGAACGTACTGCCTCACGAGGAAGATGCTGAAGGCGTCGACGGCGAAAGGCAGGATGAGCGCCCCGTAGGTGTCGAGCAGACCGAGCCGCGCCACCACCAGGTAGAGCGGAATCATCAGCACCTGCTTGGGGAGCATGAGGGTGGCGACGATGCCCACCGTCCAGAACGCCTCCCCCGGAACGCGGCGCCGGGCGAGCACGTAGCCGACGGTGGCGGCGGTCGCCACGTTGAGCAACACCACGGCCGCCGCGACGATGAAGCTGTTGAGCAGGTAGCGGCCAACGTGGGCGGCCTCGAAGAGCGCGGTGTAGTTCGTGAAACCAAGCGGGCCCTTGAGCGCGCGGCCGATCGACTCCCCGGCTCCCGGGGCGAGCGAGATCACCACCATCCAGGCGAACGGCAGCAGCATGGTGACGAGCAGGGGCCCCAGCCACAGCCAGCGCAGGGCCGAGCGGGCGGGCAGGTGACCAGCCGCGGCTTCGCCGCTCACGCCGCCTCCGTCGTGCGGCCGAGCAGCCGCGACTGCGCCCACGCGAAGATCAGGGCCACCGCGAAGAGCAGGTAGGCGACGGCGCTCGCGTAGCCGAGATGGAAGCGGAAGAACGCCTCTTCATAGAGGTAGTAGACCACCGTGGTGGTCTGGTGGAGCGGCCCGCCGCGCGTCATCACGAACACCTCGGTGAAGATCTGGAGGCTGCGCGTGGTGTTCACGATCAGCACGAACAGCAGCGTCGGCCGCAGCAGGGGCAGCGTGATGTGGACGAGCGAGTCCCAGAAGCCCGCGCCCTCGAGGCGCGCGGCGTCGTACAGCTCGCGCGGAATGGCCTCGAGCCCGGCGAGCAGGATCACCATGTAGTAGCCGCTCGCCGCCCACACATCCATCGCCATGATCGCCGGCAGCGCGGTCACGGGATCCAGCAGCCACGAGCGCGGCGCGAGCCCGAACGCGGCGAGCAGGCCGTTGAGCGGACCGTTCGGCGCATAGAGCCCCTTGAAGACGAGCGCGAGCACCACGATCGGCACCACGCTCGGAACGAAGAAGCCGACGCGGAAGAAGGTGCGGCCGCGGAACGCCGGCTGGACGGCGAGCGCGAGCGCCAGCGCCAGCCCGGTGGTGAACGGAATCGTCCCCACCAGGAAGAACGCGGTGTTGCGGAGCGCGGTCCAGAACGCCGGATCGGCGAGTGCCCGCGCGTAGTTGGAGACCCCGACGAAGCGCGCCGCCCCCGGCTGGAGCGGCGAATAGTCGGAGAGCGACGCGGCGAGCGAGAAGAGGAACGGGAAGAGCCCGAAGAGCGCGAACGCGATCACCCACGGCGACACGAACGCCCAGGCGGTCGCGCGGGAATAGGCTCGCATCTTGGGCCTCAGCGCCTCTGCGCCAGCTCGTCCAGCTTGCGGCTCGCCGCCGCCACCGCTTCGGCGGGGGTCTTCTTGCCGTAGAGCGCCTGCTCGACCTCGTCCTCGATCGCCGCTTCCATCTCCACCCACTCGGGATGGTTCGGCGTCGGGTACGCGTTCTCGAGCTGGAGGATCATCGTGCGCTCGTCGGGCCGTTCCAGGTAGTAGGCGATGGTGTCGGCCCCGACGGTCGCCGGGTGAACGCTCTTCGCCGCGGTCGCCAGCGCGAGCGCGTTGTCGGGCCGGACCAGGAACCGCGCGAGATCGAGCGCCGCGTGTTTCTCCTTCGCGGCGTTGAAGCTCACCAGCAGCTCGCCGCCCGCGAAGGAAGCGTGCGTGCCGTGATCGTGGGACGGGCGCGGCACCAGGGCGACGCCGTAGCGCAGGCCGGGAGCGTCCCGCGGGATGGACTTGAGCAGCCATGCCCCCGAAACCTGAAGTCCGATGCGGCCCTCCTTGAACTCGCGGTCGAGCACGTCCTGGCGGTCCATGCTCCCCGCGTCCTTGAGCTTCAAGTAGAACTCGAGCGCCTCGCGGTTCGCCTTCGAGTCGAACGCCGAGTGCGTGAGATCGTCGGTGAGGATCGACCCGCCGTTCCCCCACGCGAAGGGCATGAACTTCTTGAAGAGCACGTAGCGCTCGCCGGCCTGGACCCCGTATCCGGAGACTCCGCCTCCGAGCTTCTGGATCGCCTGCGCCGCGGCCAGCAGCTGGTCCCAGGTCTCGGGCGGCTGGGTCGAGTCGAGGCCGGCCCGCGCGAACAGCGTGCGGTTGTAGAAGAGCGCCCGGGTGCCGAGCACCCACGGCACGCCGTACGACGCGTCGCCGATCGAGCACAGCGACCAGCCGCGCAAGCCAGGCTTCAGGTCGGCGACCCCGGCGCTCCAGTCGGTGAGCGCCCCCGAGGCGAGCATGCGCGGCATCCAGGTCGACCCCATCTCGCAGAGGTCCGGGACGTTGCCGGACGCCATCGCGGCGGTGATCTTCTCGAGCCCGCTCTGCCAGGTGAGCTGCTCCATGCGCACGTCGAACTCCGGGTGCTCCTGCTCGAAGCGCTCGAGGATCGGCTCCACCACCTCGGCCGGCCAGAACTGCCAGAACACGATCTCCTTCTTCGCCTTCGAGCCCCCGCAGCCGGCGAGCGCAAACGACACACCCAAGATCATCAGCGCGATGCGCGCGATTCTCATTTCCCCTCCAGGGCGGCGCGCACGAAACCGGAGGCCGCCGCGAGTCTCCGTTCGGCCTCCTCACGCGTGCACGACAGACGCAGCATGACGATCGCGGTCTTCACGCTCTTCCCCGCCGCCTCGATGGCGCGGGCAGCAGCCTGATAATCGACTCCGGTCACGGTCATCACGGTGCGCCGGCTGCGCTCGACCAGCTTCTCGCTGGTCGCCAGCAGATCCACCATCATGTTCTCGTAGACCTTGCCCATCCGCACGAACGCCGCCGTGGTGATCATGTTGAGCACCAGCTTCTGCGCCGTCCCGGACTTCATCCGCGTCGACCCCATCACCACCTCGGGTCCGACCACGGGACAGATCGCGACGTCGACGTCGAGCGTGAACTCCTCGCGCGGTGTGCAGGTGATATAGGCGGTGCGGGCCCCGCGCGCCTTCGCCTCGGCCAGCGCGGCCACCACGAACGGCGTGCGGCGGCTCGCCGCGACCCCGATCACGGTGTCCTTGGGCGACACGTTGCGCTCGCGGATCTCGCGGATGCCTTCCTCGGTGCGGTCCTCGGCGCCTTCGACGGCCTGCACCAGCGCGCCGTAGCCGCCGGCCATGATGCCGTTCACCATTTCCGGCTTCGAGCCGAAGGTCGGCGGGCACTCCGAGGCGTCGAGCACGCCGAGCCGGCCGCTGGTGCCGGCGCCGGCATAGATCAGCCGGCCGCCCTCGCGGAAGCTCGCGACCACCAGATCGACGGCCTTCGCGATCCACGGGATCTCCTTCGCCACCGCGGCGGGAACGGTGTGGTCCTCGGACGAGATGCGCGCGAGCAGGTCCGGAACCCCGAGGGTGTCGAGGTCCATCGTGCGCGGATTGCGCTGCTCGGTGGCGAGCCGCGCGAACTCGTCGAACTTCGGTGGCCGTTCCATGGCGCTCCGTTGCGAGGTCCGGTTCAGTGCGCGGCTTTCGCCGCCCGCTGCGGAAAGATCGCCAGCAGGATCACGATGAGGCCGGCGAGTGCCGCTGAGGCCCAGTATCGACTGAGCCCCATGCCGCCGGCATCGACCGGCTTGTCGAGAAGATCTCCGAGCACCGCGCCGAGCGGCCGCGTCAGAATGAAGGCCGACCAGAACAATGCGGTCCTCGAGATGGATGTCCAAAGGTAGGCGGCCAATACCAAAGCCAGCAGCAGTCCGAAGACCATGGCGCTCCCCGAGTATCCGAGGCCGGCGGTATCGGCCGTCCAGTCACCGAGCGCGGTCCCGAGCGTCTGTGAGAACACGATAGTGGTCCAGTAGAAGATCTCGGACCGGGGCTCGCCGACCGTATCGATCGACACCGAACCGAGTGTGAATCGCCACGCGGCCAGGGAAGCCATGAGCAGGGTGAACAGCAGAGCGGTGCCGCCCGCGTACCCGATGCCCAGCGAGCGATCCGCGAAGTCCGCCAGCGTCGTCCCGACCGTCGTGGTGGCGATGATGGTGATCCAGTAGAGGGCCGGGTGGAACCGCTCCGCCTTGATCTGGGCGGCGACGGCGATGACGCACACGACCGCGAAGATCGCGGTGCTGACGAGGTAGCCGAGGTTCATCGACATCGAGACGGCGTCGCCGCCGGTTTCGCCCAGCGTGGTGGCGGCGATCTTCATGATCCAGAAGATCGGAGTCACTGCGGCGACCTTGGTCGCGCTGCGGGTCGTCGGGTCCAGGGGACCTCCGCGCGGCGGGAACGGCCGGCGATTCGATACCGGCCGGTGTTCGAAGGAAAGGCCGCGTTCGCGATATCGGCTTCATCGACGCTCCATCCTGAAGCGGGGAATCATCCGTGAGCGGGCAGAATGCCACGCGCTCCGGCCGCGTGCAAAGCCCGGTGCGGCCCGGCCATACTGGAGGCCCATGCCCGAACTACCCGAAGTCGAAACCGTGCGCCGCATGCTCGCCGAGCACGCGCTCGGCCGCGCCATCGCCGAGATCCGGCTCTCCGGCAAGAAGCTGCGCGAACCCATCCCGCGCGGGCTCGCCGCGCGGGTGCGCGGGCGCTCGATCGAGAAGGCCCGCCGCCACGGCAAGTACCTGATGCTCGATCTCAGCGGTGGCGTCACGCTCCTCTCCCATCTCGGCATGAGCGGGCGCTGGCTCTTCTATCCCGGCGATCCCGATGGCACGCTCATCCACGTGCACGTGAAGTTCACCTTCGCGGACGGCAGCAAGCTCTGGTTCCAGGATCCGCGCCGGTTCGGCCTGCTGCGCGCCGTGGACACGACGAAGCTGAAGGACGACCCGGCGCTCTCGCTGCTCGGTCCCGATCCGCTCGCGAGCCCGCTCGACGGCGAGTTCTTCGCATCGCGGGCGAAGGGACTCAAGGTCGCGGTGAAGAACTTCCTGCTCGACCAGAACCGCGTGGCGGGGATCGGAAACATCTACGCGAGCGAGATCCTGCACCGCGCGGGCGTCGATCCTCGCCGGCCCGCGCGCGCGGTGCCGAAGGAAGCGTGGGATCGCATCGCGAAGGAGACGGCGCTCGTTCTCGGGGAAGCCGTCGCGCGCATGGGCACGACGTTCAGTGCGTATCGCACGCTGTGGAACGAACCGGGTCTCTACGGCGACCAGCTCCTCGTGTACGACCGCGCCGGGGAAGCCTGCAGACGCTGCGGAACGCTCATCCGACGCATCGTCCAGGGACAGCGATCGACATTCTTCTGTCCCCATTGTCAGTCGCGAGCGAGGTCTAAAACTGCCGCCGTTTGACAATCTCTGAACCGACGCGACCAAGAATTGCGTTGCGCCCGCAATTGATGCGGTCCGGACACACTTTTTTTCGTCTAATTCATGATAGTCGTTGCCGGACCACGTCAACCTCCCTACTCTGTGGGACTGACTACTGCCTCGCGGGTTCATGGAGGGGTCCATTGGGGGGCGGTTTCATGACCATGATCGATGTATCGCTGGAGGGGTCCGTGACGTTCGCGTCCTTCGGATTGCCCACGCCGATTCTCAAGGGAATCCGGGCGTCGGGCCTCACCGAGCCGACCGCCATACAGAGCAAAGCCATTCCCATCGTGCTGCAGGGTAACGACCTCATCGGGGTCGCCCAGAGCGGCTCGGGGAAGAGCGGCGCATACCTGATGCCGATCCTTTCGCGGCTGCTCGACCGTTCGTCGCGGCTGCGCGGGATCGTGCTCGTTCCGACCCGTGAGCTCGCCCAGTACGTCGAGACCCGGGCACGGGACTACGCGCGCTTCTGCGAGGTCCAGATCGGCGTCGTGTTCACTGGCACGCCGCTCCAGGCCCAGGAGCGCATGCTGCGCGAGAACACCATCAACCTGCTGGTCGCCACGCCGGGCCGCCTGATCGAGCTGCATGCCCGCGGCGCCATCAACTTCGAGGACGTCGAGATCCTCGTGCTCGAGGAGGCCGACCGCATGGTTGCGCTGGGCCTCGCTCCCGATCTTCGGAAGCTGCTGAAGCTCCTGCCCGAGACCCGGCAGACGCTGCTCTTCACGCTGACCATGCCGCCCGAACTCAATCGTCTCGCCAAGGAAGCGCTGGTCGAGCCGGTGCGCGTCGACGTCGCTCCGGCGAGCAAGCCTTCGACCGGGATCACCCAGGCCGTCTATCCGGTCAACAAGGATCTCAAGCCGGACCTGCTCGACGACATGCTGGCCCGCGCCGAGGTGCGCAGCACCATCGTGTTCACGCGCGCCAAGACGACCGCCGAGCGGCTGGCCCGTCAGCTCCGCCATCGCGGCTACGCGGTGGCGATCATGGACGACCACGGCAGCGCCGCCGATCGTGACGCGGTGCTCGAGGACCTCCGTCGCGGGCGCGTGCAGATCGCGTTCGCCAGCGACACCTCGGCGCGCGGCCTCGACGTGGCCGGCACGGCGCACGTCATCAACGTCGATGTGCCGGGATCCCCGGAGGAGTACGTGCACCGTCTCGGACGCGGCGGACGCGGCGAGCCGGTGGGTGACGCGTTCACGCTCATGAGCCCGGAAGAGCAGAAGCACGTGGACGCGATCGAGCGCTTCCTGGGCCGCGCGATCCCGCGCGTGGTGCTGCCGGATTTCGACTACGCCATGGTGCCGGGTTCGCATCGCGTGGTGGAGGAGCCGCCGGCGCCCAAGCCGGCGCCCGCAGCCCCGGCGGCCGGAGTGAAGGTGGCGGCAGCGCGCATCGCGGAGCGCCGCAACGGAGGGCGCCCGGCGGTGCGATCCGCGGCCAACGCGGTCCGACCGGCGACCAACGGAGTGACGCGACGCCCACCGGTGGCGAGCGCGGTGCGCCCGCACAAGCCGGGAACGCGGCCGGTGGAACGCGCGCGCCCGGGCAAGCGTCCGGCGGCGCGGCGTCCTGCCGCGGCAGCCGTGCGCGGGCGGCGCACCAAGTAAGCAACCCCAGCCGAACATTGGCCCCCGGAGCCCACCGCTCCGGGGGCCTTTTCATTGCTTGGGACTGAGCGGCTCCCAGCCCGCGATGCCTGGATTCCGGATCTCGCTCCAAGTACCGCTCGAAAGCTCGAGGATGTGGAAGGTCCCGGGTGGCTTGCCGCCGGTATCCGCCAGCAGCATCCAGCGCCGTCCCGGTACGAGGGTCAGCGTCCCCTTCTTTCTGGGGAACTCAAGGCGATGAACCTCGCGCGCACCCGGCTCGAGCCAGGCCACCGCGGGATCGTCCGATTTCTGCTGCACCCCCCAGATCAGCGTGCGCCCGTCGACGCTGGCGATACCCGTCGCATCCAGGCCCTTGAGGGCGGCGACCCGCACGGAGTCGCCCTGCAGCAGCACCAGGCTGTCGCCGGCCACTACGCCTAAGGTCCCGGAAACCGGATCCTCCATCATCCGGCGGGCCGGCAGGGCGAGCGCCTTCAGCCGGCGCGGCGGGGCCGATTCCGATTCGAGCCGCGCAATCTCGTCCAGGGCCGCAATCGTGATCGCCGAAGTGGCGCGATCGCGCGCGAGTCCCACCACGTCGGTGCGCATTTTCGCCGCCGTGGTTCGCCGGGGATCGTGAGCGTGCGCGGTGTGGACTTCCGTTCCCCGCGCCCACCAGAGCGTCGTGCTGCTGGCGACCCACGGGATGCCCTTCCCGATGTCCTCGACCGGGAACGCATGCCAGCGGCCCGGCGCCGGATAGAGCAGGTGCCAGGCGGAATGCTTCGCCTCGGAAGGCTTCGCATCGCCGCCGGCGGACGAGGGCGCGGCGAATTCCGCGAGAAAAACCGACGCGGGATCGAGGCACTCCAGGGACACGACGGGCAGGTCGAAGGCGGGAACCGCCGGGCCCGATTCCGCCGGGATCATCGCGACGCCGTCCGAGTATCCGAAGGCGAGCGCCGATCCGTCCGGCATCCAGGCCATCGGCGTGCTCGCCGATCGCAGGAGCCGCGGCGAGGAGGTGACGAAGCGGGCGCCGCGCGCGTTTCCGTCGGAGGTGGTTGGCGCCGCGGCTTCGTAGTGAACGCGCCCCTCGGAGCCCGGGCGGAACGAGAAGTAGAGCGCGCGCGGCATCGCGGGCCGCGTACGTGCGGTCCAGAGTCGCACGGTGTCCTGCTCGCTGCCGCTCGTGATCCACGCGACGCGCGCGCCGTCGGGGCTCACCGCCAGCCGCGTGAGCCGCTCGTGGCCGGCGGGCGTCCACAGGGTCTCGGCCGTGGCATTCGAAAACGGCGCCTTCCACAGCGCGCCCTCGGGCGAGAAGAAGAGGACCGTGTCGGTCTCGGCCGCGAAGCGCTCGGTCCACGAAGCGGGCGCAGCACCCGCCGAGGTCGCGAGGCTCGAGGCGAACGCGGCGATCGCGAGCGCTCGGGCCTTCAGGCGCCCGCTAAGAGCCGCTCGGAGATCCAGCGACACGCCGCCTCCGCTCTGGCCCCGTCCGCCGGCGCGATCTGCAGGAAGTCCGGGCTGCCGCCACCCTTCCCACCGGTCCGCTCCAGCAGCTCCGGCAACAGACTCTTGAGATCGACTCCGCTGGCCCGCGGCCGCGCCGCGACCAGCACCGGTTCCGGCGCGCCGGCGCTCGCGCACACCCAGGGCGCCCCGGCAGCCAGGCACTGGATGGCGAACGTGCGCGCATCCTCGCGTGACCACGTCGGACGGTGCTCCGTCACGCCCCGCGGCGGATCGCCCACCCTCTCGCGCGCCTCGGCCGCGAGGATCTTCGCGGTGACGTCCCGTAGCTGGCGCTTGAGATCGTCGCGCTCGGTCGCAGCGCGCTCGAGGTGGGCGATCAGCTCGCGTTCGGACAGCGTGCGCCGGCGCGCCGCCTCGAGCAGAGATTCGGCGCGCCATGCGTAATCGCGCAATGCCCGCCCTCCGCATAGAAACTCGAAGCGCAGGTTGCCGCGCACCTTCTCCCAGCGGACGATCTTGATGATCCCGACCTCGCCGGTGCGCTGCGTGTGGGTTCCGCCACATGCCGAGAGATCCCACTCCGGGATCTCGACGATGCGGATGCGCCCGCGCGCGACCGGAGGCTTGCGCAGCTTCCAGCGTCCGATTTCCGACTCGTCGACCCAGTGGCGCTCGACCGCGAGGTCGCGCCACACGATCTCGTTGGCTGCCGCTTCGAGGTTCGCGACCGTGTTCCAGTCCATGTCGCCCCGCGCCACCTCGATCGAGCTCTTCTCCTCGCCGAGATGGGAGCTCACGGTCGCAGCGTTCAGCACCCGCTCGAACGCCGCCGACAGGATGTGCTGGCCGGTGTGCTGCTGCATGTTGTCGAACCGGCGCGCCCAGTCGATCTCCGCCTCGATCTCGCTGCCGGCCGCGGGCGCTGCTTCGCCCAGCACGTGCCACACCGGGCCGCCGTCGTCGGCCTGGACGTCGAGCACCGCCGCGGCGCCGATGCGGCCGCGGTCGGCTTCCTGCCCGCCGCTCTCCGGGTAGAAGTACGTGGCTTCGAGCGCGACCGCCGGGCGCCCGGCGTGCGCACCAGCCTCGATGACGCGCGCCGTGAACCGGCGCGTGTAGGAGTCGTCGTAGTACTTGCGCTCGGAGGCCACTCACGGACTCCCGCGCTTGAGGCCGTACTCGCGCATCTTCCGCCAGAGCGTCGTGCGCGAGATGCCGAGACGGTGCGCGACCTGGGTGACGTTGCCGTGGAGCGCCTCGAGCACGCGCACGATGTGTTCGCGCTCGACTTCCTCGAGCGACCACATCTCGCGCGGCTTCTCGACGGGAGCGGCCGCGGGCGCCGGCCCGGTCGTGGCGTGGTGCGCGGGCAGCAGGCGCGGAGCGCGCACCGCGGCCGGCAGGTCGGCGACCCCGATCACGCTGCCGTCGGCGACGGCGACCGCGTGCTCGATGGCGTGCTCCAGCTCGCGGACGTTCCCCGGGTAGTCGTGGCGCTCCAGAAGGGCCTCGGCTTCCGCCGAGAAGCTCATCGCCGCCCGCCCGGCGCGCGCCGCGTAACGGTCGAGGAAGTACGCGGCGAGGAGCCCGATGTCCTCGCGCCGCTCGCGGAGCGGGGGAAGGTCGATCTGAACGACGTTGAGCCGGTAGTAGAGATCCTGGCGGAAGCGGCCGGCCGCGACCTCGGCCTGGAGGTCGCGATGGGTCGCCGCCACCACGCGAACGTCGACGAGCCGCGTGGTCTGGTCACCGAGCCGCCGCACCTCGCCGTTCTCGAGCGTGCGCAGCAGCTTCACCTGGATCGCGGCCGGCATGTCGCCAATCTCGTCCAGGAACAGCGTGCCGCGGTTCGCCTCCTCGACGAGGCCGGTCCGGTCGGAATTCGCACCGGTGAACGCTCCGCGCACCGCACCGAAGAGCTCGCTCTCGATCAGCGTCTCGGGGATCGCGCCGACGTTCACGGGAACGAACGGTCCATCGCCGCGCCGCGACTGGAGGTGGATGGAGCGCGCGATCAGCTCCTTCCCCGTCCCGCTCTCCCCGGTGACGAGCACCGTGCTGTCGGTCTGGGCCACCTTGGAAACGAGACGGAAGATGCGCTGCATCTTCGGGCTCGCGCCCACGATCCCATGGAGCCGGTCACCAGCGTCGGTGGGTTGGGCCCCCGCGGGGGCGCGCGCTCCCCGACGCGTTTCAGCGGTGGCGGGGGGCAGCTGGCGGGTCGTCGGCATGGCTCACCTGAGCCACGACTATGATGAGTAGGGCTTACCGTTTCAAATTGAAAGCGCCGGGCCTCAAACCACGGCCGGCGGCGGGCCTACCGGGGCGCCGTTGGTGATGGCCGGTCCGCCGTTGCCGGCGGGCACGTCCACGGCGGCCGGAAGGGAGGTCGCGTACATCGGACCGACTTCCTGGATGGGCGGATCCTCCACCTCGACGAGCCGCAGGTAGAAGAACGTCCACGCGTACTGGATGGTCGGCGTGAGCGCCACCACGAGCAGCCACAGCACGACGACCCACGTCGCGATCCCGATCCCCTGGATGGTCACGGCCAGGATCGCGGTCAGCAGCGCGGCGCCGAGGATCATCAGCACCGAGAGCGCCACCATCTCGAGCCAGCGCTCGAAGCGCTTCTCGGTGAGCTTGAACGACCGCTGGAGCGACCCCGCCATGTGGGGCTCGTTCAGCACCACCGCCTCGGTCGAGAACGCGAGCCGGTAGCCGAGGTAGATCCCGGGAACGATGAAGAAGAACGTCGCGAACACCAGCAGGAGGTTCCGCACGACCTCGGTGAGCAGCAGCCACAGGATCCGGCCGAGTCCCTGCGCGTAGCAGTCGATCGCCGGCGCCGGCCGGGCCGTGATCGGGGTGTTGAACACCGAGCGCGCCCGGAAACGCTGCATGGCGGTGGTGAGGAGCAGCATCAGGAAGTCCCCGGCGCTCGCCAGCGTCGACAGCAGGAGCACGCGCATCGGCTGGTCCGACTCGTCCATCGGCGGCAGCATCGCGATGGTCACGATCCACGGCGAGCGGAGCAGCAGGGGCACCAGCAGCGAGTGCACCGGATCCCGCCTCACGGCGAGATCGAAGGCGAGCGCGAAGGCGTGACGTGTGGAGATGGGGTAGCGGAGCGAGGACATGGGGTTGGGCGGCACGGAACCTAGGTAAGCCACCGGAAGGTGTCAAACGGTGCCGCGATTGACGCGTGATCGGAGCCGCACCTAATGTCGCCCGCCGTGAAACGATCGAGCACGAAGCGCCCGTCCCGCACACCCGCGAAGGGCCGCCTCACCCACCTCGATGCTGGAGGCCGGGTGCGCATGGTGGACGTGGGCGCCAAGCCCGTCACCCGCCGCGTCGCGGTCGCCCGCGGCCGAGTGACCATGGAACCCGCCACGGTGGCCCTGGTGCGTGAGGGCCGGGCGGCCAAGGGCGACGTGATCGCGACCGCCCATCTCGCCGGTGTGCTCGCCGCCAAGCGCACCAGCGAGCTGATCCCACTCGCCCATCCGGTGCCGATCGACGGCATCCAGATCGCGTTCAAGTTCGGCCGCGATGCGATCGCCATCGAGGCCCGCGTGACCACGAGCGCGCGCACCGGGGTCGAGATGGAGGCGCTGACCGCGGTGACGGTCGCCGCCCTCACGCTCTACGACATGCTCAAGTCCGCCGACCGCGGGATCGTCATCGGCGAGATCGCGCTCTGGGAGAAAAGCGGAGGACGTCGTGGCCCCTACCGCCGGAACGCGTAGGACCCTCCGCTACGCCGAGGCACGCGACGAGGTCCTGGCCGCGGTGCGCCCGCTCCCGGCCGAGCGCGTGAAGGTGGCCGCCGCGCTGCGGCGGGCGCTGCGGTTCGACGCGATCGCCCCGCATGACCTCCCGCGCTTCCGGAACTCCTCGATGGACGGCTACGCGGTCCGGAGCGCCGACCTCGCCGGTGCGTCCGACGCCACGCCGGTGTCGCGCGCGGTCGTGAGTGTGATCGCCGCGGGCATGGACGCCGGTGCGCTGCCCGCGGACGGCGTGGTGATGGTGATGACCGGCGCGCCAATGCCGGTCGGCGCCGACGCGGTGGTGCCGATCGAGGACGTCATCACCCACGACGACGATCCCACCTGCCCCGAGGGCTTCGCGCGCTTCCGCGCGCCGCCGGCCGCCGGAGCCAACGTCCGCGAGGCGGGCCGCGACGTCCGCGCCGGTGACGCCGCGCTCGCGGCGGGCCGCGAGCTGTCGCCGCACGATCTCGCGCTGCTCGTCGCCATGGGACATGGAGAGGTCGAGGTCGGCAGCGTCCCCAAGGTGTCGGTGTTCTCGACCGGCGACGAGCTGGTGGAGGCCGGCGAAGCGCTCTCTTCCGGGTCGATCCGCGACAGCAACCTGCCGATGATGCGCGCCCTGCTCGAGGAGGCGCACTGCCGCGTGATCCACGCCACGCGCCTCGAAGACCGCGCGGATCGGGTGGCGCAGAGCATCTCGTGGGCGCTCGACGAATCCGACGTGGTGATCACGCTGGGCGGAATCTCGATGGGCGCCTTCGACCCGGTGCGGATGAGCCTCGACCGCCTGGGCGGGGTCGAATGGTGGCGGGTCGCGATGAAGCCGGGCCAGCCCCAGGCGTTCGGCGCTCCGCGCGGCAAGCTCTTCTTCGGCCTGCCCGGCAACCCGGCATCGGTCGCGTGCGTGTTCGAGGCCCTGGTGCGCCCCGCATTGCGGAAGCTCACGGGACATGCGGCGCTCGACCGGCCCCGGCTCCCGGTGCGCCTCGCGGAGGCGGTCGAGTCCCGCGCCGGTCGCACCGACTTCGTGCGCACCACGCTCGCGCTCAGCGATGGCTCCTGGTGGGCCACGCCCGCCGGCGACCAGACTTCGGGACACCTTTCGCCGCAGTCGCGCGCCCACGCGCTCACCGTGATCCCGGAAGCCGCGGCGCGACTTGGGCCAGGCGATGCCGCCGAGGCGCTGATTCTCCGCTGGCCCGACGCCTCCACCGGATGAGGCGCATCGCCGCGACCATCGCGTTTCTGTGTGCGGCGGTCGCGGTCACCTTCCCGCTCTGGGAACCCGACATGTGGCAGCACCTCAGGGTCGGGCAGATGATCTGGGAATCGCGCTGGGTCCCCACCACGCAGCTCTGGACCTGGCCCACCTACGGCGCCCCCGACGTGAACCCCTCGTGGGGTTTCCGCGTGCTGGTTTACCCGTTCTGGAAGTGGGGCGGCGTGTGGGGGCTCTTCGTGTGGCGCTGGCTGACGACTTTGTCGGCGCTCGCGCTATTGCTGGCGGCCGCGCGCCGCATGGGCGCGCGCGGCCTCGCACCCCTGCTCGCGGTGGTGATCGCCGCGCTCGCCTACCGCGAGCGCTCGCAGATCCGCCCCGAGACGATCGTGGCGGTGCTGATGGCGATCGAGATCTGGATCCTCGAGACGCGCCGGAACGGCGGCCCCGATCGCTCGCTGCTGCTCATGCCGCTCGCGCTCGTGTGGATCAACTGCCACCTCTCCTACCACTTCGGCTTCGCCATCCTCGGCGTGTACGCGCTGCGGGATGGTTTCGACCGCTCATTACCCGGCGCGTCGCGCTTCCGCCTGATCGCGGTCGGACTCGCCGGCCTCGCCGTCTCGTTCCTCAATCCCTTCGGCGTGCGCGCGCTCGCCGAGCCGTTCCGCTTCCTCGGCAGCGAGGCGTCGGAGCCGATCTACCGGACGATCGGCGAGCTCCAGCCGATCCGCTGGAACGAGCACGTGCTCGACGGGGTCCCGCTCGTCGTCTTCGGCTGGCCGGCCCTCATCCTGTGGCGCGCGACCCGCCGCCGCGCCGACCTCGTCGAGATCCTGCTCTGCCTGCTGTTCGTGCCGTTCGCGTTCACCGCGGTGCGTTTCGTCGGGTTCCTCGCGCTGGTCTCGCTCCCCTTCATGGCGCGCGCCCTCGACGAGCTCGCCGCCGCATGGGCACCGCGGCTGCCGCGCCTCGAGCCGGCACGGGCGGCACTCTGCGTGGCGGTCTGCATCGCAGTCGCGCTGCCCTCGTGGATGACGCGCCGCCACGGCGTCGGGATCGAGCCGGACTCCGCACCGGTCAAAGCCTGCGACGCCATCGAGCGGCTCGGCATCCGCGGGCGCTCGTACAACACCTTCTCCACCGGCGGCTATCTCCTCTACCGCTTCTGGCCCGAGAAGGAGCGCCTGCCGTTCATGGACGTCCACCAGGCCGGCACCCGCGAGACGCGCCGCCTCTACACGTTCTCACTCGAGCGTCCGGAGTACTGGGCCGAGCTGGACTCGAAGTTCCGCTTCGAATGGGCGCTGTTGTCACGCCGCACGTTCGATTCCAACCGGCTCCCCGACTTCCTGGATGCCGACTCCACGTGGGCCCTGGTGTTCCAGGACGACGTGGCACTCGTGCTGGTGCGCCGCACCGGTGCACTCGCGACAGTCGCGAACCGGAACGGCTACCGGATCCTGCCCGCCGGAAACGACCGGCTCGGGGTGATCGGCGAAGCGTGCGTGCGGGATTCCGCGCTGCGCCGGGCGATGCGTGGGGAGCTCGCGCGCGTGATCGCGGAATCGGACCGCCACGCCAACGCCGAGGAGCTGCTGGCCAACCTGGCGCTGATCGAGGGTCGGCGCGACGAGGCGATCATGCACTTGAGGCGATCGCTGACGATCGAGCCCAAGGACGCGGTGAGGAAGCAGATGCTGCGGGCGATCGAGTCCGGGCGCTGAGCCGCGGACCTACATCAAGGCTCAGGACCCACTTGGAGCCGCCGGCCGATCCCCACCGCGTGGAACTCATGTAGCGGTATTCAGCCCGCCAGGTCTGTGACACAATTCCACCCTGGAAATGGACCGCTCATGCCCGCGTGCACGCATTTCGTGCAGGGATCCCGTGAATCAGCGCCTGGCACCCTGAATCGGAGGCCGTCATGATCCCTCGTTCCTCTTTTCTCGAGCCGGCCGCGCGACGCCCGCTCGGAACCGCACTGCTTGCCTGGAGCGGGTTCGTCCTCGCTTCTCAGCTCGCGCCGGTGATGGCGCACTGCTTCACCCTCGGGGTCCGGATCGACTTCCCAACCGGGGTGAATCCCCGCTCCGCGGTGATCGGGGACGTCAATGGCGATGGTAAGCCCGACCTGGCGGTGGCGAACCAGATATCCGGCACGGTTTCGGTTCTGCTGGGCGACGGCGTCGGCGGCTTCGGACCCAAGACCGACTTCCCGACCGGGGGCGGCCCCCACTCGGTCGCGATCCGCGATCTCAGCGGCGACGGCAAGCCCGATCTGGCGGTGGCGAACGCCAATGACAACACGGTGTCGGTGCTGCTCGGCAACGGTGCCGGTGGGTTCGGGGCCAAGACCGACTTCGGAACCGGGCAGAACCCGCGCTCGGTGGCGGTCGGGGATTTGAGCGGCGACGGCAAGCCCGACCTGGCGGTGGCGAACTTCGACGTCGCCACGGTGTCGGTGCTGCTCGGCGATGGCGTGGGCGGATTCGGGCCCAAGACCGACTTCACGACCGGACTGGCGGCACGCGCGGTCGCGATCGGGGACCTGAACGACGACGCCAAGCTCGACCTGGTGGTGACCAACTCCAACTCCGCCTCCGTCTCGATCCTGCTCGGCGACGGCGTCGGTGGTTTCGCACCCAAAACCGACTTCGCGACGGGTGTCTATCCCCGCGCGGTCGCGATCGGGGACCTGAACGGCGATGCCCGGCCGGACCTGGCGGTCAGCAACCTCGGCAGCCTCTCGGTGTCGGTGCTGCTTGGCGACGGCGCCGGCGGGTTCGGGCCCAGGACCGACTACACCGTCGGGCTGAATCCCCGCTCGGTCGCGATTGGAGACTTGAACGGTGACGCGATCCCCGACGTGGCGGTGGGGAACGACGCTTCGAGCAACGTGTCGGTGTTCCTCGGCGACGGGACGGGCGGGTTGGGGCCCAAGACCGACTTCGCAACCGGAGCGAATCCGTTCTCGGTGGCGATCGGGGACTTGAGCGGCGATGGCAAGACCGACCTGGTGCTGGCAAACGAGAACGGCCACAGCGTGTCGGTGCTCTACGGCAATGGCGCCGGCGGCTTCGGAGCCAGGACCGGCTTCGCGACAGGAAGCGGCCCGATCGCAGTGGCGATCGGAGACGTGAGCGGCGACGGCGCACCCGACCTGGCGGTGGCGAACTTCAATTCCAGCACGGTTTCGGCGCTGCTCGGCAACGGTACGGGCGGCTTCGGAGCCAGGACCGACTTCGCGACCGGGCTCAATCCTCGCTCGGTGGCGCTCCAGGACGTGAGCGGCGATGGAAAGACCGATCTGGCGGCTGCGAATTTCACCCCAAGCACGGTGTCGGTGTTGCTCGGCAACGGAGTGGGCGGCTTCGGGGCCAAGACCGACTTCACGACGGGGACCAGCCCCACTTCGGCCGCGATTGCGGACGTGAGTAGCGACGGGAAGCCCGACCTGGCGGCGACGAACGACGCTTCCGGCTCGGTGTCGATGTTGCTCGGCGACGGCGCAGGAGGATTCGGGGCCAAGACCGACTTTACGACCGGCGCGAACCCCCGCACGGTGGCGGTCGGGGACGTGAGCGGCGACGGAAAGCCCGACCTGGCGGCGGCGAACTTCGGTTCCAACACGGTGTCGGTGTTGCTCGGCGACGGCTTGGGCGGCTTTGGGGCCAAGACTGACTTCGCCACCGGGACGAATCCCTTCTCGGTGGCGATCGGAGACTTGAGCGGCGACGGGAAACCCGACCTGGCGGTGACGAATTTCTCTTCCAATACGATATCGGTGCTGCTCGGCGACGGCCTGGGCGGTTTCGGGGCCAAGACCGACTTCGCCACCGGGACGAATCCCCGCTCGGTCGCGATTGGGGACGTGAGCGGCGACGGACGACCTGACCTGGCGGTGGCGAATCTCGCTTCCAACACGGTGTCGGTGCTGCTTGGCAACGGCACGGGCGGGTTCGGGGCCAAGACCGACTTCACGACCGGAACGAATCCCCGCTCGGTGGCGATCGGGGACGTGAGCGGCGACGGACGGCTCGACCTGGCGGTGGCGAACTTCCTCAGTGACACCGTGTCGGTGCTGCTGGGCCTCGTGCCGACCCGGACGGTGTTGGCAGCCGGACCGGACCCCACGGTCCTGGGCTCGCCCTTCACGCTGACGGCGACCGTGTCGGTTCCCTCTCCGGGCTACGGAGTTCCGTCCGACTCCGTCCGGTTCTTCGACGGCACGACGCTTCTCGGAACCTCGCCGGTGAGTGGGGGCGTGGCCAGCCTGGTCGTGGTCAGCCAGCATCTCGGAGACCGCCCACAGACCGCGGTCTACAAAGGCGACGGCAAACTCCTGGGTAGCATCTCGGCGGCAGAGACCCTCCGAGTGGTCTCGAGCACCACGGACGTGCCAGGCGGCGGCGCTCCTTCGCTCGTGCTCGTGGGCGTGTGGCCGAACCCGTCGCACGGAGACCGTTTGAGCGTGTCCTTCACCTTGCCCTCATCGACGCCCGCACACCTCGAGTTGCTCGACATCCTGGGTCGTCGTGTAGTGACTCGCGAAGTCGGCGCGCTGGGAGCCGGACCACACGTCGTGGAGCTCTCCACCGGTCGCGCGCCGCCGCCGGGCCTCTACCTGGTGCGGCTCGTGCAGGGTACCGAAGTTCGAATGGCGCGGGTGACCGTGGTGAATTGACGCCCTGCCGAGGAAGGATGTCGAGGCGGAGCTGAGGGAGATCACCCGGGCTGGTTCCGAGGAACCGAGGGACGCCCGGGTTGGTCTTCCGCGATTACATCAGGCTCAGGACGGAGCGCTGCGCCTGCTCGAGCAGGCCGGTGGCCTGCAGGCCGAACCACAGCGTGAGCGCCACGCTCACGAAGAGCGCGAGCGCCGAGGGCAGCGCCCAGGAGATGTGGGTGGGCTCGCCGCGCGGCTCTTCCATGTACATGGCGACCGTGATGCGCAGGTAATAGAACACCGAGACCACGCTGTTGAGCACGCCGATCACCACGAGGCCGACGTGGCCGGCGGCGAGTGCGGTGCCGAACACGTAGACCTTGCCCATGAAGCCGGCGGTCGGCGGGATGCCGCCGAGCGACACCATGAACACGCTCATCGCGAGCGCGAGGAACGGCTGGCGGAAGCCGAGCCCGTTCAGGTCCGAGACCAGCACCCGCTCCTCCCCGTCCTTCCCGAGCAGTGTCAGGATGCCGAAGGCGCCGAGGTTCATGAAGGAGTAGACGGCGAGGTAGAACAGCGCCGCCGAGCCGCCGTCACGGCCGCCGGCCACGATCGCCACCAGCACGTAGCCGGCGTGCGCGATGCTCGAGTAGGCGAGCATGCGCTTCACGTTGTTCTGGAAGAGCGCGGTCACGTTGCCGACGGTCATGGTCAGGATCGCGATCCCCGAGATCAGCGGCTTCCAGTCGACCTGGATGTCGCCCAGGATCTGCAGCGCGACCCGCACCAGCGCGGCGAAGCCGGCCGCTTTGGCGCCCACCGACATGAACGCGGTCACCGAGGTCGGGGCGCCCTGGTAGGCGTCGGGGGTCCACATGTGGAAGGGCACCGCCGCCACCTTGAACGCCAGCCCGACGAGGAGCAGCAGGCCGCCCGCGATCAGCAGCGGGCTGTTCGCCATCGGCGACTCGATCAGGAACGCCGCCATCTTCGGCAGGTTCGTGGTGCCGGTCGCGCCGTAGAGGAGCGCGATCCCGTAGAGCAGGAACCCGCTCGCGAAGGCGCCGAGCAGGAAGTACTTGAGCGAGGCCTCGGTGGACTCGAGGCTGCCGCGCCGGAAGCCCACCATCACGTAGAGCGCGAGCGACATCAGCTCGAGGCCGAGGAAAATGGTGATGAGGTCGTTCGAGGCGGCCATGATGATCATGCCCATCGTGGCCAGGAGCATCAGCGCGTAGTACTCGCCGTGGTTGATGCCCGTGCGCTTCAGGTAGTCCCACGACCAGAGCACCGACAGGATGCCGATCGCGCAGAACAGCAGCGTGAAGAACACCGTCACGCCGTCATGGACGAACATGCCCTCGAAGAGCGAGCGCCGGTCGCCGGCCACGCGGATCACGGCGAACGCGGCGGCGCCCAGGGTGACGAGCGAGACGAACGCGGCGCGGCCGCTCTTGGCGGAGGCCGGGAGGAACTCGAGCAGCAGGAGCAGCATGGCGCCCGCGGCCAGCGCGATCAGCGCACCGAGCGCCCAGTAGTCCACCGCGATCAGCTGCGGCACCGCCAGCCCGTTCACCGGCGCGCCTCCGCCGTCGTCTGGGCGGCGGCCGTGGCCGCCGCGCGCTGCTGCGAGATCTGGAGCGTGCGATCGAGCGCGGGCTGCATGCGATCGAGGAACGGCTGCGGCTGGACGCCGAGCCAGAAGATGAGCAGGAGGAGCGGCGCGAACACCAGCCGCTCGCGTCCGGTCAGGTCCGAGAGCTTCTCGTTCTCGGCGTGCGTCACCGGACCGAAGATCACGCGCTGGAACATCCACAGCATATAGCAGGCGGAGAGGATCACGCCGGTCGCGGCCAGCACCGCCCACCACTTTTCGGCGCGGAACGCCCCGAGCAGCACCAGGAACTCGCCGATGAAGCCGTTGGTGCCGGGCAGCCCGATCGACGACAGCATCACGATGAGGAAGATCGTGGCGTAGACCGGGAGCACCTTCCACAGCCCGCCGAAGTCGGCGATCAGGCGGGTGTGGCGCCGGTCGTAGATCACGCCGACCAGGAGGAACAGCGCCCCGGTCGAGATGCCGTGGTTGATCATCTGCATCATCGCGCCGGCGAAGCCCTGCGAGTTCATGGCGTAGAGCCCGAGCATGCAGAAGCCGAGGTGGCTCACCGACGAATAGGCAACCAGCTTCTTGAGATCGGGCTGCACCATCGCGACCAGCGCGCCATAGATGATGCCCACGATCGCGAGTCCGGCGATCCACGGCGCGAGCTGGGCCGAGGCGTTCGGGAACAGCGGGATCGCGTAGCGCACGAATCCGAACGTGCCCATCTTCAGGAGCACCGCAGCCAGAATGACCGAGCCCGCGGTCGGCGCCTCGACGTGCGCGTCGGGGAGCCAGGTGTGGAACGGGAACATCGGCACCTTGATCGCGAAGGCGACCGCGAACGCAAGGAACAGCCAGAACTGCTGGTCCGGCGTGATGGGCATCTGGTAGAAGGCGTCGAGCTCGAAGGTGGCGACGCCGGTGAGCGCCTTCTGGTGGAAGTAGAGCCACAGGATCGCGACCAGCATGAGCACGCTGCCCGCCATCGTGTAGAGGAAGAACTTGATCGCCGCGTAGACGCGGCGCGGTCCGCCCCAGGCGCCGATCAGCAGGTACATCGGGATCAGCATCGCCTCCCAGAACACGTAGAAGAGCAGGAGATCGAGGGCGAGGAACGTCCCGATCATGCCGGTCTCGAGCGCCAGCATGAGCGCGTAGTACTCGCGCGTACGGGTGCGGATGCCGGGATGGGACGCGATCACCGCGAGCGCGGTGACTAAGGTGGTGAGCAGGATCAGCAGCACGCTCACCCCGTCCACCCCGAGGTGATAGCTGCTGCCGAGGAACGGCAGCCAGTCGCGCCGCTCGACGAACTGCCAGGACGGCCCGTTCGGCACGAAGCGCCACCAGAGCGGGAGCGAGAGCGCGAGCTCGGCGAGCGCCGTGAACACGGCGACCCGGCGGATCGCGGCCTCGGCGGTCGGCGGGAACAGCACGATCGCCGCGGAGCCCAGGAGCGGCAGGAAGACCAGCGCGCTGAGCCAGGGAAAGTCGGCCATGTCAGCGCCTCAAGGCCACGAACAGCGCCAGCACGCCGACCACGAACCACAGGGCGTAGGTGCCGACGAAGCCGGTCTGAAAGAGCCGCAGCATCGCGGAGATGCCTTCGAGCGTGTAGCCGACGCCGTTGACGGCGCCGTCGACGACGCGGGTGTCCCACACCTTCCACAGCCGCTGGCTCAGCGCGTGCACGGGGCGCACCACCAGCGCGTCGTATAGCTCGTCGATCCAGTACTTGTTGAGGAGCACGCGGTAGAGACCCTGGAAGCGCTGCTGGAGCGACGTCGCGAGCCCCGGCTGGAAGAGGTAGGCGCGGAAGGCGAACAGGATCCCGATCGCCGCCGCCGCCACCGAGACCACCATGAGCAGGATCTCCGTGCCGCGCGGAAGCTCGTGCGCCGCGTGTCCGGCGGCCTCGCCGCCCGCGTGCGACATCGCGCCACCTGCAATGCCGTGGACCCCGGAGGCGAACACCGGGGCGAGCCAGCGGGCGAACGGGTTTCCGCCTTCGATCAGCGGCGGGCCGACCCAGCCTCCGACGATCGACAGCACGGCGAGGATCGCGAGCGGGACGATCATCGACGGCGGTGACTCGTGCAGGTGGTGATCGGCTTCGTGGCTCAGCCGCGAGGGCCCGCGGAAGGCGAGGATGTAGAGCCGGAACATGTAGAACGCGGTGAGCAGCGCCCCGACCAGGCCGACCATCCAGAGCCCAAAGTGGCCGGAGGCGAACGCGCCGTGCAGGATCTCGTCCTTGGAGAAGAACCCGGCGAGCGGCGGGATGCCGGCGATCGCGATGGTCGCGACCAGCATGGTGCGGTGGGTCCAGGGCAGCCGGCTCGCGAGGCCGCCCATCTTGCGGAGATCTTGCTCGTCCGAGAGCGCGTGGATCACCGAGCCCGCGCCGAGGAAGAGCAGCGCCTTGAAGAACGCGTGCGTCATCAGGTGGAAGATGCCGGCCGTGTACGCCCCGACGCCGCAGGCCATGAACATGTAGCCGAGCTGGCTCACCGTGGAGTACGCCAGCACGCGCTTGATGTCGTTCTGGGCGAGGCCGATCGTGGCCGCGAACAGCGCGGTCGCGGCGCCGATCACCGCCACCACCTCGAGCGTGGTCGGGGCGAGGTCGAAGAGCACGTGGCAGCGCGCGACGAGGTACACGCCGGCGGTCACCATGGTCGCCGCGTGGATCAGGGCCGACACCGGAGTGGGACCCTCCATCGCGTCGGGCAGCCACGTGTAGAGGGGGATCTGAGCGCTCTTTCCCGTAGCCCCGAGGAAGAGCAGCAGCGTGGCGGCCGTGATCGTCGCCGAGCCGATTGCGAAGAGATGCGGCGCGACCGCGAACAGCCGCTCGTACTGGACGCTCCCGCCGGTCGAGAACAGCAGCAGTACGCCGAGGATGAAGCCAAAGTCGCCGATCCGATTGACGATGAACGCCTTCTTCCCCGCCGCGGCCGCCGAGGGCCGCTCGTACCAGAAGCCGATCAGGAGGTACGAGCAGAGCCCGACCCCCTCCCAGCCCACGAACATGAGCAGGAAGTTGTCCGCGAGCACCAGCGTGAGCATCGCGAACATGAAGAGGTTGAGGTACATGAAGAAGCGCCGGAACGAAGGGTCGTGGCTCATGTAGCCGGTCGAGTACACGTGGATCAGGAACCCGACGCCGGTCACCACGAGGATCATCACGGCCGAGAGCGGATCGAGCAGGAACGCGACGTCGGCCCGGAAGTCGCCCACCTGGATCCAGGTGTAGACGGTCTCGCTGATGGCGCGCTCGTCCGCCGGCAGCGCGGCGAGCGTCATCACCGCCCGCACCGCCGCGAGGAACGCGAGGAACACCGCACCGCAGGCGAGCCACGCCGTCCCGCGCTTCGAAAGGCGGTCGCCGAGGAGCAGGTTCAGCAGCACCGCGGCCAGCGGCAGGGCCGGGATGATCGCGAGCAGCGGGAATCCGTTCACGCGCGCCTCATCCCTTGAGGAGGTTCAATTCGTCCACGAACACCGATTCGCGCAGGCGGAAGAGGTTCACGATGATGGCGAGCCCGATCGCGACCTCGGCCGCCGCCACCGTCATGACGAAGAAGACGAAGATCTGGCCGTCCAGCGACTGCATCTCACGCGCGAACGCCACGAACGCGAGGTTGGCGGCGTTCAGCATCAGCTCGATCGACATGAAGATGATGATCGCGTTGCGGCGCACCAGCACCCCGACGATGCCGATCGTGAAGACGAGCGCGCTGATGGCGAGGCTCCAGGCGAGCGGGATCACGAGCGTTCCCTCCGCCGGCGGCTCTTGGAGATGACGATGGCGCCCACCATGGCGACCAGCAGCACCATCGACGTGATCTCGAACGGGAAGAGATAGCGGGTGAAGAGCAGCTCACCGATCGCCTGCGAGTTCCCGACCGTGGGCGGCGGCGCGGTCGACGCCGGCCCGGGCGCCCAGCCGCGGGCGACGAACACGATCGCCTCGGCGGCCAGCACGGCGGCGACGATCCACCCCAGCCCGCGGCGGACGGCGATCTGGATGCCGGACTCGACGTCGTGTTTCAGGTTCAGGTACATGATGACGAACAGGAACAGCACCATGATGGCGCCGGCGTAGACAATCACCTGGACGAGGCCGAGGAACTCGGCGTGGAGCATCAGGTAGATCCCGGCGAGCGAGCAGAACGCGAGCACCAGGAAGAGCGCGCTCGTCACCGGATTCCGGTGGGTGATCACGAGCAGGCTCGAGGCCACGAGCATTCCGGCGAAGGCGGCGAAGATGGCGGCCGGGATCACCGCATCTCCATCCAGTAGATCGCGAAGCTGGTCACGAGCACGTTCCCGATCGCGAGCGGGAGCAGGACCTTCCAGCCGAGGTTCATGAGCTGGTCGTAGCGGAGCCGCGGGAACGTCCAGCGCACCCAGAAGAAGAAGAACACCAGCGCGAACACCTTGGCGAAGAACCACAGGAACTTGAGCGCGTCGGGCAGCCACGGCCCCTGCCAGCCGCCGAGGAACAGCGTGGTGGCGATCGCGCAGATCGTGATGATGTTGGCGTACTCGCCGAGGAAGAAGAGCCCGAACTTCATGCTCGAGTACTCGGTGTGGAAGCCCGCGACCAGCTCGGCTTCGGCCTCGGGGAGGTCGAACGGCGCGCGGTTGGTCTCGGCGAGCGCCGTGATCATGAAGATGATGAAGGCGAGCGGCTGCTGGAATACGAACCAGGCGGGAACCGGAATCCCGAGGAACGGCGTGAATCCCTGCTGCGCTTTCACGATGTCCACCAGCGAGAGCGACCCGGCGAGCAGCAGCACGCCGACCGTCGAGATCCCCATCGCGAGCTCGTAGGAGATCATCTGCGCCGAGGAGCGCAGGCCGCCGAGCAGCGAGTACTTGCTGTTGGAGGACCACCCGGCGAGCGTGATCGCGTAGACGCCGATGCTCGACATCGCGAGGAACACGAGCAGGCCGACGTTGACGTCGGTGACGAGGAACGCCGGGTTCGGGCCCATCGGGATCACCGCAAACGTGACGAGCGCCGGGATCACCGCGAGCATCGGCGCGATCGTGTAGATCACGCGGTTCGACTCGCCGGGAATGAACTCCTCCTTGAAGAGGAGCTTGATCGCGTCGGCGATCGGCTGAAGCAAACCGGCCGGACCAACCCGGTTCGGCCCGGGTCGTCCCTGCATCCGGCCGCAAATCTTGCGCTCGGCGAGCACCATGTACGAGACGACGCCGAGCACGCCGTTCAGGATCACGAAGATCTTGACGAACGACCAGAACACGAGCTGGAAGTCGGGATTCGCGAGCAGGCTGTTCATTCGGGGGAGCTCAATCCTCCCATTCCAGGGCGCGCTTCTTCAGGAGGTACACGTAACCCACGAGCAGGACCAGGATGAACAGGGCCATCTCGACGAGGCCGTAGAGCCCGAGCTGGCGGAACGAGACTGCCCACGGGTAGAGGAACACCGCCTCGATGTCGAACAGGATGAACAGCACCGCCACCATGTAGAACTTGATGTTCACCCGCTGGCGCGCGGTGCCCACCGGCTGCACGCCGCACTCGTAGGGCATCATCTTGTTCGCGCTCGAGCGCCGCGGCATCACGATCGTCGAAAGGCCGAGCACAGTCGCGGCGAAGATCGCGGCGATCACGAGGAACATCAGGAGCGGGATGTATTCGCGCATGGTCTAGACGTGCTGGGCGTTGAGCTTCCGCACCGCTTCGGTCAGGCGCGGCACGACTTCGAAGAGATCGCCGACGAGCCCGTAGTCCGCCACCTTGAAGATGGGCGCTTCGGGGTCCTTGTTGATGGCCACGATGCAGCGCGACGACGACATGCCGGCCAGGTGCTGGATCGCGCCCGAGATGCCGACCGCCACGTAGAGCTTGGGCGAGACGGTCTTGCCGGTCTGCCCGACCTGGTCCGAGTGCGGACGCCATCCGGCGTCCACCACCGCGCGCGAAGCGCCGACGGTGGCGCCCAGCGACTCCGCCAGCTCCTCGAGCAGCTTGAAGTTCTCGGGGCCCTTGAGACCCCGCCCGCCGGAAACGATGACTTCGGACTCGGTGAGGTCGATCTTGCCGCCGTGGGCGGCCGCGATCTTCACGACCCTAGCGCGCGAGGACGCCGCGTCGTACGCGACCGCGCGCAACTCCACCGCACCCGGACGCGCGGCGTTCGTGATCGCGGCGAACATCTTGGGGCGGAGCGTCGCCATCGCCGGCGTCGCCGGGAACGCGACCTTCTGGAGCGCCTTCCCCGCATAGACTGGGCGAGTCGCCACGAGCCTTCCGCCATCGAGCTCGAGCGCGGTGATGTCGCAGGCGAGGCCGACCCCCAGGCGCTGCGCGACGCGCGGCGCGAGATCCTTCCCCATCGCCGAGGCCGGGAACAGGATCGCGTCGGGTTTCACGCTGGCCGCCGCTTCGGCGACGACGGCGGCGTATCCGGCCGCGTCGTAGTTCGCGAAGGCCGGATTCGTCGCGGCGATCACGCGATCCGCGCCCGCTTCACCCAGGGAAGCGAGGCCGGGGTCCGCTGCGCACGGACAGACGCCGATCACTTCGCCGAACTTCTCGCGCCGCCGGTGTGCGGCGCCCAGCGCCTCGCGCGACACGGTGCGCACCTGACCGTCGCGCTGCTCGATGAAAACGAGGACGCTCATGTTCGAGATTTCGCTTCGCTCATCACAGTACCTTCGCCTCCTCGCGCAGCACGCGGACCAGCTCCTCGACGGACTCCACCTTCTTCCCCGCCGAGCGCGCCGGCGGAAGCGCGAGCGAGAGCACCTCGAGCCCGCCTTCGCCGAGTGCGGCCGGTTTCTCCTCGAGCGGCTTCTTCTTGGCGGCCATGATGCCCTTGAGCGAGGCGTAGCGCGGCTCGTTCAGGCCCTTGTCGGTGGTGAGGCAGGCCGGCAGCGTGACCTCGACCACTTCGCGCCCGCCTTCGATGTCGCGCTCGACGGTCGCCTTGCCGTCGGCCAGCGTGAAGCTCGCGATGGCGGTGACGCACGGCAGGCCCAGCGCTTCGGCCACGCGCGGGCCGACCTGCGCGGCGTCGTCATCGACCGCCTGCCGGCCGAACCACACCAGGTCCGGGTTCAGCGCCTTCACCTCGAGGGAGAGCGCATGGGCGGCGGCGAAGCCGTCGATGAGCGGCGTGTCGGCCTTGAGGTGCATGGCGCGGTCGGCGCCCATGGCGAGGGCGTTCCGGAGCACCGCCTGCACCCCCGCGCCACCGAGCGAAATCACGATCACCTCGCCCGCGCCGACCTGCTCCTTCACGCGAAGCGCCTGCTCGATCGCGAACTCGTCGTAGGGGTTGAGGATCCAGGTGACGCCGGCGGGGTCCAGGGTCTTGCCGTCGGCGGCCACCTTCACGCGGGTCTCGGTGTCCGCGACCTGCTTGATGCAAACCGCCTGGATCACTCGCGAGCTCCTTCGGAGTTCGGTCGCTCAGGGCCCCGCGGGGGCCTCATCCGGACATCGGGATTTGTTCACAAGCAGTGGCGCAAGCCCGCACACCAGTGGGCAAACGCGAGGCAGTTTCTGCGGAAGACCAATGGGTGTCAAGCCGCAGGAGGCCTGAAGACTTGCGGGCGCGGGCCCTGAGGCCCGCGCCCGCGCTGTGATGACGTGCTTCGCGTTTCAGTGGCCCGCTGCAAGGGCCGTCATCGGTTGAGAGCCACCTTCTGCTTCAGAGTTTCTCCATGGCTGCGAAGCTGGACGAAGTAGACCCCCGGCCCGAGTCGGCTGCCGTCCTCCTTGCGCCCGCTCCATTCGCGGCTGTAGCTGCCCTGCTCCAGGTCCTCGTCGACCACGGTGGCCAGCTTGCGGCCGGCGACGTCGTAGACGGCGATCGTGGCGTGCCCGTCGGCCTTGATTCCGAATTCGATCGCGACGCGATCGCCGTCCGGAGCCGGTGTTGCCGTCAGGAACTGCACGTCGGCGCGCTTGTTCGCGAAACCACCACCGCCACCGCCGCTGCACGTCCCGATCGTGTACTTGATCTTTTCGCTCAGGCTGTAGTTGACGCTCGAGATCCGGCTCTTGAACTGGAAATACCAGTCGCCGTTCACGCACTCGCCAACTTGGACGTTCACGTTGTGCTGGTAACCGTCGTTCGAGCAGGTCTGGCCCGCACAGTCGACCGTCAGCGTGGTCCCGTCGGGTCGAGTAAAGACGACCTGGTCACCGAGCGTGGCGGACTTGTTGGTCTTCCAGGAGCCCGACACCTGGAACGAGGTTTGTGCCGTCTGGACGTTGTAGGTGAGCGTGCTGGCCATGATCCCCCACAGCCTCACGATCTTGGAGACGGAAGGCCGCCCGAGATTGTTCATGAAGAACACCATGTAGTGACCGGGAGGAGCTTGTTCCGCCGACGCCGGCGCAGTCACCTTCTTGGTGCTCCAGGTGAAGGGCACCGGAACATAGCGCTGCTCCATGTCGACCTCGTGGGTCGAAGAGCCCAGTCTCATGAAGGAGGCCTTGGTGACCGAAGTCGCGCCGGTTCCAGCCTGCAGGCTGCTCAAGGCGAGCACACTCCCGGTGCCGATTTCGTTCGGAAGCTGACTCTGAGAGAACGAAGGCCGCTCAGCCGGCGTGATCGTATCTCCATCGGCGCCGCCCGGCTTGAATAGGTAGGGGGGCGAAAAGAGGAGCGCGGTCACAGAAAGAGTCCCACAGCCCTTCCCACACGATTCGAAGCACGTGTTGTTCTGGCCTGAGGTAAAGAGGACCCGGGCATCGGGCAATAGCAGAGCCGTTCCATGATGACCGCGCGGAAAACCATCGGGAAGCGGAGGCATGGGGTCCATGTTCACGAGCGAGCTATCAGCGGGATTGAAAAGCTCGGGAATGTGGGTGCCTCCCGATGCCAGGAGCCGGCCATCCGGAAGGGCGGTTGTATGGAACTCGACGCAATGGCCGGAGGTCGACTTCACGACCTCCCATTTATGCGTTGCCTGCGGGTTGGTGAGATTCAGCCTGCAAATGGCTGAAGAAGGTGTTTCAGCGCCGTTGACCGCGAGGTAGCCACCCCACTTGTAAATCACGTCCTTGCCCCAGATGGCGAAGCTTTCACCCGTGGTGGTATCTGCAACATTGTCATTGACCTTGGCCCAGCTTCCAGCAACGGGGTCGAACACTCTGCTGTAGCCGTCGTACGAGGTTGCTCCGTGCTCGGAACCTCCTGCGAACAGCACGCGACCGTTGGAGAGCAACGCCATCAGCGGATAGGTGGGCAAGAGGAAGTCCGTCTGCGGATAGGCCTGGGGGCGGAAGTACCCCTGGTTTGAGTACTCAGGGTCGGGAAAATAGCGATCCGGTACGTCGAGAGCGGGCCCCTGTGTGCCAGTGTAGCCGGCGGTCACGAGGACCGACCCGTCATGAAGCACCGTCAGCGTCGGGTAGTAACGGTGTCTCGTGTAATCACCAGGGTACGGCGGCGCAAGCGCCTCGCAGTCCTTGATGAACCTCATGAAAGTCGGGTCATGAGCGCCGGGATCCCCGAAGAAGAATGATGTCCCGTCGGCAAGATTGACCTGTCCTGGGCACGTCGGGTAGCCCGGAAGCAGGGAGGTCACGTTGCAGGACGGTGGAAGTGGATACGGTGGAAATGGATTTGGATACGCTATGTAGAATGTCTTCGTTTGGTAGTCGAAGTACCTGCTGTTGCTCGCGCCGGCCATCACGTCCGTTGTCAGCACAAGTCCGTTTTTCAAGAGAATCGAGTTCATCCCGGCCATCGTAGCGCCCGGGGAGTAAGGGTCGTCCGTAGCGATCGGCCCCAACCACTCGCCAATGACGTTTCGCTGAGCGTGTGCATTGGAAGCCGCCACGCATCCGGTAACGAGGAGAACGATCAACGGTTTGGGTGTCATCTCGAATCCCTCCATCCGGTACGGTGAAGCTGCGAGCAAACACTTCGCGCTGCTTCCGTTATGAGACGGAGGTAGGGATTCGATTCCGAGGCTGGAATGATGGGCTTACGAAGGCCTACCGCGGACCTCCGAGCGCCGCCAGGGAATCGCGCGCCTCCGCGTTCCACGGGTTCGTCCGCACCTCGGCCGCGTACTCCTCGCGCGCACGCGTGCGGTTCCCCTGCGCCTGGTACACGAGGCCGCGGCGGAAATGCACCCGCGCGAGCTTCCCCTGCACGCGCGCTTCGCCTTCGTAAGCCGCGATCGCCGCGTCCCACTTCTTCAGGTGCAGCGCGAGCATGCCGAGCTTCTCGTGCACGCCGGGTGCGGTGGGTTCGAGGGCTGCCGCGAGCTGGAGATGCTCGAACCCCTCCTCGTAGCGCCCTTCCATGGCGTCGAGGATGCCGAGCGTGCCGTGCGCGCGGCCGGTGGCGCGCGACTCGCGGATCTGCCGCTCGGCTTCGGCGCGCAATCCGTTCCGCATCTGCGTGCTGCGCCAGCCCGACTCGAGCCGTTTCTGCTGCTCGAGCGGCGAGCCCGCGCTCCACAGGTAGGCGAACGAGTCGATCGCCGCCCCGGCGGCGCCGCCGCGCCGTACGTAAAGCGACGCCGCGTCGTCGTTGAATACCATGAGCCAGGTGCCGGTCGAGTCGTTGTCGAGCAGATCGGGCAGCGTCGGCGTGGGACTGTCGCCCTGCGTGAGCAGCGCCCAGTCGAAGTGGTACTCCGAGTCGAGGCGGTCCCAGCCGTCCTTGCGGATGAGCGCGAACGGGTAGAGCGCGCGATCGTCCGCGGTGCCCGACTGGTGGATGTCCATGAACGGCAGCCGGTCCTCCTCGGGCCAGAACCGGTGGAGCAGGTAGCCCGAGTTCCAGAAGTGGTTGAACCCGCGACCGCGGATACGGTGCTTCTGCATGAAATCGCACGCGGCGATCGGGAAGCGGGCGTCGATCCAGCCGATGCCGATCGGCATGTCCCAGCGTGTCCACTCGACCATGCCGACGCCCACGCACACCGCTGCGGCCATCGCGGCGCGGACCATGCCCGGCACGCGGACGGCCGCGCGGGGAATCAGCTCGGAGATTCCGCGTGCGACATAGGGAGTCGCCACGATCGCGTAGAAGCCGAGCATGCGCTGCGACATCAGGCCCTGGGCGGTGAACGCGGCGCACATCAGAAGCTCCGCGAGGTCGACACGTCCGCGCGCGGCGCGGATCAGGACGAGCAGCGGCCAGCCCACGATCCACACCGGCAGCAGGTTCTTGAGATTGCTGTCCCATGCCACGGGACCGAGCTCGCGGATCAGCCGGTAGATCGGAAGGTTGCGATCGGTGAGCCAGAACTCGAAGGGCTGGGCGAGCGCCTTCCACCCGAACGGATTGATCAGGCACGCTGCCGCGGCCAGCAGCCCGACGAGCAGCAGCCGCGGGCGGCCCGCGACCGGCCGGCGCGTGACGAGATCATCGATCGCGAACGCCGCCAGCACGAAGATGCCGAGGTAGTAGGAGACGTGGGCGTTCGCCCACACGATCATCACCGGGATCGTCCACAGCGCGCGGTCCTTCCAGATCGGCGAAGGTGTCTCCCGGTGTCGCCTGCGGCTCTCGAGCAGCCACAGCTCGAGGCCGAGCAGCACCGCGGCCAGCGTCTCGGGACGCACCATCGAGCGGCTGCGGTAGATCAGCGTGGCGCCGACGATCACCGCGAGCGTGACCAGCGCCCGCGCTCCGAGCGCCCGCGCCGCGGCGAACAGCGCACCAAAGGCGGCGAGCGTCGTGAGCCACCGCCACACGAAGAGCCCCGTTACGCCGCCGTGGTCGTAGAACGGCCAGAGCATCGCTCGGAAAGCCCAAGACGGCGTGACCTCGGGCGTTCCATACGTCGGCCACGACCACAGGTGGCGGCCGAGCACCCTCTCGCCGCTCCACAGCGCCTTCCCCACGGTCAGGTGCTGGAACACGTCGGGGTCCGAGATGCGATGACTCACCGAGACACACGCCGCGATCGCGGCGACCAGCGCCACGAGAAGGAAGCCGGGACGCGAGAGAGAGCCGCTGGGGCGGCGAGCGTCCATCATTCGGATGTGCAGGTCGCGGTTGACATGGGGCGGAAAGCCTAGAGGTGGCTCACGCGTGGAGCAAGCGCTAGGCTTCCCGAGTCGGCCGCGACCACGCGACGTCGAACGGACATGAAGAGGAGAAACGGAAGACATGGCGCGCAAGGTGGGGGTGATCGGCTCAGGAAAGGTCGGAGAGACGCTGGCGGACGGCTTCCTGAAGCACGGCTACACGGTGATGCGCGGCTCTCGTGACCCGGTGAAGCTCGCCGAGTGGAAGCGCTCGGCGGGAGCCAACGCGTCGGTAGGCACGTTCGCGGAGGCCGCGCGCTTCGCCGACGTCGTGGTTCTCGCGGTCAAGGGCAGCGCCGCCGAGTCCGCGGTGGACCTGTGCGCGGGCGCGCTCGACGGGAAGACCGTCATCGACACCTCGAACCCGATCGCCGAAGGCCCGCCCGTGAACGGCGTGCTCGGCTTCTTCACCAGCCCCAATCAGTCGTTGATGGAGCGGCTCCAGGCGCGCGCACCGAAGGCGCGCTTCGTCAAGTGCTTCTCGTGTGTCGGGAACACGCTGATGGTGAATCCCGATCTCCCCGGCGGCCCGCCCACCATGTTCATCTGCGGGAACGACTCGAGCGCCAAGAACGAAGTGAAATCGATCCTCGCGAAGTTCGGCTGGGAAGTGGAGGATCTCGGCGCGGCGGAGGCGGCCCGCGCGATCGAGCCCCTCGCCATCCTGTGGTGCATCCCCGGATTCCTCGGCAACCGCTGGACGCACGCCTTCAAGCTGCTCGAGCGGAAGTAGCGCACAAGGCTTTAGGTTCGCTGGGCGCGTTCTATTGAGAGGGATCCACGATGCTTCCTGACTATCTCTCGGCTGGGCTCCGAGTTGTCTTCGTTGGCACAGCTGTCGCAACCGCGTCCGCCAGCAGACTCCACTACTACTCTGGGGCCGGCAACTAGTTTTGGGAGTTTCTTTGGGAGGCGGGACTCACAGGGGAAAGACAGCTGACTCCTGAGGAAGATGCCTCCGTCCTGGAATATGGAATCGGTTTGACCGATCTCGTTAAGGGAAAGGCAGCGTCCTCAGATGCGCTGCTCAAGAAGGGCGATTTCGATCTACCGGGATTCGTCGAAAAGATCATTCGATATCAGCCAGGCATGGTCGCCTTCAACGGACGAGAGGCAGCCAAGAAGGTTGTGAGCTATCTGGTCAGACAGGATTCAGGTGCGCTCGGCCCGATTGATTTGAGGATCGAAAAAACAAGCCTGTACGTCCTTCCATCCAGTTCGTCCTCCGCCGCAGATCCGAAGAGTTTCCTACCGAAGCACTCAAAGGTTGATTGGTGGAGAGCTCTTGGCTCCCACGTGAGGAAGATGCAATTGCCTGCTTGAAGCAGGGCTCGTGCGGAGGGAATGTTCTCCGCATCGTCATTCGGGGTCGAACGACGTTCGCTCCCAATGCTCAAAACTGGCCCCGGGGCCAGTTGCGTTAGTCATACCTAATGCCTGGCAAAACTGCACCAGCGCAAGTTGTCTTGATTGTGCCCAATGCGTTGATCAGAAACTGCAGTTCGGGAGCCGGTAGTCCTGCATCGCGGTCACTCGGGGTCGAACGACGTTCACTCCTGATTCTCAAAACCTGCCCCGGGGCAGGTTGCGTTAGGTATGCCTAACGCCGAAGCAGCTCATCCGAGGTCGTCGTCGCGCCACTTCGCGGCCAGGTCCTCCGCAGTTTCGCCGGCGCGGGCGCGGGTGATGCGCCGGTCGCGCACCACGACTTCAGCGAGGCGGCCGCGTCCGTTGTAGTTCGACGCCATCACGGCGCCATAGGCGCCGGTGTCGAGGATCGCGACGAGGTCGCCGGGCTCGACTTCGGGCAGCTCGTAATCGCCGAACACGTCCGCGCTCTCGCACACGGGGCCGACCACCGTGGCCGACGACCTCGCACCTTCTCGCGGCAGCACCGGCACGATCCGATGCCGTGCCCCGTAGAGCGCGGGCCGTATCAGGTCGTTCATTCCGGCGGCCAGCACGATGAAGCGTTTCTCCCCGCGCCGCTTCACCCACAACACTTCCGAGATCAGCGCGCCGATTGGTGCCACGATCCAGCGGCCCGGCTCGAGCGCCCATTCGAAGCCGGAACCCTCCGCGCGCGCGGCGAGATGACGGGCCCAGTCCTCGAGCGGGAACTCGAGCATTCCTCCGTAGTCGATGCCGAACCCGCCGCCGATGTTGATGAGCCTAAGCGGCGCGCCGCGTCCTTCCGACTCGCGCGCGATCGCGAACACCGCGTCGAGCGCCGCCGCCATCGGGCCGAAGTCGATGAGCTGCGAGCCGACATGCACGTGGATGCCGTCGAGGTGGAGGTGCGGCCAGCGCGCGCGGTTCTGCCAGGCGTCGAGCGCCTCGCCCGGCGCGATTCCGAACTTGGCCTCGTCGTGGCCGGTCGCGACGTAGCGGTGACCCGGCGTCTCGACCCCGGGATTGATCCGGAGCGCGACGCGCAGCTTTCCGCCCTGCGCGGCCGCCTCGCGCTCGAGCAGTTCCAGCTCGGCGACGTGGTCGGCGTTGACCGAATGGATCCGGTGGCGGACCGCCCACTGCGCCTCCTCCGGTGTGCGGCCGTTGCCATTCAGCACCATCCGCGAAGTCCGGAACCCCGCGCGCCCCGCCAGCTCCAGCTCGCCGAGCGAGCCCGCTTCGGCATCGAGCCCGGCTTCGCGCACGCATTCGAGCACCGCGCCGAGCGCGTTCGACTTGATCGCGAACCCCATCACCGGAGCGATCGGCGCGAATGCGCGGCCGAAGCGGCGCGTTCGCGCATCGAGTGCCTCGAGGTCGTAGAGGTAGAACGCACGCGCGGCGGGCTCCACGGCGCGCAGCAGCTCGGCGATGCGCGGGACCGCGACCCCGCCGCATTCGAGACCCTGGGCGCCGGGCGTGAGCACGCCTTCCGGCGAAAACGTTCCGAAGGTCACGATCGGGCTCGCAGTCTCTGCGCGACGGCGTCGAGGTCGGCGGGCGTGTTCACGTTCACGAAATTCTCGGCTCCCCCTTCGAGAGTGGACCACTCGGCTTCGGCGACGATCCTGGGCTCGAGCGTACGCACCGCCGCGACCAGCGCCCGCTCGCCGCGTTCGAGCCGGTCGGCCAGGAGCGGCCGAGCCGCCGGAGAGTACGCGGCCACCAGGGGTTGAAGCATACCTCCCGCCTCGGGGATGACGGCGTAGGCCTTAGACCGATCTTCCAGCAGCTCCGCGAGCGCCGCCAGGAAGCCCGGTCGGGCAAGCGGGTAGTCCACGCCGAGGACGATCGCGCGCTCGTGATCCGCCGCGCCGAGCCCGGCCACCAGCGCCGCGAGCGGGCCCTGCTCGCCCGGCGGGTCCTCGACGAGGATCCCGTCATCCACGGGAAGCCCGAGCGCGCGCGGCGCCACCACCCGAACCTCGTCCGCGCACGCCGACAGACACGCCAGCGCGCGCTCGAGCAGCGTCCGTCCCGCCACCTCGACCAGCGCCTTCGGACGGCCCGCGCTCAAGCGCCGCCCGCGGCCGCCCGCGATCAGGAGCCCGAGCGTGCGCACTCAGTATCCGGCGCGCTTGTCCACGACGTTCACCAACGGCCGGCCTTCGCGGTACGCCGCGAGGTTCCCGCGGAAGATGTCCATCGCGCGCTCCCAGTAGTGCGGCCCGAGGCCCGAGACGTGCGGCGTCACGATCACGTTCGGCATCGCCCACAGCGGGCTCGCGGTGTCGAGCGGCTCCTTCTCGAACACGTCGAGCCCGGCGCCCGCGATCCGTCCGGCCTCGAGCGCCGCGATCAGCGCGGTCTCGTCCACCAGCCGCCCGCGTCCGAGGTTGATGAGGATGGCGCCCTTCTTCATGAGCCCGAGGCGCCGCGCGTCCATCATCCCGCCCGTCTCGCGGGTGAGCGGCGCCGCCAGCACCAGCCAGTCGCAGGCCGCGACCAGATCGTCGAGTCGCTCCACGCCCCACTGCGCGTCCACGGGGGCGGGATCGGCGGCCGGATGCCGGCGCACGGCGATCACCTTCAATCCCAGCGCGCGGGCACGGGTCGCGACGGCGGTGCCGACGGTGCCGAGCCCGACGAGACCGAGCGTCGTGCCCGCGAGATCCACGTAGGGCGGCGGATCGATCCATAGGGAGTCCTGCGTCCAGCGGCGCTCAAGCTGGGCGTCGCGCGCGAGGTGCAGCTTGCGGGCGAACGCGAGGATCACGCCGAGCGTGTGCTCGGCCATCGAGATCGCGTGGAGCCCGCGCGCGTTCGTGATCGTGACCGGGCTCTCGATCATCGCCGGAAAGAGCAGCGGTCCGACACCGGCAGCCGTGACCTGGACCCATCGCAGGCGCTTGGCGCGCGAAAAGTTCTCCGCGGTCACGCCCCAGCCCAGCACGACCTCGGCCTCGGGCAGCGCCTCGTCGAAATGGGCCGCGTCCCGTCCGGCCGTGAACGTCACGTCCGGGAATTCGGCGGCCATCTCGTCCACGAAATGGCCGGGGAGGTTCCAGACGCCGTCCGCATAACGGATGAATTCGAGCACATGGAGGCGGCTCATGGGGCGCATCGTGCCACAGCCGCTTCGGGCTTGCGCGGCCACGGGGTTGCCTTTAGGCTGGCCCGTCCTTCAACCACGTTCGAGGAGGTTCGCCCGCGCAATGAAGATGCGTTCAGCGTTGCTGGTGGTGTTCGCGGCCACGTTTCCGGTGGTGGCCCAGGCCGATCCCTGGCTGCTGACCCCCGGTGACTACTACTCCGAGTTCCGCGGCGGATATCGCGCCGCCGACACCTTCCACGACGGCACCGGCGAGCGCCCGCCTCTGCCGAACGGCGGCCAGTACGATGTGCGCGGGATCCGGAACTACACGGAGCTCGGCTGGAAGAAGTCGATGAGCTTCCGCTTCGCCATCCCGGTCGAGAGCGTCACGGCGACCACGACCGGGTCGAGCAGCACCTCGAGCGGGATCTCCGACATCGCCTTCGGCGTCAAATTCAAGGTGTCGGGCGGCGGAAAGTCGGCGGTTGCCGCCGGCCTCGATTTCCAGATGCCGGCTGGATACAACCGGCACCTCTATCCGGCGCTCGGAGACGGCGTCCAGAACCTGATCGGCTCCATCGAGTACGGCTCCGCACTCCCGTTCGGGTTCGTCACGGTCGGGGGCGGCTACCGCCTGCGGATGGGAGCGGTCGCCTATGCCGAAGCTGGAAAGAAGGATCCGGACGACGACCTGCTCTTCACGGCCGACCTCGGGGCCTGGATCGGTCAATCCTTCCTGGTCGCGGGCAACTACCGGTCGCGACGGGTGTTCGTTCAGAATCAGGAGCCTGAGGAAGGCGATGTGTTCGAGCACCTCGCGGGGCTCGAGTTCCTGTATCGCCTCAGTGACCGGCTCGACATCTTCGGCGGTTCGCTCAGCACCCTCTCGGCCGAAAACGCTCTGCATGTGAACGAAATCTATGCGGGCATCTCGGTCAAGGACACGCATCTCAACCGGTTCCAGGGGTTCCTCGGGAACACCAGCAAACCCTGAACCGGAGCCTCCGCCCGGAGGTGCCTACGGCTTCGCTGAGCAACCGACTCATCCCCTATCTCGCCCGGTATCGGCGCGGGCTCATCGGGGGTGTGCTGGCGGTCGTCGTCACCAACCTCATCGCGCTCGCCCAGCCCCAGGTGCTGCGCATTGCGGTGGACGACCTCTATGGCGGGGTGACTGCCGCGAAGCTCGGGCGCTACGCGCTCGTGCTGCTCGGCATCGCGCTCGGTGCCGGCGCCTTCCGCTACGCGATGCGCATGGCGATCATCGGCATCTCGCGGCGCATCGAGTTCGATCTCCGGAACGACCTCTTCGCCCACCTCCAGAAGCTCCCGCCCTCCTACTACCAGCACACGCGCACCGGCGAGATCCTGTCGCGCGCCATCAACGACCTCTCCGCCGTCCGCATGCTGGTCGGCCCCGGCATCATGTACCTGGTCAACACGGTGACGGTTGCGATCGTGTCCATCGGGTTCATGCTCGCGATCAGCCCGCGGCTCACGATGCTCTCGATCATCCCGCTGTCGCTGGTGTCGGTCACGGTGTGGGTGTTCGGCAGCCGCATCCACTCCCGCTTCGAGAAAATCCAGGAGCAGTTCGGGCAAATCTCATCGCGGGTGCAGGAGAACCTGGCGGGCCTGCGGGTGGTGCGCGCCTTCACCCGCGAGGACGAGGAGATCCGCTCGTTCCACGAGCTCAACCGCGAATACGCCGCGAAGAACAGCGAGCTGATCCGCATCTCCGGCCTCTTCCACCCGATGCTCGCGGCGCTCTCGGGGGTCGCGGCGCTCACGGTGCTCTACTTCGGCGGGCGCGAGGTGATGGAGGGCCGCATCACCATTGGAATGTTCGTCGCCTTCACCGTGTACCTCGGCATGCTCAACTGGCCGGTGACCGCGCTCGGCTGGGTGGCGAACCTCTTTCAGCGCGGCATGGCATCGTTCGGCCGCATCGTCGAGGTCCTCGACACGCCGCCGGCGATCGCGAGCCCGCGGGAGCCCCAGGTTCCCGCCGCGTGCCGCGGCGCGATCGAGTTCCGCGATCTCAGCTTCACCCATCCCGGGCGCGAAAACCCGACGCTGCACGCGGTCTCGTTTTCGGTCCGTCCGGGCGAAACCGTCGCGCTGGTCGGGCCCACCGGCTCCGGGAAGTCCACGATCCTCGCCCTGATCCCGCGGATGTTCGATCCGCCGCCCGGGACCCTGTTCCTCGACGGACAGGACGTGCGCAGCCTCGACCTCCACTGGCTGCGCCGCCAGCTCGCCTGCGTGTCCCAGGATCCGTTCCTCTTCTCGACCACGGTCGCCGAGAACATCGCGGCCGGCGTGGACAGCGCCGAACGCGAGGCGATCATCGAGGTGGCGCGCGTCGCGCGGCTCGAGGACGAAGTGCGGTCGTTCCCTTCGGGCTTCGACACGCTGGTCGGCGAGCGCGGCATCACCCTCTCGGGCGGGCAGAAGCAGCGCGTCACCATCGCGCGCGCGCTGCTTCGCACCTCCCCCGTGCTGCTCCTCGACGACTGCCTGTCGAACGTCGACACCCAGACCGAGGAGGCGATCCTCAGCCGGCTCCGCGGCGAGATGAAGCGCCGGACGACGATCCTCGCCTCGCACCGCGTGAGCGCCGTCCGCGAGGCGGACCGCATCCTGGTCTTCGACGAGGGACGCATCGTCGAGCAGGGGACCCACGGCCAGCTCATGACGCTCGACGGGCGCTACGCGCGGCTCTGCCGCGACCAGCAGCTCGAAGAGGAGCTCGAGGCGTCGTGAGCGATTTCCACGAGGAGGCGGTCTCGGAGCGGATGCTCGACCGGCGTCTGCTGCGCCGGCTGTTCGGCTACCTGCGCCCGCATCGCGCGTCCGTCGCGTTCGCGGGCGTGCTGGTGCTGCTCGACTCGCTGATCGGGCTGCTGGGCCCCTACCTCACCAAGCAGGCGATCGACCACGGCATCCGCCACCGCGACCGGGTGTTCCTCGACGAGATGGCGCTCGTCTACCTGGCCACGATCGCCGTCGGGCTCGGCCTCGGCTATCTCCACCTCCAGGTGCTGCAGCGCATCGGCCAGCAGGCCATGGTGGCGCTCCGGCTCGATCTCTTCCGCAAGCTCCAGCGCCTGCCGGTCGGCTACTTCGACCGCAACCCGACCGGCCGCGTGATGACCCGGGTGACGAACGACGTCGATGCGCTGAACGAGCTCTTCACTGCCGGGGTGGTCGGGGTGTTCGGCGATCTGTGCGCGCTGATCGGGATCGTGGTCGCGATGATCAGCCTCAACGCCGAGCTGCTCGCGGTGACCTTCTCGGTGCTGCCGCTGATCGTCATCGTCACCCTCTTGTTCCGCTCGCGCATCCGCCGCTCGTTCCGCGACGTGCGCGGGAAGCTCGCCCGCATGAACGGGTTCCTCAACGAGAACGTGGGCGGCATGGCCACGGTCCAGATCCTGAACCGCGAGGCGCGGAGCTTCGAGGCGTTCCGCCGCGTCAACGGCGAGCATCGCGACGCCAACCTGCGCGCGGTGTTCATCCACGCGCTGTTCTTCCCGGCGCTCGAGCTGGTGGCCGCGATCGCCGTGTCGCTCATCGTCTGGTACGGCGGCCGCCAGGTCATGTGGACCGGCATCACGCTCGGGACGCTGGTCGCGTTCATCCAGTACACGCAGCGCTTCTTCCGCCCGATCTCGGACCTGAGCGAGAAGTACGGCATCCTCCAGCAGGCCATGGCGTCGGCCGAGCGGATTTTTGGACTCCTCGATACCTCGGAGGACCCGATGCTTCACCGCCGCGCCGCGGCGCCGGCGGTGAAGCGTCCGTTCCTCGGCCGCGTCGAGTTCGACCGGGTGTGGTTCGCCTACCGCGACGATCACTGGGTGCTCCAGGACGTCTCGTTCACGATCGCGCCCGGCGAGAAGGTGGCGGTCGTGGGGGCCACCGGCTCCGGCAAGACCACGCTCACGAACCTGCTGCTCGGCTTCTACCAGCCGCAGCGCGGGACGATCCGCGTGGACGGCCGCGATCTCCGCGAGTGGGACATCCGCGAGCTGCGCCGTCACTTCGCGATCTCGCTCCAGGACGTGTTCCTGTTCACCGGGTCGGTCGAATCGAACCTCCGCATGGGGCAGCCCGACCTGACCCGCGCCGACATCGAGCGCGCCGTGCGCGAGGTGCACGTGGACCGCAGCATCGCCCGGCTGCCCCAGGGGCTCGACACCGAGGTGCGCGAGCGCGGCGCCACGCTCTCGGGCGGGGAGCGCCAGCTGCTCACCTTCGCGCGGGCCCTGGCCCGCAATCCCGAGATCCTGATCCTGGACGAGGCGACCTCGGCCGTGGACACCGGGACCGAGCTGCTGATCCAGGACGCCCTGCGCCGGCTGCTGGTCGGGCGGACCGCCCTGGTCATCGCCCACCGCCTCTCGACCATCCAGGACGTTGACCGCATCCTCGTCCTCCATCATGGCCGGATCCGGGAGTCCGGAACCCACGCCGAGCTGCTCGGGACCGGGGGCATCTATGCCCGGCTCTATGAGTTGCAGTACTTCGGAGGGAACCGGAAGGCGGCTGCGAGGAGACCCGATTGGGAGGAGGAAGACGTCCGAGAGCCACAAATTCTTGACGCCGGCCCAAACGTGGCTTAGCCTACCTAAACACAACAGCCCTCCTGCACCCCCTCGGAGGTAGTCCATGCAACTGGGAAAGAAAGTCCGGGATCTTCGATTCCGGAGGGGCCTCACCGTCCAGCAGCTCGCCGAGGCCAGCGGTCTCTCCAAGGGCTTCATCAGCCAGGTCGAGAACGACCGCACCTCACCCTCCCTGGCCACCCTCCGTGACCTCGCACGCGCGTTGAAAACCTCGATTTCCTCACTGGTGGTCGAGGAGGATTCGACGCCGCACGTGGTGCGCGAGAGCCAGCGTCCGCGCATCCAGTTCGGGAACGGGTCCGGCTCGGTCGAGATCCTGTCGGCGCAGCCGAAGCGCGGGCTCGAAGTCCTGATCGCCGAGCTTCCGCCCGGTGCGGTGACCGGGACGGAGCGTCCCGATCAGCAGGGCGAGACCTGCATCCTCTGTCTCTCCGGGACCATCCGGGTCACGCTCGGTGAGAACATCGTCACGCTCTCCAACGGGGACGCCTGTCACTACGACGGCCGCACGGTGCACTCCGTGGAGAATTGCGGTTCCGGCGCGGCGCGTGTACTCCTTGCGGTGACGCCGGCCAGCACCGAGCCCACGCTCCGGATCCAGGAGCCCGCGGAACCCGTCGAGGTCGAACAACTGACCTGACGGTCCTCGAAAGCCCTGCAGGATTCCGAAGCGGCGGCCCTCTCCAGGGGCCGCCGCTCGCTTTGAGGGCCTTTATTCCGCTTACGGAAGGGAATCCATGAGTCCGCTGCGCGCCGCGCTCACCGAGTACCGCGAAGCGGTCGCGGCCTTCTCGCGGCCCGCGCGCTTCTTCCTCGGCGCGGTGTTCCTCGCATGGCTTGCCCAGGGCGTGGGCCAGGTGGTGTTCAACCTCTACCTGGTCGAGGCCGGTTTCCGCGAGTCGTTCGTCGGCACCGCGATCTCGGTGACGGGGCTCGGCGTGGTCGTGGTGGCGCTGCCCGCCGGCTGGCTCGCCGAGCGCTGGGGCACGGGCCGCTGTCTCGTGCTCGGGGCGCTGCTCGAGGGCCTCGGCATGGTCGTGCGCTCGACGGTGCTCCACCCGGCGCCGATCCTCATGGCCGCCTTCCTCACCGGAACCGGCCAGGCCCTGCTCGCGATCGCCGCGGCCCCGTTCATCAGCGAGAACTCGACCTCGCGCGAGCGCACCCACCTCTTCAGCGCGTTCTTCGCCGTCGAGCTGATGGCCGGCGTAGTCGGCAGCGCGATCGGAGGATCGCTGCCGGGTCTCGTGCGAGCGGCGGCGGGCGTGGATCTCCTGCTCGCCTACCGGGTGACGTTGATCGTCGGGGGACTGGCTTCGATGTCGGCCGCGATCCCGGTCGCGATCCTGCGGCCGGGACCGCCGGTGCCGCACGAGACGGTTGCGGGCAGCGACGCGGGCGGCAGCCGGCTGCTCGTGCCGATCGGGATCTTCGCGCTGATGATCGGGGCCGGCGCCGGGCTCGTGATCCCGTTCATGAACCTCTACTTCGCCACCCGCTTCAACTGCTCGGCCGCCCAGATCGGCCTGTTCTTCTCGGTAGCCATGATCCTGACCGCGGCCGCCGCGCTGATCGGCCCCGTGATCGCGCGCAGCTTCGGCAACCTGAGGACCGCGATCGGCTCGCAGCTCCTGTCGCTGCCGTTCCTGGTGTCGCTGGGTGCGGAGCGCCAGCTCGGGCTCGCGGTGGGCGCCTTCTGGATCCGCGCCACGCTGATGCAGGCGGCGACGCCGCTGCTCCAGTCGCTCATCATGCAGGAGGTACCGCCCCAGCTGCGCGCGCGCTCGACCAGCGTGCTCAACCTGCTGTGGAACATCGGCTGGGCGCTCAGCTCGACGGCGAGCGGCCGCATCATCCAGCGCTTCGGCTACGCGGTGCCGTTCTACGTGACGGCGGTGCTCTATGCCGTCGCCTCCGTGTACTTCTACCGCGCCTTCTCTCCCGCCGCGCGGGCCCGGGCCGTTCCCGGGTTCGTGCTGACCGAGGAGGCCAAGGGCGCCCGCGGCGAGGGTCCGCTCTCCGAATGAGACGCCTGATCCCCTACGTGCTGCTGGTCGCGGTCGGACTGATCGCGTGGAAGACCATCCCGGGACTCCTCGAGCGCCGCCCGCGTCACGAGGCGGTGATCGAAAACCGCACCGGCGCGGTCCTCGAGGACCTCCAGCTCAAGATCGGCGGTCAGACCTTCGCCGCCGATTCGGTCGCCAACGATGGCTCGGTGTCGTTCCGCTTCCTCATCCGGAACGATTCGCCGTTCGAGATCCGCTGGAACTGGACCGCGCGCCCTGGCTCGGGCTACTGGAAGGGCGGCGTGGTTCCCGCAGGGCCGCTCGTCCAGCGCCACGTGCTCACGATCGACGAGCACGGCGGCGTCGTGTACCGCCGCGAGCGGCTCGACGCGGCGCCGGCGCGGAACACGAAGCGCCGCGCGTAGCCCGCGGCTCGGGAGATCATGGCCAGCCTCCCGAGAGTTGAACAAGGAAGCGACGGCTCGATTCTCCTGCGTGCGAAGAACGGGTGACGAGAAGCGAACGCTCTGTCACCCACTGCGGGTCACTCTCGACAAGGCCCGGTGTGGCTTCCGGCAAGCATTTCGTGCCGCCGGGAACCGAGAGGAGCCACACGTCCGCTGCCGATGTGGACTCGGTGTTGTGGTCAACGGCCTCCGGGCGAATGACCGCCAGCGTCCTCGACTTCGGAGACCAGGAGAATTCGTACTCGGCGAATACACGGAGCGAATCAACGACGTGGACAGTGCCGCTCGGGAGATTCACGAGCACTAGGCGGGTCATCGGCGTCTTACAGATATGGGCCTCGACGGCTAGCCAGCGGCTATCGGGCGACCAGCGCCGGTAGGAACTAACGCACCCGCCGAGAGGAGGTTCGATTGTGCGGCCGGTTGTCCGATCAAGGATGACAAGATTCCACGGCTCGTCAACGGACTTCCAGAGAGAGTAGGAGACGTATCGGCCGTCCGGCGAGAGACGCGGGAGAGAGCCGCGCTTCACCAAAAGCGTGCTGTCTCCGCTGAGGGTGTCATAGAGGTAGATGCCCCAGGTGCGTGGTGCCTTGCGGACGTTGAGAAGTCTGAGTGACCCCGGTCCTGGGGCGTCATGCGTGGTTGCGGGCTCAACGAGAATCCGGTTGCGGTCGACAAAGGCGGTATCGTTGGTTGAAGTGGGGCGAATGCTCGCGATCTGCCACGTGCAGGGTTGGACTTCCGCAGTGGTTCTGGCCGCGCACGCGCTCACCACCGTCGCGACAAAGAGTGCGAGCACGAGAGCCTCAGGCTGCGTGCGTTGGCGCTTCATCAGACGAGTCTCCCTCCCCGGCTGGCTGCCCAAGATCATGCCACCCCCTGACTCCGTCACAAGACGAACGCCCCGCCGATCCAACTTCGGCATGTGGAGGCCGTTCGTCTGGACGGTTTTCGTCGGAGGCTGTGTCAGGCACCTACGAAATTTCTATCGCTTTCGGCGCGCGACCACGATGTGCGCCATCACCTCGCGCGGGTCGAAGAACAGCCGGTCGAGCAGTGCGAAGCCGAGCTGGAGCACGACGTAGAGAATGCGCACCGGAATCTCGGTGAGGATCCGGGTCGGACCGCGGTTCACGCGGTTGAGCCAGCCGATCAGGCTCATCCCCACCTTGGACATGAGCCCGCCGACCGGGATGAACTCCACGGGCTCGAGCCCCGCGGACTCGAGCAGGTGCGCCGCACCGAAACGGGTGAATCGGAAGTAGTCGTGCGGCTCGTCGTGCACCGGGATCATCTGCTCGAACTCGAGGATCGCGACGCCGCCGGGTCGGAGGACCCGGTGCACCTCGCGCAGCATCGCGGACGGCTCCGGAAGGCACGTCAGCATGGAGGTCGCGAGCACCGTGTCGATCGCACCGCTCCGGACCGGCAGCGCCTCGGCGCGCGCGAAGGCGTCCGGACGCCGGTCACCGAGATAGGGCGAGCGCGCGAGATCGGTGCCGAACGCGCGCGTGATGCGCCCCTGGAAGAGCGGCTCGAAGGGGCGCGATCCGCAGCCGACATCGAGCAGCGTGCCCGAGGCGTGGGCGCTCGCGCGCTCCAGCGCGGCGATCATTCGATGGTGGATCAGCCAGTTGAACTTCCAGAACTCCCAGCGGCCCGGGTGCCGGCGGGCGGTGGCGCCGAACGGACTGAGCTCGCGACCGGAATTCTCATGCCTCGGCTGGCTCGTCATCTGGCTCGTCATTTCCACTCCACGAGCAGCTCGCCGACGTTCGGACGCAGGGTGGCCTCGCCGCCCAAGACCGAGATCTCCGACCCGGGGCCGCGGCCTTCCTGCACCGTGGCCCGCACCGCGCCGGGCGGCGCCGGGAAATGGATCGGCTCGCGCGGCACGCCGTAGTAACGCACCAGCGAACCGCGCTTCCCGATCGGCCGTGCCGACCACTGCCGCTCGTGGAGATCGAGCACCTCGGCGTCGGTGAGGAACACGGCGTTCTCGTCGCACAGCTTCTCGAGCAGCAGCGCGAACGCCTCGCGGCGCTCCGCTCCGCGTGAGGGATCGAGCTGCACGTAGTTCGCCCGGTGCGTGCTGAGCACCGCGGGCTGGGCGTGCGACCACGCCGCGCGCACCCGGTTCAGTACGCCCGACAGGTCCGACGCGGCGGTCGCTTCGCGCACGCCCGGCTCGAAAGCGATGCGGGCCGGCATGTAGAGGCGATTGCCGCTCGTCTGCGGCCAGCGACGCCGCATGTCGAGCCGCCGCACGAGCGGCCACACCACGCCATGTTGCTCGCCCCGTCCCTGGATGATGCGCAGGCCGAGGCGCTCGGCGTCCTCCTCCGTCTCCTCGTCCCAGCGGTAGTCGGGCGGACAGAACGAGCGCGGCTCGGCCCCGAAGAGGTCGCGGAACGCGGCCACCGCGAGCCGCAGCCGGCGCGCGCGATCGGGGCCGGGCTCCAGGGGATCGTGCTCGCCGCTCTCCTCGACCGCCTCACACACCGCGCTCTGCTGCTCGTGCGCGCGGCGTGCGTCGTCGCTTCCGCGGCGGAGCGCATCCAGCCAGGCGTGCTCCGGGACGTGGTGGAGGCCGTGGAGCTCGGGCCACCACACGCCGGCATCGCGGGCGCGCGCGACTTCCTCCCACAGCCCGGGACGCTGCCACCGCGACGGTGCCCGCGGGTGGAACAACACCGGCAGCGCGTCGCATTCGAAGAGCGGAGGCACGAGCCGGTCATAGTCAGGCGCGCCCACGATGGTGTTGGCCTGCAGCACCGGGGGGAAGCCGTCACCGCCCCGATACGAGAGCAGCAGCTCGCGCATCGCGGAGACGTCGGTGGCGCTCTCCAGGGTCGACGCGCCGTAGCGGTGACCCGCGCGGCTCCGGAACGCCGGCGTGTCGGCGAGCACGCGGTGGGCCTGGGCGTCGGGGCTCCAACCGCACAGTCCCCAATCGTCGCTCTCGATCACGACCGCCTTGAGACGGTGCCAGTCGAGGTTCACCCGCGGCTCCTGGTGAGTAACGGCGAAATCTCTGAGAAACGAGTGACGGCGAAATCTCTAGAAACGTGTGACGAGGAATTCTCTGAAAGACGCGTAACGGCGGGCGACGATAACACGCCGGCGCGTTGACACCCCGCGGACCGCATGGAACATTTCCGCGAGCCATGGCGCGCGAGCCCCGCTTCACCCTCTGGTTGCGTGCGTCGCTCGTGATCGCCGCCGCCTGGTGGCTCTGGGACCTGGCCGTCCTGGGCGCGGGCGTGCCGCACCCGCTCGACGATCACTGGGAGGACCAGATCGTCGCCGAGCACCTGCTGCGCGGTGAAGCCTTCCGCACGCGGATGCTCTATCCCCCGCTGTGGCAATTCCGCGATCCGCTGAGCCGCACGATCCCCGTGCTCGTCCACGGCCCGCTGCTCCCGCTCGTCACCGTGCCGGCGCTGAAATTTCTCGGGCGTGACGCGCTGGATCGCCTCGCGCTGCCGGTGGCGGTGGTGGCGTGGCTCACGGTGATTCCACTCTTCCGGCTCGGCACCCGCCACTTCGGACCGCCGGTCGGATTCGCTGCGGCGTTCCTCTACACGTGCTCGCCGCTCACGCTCGAGGCGGTGCATCACAGCGGCTCGGTGATCGTGGGCGCCTTCTGCCTGGCGTGGACGCTGAACCTGCTCGCGCGCCCGCGGCCCCGGCCCTTCTTCGGCGGACTCTGGCTCGGCGTCGGTTACCTGGTGCGCCCGGAGCTGCTGGTGGCGGCTCCGGTGCTCGCGGCGTTCACGCTGTGGCAGGCCCACGCCACGCACCGCGCTCAGCGTCTGTTCGAGGGCCGGCGCCCGCGGCTCGACGACGTGGCGCCCGATCACACGGGATCGCGGCCCGCGCTCCCGCCGGCGCCCGAGCCCGGTATGCCGATTTCGCCGATGGGGGCGGCGCTGCTGTTCGTCGCCGCGTTCACGGCCGGTGCTTTTCCCTGGTGGCTGCACCTCCAGCACAGCACGGGAAACCCGTTCTTCAACCTCACCTCGTACACGCTCATCGGCTACTGGAACGGATACCCCGGCCCCTCGGTGCTCCAGGACTTCTCGCTCACGCCCGATCGCTGGCCGGCGGTGCTGGCCGAACATCTGCCCCTCATGACCGCCAAGTGGGCGGCGTTCGCCCCGCGTGCGCTCAAGCACCTGCTGTTCACGCCGAGCGGCACGACCGGCTGGCTCGCCATCGTGGGACTGATCGTGACGCTGGCCACCACGCGCACGGAAGGGCGGTCGGCCGAGGAGCGCCGGCTCGCCGATCGCGGCCGCCTCGCGTGGCTCGCGCTCTTCCTCGTGCTGATCCCCGCGGCGTCGATGACGCTGACCCAGCACCAGCGGCTGTACGTGGTTCCGTTCTCGACGCTGTTGGCGCTCGGCGCGGCGGCCGGCGCCGCGGCGCTGGGCTCACGCATGCCGGATTGGGGAAGACGCGACCGGTTGTGGATCGGGCTCCTGATCCTCATCACGGTGCCGGTTTCGTTCCCGGCCGCGCGCGCTGCGGGCCAGGAAGCGCGGCTCCTCGAAGTGCGGCTGGCCGCCGAGCGGCGCGCGCTCAAGGCCGAGTTCGAGAGCTTCGGTCGGGATTCGTTCCTCGGGCCCGACATACCGCACCGCTACGTTCCGCCACCCGTCCTCTTCTCGGACAGCCCTGATTTCGTCGCATGGACGACCGGGCTTCCCACGTTCTGGTCGTCACGCGAAGCGTTCGCGGAGCTGTATCCGCCGGAGGGTCCGGGGCTGGCCCCGCAATTCGGGCTGCCTCCGCGCGACCAGGTCGAGGGCTGGTTCCACGACGATGTGCGCGACCCGACGGCCACCGGTTCGCGAGTCTCGCCCCACTCGGGCCCGATCAACGATCGGCCGCAGGCGAGGTGAGTCGCGCCTCGTTCCGCGACGGATCGTCGTTGAAGCCCTTGTGCCCCGTCCACACCACTCCCGCGGTCAGGGTGCCGAGACGCATCGGTTCCCGGCTCGCGGCATCGCCCGAGACGTTGTATTCCATCATCCTCACCGAGCCATCCACCCGGACGCCGAAGCCGGGTGTGATGCGCATCAGGTAGTCGACACCCGCGTTCCAGCCACGAAAGACTCCGAAGTACCCGCCGTACATCGACGCACCGGCACGGGGCGAGAACAAAGCGCGCCTCCCGATCGGAAACGAGGTCGCGAGATCGACGTCGAGGATGCCGCCAAGGTCGGCAGTGGCCAGCGAGACGTCTGCACCCAGCGATCTCGGGTTCATCCATGCATACCGGATCCCCAGGGTGGGACTCAGGGTGTCATGGAACTCCGGGTGATCGATGTTCGCCGTCCCGGCGTCGATTGAAAAGGCGTTTTGTGCCGCTACGAAACTGGGGAAGCAGAGCGAGACCGGCCCCACGACGAGAGCGAGGAAGAGGACCGGGCGGACCGAGAGTCGAATGACGAACATGCCGACCTCCACGAAAGAGCGAACGAGCACCACATGAGCGGCTGAGTGAAATGGCGAGGCCGACCGCTCATTGCGGCTGACCCGGCGGCCGACCAGGCCCCTTCGCTGCGACGCGGGGCTCCATCCGAACCCCCAGGGCGATCGAAGCGCGCCATCCCCCGAGATCGACGCCGCCGCCACTCATCTCGGCGAGATCGGCGTCATGCCACGTATGGCGCATCTCGAGGCCGATGTAGCAACGCGGGTTCTCCGGGACGAGCAGGTTGATGCCTGCGCCGAGGTGCCCGGCAAGCCCGCTCGCGTGACGCGAAACGGTGACGTCCTGGGGAAAGTCGACGGCGATGATCGGCCAGATGACGAGGCTTTCGACCCAGTGGCCGTCGAGACTGAGGCTCGTGTTCTGGATGCCGAGCCCGCCGACCAGGTAGGGCTCCATGTTCTGCATGCTCTTCAGCAGCTTGGCCGAGAGACCGACCTCGAGCGCGGAGTAGTTCATGCGGCTCTCGTAGGCGCCGCCATTCGGCAGCGGGGGCGGGCTCCATACGGCGTCGAAGTCGCCGGTGCGCCAGTCGGTCTCGACCTCGAGCGAAAACGCGTGGTGAACGATGATGCCGAACGTGAGCCCGAGGTCGACCTGACTGCTGGAGGGTCCGAGCTGTCCGGGGTTCCCGTTCATGCGAAAACCGCCGACGTACACGGAGCCGATGACGAGCAGCGGGTCGGCGGATCCGGGCGGCACCTTCGCTTCCGCGGTCTGTGACACGCCGGGAAGCGAACCCCACTCCCCGGCCGGCTGGGCGAAACCGTGGTCCACGCGGGCGAGAACCACGATCGCTGCGATCGCAATTCCCCGTATCCAGCGGTCGTGGTGCTGAGCCTGACGATCCCGTTCACGCGACATGGCGGCCTCCGTCCTGCCTCGCGGAGGGGGCGCTCCTGCCGGGGTTGGCCGTGGCCCTCGAAAGTTGCGAGGCGACGCGAGGCTGCTACTGCACCTCACATGCCGCGGCACTCGCCCGGCGCCTTGGCGCCGGGTCTCCGTGGGATACGCCCGCCTGCCACAACGGGTTCCCTCAGGATCCAGTTCATGGTGCGGGGAGCACGGGCCGGCCCCGGGGGCGCCTTCTGCGCCCCCGCGACTTCACGAATCAGAAGTCAGCGCTGTCGATCGATACAGCCGGCTTCGTCACCATCCCAGCTCGAAGCCCAGCCGGTAGGCGACCTGGGGCTGGAACTGGAGCACGTGGCCGTAGTTCGGATTCGGCGACGACTGGTTCCCCGCGTCATCGACGGCGAGATAGCGGAGCTGGTCATAGACCACTGCCCGTCGTGGATTCCCGATGTGATAGACGTCCGCCAGCAGTCGGGGTTTTCCGATTCGCGCCGGCGCGAAGCCAGGCTCGTACGCGATTCTCAGGCTCACGTCGTAGATCGACGGCGTCCGACCCAGCGAGCCGCGCGGAGCGAGCAGCCGGAAATACGGAGGCGGGTACGGCGTCGAGCCCAGCTCGCTGATCGGAGTGCCCGATGCCCACAGCAGCGTCAGCCCCGCGGAGAATCCGTGACCGAGGAGGCTCGAGGCGTTCGCCTTGATCTGATGCGGCCGGTCGGACGGCAGAGGACCCGACGCATAGACCTGGATGTCCGGGAACGGCATGAACGATCCGCCTCCCAGAGGATCGTTCGTACCGGCGCTCTGATCCCAGTAGCCCTCGTAGTTCCCCTCGAGTGAGGACTCCACATAGCTCGCGGACCAGCGGCGGCTTTCTCCTGCATCGCTCTCGACGGTCAGCTCGAGAGCCCGGTAGCGACGCGCGACCGCCGGGTAGGCGCCCAGCTCCCCGTCACCGGGATTCCCGTAGACCACCTGACCGCTCACCGGCGACGTCACGCCGACGACCCCATTCTCCTGCGACCGGCTGACAGCTCTCACCCGCGCGTGTACCGCTCCGCCCATGACGTACTCGGCCCCGAGCTGCAGCTCGTCGAACTCCGCTCCGCGCAGCCCCGGGACCTCGGGCTGGTGTCCGAGCGTCTGTGAGCCCTTCGTCACACCTCCCGTGGGATCGACGCGGGGGTCATGATCGAAGGCCCGCACCAGGTAGGTGCTCGACACGTCCTGCAGGAAGTAGGCGGGCACGTTGAGGCGGGTCCGCTGGTCGAATCTCCCCCACGAGCCGAAGAGGCTGGCGCGGGAAGCATCACCCGTCACCCAGCTGAATCCCGCGCGCGGCTGCCATTGTCCCGAGACGTGCTGACCGACCGATCCGCCCGAGGCCATCCAGTACTCCGCGGACCAGCGCAGGCCGGCGTCGATCCTCACGCGCCGGCTCATCCGCCACGTGTCCTGCACGAACAGCGAAGGGGCGCGGATGTGATTTCTGCTCTCGTGGTCCGGCAACGTGACGTAAGCGTAGAGCTGGGGCGCCCGGCGCGTGATCTGGTCCAACATCAGACGCTCGCGGAAATACTCGTCCTCGTACGCCCCTCCCGCCTTCCAGGTGTTGCGGTCCTGCTGGTATCCGACGGTGCCACCGACCGAGGAGCGTCCCGCGTGACGGTCGGTGGACGATCCGAATCCGCCCTCGGCGTAGGAGGTCGTCAGGTCGACGAAGAGCGGCTCGGCGGCGCCCTGCGTGGTGCGGGGTCCGAACGTGTAGCGGGACGCGAACAGCGCCGCATCGGCGGCGGCGAGCCAGCGGCTGCCGAAGCTTCGTGTCGCATGAAGCGAGATCGTTCCCCCACCGCCGTCCTGCGCTCCGAGAAACGGATCGACGTTGCCCAGCGAGTCGATGGTGAGCGGCACGGTGCCGCCCACCTGCTCCCGATGCCCCGGATCTCCCAGCGCCGAGAGCACGACATGGGTGCGGTCGTCGAGTCGCGCGGTGAGCTTGCCGGCGAAGCGATGAGAGGTGCGAAGGTCCTGATCGGCTCCATAGCCGGGAATCGTCAGGCTCTCGTCCTCGATGGTGGGATCGTAGGCCAGGTAGAACCACAGCCGGTCGCGGCGGATCGGCCCGCCGATGCTCGCTCCCGCGTCCCACGAGGAGAAGTCCGTGGTTCGGGCGAGCCCGCGCGCCGGCGTGGAGGTGGTGGTGAAAAGCCGGTTCGCGAAGAAGCCGAACACCTGCCCGGTGAACTCGTTGCCACCGGACGCGGTCACCGCGTTCACGACTCCCCCTCCCGCTCCTCCGTATTCCGCCTGGTATCCGCCGGCCGAGACGTGTACCGCCTCGACGAAGTTGTAGGGCAGGCTGGTGCTCACGGCGTTGCCCGGAGGCTCGACGACGTTGGCGCCGTCGACGTAGTAGTTGGATTCGGGTCCGCTGGTGCCGCCGAGATTCGCGCGGTCCCCGAAATAAGAGACGGAGGCGTGGGGCGACAGCGTCACGATCGACTGGTAGTCGCGATCGCTCGGCAGGTCGCGCATGGCCTCCGCCGAAAACCGGCCTCCCAGCACCGGTCTTCGAGCAGCGCCGTTTCGATTCGCCGAGACCTCGGCGCCCGGGAGCGCGATGGCTTCGACCTCGAGATGCACGACACCGAGGTCGTTCGAGAATCCGAGCTGGACGTGAACGTCACGGACCGTCGCCTCCCGGTATCCCAGCAGGCGGATCTGCACGTCGTAGCGGCCGACGGGAAGCAGCATGCACTGAAAGCGGCCGTCGCGGTCGCTGCGGACGACACGGGTGCCCTGCAGGGATGAACCCGAGATCGTGGCGGTCGCATCCAGCGCGGGCGCGCCTGCGGCGTCCAGAACCCGGCCTTCGAGTGCGCCCCCCACCTCCTGCGCGCGCAGCGGGACAGGAAGCATCGCGAGAAGCACCGTCACGGCTCCGAGGCGTGGGAGCCATGTGGCAAGCGGTCCTGCGGCCATCGGACCCTCCCGGGCACCGGATATCAGCCTGAGATCAGGTCGGCTCTCCTCCGGTGGCGCTCCATGAGACTCCGGCGCAGCACTGAAAAGCAACAGGGGGCGTTTCCGCCCCCTGCGCTGGATTCATGGTTTTCCCAACCGGGGGCATCCCCCGGTGCCGTGTTCAGTGAGACATGTCCCCGCCGTGCATCTTTCCCCGCTGCTCGGGGGTCAGGACGTCGCGCGCTTCCAGCATCGCCTGCATGCGCGACTTCTGAAAGTCGCCGCGCAGCTTCGCGATCTTGTCGATCTGTGCGTCCACCGACGACTTCGCGGGCTTGTCCGTGCGCAGGAGCTTGCGGAGATCGAGCTGCGCGATCTCCAGGTTCGAGCGGATCGGCACCGCGCGGCGCGCCGCGCGATCGTGAATGTCCGCCATCTTCGTGCGCTGCTCCTCGGTGAGGTTCAGCTCCGCCATCCGGCGGTGCATCCCCATCCCGCGGCGGCCGCCATGTCCGCGCATGCCCTGCATGCCGTGCCTACCGCCCATCCCGTGCATGCCCATTCCCTGCATGTCCGGAGCGGGCGCCTCGTCCTCCTCGCTCTCGAAGGCGATCGTGTCTTCGAAGACATCGTCATCCTGCTGCGGAGCCGGGACGCGCTCCTGGGCGAACGCGGTGGTTGCAGCCAGCAGCAGGGCCGCCAGCAGCATCGTGTATCGGGTCTTCATCGTTCTCCTCCTTGCGGCGCCGGTTCCCCTCCGGGTGGAGGTCCGCGGCGCCCGCGGTGTCTGCCAGGGGTGAGTCGTTGGGTTTCCATCTGTTCCCACTCACGACGCTGCTCGGGCGTCAGCTCGCGGCCGATGCGGACGTGCAGGCTCTCGCGCGAGGCCGCCATGTCGCGCCGCGCGTTGGCGAGCAGTTCCTCGATGCGCTGGCGCTGCGCGGGCTCGAGGCCGAGCCGGCGCTCGAGCTGACCGACCAGCTCGCGATGCGGATCCCCGCCGCGCCGCATGTACCGCGGCGGTTGCACCGGGAACATCTGCCGCGAGAAGAGAATCCCTCCCATCAGTCCGAGCGAGGCGCCGGCAACGAGCCCGACCAGGGCGGCAATCAGGATGGCGCGCGATCCGTTCACGACACGCTCCCGCTGTCGGCGGTCGTGGCGTCGTCCTCGGGGACGATGCCGAAGGTGCCGTCGTCTTCAAGGATCGATTCCACCACCTGGCTCGGCGCGAGCGCGCGGTCGTTCGTGGCGCGCAGCAGGGCGTACGAGACCGACACGCTGACCACGAGCAGGCCGGCCGCACTCAGGGCCGCCGCCGGACGGAGCAGCCACGCCGCGATCCGGTGCGCCGGCGACACGTGAGCCTCGAGGCGGCGCAGCGCCCGCGCCAGCACCGCGGGATCGGCCTCGGCGCGGACCGCGCGCAGCGCGCGCTCGATCGTCTCCTGCTCTCTCGTCCCGTCGTTCCCGTTCACGTCTTCCACTCCTTCAGCGCGCGCCGCAGGGCTTCGAGCCCGCGACCGATGCGCGACTTCACGGTGCCCTCGGGAATCCCGAGGGCTTCACTGATCTCGGCCTGCGACATCTCCAGCCGGTACTTCATGACCACTGCTTCCCTCTGATCCACCGGCAGCGCCGCGAGCGCCTGTTCCAGCGCGGCCGCGAGCTTCGGTCCATCGATCGCCCGGTCCCAGTCGGAGCCGGGATTCCACGCGAGCCTGGCATTCGCCAGGGCATCCGGCTCGTCCGGCAGCTCGACCGTGAACTTCCGCCGCCTCAGGCGGTCGCGGCAGAGGTTCGCGACGATCCTCAGCGTCCACGTCCGGAGCCCGCGGCTCCCGCGGAAACCCGGTCCGGCCCGGTGGATGCGGACAAGCGTCTCTTCCACGACGTCGTCGGCTTCGACCCGGTCGCGAAGCATGCTGGCCGCCAGGGTCGTCATCACGCCGCCGTAACGCTCGAACACTTCCGCCAGGGCCTCGCGGTCCTGCGCCCGGATCCGGGCGATCAGTCGCCCTTCATCGGCTTCGGACAGGGTTCCCTCCGCGACTCGCCATCACAGACGAACGAGGAGTTCCGGCGTTCCCGGGGATTATCGCTGGTGAGGACCGTGGCCCCGGTGGCGGAAGGCCAGGATGGCCATCCACAGGGCGACGATGAGGAGCCCGAGGGTCTCCCGCGACTCCTCGATCGTGGGGGTCTCCGCCTTCATGGTCTTGAAGAGGTCGGCGAAGGCCGGCGTTCCGTGCATGTGGGTGGCGATCGCGATCGCCCACACGACGGCGACGATCCCGACCAGGGCCGGCGGCTGCCAGCGCAGGGTCTGCGCCCGGAAGGCGGCCCACCCCGAGAGCAGCGCGGCGGCCAGGTAGATCGCGCCCCACTGGATCGGGTCGGGGTCGTTGTACTGGAGGACGGCGCTGATCAGGAACAGCACCGCCATGACGATGGCGACCGGCTGGAAGGCGCGCGACACGCCCTACTCGTACCGCAAGGCCTCGATCGGATCAAGCCGCGATGCGCGGCGGGCCGGGTAGAACCCGAAGAAGAGCCCCACCAGCGAGGCGAACCCGAAGGCGACGATCACGGCGGTCGGCTGGACCAGCGTCGGCCAGCGCGCCAGCGAGGAAATCGCCCCGGCGGCCAAGGCGCCGATCGCGACCCCGAGGGCGCCGCCCGTGAGCGACAGGAACGACGCCTCGATCAGGAACTGGAGCAGGATGTCGCGCTTCCGCGCGCCGAGCGCGCGACGGATGCCGATCTCGCGGGTCCGCTCGGTCACCGACACCAGCATGATGTTCATGATGCCGATGCCGCCGACCAGCAGCGACACCGCGGCCACGCTGGCGAGCAGCGTGGTCATGATCTTGGACGTCGCCTCGGCGGTGCTCGCCATCTCGAGCTGGGTGCGGATGAAGAAGTCGTCGTTGTCGCCGGGCCGGATGCGGTGCCGCGTGCGGAGCGTCTCGGTGACCTGGTTCACGGCCTGATCGACCGCCCGCTCACTGACCGCCGAGGCGGAGATGGAGTTCACGTGCGTGATGCCCATGAGCTTCCGCTGCGCCGCGGTGATGGGAATGAACACGACGTCGTCCTGGTCACCGCCGAAGGACGCGCCCCCCTTGGTCGTCATCGTGCCGACCACGCGGAACGGGATGTCCTTGATGCGGACCATCGCGCCCACCGGATCGGCATCGCCGAAGAGCTCGCGGACCACGCTCTGGCCGAGCACGCACACCTTGGCGGCGCCGCGCACGTCGCTCTCGGTGATGAAGACGCCGTTGTCCACCGGCCACATCCGGATGTCGACGAAGTCGGGCGTGGTGCCCTGGATCTGGCTTCCCCAGTTGGTATTGCCGTAGACCACCTGGGCGACGGTGCGCACCGAGGGCGCGACCGCCTCGATCGCCGGGCACTCGCGCTTGATCGCGACCGCGTCGTCGAGCGTCATCGTGCTGATCGAGCCCATCCCGCCGCGCGCGCCGCCGGCGGTCACGGTCCCCGGGATGATCATGATCGTGTTGGCACCGAGGGCCCGGATCTGCGCCTGCACCGAGGCGCGGGCGCCCTGGCCGATCGCGAGCGTGGCGATCACGGCCGCCACCCCGATCACGATGCCGAGCATCGTGAGTCCCGAGCGCAACCGGTTGCGGGTGAGAGCCTGCAGGCCGGTCGAAAGCAGCGCGCTGGCGTTCATCATCGACGCCGTCCTCCGCCGAACTGCGGGCCACCCATGCCGGGCGGCGGCTGGAGGTTCTGCTGCCCCTTCGGCAGCTCGAGTCCGACCACCACGAGGTCGCCCGGCGCGATCCCGCCGTCCATGACCTCGATCTGCGCACCATCGTTGAGCCCGGTCTGGACCGGCACAGGAGTCGGGCGGCCGTTGCGCAGCACGTAGATCTGGCCGTGCTTGGCGGCCGGCGCATGCGCCGCGCTCGACTCCGGAGCCGCGCCGCCGCCGGCCATCGTGCGCGGCCCGCGACCGGGCGAATCCGCGCCGCCTTTCATGTGTCGCCCGCGAGGAACCGAATCCGCGCCTCCGCCCTTCATGCGCCGCGCCCCGTTCTGGCCCGGCATGTCCGAAACCGCACCGCCGCGCGGACCCGACCCGCCGCCGGCGCGCGCCGCACTTCCCGGCATCCCCACCGGGTCGCGGCTCGCGACCGCGGCACCCGCGGTTCCGCGTCCGGAACCGGCGCCCGCCCCGGGCTGCCCCATTCCGCCACGCATCCCGGCGCCCTCGCCGGCCGGCCGGAACCGGAGCGCGGCCATCGGAACCTTGATCACGTCATCGCGGCGGGCGACCAGCACGGAGACGTTCGCGGTCATGCCCGGCCGCAGCTTCAATTCCGGATTCTGGGTCTGGATCACCGTCGTGTACGTCACGACTCCCTGCTCGACGATCGGCTCGAGGCGCACCTGCTGGACGCGGCCCTCGAAGGTCTCCTCGGGGAAGGCGTCCACCGTGAAGCGCGCCGGCAGACCGGCGTGGATGCGGCCGATGTCCGCCTCGTCGATCCGGGTCTCGACCTGCATCTCGGTGAGGTTGTTCGCGACCACGAAGAGCTTGGGCGCCTGGAGGCTGGCGGCCACGGTCTGCCCGAGCTCGACCGAGCGGGCGATCACCACACCGTCGATCGGCGTGCGGATAGTCGAGTTGTCGAGATCGATGCGGGCCGCCTGGAGCTGGGCCCGGGCCTGCTTGAGGTCGGCCTCGCTCTGCTCGACCGCGACCTCCGCCGCCTCGGACTCGGCCGCGGAGATGTAGTTCTTCTCGACCAGCTCCTTCGAGCGGGTGTACTGGCGGCGCGACTCGCGGAGCGCGGCCTCGGCGCGCGCCACGGATGCCTCGGACTGGGCGACCCGGGCGCCGAACGATGACGGCTCGAGCTGGCAGAGGATCTGGCCGGCCTTCACCCGGTCGTTGTAGTCGGCATAGAGCTTGTGCACGGTGCCGCTGACCTGGCTGCCGATCTCGACCTGGACCATGGGCTCGACGGTGCCGGTGGCCGAGACCAGCACTTCAATCGGGCCGCGCTGGGCCTCGGCGGTCCGGTACTTGGGCGCCTCCTGGCGGGCGCAGCCCGCCAGCACGCTCAAGGCCAATAGCGACGACGCCAGCCATCTCGAACGAGCCAAATCCCCTCCCTTGTGGAGCGAAGAATGTTGGTGGGCCTCCCGAAGGTCGTCGGGGGCGGACCGGCCCACGAAATTCCAACGACTTAGCCGGCCGTTTCCGGTCACCAACATTCTTCGCTCCACAACCAATATAGAACCGTTCGCGGCGCGTCCCTCGAAAGAGACGCCGCAGCGGTCGATTCGTTCCATGCCCTCGTCCGGAATTGGACGGGTCGAGGCTAGAAAAGGATGGCGAAGCCCAGGCCAAGAAAGGCGTCCGGGGCGTCTTTCCCCACCCCGATCCCGCCGTGGACGTCGAATTGGGACCTGTCGCTGACGTCCAGGGTGTAACCGAAGTGGGCGACGTTTGTCGTCTTGGCTCCCTCCGGAAGATCCATCGCCCACTCCAGGAAGCCGGCGTGGTCCTTGTGAAGCTCGCGGGCCAGGAGGATCGTGAAGATGCCGCGGGATTCGTCGGTGTTGCTGTCGCGCTCGAAGCCCACGCCGCCGGCGACCTCCGAGGTGGGACTGAGCTCGTAGGACCACGGGGCGCCGAGGCCGAAACGACCGGTGTCCTCGAAATCGTCGGGATCGAACGCGTAGACCGGGATCAGCGCGAGCCCCCAGACTTCACCGCGCGCGACCAACTGGAACTTGGCGCCGAGTGCCGCGCGCGCCTCGTCGCGCTGGAAGTCGCCGTTGTCGTACACCCAGTTGTGGTCGTAGCCGAGGCGCAGCTCGATGCGCGACACCAGGCCGATGCGCAGCAGTCCCTCGGGCGCGTGGAATCCCGTGACCTCGCCGCGGCCGGCGGCGGCGTTCGTGCCGAGTTCGAGCTGGACGTCGCCCTGGCGCACTGCCAGCGGTGTCTCCGTGAATTGGGGCCGGTCGGTATCCGACTCGGCCCGCCCCGGCCCCGGATTCACGGCGAGAGCGAGCACGATCCACCCGGCGACGATCCCGTGCTTAGCCGCGGCACTCATGGTTGTCCTCCCGTTCGAAGTTCCCCTGCGTCCTCAGAAGTAGCTCGTGAGACTGAAGAGGAAACCCGCCGCCTCGGCCGAGTTGTTGAAGCGATCGCGATTCCGGCCTCGACGGTAGTCCATTTTCACCACCGATTCCGGTGTCGCTCGAAAATGAAGCCCCAATGTCAGCTGCTGGATCGAATCCCCCGCTACGTCCCGATCGAAGTCGACGCCCTCGATGCGTGCCGCCGCCGAAAACGAGGATCGGGGCAGGGAGGAAATCCATCCCGTGCCGAACCCGTGGGAAACATCGAGGAAGAACCCGGCCTGACGGCTGGCGTACAACCCCACGAGGCCCGGGTGGATATCAACGTCCACCAGGGTTCCCTCGCCGTTCCACGCGAAGCCCAGCACGAGGGCACGAACATCCAGGGTCCCGACCTGCACGAGTCGCCTCTCGTCCGTCACGAGTCCGTCGATCTGCGGCATGTTGTAGAGACCGCTAAGTCCCGAGACCCCGATCTCTCCTGCCTCGCCGACGTCCCAGGCCAAGCGGCCGACCAGCGACGGCTCGGCGTTCTCGTCCTCGGGGTTGAAACGGCCCGCGGGAAGGCGGGTGCCGGCTGCCGAGTTGTCGATGATGTCGCGAGTGTATCCGTTCACGGCGTAGAGCTCGTACGTGGTTCGTCCGACGCCGACCGGGACCTGCCCGAACACACCCAGGCCGGGCATCGAGAGCGCGCTGCCCACGAGCTCGGTGGCGACCAGCGGCCGGTCGGTGAATTCGTTGCGGGGACCATCGTGCGAGAGATTGAATCGGCCGAGAGGAAGCAGCAGCATCCCGCCCCTGACGCCGAATGCGGAGTAAAGTCCAAGGTCGATCTGAGCCAGCTCGAGGCGGATCTCCTCGCCTCCGTCTTCGAATTCGACCTCTGCCCACACGTCGATCCGCGGGCTCACCCGAGTATGGGTCAGCAGGTTCCAGCGCTTGAGATTGAACCCTCCTTCCTCAGTCACGCCGTCCTCTCGTTCCCACGCGGCCTGGAAATCGATGTAGCCACCCACGGCGATCCGCCCGAAGATCCCGGTGAGGTACGGTTTGTCGTCGTAGCCGCCGGCGACGAATGGCCGCGGAGATGCGACTTCGGTGCTGTCCGGGCTCTGAGCGAATGACGGGGTCGGGACTCCCGTGAACGCCGACGCGATCGCCAGCGCGATCCACGGGGCTGCAGCCGGCCACGACGGCCGCGGATTGCGGCGCCCGCTCATCGCGATTCCACGAAATCGAGCAGCGCCGCTCGATCGCCGGCCGACAGCGTTTCGAACGAGTCGCGGGCGGCTGCCGCCTCGCCGCCGTGAAGCAGGATCGCCTCCTCGACGGAGCGGGCGCGCCCGTCGTGCAGCAGAAAAGCCTGCCCGTTCAGGAAGTCGCGCATGATCCGCAGCCCCCACAGCGGCGTGGTGCGCCACTCGCGCCCGTCCGCCTGGCCGTCGGGCCGGTAGTCGGCGAGCCCATCGCCCATGTCATGGAGCAGAAGGTCCGAGTAGAGCTCCACGGTCCGCGAACGGAGCGCTGGAATCGCAGATCCTGCCGTGCGCAGGCTCGGAACGTGGCAGCTCGCGCACCGGATGCTCGCGAACACGGCCTGGCCGCGCGCGCTCTGGTGGGTCTGGGGGCCCGCGGCGGGAGGCGCCAGCAGCCTGAGATAAGAGACGACCGATCGAACTACCGTCGTCGCAAGCTCGGGATCCGCCACGCGGTCGGCGGCTTCGGTGGCGGAGCTGGCCAGCGGGTTTCGGTTCTCCTCGGCCCGGAACTCCGTGGTGATGCCCATGTCCTGGTGGTAGGCGACGACGGTCTGCTCGACGAGGCTTGCCACCTGCGCCTTGCGGCCGAAGCGCCCGACCGCAGGTCCCGGCCCTCCGGCCATCGCGTGCGCCGAATGAAGTGCGGGGAGCGCGACCAGGTTCGGACGACCCGAGATGCCGTCGCCGTTCGAATCGTTCGCGTCGGCGTTGGCCAGGATGGCGGTGTCGGGAATGGCTTCGATGAGACCCACGCCGAACACCGGCGGGGGAAGACGGCGCGACACATCGACGCCCGCAGGCAGCCGCTCGGCCTCGGCGCCTGGAATGGCCTTGTCCTGGATCTGCGGGCCTCCCAGATCGAGTGCCGGATCGCCCCCGACGCTGAATCGCGTGAGCACGTTCTCCGGACGCCCGCGCCCATCACCGCTGTGGCACGAGGCGCACGAGACGTTGTTGAAGATGGGTCCCAGCCCTTCGTTGGGCGCGAAGGCCCGACCAAACTGCTCGTCCCCTTCCGCAAACGCGGCGAGCTCGGCCTCGGTCAGGCCGTCCAGAGGAGCGTCGAACACGTCGCCGGGATCGGGCGCGGTCGTGAGCATCTCCGAACAGGCGCCGAGCCCGAACGCAACCAGCGTGAAAGCCAGTACGCCGACTCCCCGGGCGCGCTGAAGCGGCTCGCGGCGTCCCGGCTCGCGGAGCCTATGACGGGTTGCGGGCATTCTCAGTTCTCCAGGCAATATCCGCTCGACGGCGCACGGTGAGGGTCATACCGCCGCGCCGAGAGCACGCGTGATCTCGTCGCCCAGCGTCGTGAGCATGCGGTCGAAGAAGTGGCCGGCCCCGGGGATGCGGACGATCTCCTTGGGCTCGGCCCATCGCGGAAAGGCCTGTTCCAGCGCCTCGATGACACAGATCCGGTCGTCGGTCCCCTGCACGACGAGCTTGGGCGTGGCGAGGGTTTCGAGCAGGGTGAAGTCCGAGCGATGGAGCGGCGGCGCGATCAGGATGAGCTGCCCGATCGCGGGCTCGGAGGCCGCGAGCCGCGCGGCAATCCAGGAGCCGAACGAGAACCCGGCGAGCCAGAGCCGGGCTTCCGGGTGACGCGTCTCGAGGAAGCGCAGCGCGGCTCGCGCGTCCTCGAGCTCGCCGCGTCCCTCGTCGTGATGGCCGGCACTCCGGCCGGCGCCGCGGAAATTGAACCGCAGCACCGCGGCGCCGAGTCCGTGCAGCGCCGAGGCCACGCGATGCACCACCTTGTTGTGCATCGTCCCGCCGTGGAGCGGGTGCGGATGGCATACCAGGGCGGCAACCTTGACCGGAACGGGATCGGCGGCGGCAGCCGCGGCAGAGTCCTGCTCCTGGATCAGGGCCTCGAGCGGTCCGGCCGGACCCTCGATGAACGATTCGATCAGCCGGGTCGCGGCCGGGGAGCGAGCCATCATGGGCAGGTCAGCGTCCGGGCTTGAAGCGCGCGCGGATCCGCGCGGCCAGCTCGGCATCGAGTGTCGCGAAGTTGAGGCCGTTTCCGTCACCCACCGCGAGCAGGCATCCGGCGTCCACCATCCACTCGGCGAGACCGAGCGGAGTGTCGACGTTGAAGTCGGCGGTGTCGCCCGCCACGTGCCCGGGGAAGGGCTCGAACTCCTCCTTCCACTCCGAGCAGAAGTAGATCTCGTCGTTCCCCGCGACGAAGCCGACCGAGGCCACGTGGTCGAGCTCGCCGGGGGCGAGCAGGATCGCGCCCCGGTGGCGCTCGTAGCGGATCCCCTCCGCACGCAGGCGGCGCCGGTTCTCCGGCCATTCGGCGGGACGCTCGGCGGCATCGAGCACGGTGATGGCGGCCATCTCGAAGTTCGGCACCAGCTCGATCCCCGAGTCCAGCAGATCGGCGACGCTCGCATTCAGGCGGCCGTGATGGAGTCGCTCGGTCACCGACGCATTGTAGATATTCGACGCTTCCGGCGCGATCAAGGGGCGGGCTCCCCGCCGGTTCCGGGCTCCGGACGATCGGGCGGAACGATGAGAACCGGGCAGCGCAGCCGATGGCGGAGGCCGGAAGTAGTCGAGCCGTAGAGCAGATCCCCGACCAGGCGATGACCGTGGGATCCCGCGATCACGAGATCCACCCGGTGCTCGGCGGCGAGCCGTGCCAGCTCCTGGGCGGGTTTGCCGGAGCCGATCGCGAACGTGACCCGTCGCGCGGTGCCGCGCAGCGATTCGGCGATGCGCTCGAGTGCCACCTGGTCCTCCCGCACCTCCTCGTCCGAGGCTTCCGGTCCGAGGTAACGGCTCGCGGCGCTCTCGGTGACATGGAACAGCACCAGCTCCGCGTCCGGCGGCAGGATGGCGAGCTTCAGGTAGCGCAGCACGGCCGGATCGGCCGGGCCGAGCTCGAGCGCCACGGCGATCTTCCGTCCCTCGAGCACGGTGGGCGCGAGCCCCGTCAGCGGCGCGGCAGGCGAAATCGCGGGCGGAACGGCCGGAACCGGAACGGCGGGGACCGCACGCCGGAAGCGCGCGACGAAGGGTGACACGGTGATGTAGAGGAGCAGCAGCCCGAGCGCGAACACGACCGGCATCACGAGGAGCTGGAGCAGCCAGGCGTTCGGGCCGGCGGCGGCGAAGAGGCCGGAAAGCTCCTGCACCACGAGGTTCGCGTTCAGGCCCACTATGATGATCGCGGTCAGCGCGGCCAGCACGATCACCCAGGGCGGGTTCACGAAGGAGCCCATCTTGGAACGGTCGCTGGTGAAGTGGATGAGCGGGATCACCGCGAACGCGAGCTGGAGACTCAGGACCACCTGCGAGAGCACGAGCAGGTCGTCTACCGCGTCCGCTCCGCGGAGCGCGATGAACGTCACCGCCGGAATGATGGCGAGGCCGCGGCTGATCAGGCGCCGCATCCACGGCTGGATGCGCCAGCGCAGGAAACCCTCCATCACGATCTGGCCGGCCAGCGTTCCGGTGATGGTGCTCGCCTGGCCCGAGCAGAGCAGCGCGAGGGCGAACACGGTCGCGGCGAGCGACGTCCCGAGCAGCGGCGCGAGCAGAGCGTGTGCCTCCTCGAGCCGCGCGACGTTCTGGTGCCCGGTGGTGTGGAACACGGTGCCGGCGAGGATCAGGATCGCGGCGTTGACGAAGAGCGCGGCGTTGAGCGCCACCGCCGAATCGACCAGGTTGAGGCGGCAGGCCTCGCGCTTGGCTTCATCCGACTTTGCCACCGCGCGGCTCTGCACCAGCGCGCTGTGCAGGTAGAGGTTGTGGGGCATCACGGTGGCGCCGAGGATGCCCATCGCGATGTAGAGCGCCTCGCGATGGAGCCCGAGCGGCGCGAAGCCGCCGTCCGGTCCGCGGCCGAACAACACCAAGGCGCCGTTGCCGTCGCGCGGCAGGAAGTTCTTGAGGATGGCGACGATGTCGGGGCGCGCCAGCAGCATCTCGATCGCGAAACACCCGCCGATCGTGACGACCAGCGCGATGATGAAGGCTTCCATGCGCCGCATCCCGAGGCGCGACAGCGCGAGGAGCAGCAGCACGTCGAGCGCGGTGATGAGCACGCCCCAGAGGAGCGGGACTCCGAACAGCAGCTTGAGTCCGATCGCGGCGCCCAGGACCTCCGCCAGATCGCAGGCGATGATCGCGATCTCGCAGAGCACCCAGAGCGGCCACACCAGCGGGCGCGGGTAGAAGTCGCGGCAGGCCTGGGCGAGGTCCTTACCGGTCACGACGCCGAGGCGGGCCGACAGCGTCTGCAGCAGCACCGCCATCAGGTTGCTCATGAGCAGCACCCAGACGAGCTGGTATCCGAAGCGCGCGCCGCCGGCGAGATCGGTGGCCCAGTTGCCGGGGTCCATGTAGCCGACGCTCACGAGGTAGGCGGGACCGGCGAACGCGAACATCCGGCGCAGCCAGTTCTGCGTCTTCGGGATCGCGACCGAGCCGTGGACCTCGGGGAGCGAACGGGTCTCGACCGTTCTCATCGGCGCTCGCTCTGCGTGCAGGTCATCACCACACCCCCGGGATCAATCGAAACCGAACACGCCCGGCGTAGGCCGGGTACTCGGACAGCCGCTCGAGGAGGAAGCGATCTTCGTGGGCGGCGCGTCTCACGAACAGGAACGCCGCGAGCACGGACGCGGCGAACGAGATCCACGATCCGAGCGCCAGGCCGCTCGCCGGCAGCGAAACGATCAGCCCCGAGTACCCCGGATGCCGGAGGAACCGATAGGGCCCCGCCGAGATCACGCGGTGTCCGCGCTCCTCCTGGAGCCGGATCACGGGCACGAAGAAGGGGTTGACGCTCAGCGACCACCACGTCCAGGTCAGCCCCGCCGCGAACGGAATCAGCGCGGCCAGGCGCAGCGTCTGCGGGAACGGCGACAGGTCGCCGCGGATCGCGGCGGTGAAGCCGGCCACGATGTGGATGAGGATCAGCATCCGGATCACGAGGAGGCGGTGCGGGTCCTCGCTTTTCTGTCCGCGGCGCAGCCGCTCGCGGATGATCGAGCGATCGATCGACGAGAAGCCCCCGATCGTCACGACCGTCGCCACCAGCACCCACGCCGCGAGCACCGGGAACATGCCGCGCGCGGCGCCCACTCCGGCGAGCACCGCGGTCACGATGACGACCAGCAGGGTCGCGGCGGCTTTCCTATCGGACACGGCGGCCTCCGCGCGGCGCGCGCTCGACCATCAGGCCCTCGAGCCCCTCGCTGCCGGTGATCAGCGGGCGGCCCTGCACCTCGAGCTCGTAGACGTCCTCGAGCGCGCGCACGGCGTTCATCTGGACGCGCGCGCCGGGCACCAGGCCCACTTCCTTCCAGCGCGCCATGCGCCGGCCGTCGGCGGTCCGGATCTCGCGAATGGTGGCGGCGCGACCGGCCGCGAGCGCCGCCAGCGGGGTGAGCGTCCGCTGCCGGAGCCGGCCGTGGCGATCCGGGATGAGGTGGCCATGCGGGTCTTCCGCCGGGCGTCCGACCAGCCGGTCGATCGCATCGAGCACGCGTTCGCTGATGTGGTGCTCGAGGATCTCCGCGTCGTCGTGCACCTCGGACCAGTCGAAGCCGAGCACCTGGACGAGGAACGTCTCGAGCACGCGGTGCCGCCGCACCATGGCCAGCGCGGCGCGTTTTCCTTCCGCGGTCAGCCGCGCGCCGCCCCGCGGCTGGACCGCGACCAGCCCCTCGTCCTCGAGACGCGCGAGCATCTTGGTCACGGAGGGCGCCGACAACCCGAGATGTCGTGCGAGCACGGACGTCGAGACGCGCACCGAAGTGGCGCCCAGCTCGTGCAGGGCCTTGAGGTAGTCCTGGCGGGACCGCGAGAGCGGAGTGACGGTGGATCGAGACACGCGCGTTAGCCTAGGCTAACGCGATCGTTTGTCAAGGCTAATGTTCCCGTGGGGCCCGGAGCCTCCGCCGGATGCGCGACGCGGTCGCGCCGGCTTGCGCCTGCATCGGATGAGGGCCTAGCCTACGCGCCCGGTTTCTCGCGCGGGTTCCACAGCGGAGGTCTCCTGAAATGCGCCGTTCCCTGCTGCTCGTCGTGATCCTGGCCCTGTCGCTCACCCTGCCCGCCGCCGCCGCGGAGCGGCGTGTGGGAATCATCTCCGGGTTCAATATGTCCGAGCTGAACATCGAGGGCCGGGGCGGCGAGATCCGCACCTCGTTCGCCGCCGGAGCGGTGGCCGATTTCCCGATGAGCGAAAAGTTCGGCATCCGGGTCGAGCCGATGTTCACCTCCAAGGGCGGCAAGGGCACCGCCCGCAACGCCTACTTTGGAACCGTCGACGGCTTCACCTTCCAGCTCGACTGCATCGACATTCCGGTGCTCGCGCGGTACAGCCTCGGGGATGCGGACTCGCGCGGCTACCTCCTCGGCGGCTTCGGTCTCGCGTACTTCACCGAGCAGAAGGTCGACCTGTCGCAGGGCACCAACCAGGAAACCGTCCAGCTCGACGACGTCTTCGGCTCGACGGACCTGAGCCTCGACCTTGGCATCGGCATCGAGTTCCCGGCCGGCCCCAATCGCGTGACGATCGATACCCGCGTGGGCTTCGGCCTCATCAACATCAACAACGGCGGAACGGTCGATTTCAACGGGGCGCCGCTCGCCGTTCCTTCCACCGCCACCAACACGTTCGACATCCGGATCCTGGCGAGCCTGCTGTTCCCCTGGCCGTCGAAGAAGTAGACGTCCCGCTGCGGAGAGCCCGATGCCCCAGATGACCATGGTCCAGGCGATCCAGGACGCTTTGCGCCTGGCGCTGCGCGAGGACCCACGCGTGGTGGTCCTGGGCGAGGACGTGGGCGCGAACGGCGGCGTCTTCCGCGTGACCGAGGGACTCCAGGCGGAGTTCGGCGCGGAGCGCGTGGTGGACACGCCGCTCGCTGAGAACGGCATCGTCGGCGGCGCGATCGGCATGGCGCTCTATGGACTCCGGCCGATCGCCGAGATCCAGTTCGTGGACTTCATCTACCCGGCGTTCGACCAGATCGTCTCGGAGATGGCGAAGTTCCGGTGGCGCTCGGCCGGACAGTATTCGTGCCCGGTGATCGTGCGCGCCCCCTACGGCGGCGGGATCAAGGGCGGGCTCTATCACTCGCAGAGCCCCGAGGCGTACTTCGCACACACCGCCGGCTTGAAGGTGGTGATTCCCTCGACACCGGCGGACGCCAAGGGCCTGCTGCTCTCGGCGCTCGAAGGCGAGGACCCGGTGATCTTCCTCGAGCCCAAGCGCCTCTACCGGACCCTCAAGGAGGACGTTCCCGAGGGCCGGCACCGCGTGCCGCTCTCGACCGCGCGCATCGCGCGGGCCGGCGAGCAATGCACGGTGCTCACCTACGGCTCGATGGTTCCGGTCGCACTCGAAGCGGCGAACGACGCGGCCGCCAAGGGCTGGTCGGTCGAGGTCCTGGACCTGCGGACGCTCGTGCCGCTCGACTCGGAGGCCGTGCTCGACAGCGTGCGCCGGACCGGTCGCGTGGTGATCCTGCACGAGGCCCCGCGCACCTGCGGCTACGGCGCCGAGCTGGCCGCGCTGATCGCGGAGCGCGCCCTGACCTCGCTCGCCGCGCCGATCGTCCGCGTCACCGGCTACGACACCCCCTTCCCTTATACGCTCGAGCACTCCTACCTGCCCGATCCGCCGCGCGTGCTGCACGCGATCGAGCACGTCATGAGCTTCTGAAAGGACGCCATGCCCTACGAGGTGAAGCTCCCGGACATCGGTGAAGGCATCGCCGAGGGCGAGATCGTGCGCTGGCTGGTCAAGGCCGGCGACAAGGTGCGCGAGGACCAGCCGCTGGTCGAGGTGATGACCGACAAGGCGAGTGTCGAGATCCCCTCCCCCCGCACCGGCATCGTCGGCGCGCTGCTCGCCGAGGAAGGTCAGGTGGTGCCGGTCGGAAGCGTGATCGTCTCGATCGAGACCGAAGGAAACGGCGCGCCCGCGGGGGCAGCGCCCGCCGCACACGCCACCGCGAAGGCAGCGACCGCACCGGTGGCCGCTCCGGCGCCGGCCGCGGCGCCCACGACGCGGGTCCAGGCCACTCCCGCCGTACGCCAGCTCGCGAAACAGCTCGGCGTCGCGCTCGAGGGCATCACCGGTTCGGGGCCCGGCGGCACCATCAACGCCGCGGACGTCGAAGCGGCGGCGAAATCCGGCGCCGGAGCAGCGGGGGCTGGCGCGAGCCCGCCGAGCGCCTCCACAACGAGCGCCTCTGATGAAAACTCAACGCGCGTGCCCATGCGCGGCCTGCGTCGCAAGATCGCCGACGCCATGCGCCGCTCGATCCAGACCGCGGCGCACTACACCTTCGTCGCCGAGTGCGACATGACGGCCGTCGCCGAGCACCGCGAGGCCACCAAGCCGCTCGCCCGTGCCGCCAACGTGAAGCTCACCTACATGGCGTACATCGTGCGGGCGCTCATCGAGCCGCTCCAGCGCTTCCCGCTCCTGAACGCGAGCCTCGACGACGAGCGCCAGGAGATCGTCCTCAAGGGCGACCACCACATCGGTATCGCAACCAGCACCGATGAAGGGCTGACGGTCCCGGTGGTGCGCGATGCGGGCCGGCGCACGCTGTTCGACCTCGCCCGCGAGATCGAGCGGCTCGCCGAGGCGGCGCGCATGAACCGGCTCAAGCTCGACGAGCTCCAGGGCGGAACCTTCACCGTGACCAGCACGGGCGCCCACGGCGGCGTGCTCGCGACCCCGATCCTCCACCATCCGCAGGTGGCGATCCTCGGCGTCCATGAAATGAAGCCGCGCCCCGCGGTGAAGGACGGGCAGATCGTGATCCGCAACCTGGGCAACCTCTCGCTCTCGCTCGACCACCGGGTGGTGGACGGCGCGGTCGGCGCCGACTTCCTGTACGCGCTGATCGAGCGGCTCGAGCATCCCGAGACCTGGCTGACCGCCGAGGACGTGAAATGAGCGCACGCGAAACCGACACGCCATTCCAGGTGCTCGATCCTGCCGGGACCATCGTCGGCGAAGCGCCGCAGATTCCCGACGAGGATCTGCGCCGGATGCTGCGTCACATCCTGCGCATGAGAATCCTCGATCAGCGCATGCTGTCGCTCCAGCGCCAGGGCCGCATCGGCTTCTACGGAACCGCCACCGGCCAGGAAGCCGCGATCACCGGCTCGGCCTATCCCCTGAAGGAAGGCGACTGGGTCTTCCCCGCGCTCCGCGAGATGGGGGTTTCGCTGTGGCGCGGGACGACGCTCCAGGAAATCGTCTGCCAGCTCATCGGCAACAGCGGCGACGTGCTCATCGGGCGGCAGATGCCGTGCCACTTCAGCGACCGCAAGGTGAACAGCGTGGCGTGGTCGTCCGTGATCGGCACCCAACTCGTGCACGCCATGGGTGCGGCGTGGGCGGCGCAGATCCAGAAGCACGACACGGTGTGCGTCGGGTACCTGGGCGATGGCGCCAGCTCCTCGGCCGACTTCCACGCTGCCGCCAACTTCGCGGGTGTGTTCAAGCTGCCGCTCGTGTTGTTCTGCCAGAACAATCAGTGGGCGATCTCGGTACCGCTGTCACGGCAGACCGCCAGCGACGGCATCGCGATCAAGGCGGTGGCGTACGGCTTCCCCGGCGTTCGGGTGGATGGCAACGATATCTTCGCGGTGATCGCCGCGATGCGCACGGCGGTGGATCGGGCGCGCCGCGGCGAAGGCCCGACGCTCATCGAAGCGGTCACGTTCCGCATGGGCGGCCACTCATCGAGCGACGATCCGACGCGTTATCGCGACGCCGCGCTGGTCGCCGAATGGGAGCGCCGCGATCCCTACAACCGCCTGCGCACCTACCTCGAGCGCCGCGGCCTCGTCGACGAAGCGCGCATCGAGACCTGGACGGCCGAGATCGGCGACGAGATTTCGAAGGCGGTCCAGGCCGCCGAGGCGCTCCCGCCCCCGGCAATCGAGACGATGTTCACCGACGTCTACCGGGACATGCCCACGCACCTCGAGGAACAGATGCGCCACGCGACGGCGATGGGCGAAGGCCGGAAGTTCGAGGGCGCCTTCCCGCTCTAGCCGGACGCGAGGGCGTTCGGTGCGCGCAATCAGAACCTGCCCCGGGGCAGGTTGATGTGGATAACTTAAGCGACATCCGAAAAGAGGACTCGCCGCTCGGCGAGTTCTGATTGTTCCGCGACGGAGTTCGTTGGCCGGACGCCCGCGCGGCTCGCTCTGGCGCACGTTTCTGCCGACCCGGCGCGCAGTCACCGCGCAAAAGAAAACGACCCGGCCGTTTTGGACCGGGTCGTAAATCCGTCGGCGAGGCGGGGCCAGTCGCCACCCTCGCGACGGTCTGGCCCAAGGGCCTCAGGATCGAAGCCCTGCCTCGCGCTCGACGGAACTACTTCCTGCGGAGGGCCTTTTCGCTCTTCCGCTCGGCTTCGCGGACGGCCTTCTCCCACGGATCTTCCTTTTCCTTCTTCTTGGGCTGCGACGCTTCGGTCTTCTTCTTCTTCTTGGATGAAGCGTCCTTGGCGGACGGCTCGGCCTTCTTTGCCTCGGTCTTGACCGTCTCCTCGGCCTTGACCGTCTCCTCGCTCTTCGCCGGCTTGTCCGTGACTGTGGGCGAATTCGTGACCGCCGGCGTGGTGGCCGCAGCCTTTGCCGGCGTGGCCGCCGCGGGCTTCGCCGGTGTGGCCGCCGCGGGCTTCGCCGGCGTGGCCGCCGCGGGCTTCGCCGGCGTGGCCGCCGCGGGCTTCGCCGGTGTGGCCGCCGCGGGCTTCGCCGTCGTCGTCGCGGTCGTCGTCGTCGGCTTCACGACTTCCTCGATCGGCTGCTTCGAGGTCGTCGTCGGAGCGGGCTTCGCAGCCGGCTCGATCACCTTGGTAGCGGGCGCTGCCTTCACAGGCTCGGGCTTCGGCGGACTCACCTGCTTCGGCTTCGGCGCCGGCAGGTCGTCGCCCGGCATCGCCCCGCCCTGGCCGAACACGCCGGGCGTTCCGAGCTGCGAGGGAATCAGCGAAAGGCTGATGCGGTGCTGTCCCTCGGCGCCATCGGCGCCCGAGATCACGTAGCCGTAGTCCGCCCAGAACGCGCCGAAGCCGGCGCCCATGCCGAACGTCGGCCCGCTGAGCGCCTCGTCCGAAGGAGCACCCAGCTCCGCGCGGTATCCGGCGCGCAGTGCCACTGCTTCCTTCCAGCGCCACTCCACGCCGGTGCGAACGTTGTTGTAGTAGGTGTTCGGGAAGTTGGCGTCGACCGCGAGCGTGATGCCGCGGTTCACGTCGCGCCAGCTCGCTCCCACTCCGATGTTGGCCGGCATGCCGAACTTCTCGGTGTCGTAGGTCATGATGCCGTGCCGATTGGTGGCGCTCGCTCCGAGCCCGATGCTTCCGAACTGGGCGAGCACACCGCCGTCGAACGCGAGACCGGTGCCGGTCACGGTTCCGAGATTCTCGGTGACGTACTTGACGCCCACGCCCACCGACACGAGATCGCGGAAGCGATAGGCACCCTGCCCGCTGAACGCGGCGCTCGAGATGTTGAAGGTGCCCGTCGACTGGTTCGACGCGTCACGACCTTCGAAACCGCCCTGGCCCTGGTAGAGGCCCGAGAGTCCCCAGAAGAGCGGTGCGCGCTTGAAGCGCCCGGCGACCGCGACGTGCTCCTGGTTGATGCCGCCGTCGAGCGAGGCGTGCGAGAAACCGATCTGCGTGTGGTGCATCCAGCCGAGCGCGCCCGCGTTCCAGGCCACCGCCGCCGGGTCGCCGCCGAGGCCGAGCGTGGCGCCGCCGCGGCCGAGAATCGCCGCGCCGCTGCCGATCGAAAGGAAGTTCGCGGTCGTGACGCCCGCCCACTCGGCTCCGGCCCATGCGGTCGTGCTCGCGAGGGTGGCGACCAGTGCGGCACTCAGGATCCCGTGCTTCATGGTCGTCCTCCGCATCAGGGCACCCGCACGAGCGGAATGCTCTGACGGCTCTTGCCGCTGATGAGCCACGCCTGGTAGGGACCCGGAGCGCAGCCCCGGCCCTCGTCGTTTTTGCCGTCCCAGATGATTTCCTGCGTGCCGCTCAGCGTGCCGGCCTCGATCCGCCGCACCCGGTGACCGCCGGAGTCCACGATGTCCACCACGACATCGGCAGTGCCGGACGCCACCTGCACGGGGATGCGCACCGGGTCGGTGAGCCGGCTGGGATTCGGATAGCCGGGCGAAACCGTGATCGCCGCGGAGGGCTGGCCTGGCGGCGGGCTGACCGTCCAGTCCCAGCGGGCGATGTTCGAGATCCCGGACCAGTTGCCCGCGTCGTCCGCGGTTCGCATGGCGAAGTAGTAGATGACGCCCGGCGTGAGGCCCCGCACCACGACACTCTGGCGTGTGCCGGCCGCACGCGGCAGCGGCATCCCGCTCACCATCTCGGCCTGGGTGAAGTTCGACGAATTGATCGGAGCGTCCGAGTAACGGAGCTCGTACTGGGCCGCCGTCCCGAAGGTCGCATCGTCACCGGGCGCCGTCCACGACACCGTGACGGTGTCGCGTTCCTGCGCATGGGCGAAGACGGGCGCGAGCATCAGCGCCACGAACATCACCGCCGGGGCGAACCAGCGCCGGATCGCGAACCAGTCGATTCGCGCTCCGGTCCGGAAGGAGCGGCGCCGGTTCAGCGGCTGCCCCCGTCCCGGCGCATCCGGGCCGCCATCAGCGAGGAGCGCCAGCTGAAGCCCATCCAGCCGACCGCCAGGTCGCGGACCGCGGCCGGCGGAGCGGTATCGGTCGTGATGCCGGTCGGCACGTTGGAGAGCGCCGACAGATTGCCCGAGTCGTCGCGCACGCGGGCGGCGAAGTAGTAGCGCGTCTGCCGCGAGAGCCCGCTCACCGAGAAGGTCTCGGCCGAGCCGGCAGCGGCCGGCGCGGGCTCGCCGTTGGCCTGCGTCGCGTTCGCCCAGTTCGAGGAGGTGATCGTTGCGGTCGAGTAGCGGACGTCGTACGACGTCGCGGTGCCGGTGAGACTGTCGTCGCCCACCGCTGTCCAGCTCAGCCTCGCGGTCGTATCGGAAAGTGAAGTAATGCTCATCGCGAGCATCGCCGGACGAATCAGGTCGGGCGCCGACGCCGTCGTGAGCTGAAGAATGTTCGAGAGGGCGGACCAGTTGCCGGCGTCGTCCGACGTTTTGATCGCGACCCAGTACGTCGTGCTCGGCGAGAGCCCGGTAAGCGTCACGCTCTGCTTGGTGCCCGGCGTGGCGGGCGACGGCATTGGCGTCCATGCGGTGGCGCTTCCAAAGTTGGCTGCCGTGATCGCAGTCGTCGAGTAGCGAAGGTCGAACTGCGAGGCCTGCCCGAAGATGCTGTCGTCGCCGGGCGTCGTCCATTCGACCGTGGCACTGTTCCACGTGACCTGCGCGCGGGCGGGCGAGGGCACGGCCGAGATGCAGAGAAGTACGATGAAAAGCAGTCCGAAAGCAATGGCGCGTCGGAGATCCATGCGATCCCTCCTTGCCCTCCGACCCTTCGGCCTGGGGTCGGCGGCTTCCGCGTAGGTCAACCAGCGAGTTGCGCGTGCGGCGTCGCGAGGGACCGTCCAGACAGTCATTGCGACGCGATGGAGTTACGGACCCGCGCCCCCCCCGGGGCGCGAGACCGCCGTGCGGTCAGCACGTCGCGTGCCTCGGCGGCGGAATTCGAGGCGGCTCACGCGGATGCGCGTTATAGGCAGGAAAAACGCGAGCCCCATCGCCCCGGTCGGATCGCGGCAACTCCCGGGAATACGGCGCTTCCGCGGTGGGCAGGTTGGAAATCGCAATCGTCGCCGGCTTCCTTGCACGATGGCGGGGCGGGAGCGTAGGGTCCCGGCTCGACCAATCGCCCTAGACCAGGGAGGGGCCGAGGGCGTCGGGGGCTCGCACGGTGGACGACCGTCCCGTGGGAATGGAGTCCGCCCCCCGTATCAGTCGATAACGGGTCCGACCATCCTCCCCCGTCCGGGTCCACACGGGACCCGAGGCGGCCGGCTCAAGCCCAGGCGGGACTCGGTTTTCATGTCGGCACTTCCTCTGGAACGCGATGCGATTCTCCGACGGGCCGTCGAGCTCGGCGGGTCTGACCTCATCATCACTTCGGGGCACCCGGTGATGGTCCAGATCGCCGGTACGCTCCAGCCGCTGCCGGGCTCTGAGACACTGACCGACGCGGACTCCCGCCGCATCGCGGAGAGCTTCCTCACCCCGGCGCTCCACGAGCGGTTCATGCGGGACCTCGAGCTGGACAGCCGCTACTACCTGCCGGGGGTCGCGCACTTCCGCATCAACCTCTACATCCAGCGCGGCAAGTGGGGCTCGGCGGTACGCATCATCCCGCTCCGCATCCCGCTGCCGGCCGAGATCGGGCTCGCGCCCCACGTGGTGAACCGGCTGCTCTCGATCAACCGCGGGCTGCTGCTCTTCACCGGGCCCACCGGCGCCGGCAAGTCCACCACCATTGCCTCGCTGCTCGAGCAGCTGAACCAGCACGGCCCGCGGCGGCACGTGGTCACGATCGAGGACCCGATCGAGTTCGTGTTCGAGTCGAAGAACGCGATCTTCGACCAGCGTGAGGTCGGGCTCGACACCAAGAGCTATTCGCGCGGACTGCGCGGCGCGCTCCGTCAGCTTCCCCACGTGATCTTCGTCGGCGAGATGCGCGACCTCTCGAGCGTGGCGATCGCGCTCACCGCGGCGGAGACGGGGAACCTCGTGATCTCGACCATGGCGACCCAATCGGCGGCCCAGACCGTGACCCGGATCGTGGATTCGTTCCCGGCCCACCAGCAGTCGCAGGTGCGCTCGCAGCTCTCGCTCACGCTCCGCGGCGTGGTCTCTCAGGTGCTGCTCCCGCGCGCCGACGGCAGCGGACGGGTCGCCGCCCGCGAGATCATGTTCGCCAATCCGGCGATCCAGAACCTGATCCGCGAGGACAAGATCCACCAGATCGCGAACGCGATCTCGACCGGACTCCGCGACGACATGGTGGGCCTGGACGATTCGCTGAGCGACCTCGTCGACCGCGGCATCGTGACGTTCGAGACGGCCCGGCCCTACCTCGAGGACACCGAGAAGCTCGCCCAGCTCCAGAAGCGCCACTTCCGGGTCATGCCGATCCGCGAGGCGGGCGCGAAGGCCGGACGATGACGCTCTCGCCGCGGCTCTCCGCCCGCCGTTTCGGCCAGATGCTCGTCGAGCGCGGGCGCCTCACGCCGGATCAGCTCGAGCACGCACTCCGGAATCGCGAGGATCCCCGCGAGCGTCTCGGCCAGGCGCTGGTGCGGCTCGGCCTGCTCTCCGAGCAGGACGTCATGGAGCTGCTCGGCGACCAGTTCAACCTGCCGATCGCCGACGCGGAGCGGCTCTCCAAGGCCGAGCCGGAGGTCGTGTCGCTCGTGCCGGAGCATCTGGCGCGGCAGGCCAACATGCTCGCGCTCAAGCGCCACGAGAACGTCATCGAGGTCGCGGTCGGCGACCCCCTGGACGTGGTGTCGCTCGATCACCTGCGCACGCTCACCGGCTGCTCGCTCAAGCTGTGGCTCGCGCGTCCGTCCGACGTGCGCGAGGCGATCGAGCAGTACTACCAGGAGATCCGCGCGACCGAGAAGGTCGGCGCCATCCTCGACACGCTCGACCTCTCGGGCGCCTCCGACGCCGAGCAGGACGTCGACCTCGCCGCGCTGCGCCAGCAGGTGGAGGACGCGCCGGTCGTGCGGCTCGTGAACCTGATGATCGCCGAGGCGATCGAAGGCCGCGCCAGCGACGTGCACGTGGAGCCGCTGCGCGAGCGGGTCACCGTGCGCTTTCGCATCGACGGCGTGCTGCACGAGATGATGAAGCCGCCCAAGAACCTCCAGATGGCGATCATCTCCCGCATCAAGGTGCTCGCCGACCTCGACATCGCGATCCGGCTGCTGCCCCAGGACGGCCGGCTCACCGTGCACCTCGCGGACCGCGAGGTCGACATCCGCGTCTCGACGCTGCCCACCGCGTTCGGCGAGAAGGTGGTCCTGCGTCTCTTCGACAAGCGCGCCTTCGCGCGCGAGACCGAGAAGCTCGGCCTGGAGGGGACCTCACTCGAGCAGTTCCAGCGGGCGATCCACATGCCCTACGGCATGATCCTCATCTCGGGCCCCACCGGAAGCGGCAAGACCACGACCCTGTACTCGGCCCTGAACGATATCCGCACCGTGCACAAGAACCTGGTGACGGTCGAGGACCCGATCGAGTACCACATCGAGGGGGTGAACCAGGTCCACGCCAACCACAAGGTCGGGATGACCTTCCAGCGCGCGCTGCGCTCGATCCTGCGGCAGGACCCGGACGTGATCATGATCGGCGAGATCCGCGACGCCGAGACCGCCGACATCGCCGTGAAGAGCGCGCTGACCGGGCATCTCGTGCTCTCGACCGTCCACGCCAACGACGCGCCGGCGACCGTCACCCGCCTCGTCGACATGGGGGTGCCGCGCTACCTCGTGGGCTCGGCCATCACGCTGGTGATGGCGCAGCGCCTGGTTCGCAAGATTTGCGAGCGCTGCCGCGAGCCCTTCATCGCCGACGACGTCCAGCTCGCCCCGCTCGGCGAGGACGCCAAGCACCTCCGGAATACCCGGCTCATGGTCGGCCGCGGCTGCATCGCCTGCAAGCAGACCGGGTACCTGGGACGCACCGCGGTGTTCGAGGTGCTCGAGATGAACCGCAACATCCGCCGACTCGTGCTCGACGGCATGAACGAGGACCAGATCAAGGAGCGCTCGGTGGCTGACGGGTTCCTGACGCTCCGGAAGAGCGGCATCCAGAAGATCCGTGAAGGGGTCACCACCATCGAGGAAGTTCGCGCCGCCACCCTCTCGGATGATCTATAATGGGCCGCCGATCACTGTCTCGCTCGCGCCCGACTCGCTGACCCAGGCACCCATGCCCAGTTACTTCTATCGAGCCCGCGACCTGAGCGGACAGCCCCACGAGGGGATCGAGGTGGCCTCCTCCGAGGAGGACGTCCTCCGGATGCTGGAGAACGCCCGGCTCGTCCCCGTCCTGATCGAATCCCGCGCCGCCGTCGGCGAGCGGGCCCAGTCGGAGTGGGCCAGCCGCCTCAGCAGCTCCCTGGACCGGATGCGTCACCGCATCCAGCCGGGGTCGGTCGCTCTGTTCGCCCGCCAGCTCTCGACCATGATCGGCGTGGGGCTGCCGCTGGTGCGGTCGCTGCGCTCGATCAGCCGCGACCATCACGACAAGAAGCTCGCATCGGTGCTCGAGCGGGTGGCGGACGACGTCGCCAAGGGCGATTCGCTGTCGACCGCGCTGGGCAAGCATCCGGCCGCCTTCGACGAGGTGTTCGTGAGCCTGGTCAACACCGGGGAGATCAGCGGCACCCTGGACCGGATCATGGAGGAGACCGCGAGCTACCTGGAGCGCGCCGAGACGCTGCGCCTCAAGGTCGAGGCCGCGCTGCGCTACCCGATCTTCGTCTTCAGCTTCGCCTTCTTCATCCTGGCGGCCATGGTTCTGAAGATCATCCCGATGTTCGCGAGCATCTACGACCGGTTCAAGGTCCCGCTGCCCATCCCGACCATGATCCTGCTCCGGACCAGTCAGGTGGTGACGGGAAACTTTCCAGTTTTTCTGCTGGGCGTCCTGATCACTGTAATTGCCGTGTGGTCCTGGACTCAGACCAGCCGCGCCCGGATCGTCATCGACCAGGCGAAGTTCAATTTGCCACTCTTCGGCAGCCTGATCCGCATGTATGCTGTTACCAAGTTCGCCCGGACGCTCGGTATACTCACGACCAGCGGCACCCAGATTCTGTACGCGCTCAAGGTCATGAGGCCGGTGCCGGGCAACAAGGTGCTGGAGCAGGGAATCGACTTCGTCCGCTCGAGGGTCGAGCAGGGAGTCGCTCTCTCCCGCGCCATGACCGAGTCGGAAGCCTTTCCGGAAATGCTGGTGCAGATGACCGCCACCGGGGAGGAGACGGGCCGGCTCGACACCATGCTGACGCGCACCGCCGACTTCTACGAGCAGCGGGTCACGGCGGCGGTGGACGGGCTCAGCTCGCTGATCGAGCCGATCGCGGTCGTGATCCTGGGCGGTCTGATTGGAATCATGCTGCTGGCGTTGTACCTGCCGATCTTCAACCTCGGCCAGGCGATGCGCCAGGGGCTGGGGCAGTAGAGAGAATTCGGCGGCCCGGATCCGGGCTGCCGGAGTGAAATGCAGCAGGCCGCACGCAGGGGCCTGTTGATGTGGCGACAGGCGCAGGGATGCTCGACTCGATCAGGGAGGACGATGCGGTCCTCGAAGAAGGAGCAATCATGAAGAATCGAAGAGACCAGAAGGGCTTCACCCTGATGGAGCTGATGGTCGTCATCGTGATCGTGGCGATCCTGGCCGCGGTGGCGGTCCCGCTCTACATCAACTACGTGAACGACGCCAAGCGCACCGAAGCCAAGGGTGCGATCGCGGCGGTCATCAGCGCGGAGCAGGTCTTCTTCCAGATGAACTCGACCTACACCGAAACGATGACCGATCTCAAGGTCGATCTCGAGGAGGTCGGGCGCAATTGGGACATCCAGGTGACCGACGCGGACGAGAACGGCTTCACCGTGCAGGCCACGGGAACCGGCGGTGCGGACGGCCTCCAGGTCGAATGCATCTACAGCCGCACTGACGGCCCGACCTGGAACGACACCTTTGGAGGCGGCGGCGGGGGCGGTGGCCCCTAGGCTCGGCGCGTGTGTCCGTTAAGAACGAGAACGGATTCACCCTGGTAGAAGCGATGGTTGCAGCCGTGATCGCCGTCCTGGCGGCGGTCGGGCTCGCCTACAGCTTCGGTCTCGGTCGCAGCTTCATCAATCGCTTCGAAGTCGGACGAGCCGCTCTGGGCGTTGCCCAGCAGCGGCTCGAAGTTCTTCATACCCTGCCCGCGAGTGCGCCGGAGTTCGACACCGACTCCACGCACTATCGCTCGTTCTATCACGGCGGAAGTCCCGCGGGCCTCGAGAGCTGGGAGGTCACCTGGTACAACGACCCTACGACCACCCGCGCGAACGACCTCAAGCTCGTCACTGTCACCGTGAGCTGGCGGATAGGGGCCCTCGCCGACAGCATCAGCCTTTCCCGGCTGTTCATTCCCGGTTGAGCCGATGAAGGATCTCCAGGAACGTGGCGTTACGCTGATCGAGCTGGTCACGGTGATGGCCATCGCGCTGCTCGCCATGACCGGAATCGTGACGTTCTACCTCAACGCCCAGGCGGTGTGGCTCGATGCCTCCACCCAGTCCATGATGCAGCGCGACGCCACGCTGATCGTCGAGCGGATGACGACCGAAGGACGGGTCGCCGCCACCGCCGAGATCGTGGACGATCCCGACCCGCTCCACCAGATGCTGATCCTCAGGACCCATGAGGATCTCGAGCGGCGCTTCTTCTGGAATCCGACCGACAGCCTCATCCATTTCGGCGCCTCGACCATCCCGGGGGCTGCGGCGGGCGACGACGGACCGCTGGTGCCCGCGAAGGTGGCGGGAATCCATTTCGAAGCCGACTCGCGCCTCGTTTACGTGCGCAACCTCACGATGGCGAGCCATCCCGATCGGCCGGTGTCGATATCGTCGACGATCGCTCTCTACAACGCGGCGGGACCATGACCCTGCCCACCGTTCCCGACCGTACGCGACGCGACGACGGCTTCGTCCTGATCGGGGTGATCGTCATCGTGCTCGCGCTGACTATCCTCGGCATCTCGCTATTCGGGCTTTCGGGGTTCGAGGCGCAGTTCTTCGGAGCTTCGGCGAACGGGGCGCGGTCTTTCTACACGGCTCAGGGCGGCATCGACAGGGTGCGGCTCGCGCTCTCGGCTACGAGCGATCTGGGTGCCGCCGGGACCAACCTCCCGCCCGGCGTGATCTACGCGCGCGCGCGGCAGGGCACGGACTCCACCAGTTCCGTGCGCTGGACCGACACGACCAGCGTGGACATCCTCGTCACCGCCGAGATCAACGGCATCCGGCGCACGCTCGAGGCTTCGTTCCGGCCCAACCGGGACCGCACGCTGTACAGGGATCTCATCGCGACCACCCAGAACATCTACATCCGTCACGAAGGCGTCATCAAGCGCGGTGCGTGTGTGCTCAACGGAACGCTGCGCCACAACGGAGACGTCAATGCCTGGGATCCTCCGGAGCCGGTGCAAGGCTCCTGTACCGACGAAGGAGGCGATGTCCCCGACCCTCAGGTCGCGGCGTACTTGTCGAGCTGGCTTCCGCTCGCTGCTGGTCCCCCGTCCTACACTCCTGGAGCGCGCGACCAATACCGATTCGATGTTCCCGCCAATGGATTCGCGCACTTCGTCAACGGTCTGCCGGGTCCGGGCGGTCCGGGCGGCGGATATGGCCTGTTCAACCCCACCCGTGAGGTCGAGCTTCGATTGAACGGAGGTGGGACGGCAATCTGGCTGCTTCCCACCGGCGGCCGCTTCGAGCAACGGGTGGAGGTGGAGGGCGACGGAGACGACGTGCTGGTGATCGTGGCTGGCGTCACGGCAGACACCAACTCGATCTATCACACCGGTGCCAACGTGGGACTGTGGTTCGGGGGGGGCATTTATTCGCACATTCCGGTCATCCTGGTCTCCGACGGAGCGGTCCTGATCCATCACTACAACCAGCCCTACGAAATCAACCTGGTCAACTACCTGTCCGTGTTCGCGAAGGGCTTCCTCATGGAACGACAGGTGACCGGCAGCCAGACGATCGTGCTGAACCACAGCGAAGGGCGCGACGACGATATCCTGAACCCGCTCTACGACAACGGGCTCCTGCCCAACACGCTCCCCGGCCGCGGGCAGGACTTCGTTCCGATCGCGGGCTCGTGGCGGGAAATACCGCAATAGAGTATTAGGGACCGAATGAGAGCTGGAATCCGGTCCCGTCCGTGGGCGGGCCTCGACATCGGGGCGTACAGCATCAAGATCCTCGCAGCGCAGGGAGGCGCGGGCGGCCGCTGGCAGCGGGCGGAGGTCCCCTACAGCCTGCCCGACGCGGACCCCGAGCATCCCTCGACCCAGGAGTCCATCGCCCGCCTGATCTCGGACGGGTTCTCGCGCATCGGGCTCTCCCCGCGTGGGGTCCGGGGGGTGACGCTCGGTATCGCCGGACCGGACGTCATCCTCAAGCAGATCACGCTCCCGATGATGGCCGACGAGGAGGTGGCGAGCGCGCTGCGCTTCGAGGCGCGGAAGCACCTGCCGTTCGATCCCCAGGGCATGGTCATCGACTTCCAGATCCTCTCCCGCTCGGTCACCGACAAGCGGCTCGACGTGCTGCTGGCCGCCGTGGCGAACAACCATCTCGAAGCCCACGTGAAACCGCTCAAGCTGCTTGGCATCGAGTCGGACATTGTGGACGCCGCTCCGCTCGCCTTGATGAACGGGCTCGCCCAGCTCCTCGGCAACACCAGCGAGCCCCAGGTGCTGCTCGATCTCGGCCACAACCATTCGCACCTCGTCATCTTCCAGCGCTCGGAGCCGTTCTTCAGCCGGCGCATCGAATTCGGCGGACACGCCCTCAGCAAGGCGATCGCGCGCGGCATGCAGATCCCCTTCGAGGAAGCCGAGGAATGGAAGGTGGCCGCCGGCTCGGATGCCCCGGGGTTCCCGGTGGGCTGGCATCTTCCCGAGATGCAGCACGTGCTCGATTCGCTGCGCTTCGGACTGCTCGAGGAGCTGCACCGCTCCTTCGCCTTCTACCGCACCCTGGCGCGCCTGCCGGAATCCTTCACGCTGTGGGTCTCGGGCGGATCGGCGCGACTGCCCGGTTTCGCCGAGCAGCTCGAACAGGTCCTCGGCAGCCCGGTGCGCCTGTTCGACCCGCTCGAGGTCACCGGCGAGCGCGGCCGGGCGGCGCCCCAGTTCGCCCAGGTGCTGGGCCTCGCATTGAGGTCGGCGTGACCCCGCTCTTCACCATCAACTTCCGGCGCGAGGTCTATCAGCGCGAGCTGGCGAAGACCCGGCGGCGCGTCATGCTGGTGGGGCTCTGGGTCTCCTATTTCGGCATGATCGTGGTGCTGCTCGGGCTCTACGGGCTCAACTTCGCCTCGCTCACGCGCCGGGTGCAGCAGATCGAGCGGCAGACCGCCTTCTTCCGCCAGTCGCAGGGACAGGCCGACTGGTCGCTGCGCGAGACCGAGCTTGCGCAGATCGTCACCGCCGCCTCGAACCCGCGCAAATGGCGCGACCGGCTCGCGCGGCTCGCCGCGGTCCTGCCCAACAACGTGAAGGTCACCTCGATCGCGGTGAACCCGCAGAACCTGAGCCACCCGCTCGAGCAGAACCGCCTGGTGATCACCGGAACGCTCCGGCCGACGCCGGGACAGGACCGCATGCAGAGCGTCATGGCGGTCGTGAACGTGCTCCACGCCGACAGCCTGTTCTCGGCCGGGTATCAGAACGTCAAGCTCGCCTCGACGCGCGTCGCCGAGGAGGGGGGCACGGCCGAGTTCGTGATCGAATGCCGATGAATCCGATCCTGGTCGCCACGCTCAGACGGAACTGGCCGGTGGTGGGCACGGTGCTCATGCTGCTGGTGTTCACCCTGGTTCACCAGATCTTCTTCCAGCCCACGCTCAACCGCTACAAGCGGGTGGTGAAGGAGGCCACCACCCTCGGTCTCTCGCTCGATCCCAGCTCGACGCAGACGTTCATGCCGCCCCGGGTGTTCGCTCTGGTGGCGGAGAACGCACTGCCCGCGAGCCAGGCCGCGGAAGAAGGCACTTCGGGCGTGCTGACCGCGCGTGTGCTCGAGGAGTTCACGCGGCTTGCCGGGGCGCACGGCATGGAGGTCCTGATGACCGAGCCGGGCGCGGTCACCCAGCAGCCGCAGTCGGTGACCGTGCGCGCGTACCTCAAGGTCCGGGGCCGTTACGACGAGTTCGTCGGGCTGCTCGATGAGCTGGCCCGCGGCCGGAAGCTCCTCGCGGTCGACCGTTTCACGATGATGCCCGGGCCCAGCGAGCTCGTGATCGACGTCTGGGTGAGTCGCTATGTGATCAAGCAGGAGCGCCGCAAGTGAACTTCGATCCGCGCCGCCTGATTCCGCCTGCGATCGCGCTGATGGCGCTCATCCTCATCGGGCAGCAGACGATGGCGGCGCTCAATTCAGCCGGATGGAAGGGCGCGCGATCCGCCCGCAAGCGGGTGGAGAGTCCCTACTCGGGGATCGACCGGCTGCTTGCTGCTCAGCACCTCACCCTCCCGCCGCGGCTGCGCGATCCGTTCGGTTTTGTGGTAGAGAGCAGTCCGGTGGCCGTGGTCGTCCGGCCCCACGATCCGGTCCGGCCGGTCGAGCTGCCCAAGCCGGTGCTGACCTCGATCATCTGGGACCAGGACCCGCGGGCGACGGTCCGTTACGACGGCCGTGACTTTTCCATCAGGCAGAACTCGCTTTTTGCCGACTTCATGGTTCGGCAGATCACTCCCACCGAGGTTGTTCTGGATCGCGGCTCCGAAACGCTGGTTCTGAAGTTGCGACCGAAAGGAGACTGAGCTCGTGCCCTCATTCCCGGGCCTGCGTTTCGAGCGCATCGCGCTCGTCGTTCTGGTCGCCCTTGCCGCGTGGATTCCGCACCGTGCCGCGGCGGCGGAGCGCCTCATCACCCTCGATGCCGAGGATGCCTACCTCCCGAGCGTGTTGAAGATCCTCGCGGAGAAGGGTGACCTGAACATCATCACCGGCCCCGGGGTCGCCGGCGGCCGGATCTCGATCCACATGCGCGACGTCCCGGTCGACGAGGCGGTCAATCTGGTGGTGCGGGCGGCCGGACTCGCCTACGAGCGGATCGGGCGCTCGATCCTGGTCGCGGAATCCAAGTCGCTCCAGGAGGAGACCGGGCTCTCCTCGCACATCGTCGAGCTCCAGTACGCCGACGCCGTCGAGGTGAAGGAGGCCATCAAGGATCTGGCGGCCGAGGTCCAGGTGGACCGCGGCGGCAACCGGCTGGTGATCGTGACCAGCCCGCGCGTGATCTCGGAGATCCGCGAGGTGGTGTCCCGGCTCGACGTCCCGGCCCGCCAGGTGATGCTCGAGGCGCGGGTGATCGAGGTCTCGACCGACGACGCGATGAAGATCGGCGTCGACTGGAACGCCCTCAACCGCCAGGGCTTCGTGATCATCGAGGGCTCGCCCGCCCCCTCGGCGCCCGGCGAGCTGCCCGAGGAGCTTCCGTTCGGCCCCCTCAAGTTCAACACCGATAACTTCACCCGCCAGTCGAAAGCGTTCAACGTGGCGCTCGACCTGCTGATCCGCGAGGGAAACGCGAAGGTGCTGGCCAATCCGAAGATCGCCACCCTGAATGGAAAGACCGCCTCGATGCTGATCGGTACCCGCATCCCGTACCTCGTGACCGGGACCACATTCGCGGGAGGCGCCGCGGCGCCCACCCAGCGCATCGAGCGCGAGGAAGTCGGCATCAAGCTCACCATCACGCCGCTCATCAATGCCGACGGCTACATCACGACCGACATTGCCCCCGAGGTCAGCTCGGTCATCGGGTTCCGGGGGCCCAACAACGACATCCCGATCGTCGCGACCCGCGAGGCCACCACCACCGTGCGGCTCAAGGACGGCAACTCGGTGATCATCGGCGGACTCCTCAGCGAGGAGAAAACCAACAACGTCACCAAGGTCCCCATCCTGGGATCGATCCCGCTGATCGGCATCCTCTTCCAGAACCACTTCGTCCAGGCGTCCAAGAAGGACCTGGTCATCGAAGTGACCCCGCGGCTACTCCCCGACCAGCAATAGAGGCAATGAGGGGAAGCCAACGCAGCCATCGGCCTTCCCCGGCCGAGCTGCTCCTACATTCGTAGGAACGTCATCACGTGAAGGGTCCCGGCAATCCAGCCGATCCATTGGCCGACGGCCACCGTCAGCGCGAGCGTGACGATGGCGAGGCCGGTGGTGGCGAGCCGCGGCGTGCCGCTCCGGAAGGCGTAGAGCCTCCAGATCAGGAGCGGGATCAGGCAGCCCTTCACCAGCACGAACATCCACCAGTGGTGATGAGCCATCATGGCGAGGAGCGGGTTCCCCTCGCGGTTGTTGAGCCAATGAATGCCGAGAGCGGTCGCGACGAGATCGAGGCTGTTGGCCACGATTGCGAGGAAGAGGAAGATCCGCAAGCGGAACTCCGGGGGTGAAGGTTGCCGCCAGGTCGCAAAGAGAGTCTGCCAGACGCATGCGCGCGCTTCAACGACATCTTTCGGGGACACGTGGCGTGCCCGCTCGAGCGGTTTCTCCGGCTCCAGTACGTCCCGCACCCGGAAACGACGGTTGACCCGTGAACGCTCCCGCCGAAATCCTCACGGTGGTCCTGGTGACGTTCTTCGGGCTCATCATGGGCAGCGCGGTGACCGCGCTCTCGTGGCGTCTTCCACGCGGACGCTCCTGGGTGAAGGGCCGTTCCGGCTGCACGAGCTGCGGCGCCACCCTCACCGTGCGCGACCTGGTGCCGGTGTTCTCGTGGGCATTCAACCGCGGAAGGTGCCGCCACTGTGGCGCGCCGGTCGCGATGCGCTATCCCCTGACCGAGCTGATCTGCGCCGCGTGGGCGGTGCTCCTCTGGGCCAAGCTCGGGCCCGGCTGGGCCTTCGTGCCGGTCGCGGTCTGGGGGTTCATCCTGATCACCCTCACCTGGATCGACTTCGACTTCCAGATCCTGCCCGACGCTCTGACGCTGCCGGGAACGCTCATTGCGCTGGCCGCCGTGCTTCCGCTCCCCGGGGGCCCGCGCTTCGCGCTCTTCGGCATCGTGCTCGCCGCGGGGCTCCTGTGGTTCGTCGGAGAGGTCTACTACCGGGTGCGCGGAGTCGAGGGCATGGGCGGCGGAGACGTGAAGCTGGCGGTCATGTTTGGAGCCGTCCTGGGCTGGCAGCTCTCGCTCCTCACGATCCTCATCGCGGCAGCGACCGGAAGCCTCTGGGGACTGGCGCTCATCCGGCGCGGCGAAGGGGATGGGCGGACCCCGCTCCCCTTTGGAACACTCCTCGGCCCGGCCGCCATGGTCGCGTTCCTCTGGGGTGACGGCTGGGTCGAGGCCTACGCCCGCCTCCTGAGGTAAGCCCGCCTCAAGCGTTGCCCTGCGGCTGCCGAAAACTCCCGGGTGAAATTGCCACCCTCTCCCAGGGGCGTTTTCGCCTGCCTTGATGCGCCCCGCCGAGGCGTGCTCGCCCTCGTTTTCCTGACGGCGCTCGTCGTCATCGTGGGTCCCGCCCCGCCGTCCTCGGCCGGTGTGATCCGCGGGACGCTCAAGCTGCCACCGGTCGCCCAGAAGGCGCCCTCCGCGCATCTCTATCCCGGCCGTGCCTCCTCCCTCCCGGTCGCCCGCACGATGATGTACGGCGCCGTCGAGGATGCCGTGGTCTGGATCGAGAACGTGCCGGCCGCGGCCGACACTGCGCACCACTCGAAGCTCCCGAAGCTCGCGCAGAAGGGCCAGTGCTTCACGCCCCGCGTCCTCGCGGTCCCGCCCGGCACGACGGTCGACTTCCCGAACATGGACGCCATCTTCCACAACGTCTTCAGCGCGTCACCGGCCAGACGCTTCGACCTCGGCAAGTATCCGCGCGGCCACTCGAAGCGCGTCACCTTCGACCGCCCCGGTCTCGTCCATGTTTACTGCGACATCCATTCCAACATGGAGGCCTTCATCCTGATCCTGCCGACGCGCGCCTTCACGCAGCCGTCGGCCGGAGGATCGTTCGTGACGCCGTCGGTCCCGCCCGGCCACTACGTCCTCCACGTCTGGCATCCGGACGTTCCCGAGACGACGCAGGAGGTCCAGGTGCCGGAGACCGGGGACCTGGCGCTGGAGGTGGGCTCGTGATCCACCGCAAGCCCAAGCTCCGCTCCAAGCTGATGTTCATCGCGGTGCTGCCGCTCGCGGTGCTCACGCTCGCGACCCTGTGGACGGTGAACCGCACCATCACCGAGCAGATTCAGCGCAGCGTGCGGGACGACCTCCGCCGCGCCTCGGCGGTCTTCGAGGGCATGCTCGAATCCCGCTGGCGCACGCTCGAGATCGAAACCCAGACCATCGTCCAGGACCCCAAGTTCTTCTCGATCCTCACCGTGCCCGGCCCGGCCGACGATCCGCAGCTCCGGGCGACCGTGGCCGGCGTCGCGCGCGACTTCAACCTCATCACCGAGAGCGATCTGTTCGAGGTGCTGAACGACCAGGGCCAGGTCCTGGCCTCGGTGGGACGGACCGTGTTCGCAGGCGTGGCCCAGGACTCCTTGACCCGCGAGGCCCTGCAGGGACGAGCGGTGAGCGGGCTCGTCATCGAGGGCGGGACCCTCTACCAGGCCAGCGCCTCTCCGGTGCTCGCGGGCGGTCGGGTGATCGGAACGCTCGTGCTCGGCTCCCGGATCGGCGACGAAGTCGCCGACCAGCTCCAGTCGTTCACACGCAGCCAGGTCACGTTCCTCCTCGGAAACCGGCCGACGGTGAGCACGCTCGAGAATCGCGACGATCTCGCCGCGCTCTCGAAGAACCTGCCGAAGATCCTGTCGCCGGCGGGCCAGCCGTCCTCCGGCATCGCCGAGATCCACGCGCCGCGCGACGTGTACCTCACGCTGCTGCGTCCGATTCCGCTCGCCGAGGCGGGTTCGGGCCACTCCTACGTGATGCAGCGTTCGCTCGACGACGAGTTCGCCTTCCTGCGCAGCATCCAGGCCGGGCTCGTGCTGCTCGGCGTCTTCGCCCTGATCGCGGCCCTCGCGGCCGGATGGGTGATCGCCGACCGGATCGTGGCGCCGGTGAACCTGATCGTGCAGGGCGCCGAGGCCATGGAGCGCGGCGACTACGAGTATCCGCTCGAGGTGCGCAGCGAGGACGAGATCGGCTACCTCGCCGAGCGGTTCCGGGAAATGCGACAGCAGCAGCGGCTGCACGTGCAGCGCCTGCAGGAAGCCGACCGCGCGAAGACCGAGTTCATCAGCCTCGCCTCCCACGAGCTGCGCACGCCGATCAGCGTCATCCAGGGCTTCCAGGAGCTGATGCGTGACGAGGTGGTCGGTCCGCTCACCCCGCAGCAGCGCCTCGGCGTCGAGGCCATCGGCCGCAGCGTGGAATCGCTGCTCAAGATCGCCGAGGACGCCTCGCGCATGACCCAGATCCGCAGCGAGCGCATGTTGCTCCAGCTCGAGCCCGGCAATATCCCGGCCCTGATCGAGCGCTCGGTCGAGGCGGCACGGAACGCGGCGCCCCACCGCCGGCTCGAGTACACGATGCAGATCGAGGAGCCGATCCCGGCGCTGGTGTTCGACCCGGCGCGTCTCGGACACGCGGTCACGCACCTCCTGACGAACGCGATCCGGTTCACCGCCGACGGCGGGAAGGTCGAGGCCCAGGCGCGCTGGAAGGACCGTGTGCTCGAGATCGCAGTGAGCGACACCGGCGTGGGGATCCCGGCCGATCGGCGCTCGGCGCTGCTCGAGAGCGGAGCCGGCCACGAGATTCTCAACCATCACTCCTCCACGACGCTGGAGTTCCAGTCGGCCGGGCTCGGACTCGGGCTCCCGATTGCCCGCGGCATCGTGGAGGCGCACGGCGGCCTGCTGAGCCTCGACAGCGAGGTCGGCCGCGGCAGCACGTTCGTGATGCGTCTTCCGCTTCAGCGCGCGGAAACGCTGGAGAAAGCCGCATGAGATCGAGGCACGGAAGCTTGGTGATGCTGCTGGCGTTCGGGGGAACGCTGCTGACGACGTCGGCCGCCCGCGCCGCGGTATCCGAATGGCCGATCCAGATGAGCGGCCTGCTGGAACTGGCCGCCTCCAGCCGGGGCAAGGGCCTCGAGGCCAACTACTTCAACGCCGGCGCCACGATGTTCGACCACTACCGCGGACGGCTCTTCCTCGACGGCAACGCGACCCAGCAGATCGAGGCGCACGTCCAGCTCGTGCTCGACGAGATCAACACCCATCCGGTCTACGGCGCCTACGTCGTGGTCACGCCGTGGGAGCAGCGCGATGCGCACCTGCTCGCCGGAAAGATGCCGTGGCTGATCGGCACCTACGGCCCGCGCACCTACGGCGATAAGAAGCCGCTGATCGGAACGCCGCTGATGTACCAGTTTCACACGACGCTGCGCGGCGACGCGATTCCCGCCAACGCCGACGAGCTGCTGGCGGTGGCCGGCCGCGGCCAGTACGGGATCACCTACGGCGGCGCGACCAAGTACTGGCGCGGCATGCCGGTCATCTACGATTTCTGCTGGGATACCGGCGTCGGCATCCAGGGCAGCGCGGCGCCGATCGAGTATTCGCTCGCCGCGACCAGCGGGACGCCGTCGATGATGATGGCCGCCCAGGACTGGAACGAGGGCAAGTCGGTGATGGGGCGGATCGGCATTCAGCCGATGCCGATGCTGCGGGCCGGAGCCTCGGCCTCCTACGGTCCCTACATGGCCTCGGCGCTCAACCCCTCGCTCCCCTCCGGCAAGACTGCCAACGACTACAACCAGATCCTCTACATGGCGGATCTCGCGTTCGAGACCGGTCACGTTTCGCTGATCAGCGAGGGCTACAAGAACCGCTGGCAGACCCCGACGGTCGGCGATCTCGACGTGTGGGGCTACTACGCCGAGGGCAAGGTCGGCCTCCTGAACGGCGCCTACGTCGCCGCGCGCTGGGAGAGCATGCGCTTCAGCGATCTCGCCGACTCGACCGGCGCGGTTCAGCCCTGGGACTACGACATCGACCGCCTCGAAGCCGGGATCGGCTACCGCATCGCGCGCACCGCGACCCTGAAGGCGGTCTACCAGAACAACTACATCCTCGATGACGGTGTGAAGGAACAGCACGACCTCTACGGCTTGTCGTTCGTGCTCTCGTTTTAGCCGCCGATCCGCACCCGATACACGGCGAACCCCATCGTGTTCCGGCCCCAGCGCGCGACTGCCTCGCGCCAGCGGTCGATGCGCCGCGCCATGGCCGCGGTGTCCGGATCCTGCGGATGATCGCGCACCCAGTCCTCGATGCCCCGCGCGTAGAGATCCTCGTAGCCGTGCCAGTCGGCTTCGCTCGCGACCTCGGAGCCGAGGAGCGTGAGACCCTCCTCGCCCACCGTGGCGCCGTTGGCCGCGTGGGATTCCATCTCGTTCCGGATCTCCGCAAGCGTGGCTTCGATCCCGGGATCGGCCAGCACGTCGGGGATTTCGCGCCCGGTCGGGATCGCCTCGAGGGCCGCGAGGTACTCGCGGTCCGGCTCGCGCATCCAGTAACCGTGGCCCACCGCGATCACGCCGCCCGGGCGAACGATGCGCGCGAGTGCGCGGAGCGTGCCGCGGTAGCCGCCGAAGGCGTGGGTGGCGCCGATGCAGAGCGCGGCGTCGAACTGCTCACCCTCGGACTCCGAGAATTCCCGGTGCCTGAGCTCGAGGCGGTCCATCACGCCGCGAACCGTGGCTCGACGGCGCGCCTCTTCGATGAAGTGCGGGTTCGGATCGACGCCGACCGCGCTCACCCCGCGCCGCTCGATCAGGCGGATCAGCATCTCCGCGGGGCCGCAGCCGACGTCGAGCACGCGGTCGCCGGCACCGACCTCTAGGGAGTCGAGGGTGCGGTCGACGGCCGCATCCGACAGCGGGTTCAGGAGCAGGTGCCGGCGATGGGCGATCGCCGTGAAGCGCCAGGGGTCGCTCACCCCAGGTTGTGGAACACCTTCTGGACGTCCTCGTCCTGCTCGAGCCGGTCCACGGTCTCGAGCACTTCGCGCGCCTGGTCCTCGGGGAGCTGGACCAGGTTCTGCGGCACGTACTCGGACTCGGCCGAGATCGGCGTGATCTTCCGGTCCTCGAGCGCCCGCTGGAGCACCCCGAACTCGGCGAAGGCGCAGCGGATCACCACCTGCGGCTCGCCCTTGTCGCTCACGCTCTCCCCCATTTCCTCGAGACCGTGATCGATCAGCTCGAGCTCGAGCGCTTCGGAGTCGAGGCCCTCGGGCTTGAGGCGGAACACGCCCATGCGCTTGAACGCGAAGCTCACGCTGCCGTTCGAGCCCAGGTTGCCGCCAGCCTTGCCGAAAGCCGAGCGCACGTTCGCCACGGTGCGGACCGGGTTGTCGGTCGCGGTCTCCACCATCACCGCCACCCCGTGCGGCGCGTAGCCCTCGTAGAGGATCTCCTGGTAGTCGGCGACCCCCTGGCCCGAGGCCTTCTTGATCGCGGACTCGACCTTGTCCTTGGGCATGTTGATCGCGCGCGCGTTCTGGATGATGCGGCGGAGCGAGGGATTGTTCTCGGGGCTCGGTCCGCTGGCTTTGACCGCGATCGTGATTTCCTTGCCGATCCGCGCGAAGGCCTTGGACATGCGGTCCCAGCGGGCGAACATCGTGGCCTTTCGCGTCTCGAAAATGCGTCCCATCGCTCGCTCTCACCGGATGTAGGGGTCGTGCTGGCGGCCGCATCGGGGATGCGGGCGGTTCATTCGGGGTGCAAAGCAGTTTGCCCTCGACCGCGGCCCGAGTAAAGCTGCCCTCCATGCGAAGCGAACCGACGGACCGGGCCGCGGCGGACGCCGCGGCGGAGGGTGCCGCGCTCATCTCGCGCGCCTTCGATTCATGGATCGAGCAATTCCGGGATCTCACCCGCGCCGGCGCTCGCCATTTCGAGATCCGCGACATCCACGGCTGGCAGCGCGATTCCGTGCGGCGGCTGGATCTCTACAGCGAATGCGTCGCTCTCGGGCTCGCCGGGCTCAGTGCGCTCCTGGGGAATCGCCTGGCGGACCAGCCGATGTGGTCGGCGCTGCGCGGACGGTACGCCGAGCGGATCTCTTTCGGACCGAACCCGGAGCTGGCGGAGACCTTCTTCAACTCGATCGTGAGGCGCGTGTTTGCGACCGTCGGCGTCGACCCGGGGGTCGAGTTCGTGGCGCCGGCCGCGCCCGTGCCCCCATTCCAGCCACCGTGGAGCTTCACCACGGTCACGCCGCGCCGCGAAAATATTCCCGAGACTGTGAAGGCCGCGGTGGCGTGCTGCCGGCTCACCGCGTGGGTCGATCCCGCGGCGGACGCGGAGCGCATCGCGGCGACGCTGGCCGAGCACGTCCCGGCCGACTCCGTGACCGCGATCGAGCTCGTGCGCGCGCCCTTCTTCCGCGGCAAGGGCGCCTACCTGGTCGGCCAGCTCCACCTCGCGGGAGCACCGGCGCGGCCGCTCGTGCTCGCGCTCCGCAATCCACCGAGCGGGATCGTGGTGGACGCGGCACTCTTCACCGAGGACGAGGTCAGCATCGTCTTCAGCTTCGCGCGCAGCTACTTTTTCGTGGACGTCGAGCATCCGCGCGAGATGGTGGACTTCCTGCTCACCGTCATGCCGCGCAAGCCACCGTCCGAGCTGTGGAATTCGCTCGGCTTCAACCGCCACGGCAAGACCGAGCTCTATCGCTCGCTGCTCCGCCACCTCGCCGAGACCGACCAGAAGTTCACCCCGGCGCCCGGCCAGCGTGGCATGGTGATGGCGGTGTTCACGCTGTCGGGGTTCGACGTGGTGTTCAAGGTGATTCGCGACCGCTTCCAGTACCCGAAGACCGTCACTCACGAGGAGGTGCGCGAGAAATACCGGCTGGTGTTCCGCCACGACCGCGCCGGCCGGCTGGTCGACGCGCAGGAGTTCGAGCACCTGGAGTTCCCGGTCGCCCGCTTCGAGCGCGAGGTGCTGGACGAGCTGACCACGAGCTGCCGCGAGACCGTCTCGCTCCACGACGGCCGCGTGGTGATCCGCCATCTCTACACCGAGCGGCGCCTGCGGCCGCTCGACCTCTACCTGCGCGAGGCCGAGCCGCGCGCGGCGGTCGAGGCGGTGCTCGACTACGGGCACGCGCTCCGCGACCTGGCGGCCGCCAACATTTTTCCCGGCGACATGCTGCTCAAGAACTTCGGCGTCTCGCGGCACGGGCGGCTCATCTTCTACGACTACGACGAGCTGTGCCGGGTGACCGATTGCCGCTTCCGCGAGCTGCCGAAGGCCGAGAGCCTCGAACAGGAAACCTCCGGGGAACCGTGGTATTTTGTCGGCGACCGCGACATCTTCCCTGAGGAGTTCCGCTCGTTTCTCGGACTCAAGGGAGAATTGCTCGAGGCGTTTCTCGCGACCCATGGCGAGCTCCTGACCGCCGGCTTCTGGCGCCGCATGCAGAACCTCCTCGAGCGCGGCCAGGTCCTCGACATCTATCCCTACCGGGCGAACCGGAGACTCCGGCAGACGCCGCGAGCTTCGTCGCGCGACCGCGGCCCGGCGGCATCGAACCAGGAGAAAGCATCATGAGCGTCATCCACGGCGAGCCGATCGCGCTCCGCGACGGCCGCATCATCGTTCCCGACGAGCCGGTCATTCCCTTCATCGAGGGCGACGGCACCGGCCCCGACATCTGGCGCGCATCGGTCGCGGTGTTCGATGCCGCGGTCGCCAAGGCCTACGGCGGCAAGCGCCGGATCGGGTGGCGCGAGGTCCTGGCCGGCCAGAAGGCGTTCGACCAGACCGGAAGCTGGCTGCCGGACGAGACGCTCGACGCGTTCCGCACCTATCTGGTCGGCATCAAGGGCCCGCTCACGACGCCGGTCGGCGGCGGCATCCGCTCGCTCAATGTCGCGCTCCGCCAGATCCTCGATCTCTACGTCTGCCTGCGCCCGGTGCGCTGGTTCCAGGGGGTGCCGTCCCCGGTGCGTGCACCGGAAAAGGTCGACATGGTGATCTTCCGCGAGAACACCGAGGACATCTACGCCGGGATCGAGTTCGCGGAAGGCTCGGAGGAAGTGAAGAAGGTGCTCGAGTTCCTGAAGACCACGTTCCCCTCGAGCTACAAGAAAATCCGCTTCCCCGAGTCCTCCGCGATCGGCTTCAAGCCGGTGTCGAAGGAAGGCAGCGAGCGGCTGATCCGGAGCGCGGTCGCCTACGCCGTGCGCCACCACCGGAAGAGCGTGACGATCGTCCACAAGGGCAACATCATGAAGTTCACCGAGGGCGCGTTCCGGAACTGGGGATACGCGCTCGCCGAGCGCGAGTTCGGTGCCTCGGTCTACACCTGGGAGCAGTGGGAGAAGACGCGCGCCGCCCGTGGCGAGGAGGCCGCCAATGCCGAGCAGAAGGCGGCGGTCGCCGCCGGCAAGGTCGTGATCAAGGACGCGATCGCGGACATCGCGCTCCAGCAGGTGCTGACGCGGCCGGACGAGTTCGACGTCATCGCCACGCTCAACCTGAACGGGGACTACCTCTCGGACGCGCTGGCGGCCCAGGTCGGCGGCATCGGGATCGCCCCCGGCGGCAACATCAACTACATGACCGGCCACGCGGTGTTCGAGGCCACCCACGGCACCGCGCCAAAATACGCCGACCTGGATCGGGTGAATCCCGGATCGGTGATCCTGTCCGGCGAGATGATGCTTCGCTACATGGGCTGGGACGAGGCGGCCGACCGGGTCCTCAAGGGGATGGACGGGGCAATCGCCTCGAAGCGCGTCACGTACGACTTCGCGCGCCTGATGCCGGGCGCGACCGAGGTGCGCTGCTCCGAGTTCGGAGCCAACGTCGTCTCGCACATGTAGTCACCGCGGAGGACGGACCGGATGCGCTGGAGAGGCGAGCGTCAGAGCTCGAACGTCGAGGACCGCCGGGGCGCCCCGCGCGGGCTCGCGATCGGCGGGCTCGGATTGCTGGTCGTGGTGATCGTCTCCGCGCTGATGGGCGCCGATCCCCGCACGCTGCTCCGGCAGATCCAGCAGACCGGCCTCGAGGCGCAGCCCCCGACGGCCCAGGCTCCGCCCGGGGAGGCCGACGAGCTCCAGCAGTTCGTCGCGGTGGTGCTGGCCTCCACCGAGGACGTGTGGACCAGGGAGTTCGAGAAGGCCGGAACGGACTACCAGCAGCCCAAGCTCGTCCTCTTCTCGCACTCGGTCGAGTCGGCGTGCGGCATGGCCGGCTCGGCGGTCGGACCCTTCTACTGTCCCGGCGACCAGCGGGTCTACATCGACCTCGAGTTCTTCGAGATCCTGCAGAAGCGGCTCGGAGCGCCCGGCGACTTTGCCCAGGCCTACGTCATCGCCCACGAGGTCGGGCACCACGTCCAGAACCTGCTCGGCATCTCCGACCACGTCCACCAGATGAAGTCGCGGGTGAGCGCGACGGAGTACAACCAGCTCTCGGTGCGCCTCGAGCTCCAGGCCGACTTCCTGGCCGGCGTGTGGGCGCATCACGCGCAGGAAGCGCGCGCGCTGCTCGAGGAAGGCGACGTCGATGAGGCGCTGACGGCGGCGGGCGCGGTCGGCGACGACCGCGTGCAGGAACAGACGCAGGGCACGGTGGTGCCCGACGCCTTCACGCACGGCACCTCGGAGCAGCGGATCCGCTGGTTCAAGCTCGGTCTCGAAACCGGCGACTTCCGCCGCGGCGACACGTTCTCCGCCACGACGCTTTGACGGCGCGAACCTAGGTCCGTCGCACCACCACAATCGTGACGTCGTCGGTGCTCAGCCGGTCGCGCGCGAACGCACGCACGTCCTCGAGAATCCCCTCGACCAGCCGCCGCGCCCCGGCGCCCTGGCCGAGCAGCTCGAGCACCTTCCGCTGCAGTCGCTCCTCGCCGTATTCCTGGTCGCGGGCGTTGGGCGCTTCCGTCACGCCGTCCGAGTAGATCACCAGCGTGTCGCCGGGTGCGAAGGCCCGCGACTCCTCGGTGTAGTCGGTGTCCTCGATCATCCCGAGCGGAAGCCCGGTGGCCATGAGCTCCTCGATCGCGCCCGCACGCACGAGCAGCGGCGGGTTGTGGCCCGCGTTGCAGTAGCGCAGCACGCCACCCTCCCGGTCGAAGCGAACGAGGAAGAACGTGGCGAAGCGTCCCGCCTGGGCCGCGCGCGCGAGGGACCGGTTCATCGCGACCGTGATCGCGCACTCCCCGGTGCCGGGCCGGGCTTCGGCGTGGAACGAGGCGCGAAGGTGCGACATGAGCAGCGCCGCCGGAACCCCGTGACCGGTGACATCGCCGAGCGCCACCGCGAGCCCCCGGCCATCGAGCGGGATCCAGTCGAAGTAATCGCCGCCCACCTCGGTGGCCGGCAGGTTGAGCCCGTAGACGTCGAACCCGGCGACCTCCGGCGTGCCCGACGGCAGCAGGTGGCGCTGGATCGAGCGCGCCACTTCGAGCTCCCGATCCCGCGCGCGGGTCCGGCGCTCGGTCACGACACGGCGATAACCCTCGACCGCGATCCACGTCAGCGGTGGCAGCAGGAGTGCCGCGGTGGGCGGCAGGTCGACCGATCGCAGCTGAAAGAGCACATGGTCGAGCACCGCGACCACGAGCACGCTGACCGCCACGAGCGCCGCCGAAACCGGAAGCGTCAGCACCGAGAACGCCACCCCGAGCAGGATGGCGAAGCCCGCGAGGAACGCGATCAGGGCCGGGGTCGGGGGCCGCGAGAGAAACCGGCCCTGGATGACCGAGTTCACCGCATTGGCGTGAATGTAGACGAGCGGTAGCGCCGCGCTCACCGGCGTGGCGCCGATGTCGGTCGCCACCTCCCCCACCGCCGTGGTGCCGACGAGCACGAGCCGGTTCTCGAAGGCGCGCTTCAGCGAGGTCGAATCGCCGTCCCGGTACCACTGTAAGACCTGGAGCAGCGACACCGTGTTCGGAAACGACTCGCGGCCGCCCGCGAAGACGATCGCCGTCGAGCCGCCGGCGTCGGTGGGGATGCGGGTCGGACGACGGCCGTGCCGGTGGAACAGGGCCGCGTCCTCGCTGAGCTCGATCTGGGGAAACGTCGAATCGGAGCGTGCCGCGGTCTCCACCACGCGGATCGCGAGCGAAGGAAAGGCGAAGTCACGATAGCGGACGAACTGCGGGATCCGGCGCACCACGCCATCGCGGTCGACCGAGACCGCGGTGTGGCCGAGCGCATCCGAGGCTTCGAGCAGCTTCTGGTAGGGAAGCGAGACCCGCACCGCCAGCGGCAGCTTTTGCGCTCCCACGGGACGCCCATGGAGCACGAGCGCCTCCTGGGCGCCGGCCGGTGTCGCGTCGCCGCCGCCGAGCGTCGCGTCCTCGGGCAGGAAGGCGATCGCGTGGACGAGTCGCGTAGCCGCGCGGGTCGAGGCGGCGAGCAGCTCGTCACCCAGGCTGTTGGCGGGGCTCTCGCCGAGAAAGAGGAGGTCGATCCCCACCGCGCTCGCGCCCGCGTCGTTCAGCGCGGCGATCAGGATCGCGTACGCCTCGCGCGGCAATGGCCAGCTGCCGTAGGCGGCGATCGTGGCGTCGTCGACTTCGACGAGCGCGATGCGCGGCGAGGCCGGCACCGGGCCGCGCAGGCGGTAGCGCCAATCGTTGAAGCGCAGGTCGAGCAGCTCGAAGGCCGCGAGCTGCGCGAGACCGGCGAGCAGCAGCGCGCAGCCGAGCGCGACCGCGACCCCGTGAACGACGCGCAGCCGGTGTGGTGCGGGAAGGACCAGCTTCAAGCGCGACTCGCGGGGATCAAGCGCTCGCGCTTGGTGCCCGCCAGGCGCAGGTGTCGCTCAACCTGGGAATGGCCCGGCTCGCGCGCGGAGACAGCGCCGGCGCCGCCGTGCACCTTGCACGCGGGGTCGCGGGCGCCGGCGGCTACGAGAAGGCGTGCGCCCTGGTCGGGTTGCCGGGCTCGGCGTCGCAGACGGAGGACGAGGTCCAGCGGGTTCTGAGGAGAGCGCTGCAAGCGGCTGCCACACAGGGGCCTGAGAAGTCCGGCCATGCCCCGGGTGCGCGCGGGTCCGGAATCTCAGCGACCCCGGCGCCTGGCTCCGGGACCAACCGATTCGAGCTCAAACCGTACTGGTGTTGGATCGAATGAAGCTGGGCGCGAGGTACCCAATGAGAGCCACGAACCGTGTGCGGCGGTGGACGGCAATTGCGGCGCTGGCGATCGGATCGACCGGGATCGCGGCCGCCGCGCCGGATGCTCAGCAGACGCGGAACGACTATGGCATCTCGCTGTCCCTGGGCGGACAGCCGGAGCGCGCCGAGTCGGTGTTCGTCGCCATGCTTTCCGAAGTACGCGGCGACCCGCGCGCGCTCACCAATCTCGGCAACCTGAAGTTCATGCGCGGTGACCTCGGCGTGGCGCTCGCGTTCTACGATCGCGCGCTGCGCGCCGACTCGCTCGATCCCGGGATCCACCTGAACCGCGCGGCCACGCTGCTCCGGATGGGCGACGACGCGCGCGCCGAGCAGGCCGCCGTGCGCGGCATCACGCTCGCCGGCAGCTCGGCCATGGCGGAGGAGCTGCTCGGACTTTCGAGCGAGCCGGTCCCGGCGGAAGCAAAGGGTGCGGAGAAGAAGAGCGTGAGCCGCGAGGAGCTGCAGGCGCTCCTCAAGAAGGCCGCGAAGGCTGTGCCGAAGAAGGCGCCGGCCGCGGCGCCGCCGGCCACCACCTCCGCGACCAAGCCTGGACAAACCTGGCGCTCGGCAGGACCGCGCTCCTCGGCCGCCATCCCCGCCGCGGGCGACACCGCGACCCTGCTCTACTGGAAGCACGGAGTGTAAGGACCAAATCCGGCGAACGCGCTTGAAGGTGGTCCGGGTACCCCGCAGACTGCCCGTCCGGCTCCCGTCCGGAGCCCCGCGGCATCGAATCGCACTCATCCCGGAGGACGCTTGGCGCGCATCCCACCGCTCGACTCGGAAGCAGCCGGGCCCGAAGCCCGCCGCGAGTACGAGAAGCACCTCGCCTCGCACGAGCGTCTCACCAACATGAAGCGAACGCTCGGCCACTCTCCCGCGGCGTTCCGCGCGCTCATGGAGTGGTACACGCTGCGCGACGAGGTGGCGCCGTTTCTCGGGCTCCGGCGCGCCGACCTCTTCTCGCATGCCATCTCGGCCGAGACCGACTGCCTGATCTGCTCGACGTTCTTCCGCCGCATCCTGATCGACGCCGGCGAGAATCCCGAGCGGCTCGAGATGGACGAGCGCGACCGCACGATCGTCGAATACGGACGCCAGATCGCGAAGGATCCGCACCAGGTCTCCGACGAGCTCTACGCCCGGCTCGCCGCGTTCCTGAGCCCGCCGCAGATCGTCGCACTCACCGCGTTCGGCGCGCTGATGGTGGCGACCAACATCTTCAACGACGCGCTGCGCGTCGATCTCGACGACTACCTGGACCGCTACCGCAAGGAGAGCTAGATGGAGACCGGACTCGCCGGAAAGGTCGCATTCATCACCGGGGCCGCACATGGCCAGGGACGCGCTGCGGCGCTCGCGCTCGCCGACGAGGGCGCGCACGTCGCGGCGTTCGATGTCGCGAAGCAGCTCCCCTACCCCGGGTACGGGCTCGGCGCGTCGGCGGACCTCACCTCACTCCAGCAGGCGTGCGAGAGCCGGAACGTGCGCTGCCTCACCTTCGCGGGCGACGTGCGGGAGGACACGGCGATCCGGGCCGCGGTCGACGCCACCGTGAAGGAGCTCGGGCGCATCGACGTGCTCTTCAACAACGCCGGGATCTGCGCCTACGGCCTCGCCCACGAGCTCACCGAAGAGGCCTGGGACACGATGCTCGACATCAACCTCAAGGGCGCGTGGCTCGTGGCACGACGCGTCATCCCGGTGATGATCGCGCAGCGCTCGGGGGTCATCATCAACAACTCCTCGGTCGGCGGGCTCCGGGGCATGGGCCGGCTCGGCCACTATGCCGCGTCCAAGTGGGGGCTCACCGGGCTCACGAAGTCGTGGGCCATCGAGCTCGCGCCTCATGGAGTCCGGGTGGTGTCGATTCACCCGACGGGCGTGAACACGCCGATGAACGACGGTCTCGCGGAGCTCGAAGGGCTGACCCCGCGCGAGATCGCCGAGCGTTCGGCCGGCAACCTGCTCCCGGTTCCGTGGATCGAGCCCGAGGACGTGGCGAAGGCGGTGGTCTATCTCGCCTCCGACGCCGCGCGCTTCGTCACGGGATCGCAGTTCGTGCTCGACGCCGGCCTGCTGACGCGGTAGCCGATTCCGCAAAATAAATCGGGCCCCCGCGGACGAGGGCCCGATGCGACGATGCCGTTCGGTAACGCGATCAGGTCTTGATGATGACGAGGTGCTTCACCTTGCGGAACTCCTCCGGATTGGTGATCCGCAGCTCGAGCTCGGTGCCCACCGTCTGCATCTGATAGCTGGTGGCCGGCTGGGCGGAGAGCACCTGGGCCTCCTTGGCCGGAATGTGCAGTACGGTCTGATAGTCGGTGTCGAGGGGAATGAACCCGTCGGTGACCTGCCCGGTCGGCTTCAGGGTCTTGCCGACGCCGAGCACGCCGCCCTTGGCGACGACCACCCCCGACTCGGTCAGCTCCTTCTTGGAGCCGATCGTGTAGTAGATGGTGCCCAGCTCACGACGTTTCTCTTCGAGGGCCGCCTCGTTCTGCTGGATCGTCTCCTGGTTCGACTGAACCTGGGCGGTGAGCCCCGTGACCTCACCCTGCAGGGACTCGACCTTGGCGGTCAGCTCGGTGACCATCGCCTCTTTCTCGGCCACATCCTTCTTGAGGTTAGCGACCATCTTCTCGAGTCCGGCGACCTTCATGTTGCTCTTCTTCAGACGCGCATCCAGCTCCTCGATCCGCACCTTGCTGCGCTCGATCCCCGCCTTGATCTCGGAGATGCGGGCCAGGATCTCGTCGCCCTGGTTCTCGGTGAGCCGGGCCTCGTTGTTGTATTCGTTGTTGAATTTGACGTCTTCCCCGGCAACTACGATGTCGTCCAGGCTATCCTGGATCGCGGCGATCGCGTTGATCGCTTCGCCGTACCGGATGCGGGCTTCGTGCTCCTCGGTCTTGAGCGAGGCGTAGCTGGCGGTCGAGGTCTGCAGCTTCTGGTAGAAGACGGTCGTGGCGCCGAGCAGCACCACGATCGCGGCTCCAAGGATCCACACAATCGGGTTACGCATGTCCACCTCCATGGCTTTCGATCGAACCGGCGATCGGGGAGTCACCCGGTCGTCGTGCGTCAAGCCGAGTCGCGGACCCGGCGTGGGGTCCTGGCCGACTGTGGGCCGCTTGAAGTATCCACGGTGAAGCCGCCGCGGGAAAGGCTTTGCCTGCAGCTTTTGCCGTTCCCTGACGGGTCGCTCCGTGGCACCATTGTGGGTCTATCAATAGGGCTCGAAAGTTCGACGGGGTGAAATGAAACCCAAAGAGTTTGTCATGATCCTCGGCGGGATCGGGGTCTTCGCGGCGTTCGTTTCCTCCTGCGCCACGCGGGAGACCACGGGTTCGGACCCGCGCCATTCGGTGATCGGGCACGTGCGGCTGATCGGATATCGCACGGCGGAAAGCGGTGCCTTCCTCGGGACGGAGGTGGTGGATGACGCCGACGGGATCGTCGTGGAGCTGCTGAGGGCGAACCAGGTCGTGGCCACCACCTCGACCATCGACGGAACGTACCGGTTCGACGGCATTCGACCCGGCGCCTACATTGCGCGCAACCACCTGTTCATCGCTGAATTCGGCGATACCACCGAGGATCTCACTGTGGCGAGCTTGAACACCTTCGTCACCGACACGCTGCTGCTCGCTTCGAAGGGTGATCTCTATCCGACCCCGAATCCGTTCGCCGATACGGTCAGCGTCCGTTTCGACGTGCCGTACACCCAGAACGTGGACCTGCGGATTCGCACACTCTCCGGCGCCACCGTCCGGACTCTCTATACCGGGCCTACAGGGGCCGGGATCCAGGGTGTCCAGTGGCTCGGACACAACCAGTCGGGGAATCCGGCCGTCGGCAACCGGTTCTGGGTGACCTACGAGGGCGCGGACGGGACCCGTTGCCAGCTCCTGCTGCGATGATCAATTCGCCTCGGCCTTTCGACATGAAGCTGCCGGGACGGGTCGCGATTCTCGCCTCGATCGCGGTCGCCACGACGCTCCTCCCCTCGTGCTCCACGCGAGAGACCACGGCGCCGGACCCGCGCCATGCGGTGACCGGGCACGTGCGGCTGATCGGATACCGCACGGCGGAAAACGGTGCGTTCCTCGGAACGGAGGTGGTGGAGGACGCCGACGGGATCGTGGTGGAGCTGCTGTACGGGAAAAAGGTCGTCGCCACCGCCTCGACCATCGACGGAAACTACCGGTTCGAAGGCATTCGGCCCGGCGGCTATGTGGCGCGCGCCCGGGTCCTCGGGATCCTCAGCGACATGACCGAGGATCTCACGGTCGCGAACGCCGACCTGGGGGTCACCGACATCCTGACCATCACTTCGAAAGGCGACCTCTTCCCGGCTCCCAATCCCTTCACAGACGTGGTGGAGATCATCTTCGACGTCCCCGACACCCAGTGGGTGGACGTCCGTATCTGCTCCCTGTCGGGCGCCACGGTCCGAACCCTTCTCTCGCAGGACATACTGCCCGGCCAACGGTTTGCCTGGTGGTACGGACACGACCAGCACGGGACCCTGGTCCCCGGCGAGCGCTTCTGGGTGACCTACGAGTCGGCGGACGGGAAGCGTTGCCAGCTGCTTCTGCGATGATTCGTGAAATCCCTCGACTCCTCGAAGGAGGATCCATGCGCCGCCGTGCCGCCGGAGCCCTCGGGCTCGCCTTGCTTTCCTCTGCTCTCGCCTCCGTTTGCAGCGCCGACGTGCGCATCGAGAGCCGGACCGTCTCCCAGGGCCTGATGGGATTCGGCGATGGAACGTCGACTTCGGTGATGACGGTGGCGCCGGACCGCTGCCGCTCGGAGGACGAGTTCACCTACACCGGCCGGTTCAAGACGCTCGCCGGCAAGAAGCCGAAGAAGTCGGCGACGGTGGTACGGCTCGACAAGGAACTAATGTGGATGCTGGACTACGAGGACAAGGAATACAGCGAGCTCACCTTCGCCGACATGCGGGCCATGATGGAGAAAGGCATAGCCGATGCCGAAGCGAAGAGCGCCGAGGTGAAGTCCGCGCAGGCCGAAGGCGCGGGGCGCGCGCAGGACACCAACCTCAAGTTCACGACCCAGGTCAAGAAATCCGGCGAGAAACAGGAGATCAACGGCTTTCCCTGCGAGCACGTGATCATCGAGGCCATCGGCAAGTCCGATCCGCCGCAACCCGAGAGCCTCGAGGTCGAGATCCACATCGTGCTCGACCAGTGGCTGACCAGGAAGGTGCCGGGCGAGAAGGAGGTCGCCGACTACTACCGCGCCTTGCCGCGAAGATCGGGCTCGACGCGAGCCTGTCGCGGCTCACGCCGCTCGCGCGCCAGATGTACGGCAAGGGCATCCATGACCTGGAGGGCAAGCTCAAGGACGTCGAGGGCACGGCCATCCGCTCGACCTTCTCGATCCAGGGACCTCCCCCGACTGCCGAGCAGAAGCAGGCCCGCGAGCAGGCGGTCGCCGACATGAAGCAGTCCTCGGCCGAGCGCGAGAAGCAGGACAAGGCGCAGGACGTGACCGATGCCGCCTCGATTGGCACCTCCGCCACCAAGGGCGAGGACATCAAGGGCGGTGTCGGCGGGCTCCTCGGTCGGAAGTTTGGCAACATGATGGCCAAGAAGGTGGAGAAATCGGCAATGAAGTCGGCCGAGAAGGAGCCGGGGCCGCTGTTCCAGTCGACGACCGAGGTGCTGTCGTATTCGCTCGCACCTGCGGCGGCCGGGACCTTCGAGATTCCCGCCGGCTTCAAGCTGGAGAAGAAGAAGAAGGAGTAACCGCCTCTCAGCCGAGCGAGATCAGGACCCCGGCGACGAGCGCCATCAGCAGTCCGAGCTTCTGGGCGCCGGTCCAGGGTTCCTTGAGCAGCAGGCGTCCGAGCACGACGGTGGTGGCGGGCGACAGCGAGACCAGCGCCGCGACGAGAGCGAGCGGCGCCTGCTGGGATGCCAGCCAGAAGCAGACGTTGGCGGACGAATCGAGCGCTCCGGCGGCGAGCGCGGAACCCCGCGCGGCGGGCGGAGGCACCAGGGGAATCCTCATCACGAACAGCCCGGCGGTGAGGCCGGCAATCGCGACGGTGCGCGCGACGATCAACGGCAGGAGGCCGGCATGCGCACCGATCCTGTGGACGGCGATGAGGAACCCGCCCACGACCAGGCCGGCCGCGATCGCCACCATGAGCGTGCGACGCAGGTGCGCGCGCTCCTCGGCCGTGGCATTGGCGCCGCTCCAGGCGAGCGGTGGCAGCGAGGCGGCCGCCAGCGCGACGCCGCTCCAGGCCAGCGGCGAAGGCCGCTCGCCGTAGAACACCCCGGCGAGCACCGGTGTCGAGAGCCCGATCACGCAGAACACCGGCGAGGCGACGCTCACGGGCCCGAGTGCGAGCGAATGGTAGATGAGCGTGGCCCCCAGCATGCCGCAGGTTCCGGCCACCGCACCCCAGGCGAGGTCGGCGCCGGTCGGCGTTCCGTGCACGAACGGCACGCCTAAGAACAGCACCAGCAGCGCCGCGTATCCGGAGAAGCACGTGATGACCGGCGCGGGTGCGCGCTTCGCGGAGATACCGCCCGCGAGGTCGGCGGCCCCGAACAGCACCGAGCCGAGCATCGCGACCAGGTATGCGGGGTTCATGCCCGCCAGCGATCTCCGACCCGCACCGCGCGGCCTTCCGACTCGAGCTTGATGAGGTGGGCGAGCAGCGACCGCGCGGCATAGGACCACAGATCGCGCGGCGTGTCCGCGTACGCCACCGGCACGAGATCCTCGGCCGCGCGCGGCTCGCTCGACAACGCCGCGAGCACCTTCTCCTCCCGTCCGCGGCGGTGCGCGATCAGCGCGCGCACGCGGCGGTGGGCGGCTCCCTGGGGCGAGCCGTGCGCCGGGAACAGCGTCTCGACCGGCTCCTGGAGCAGCCGCTCGAGCGATTTCAGGTACGCGCCCATGTCGCCGTCGGGCGGGTCGATGATCACGGTACCGCTCCCGCCCGGAATCAGATCGCCGCAGAAGAGCGAGCGGGTGCGCTCGTGCAGCAGGCTCACGCTGTCGCGGGTGTGACCGGGCGTGTGGAGCACGCGCAGGCGCCAGTCGTGGGCGCCCGGCGCGAGGGAAAGCACCTCGTTGTCGGCGAGCGCACGGTCGAGCGTCATGAACTCGGCGAGCCGCGGGTGGCCCACGACCTCGGCGCCGAACCGCTCGCGGCACGCGGCGATGCCGCCGACGTGATCCGGATGGTGGTGGGTGGCGAGGATCCACCGCACTGTCCGGCCTTCCGTGCCGAGCAGGTCGGCGAGCGTGAAGAGCTCGTCGAGATCGGCGGGCTCCCCGCTTCCCGGGTCGACGAGGATCATCTCGCGCTCGCCGATCAAGTAGGCGTTCGTGTGATCCGCGGGCGGCAGTGGGCGCGTCTTCATCGGATGCAGCACGACGCCCCACTTCATTTCGATCCGCCGCACCGGGTGCGCGTGGAGCTCGGGACCCTGCGCGAGCCGCGCCGCCAGATCGCCCTCGCCGGCGGCGGCCGCGCGCAGCGTCCAGAGAATGGGCGCGACGAACGTCACTTCCCCGCGCTCCCAGCGTTCGAGCGCCGCCGCGGGACGGATCCATTCCCCTTCCGCCAGCTCCGCCGCGTGCACCTCCGGCCGCTGTCCTTCGGGAACCCGCCCCAGGAAATACAGGGTGTCGAAGCGCACGGTGGAAAACGGCGGCGTCTTCCATCGTCCCGCGAACACCAGGTGCTCCATCGAGAATCGGAGCCCGAGCTCGCGCGCCATTGCGGGAAAGTGCCCGCCCCCCGCCAGCAGGCGCTCGCGCGCCTCGCGCACCGTTTCGGGAGCGACCGGATCGGTGGTGCCGATCAGCACGCCAGCCTCCTCCAGGGTCTCGCGAATCGCGCACGCGGCGGCGGCGCGCGTGACATCGTTGGCGTCGCCCGCGATCGGCAGCTCGGCGTCCTCGGGATCCACCTTGCCCCCGAGGAAAGAGTGAAACCCGGGCTGCACCGTGACCGCGTCGCTGCGCTTCACCCAGTAGAGCTCGAGTGACTGTCCGTGGCCGCGCGCCAGCACGCTCACCGCCGACTCGCGGAAGATCTTCTTCGTGGTTTCGCTCACGCGATCATCCCGAGGGCGGCGTCCGTCACCGCGGCGGGCGTGATGGCGGCCAGGCCGCGCTCCGGATGCGGCGTGTCCTCCGCGCGCAGCACACGGGAGCGTCCCGGCGGCACGAAGGGGCCACAATCTTCGGGACGCCAGTCCGAGAAGAGCGCCAGCACTTTCGCGCCCACCGCCGCGGCCACGTGCATCGGCCCGGTGTTGGGCGTGATGAAGAGATGGAGCCGCTCGAGGGTCGCCTTGTAGCGCTCGAAGTCGGGCGGCGCGCTCATCACCGTCAGGGCATCGCCGGCGGCCGCGATCAGACCTTCGACCTGTGGTCGCTCTTCCGGCAGCAGGTCCACCACCGACCGCAACCGCACGCCGCGCGCGCGGCCGGCGTCGCGGAGTGCGATCGCGAGTGCCGCCCACGAGGCTTCCGGCCACTGGCGGTGACGCATGCCGCGCCGGTCGCGCGAGAAGAGACGCCCCGTCTCGTGCCACGTGCAGTGGAGACCCACCGGCACGTCATCCGGCGCGAGCCCGTGCGATTCGAAGTGCTTCGCGGCGGCGGCACGCCCGGCCTCGGTGACCGGCAGGTGGAGCCATCCGCGCGGCGGCACCGGAAGGTGCGCGGCCGCCAGTGCCATCTCCACCACTGCCATGCAGCGCGCGGCGAAATGCTCCTCGGGCCGTGCCGGGTCGAAGCTCGTGACCTCCGGCGCCACGCCGTCGACCAGCCGCCGGTAGTGAGCGTTGGACTCGAACACCAGCACTCGCGAATAGGCGCCCTGCTTCAGGGTCGCGTGCATACGGCGCGGAAGCGTGAGGGATTCCGGGAACCGGCGGCTATAGCGATGAACCAGCGTGAGCCGCGGATCGAAGCCCTTGAGCACGCGGGCCACGTCGGCGGTGCCGAGCACATGGACTTCGGAGTCGGGGAAGCCGTCCAGGATCATGCGCAGCGCCGGCGTGATCATCACCGCGTCCCCGATGCGGCCGACCCGGACCACCAGGATCCGGCCTCCCGCCCGCGCGGCGGCTGATGCATACTGGCCCGCGGCTTCGCGCTCGATGGTTCCCAACCCATGCCTCCAAAGGTGATCCCGCCATGCTGCTGACCGTGCAGACCTCGCCCGGCGAGTTCCTCGACAAGCTCACGATCCTCGAAATCAAGTCGGAGCGCATCCAGGATCCCGAAAAGGTCGCCAACGTGCGTCGCGAGCTGGAGCTCTTGAAGGTGACGTGGGCCGGCTCGCCGCTCGCCACGCGGGACGTGACGGCCCTCACCGGGCAGCTTCGGGAAGTGAACGAGATCCTGTGGGACGTCGAGGACCGCATCCGGCTCAAGGAAGCCGAGCAGCGCTTCGACGCCGACTTCATCGAGCTGGCGCGCGCAGTCTACCGCACCAACGACAAGCGCGCGGCCATCAAGCGCCGCATCAACGTCGCGCTCGGCTCCGAGATCCTCGAGGAAAAATCGTACGCGGGTTCCGGCGGCTGATCGAGCCCAAGTCACCCGCGCATCGACCGCCTCACTTCCCGGCCTGGACCTGCTCGTTCCAGCTCGTCGCGCTGCCCAGGCCGTTCAGGAACGGCAGCACGGTGGTCGCCAGCTCCGGCGCGAGAAACATCTCGTAGTGCGTCAGGTTGGGGAGAATCGCGAGTCGGTTCTTCGACATGTTCTCGCGCATCCACCCCGCATCCTTCAGGCCGCCGCCGAGGAGCTGATGGAACTTCACCATGTGCTCGGGCCGGAACATGTCGCTGTCGCCGTATACCAGCATCACGGGCATGGCCAGCTTCTTCACGTCCTCCGACCAGTCGTAGGACCTGCGCATGAAAGCGCCCATGCCGTCGAGCAGCTTCGGGAAATCCTCGGGGTGCGGCGCGACCGCGACGTACGACTGGTACATCGGCGTCTCCTTCATCGCGTCCGCCATCGCCGCCCCGACCTGGGCCTGCATCGGCAGCATCTCCGGGTAATACCCCTCCTGCGCGTAGGGGGCTGAAGCCACCACCAGGCGACGCACCATCTCCGGGTGCTGGATCGCGATCCGCAAAGCGACCCCACCGCCCATCGAGTAGCCCATGACGTCGACCTGCCCGTAGCCCAGCTTCTTCAGGATCACCGCCATGTCGTCGCCCATGTCGGTCAGGCTGATCTCGCGGTTCCCGAGCGAGGACCGGCCGTGCCCCTGGAGGTCGACGCCGATCACCTGGCGGCCCTTGGCGAGTGTGTTGAGGTTCGGGCCGAACATCTCGATCTGCCCCAAGCCCCCGTGGAGCAGGAGCAGCGGCTCACCCTTGCCGTAGACGGCGTAGTAGTAGTCGACGCCGTTGACCTCGAGATGCCCGCTCTTCGCGGGTTTCACGGTCGCGGGGGTCGCGGCGGGCTTCGTGTCCTTCGCGTCGGCAATCGTTGCGGCCGCGATCAGGGCTGCGGCCACGGCGAGCACGGCGAGCTTGCGAACATACATGGCGGTTCTCCTCCTTCATGCCTTCCCGTCGGAACTCGTATGCCTCCGGTGGTCAGGGTAGGCGACTCCTGCCCCCCCTGCCCCAACGACGATCCGGGACAGCAAAAATCGACAGGCCGGCCTCCCGATGTTACCTGCGGTGTTTCGAGGTAACACCGAGTCGTCCGCCGGCCGTGACCGCTTGGCGTCCCGCCGCCGAGCGGATCGCACGAAATCCGTTGGCTGGCGGCGGGTTGAGCCCGGCCCGCGGTCCTCAAGTGCACCACTTCCGCCCGAACGCCCCAACCGGCACCGGCCTTGCAATGGGTCACCATGCGAGTTGGATGGTTCGAACAGATCGCGGGGGTGCTTGCGGAAGTACGAGCTAGGGCGCCCGTCCATCCGGGCTCGACGGGGTGAACTCAGGCACGACTTGGAGCCCGACGCGATGCGCAGTTCGAGAACCGGCCGCTGGGTTGCCCTGCTTCTTCCGGCCCTAGCGTGCACACCCTGCCCAGCCGCCCGGGCCGGTGGATCCCCTTACCCCGGGATCGTCTCGCAGCAACCGGTGGTTGGTGAGGACTGCGGGACCCCGGCACCTGCTCCGCTGAAGAGGCTCATGCGCCCGGGCAATCTGGCCTGGTTCATGAGCTCCATCATTGTGTCAGTCCGAGTGGATCCCGTGGACCAGCGGCGCAAGGTCAGGGTCAGAGATATGGGAGCGTCCTATCCAAAGAAGGTGATTACACCGTGTCCGAGCCTATCGGGTGCATGCACTCCAGAGGGCGCGGTGAAGCGGCTCATCGTCGGCATCTTGTCCAAAGATGGGAGCGTGGTCAGTCGCCTGCTCGCCCCTGAGTTCGCCTTCTACGCGGAGGACTCGAGCGAGTGCGGGCGGCTGGCCGGTCGTTTGGACCGCGACTCGCAGCTCGCGGCCCTCTTCGACACGGTTGATGCGTCGGATGCACCGGCATGGCGTCCGAGGCTATGCAGGGCGCTCTACTGGTGCGCAGACTTCTATGTCGGCTACGACGTGCGCATCACCCAGGAAGATTCAAGGCGCCTCGTGAGGTTTCGCTCGGTGACTTTCGACCAGTTTCCCAGTGAGCCGTCCGGACCCCAGTCGCCGTCGACCGCCTGGGCGTTCGAAGTGGAGCGTGCTGAAGGCCACGGGGGCTCGGCGGCTCCGGGATTCTGGAGGGTGGTGCGTTGGTACGAATCGGCCTCGTTCAACGACACTAGCTTCACCGTGAACCAGTTCAAGCGCCGTCTCGGAATCTCAGAAGCAGAAGGATCGCAGCAAGCGGCGTCCACGATCGCGAGCATGGCGGCCGAGTCCGGCGTGCGCTTCGCGATCCGCCGGGTGACGCCGCTCGAGGCTTGGCCGGTCGGCTTCGCGCTTTCGTTGCCGAGCGAAGCGGATGTGGAGCTCAAGCTATTCGACGTCGCCGGACGCGTCGCCTGGAATCGGACGCTCGTTTCGCCAATCGGTACCACACACACCGTGGTGCTCGACCAGCCCAGGCTCAACGCCGGGGTCTACTGGATCGTGGCCAAGCAAGGCACCGAGTCTGTGCGGCAGCGCGTGGTGCTGTTGCGGTAGCGCCCCGGACCGGCGCCGTGAATCTGACGATCTTCGACGTGTCGGGCCGTCTCGTCCGCACGATCGAGCGTGGCAGTCTTCCGGCGCTCCGGCATCATGCAGTGTGGGAGCCCTCGTCCTTCCGCGAAACGCTTCACTTCGGCTTCTCGGGGAAGTGCTCACGCACGAGCGGCACCAGGCATGCATTACGACGTGGCGGAATCCCACTCGAGTCACATTCGTCGAGGAGTCGCTCGCCCCGTGCTGCGATAGCGAGCGCATCCGCTACGATCTCAACCGGGCATCGTGCTCGACTGGAGGCTGGAGCTGGGGGGGCGCCAATGGCTGACGCGCCAATAGATGATCCGGGTTCGATCGCTTTTCTCGAAGACGATGGGTTCGAAGGCTTTCGTACCGTGGCGCGGCTGCATGCTGATGGTTGCCAGGAGATCCCGAATGATCGCGGCATCTACGCCGTCGCGCGTGAGTCGCTCGATCCTCCCACGTTCCTGCCACGCAGCGCCGCCGCGCGGTTCCGCGACACGGATCCCACGCTGCCCATCCCCGAGCTCGAAGGGTTCTGGGTACCCGGCGCACAGGTTCTCTACTTCGGCCGCGCCCGCGGACCGGGCGTGCGATCGCTGCTCAGGCAACGCGTGAAACGCTACCTGCGCTTCGGCCACGGGCGTCACGTCGCCCACTGGGGCGGCAGGGCGATCTGGCAGCTCGGCGACCGTTCGGCCCTACTCGTTGCATGGAAGCCGACACCCGACGACGACCCCGCACGCGCCGAGGCCCGGTATCAGTCGCAATTCGAGCACCACTACGGTGCGCTGCCGTTCGCCAACCTGAAACAGGAGTCCGAGGATTGAGCGATGGGCGCGGAGCTCGCTACCTGTGTGGCCGAGCCCCGCTCGATCTCGGATACGACTCGACGGTAGATCTCAGCGGAACACGACTTCGGTGACGTCTTCCCAGGCGACGTACTTCGGCTTCTTCTGGCCGGTGAAGACGAGCAGACCGTCGTTCTTCCGGGAAACGTCCTGGCCGTCCTCGAGCTCGATGATCAGCCCGGCACGCAGCTCGACGTCCGCATACGACCGTCCGCGGGGCTTGATGCGTGCAATGTCCCGGAATGGAATCAGGTATTCCGTATCGCCGTTCATGCCGTGCAGCATCTCGAAATCGCGCGACTCGTCGAGGTCGAAGACGATCCGTCCATCGTATTTCCCGTCGCGCGTCACGACCGTGCCGTTGAGATCGCGTCCGTCGGTGTACTCCGCATAGCGACGTCCCGTGTTCGGGGCCTCCGCGAACGTCACCTTGTCGAAGTCCTCCCAGCCCACCTTCACGCTGCCGACACCGGGCACGATCACCACGACGCCGCGATTCTCGTCGTTCACGTCGTTGGTGCCCGTGAGGTAGAGCTCGGATCCCGACTTGAGCGTCACCAGCGCGCCGTTCCGGTGCTTGCGGATCGCCGCGATCTGCTCGAATTCCAGTGACACGTCGCCGTCGCGGGTCTCGCCGTCGAGCTCATCGATGTTCAGACATTCGTCGTGGTCCCACTGGATCCGCCCGGTGAACTCGTACTTGCCGGATTTCACGGTGCCGTAGAGCGGCTCTCCAAGTTTGCGGGCGAGCTTGCTCGGTGTCTCGACGAATTCGACGCTGCGAATGCGGCTCCATCGAACCGCGTGCCGACCCTGCTTGTCGTCGAGCACGGTGACCGTGGCGCCCACGTCATTGGACCCGTCGCCCAGCCGCATGGTTTCGCCGTTTCGGAAGGTGACTTCCAGCTCGTCGTCGTCCTCCACGTCGATGCGCGTGAGGTCACCGAACCGAACCGCAAACAGATGGGTGAAGCTCTGGTCGCGCCGCCCGACGAACGAGTCCCACCCGCCCAGGTTGGCCCAGCGAATCTCCTCGAGCTGGTCCCGGTCGAGGTAGCGCAGGTTCTCGTTCTCGTACTTGGTGGCGTTGAAGGTGTCGTCCCAGAACGACTCCTCGTTGCCCCAGCGCAGCTCGCCCTCGTAGACGTCGCGATCGACAGTCGTGACCCGCCCATAGATGTAGCCGGAGTCCGAGGCCAGGGCGGGGACGGCCAGGACGAGCCCGAGGGCCAGCGACACGAACGAGACGCGTGCACCCACGACGAACCTCCTCACGATGGGGAATTCCGATACGCAGACCGGGGGCATCATGCCTAACACGGAGCGGGGGGCCGCCAGGTTGCACGAGACCTCGACTGGGGGGCCCTGGACGCCGAGTCGACCTCGGGCTCTACGGCTTGGGCTTCCATCCGCGGAAGGCTCTTCGCTCCTCGGCCGTGTAGCCACCGGAGGCCAGCTTGGCTCCGGTGACGACCGAACACGACACCTCGCAGCCTCCATCCTCGGAGAACAGGTGGAAGTGCTCGCTCGCCTCAGGGTCTATGAGGAGTTTCTCGATCTCCTTGACGAGGGATCGAGCTTCGTTCGGGCTCAGGTAGAGCTGAGCCTGACCCACCGTTTCGTCTGATTCCGGGTTGATCAACCGCATGACGCCTCCATCGGAAGCGGCGACCGCTACGCCGACTTCACCAGGGTCTGCTTGGTCGCGCGGCGCACGAGGTCCACGGCTTCGTCCACCTCGGCGGGCGTGACGTCGAGGGGCGGGCGGAAGCGGAGGCTGTGCGTGCCGCACGGCAGGATCAGCATGCCGAGCTCGTAGGCGGTGCGCTGCACGGCATCGCGGGTCGGGCCGTCCGTGAAGTCGATCGCGCACATGAGGCCGAGACCGCGCGCGTTGGAGAGCACGTCCGGCATCTCGCCCTGCAGCTTCTCGAGCTGGGAGCGCAGGCGGTGTCCGGTGGTCTGCGCGTTCTCGAGCAGGTTCTCGCTGTCGATGATCTCGAGATAGCGCTGGCACCGCACCATGTCGACCAGGTTGCCGCCCCAGGTCGAGTTGATCCGGCTCTTCATGCGGAACACGTTGTCCGGCTCCTCGTCGAGCCTCGGTCCCGCCAGGCAGCCGCATACCTGGGTCTTCTTGCCGAACGCGAGCAGGTCCGGCCGCAGATCCCAGTGCTCGTGGGCCCACATGGTCCCCGTGATCCCGACGCCGGTCTGCACCTCGTCCACCACGAACAGCGCCTCGTTCTCGTGCGCCAGCTCCTGGAGCCGCTTCAGGAACTGCGGGCGGAAGTGGTTGTCGCCGCCCTCAGCCTGGATCGGCTCGATCAGGATGCAGGCGATGTCGTCCTGGCGCTCGCGGAACGCGGCCTTGATCGCCTCCTCGGCGCGGGCCTCGACGGCCGCGACGCGCGTGACCTCGGCGTCATCCACCGGGAAGCGCAGCTTCGGGGTCTCGATCCGCGGCCAGTCGAACTTCGGGAAGTACTGGTATTTCCTCGGATCGGCGGTGTTGGTGAGCGAGAGCGTGTAGCCCGAGCGCCCGTGGAACGCCTCCTTGAAATGGAGGACCTGCCAGCCCTTCTCGCCCTTCCCCTTCCGGAGATTGCGCCGCACCTTCCAGTCGAACGCCGCCTTGAGCGCGTTCTCGACCCCGAGCGATCCCCCGGCGATGAGGAAGAGCCGCGGCAGATGATCCGGCATCGCGTGCCACGCGAAGGCCTCGACGAACTCCGCCATCTCCACCGTGTAGACGTCCGAGTTGGTGGGGTTCACGAGCGCCGCCCGCTGGAGCTTCGCGAGGAACTCCGGGTCCTTCATCTTCGGATGGTTCATGCCTACCGGCAGCGTGGCGAAGAACGAGAACATGTCGAGGAACCAGCGGCCTTTCCGCGAGTCGTAGAGCTGACGGCCCTGGCTCTTCTCGAGGTCGAGCACGATGTCGTACCCGTCGGCGAGCATGTGGCCAGCCAGCGTCTCGTGCACCAGTTCGGGGGTCATCCGGGTCATGACGCATCCTCTTCGAGTTCGGTGGGAATGAATGTCGCTTCCTTGATGGTGTCGAGCACCATCACGGTCCGGGTCTGACGCACGCCTTCGGCGGCGTTGAGCTGCTGGAGCAGCAGACGCTGGAGGCCGTGCATGTCGCGCACGCGCACCTTCAGCAGCAGCGAGAAGTCGCCCGTGATGTGATGGCATTCCTGCACCGTGTCGATCTTCTGGAGCTGCTCGAGGAACGCCGCCTCGAAACGCGGATGCTCCATGAACACCTCGACGAACGCCGTGATCCACGCCCCCACGGCCCGCGGGTCAATGTGGGCCGCGTACTCCCGGATCACGCCCCCCTGCTCCAGCTTCCGCAGCCGCTCGTTCACGGCTGCGGTCGAGAGCCCGACCTGGCGGGCGATCTCGGCCTGCGGGAGCTTGGCGTCCCGCTGGACCAGGGCGAGGATCTTCCGATCCCGGGAGTCGATCCGGTTATTGTTCGCTAGATTGAGCATGGCCAGATACTACATTCGGCTAACCAGCCAAACAACTGAAATGTTTTCAGTTGCCGCACCGCTTGCCTGCCGTGATAGCTTCCGACGGCTCTTGTGCGCTCGAAACTGTGTCCCGCCTCTTCCGACCCGCGCACGCCACCGTAACCCCTTGTCTCCCAACGGCGGCTCTGCCGACAGAGGCCCGAAAATGCCCCAGACACATTATCCAGTGCACAACCGATGATCTTCGCCCTGGACCTCGAAGGCGTCCTGGCCCCGGAGATCTGGCCAATACTGGGCACTCAATTCGACGTCCCGGAGCTTCTCCTCACGACTCGCCAGGTCGCCGACTTCGAAAACCTCATGAATCAGCGGGTCGAGGCCACGCGGAAGCGCGGGCTCACGCTGCGCGACCTCCAGTCGGTGGCCCATGAGATCCCGCCGTTTCTGGGCACCCGGGATCTGCTCGCGCGGCTCCGAGGCATGGGCCAGGTGGTCATCATCTCGGACACCTTTCACGAGCTGGCGGAGCCGCTCGTCGAGCGGCTGGGCGGGTACAACCTGTTCGCGAACCAGTTCGAGACCGATAGCTTGGGGTTCCTCACGGGGTTTCGGCTCCGGATCCGCGGGCGGAAGGAGCGCCTGGTGACGGGCTTTCAGACCGCAGGGTTCCAGGTGGCGGCGGTGGGCGACAGCCTGAACGACCTCACCCTCCTCAGGAGCTGCAACTACCCCGTTCTCTACCGCCCGGTGGAAACGCTGAAGGTCGAGTTCCCCGAGGCACCGGTCGCCACCAATTCGGACGAGCTTCTCGAGAGACTCACGATCGCCTGGCGCGCGGCCCAGGAACCCGAGACCGTCTGAGCTGGGCGGGCGCGCCCGGATGAAGCCTCAGTCGAGCGCGCCCGCCCAGCGGATGACGTCGTCGAAGCGGGTCAGGTCGTCGATCAGCAGATCCGGCGCGCTGGCGGCCAGCTCCTCGAGCTTCCGCCGCCCGGTGCCGACCGCCACCGCCTTCGCGCCGGCGGCACGCGCACACGCAACGTCGTGCTCGGTGTCGCCGATCACGATGCAGCGCCCGGCCGGAATCCCGTACTGCTCCCGCACCCGTTCCACCGCGAGGCAGGCGAGCGCGTTCCGGTCCGCGGCTTCCTCGCCGAACGAGCCGAAGCGGAACCGCTGCCCGATTCCGAAGCGCGCGAGCTTCACGCGCGCCATGGCGGTCATGTTCCCGGTGAGGAGCCCGACCGCCCATTCGGGCCGCTCGTCGAGGGCATCCAGCGCCTCGAGCACGCCGGGCAAGAGTCGCCCGCGCGTGTTCCCGAGCAGCCGCTCCATGTGGGCAATGACCGCGGCCCAGAAGCGCCGCTCCTCCTCGGCGTCGGTCGTGCGCCCGATCGCGGCCAGGACGTCGGCGAGAATGAGCGGCTCGGTGCGCCCCGCGAAAGGGACGCTGCGGAGGTCGTTCTCGACGCCGAAACACTCCCGCACCGAGGCCGAAAAAGCCTCGCGCGAGGCCCCATTCGTGGTGAGCAGCGTCCCGTCGATGTCGAAGAGCCAGGCGAGGTCCTGCGGGCGCGGGGGCATCGGGCGCGGCATGGTACCATCGCGCACCCCATACGACTCCGATCCGGGAGGTCCTCGTTGAGTTCTTCGTCCGACCCGCGCCGTGCCGGCGCATGGCTCGCCCTGCTCCTCGCGCTGCTCGCGTTCTCCCCGACCGGCGCCGCGGCTCCCGCGAAACCCGCCGCTCCGGCCAAGGACGCGGACCCCGGCGCACGCTTCGTGGCAGTGAGCCCCACGGTCGAAGTGGCGGAAGACTTCGCGTGGACCATTCCACTCCGGATCGTGAACACGAGCTCGATGGGGCTCTATCTCGACAGCCTGATCTGCGAGCTCGAGGACCAGGGCCCGGGTGAGACCCGGACGGACCGGCACTCCCGGCAGGACCTGAGGATGCTGCTCAGCCAAATGGAGGGCCTGAGCGGCGGCGACAGCGTCGTCATCAATCATCTGTCGCCCGCCCAGTTCGAGCAGGGCAAGCTCTCGTACTCCTTCTACGGACACCGCAGCAACAAGGACAAGATCATGCTCCAGGCCGTGGTGTCGGCGGAGCCCGGGGTGATGGCGGGCTTTCCCTCGCGCACCGCGCTCTCCGGTGGCCGCAAGGTCGAATGGGTGTACCTGCCGTCCGGCACTGCCGGCCGCTCACCCGGCCTCGTCATCGTTCACGGACACGGGAGCAACGCGCGGCTCAACATGCGCGTCGGCCATCTCTTCGTGAGCCAGGGATACTCGGTGGCGCTCGTGAGCATGCCCGGCTACGGCCTCTCCGAAGGACCTGCAGATTTCATGGGCCCGGCGACACTCGCAGCCGTGGGCGCGGTGATGGATTCATTCGCGGGGCTGCCCGAAGTGGACCCGGCCCGGCTCGGCGTGGTCGGCCAGTCGCGCGGCGCCACGGTGGCGGCGACCCTGGCCGCGACCCGCAAGGACGTGCGCGCGGTGCTGTGCCAGTCGGGGATCTACGACCTGTGGTCGGTCTACCGCGACACCAAACTTCCCGGATTCCGCGAGGCGATCGTCGCCGAGGCGGGCTCCGACAGCGCGGCGTGGAAGGCGCGCTCGCCCATCACGCGGGCGTCCGCGATCAAGATCCCGGTCTACATCCTCCACGGTGAGCGCGATCAGCAGGTGCCGACCGCCCAGGCGCACGCCTTCGAAGGGGCGCTCAAGGCAGCCGGCGCCACCGTGGAATCCCAGTTCCCCAACGCCACACACGCGATCGCGGTGACCACGATGTACAAGACGGGCACTGGATTCTTCGGCCGCACCCTCAAGTAGTCTTCGCCCGCGGCACGCTCGAACAACATCGTTGCGGATTGCGCGACCCCGGCATTCCGCCCGGTGCACGCCGCGCCGAAAGCCTCCCGCACCGTGATACACTCGTCGCCCGATGAATCGCACCGTGCCCTGCTTCTTCGCCTGATTTCCGCCATGTCCCGCCCCCTCATCGCAGTCCTGCTCGCGTCGCTCCTCGCCGTCCCGGCGCTCGCCGCACCGGTCGAGCCGCCGCGGCGGATGCGCGTCGTCGTGAGCGAGGACGCCTCGCTCGAGCGCCTGCTCGCGAGTGGCCTCGACGTGGTGAACGTGCGCGGCAGGCAGGTCGAACTCCTGGTCCGACCGGGCGACGAGGCGCGCCTCGTCGCGCTCGGCTTCAGCGCCACCCTGATCGACGAGCATCCCGGCATGACCGCGGCCGCCGCAGCGCGTGCCGACTGGCAGCGTATGGGCGTCCGGGCGCCGGCGCGCGATCGCGCGGGGCGTGAGGCGGGCACGCTCGTCGCGCCTCCCTATGGCGGCGGATCGATGGCCGGCTACTGGACCACCGCCGAGATCAAGGCCAAGCTCGACGATCTCGTGGCAGGCGATGCGCTCGATCTCGTGGCGAACCAGATCGACACGGTCGGCTATTCGACCCAGGGGCGGCCGGTCTGGGGACTGCGGATCGCGAAGACGGTGGCCGGCCCCGACACCCGGCCGGTGGTGTTCTTCAACGCGCTCACCCACGCACGTGAGCCGGGCGGCATGCAGACCCTGTTCTACTTCGTGGACCAGCTGCTGAGCCGCTACGGCACGGACCCCTATGCCCGCTACCTGCTCGAGAACCGGGTGATCTACATCGTCCCGCTCGTCAATCCCGACGGCTACGCGGTCAACGAGAACACCTACTTCAACAGCGGCGGCACCACGCTCGGCTACTGGCGCAAGAACACCCGCGACAACAACGGCAACAACTCCTTCGATCCCAACGACGGGGTCGACCTCAACCGCAACTACGGCGTGCAGTGGAACCTGAATGACTTCGGATCGAGTCCGAATCCGATCGACGAGACCTATCGCGGCCCGGCGGCTTTCTCGGAGCCGGAGACCCAGGTGCAGCGCGATCTCGTCACGCTGCTCCAGCCGAAGACCGCTTTCTCGTTCCACACCTACTCGGACCTGCTGATCCACCCGTGGGGCTACACGACGACGCCCACCGGCGACGGCGACGCCTTCGACGAATGGGGCGACGAGCTGTCGCGCAGCAACGGATACGTGCACGGCGCCGCACCGCGAATCCTTTACGAGGTCAACGGCGAGTTCAACGACTGGTGCTACGGCGACACGCTGCTCAAGCCGCGCGTGTTCTCGTGGACGCCCGAGGTCGGAGCGTTCGAGGACGGCAACTTCTGGCCGGCGCCCTCGAAGATCGTCCCGATCGCGACGCGCATGCTGCACTCGTGCTACGTGCTGGCCGGAATCGCCGGCACGTTCGTCCAGGAGGACGGCATCACGATCACCGAGGGCGCGATGAACGCCGGGCGCCTCACCAACCTGATCGTGCGCGCCCGCAACCTCGGGCTCGCGACGACGGGCCCGGGGCTCAATGGCACGCTGCTCCCGATCGACCTCGGCGCCAACATCCTGAACGGCGTGGTGAGCTATCCCGGGCTCGGAACCCGGCAGAGTGCCGATCCGGTCGGCACGTCGCGCTTCCAGATCGCGCTCGACGACACCGTGACGCCCGGGCGCCTGATGCGCTTCCTGGTCGAGTTCCGCGATGGCGCCGGCCTCTACAGCCGCGACACGCTGGTGATCCCGGCCGGCACGCCCACGGTCGTGTTCCAGGACTACGCGTCCTCGGGCCTCGGCTTCTGGACGCCCGCACTCTGGAGCATCGTGAGCGGAGACCCCGCGCACGCAAGCGCCTACTTCACCGACAGCCCGCTCGGCGACTATGCGGCCGCCGCCGACAATCGCTTCTATCTCAAGATCCGGCTCAACCTGTCGGCCGGCGTGCACGCGCACGCGCTCTACGAGGCGCGCTGGCAGATCGAGCAGGACTATGACGGGGTCGCCGTCGAGGCGACGTCCGACACGGCCGCGATCCCGTTCGCGCCGGTGGCGGCGACCGGCACGATCCCGGGCAGCGGCATCGGCGTGCAGACCGCGGGCCAGCCGCTCTACACCGGGGCGCGCTACCGCTGGCGGCCCGAGATTGCCGACCTCTCCGCGTTCACGGGCCCCGGCAAGACGAACGTCCGGCTCAGATTCCGGCTGCGTTCGGACAGCGGCGGCGAGTTCGACGGCATGGCGATCGACTCCCTGCGCATCGTGATCTACAACCCGGCGGCCCAGCCGGGACCGGTGAGCGTGGACCCTGCGGTTCCGCGAGCGCTCGCGTTGTCGGCCCCCGCGCCCAACCCCACTCGCGGACTCGTGCGCTTCGATCTCGATCTGCCCGAGGAGGGCTCAGTCCGGTTCGAGATCCTCGACATCGCGGGCCGGCGCGTGCGGACACTGCACGACGGACCGCTCGGCGCCGGCGCCTGGACGCAGGGCTGGGATCTCACGGAGGACTCCGGCCGCCGCGTCGCGCCGGGGATCTACTTCGCGCGCTTCACCGGTGCGGCGGGCTCGGCCATGCGCCGCCTCGTCGTCATCGATTGACGGGTCGGTAGAACCGGTTCGGCTTTCCTTCCTCCCACGGCCGGTACTCGAGCGCGAAGCGGATCCGCTCGATGAGCGGCGGGTGCGAGTACTGGAACCACACGATCACCGGCGCGGGCTCGGGGTTCGAGCGGTTCTGGGAACCGAGCTTGAGGAAGGTGCGAGCCCCGGCGTCGTTGTCGTGCGTCACCTCGACGGCGAAGACGTCCGCTTCGTGCTCCACGACCCGCGACGCCATGTTGGAGAGCGGATCGGCGACGAACGACAGCAGCGTGACCGCCACCATGAAGAGCGGCACCGACGCCGCGTCGTGGAGCTCGGTGAACCCCCAGCGCGGGCCGAAGCGCGCGACCGCCCGGCGCATGAGGATCCCGCTCAGGAAGAAGAGCACGAAGCTCAGGGCTGACGCGTAGAGCACGCCCTTCCAGATGTGCGCGAGCCGGTAGTGCCCCATCTCGTGCGCCATCACGAACAGGATCTCGTCGGTCTTCATGCCCTTGAGCGTGGTATCCCAGAGAACGATCCGCTGCGAGACGCCCCAGCCGCTGACGTAGGCGTTGAACTTCTTCGTCTGGCGGCTGCGATCGACCTCGTAGACGTTGCGGCCGGGAATCCCGGCTCGCTCGGCGAGGCTGAGAATCTGCGCCTTGAGCTGCTGGTCGCGGAGCGGCGTGAATCTGTTGAACAGCGGATCCACGGCGATCGGCACCAGCACCTGTGCGATGAGAAGGACGGGCAGGGTTCCGGCCGCGAGCCACAGCCACCAGCGGCGCGGGCTCTTCTCGATCCCGAGATAGGCGAGCGCCACGAGCCCGGTCGCCCCGAGTCCGATCACCGTGACCAGGCCCCCCTTCAACTCGTCCAGGAACCATTCCGACAGCGACTGGTTGGAGAGCCCGAAGGCGTGCTCCACGTAGAAACCGCGGTACCAGTTGAAGGGCAGGCTGAGGAGCAGACCCACGCCGGTGAAGAGTGCGAAGTAGACCAGCATCCGCATGTAGCGGTTGCCGGAGCGGCGGTAGGCGGCGTCGCGGAAGCGGGCCGAGAGCCCGCTGAAGAGGAGGAAGAGCCCGAGCGCGACGTCCCAGCCCACCCCGGCGAATCCCAGGGCTGATCGGAGATTCGAGTACCGGCGGTTCTCGGGTGTGAAGTTGGATCGAACTTCGGCTATGTAGTCGCGACCCGCGGCCGGTCCGGAAGCAGCGAGGGCCGAATCCGATCGAACGGAATCGCGCAGCACCTCACCCGAGGCGCCCGCGGTGAACGCCAGGAGTCCGGCGAGGACAGTCAGGGCGAACACGGCGGAGATCCGGTTCCGGCGCGACGCGCACCGGGCGAACGGCATCGATCGGGACTTCTGCGTGCTTTCGTGATGATTCACGCAGTAAGTCGTGTCGCTCGTGAAATCCATGGGCTACACTCCGTGCGCGCGAAATGTCCGGACGGGAAACCCGGGTGTCGAGCGCGACACGGTGCTCAAGCCGATCGTCGATGGCAAGTGCCCCGCAGCGTGAGACGCGGTCCCGAGACCGCGTCTTTACGTTTTTCGGGACCGGCCCACGCTGCGGACGCCGCCACCACCACGCCCCTCAGCGGGCGACGACGACGCGCTTCCTGAAGGTCTGGCCCTCGGCCTGGGCCACCACGAAATAGACGCCTCCACCGAGCCGGTGCCCGGAGGTGTCCATCAGGTCCCAGTCGAGCTCGTGCTGCCCGGCCCCGCGCTCACCTTCGAGCAGCGTGCGGACCCGCCGGCCCTGGGTGTCATACGCGGCGACCCGCACGCCGGAGCGCCGGGTGAGCGTGAAGGCGAAGCGGGTCGTGGAGACGGCCGGGTTCGGGAACGGACTCCCGAAGGACAGTTTGAGCGATGATTCCTGGCCGACCTGGACCGAGTGCCCGTCGTAGTACGCGATGTTCGAAAGCGGCGACCAGTTGCCCCGCTCATCCGACGTCTTCAGTGCGAAGTAGTAGGGCCTGCCCTGAACCAGTCCGGCGATCGTGCAGGTCTGGAGCGTTCCAGCCTGGGTCGGCTTCGGGATGAACGGCACCTTCGGCGCGACCGAGAAGTTGGCCGCGTTGATGGGCTTGTCCGAGTATCGGAGGTCGTACGCTGCGGGAGTTCCGACCATGTCGTCGTCACCGGGCGTGGTCCACACCAGCGTCACGTTGGCCGCCGAGGCGGCATGCGAGGTGCCGGCACCCGTTACTGCTGACGCCCCGAGCAGGGCGACCAGGATTCCCAAACGCATCTGAACCTCCGTTCACGGCCGTGCTGTAAAGCAGGGTGAGCCTTGCTTGCTGTGAACTCGGGCGTCCGATGGCGAAGCCAGGGGGATGCGACCGTCGAGGCACGTCAGGAGCGAAGCTCCCGGCCGGAACTCCAACAGGTCACCGAATCACTGTTGGGGACGTCGGCCTTCTGCCCCCGATGATTTGGCAATTCCCTTCGCCATGAAACCCACATCGTCGCGGCCTCCTATATACACGAGGCGTCGCGAGAGTGTCGATGTTTTTTTCGCTTTTTCCGCGGGTGTTCACCCGATGGCGCAGATGTGCTCTGAGACGAAACCTTGTCAAGGTGTGGTCAGACGACCACGCATCGCGCTAAGGCAGTACGGTGATTCGCCGAACGTGCGTTCGTGACGAAGTGCTGACGACCAACATGTAAAGTCCGGGGCTCACTCGAGCCCCAAGGTCGTCTCGCAGATCCCATTCGAGCGCGGGCGAATCCATCGAGCCTTCCCTTAGATTTCGGACCCGGCGGCCGGCCGGATCGAAGATGGCGATGCGGGCTATGTCGCGCGGACCGGATCCGAGCGCGAGGCGAATTCGGTCGCGCGAAGGGTTGGGCCAGGCGCTGAGCTCGGGATCCTGCGTCGCGACCGGCACCCCAACCTCGGGTCGCAGCACGTCGAAGGCGATCTGATAGGGCGGCAAACCCGTCGAGATCGGTCCCGAAAGCAGAGCGTCGGTGTCGCAGGAGTAGACGCGCACGCCGGGGTTCGTGAAGTCGTTGTGGCAGAGCCACAGGCGTCCGGTGCCGTCGACCGCGCAATCGGGCAGCGAGAACCCGCCGGGGTTGAAGATCGTGCCGGTGGCGGCGCCGGTCGTCGGATTCCAGCGGATGAGCTTCGTGTTGAACGACAGGTCGCTCACGATCGCGAACGAGCGGGTCGCGCTGTACCACTCGACGTCGCTGATCTCGCCACCGAGAGCCGTCTCGGTCGCGACCGCTCCCAGGCTCTGATGCGTTTCGGGATCGATCGCCACGATCGCGCCGTCGAGCGCGCCGTACGCCCCGGCGCATCCGATGAGCAGCCGGCGTCCCTCGCGATCGAGCGCGAACGCGGTCACCGGGTTCTTCGCCGCCAGCGTGATGCCCTGCACGCCGGGGAGGCCGGAGTCGAGATCGACCACCTGGTTGGTGCGGGTGTCGATCACCACCACCTCGCTGCGGTCGGTGGGTGTGAATCCGGCGTTCCGGTTGAGGCGCTGGACCGAGACGAACAGCCACGGTCCCCAGAGCGCCATGTGGTCCATCTCGGGAATCCCGTCGGCGTCGGCAAAGGAGGCGAGCGAGATCGTGGTGATCGTGGCCCCGGTCTGCGGGTTCGCGACCAGCAGGGCCGACAGCTCGTAGCGCGTGATGTAGGCCTTGCTCGGAGACACGAGCGCGATGTCGGCCGGGTTCGAGCCGTTGCCGGTCGAGAACTGGAACACGTGCGCGTAGGTCGTGCCGTTCAGGATGTGGATGTTGTCGGCGCCGAGCCGGTTGATGACGTAGACCTGGTCCTGGAACCAGCGCACGCGCGCGTCCGAATGCGCCGCCGCCACATCGTTGGTCGCCGCGTAGGTCGAGGCGTTGAGCGCGCTCATCCCGCCGGTCGCGAAATCGGTGGTGATGACGTAGGCGCGCGAGGGCGCGCCGAGCACCGGCGAGGCGAGCACGAGGGCGAGAGCGGCAAGGGCGGTGCAGCGGCGGTACATGGGGTCTCCGATCAGCGTACGGGAGTCGAACCCGGACGCAGGTTGAGGTCGCACGAAACGAAGAACGTGCGGCCCGGCAGCGGGTAGTTCGCGACATCCACCGCGCGCCGGTCTCCGAGGTTCTTCCCTTCGACGGTGAAACGAATGTGGTCCCCGGGCGGGGTCCACGACAGGCCGGCGCTGGTGAGGGTGCGCGACTCGGCCGACGTCCGGTTGTAGCGATCGAGATAGTTGGGTCCGATGTAGACGACCTCGCCGCTCGCCGCGAGCTGCCGGCCGCGCCACGAGAGGCGCAGCTCCGACTGGCGGTCGGCGCGCTGCGGGAGCTGCTTCCCGCGCCAGAACGGCGCGTCCCCTTCGTCGATCGTGGATTGCCAGGTGGTGGCGGCGTTCACGCTCAGCCCCAAGAGCGGACCGAGGCGCGCCTTGAGCTCCTCCCCCTGGATCCGCGCCTTGCCGATGTTGGTCGCGCGCATCAGTCGCTGGGATCCGGGCAGGTAGACGATCAGCTCGTCGGTCACCGACTCGTAGTGCGCGAAGTCGACCGTGGCGCGCGCGCCGCCGGTCGCGCCCACCTCGAGATGGCCGCCCCAGTCGTGGCTCTTTCCCCGCTCCGGCAGCAAACCGGGGTTGCCGAGGATGCTGCCGGTGCGGCCGAACAGCTCGGCGAACGTCGGCGGACGCGAGGCGTCGGAGGCGTTGGCGAGTGCGGCCAGCTCGCGCACGACGCCGAAATCCCGAAGCAGCGCGAGTCGTGCTCCGATCTGCGGCGAGCGCAGCTCGCGGGCGAAGCTCGAGTGGGTGGTGATGCCGGCCACCCCGGTCGAGTGGAGCTCGTCGTGGATGCGGTCCCAGCGCTGACCGGCGTGGAGCAGCAACCGCTCGTCGAGGAGCCGCTCCTGGAGCGTGAGCACCGCCCCCGCGGTGCGCCGCTCGCTCGGCGGCGGATCGGGGAAGCCGGACGGCGGATCGCTCAGCTCGGCGCGCTCCTGCCGGAGCGAGCCGGCGGTGCCGACGGAGAGGCCGAGCGGCAGCGTCCACTCGAGATCGAGCGTCGCGGCACCGGAGGCAAGCCGATCGTCGGTGTCGTGACGTCCGAGTCCGAGCTCGCCCTCGAGATCGCGCGAGCGGCTGTGCTCGAGCACCAGCGCTCCACCGAGCCGCGCCGAGCCCAGGAGACCGCCGCCCGATTGCACGAGGTCGAGCTGCGAGATCGAGCGATCGAGCGTCAGTCGCGGGGTGAGCGCGGGGTTGGTATCGATGCCCGGCAACCCTTGAGCCTTGTGGAAGAACGACTGCCGCGCCTCGACGCGAAGCGACGGTGTGGCCTCCCACGCCGTGGTCGCGAACCCGACCGCGGAGTCGAAGCGGTTGTTGAGGCGGATCGACGTCGAGTCGTCGGCGGCATTGAAGTCGGTGCCGTTGTCGTCGAAGTAGCTGAAATCGCCGTCGGCGCCCTGGTAGCCGCCGTGGAGGAGACCGCTCCATTTCCCGGCGCGGAAGCCCCCGCTCGCGCGCGCTTCGAGCGTGTTGTAGGAGCCGCGCGCGAGGCGCGCGGTGAGCGCGTCGGGATTGCGCGAGGTGACGAGATTGACCGCGCCGCCCGGCAGCGCCATCCCCATCGCGAGCGGCGTGAGCGCCGGGTAGACCTCGACCCGTTCGATGGTCGTGAGCGGCAGGTCGGCGACGTTCACCTCGCCGTACGCGGCCGAGGTGAGCGGTGATCCGTCCACGTAGATTCCGACCTGCCCCGCGGGAGTTCCGCGCAGCGAGATCGTGCTGTAGGCGCCGAGCCCTCCGTACTGGACGATGCGCACGCCCGGTACTTCGGCGAGGAGATCGGAGAGCGATTCCACCGCGCGCACCTGCGCTCCGGTGCGCACTTCGGAGACGAACGCCGTGGGCAGGCGGCGCGCGGCCGCCGAGGGACGGTCGCGGTCGACGCGCACCTCGGGGAGCGTGACCACCGCGGTCGAGTCGAGCGGGACGGCCGAGGAATCCGGCACGGCTGCGCTCCCCGTCGCGAGGAGCACCGCCAGAAGACCCGTGAATCCGATCATGGCGTCTGCCGCGCCCCAATCGAAAAGCCCCGCCGCGAAGAGGGATCGCGTGCGGGGCCGCTAGGGGCCGTCGCCGCGACGCTCTCCATCGAAGCGTCTGGGCATGACCTCCGGGCAGGTTTCCTGGCTTGGGGCCCGTGTCGCCTCGCCTTCCCGACCGAATCGGTCAGTGGCTCGAATCGGGCGGCGCTACGCGTCGCGCGATTCGTCGAGGCTCCGTTGGCCCTTCACAGTGGCGGGACCGCGCGGGGAATTACACCCCGCTTCCCTTTTACCCCACACCTTGTGGGCACCCGGAGGAGATGTCGCGCGGACCATGCGCCCGGCGCGGGTGGGAGTCAAGAATGAACTGGTTTCCGCAGCAGGTCGCGGGCGCGGCGAAACACCGAGTGCCACCTCGGGCGCGTGAGCCGGCCGGTCTGAGTGTTCTGGCGGCTCGGGTGATAGGAGTCGATGAGCGTGACACCCGCGACGCTCGCGCTCGCGCCGTGCGCGAACTTCGGACGCGCTTTCGGCGCGAGCGTCGTCCATACGCCGGACGCCCTGAGCCAGCGCTCGTGGGCGACGTGGCCGAGCGCGATCACGACCTGTACGCGCGACAACAACCGGATCTCGGCTTCGAGATAGGCCTGACAGTGATCCAGCTCTTCGTTCGTGGGCTTGTTGTCGGGTGGAGCGCAGCGCGCCGACGCGGTGACCCAGCAGTCGAGAAGCTGAAGCCCGTCGCCCTTGCCTGTCGACTGCGGCTGATTCGCGAAGCCGTGCCGGTGGAGCGTCTCGTAGAGCCAGTCGCCGCTCGAGTCACCGGTGAACACCCGTCCCGTGCGATTGCCGCCGTGTGCCGCGGGCGCGAGGCCGACGACGAGCAGCCGCGCCTGCGGGTCTCCGAACCCCGGCACCGGCCTCCCCCAGTAGGTCTCGTCGCGGAACGCGCGGCGCTTCACGCGCGCGACCTCCTCGCACCAGGCGCGCAGCCGCGGGCAGAGCTCGCAGGCGATGACCGCGGCTTCGACCGCGGCGAGCTTCGAGAACTTCTTCTTCACCGCGATCCGAGCCATGCGAAGCGACGGACGCTGTGACCGAGATCGTCCTCGATGCGCACGAAGTAGATCCCGGCGCGAGCGGTGCCCCCGGTATCCCGCTCGCCACGCCAGGTGCGACGCGACGAACCGGGCGGAACGCTAGTGCTCCACACCCGGCGGCCGGACGAATCGAGGATCACGACGGTGCCGATTCCTCTCACGTAGTCGACGCGGAACTCGACTTCAGACACAGCCGGATTGGGCAGGATCCCGAGGTCGGGGGGGATGCGTAACCCTCCCGCCTCGGACGCGCTCCCCTCCACCTCGAGCAGCACGAAGTCCCCGGGTGCCAAGTCGATCGACACCACGAGATCGTCCGGCCGTTCCTCGATGCGCGGCACCGGACCTTCGGAGCGCTCGTGCACGATCCCGGCGCCTCGCAGCACCAACCGCACCGAGGACGCTGCGATCGAGTCGCTGGCGGCCACCAACAGGAACTCGCGGCCGTTGCGCTGGAACGAACCGATCGCGGCCCGACCCTGAACCGAGTCGACGAGCCCCACGCCGGTAACGAACAACCCGCCGTAGGGCGGCATTGAACCCGTGTACCCGGTGACCTTCCACGACGACGAGGCGAGAATCTCGCCGGCCAGCTTCAAGCGGCGATTGAGCGCCTTCACGATCGGGTACCAGAACGAAGGCTGGAGGTCGCGCCCGATGATGCCGTCGCCCCAGTTCAGGACCGGGTGCGGATCGGGCGTCCAGTAGCTGAAGTAGCCGATGCCGCGCGCGCCATGGGCGAGCGCGTGCGCCGCCTGCCAGCGCAGCTCGCCCTCGCCGATCGCGCGATACGGCGCATGCTCGATGAGATAGATCACTGCCCACCACGGGATGCCCGCTTCCTGCGCCTTCTCCATCGAGCCCTGCGCGTTCTCGGTGAACTGGAGCCGGTCGCGGGTCGCCAGGAAGTCGTACTGATCGTTGCTCAGCACCTGTGGCTGCATGCTGGCCATGAAGTCCTGGGTGTAGGCGATCCACGCGTCGTGCGAAGCGAAGCGCTGGCGACCGTGGAGGTTGTTGTAGGGAATGCGCGTCGCGTCGCGCGCCTTCAGCGCGGCGTGCAGCGGCGGCAGCAGGTTCCAGGGTGGCAGCGGCTCGTCGCCGAGATACCACCCCAGCAGAGCCGGATGGTCGCCGTATTGGGCCATGATGGAATCGAGCAGTGCGGAGCCCCCGGGCGTCGCCGGATCGAGACCGAGGAACCGCTCGTCGGCGATCAGGCACGCGAGCCCATGCGCGGCGGCGAGATCGAGCCGCGCGAGATTGGTGGCTGCTATCCCCGAGTCGTTGTACGCCGGGAGCATCACGTTGAACCCAGCTTCGGCCAGCTCCGCGATGCGCGAGGAGTCCGCCACCGCGTTGGGCGGGCTGAGCCATCCGAACAGGGTGAAAGCCGGCATCCGTGAAGGCGGGTTCGCCGCGGTGGAGGCGCTACCCGCTTCGACGGGGGCCACCAGGGACAAACCCGCGACCAGGGCGAGCCATGGGATGCGGCCGATCAGACGGTCTGGCTCGATCACCCGGCGAGCCTAGCGCAAAGTGCCTCGCCCAGGGGCGGCCGGCCTCGTCAAACGGCGGTCCGGGCAGTGTCTTGCTTCACCTCCGGCCTGCACCTAATGTCCTCCGCCGTGTTCGACCGATGGCGCGGCCTACTCCTAGGCGGTCCGAAGAACCTTCTCGATCCGCGCATCCACCACCAGCTCGCGCTGATCGCGTTCTTCGCGTGGGTCGGCCTGGGCTCGGACGGACTCTCCTCCTCCTCCTACGGTCCCGAGGAGGCGTTCCTCCAGCTCGGACAGCATCGCCATCTCGCCCTCTACCTGATGGTGGTGATGGTGGCGACGGTCTTCCTGATCTCGGCCTCCTACAGCCAGATCATCGAGCTGTTCCCGAGCGGCGGCGGCGGCTACCTGGTCGCGACCCGGCTGCTCGGTCCGACTCCCGGCGTGATCTCGGGCGCGGCGCTCGTCGTCGACTACACGCTCACGATCGCGATCTCGATTGCCTCCGGCTGCGACGCCATCTTCTCCTTCCTCCCTCTCGCGCTGCAGACCATCAAGTTGCCGATCGAGCTGCTCCTCGTCGTTGGACTGACCGCGCTCAACCTGCGGGGGGTCAAGGAATCGATCCTGGTGCTCACGCCGATCTTCCTGGCGTTCATGCTCACGCACCTCGGCCTCATCGTGTTCGGGATCGTCTCCCACGGCGCGGCGTTCCCCAATCTCATCGCCGACACGGTTCAGGACACGAACGGGGCGATCAACGAGCTCGGACTGCTCGGCGTGATGCTCGTGTTCCTGCGCGCCTACTCGCTCGGCGGCGGCACGTTCACCGGGATCGAGGCGGTGAGCAACAGCACGGAGATCCTGCGCGACCCCAAGGTCGAGACCGGGAAGAAGACCATGTTCTACATGGCGTGCTCGCTGGCGTTCACGGCCGGCGGCATCCTGCTCTGTTACCTGCTCAACGACGTCCAGGTCCAGCCGGGGCGAACCTTGAACGCGTCGCTCTGGAATCAGCTCGCGGGCCACTGGCACGTGGCCGGGATCGAGATCGGACCGGTGCTGGTGGTGATCACGCTGCTCTCCGAGGGCGCGCTGCTGTTCGTCGCCGCGCAGACCGGCTTCCTGGCCGGACCGCGGACACTCGCTTCGATGGCGGTGGACAACTGGGTGCCCAAGCGCTTCAACCACCTGTCGGAGCGGCTCGTCACCCAGAACGGCGTGATCCTGATGAGCGTGGCCGCCGCCCTCACGCTGCTCTACACGCAGGGCGCGGTCCGCATCCTCATCGTCATGTACTCGATCAACGTCTTTCTCACGTTCACCCTCACCCAGCTCGGCATGGTGCGGCACTGGTGGAACGAGCGGGCCCACGGCCGGTCCTGGAAGCACAAGTTCTTCCTGGCGCTGTTGGGCACCGCCGTCACCGGGCTGATCCTGGTGGTCACCACGGTGGTGAAGCTCGGCGAGGGCGGCTGGGTGACCCTGACCGTCACCGGGGCCTTCATCGTGTTCTGCTTCCTGGTGCGGGGTCACTACCGGAGAGTGCGCGGCATGATGTCGTCGCTCGACGAGGTGCTGACCAACCTCCCGATGCAGGATCCCAAGGTCCAGCCTGAGCTCTCGCCCGAAGGCCCGACCGCGATCGTGATGGTCGAGTCGTACGCCGGACTCGGCATCCACACCCTGCTGTCGGTCGAGAAGATGTTCCCGCGACACTTCCGGAACTTCGTGTTCGTCTCGGTCGGCCTCGTGGACTCCGGGCAGTTCAAGGGCGTGGCGGAGCTCGAAGCACTCGAAGCCAAAGTGCAGGGCGATCTCGAGAAGTACCTTCTCTTCTGCCAGAGCATTGGGAAGTATGCCGAGTATCGGTACACCGTCGGCACCGACCTCATCGAGGAGCTGGAGAAGATCTGCGTCGACCTGGTGAAGGAGTTCCGCCGGCCCGTGGTGTTCGCGGGTCAGCTCGTGTTCCAGCGCGAGAACCTCTTCACGCGATCGCTGCACCACGAGACCGCGTTCTCGATCCAGCGGCGCCTGCAGTTCAACGGCATCCAGGTGATCATCCTGCCCATCCGCGTCTGGGAGCAGCGGAAGCGGCCGGCGTAGACACGGCGAAAGGAGCCTCATGTACACGATCGACTTGAGCGGCAAGCAGGCGCTCGTGATGGGCGTGGCGAACCACCGCAGCCTGTCGTGGGCGATCGCGCAGTCGTTGAACCGCGCCGGCGCCCGGCTCTGCCTGACCTACGCCGGCGAGCGGCTGAAGAGCACGGTCGAGGAGCTGGCGAACGGCATGCCGGGCACGCTGGTGCTCGAATGCGACGTCACCAACGACGCCCAGATCGACGCCCTGGCGAAGTCGCTGGGCGAACGCTGGGGCTCGGTCCAGATGTTCGTCCACGGGATCGCGTTCGCCCGTAAGGAGGATCTCGAGGGGAGTTTCGTCGCCACCCCGCGCGAGGGCTTCCAGATGGCGCTCGACGTCAGCGCCTACTCGTTCCTCAACGTGACCCACCGCATGCTGCCGCTGCTCGAGAAGGAAGGCGGCTCGCTGGTCACGCTCACCTACCTCGCGGCCGAGCGCGCGGTGCCCTCCTACAACGTCATGGGCAGCGCCAAGGCGGTGCTCGAGCAGAGCGTGCGGCAGATGGCCTACGAGCTGGGCCCCAAGAACATCCGAGTGAACGCGATCTCGGCCGGACCGGTCAGCACGCTCGCCGCACGCGGCATCCACGGTTTCGTCGGCATGCTCAAGTCGCACGCCGAGAAGGCGCCACTCAAGCGCAACATCACGAAGGAGGAGGTCGGGAACGCCGGGCTGTTCCTGCTCTCCGACATGTCGAGCGGCATCACCGGCGAGATCATGTACGTGGACGCGGGCTACAACATCATGGGCTGGTAGTGCCCATGACCGGGGAGGCCATGAAGCGCACCGTTCCCGCAGCACTCGCCTTCGGCATCGCGCTGACCGTCTCGTGCGCGGGGCCACCCGCACCCGCCACGGATCCGCTCGCCTCCTGGAACGATACGGCTCCGAAGCAGGCCATCATTCAGTTCGTGAAGGACGTGACCACGGAGGGCGGGCCGTCCTTCGTTCCGGCAGCCGAGCGGATCGCGGTCTTCGACAACGACGGCACGCTGTGGGGCGAGCAGCCCATGTACGTCCAGCTCGCCTTCGCGCTCGATCGGGTGCAGGCGCTCGCGCCGCAGCATCCGGAGTGGAAGCAGAAGGAGCCGTTCGCCTCGCTGCTCAGGGGCGACGTCAAAGGAGCCCTGGCCGGCGGCGAGCACGCGATCGCCGAGATCCTGATGGCCACCCACGCCGGGATGACCACCGCCGAGTTCGAGCAGATCGTGACGGACTGGATCGCGACCGCGCGCCATCCGAAGACGAACCGGCCCTACACCGGGATGGTGTACCAGCCCATGCTCGAGCTGCTCGCGTACCTGCGTTCGAACGGGTTCAAGACCTGGATCGTCTCGGGCGGCGGCATCGAGTTCATGCGTCCCTGGGCGCAGGTCTACGGCATCCCTCCCGAACAGGTCATCGGCAGCAGCATCCAGGTGAAGTTCGAGATGCGCGACGGCAAGCCGGTGCTCGTGCGGCTGCCGGAGGTGGACTTCATCGACGACAAGGCGGGCAAGCCGGTGGGCATCCACAAATTCATCGGCCGCCGCCCGATCGCGGCGTTCGGCAATTCCGACGGCGATCTCCAGATGCTGCAGTGGACGGATACCGGCGAGGGCGCGCGGCTCATGATGTTCGTCCACCACACCGACGCCGAGCGCGAGTGGGCCTACGACCGCGAGTCCTCGATCGGCCGGCTGGACCAGGGCCTGGACGAGGCCCAGGCGAAGGGCTGGACCCTCGTCGACATGAAGCAGGACTGGAAAGTCATCCACCCGACGGACACGAAGTAGTGCTCGCTATCTCAGGACCACCATTCCCCGTGTGATCCTCTCGCCGTTCGGCAACTCCAGCCGGTAGTGGTAGCTGCCGGCGGCCACGCGCCGGCCGCCGTCATCCCGTCCGTCCCACTCGACGTGGTGCGGTCCGGCGGCCAGATCGTGGTCCGCCAGTGTCCGCAGTCGCCGCCCGGAGACGTCGTAGACCATCAGCCGGGCACGCCCGCTCTTCGGCAGCGTGAAGCCGATGCGCGTGGTCGACACCACCGGGTTCGGCGCGTTCTGAAGCAGCTCGGCTCCCGCAGCCGCCACCAGCTTGTCCGGGGCATCGAGCGCAATGCCGAGATCGAGCTTGTACATGCTGCGTCCATAGCTGCCGATCGCGAGGTAGCGCGCGGTGGGGTGAATCGCAAGATCGTACACGGTGACGAGCGGCAGCTCGGAGCTCAGGTACTGCCACGAGCCGCCGCCGTTGTTCGTGAAGTAGGCGCCGAGATCGGTGCCGACGAACAGGATCAGCGGATGCAGCGGATCCACCGCCATGCCGTTGATGGGCACCGCGGGCAGGTTGCTCGAGATGTCGGTCCAGCTCGCGCCGCCGTTGGTGGTGGCGAACACGTGGCTTTCGGAATCGCGCCACTTGAGGCCACTGAAGGTCACCCAGGCGGCGAGGGGATCAGTCGGATGCGGCACCACGCGCGTCACCCAGCGTGGCGGGAGCGGCAATGCCGTCAGGTTGGTCCAGGTGAACGATGCGCCACCCCACACACCGCGCCACACCCGGCCATCATCGGTGCCGATCCAGACGACCGAGGGGTTGGAAGGCGAGATCCCGATGGTGGTGATGGTGCCGAGCACCGCGCCGGATACCCAGCCGGTCAGGTCCGGGCTCACGTACGGCCAGGTGGTTCCACCGTCCGTACTGCGCCACAGTCGATTCGTGCCGTAGTACACGACGTTCGGATTCGACGGGTCGAGCTCGACCGGCGTCGACCAGTTCTTGCGATCGCTCGAGGCGCCGGCCGGCGCGATCAGCGCCCAGTTGAGGCCGCCATCGGTGGTCCTGCCGAGGTAGCCGAACTGGGATTCGGCGTAGATGATGTTCGGGTTCGTGGGATTCACGCTCACGTAGAAGCCATCACCGCCGAAGACCGGCTCCCAGTCGCTCACCCCTCCGGTGGTGGTTCGCATCGTGCCGTTGTCCTGCGTGCCGCCGTAGAGACGCTCGGGGTTCGTGGCGTCGAGCCCGATCTCGTAGAACTGGTTCGTGGGCAGCTCCGCGACCTTGGTCCACGACACGCCGCGGTCGGTGCTGCGGTTGATCCCGCCGTCGTTGCCTTCGAGCAGGATCGCCGGGTTCGATGGATGGAAGGCGAGCGCGTGGTGGTCCACGTGGAAGCCGGCGGGCGAGACGTCGTACCCGTACTTGATGGGGAAGGTCACGCCGCCGTCGTCGCTGCGGAAGAACGTGACGTCCTGCACGTACACCTGGTTGCAGTTGTCGGGTGAGACGCGCACCTGGCTGAAGTACCACGAGAAGCCGCCGCCGCCCGCCTGGATTTCGAGATCCGCGTCGTTGTTCACCCAGGTGGTGCCGAAGTCGGTGGACTTCCACAGGCCGATGACGTTGTTGCCGTTCGTGATCACGGCGTAAGCCGTGCTGGGATTGGCAGGGCACAGGGCGAGCCCGATGCGACCGATGTTTGCCGTCGGCAGCCCGTTCGCGGCTCCGAGCTTGGTCCAGCTCGTTCCGCCGTCGAGACTGCGCCAGATGCCGGACGTGGGCCCGAACAGGTGCGTGCCCCCGTTCGGGCGCCGCACGCGCTCCCACGTCGCCGCCAGCATGCGGCTCGGGTTCGTGGGATCGATCGTCACGTCGGTGACGCCGGTGCTGTCGGTCACGAACAGCACGGTCTGCCAGGTCGAACCGCCGTTCAGGGTCCGGTAGAGGCCGCGCTCCGGGTTGGGACCGAAATAGCTGCCCTGGGCGGCGACGAACACGCGCTGCGAATTGCTCGGGTCCACCACGATGCGCCCGATGCTCGCGGTCCCGCTCAGTCCGATGAACGCCCAGTTCGCACCGCCGTCGGTGGAGCGATAGAGGCCGTTACCCGGGAAGTTGTTGTGGCCACCGTTCGGCTCGCCGGTTCCGAGCCAGATCGTGTTCGGGTTGTTGGGATCCACCGCGAGGTCGCCCGCGTTGAGGTTGGGCAGGGCGTCGCCGATCGGCGTAAAGCTCGCGCCGCCGTCGGTGGATTTGAACACGCCGCCGGTCGCGGCGGCGGCGTAGACGTTGTTCGCGTTGGTGGGATCCCATTCGAGATCGCAGAAGCGCCCACCGATGTTGTCGGGACCCGCCGGCACCACGGGCGAGAGCGCGACGCGGTTGCCGAGCCCTGACGCCTTGCGCAGCGATTGGGCGCGCCCCACCTCCTGGTGGAACGCCTGCTCGTCAAAGTTCCAGTAGGGCGCCGTCCGACGAATCCACGCCCATTCCGATGGATAGGCCGAGGGCCCTTCCTCCTCGCGCGGGTTCGTGGTCGCGTAGCTGCGGAGCGGCGGTGCTTCATCGGCCGCCTTGCCAGCCCTGTCGCGGACGGTAATGGCCCCAGCCAGGGTGAGGAGCAGAACGGCAGCCACCGCGATCAGCACGTGCCTTTGCATGGGAGGGCTCCAGGAGGAGGTCCGATCGAGCATCCGCGGGTTGAAGTGTATCAATCGCAGGGCGGGCCCGGCATCCCAAAGACCTGGGGCCGACGGGATCGCGTTTCGGACAAGTACTCCGTTGACTTGCCGGAATCCGACTTTTACCCTTTCCGCGCCAGTGGCCGGTCGTCGAGACGAACTTGGCCGGACACGTCAGAGTGTTCCCCCACGTGTGAGGCCGCTCATGCCCCGGTCAGCCTTCCTGGTCCCGCTGCTGTTCTCTTTCGTTGCGGTCCAGCCCGCCACCGCCTCGACGCCTCCGCCTCATCCCGCGGTCACCGATCGCAGCCAGACGGTCGTGCGAACGCGGACCTCCGTCGCTGCGACACAGGATCGGCGGCCCGGTTCCGGAACCTCGCAGGCACCGCATGATCCCGAGAGCGGCCAGCGCCTGATCGGCCCCGCGCCCGAGTGCACGGCGTTGGATGCACCCCCGGGTCCGGGTCTGCTCACCCGCGAGACCCGTCATTCCGGGTACCGCGTGGATGCGTGTGGGCGGGTTCTCCCCGAAGAAGGCTACACCGGTCCGTTGCCTTCGGCGTCCCCGGGCTCGTCGCTTTCGCGGACCGCGTCCGGCGGAGCCACCATCGACAGCATGACGGTCGGTTCCTACTACGAAGACGGGTTCACCCCATTCACCGGACTCAGCATGATGGGAGGGGCGCGCACCTATTACCTCGACAACGGGACGAGCTGGACCAGCGGTGCGGGCTCCTACCGCCTGACACGGGCGCAGTTCGTGTCGGCGGAGGTGGTCGGGACTCGCGTGCGCTACACCTTCAATCCGCCCCCCGACAACGTCCTGTACGAGCAGACCGATTACAACGGCGGCGATCACTCGGCCCAGGGGGTCTTGGCCCTCGAGGGCCCCCTCGTGCTCGAGGCGGTTCTCGGAACCAGCGTGGCGCGTATTTCGGGTCTGGTTCGGATCGCGTCCAACGACGCGACCTGGTACGGAGAGCCGCGGTTCAACTTCTACACCGCGCTGCCCGGCTCCGTCGTCCCGTTCATCCTGACCTACACCCTCAACTCCGGGACGTGGAACGCCACCACCTTCAACGCCCCCTTCTCCTACTTGATCTCCGGCTCCGTGGACTTCGTGCACGCGGTCTCGGGTCCGGAGGTGATTTCGCTGGAGATCTCCGGCCCCTCGCAGGTTCCCGAGCGTTCCACCGCCCAGTACTCGGCCCGTGCGTTCTATGAAGGTGGGGTCGAGCGGGAGGTGACGAACGATTGCGAGTGGACCGTCACGCCCGCGTCGCTCGCCACCGTGAATGCCGGGCAGTTGATCACCCTCGACATCCCCGGGGCGCGCGCGGATCTCGAACTTTTCGCCGGCTATTCCTTCGGCGGCGTCACACGCGAAGCCCGGCTCAACGTGGTCTGCAGGGCGGACCTGTTCACGGGCAGCCCCACCGACTGGCCCACCTACCAGGCGAACGCGAGACACGACGGCTACGTTCCGCTTTCCCTGGCACCCGAGGAGTTTCAACCCGCCTGGAGCGTCACGCTGCGAACCGACCTCGAGCTCAATCCCGTCACGGGCGCCGAGGGTCGCGTCTTCTGCTCGACCCTTTCGTACTTTGGATCCGGGGAGCAGTTCTTTGCGCTGGATGCCCGCGACGGCCACGTCATGTGGTCCAAGAGCTACGCCGCTTTTTCGGTCAATCCCCCGAGCGCCGCTTACGGCAACGCCTATATCCAGACTGGGAATCACGCCTCCGACACCTGGCTGCACGCCTACGACGGCGCCACGGGCCGGCTGGTTTTCTCGGCTCCGCATGCCGCCCAGTGGGAACGCTACTTCGCACCGACTCCGTTCGCGGGGCGCATGTACCTCAACGGCGGCTACTACGGGGGCATGTACTCGTTCGACGCCCTGTCCGGTGGCGCGGGCTGGTTCCTCGGTCTGCCGCAGTACGACCAGTGGACTCCGGCGGTGGACAGCAGCCTCGTCTACGCCTACGTGGGCGAGTACAACCCGGGGCTCTACGTGGCCCACCGTTCCGACGGCACCGCGGCCTTCATGATCCCCGATGCCAACTTCGATTGGGACGGCTGGAGCATGAATCTCGCGCCGGTGCTGGGCGCGCACAACGATGTGGTCGTGGTCCACGACGGCCGGCTCATCCGCTTCGATCTCACGACTCGACGGATCGCCTGGCAGCTGGCTCGCAGCTTCGCAGGGCAGCCGAGCGTCGCCCACGATCTCATCTTCGCCATCAACGGCGGCCGGCTGGACGTGTTCGATGAGATGACGGGACTGGATCGCTGGTCGTGGGCACCGCCGAGCGGCGCCCTGCGAGGAAGCATGATCGTCACCGATACGCACTTGTTCGCCGCCACCGGCGAGGCGGTGTACGCGGTGAACCTCGCGACCCATGAAAGCGAGTGGTCGTACCCCGTGGCGGGCCATCTGGCTCTGGCCAACGGTCAGCTCTACGTCGCCGCGTCCAACGGCGTGCTCACGGCCATCACGGTCGCGCCGGCGCCCCCGGTCGACACCACTCCTCCCACCCTGACCGTGAACCTGAACCCCACGGTCCTGTGGCCCCCCAACGGTCGGCTCGTCGCCATTCATGCCACGGTCACGGCCGAGGACTCCGACGATCCGAGCCCGGCCATCCAGCTGGTTCGAATCGTGAGCTCGGAGCCCGATTCCATGGACATCCAGGGCGCCGACTTCGGCACCGCCGACTTCGATTTCCTCCTGCAGGCGGAGCGCAACGGCACCGGCACCGGCCGCTCCTACACGATCTGCTACCGCGCCGAGGACGAGGCGGGAAACTCGAGCGAGGCTTGCGCGAGCGTCATCGTGCCGCACGATCAGGCCCGGGCCGGTCGTGCCGCCCTGGTCCGGAGCATGGAACCACCCTCGCTGACGCTGTTCGGCTCCACCACCCATGACCCTCGAACGATCTCCACCACATCCATCACCGTGGAGAGCGGCGAAGCCACGGTGCTGTCCGCGATGGCGTCGCCGGTCCGCTCGGACATGGATGGGGACGGATTCGAAGACGCCACGTTCGCCCTGGCTCGCGCTTCTGCCGATCCCGTTGAGGGCACCGTTCTGTGGGCACGGTGGCGCTCGTCGGGAAAAGACTACCTGGCCTCGCTCCCGAGCAACGTCCTCGATGCCGGTGACGCGCGGGCACCGATTTCGTTCTCAGCCAGCATTGCGCCCAATCCGGCTTCCGGCGGGGCGGCCCTGTACTACACGGTTCCTTCGGCGGGTCCGGTGCGGGTGGAGATCTTCGATGTGGCCGGACGTCTGGTCGCCACCCTTGCCGACGAGATGACCACGGCCGGCCGTCACGTGGCCCGGTTCGGTGGAGTCGAGGGGAACGGCGGGCAGTTGTACCTGTACCGCGTCCAGTGGCAGGACCGCAGCGTCTCGGGGAAATTCCTGCTCCTGCGCTGAACTTTCCGCCGGGAACACACGCAGCATGAAGTTCACGCCCCCGGCGGGGCCGCATGCTACGCGGAAGCGCTGCAGTGCGGTAGGTTCCCGCCGTGGCTTCGATCTATGACCTGAAGCCGAAGTTCCAGCGCCTCCTGGGTCCCATGGTCGCTGCGCTGGTGGCCGCCGGGGTGACCGCCAATCACCTCACGCTCGCCGCCATCGTGGGATCGCTCGCGGTCGGGGTCGCGGTCTTCTTCGCCCGGGGCTCCCCGCGCCTTCTCCTGCTGCTCCCCGCGTGGCTCTTCGCGCGCATGGCGCTGAACGCGATGGACGGCATGGCCGCGCGCGAGCACGGGATGAAGACCCGGCTCGGCGGCGCGCTCAACGAGGTCGGCGACGTGATCTCCGACCTCGCGCTCTACCTGCCGCTGGCGGCTCTCGACGCCAGGGTTCATTGGCCGGCGGCTCTATTCGCACTGGGCGCGGTGCTCTCGGAATTCTGCGGCGTGCTCGGGCCGTCGCTGGGCGTGAGCCGCCACTACGAGGGTCCGATGGGCAAGAGCGATCGCGCCTTCCTCATTGGACTGCTGGGGCTCGTCGGCGGCATCTGGCCTTCGACACTCCGCTGGTGGCCCGGGTTCCTGTGGGCGGCCGCCGCACTCACGCTCGTCACCTGCTGGAACCGTGTGTCCTCCGCCCTGCGGGAAACACCGACAGCATGAACGCCTGGCACGAGATGTCACCGGTCATGCGCATGATGGCGCTGACGATCGCCTTGCTCGTCGTCTCGAGCATCGCCGTCGCGCTGCTCCGCCGCTCGCGCCCGGGCTCCAACTATTCCGAGCTGACGGCGCGCGTGAACTCGTGGTGGACGATGGCGGCGGTCTTCTTCGCCGCGCTGCTCGTCGACGCGAGGATCTCACTGGTCTTCTTCGCCCTGCTGAGCTTCTGGGCATTGAAGGAATTCGTCACCCTGCTCGAGACCCGCCGCGCCGATCATCGCGCGCTGTTCTGGGCGTTCGCGGCGATCCCGGTCCAGTACTTCCTGATCGGCGTCGGCTGGTACGGGATGTTCGTTCTCTTCATCCCGGTCTACATGTTCCTGTTCCTGCCGCTGCGGTTGATCCTCGCCGGCGACCCGCGCGGGTTCGTGCGGTCGGTCTCCCAGCTCCAGTGGGGTTTGATGGCGTTCGTGTTCGGCCTCAGCCACCTCGGCGCCCTGCTGTGGTTCCGCGAGCCGCTGCCGGGGGACCGCGTCGACGGCCGCACGCTGGTGCTGTTCCTGGTGTTCGTCACCGAGATGAGCGACGTGCTGCAGTACGTGTGGGGAAAACTGCTCGGGCGCCACAAGATCCTGCCGACCATCAGCCCCAACAAGACCTGGGAAGGATTCATTGGCGGCGTGCTCAGCACCGCGGTGCTGAGCCTCGCGGTGCGTTTCCTCACCCCGTTCCCGGTGTGGGAGACGTTCGTCGTCTCGCTGCTCATTACTGTGACCGGCTTCTTCGGCGGCGCCGTGATGTCGGCGGTCAAGCGCGACATCGGCGTCAAGGACTTCGGCGCGTTGATCCCGGGCCACGGCGGAATCCTCGACCGCGTCGACGCGCTGTGCTACTCGGCGCCGTTGTTCTTCCACTATGTCCGCTACTTCTACTAGCCGCCTGCGCGACCTCGCGCAGATGGCGTTCTTCGTGCTCTTCGTGCGCCCGTTCATGGCGCTGTTCATCGGGCTCCGAGTGCGCGGCCGCGAGCACCTGGACGTGCCGGGCCCGTTCGTGCTGGTCGCGAACCATTCGAGCCATCTCGACACGCTCTCGCTGCTGAGCTTGTTCCCGCTCGGTCGCCTGCGGAGCCTGAGACCGTGCGCCGCGGCGGACTACTTCGAGCGCAACCCAGTGGTCTCCGTGCTGTCGCGAACGCTGTTCAACATCCTGCCGATCGCCCGCGTGGACATCCGGCCGGAAGACCATCCGATCCAGCGCATGCGCGAAGCGATCGAGCGCGGCGAGAGCCTGCTGCTCTTCCCCGAGGGCACGCGCGGCGAAGGCGGCGCGATCGGTCCCCTGCGCGGCGGAGTCGCCTACCTCGCCGAACAGGTGCCAGGTCTGACGGTGCTGCCGGCCTACCTCGAGAACATGGGCCGCGCGCTGCCCAAGGGAGAGTTCGTGCCGGTGCCGTTCTTCTGCGAGGTGCGTTTCGGCGCGCCGCTCCGGCTCACCGGCACCCGCGATCAGATGCTCGAAGCGCTGCGCGGGGAACTGGAGGCGCTGCGCGGGGCGTCCTGAGACGCCCCGGCTACTCCGGCAGCTCCAGGCGGCGCGCGACCTCGCGGCGCAGCCACGCCCGGGCCAGGCTGTGCTCCGGGGATACGGGGCATGGGAGCTCTCCTTTCGTCGGGCATGGATTGCCCGACATCCGGATTGGCGACGAATCCGGACCGGAGGGGACATGGATTCTTCTAGAAGCGGCTGGTGAGCCTCAGCTCCATCCGGGCGGGGACGCCCGGTCCCGTCGCGGCGGCTATTTCCGGAGCGCGAGCGGATCGAACCAGGCGGAGAATCCCTTGCGATGCTGGTGCGCGAGCCCGGAATCCTCCGACATCGGGAACCAGGATTCCTCGTAGCGCACGCCGCCGAAACGCCCGATCGGCAGACCGACGGCGAACCCCCAGGTCCGGTCGTTGATTTCGTCATCGCGATCGCTGTAGTGCCCGACGCGAAGCGCGGCGACGTTCGCGATGTCCGCTTCGAAGCCGTAACCCGACACGTCGTACCCCTCGTCTAGGCCGCCAGCGCCAATGGTGGCCCGGTCGGTCGTCACCCCGACCGTCACCAGCGGGGAGAGCCCTTTCAGGAACCACGCCCAGGTCGAGGGGTCCGGGTTGAGCAGCCTGGGGTGGTCGAAGGACGCCCGGAACGCCGCTCCGTGGCGCTCGTGTCGGGAAACGGGTGAGGGCGCCGAGTTGACGAACGTGATGATTGCATCGTCGTTGTAGCTCAGCACCGAGTAGCCGTAGGCGAGATCGATGCGGGTCGGGATGACGGTATCCTTCGAGCGAAGATCAACGGGCGTGAGACGCACGAAGACGCCCCAGTCCTGAGCCGAGGTCGAGCCCGTGCCGTCGGTCGGAGCGAGCTGGATGAACACTTCCTTGAAGTTCATGCCGAATGATGCGTCTAACCGTGACCAGGCATCCGCCGGCTCGTTACCGGCAAGCCGGAGCGCGGCCTCGATGAGGCGGACCGGGCTGACTCCGAACCCCCACGATTCAACCGACTCGTGGCTGCCAAAGGTTCCGGTCGGATTGCCCGACGGATCGGTGCCTTCACTCGAGCCGTAGTCGAGAATGACGCCGTCGGGGAATGGTGTGCCCGAAAAGACTATTCCGGCGCCCGGCACACCCACCTTCACGACGTCACTCTTAAACGTAATGTCGGCGTCGAGCTCGGGAATGAGCGGGGTCTCGCCGTGCTCGAAGCGGATGCCCTGGACGTAGGCGAGGAGCGCGGGATTGCCGTAGTGATCGATGCCCTGTCCCCAGAACAGCGCGTTCGACGCGTTGCCGAGCGCCGACGAGCGGATCGAGACGTTGAAGTCCATCGAGCGCGCCGTGCCCTGGGCGAAAGCGCCGGCGGCTCCGAGAACGAGGGCCAGCAGGACGGCGAACAGCGAGGAGGTGCGGACCATTCGGCCTCCATGTTGCAAGGCCAGGATCTTACACCCGCGCCCGCTGGGAGGAAGGCGAGCCGGAGCAGGCTCAGAACCGGCTGGTGAGCCTCATCTCGACGCCCTGGAACGGGGCGACAATGTAGCAGGTGCCGGCGGTGCAGGCCGGCCCGCCGCGCCGCTCACCCGCGAACAACCGGAGCTGATGGCGCTGCGAGAGGTCGGCGGTCACGACACCGGCGACGAACGTGTTGGGCTCGTCGGGCGACGAAGGGTCGGCGAACACGGGGTCGGTGGTGCGCTCCCACTGCGCCGCGATGCTTCCCCAGCCGGCGCGCGAGAAGCCGACCGACACCCAGCGCTCGACCACCTTGTAGGTCGGCGTTCCGAAGAAGTTCACCTTCTGCGCGTCCATGAACTCGACGTCCGCGGTCACGCCCCAGATTTCGCGCAGGGTCACCAGGCCGGTCGCGCCGGCGACCGTGCGGTCTGAGATCGAGGCCGCCGGGAACAGATCCTTGCCGTCGTCGGCGAAGACGATCGCCTGCCACGAGGTGCCAGGCCCGACCTGAAGCTCCACGTAGCGCTCCTCGAAGCGTTTCGGCGCGGCCGTGAACCCATCGGCGCGTGAGACGTTCGCGGTCAGCGTGCCGAACGGACCGAGCACCGCGGTGCCCTCGATCTGGAAGCCGTCCTCGTGGCTGGCATCGAGCACATGCGTGTTCCGGTTGAGCAGCGGGAACGAATGCTCACGCACCAGTGACGGCGGATCGTTGTAGCCGAGCGTGAAGTCGCGATAGCTCTTCCACTCGGCCGAGATCCCGAGCGGCCCCCACAGCGCGTTGGCCGCCGCGCAGAGCGCGGTGCCGGGGCCGTTGTCGCCGGTCGGGAATTCGAAGAAGCGCTCGAAGTCCGGCTGGCGCATCGCGTACTCCACGTAGATCGGGGTCTGCACTTCCTCCACTCCGGCGAGTCGCGCGGGATCCAGCTCCAGTATGCCGCTGGCGATCTCCGTGCGCGCCCCGGCCTGCTCGGTGAAGAGCGCGTAGGTTCCACCGACTCGCGAGCCGCGTAGGAACCGCACCCCACCTGAGGCGAGATTGAGCTGGCCGGTGTAACGGACGTCACCCGCGCTCGGCGCGAGCTGGCCGAGGTTGGGGCTTCCCGAGAGCAGCACCGCCTCGAACGGCCCGGCGCCGGCCTCGACCAGCGCGCCGTCCACGTCACGGCTCGGCGCGTAGCGCGAAGTCGTGCTGATGTCGTCGAGGATCACGCCCTTCAGCTCGAACGAGCGGTGCACCAGGCCGCGGCCGATCAGCGTGTAGAAGTTGCCGACCCGCACGCGCATGCGCTCGTCGTTCCATTCCGCCCAGCGCTGCGAGAACTCGTTGTAGGACGGCTGCAGGGCTTCGAGGCTGGTGCGATTGGTCTCGAAGCGCAGGCCCATGCGGAACGACGCGAACATCGCTTCGATGTTGGCCTGGTCGTAGAAGTCCACCTGGTCGGTCCCGGCGGGATTGAACGGATCCTTGCCGATCTGGGTCTCGAGCAGGTTCTGCGCGGAGACCTGGGCGGCGGCCTTCCCCGCGGCGAACAGCATGAGTATGAAGAGAGCGCCGCCGAGGCGGCGCGCGCTCGCGATCAATCCGAGTCCGCCGAATCGGGCGCCGCCGGCGCGAGCAGGGCATCGAGCCGCTCGCCGAGCGCGGCGATGGCACCCGCGCGGTAGCCCTGGAGCACGTGGACGATCACGCCCGAGGTGTCCACGATCACCGTGGTCGGCATCGCCTGGATCCCGTACTTCTCCTGGAGCGAGCCGTCCTCGTCGATCCCGACCGGGTAGGTGATGCCGAGCTTCTTCACGGTGGGACGTACCCGCGAAAAGCTGCGCGGGCTGTCCACCGAGATGCCGACGACGGTGACGCCGCGCGTCGCGTACGCCTTGTGCAGCGCCTCCAGCTCGGGCGCGGCCGCGATGCAGGGCTTGCACCAGGTGGCCCAGAAGTCCAGCACCACCGGGCCGCGGCGGCGGAGCTCCGCGAGCTTGAGCTTCTGATCCTCCAGCGTGCGCAGCTCGAAGGGCGGCGCCAGGGAGCGCACCGCCTCCCACGGCGCCTGGGCGGCAGCCGCGAGGGAGACGCCAGCGATCAGCGCGAGGACCGCGAGCCGCGCTCTCAATGAATCCGGACCAGTCGAAGGTTCCGCTGCACGGAGCCGATCATCGCATGAACGAGGTAGACACCGGCAGGCGCGAGGCGGCCGTCCTCAGTCTGCCCGTCCCACACGGCGCGCGTCGTTCCGGCGGGAGCCGGGCCCTGCCACAATGTCGCCACCCTCCGTCCGGCGACATCGTGCACGGTCACCTGCACGTTGGTTCCTTCGCCGAGAGCAACGAAGTCGACCGTCGCATGCCCCGTGAACGGATTGGGGTACGCGGCGAGTGAGACCGCACTCGTTCGCGGATCCTCGACGTCGACGGTGGGCGACACCAGCGAGTCCACGCACGCGCGGATGCGGTCGGGCTGGTAGCGGTTGCCGTGCGCGTACTCATGGTAGGTGTTGAAGCGGATGATGCCCTGCTTGTTGATGACAACGTAGTTGTCGTTGGGGCCGAGTCCGTTCGTGATGTCGGCCAGGTTGCCGCCCGCGGCGAGGGCGCCGTTCCGCAGCAGCAGGTAGCCGGCGCCGGTGCTGTTCTTGAACGCCGTCACCTGAGGATCGGAGCCGTTGTACATGTCGACTCCGAGCACGACCACCTCGTCGGGCTCGTTGGCGGCGCAGTACTGGCGGATCTCCTGCTCGAACGCGGGCCCGTCGTTCAGGCACTCGGGGCAGTTGTGCCCGAACTGGAACAGCACGACCACCTTCCCCGCGAACTCGGAGAGCGAGCGCGGGGTCCCGGTGAGGTGCTGCGGCTTGGTGAAGTTCGGAGCGGGGACGCCGTTGGGCAGGTAGGCGGCGTTGGCGGGCCGTTCCGCGAGCACGAGCGCGATCCCCAGTGCGACGGCGAGCGGAACTCCCCTCATGACTCCCTCCGCGGATCCAGGAAGCGCACCCCGCCCTTCCCGGACTTGAGCTACGGAAGGAATCCGCCCGGCGTGACCGCTCATTGAATCCGGACGAGCCGCGCGTTCCGCCGTTCTGAGCCGATGGTTGCCTGCAGCAGGTAGACGCCGGCCGGCGCGAGCCGTCCATCGCTGGTTCGCCCGTCCCATTGGACGCTCGTGACCCCGAGCAGAGCCGGCCCCTCCCACAGCGTGGCCACGCGTCGCCCCGCGAGGTCGTGCACGGTAACGAGCGCCGGAACGCCGTCGACCGCGGAGGAGAACTCCACCGTGGTCAGACCGGCCGAGGGATTGGGCCGCGCGTCGAACGAAACTCCGGTTGGCGTCGGATCGTCGACGCCCACGTAGGGAGCCGCGAGCAGGGAGTCCACGCACGCTCGGATTCGGTCGCGGTGATAACGGTTGCCGAACATGAACTCCTGAACCGCGTTGAAGCGGATGATCCCCTGCTTGCTGATGACGACGAAATTGTGGCGCTCACCGTACCCGGTGACGAGGTCGTCCATGTCGTAACCGGCCGGCGATCCCCCGTTCTTCACGAAGAAGTACGAGGCGCCCGTGGCGTTCTTGAAGGAAGTGATCTGTGCGTCGCTTGCCTGCGGAGTGAGCAGGTCCACGCCGATCACCACGAAGTCATTCGGCGCGATCGCCTGATAGTACTGGTTGATCTCGATCTCGAAGGACGGACCGTCCCTCAGACAATCACTTCAGTTGTACCAAGTCTCGAACAGCACCACGACCTTGCCGTGGAACTCGCTGAGCGAGCGCGCCGCCTGGGTGAGGTGCTGCGGCTTGGTGAAGTTGGGCGCGGGAGTGCCGTTGGTGAGGTAGACAGCGGCGGCTGGCGAAGCGGCGCCGAGGAATGCGGCGGCAAGGACGGCACCTGAAAGCATGCGCGGCTTCATGGGGGTCCTCCGGAGTGAGCGCGGCCGCAAGCCCATCGTGCGCGAGCGGCCGAGGCATGGCAACGACTTTAAGGCGTTACCCCCATCCCACTGCCCCCGTGTGCAGGTGCCGGCATTGCAGCCCGCATTGCCGGCGTCCCCCGTGGAATACCTGGAAGCCGGCCGGCGTATCCGGCTCGAACACGGCGGGCGACCATCAATGAACAACGGGGAGGAAACCATGAAGACCCAGGTTCAGCAGTCTCGCGCGGCCATCACCGGCCGCATCCGGATGTCGGCGGCACTCGCCGCCCTCATTTGTCTCGGCGCCACCGGCGCACACGCCTACACGCGCTCGTCGGGGAGTCATGCCGAAGCCGGTGGCAGCATCGTCGACGTCAGCGTCCTGGTCGACGGTCAGACCGCTCCGCTCTTCTTCCGGCCGGGCAACTGGAGCCGGCATTACTTCCAGGCGTTCGAGGGTCGCAACTATTCGATCCAGGTTCGGAACACCACGAATCGCCGGGTCGGCGTGCTGATCGCGGTGGACGGTCTCAACGTGGTGACCGGCGATCGCTCGAACCTGTCGCGACGCGAGTCGATGTACGTGCTCGATCCGTGGGGCCAGGCCACCATCAGCGGCTGGCGCACCTCGCTCGAGGAAGTGCGGCGCTTTGTGTTCGTCGACGAGCAGCGTTCCTACGCCGAGCGCACCGGGCAGGCAAACGGCGACCTCGGCTGGATCCGCGTGCACGCGTTCCGCGAAGTGGAGCCGCTGGCGTACGAGGAGAACCGGATCTCGCCGCGCGAGGACGGCAAGCGCGAAGGTGCCAAGCAGCAGGCGCCCCAGAGCGCACCGCGCACCGAGGCGTCGCGCGACCTGGCCGGCAACGAGTCGCAGGGCGAGTCCAATCCCGGCACCGGCTGGGGGGACAGCCGCTGGGACCCGGTCCATCGCACTCACTTCGAGGCGATGAGTCAGCCCAGCGACCGGATCGCCTTCCGCTACGAGTACGCGTCGGGCCTCCAGGCGCTCGGAATCTTCCCGCGCGTTCGCCGGACCTTCGATCGCGACAACGGCTACTACGGTTTCGCCCAGCCTCCCCGCTGGTAGCCCTGTCCGAAGCCCTCAACGCGGCGCCGGTCCTCCCCGGCGCCGCGCCGGCTTTGGAGGCATTGCCTTAGGCCTCCCCGGTGGGGGAAGATTCGGCCGTGAGTCTTCGTCGGTGCCTGTTCTTCGCCCTCCCCCTCTTTCTCTCCGCCCTGGCCAGCAGCCACGCCTTTGCCACCGGATCCCCGGTCTTCCTCTATTCGTGGGGAACGCTCGGTCTCGGCAACGGGCAGTTCGACATGGTGGCGGGGATCACGGTCGACGAGGGCGGTTTCGTGTACGTGGCCGACTCCGACCACAACCGCATCCAGAAGTTCGGTCCGGACTCGACGTTCGTCCTGGACTGGTATTATGGCGAGCCCTATCCCACCAATCGGCTGGTCGGGCTGGCCTCGGACCACTCCGGGCACATCTACGTGGTCGACAACGAAGGAGACCGGGTTCTGAAGTTCACGACCAATGGTGAGTACGTGATGGAGTGGGGCACGGGAGGCGTGGACTCGGGCCAGTTCTACCATCCGACGCATGGCGCCCTCGACGAGGACGGCAACCTGTGGGTGGTGGATCAATTCAGTCACCGGGTCCAGAAGTTCACGCCCGACGGCGTCTACCTGCTCGAGATCGGCGGGACGGGAGTGGGCAGCGGTCCCGGACAGATGAACTTCCCGTACGGGGTGGCGGCGGACGGACATGGCTTCATCTATGTGTCGGACCAGTTGAACCAGCGTATCCAGAAGTTCCAGACCGACGGCACGTACGCGGGGTCGTGGGGCTCGGCGGGCTCCGGCCCCGGTCAGTTCCAGCAGCCGCTCGGCATCGGCATCGACGAGGACGGAATCGTGTACGTCTCCGACTACAACAACTCGCGGGTTCAGATGTTCGACTTGGGCGGCGCCTACATCGGAGAGTTCGGAACGTATGGCGCCGGGCTGGGCGAGTTCTACCGGCCACGCGCGCTCGCCGTCACGGGGGATGGAACGGTGTTCGTCGGCGACACGGAGAACCAGCGCGTCTCGAGGTGGGGATCCAAGATCACGGCCGCCAGCCGCGTGAGCTGGGGCGAAGTGCGCCGGAGGTACCGATGAACCCGCGCATGCCCGCGCTCGCGGCCGTGCTGATGGTGATGTCCTCGGTCGCGCACGCCGCTTCGGAGCCGGGGCCCGATCCGTTCGACACCTACCAGGCGCTGCTCAACCGGCATCTCTCGGTGGTCTCGGGGCCGGGCGAGCCGATGGTCACCCGCTTCGACTACCTCACGCTCTGGCGGAACCCGGAGCGTTACCAGCTGTTCCAGAACATCCGCAGCGAGCTGCTCGCGACGCAGCCTTCGAAGATGTCGGCGCGGGACCGGCGCGCGTGGGCGATCAACACCTACAACTTCCTCGTGATCGAGACGATCGCGAACCGGGTGGTGACCGACCGCGTCCCGATCACCGCGCGCAAGCTGGGGGTCAAGGGCTACCAGCTCGACAACGTGCACCAGATCCAGTTCGACGGTCAGTCGATGTTCGGCCAGCCGCTGATCGACGTGGAGGGCAAGACGTACACCCTCGACCAGTTCGAACGCGCGTTCGTTTTCGACGGCTTCGATCACCACTCGGGGAAGCAGCCGCCCCGCAGCCTCGACCCGCGGGCGCATTTCGCGGTCGTGTGCGGTGCGGTGTCGTGCCCGCCGCTCCAGCCCCGCGTCTATCGCGGGGATTCGCTCGATCGCCAGCTCGAAGCGGCGGTGCGCGGCGCGCTCGCCAGCAAGACGCAGCTCCGCGTCGAGGACGACGGCCGGGTGCGCACGACCCAGATCTTCCAGTGGTACGGCGCCGACTTCGGCGGACTGAAGAAGATCAAGGAGTTCCTGGTCAAGTACGCGCCCGCCGAATTCAAGTCGAAGATTCAGGCGCGGGACCCGGTGCCCGATCTCCCGTGGGACTGGAACCTGAATCAACCGCCCAAGCCGACGATACCTCTCGCACCGCAGACCCACGGAGACACGCGCTCCGGTTGAGCGCACCCGGCCGCCCTCGGTGAACACCCACGACCTTGCGGTGCTCGGCGGCGGCATCACCGGGCTCGGCATCGCCCGGCTGGCGGCGCGGAATGGGTTCTCGGTCGCGCTCTTCGAGCGCGCGGACCTCGCCGCGGGGGCGAGCAGCGCCTCGAGTCACATGCTGCACGGCGGCCTGCGTTACCTCGAGCACGCGCGGTTCTCCCTCGTGCACGAGTCCCTCCTGCAGCGCGCCGAGCTGGTGGCGATGGCGCCGAGCCTCGCGCGCCCGCAACGCTTCCTCGTGCCGCTCTATCGCAGCGGCCGCGTCGGTCCGTTCAAGCTCGATATCGGACTTCGCATCTACGACGCGTTCGCCGCCAAGTCCGGGTTCGCTCCGCACGCGATGGCGCGCGCGAAGGAGGCGCTCACGCTGGAGCCCGGCCTCGAGCGTTCGGGGCTCCGGGGCGCCGGACTCTTCAGCGACGCCGTGATGGACGACGCGCGGCTCGCGATCGCGGTGGCGCGTGACGCTGCCGACCATGGCGCCCACATCCACACCTACACGGAATTCGTCGGCGCGCGCCCCGGACCCGAGGGGACGGTCGATCTCGAGCTGCGGGACCACGTCGACGAGCGGAGCTTCGACGCCCGCGCGCGCGTCGTCGTCAACGCCACCGGCGCCTGGACCGATGCGGTGCGGACGAGACTCTTCCGCGCGCTGCGCCCCGGCCAGCGCGATCCGCAGCCGCTGCTGCGCCCGAGTCGCGGGATTCATCTCGTGTATCCGGCGCTCACCCGCGGGCACGGTCTGCTCCTGCTCGCAGCCGATGGACGCGCGTGCTTCGCGATCCCGTTCGCGGGCCGCACGCTGGTGGGAACGACCGAGGTCGAGACCGACTCCCCTCCCGCCCCCGGCGACTGGCGCCCGACGCTCGAAGAGGTGCGCTACGTGCGACGCACGCTGGCGCAGGCGCTTCCCGCAACCAAGGACCTGCCGCCGCTCGCCGTGTACTCCGGCCTGCGCCCCCTGCTGCGCTCGGACGACCGTGTGGGCGACGCCTCGCGCGAGCACGCGGTGATCGAGGAGCACGGCGTCATCACGATCGCCGGCGGCAAGTGGACGACGTTCCGCGTGATGGCGCGGCATGCGCTGGCGGCCGCCGCGCGCCGGCTCGGACGCACCGGACGGAAGCTCGTGGACCCGGTGGAGCCGCTGCCCGCGCCGCTCGCGGACGGCATCGAGACCGACCCGCTCGCGCGCTTCGCGGTGGCCGAGGAGATGGCGCGCCGCGTGCCCGACGTGGTGCGCCGGCGCACCACGCTGTGGCTCGCCGATGACGGCGGGCGCTCGGCCGCCACGCGCGTGGCGGCGGCGATGGCCGGCGTGCTCGGCTGGTCCCCCGAGCGCACGCACGACGAGTTCCAGCGCTACGACGCGGCGCTCGCGGAAGACGAGCGCCTGCTGGCCGCGGCGGGCCGTGAATAACGTATGAAGTTCATACTGGCCATCGATCAGGGAACGACCGGGACCACGGCACTCTTCCTGGATCGCGCGGGTCAGGTGCGCGGCCGCGGCTACGCCGAGCTGCCGCAGCATTTCCCGAAACCGGGCTGGGTCGAGCACGACGGCGACGAGATCTGGACCACCGTGACCCGCGCGGTGGCCGCGGCGCTGCGCTCCGTGCGGGCCGCGAAGATCGAGGCGATCGGCATCACCAACCAGCGCGAGACCACGCTGGTGTGGGATCGCGCGAGCGGCCGCCCGCTGGCGCGCGCGATCGTGTGGCAAGACCGTCGCACCGCCGACCGCTGCGCGGCACTGAAGCGCGCGGGCCGCGAGGCGGCGATCCGGCGACGCACCGGGCTGGTGCTGGATCCCTACTTCTCGGCAACTAAGCTCGAGTGGCTGCTCAAGCATCACGCCGGGATCCGCCGCGCGGCGCGCGCGGGACGGGCCGCGTTCGGCACCGTGGACACGTGGCTGCTGTGGAACCTCACCGGCGGCACGGTGCACGCCACCGATCCCACCAACGCGTCGCGCACGATGCTGTTCGACCTCGCGCGGCTGAAGTGGGATGCCTCGCTCCTGCGGCTGTTTGGAGTGCCGCGCTCGATGCTGCCCGAGGTGAAACCGTCCTCGGGAGTGTTCGGCGTCACGCGTGGGATGCGCGGGCTGCCGGACGGGATCCCGATTGCCGGCATCGCGGGCGATCAGCAGGCGGCGCTGTTCGGGCAGGGCTGCGTGAAGCCCGGCCAGTCGAAGAACACCTACGGCACCGGCTGCTTCCTGGTGCTGAACACCGGCTCCAAGGCCGTGCCCTCGCGCAGCGGACTGCTCACCACGGTGGCATGCGGGCCGCGCGGCGAGCCCGCGTACGCGCTCGAAGGCAGCGTGTTCATCGCCGGCGCCGCGATCCAATGGTTGCGCGACGGCCTCGGCCTGTTCGCGCACGCGGCAGAATCCGAAGCCCTCGCGCGCTCGGTGCCCGACTCGGCCGGCGTGGTGCTGGTCCCCGCGTTCGTGGGACTCGGCGCCCCCTACTGGCGGGCCGACGTGCGCGGCGCGATCTTTGGACTCACCCGTGGCGTCACGCGCGCCCATCTCACCCGCGCCACGCTCGAGTCGCTGGCGTTCCAGACGCGCGACGTGGTCGAAGCCATGGAGCGCGATTCACGCACGCGCCTGCGCGCGCTGCGCGTCGACGGCGGCGCCGTCGCGAACGATCTCCTCATGCAGTACCAGGCCGACCTGCTCGGCGTGCCGGTGATCCGCCCCCACGTGATCGAGACGACCGCCCTCGGCGCCGGCCTGCTGGCCGGCCTGGCCACCGGCTTCTGGTCCTCTCAGACCGAGCTGGAGCGCGCACGCCGCGTGGACCGCGTGTTCCGCCCACGGAAGTCACGTTCATGGCGCGAGCAGGAATACGCCCGGTGGAAGAGCGCGGTCGGGACGCTCCTGAATTCTCGGGAAGCGAAGTGAGCGCGTTGGCACTGGCGCCCATGGCTCGCCTTTGCGCGATCATGGTTGGATTCGCGCTGATTACAGGCTGCGCCCGCGAGCCGACACGGCCTACTCAGGTCCCGAAGTCCTTCACGGGGGCGGACGTTGATCCGGTTTGGTCCAACGATGGTGGCACGATCGCTTTCCGCCGCAGGGGGTTCAGTTCGGCCGGTCCTCCAGGGATCTACACCATACCGAGCGCCGGTGGTCCGATGCGTTTCATCACACCCGGCGATTTCTTCTGGCCCACCGACTTGCGTTTCTCTCCGGACGACCGTCAGTTGCTCTGCGTCGTGGGCCTGAATCTTGTGGTCATCAGTTTGGATGATTTCTCGTCGACCGTCCTTCCCACATACGTGGATCCGGATGACGGCCAACGCTATGCGACCGACCCCGACTGGTCGCCCGACGGAAGGCGAATCGTCTACTCATTCAACGGCCGCATTCGAGTGTTTGATCTCGTGACCGTGATAGACGACTGGCTTCGTCCCGATCCTGCGGTGACGACCGACACGACCTACGCCGGTACCATGCCGCGGTGGAGTCGCGATGGCACGCAGATCGCCTTTAGACAAAACCTCTACACGTACTACGTTATCGCTGCTGTGAGCGCCGACGGGCGCGGGTTGCGAGTGCTTCATGCGCCGCCGCCCAGCCTTGGCGAGAGTTATCACTACCTCGCATGGTACGCGCACGCGGCACGCGGAATGGATGGTGTCATCTGCGACCAAGACCTTCAGCCGGGGTACTCCTTCTACGTCGATCGTGGAGGGACCGCTACGTCGCGATTGCCCTATCGGCTCAAAGCACACCAGTCGTTCTCTCCCAATGGGGAGTGGCTCGTGGAAGCCGCACCAGACCTTCACGAGCCCTACGCGGCGTTGTTTGTCCAGGAGGTTGGTGATCCCTCCGGAGCCTCTCGACGACAGCTGACGTTCTGGGACGAGCCCGCCTCCGCCATGGATGTTCCCTAGTCCATGCGATTCGTCGTCGCGGCTATCGCGTCTCTGCTCGCGACCGATGCGTTGAGCAGCGAGGCGACACCTGACAACTACCGACTCTGGAGCGCTCTCAGCGGTTAGGTACGCAACTTCACCACCCTGAGTTACTCGGATGTTCGGCCGGTGACGAGGCAGGAAGTCGGCGGTGAACTGGAGTTTGGTTATCGGGTGAGGGAGTCCCTTTCGATCGTGACTTCTGGTTACTTCGGAGGGGGCTGGTTCGATTTCAGCACGCCGGCGGCCAACGGGAAGATCGAGGACTGGAGTTGGCAGGTCAGGCTTGGCCTGGACCGCGAGTTCCAGTTGAGCGATCGAACGACGGCTTGGTTCGGGATGGGTGGGCAGTACGGCGAGTCGCGGTCGTTGTTGGAGTCGCAACCTCTCAGCGCGTTAAACGAGCTGCATGACCCCGGGCCCGAGGTGTCCCTTGTGGGTGGCTACGCGAGGTCCGGGGTTTCGACCCAACTTGGTGGACCGACTCGGGGTTACATCCAGGCCGCGGCTTCGATTTATCAGGCTCACGCCCGGCAACCGGTACTGGCCAGTGACTACAACTGGCTCGGGAGCTCGCTCGAGTTCACCGTGGGAGTGCGGCTGATGCTGGGCCGTCGCAAGTCGAACTAACGGGCCAGCGCCATTCCCAGCCACTTCACGAGATCCGGCACGGCCTGAGCGCGGGCGGGGTCGTTGAAGATTTCGTGATAGGCGTCGGGGTAGGTGATCAGGGTCGCGAGGCCCTTGGGGGCGGCGGCGAACACCTCGTTGGAGCCGGCGATGTCCACGACGCTGTCGGCTTCGCCGTGCATCAGCAGGGCGGGGATCGCGAGGCGGCGGGCGTCGCGCAGCACGCGGTTGCGGGCGTCGAGGAAATCGAAGTAGGTTCGGGGGCTGATCTTGCGGTGGATCATCGGGTCCTTGGCGCGCAGCTCTTCGACCTCGGGGTCGCGTGACATGCCGCCTTCGTTGAGCCCGGTCGGAAATCCGGCGGTCGGCGCGACGACGCGCGCGATGCGGCCCACCAGCAGCTTCCACCAGGGAGGTGGCGCGCTGCGGAGGCCGATCGCCGACACCGCCACCGCCGCGATCGCGCGCGGCTGGTGGAGCGCGAAATCCATCGCGAGCACGCCGCCCAGGCTGTGGCCGAACAGCACGCGCGGCAGCCGCTCGGGAATGCCGTCCAGGCTCTGGCCGGCTAAGAGCAGGCCGGGCAGCACCTGGTCGCGCAGCGCGAGCCACGAGGGAATGTCCCCGCGCGGCCCGGGGGCGTCGCCGTGTCCCGGGAAGTCCACCGCGACCACCGTGTAGCCGGCCTTCGCGAGGTCGCTCGCCAGCGCCGAATAGCGCGCGCAGTATTCGCCGATCCCGTGCGCGATCGCGACCAGCGCGCGTGGATTCGCGGCGCGCCAGGCGCGGCCGGGCAGGCTCGCGCCGCGATCGATGCGCAGCTCGAATGGCTCCGACGGCACGGCCCCCTGGGAAGGGTTCACGCCCGCATCTTATCCGCCGGCTCCCGTAACGCAACGGCAACACGCGGTCCGGGGCCCTTTTGCCTCGAACGTCCGCTCGCATAAACTGCGTCCCAGCCCATCCGGAGCAACGAACGAACCTATGACCCGCGACGAACCGAACGCCCCCAAGCGACTCATCATTTCCGGCTCGGACCCCGAGCCCGAAACCGCGCCCCCTTCGCGACTGATCCTGCCCGGTGACGAGCCGGCCGCGGAAGCGCCGAAGTCACGCATCATCCTTCCGCCGGGTGCCGCGAGCGAGAGCGTCGAGGTTCCCGAGTACCCGCGGCTCCGTCCGCTGCTCATGGTCCCGTTCTCGGACGGCCAGCGCGAGCTGGTGCTGGTCCAGGATCCGATCGGCGTGATCCCGGGCCAGCCGGTGCTCGGCATCGAGTCGCTCGGACTGCTCCAGCTCTTCGACGGCACCACGAGCCTCAACGACATCACCGCCGCCGTGATGCGCGAGAGCAAAGACCTCCGCATCGGCAACATGGTGCGCGACTTCGTGGCGCAGCTCGACCAGCTCTACATGCTCGAGACGCCGCGCTTCGAGACCGCATACGCCGCGTTGCGCGATGCCTACCATCAGCTCGAGATCCGCCCGGCGGCCCTCCAAGGTCGCTCCTATCCCGCCGATCGCGACGAGCTCGAGAAGTTCCTGGACGGGCACTTCGAATCGGCCGTGGCGATGCGCGAGGCCGAGAACGGCTCCGCAGCAAGGGCGCGCGCGCCACGCGCCCTGCTCGCGCCTCATCTCGACCCGCGGCGCGCCGGGCCGCTCATCGCGCGCGCCATCATCGAGCTGGACCCTGAAGCCGCGGGCCCGCTGCGCGTGGTGGTCTATGGCACCGGCCACGGGCTGATAGGCGATCTGTTCGCGCTCACGCGCAAGCATTTCGAGACGGCGCTCGGCAAAGTCACCTGTGACACCGCATTCGTGGATCACATTGCCGGGAAGCTCGGCGATCTCGCCTGGCACGGCGAGCTGGCGCATCGCGACGAGCACTCGATCGAGTTCCTGGCGGTCTACCTCAAGCGTCACTTCGGCGACCGCGAGGTGACGATCGTTCCCATCCTGTGCGGCGGGTTCCATTCGCTGCTCGATGACGGCATCACCCCGCGCGACAGCGCCGCGTTCGAGAGCCTGATCGCCGCGATCCGCGGCGCCGAGCAGAAGCTCGGCGGTCCGACCGTGCACGTCGCGTCGGTCGACTTCTCGCACATCGGTCCACGCTTCGGCGACCCCGCGGTGGACGACCGGACGCAGAAGGAAGTCGAAGACCGGGACCGCGCCGCGATCGAGGCCGCCCGCCTCGGCGACGGCGACCGCTGGTTCGAGACCATCGCCGCCGGCGACGACGACACCCGCATCTGCGGCTTTGCCCCGACCTACGCGATGCTGCGCGCCGCGGAGCCGGGGGAAGGCCGGCTGCTTCGTTACGACCGCTCCGACGAGCCGGACAGCTCGTTCGTGAGCGTGGCCACCATGGCCTGGTAAATCCGGAGGAAGCAATGGTCACCACTCGTGCGTTGAAATCCCGCGAGGGCGACGTCCTCGTGATGGTCGGCACCACCAAGGGTGCGTTCGCGCTGCGCTCGAGCGCGGCGCGCTCACGCTGGGAGCGCGGCGGCCCGCACTTCCCCGGCGAATCGATCTACTCGCTGGCGCTCGATCAGCGCGGCGGGCGGCGCCGGCTGCTGGCCGGCGGCTCGAGCGACCACTGGGGTCCAGTGCTGCGCTGGAGCGACGACCTTGGCTCCTCGTGGCGGAACCCGGAGCGCGCGCCGGTGCGCTTCCCGGAAGAGACGGGCGCCGAGCTCAAGCGCATCTGGCAGATCGTTCCCGGGCGCGCCGAGGAGCCGGACCGCCTGTTTGCCGGCGTCGAGCCGGCAGCGCTGTTCGAATCCCGCGATGGTGGCGAGACGTGGGACTTGAACCACGGCCTGTGGGAGCACCCGCATCGCGCGCAGTGGCAGCCGGGCGGCGGCGGACTCTGCATGCACACGGTGATCCCGGACCGCTCGCGCGCGGGCCGCATGTTCGTCGCGATCTCGACCGGCGGCGTCTATCGCACCGACGACGACGGCCGGACCTGGCACGTGAAGAACAAAGGCGTGCGTGCGGAATACCTGCCCGACAAGTACCCCGAGTTCGGGCAGTGCGTGCACAAGATCGTGCACAACCCGGCGGCGCCCGACCGCCTGTTCCTGCAGAACCACTGGGGCCTCTATCGCAGCGAGGATGCCGGCGAGTCGTGGCAGGACATCGCGAACGGCGTGCCCTCGGACTTCGGCTTCGCGATGGCGATCCACCCGCACAGCCCGGAGACGGTGTACATCGTGCCGATCGAATCGGACATGTTCCGCTGCACGCCCGAGGGCAAGCTGCGCGTCTATCGCACGCGCGACGGCGGCAGGAAGTGGGAGGCGCTGACGCGCGGCCTGCCGCAGCAGGACGCGCTCGAGACCATCCTGCGCGACGGCATGTCGCTCGATCCCCTGAACCCGGCCGGCGTCTACTTCGGCACGCGCAGCGGCAAGGTGTTCGGCTCGCCGGATGGCGGGGCTTCGTGGAGCGAGATAGCCGCCGGCCTGCCGCCGGTGCTGTGCGTGAAGGCGTTCGTGGTCGGCGATGCTTCGCGCGTGCGCGTGGCCAAGGCGAAAGTGGCAGCGACGCGGGGCGTTCGCCGCACGGCGAAGGTGTCCGGCGCGCGGGCGAAGTCCTCGGCGCGCCGGGGCCCGGCCAAGCGCCGCGTGTCCCACGGTCCCCGGCGGGTGACAAAGAAGAAGCGCTGATGCTGGTGTTCTACATCCCCGGCTATCTGCGGCAATTCACCGGAAGCCCGCGGGTCGAGATCACGACGGCGCCGGCCACGGTCGGCGCCGCGCTCGAAGCCCTGTGGACGCTCCACCCCGGGGTGCGTGATCGCGTCGTGACCGAACGGGGCGACGTGCGCCCGCACGTGAACGTGTTCGTCGGCATCGAGAGCATCCGGCACACGGGCGGTCTCGCGACGCCGCTGCCGAGTCAGAGCGAAATCGAGATTTCGATCGTCCCGGCGGTGAGCGGCGGCTAGCGCCACTCCATGGCCGCCGAGCGGACCCGCGTCGGCTGGCCTTCGGCAGCTTCCGTCCACACAAACACGACCTGCGAGCCGGAGCGCGCCATGTGCGGCATCCCGCTCGCGCGGCGGGTGGTGGTCCGCGCGATCTCCGTGGGCGCGCCGAGCGCACCATCGGCCGAGATCGTGCGCACCATGATCCTGCCGGTGCCTTCGGATTTCTCGATCCACGAAACCAGGGATGCGCCGTCGTCGCGCGTCAGCGCATCGGCACGGCCCAGCGTCGAGGTGTCAGTGACCGCAATCGGCGGCCCGAATGTCGCGCCGCCGTCGGACGAGCGCGCGAAATACACCATGGGCCGGTCCCCGGCCTCGGTGTACCAGGCAGCAACAACGTGGTCTCCGGCCCCATTGAGCGCTGCGCCGTTGACCGGGCAGCCTTCGATCTTCCAGCCATCCGCGTGGAGCGGGACGGGCGCGGTCCAGGTGCCGTTCACGAAGCGCGTGACCGAGAAGTCGCGCACTTCGTCCGTGCCGCGGTCGCGGTAGGCCAGTACCGGCCCGCTCGCGGTCACGATCATCGACGTCGGGCAGCAATCGCAGGTGCGCTCATCGAGCACGGCTTCCTCCGCGAGCTCGCCGCTGGCACCGATCATCGCGGTGCGGAGTGTCATGTCGGCCTGGTGCTCGCCGTGGCCCTCGTGCGCCGCCTTCTCGGCGGACTTCCGGCCGTCGAGCCACACCGCGCGCAGCGAATTGCCTTCATGAGCCAGGGAAACGAACCCGTGCTCGGTCGCGGTTCCATCGCGATGCGGCGTCACCGGGGTGCTCCACGTCGCACCACCGTCGGACGACTGAATCACCCGCACGTCGTACGCGTACGGGTCCGCCGCGCTGCGCCACGGATAGGCGATCGCGAGCCGGCCACCCTCGCCGGCGAGCAACGCCGGCACGTCAGCCCAGTTCACGAAGAAGGAATCGCTCTCGGCGACGATACGCGCGGAATCCCACGTCCCGTCGGCAAAACGCGCGAGCTTCAGCGCGCGCCGGCCTTCCGGGAGCTTTTCGAACCAGATCGCCAGGAGCGCACCGTCCGGGGCGGCCGCGAGCCGCGGCGCCAGGCTGCTGTCGGTGGCCGGGAACTCGAGCGGCGTGATGGGGCCGAGGGCCACCGGCGCAGCGCTCTGCCGGGAGCAACCCGCGAGCACCGCGGCGAGCACGAGGACCGCAAGCGCGCGCATCGGACCTATCGGTAGAGCGAGCGGACCTGGCCCCACGAGCTGCGCTTCGTCGGGGTCCAGAAGCAGTAGGCCGGGTTGTTCCAGCCGATCTTGTTGGACTTCATGTACTGGTCCACCACGACCGGCTCCACCTGCACGGCGGGATCCTGGAAGATGTCGATGTGGTTGAGCACGATCTGGACGCCCACGTCGCAGCCCGCACACGCGCCGGGGCCGGTCGTCTTGGCGCGGTCGAAGTGCATCATGAACGCGTAGTGCTCGACGCCGGGATCGAGCGGCGGCGCCAGCTCGGGGAACAGGACGCTGACGACCATCGACGCCTCACCCATCACCGGAGAGTTCGCGGAATAGGAGAAGGCCGGGAGGAACACGGCGCCGCGGAGAACGTTCGCGCAGGTGGTGCCGAAGAGAGTGTCGGCCTGCAGCGAGAACCCGCGGCACTCGGTGAGCGATCCCACACGCCACCAGTCGGGCAGGCTGCCCGGCGCGGCATCGCTGATGATGCGGACATGGGCCTCCATGTACTGGGGAGCCGTCACGCCCGGGGGCGGAACGAAGGATCCCACGAACGCGAACTCCGGGCCGGTGTTCGCATCGCAGGCGAAGGTGAGGCAGTCCGTGCCGGCCGATCCGCAGTCGTTCCAGGAGAGATTGATTCCGGCCGCGACGGCCATGTTCGCAGCGAGCGCGCAGCAGATCATTGCCGCGCTCACGGCGTTGCGCAGGGTGCGAGCCACCGATACCCTCCCTCCGTCATGAATCGCACCGAAGCTCGCAAGCGTATCGAGGAGCTGGCGCGGGAAATCCAGGAGCACGACCAAAGGTACTACGGCGAGAACCGTCCGGCCATATCGGACGCCGAGTACGACCGCCGGTTCCGGGAGCTGTCCGATCTGGAGCAGGAACATCCGGATCTGCGGCCGCCGGACTCTCCCACGCTCCGGGTCGGCCAGGCCACCCGGACCGCGTTCCGGAAGGTCCCGCACGTCTCCCCCATGCTGTCGCTGGACTCGCTCATGGACGGCGACGACGTCCGCGAGTTCGACGCCCGGGTCCGCCGCACGCTCGAGGTCGAGACGGTCGAGTACCAGTGCGAGCCCAAGTACGACGGGCTTTCGATCGAGCTGGTGTACGAGGACGGCCTGTTCGTGCGCGGCTCGACCCGCGGGGACGGTGAGGCCGGCGAGGAAGTCGCGGAGAACCTGCGCACGATCCGCGCGATCCCGCTCCGGCTGCGCCAGGCGAAGGGCGACGGCGCTCCGCCGCGCGGCATCGTGTCGGTGCGGGGCGAGGCGATCATGCCGCTCCAGGAGTTCGAGGCGGTCAATCGTGGCCTGATCGAGAAGGACGAAGAGCCGTTCGCCAACCCGCGGAACGCGGCGGCCGGCACCGTTCGCCAGCTGGATCCCCGGCTCACCGCGTCGCGCAAGCTCACCTTCTTCGCCTACGACCTCGTGCTCGACGGGGGCGACGGCCTGTTCGGGGGCTTCGAGCCCGAGTCCCAGTCCGAGGCGCTCGCGACGCTGCGCTCGTGGGGATTCATCGTCGATCCCTCGGCTCGGCTCTGCGAGGGGATCGACTCCGTCTTCGACTTCCACGCTTCGCTCGCCGAACGCCGCGACAAGCTCGCCTACGAAATCGACGGCGCCGTGCTCAAGGTGAACCGCCGCGACTGGCAGCGCCTGCTCGGCACGCGCTCGCGCAGCCCGCGCTGGGCCGCGGCGTTCAAGTTCCCGCCGCGCGAGGAGATCACGCGGATCCGCGACATCCTCGTCTCGGTGGGACGGACCGGGAAGCTCACACCGGTCGCGATGCTCGAGCCGGTCAACGTCTCGGGCGTGACCGTGTCGCGTGCGACCCTCCACAACCAGGACGAAGTGGAGCGGAAGGACGTGCGGGTCGGCGATACGGTGCGGGTTCGCCGCGCGGGCGACGTGATCCCCGAGGTGGTCGAGGTGATCCGCGAGAAGCGCGCAAAAGGCTCCGAGCCCTTCCGCATGCCCACCAAGTGCCCGGTGTGCGGCGCGCCGGTCGAGCGCCAGGGGGCGGCGCATGTCTGCACCAACGGGCTCGCCTGCCCGGCCCAGATCGAAGGCCACATCCACCATTTCGTGATGCGGAGCGCGATGGACATCACCGGGCTCGGCGGGAAGACCGTGCAGCAGATGCTCGAGAAGAAGCTGATCCGCGACGTCGCCGACCTCTACCACCTCACGCCAATCGATCTCGCCTCGCTCGACGGCTTCGCTGAGAAGTCGATCGAGAACCTCCTGGGAGCGATCGAGAACAGCAAGCGTCCGCGGCTCGACCGCTTCCTGTTCGCGCTCGCCATCGACCACGTCGGCTCGACCGTCGCGAAGCTGCTCGCCGACCGCTACCGCTCGATCGAGCGCCTGATGGAGGCGCGCGACGAGGAGCTGCAGCAGATCCGCGGGATCGGCCCCGAGGTGGCGGAGTCGGTGAGCCGCTTCTTCGCGAGCCCGCGCAATCGGAAGGTGATCCAGCGCCTGCTCGAAGCCGGCATCCGCCCGGTCGCGCCTGCGAAGCACTCGGGCGGGCTGGCCGGCGAGGTCGTGGTGTTCACGGGCACGCTGGCGAAGCTGACCCGCCCCGAGGCACAGCGGCGCGCCGAGGAAGCGGGCGCGACGATCGCCTCCGGGATCAGCCGCAAGGTGACGCTGGTCGTGGCCGGCCCCGGCGCGGGTTCGAAACTCGACGAGGCCCAGAAGCTCGGCCTCACGGTGCTCGACGAGGACGCCTTCCTGGCGCGGATCTCATGAGAGCGCACGCCCTGAGCAACGCCGAAGTCGCCAAGGTGTTCGCGAACATCGCGACCGCCCTCGAGATCGACGGCGCGAATCCGTTCCGCATCCGCGCCTACCGTGAGGCGGCGCGGGTGGTGGAGTCCCACCCCGAGCCGATGACGTCGGTGGCCGCGCGCGAGAAAGGCCTCGAGTCCATTCCCGGAATCGGCAAGGACCTGGCGCAGAAGATCCGCGACATCCTCGGCACCGGAACGACGGCGACCTGGGACGAGCTGCGCGCGAAATACCCGGAGGAGACGATCGAGCTGACCGAGATTCCGGGGGTCGGGCCCAAGCGCGTGAAGGTGCTCTTCGAAATACTCGGAGTTCGCAATCGCGACGATCTCGAGCGCCTGGCGCGCGAGGGAAAGATCCGCAATCTGCCGCGCTTCGGCGAAGGGATCGAGCAGAACATCCTGAAGGGGCTCGCGGTCAAGGCCAGCGTCGCGGGCGCCGATCGCCTGCTGCTCCACGGAGCGTGGAAGGTGGCGCACGAGATCGCGGACCACATCGCGAAAGTCCGCGGGGTGGAGCAGGTCGAGCCGGCCGGCTCGTTCCGGCGCCGCCGCGAGACGGTCGGCGACCTCGACATCCTCGCCTCCGGCGGTAACCCGGAGACCGTGATGGATGCCTTCGTCGCCCTGCCCCAGGTGGCCGAGGTGCTGGGACGCGGGGAGACCCGTTCGTCGGTCCGCCTCGGCAACGGGCTGCAGGTGGACCTGCGGGTGGTGCCGGCGGAGTCGTTCGGCGCCGCGCTGCTCTATTTCACCGGCAGCAAGGCGCACAACATCGAGCTCCGCCGCATCGCGCTCGACCGCGGGCTCACGCTCAACGAGTACGGGCTCTTCCAGGGCGAGCGCTCGATCGCCGGACGGACCGAAGCGGACGTCTACCGGGCGCTCGGCCTCGAATGGATCGCGCCCGAGATGCGCGAGTCGCAGGGCGAGATCGCGCTGGCCGCGGCGGGACATCTGCCGCGCCTCGTAGAGCTGTCCGACCTCCGCGGCGACCTCCACATCCACACCGATCGCACCGACGGGAAGGAATCGCTGCTCACCATGGTCCGCGCACTGCGCGATCGCGGCTACGAGTACTGCGCGATCACCGATCATTCGAAGTCGCTCGCGATGACCGGCGGCTTCGACGCCGCGCGGGTGCGCCAGTCGGTGAAGGAGATCGCGGCCGTGCGCCGCGAGGTGCCGGGGATCGAGGTGCTCCATGGCCTCGAGGTGGACATCCTGGCCGACGGCACGCTCGACCTCGACGACGAGTCGCTCGCGCTCCTCGACTGGGTGATCGTCTCGCTGCACCTGAGCCTCGCGCAGGAGCCGGCCGTCGTCACCGAGCGGGTGCTGCGCGCGATCTCGCACCCGGCGGTCCACGCGATGGGGCACCCCACCGCGCGCCGCCTCGGCCAGCGTCCCGCCGTTCCCTACGACATGGAGCGCGTGCTCGACCGCGCCGCCGAGCGCGGGATCGCGATGGAGATCAACGCCCAACCGGACCGGCTCGACCTGGACGACGTCTCGGCGCGGGCCACGCGCGAGCGCGGCATCCCGCTCGTGATCGACACCGACGCCCACAGCCTCACCCAGCTCGACTTCCTGACCTACGGGGTGTTCGTCGCCCGCCGGGCCTGGTGCGAGAAAAAGGACGTCCTCAACACCGCGTCCCTGGCCCAGCTCCGGAAGTGGCTTCCGCGGCGCCCGGGGAAGCCGGCCGCGCCTGCCCCGGCCACCCGGCCAGCCCCGGTCTCGGCGGGCCCGCCCCGGACCACGCCGCCCAAGGGGCGAAAGCCGGCCGGAAGCCCGGGCAAGCCGACCGGAAGTCCCCGAAAGCCGGCGGAAAAGCCAACGAAATCGGGGTCCCGCCGGGCCGGGCGTCGATCCTAGTTGCCATGGAGCCGGCGCACTGTATAGTGCGCGCGCCCGGTTTTTGGAGTCCGGCGGCCGCCTAAACCCCTGCTTCCATTGGGCGGCCCGCCCCGGATGGCCCCCCCGAAACGACCCGGACACACTCTTTGGTGCACAGGACAAGTGCCCATGGCGAAAGGCCTTGAAGGCCCTGCCGGCCATGCGGCAAAATGTTATGCGACTCACAAGTCCCCAATCCGCTGGAGTTCTCTCCCCGGCCCACTGCCTTCCGGACTGGTCTGGATTTACTCCACGCATTGAACGTCCCTGCCATTAATCCATCAACGACCGTTGCTCGTGTAACCGCGCCGATGGAGACCCATCCGATGAAGAAGGCGGTCGCTGCGCTCTCGTTCGTATTCGTCGCCTCATTCCTTTCCGCGGCGACGGCGTTCGCTCAAAGCGACGACATGCAGCCGAAACTGCAGAACGCGAACTTCGCGACCGAGCTTCGGACGCGCGCGGCCAAGCTGGGCACCTCGTCCAACGCCGAAGACACCACCTGGGTCGGCTACACGCCGGGGCGCTTCAACGCCGCCAACAACTGGTTCTCGATCGGAACCGGCACCGACAAGAACGGGGTCTACAACCGGCCGCCGTCACAGGGCGGCCTCTGGGACTGGGAGCCGACGGGCGGCACCTACCTGCGCGGCGACTCGACCATGGGCTGGCTCCCGTACCGCTTCGACATGACGGGAACCGGCGGGCTCGTTCTGCCCGACGTGCAGCGCCCCTGGCGCGCGATCGATTACGGCAACGCCGTGAACTACACGCCGGCGGTCATCGGCGGACGCACTTCGAACATGTTCGGCGTGACCGGCGTGTGGCACGTGGATCCGGGCAACACCGCGGGTGGCTCCGGCAAGGGCGTGACGTGGACGCCGCTCGCCGGGTCGTCCTCGGCCTGGATGGGTCTCCGCCGACACGGTGATCACACCGCGGTGGACGCCGTCGCGCGCGGCGGAACCGGCAACTCGATCAACGAAGACGCGCTCATGTTCGGCAAGAACGGCAACACGGTCGGAGCGTCGCAGGCGCAGGGCTCGGACAAGGCGTTCCCCGGCTACGGCGGCCGCATGGACCAGCTGCTCTACCACGACATCAACGTGGGCAGCGCCAGCAGCCTGCACATCCGCTTCCGTTACCGCACCAATATGGCAACCGGCGTGGCCACCGCGAACACCACACGCACCGGCTGGTTCCAGCACGACCCGCTGACCGTCTCGACCGGAGTCATCGCCCCGCCTCCCGCCTTGCTCAACCCCACCAATCCCAACTTCATCCGCAGCGACCCGGCGCTGGGCGCGCCGCCGGCACCAGCCGACTCCTTCATGGTGTACATCGGCGCTCCGGCCGAGGGTTCGGTGACGCTTTCGGACGGCAACCTGTGGCCGATCGGGGATCCCCAGCGCCGCTGGTTCGGCGAAGTGCTTCGCTCGAACGAAGGCCTCTATTCCGAGGTCTTCGGCGTGCGCGGGACGAACCCGGCCGAGCTCGTGACCCGTACCGCGGACCCGGGTCGCCTCGCGGCGATCAAGGCCGCCTCGGGTGGTGCCGTGCGCCTCGTGTTCCGCGTCAAGACCAACTGGCAGTTCGACGACGAGACGGTCGGCTTCCAGGCCGGCGCCAGCTCGGGGGGCGCAGGGGCCGCGGTCATCGACGACGTCGAATACTCGGTGAACGGAGGCGCGAGCTTCGTCAGCCTTGGCGGCTTCGAATCCGCCGCCGAGATCGACAACCGGGTGGCGGCCAATCCCACGAGTCCGGCCGACCCGCTCAGCGCGTTCAACGTGTGGAAGTCGACCGGCAAGCCGCCCAAGGTGCTGAGCCACGTGCATCCGCTGTTCGGACGCGAGGGCGGCTACGACGTGCTCGACTACGACGACCTGTGCGGATTCCCCGGAAACCCGGCGCGCATCTGCAACCTCGACAACGTCCTGTGGTCGGTTGGGAATCACGATGACGTCGAGGCCTCGGGCGGCGAGTTCGGCACCGCCGAGCAGGAGCCCTTCGACGGAATCATCTCGCCGACGATCCAGCTCGGCGGAGCCATCGGGAGCGAGAACGCCATCGGCCTCGACGAGAGCGAGGCGGTTCCGACCGACGACTACTACATCGCGTACGACCTCTACACGGGGCGCTTCGACTTCTTCAACGAAGGCAGCGCGTGGTGGTTTGGCGCCATGTCGTATCCCACGATGAACAGCACGGCGCAGTATCCGCGCTGGGGCGAGATCCGACACCCGGGGTTCATCTTCTTCAACCCCGACCGGCAGTGCTTCACCGACATGCAGGCGCTGTTCGGCCAGGGCCTGCTGCGCTTCGCGACCAGCCCGACAGCCGGCGGCAGCCCGCGCAACCAGACGCTCGGCATCCCCGATTCGGTCCGCATCGTGCTCATGACCCGCCAGGAGGCGTACCGCTTCTCGATCCCGGTCAGCAAGGTTTACGGTGGGGCGTACTTCGACAATGCTTCGCTGGCCATCGTCGACGGCGCCGGCGGCGACCCGCTGACGATCGATATCTGGCACCTCATTCACGACACGTTCCCGCAGAACGAGAACTCGTCGTTCGTGGGCATCCCCACCGCGTTCGATACCACCACCGCGCTCATCAAGAGCGGCCTCAACATCGCGCCCACGACCGGCGACATCGATCGCTTCGACGTGCCCGGCGACACCACGGTGGTCGTCGCGGAAGGCACGAATGTTCGTGTCGACCTCGTGTTCCGCATCCTGCCGGGCCCCGGCAACTACATCACGCCGGCGGTCGGCAGCCAGTCCCAGCTCAAGGCCGTTCCCACCTCGCCCGCGCCCATTCCGACACCCGCTCCCGGGGTCACGAACTTCTGGTCGAACTACCTCTACTCCAATGGATCGCGCGGCACACCGGGCGGCCATCCCACGGCGTCCAGCGGCCCGCTCGCGGGACAAAAGGTGTGGAGTCCGCAGGTCTGGAATGCGGCCCGCTGTGACACGGCCGAGGCCAATCTCTTCAACATGGAGAAGCGCGGCATCCTGCAGCCGGCGAACTCCGCGCTGTTCATGTCGGCCTACCACGAGAGCGAGCTGTACGATGCGCATCGCGGGGCGCTCGGCATCGCCCGCAACATCTGCTTCGTCAGCGACTCCTCGATCGCCGGGACCGCCCACCCGGTCGGCGAGGTGCTGTGCGGGTCCGGTAACACGCCGGCGCCACCCTTCGACGACTACCCGCCCGCCTGGGTGACCACTCCCGGTAGCGGCTTCAACGGCGTCAGCACGACGAAGGAAGGAACCAAGATCATTCCGGACGGGCTGCTCACCCCCGGCTCGCATGTCGAGTATTTCTTCCGCCGCGAGGACAACGGCGTCTTCACCTTCACCTGTCCCGACACCGATGTCGTGTTCCCGCAGTCGTGCGAGAGCTCGACCGACGGTCACCGCTGGCAGGAATTCAGCGTGCTCCCCGACCGCTGGAAGTCCGAGACCTTCACCCACCCGGTGCTCGGCACGCAGGGCGAGGGTGACGCCTGCTTCCTGTATGTCGATCAGAACGACCGGCGCGGGAACGAGCGGGTCTGGATCGGGGTCGCCGACTCGATCGGGTCGACCTCCAAGATCAAGCGCGGCGCTCACAACGGCTGGGGCGCTCCGCGCGCGGTCGACATCAACAACCCGACCTACTTCGTGCGCAAGCACATCGGCCAGGCCGGCAGCACGTTCGACATGTACGGCGTCAAGGCGTCGGAGTCGCTCAACACCGGAAGTGGATCGCTCGGCAGCCGTTATTCGTACGAGAACGGCGCCAATCCCCAGATCAACGGGAAGATTTCGCGCCAGGGCCCGACCCAGAACATGCTCAACACCTATTACCGCATCCTGGTGACGTTCACCGGCGACTTGAACTCGGCCATTTACGGTCCGTTCGACAACAAGTCGCAGAACGACTACCTGGTCATGCAGAACTTCCTGCTCGACTCCGATCCCGGTCTGCTCAACCGCGGAATCTGGATGGGCGGCGACGGCCTGCTCGAGTCGATGAGCGAAAGCGAAGAGGGCGAGATCTTCTCGAGCTCCTTCCTCGGCGTGGATCTGCTCTTCGAGAACTACATCCAGGTGTCGGGCAACACCGCCTTCACGGCCGACGTCCTCCCGACCGCGGAAACCGACCCCCTCGCCATGGACATCTACGGCATCCGCAATGCCTGCACGACGACCCTCGATGTCCTCACCCGCACGCCCGGGCTCTTCCAGCAGACTTCCGACGCGCTGTACTACGAGGCGCTGGAGGGCTATCCGGTCGACGCCTTCCCGGCCGCCGTCGTGAAGCACCATTCGGCGACCCAGCCCTGGTTCGCATGGACCGAGGGCATCAACATGGGCCTGCTGCACTCCGTGGACGAAGTTTCGTCGGTCGGACGCCTGCGGTACTACTGGCACGTGTCGAACGGCCATATCCACGGTCACCTGGGCGACATCTGCTACATGGCCGCCCCGATCCTGGTGGACGACGTCGCCGGGAAGTCCGGGGTGGAAGTGCGCAACGCCCTTCAGCTCTCCAACAACCCGCTGCGCGCGGGTTCCGCACGCATCGAGATGTCCCTGGCGCAGGATGACCATGTCGAAGTACGGGTCTTCGACGTGACCGGCCGCTCGGTCCGCGAACTCTTCAAGGGAAACCTGCGGGCCGGCACCAAGTCGATCACCTGGGACGGACAGGACGACCACGGAAAGCAGCTGCCGCGCGGCGTCTACTTCGCCCAGGTGCGTTACGACAGGAGCGGCTTCAGCGACTCCCGCAAGGTCGTCGTCCTGAAGTAAGCACGCAGTCGAGGCGAGACGTCTGGTTCAGAGGAGGAACCGATGACGAAGCGCATGGGCTGCCGCGTGGCGGCCCGGCTCGTGTTCGCAGCCCTCGTGGCGTGCAGCGCCCCGGCGCCTGCAGTACGCGCTGCCGTACCCTCGAACTTCATCAATGAGCCGATCTCGGCCGGACTCGCGAATCCGGTCGCGATGGCGTTCCTCCCCGACGGCCGGCTGCTCGTAACTGAGCGCCTCTCCGGAAAGATCAAGCTCTACCGCGGCGTGAGCACGATGACCACGCTTTGCACGATCCCGAACGTCTCGACCAACGTCGAGCGCGGCCTGCTGGGGATCGCGGTCGATCCTGCCTGGCCCGACCGGCCGTTCGTCTACGTCCACTACACGGATGCCGGCACCAACACGCTGCGGATCGCGCGCTACCGGGTCGACGGTGACGTCACGAACGAGGGGGACGGCCAGCTCTCGATCGACATCGACTCGCGCCACAACATCCTCACCGGGCTGACCGACGTGCGCTCGAACCACAACGGCGGCACCGTGCGCTTCGGACCCGACGGCATGCTCTACGTGAGCCTCGGCGAGGACGACAGCGGGTGCGCGGCGCAGGACACCTCCGCCCTGCTCGGCGTGATCCTGCGGCTCGACATCTCGAGCCTGCCCGAGACTCCCGGGGGTCCGCCGCCGCGGGCGGCACTGGTGCCGTACGACAATCCGTTCGTCGCGGACCCCGACGTCGACATCCGACTGGTCTGGGCGCTGGGTTTGAGGAATCCCTTCCGCTTTCACATCGACCCCCTGACCGGCACCCTGTTCATCGCGGACGTCGGTGAGGAATCCTGGGAGGAGATCGACATCGCCGAGCAGGGCGGACTCAATTTCGGATGGCCGCGCCAGGAGGCGTTCGCGAGCCACGGCACCTGCTCGTTCGGTCCGACCAGCGGCCTCCTGAACCCGATCTGGGCCTACGACCATGACGACGGAATCGCGGTGATGAGCGCCGGCGTCTACCGCCACAACGGCGGGCCCAAGCAGTTCCCGGGCGAATACGAGGGTGATTACTTCTTCAACGACTACTACTCGGGATCCGTCTGGCGGCTCCAGAACGTGGGCGGCGTGTGGGCTCTCGCCCCACCGGTGCCGGGACAGCCCGACGCCACGCGCTGGGGCACCGGCTTCCAGGGCGTCTCCGACTGGACGGTGGGACCGGATGGCGGGTTGTGGTACGTGGACAACGACGACGGCCGGATCGGGCGCATCTCGTACACTTCGACCCTCGATGTCGATCCGGCGCCGGTGTTCGTTTCGCCGAACCAGAAGCCCGTCTACTACGACCTCCAGGGTCGCCGCGTCCAGAACACGGAGCGGAGCGGCCTCTACTTCACGAAGGAAGGCCGGAAGCGAGTGGTGCTCAAATAGGCACGCCTGTCGGGATCCGGCGCCGCGAATCCGCGCCCGGCGTTCTTCCATTCGTTGCCCTGGGGCTCGGCCTGCTCGCCTTCCACCCGGGCGCGGCGCGTGCGCTTCCTTCCTCTTCCACCGGGCTCTTCGCCCCGGTCGCCCGGCAGTACGCTGCGCGTGACTCGGCGCTGAAGGTCCCGGGAGCGGTCACCCCGGAGCGCATCCGGATGCTGGTCTGGAACGGGCGAGCCGACGAAGCCGCCCGTGCCCTCGTGAAACTGCCGGCCGGCTCCGAATCGGACGTCGCGCGGCTCCGCGTCCACCTCACGCGACAGGATTACGCCGCGGCCGCACCGCTGCTCGCGAAACTCGCGGCGCTCCCGGCGCCCGACGAGCACCAGCGTGCGATTCTTTACGACGGTCTCTCCGCGCGCGACGATGCGGCCGAAGTGGACCGCAGGACGCGCGGCGCGCTCCAGGGCACGGAGTCGGTCGCCGATCTGCTCGCGGCCGGGAAGCTCGCCTACGACCTGCTCGACTACGCGCGCGCCGAGTCGTGTTTCACCCGCGTGGCCGGCCGCGGCGCCGGCACCGGCCCGACCTCACTCGCCGCCGCCGAGCGCGGCCTCGGGCTCGTCGCCCACCGGCGGCGCGAGTTCGACCGCTCCCTCGAGCATCTGACGCGATCGGTCGAAGCGCAGGCCAGCGCCGACAACCTGATGTCGCTCTCCGAGACGCTGATCCGCCTCGGCCGCACCGACGAGGCGATCATGGCCACTGAATGGGCGATCGTCCTCAATCCCTATCACGATGGCGCCCACTACCTGCTCGGCAACGGATACGCGCGGCGCAACTACACCGAGCTGATGGCGGGCTACCCGAAGGCGTTCGCCGATTCGGTCGCGCGGCGCGAGATCGCGGCGGCCGACCGCCGCCTGGCCGACGGCGACCGCACCGGCGCCCGCGGCGCCTACGAAGCGATCGTGAAGCAGCGGCCCGGCCTCGTGGACGCGGCGATGCGACTCGCGTCGCTGGATTTCGAGGATGGGCGCTTCGCATTGGCCCGCGACCGCTGCTTCGCCGCGCTCGCGATCTGCCCCGAGTACGGGCGGGCCCATGCGATCCTCGCCAAGGCGCTCGAGTCCCAGCGCTTCGAGGTGGACGTCCACCGGCCCGACTACGAGAAGCGGTTTGCCGCGGTCGCGATGCCCGACGTTCCCGGGCTCGACCGCTTCGTCGTCAACTGGAAGTCGCTCGCCCCGCGCCACCAGAAGCGGATCGCCCTCTCGGTCCGGCCATGGGCGCAGTTCATTCCGGTGCTGGTCGAGGGCGGCTCCACCTACTACATCAAGCCGCTCTACATGCTGCTCTCCGATACGCCCGGTCTCGAGACTTTGCGCGACACCCGCATCGAGTACGACTCGCGGCTGTGGGACGACGTGCGCGGCGCCGGCGGCTACCACACGGTGACCGGCCTCGAGGACGTCGAGCGCACCATCTTCGACCGCTACGACACCGTACTCCACGAGCTCACCCACCAGGTGCACGCGGTGCTGACCGCCGACCAGGGTCGGCAGATCGAGGAGCTGTACCGCCGCGCCAAGACCCGCGACGAAGCGACCCGCAACGGGTTCCTCTCGCGCTACGCGGGGGGCAGCGTCTACGAGTATTTCGCCGAGGGCGCGAACGCGATCGGCTCGCCGAAGCGTGATGCCTATGACCCGCGCGAGGTGGTGCGCGAGCGGCTCGACGCCATGGATCCCGACCTGCGCGGCGAGGTGAAGAAGCTGCAGGCCCTGACCGACGTCAGCGCGAGCTACCCGGTCGCTTACGTCGGCGCCGGCAGCGACCGGCTCGAGCGCGGCGAGATCGAGCCCGCGATTCCGTGGTTCGAGAAGGCCCTCCAGCGCGCACCCACCGAGGAGACCGCACTCACGGCGCTGGTGCGGGCGTACGTGCTCGAGGGCGATGGCCCGAAGGCGGTCGAGACCGCCGCGCGGGCGCGGAAGGCGCATCCGACGAGCGGCGGCGTGGCCTCGGCCGCGGCTTCCGCCCAGTGGCACGCCGCGGGCGATCCGGCGGCGGCGGCGCGGCTGCTGATCGAGGCGCGCCCGAAGATCCGCGCCGAGGACCTGCTCGACGTCGATCTCGCGCTCGCGAGCTACCAGTGGACCGTCGGCGACGCCGCGGCGGCGCTCGCCGCCTGCGACTCGGCGCTGGCGCGCCAGTCGGATCACCCCGAGGGATTGTGGAGCCGCGCCTCGAGCCTCGCGCTCGCGGGGCGCTGGGACGAGGCCTACACCACTTACGAGAGCGCCGTGCGGCTCCGCACCGGCGTCGTGTCGCTGCGCTGCGATTTCGCGCGCGACTTGATTCTGGGAGGGGCGCTCGACAGGGCTCGCACTCACCTCGATGAAGCGAAACTGCTCGATCCCGAGAACCCCAACGTCGAGGCGCTGCGCGGCTGGCTCGCGCTCGCCGCCGGCAAGCCGGACTCGGCACGCATCCACGCGCGCCAGGCGCTCAAATGGGGCGAGTGGTGCGATCTCGCGCGTCTGGTGCTCGGCGCTTCCGAGGCGAAGCTCGGCGACGCGAAGGCGGCCGAGGCGGCCTGGCAGTCGGTGCGTGACCGCATCGCCCGCAGGGCGCCGCCCGAGTTCGTGTACCGGAAGTCGCTCTCCACCTGGGAGCGCGTGCACGAGCTCCCGGCGATCGAGCGCCGGCTCATGGACCTGCCCTGGCTGCCACAATCACGTTGACGGATCGTGCGCCGGGTGCGACCATCCGGCCGCGGTACGAATCAGGCTTCTAGTCACGCGCTCTCCGCCCCGCGGCCGAACCTCGGACCCTCGGCGGGCTCGTGTGCGCCGTTCCCCTGAGACGCCTCAGCTTGCCGCGCTGAGGAGCATTTGGCCGCAGTAATCTACGTACGCCCCGCGTCATGGCCGTACCCGATCTGGGTATGGCTCTCGGCTTGGCTGTCTCTGCTCCTTCTACCTCAGCCTCTCCACGCCGACCAACTTCTCCTACAGCGCCACACCGCAGGGTTCACCGTCGGTGCGGATTCCAATCAGGTCTTCGTCGGCATTGTCAACGATTCCGACCGACAGGGATTGCAGTTCGATCTCGTGTACGACCCCGCGTTCCTGCGTCCCGTGCAGGTTCTTGGTCTCGGTCGGCTGGGTGAGACTGAGTATCTTCACTACCTGGTTGGACCGCCGGGGGTTGTTCGCATACTCGCGTACGACCGCAGCGGAACGGCCTGGGCGATCCCGCCGGGCTCGGATCCCGTGGTCGCCGTGACCTTCGATGTTCTGGCGACCCCGGCCATCGGAAGCGTTCACCTGGCCGCCGTCCATGGGTTGAGTGCCGTCGACGCCGGCACCCCGGTCATCCTCCCCGCCACTACCCTCGACGTTCGGGTCGCGGCCGCGGAATGGGTTCGGAGCCTGGAGACCGTCACAGGCGAAGCACTGCCGGGACGCTTCGCCTTGTACCAGAACACCCCCAATCCGTTTGAGGGCAGCACCGTCATTCGCTTCGACATTCCAGACGCCAGTCCAACACGCATCGTGGTCTTCGACGTGGCGGGGCGACCCGTTCGTCTTCTGGCCGACCGCACTTTCGCTCCGGGCCGCTACGCAATCACCTGGGATGATGCGTCAGGTCGTGTCCCAGCCAGGCCTGGCATTTACTTCTGTGTGATGGAGTCCGGGCATTTCCGACAAGTGAGGAAGCTAATTCGAGTGAAGTAGATCCCCAGAAAGGCCGCAGAACGAACCGAAGGCCGCAAGGACACATTCCGACCGACACTCCCCCCGGGTCCGGATCGAATGCAGGTCCCGCCCCCCGTGGGGCTAGATGGCCCGCGCATCTCGCGGCCGCCATTCTGGGGCTTGGCATTTTCATGCCCTGGAGCGGGTTCGATGCGCGGGCGCGTCTGCTCGGCGCCATGATGCCGCCCGAACGCCACGCCACTTCCGGCGATCTCAACGGCGACGGTGTCGTGAACCTCCTGGACGTGCTGCGGCTTCGCGATCTCATTCTCCCGGGCAGCGGCGGGGCCACCCCGGCGGAACTCGAGGCGGGCGACTTATTTCAGGATGGCCGCCTCGATTCGCTCGACCTGACTATCCTTCATGAGTTGGTGCTGCGCCCGATCGGCACCACCAGTCCTCAACCGCTGCCGCCTGTCGCGATCATGAGCGGCCCGCCCGCCTTTGCCAACGGTACCTTCGAGGCGGGCATGACCGGCTGGCAGGTATTTCGCAACAAGCCCGTCAACACCATCACGTCAGATATCGACCCTGAGTTTCCGGGCAATCATGTCGCCCACTTCAACATTCAGGATGCCTCGGGGTCCGGTTGGTTCCTGAACCTCGTGCAATTCGGCGATCAGGGCCTCAACAACCTCCTGCCGGCCACGACCTACACCCTCAGCTTCAGGGCCCGCGCCTCCGTCAATCGTATCGTCAAGCTCGAGCTGTCGGTGAACACCCCGAGCTATCGCAACCTCGGCCTTCTAAAAACCGTGAACCTCAGCACGCAGACACTGAACTACAATGTCACATTTCGAACGGTCGACAGCCTGCCCGCCACCGGAATGCTCTTCGCCATCGTCCCCACCGCAATTCCGGGAGACATCTGGCTCGATGATGTAGCGATCGCCCCCACCCCCCTGATCACTTATGCCGGCCAGGACGTTCAGGTTGCTTCCTTCAACAGCGCTGAATCCTGGGACGGTGGCGCGATCGACTTCGTGAACGTGCACGAGGGAGACGCGGGTCTCCGACTGTCGGCCAACGCCGACGACATGCAGGCGACCATCCGCGAAGTGCCCATGAACCTCGCATTGACCCCTTGGGAACTGACCTTCTGGGTCTACACCGCGACCCCGACCACTCTCGGGCGCCTCCAAATCCTCATGCGCTCCGGCCCCGACACCGACAAGTTCTATGCATCGTGGGCCCTTTCAGGCCTCACGGCGGGTTGGAATCTCGTCGTGGTGCCGTCTTCGGCCTTCTTCAAGCCCTATTGGTACATAAACAACTTCAGCTGGCAGGAGCCGCGCACCATTGCGTTCAAGCTGGAGGCGAACGGCAACGGCGCAACATCCGTCACCCTCGACGATCTCCGCATTCAGCCTCAGTCCTTCACCGATCGACGGCTCCCGGTGGTGTCTCATGTAACCGTCGTGAGCGTCACCGCCACCAGTGCGACGATCCGGTGGGTCACGCAGGAAAACGCCACCGCCACGCTGCACTACGGCACCACCACCAACTACGGCACCACGCGGACGGCCTCCACTCCCGATACCACCCAGCAGATCGTCCTCACCGGCCTGACTGGGTCCACTGCCTATCACGGCCGCATCACCGCCACCGACGGGGCCGGTCTGCAGGGCTCCTCCGGCGACTTCACGTTCGTGACCGAACCCGCCATCGCACCCGTGCCTGCAAACCCCAACGCGGACTTCAACATCGGCCTCTACAACGTCTACGGCGAAAGCGACGTGGCCAAACTTGCCGGAGGTCCGTTTTCGAACGTACATAGCTTTCAATTCAGCACCTGCAGCCTGAGCGTTGCCACAGTGCAGTCGTACCTCGACAAGGCGCAGGCGGCCGGCGTGAAGGTAATGCTCGGCGTCAGCTGCAACCCGATCGACGGCTCGCTCAGCATGCCAATTGTGTACGGTTTCAAGTATCACCCGGCGCTGAGTGGATGGTACATGTACAGCGAACCGGAAGTCGCGGGCGTCTCGCCGACTGATCTGACCACGATCTACAATATGATTCGCACGGCGGACCCCAATACCAGCCGCCCCATCATCATCAGTTCTTCCACGTTCGGGCAGCCGGCGTTCAACTACACAAGCTTCGACCGTGTCCTGCTGGACGCGTATCCGGTGCCGTTCAACTCGTTCGGTTGGCTCACCGACAAGCTGGATGCGGCCAAAGCGGACGGCAGGTACTGGGGATACGTCCACCAGGCATTTCAGTGGGACGTCGATCGCTGGATCGGCAGCGGCGCAGGGCCGTCGCGCTATCCGAGCGCTGCCGAGATGCGGGCCATGCCGTATCTCGCGATCAACCGCGGCGCCCGGCAAGTGTGGGCATTCTCCTATAACGACCTCAACGATCTCCCGGGGTCGGAGTGGAAGTGGAACGAGCTGCTCACGATCGGGCGCGAGCTCAAGCGCCTGAAACCCATGCTCGCATCCACGACAACCCCGCTCGTCACCGCCACCGCTTCGGCGCCCGAGATCGACCTCGGGATCCGCCGTTACAGCCAGCGGGAATATGTGATTGCGGTGAACAAGAGCGCGAATACGGTGTCCAGCTCGCTCAATCTCACCCACACCACGGGGACGACAGCGACCCGCATCGGCGACAACCAGACGCTATCTCTGGTGGCGGGGAGCGTGAGCGACGTGTGGGGCCCCTATGACGTCCGCATCTACAGGGTCGTTCCGGAGGATGTGGATATTGTGAGACCCACTGTCGCATTTGTGGCCCCGACGGCGGGGGCTTACGTGACCGGGTCCACAACCGTGACCGTGGACGCGCAGGACAACGTTCAGGTGAGCAATGTCCGCATCTTTGCTGATGGCGCACCGATCGGCTACCTCACGACCCCGCCATACTCAATCATCTGGGATACGAGCGAATTCGAGGACGGCCAGCACGCGCTGTCGACGATTGCCACCGACCCTTCCGGCAATTTTACGGCCGCAGGGGTATCCATCAACGTCGACAACAATCCGCCCGAAACGGTGGCTATGACGGCACCGGCCGACGGCGCGGTTCTATCCGGATCCTCGGTGCTGGTCAGTGCCGATGCGAGCGACGCCGTGGACGTGGCCGGAGTCCAGTTCCGGTTGGACGGGGCGAATCTCGGCACGCTCGACACCGAGAGCCCCTACGAGGTGATCTGGAGCAACCCCACCGACGGTGCTCATGTTCTGACGGCGATCGCCCAGGACTATGCTGGCCACTCGACAACTGCGACCAACGTCTCGATCACGATTGACAATGCGGGTCCCGTGGTGGCCATCGCCTCGCCTGCCAATGGGGTCGTGTTGTCGGGCACATCGGTAGTGGTGAGTGCCACCGCCAGCGACGCCCAGGGCATTGCCGGCGTCCAGTTCAAGCTCGACGGTGTGGACCTTGGCCCCCTCGATACCGCGAGCCCCTATGAGGTGACGTGGAGCAACCCCACCGACGGCACTCATGTCCTATCGGCAATTGCCCAGGACGGCAGTGGCAACAGCGCGAGCGCGACCGGTGTTTCGGTTGCGGTCGACAACACTCCTCCCGCAGTGACCGTCACAGCGCCAACCAACGGTGCGTTCATCTCCGGCAACACAATCGTGTTGGGAGCCGCCGCGAGCGACGCCCAGGGCATCGCCAGCGTCCAGTTCAAGCTCGATGGCTCGAACCTCGGTGCGCTCGACACCACGAGCCCCTATGAGGTGACCTGGAGCAGCCCCACCGGTGGAGCCCATATCCTGACGGCCGTCGCCACCGACAACGCCTCTCACTCCACCACCGCGGCCAACGTCTCGGTCACCATCGACAACACCAACCCGGTGACGACCCTGACCGCGCCCGCCAATGGCAGCGTGGTGTCGGGGACGGCGGTCACGGTGAGCGCCACCGCCACTGACAACGACCTGGTGGCCGGCGTCCAGTTCACGCTCGATGGGTCGAACCTCGGCAGCGAGGACACCAGCTCTCCCTATGGACTGAGCTGGGACTGCACGGCAGCGACCGAGGGGTCGCACGTGCTGGCCGCGATCACCCGTGACCGGGCCGGCAACCAGTCGACTCACAGTGCGACGGTCACGGTCGACAACACGTTCCCCGTGGTGGCGGTGACGGCGCCGACCAACGGAGCGGTGTTGTCGGGGGCGTCAGTGGTGGTGAGTGCGACGGCGAGTGACGCCAGCGGCATCAGCGGGGTCCAGTTCAAGCTCGACGGTGCGGATCTCGGCGCGCTCGATACCACGAGCCCCTACCAGGTGACCTGGAGCAGCCCAACCGACGGCGCTCATGTGCTCACGGCAATCGCCACCGACAACTCCGGCCACTCGACCACCGCGACCAGCGTCTCGGTCACGGTCGACAACACCAACCCGGTGGTGGCAGTGACCGCCCCGACCAATGGAGCGGTGTTGTCCGGGGCTTCGGTAGTGGTGAGTGCTACCGCCAGCGACGCGAACGGCATCAGCGGGGTCCAGTTCCGGCTCGATGGTGCGGATCTCGGCGCGCTCGATACCACCAGCCCCTACCAGGTGACGTGGAGCAGCCCGACCGACGGCGCTCATGTCCTGACCGCGATTGCCACCGACAACTCCGGCCACTCGACCACCGCGACCAGCGTCTCGGTCACGGTCGACAACACCAACCCGGTGGTAGCGGTGACCGCTCCGACCAACGGAGCCCTGCTGTCCGGAGTGTCAGTGGTGGTGAGTGCCACGGCCACTGATGCCAACGGCATCAGCGGAGTCCAGTTCCGGCTCGATGGTGCCGACCTCGGTGCCCTCGACACC
>Ga0137465_1000010_pt1 | contig 216567 bp, 201 predicted proteins | sample EasRivERMGT828_2_FD_104906 | JGI IMG/M metagenome (GOLD analysis project Ga0137465, IMG submission 104906) | Soil microbial communities from meander-bound floodplain in the East River, Colorado, USA - East River MetaG ERMGT828_2 | ecosystem: Environmental > Terrestrial > Soil > Floodplain ... | reverse complement strand
CCATTCATATAGGCCGCAAAGCGGTCTTCCTGAGTGCCTGGCGCTTGTTTGGCTCTCATGCGCGGCAGTGTCGCATCGAACGCCAAACGATTCAAGACATTTTATAACACAGTAGTACTAGGAGCCCGCCGACTCCATCGAAGTAAGCTGCAGATAGTTCAGCAACTCGGCACGAGCGCATTCCATTTCGAGTTGAAAGAAGTCCAGGCGGCTGCTCAGATATCGATACGGCCATAGCGTGGTGACCGATATCAGGAAGCCCATGCCAGTCGGGACAAGCGCGTGCGAATATTGATTGAAAAGGGACGCTCTCAGGTCCTCGAGAGAGCACCCACATCCCTTGAACCCAAAAAGAATTTCCTGGACAGTTACAAGGAAGCCGAGCAGCAACGCCGTTGAAGCGATGTTTGCAAGCCAATGAAGTCTGCGTTTCATCTTTCCACGGAAAATCGCGGCAGCCACCTCTGAGGCCCGTCTGGCCTCTTCCAGAGCGTTCACGTGCGGCAAGACCAATCTTGCCTGCTTGAATGCAATTAACCCGGACACAATCACGCTCGCTCGCGGTCCGTTGTGCCGGAGTCCGATCGAGATGGCTTCATCCATATTCATGCCACGCATTGGCATACCAACGTGTCTTTCGAAAGCGCGGGATCGGCGGCGAGCGGTTCGGAAGGCCAGAAAGCGTTCAACCGTGACGGTGATCGAAGCAACCGACATCGTTACCAGCAGTATGAGAATGAATAGGCCGATGCGCCCTTCGAAGGAAAGCTCGATGAACTCGCGGATTGTTTCCTGTTCCACGCCGGGATAGACACCGTTCCGATACGCGGTGTTCCGGATTGACAAGCGCCTTTCGCGGGGAGTTTACTGACACATTCAATTCCTCCAAAGGAGGCCCACATGTCCAAGAGAATGTATGGAGTGCTTGCGGTCGTAGCTTTTGCCGTCACTTTGATTTCGCTGACTGGCGTGCAGAGTCAGGTTACGCCTCAGGCCAACGTCGCCGTCGACGCCGATGACATCGGCGGTGTTGTGACCGGTCCAAAGGGCGCAGAGGCCGGTGTTTTTGTTATCGCGGAAACACGTGACACGCAGACGAAGCTCATCAAGACCGTTGTCACCGACGATCGCGGACGCTATCTCATTCCCGACCTGCCCAAGGCCAACTATGACGTGTGGGTTCGAGGATATGGCCTGATCGATTCAGCAAAGACAAAAGCGGTCCCCGGCAAGCAACTGAACCTTACCGCGGCCGTCGCGCCCGGACCCGGTGCTGCCGCGGCTTACTACCCTGCGCAGTATTGGAGCGCTCTGATGCAGGTTCCGCCGGCCGCTGACTTCCCCGGTACCGGCGCAAACGGGAACGGTATCGCTGAAGCGATGCGAAGCCAGGGCGAATGGATTCGCAACATCGTCAACACCGACGGTTGCACCGGATGTCACCAGATGGGAAATCGCGCGACGCGCGAGATTCCTGAAGCTCTCGGCACTTTCCCGAACTCCGTTGCAGCGTGGGATCGCCGCATCAAGTCCGGCCAGGCCGGCAACGGCATGAATTCCAGGTTCACCCAGGTCGGACGCGATCGCGCGCTGAAGATGTACGCGGACTGGACGGATCGCATCTCAGCCGGCGAATTCCCGTCGGCGCCGCCTCCGCGCCCGCAAGGAAGGGAACGAAACGTCGTCGTGACGATGTGGGACTGGGCCGATCCAAAGGCCTACCTTCACGACGAGATCGCGAGCGACAAACGTAATCCCACAGTCAACGCGAATGGCGTGATCTATGGCGCTCTCGAAGCTGCCGCCGATTACGTTCCATACGTCGATCCGGTACGCAACACTGCCGGCCAGATCAAGCTGACCGTGCGCGACCCGCAGACGCCGAGCGAAGGCAATACGAAACCGATGGCTGCGTCGCCGTATTGGGCCGATGAGGCCATCTGGACCAGCCAGGCGAATGCGCACAGCTTCGCGATGGATAAGGAAGGCCGCGTATGGATCGCCGCTCGCATCCGGCAGAATCAGACTCAGGCGTTTTGCCGCGACGGAAGCCATCCGTCGTCGAAAGTCGTCCCGCTGCCGCAGAGCGGACGTCAGATCCAGCTCTACGATCCGAAGACGAAACAGGTCACGACGGTCGATACCTGCTTCGGCACGCATCACCTGAACCTCGATAACAACGACGTGCTGTGGTTCTCGGGAGCCGGTCAGGTCGAGGGCTGGTTCGATACGAAGCAGTACATGCAAACGAAGGATGAAGTGAAATCCCAGGGCTGGACGCCCTTCATTCTCGATACGAATGGCAACGGCCGGCGTGACGCGTACGTCGAGATCGATCAGCCCGTAGATCCGACGAAAGACAAGCGCATCAACGCACCGTTCTATGGCGTGGCGCCGAGTGTTGTGGATGGCGCGATCTGGGGTTCCACGCTCGGAATGCCCGGCGCGATCGTCCGATTGGCACCCGGTCCGAATCCCAACGAAACGGCGCTGACCGAAATCTACGAAGTGCCGTTCAACGATCCGAAAGCGACCGGCAAAGGATTTGCCCCACGCGGCATGGATGTCGACAGCAACGACGTCGTGTGGACGGTTCTTTCAAGCGGACAACACGCCAGCTTCGATCGCCGGAAATGCAAAGGCCCGCTCCGCGGACCGACCGCGACCGGCAAGCATTGTCCCGAAGGCTGGACGTTCTACTCGCTGCCTGGACCCAACTACAAAGGCGCGGTCGACAGCGCCAGTGCGGACACGGCGTACTACAACTTCGTTGATCGATTCGACATGCTCGGCGTCGGCAAAGATGTTCCGCTCGCGACGGGCAATGGATCCGAGGCGCTGCTCGCGCTTGTCGACGGCAAGTTCATGAGCTTCCGCGTACCGTACCCGATGGGCTTCTACGCGAAAGGCATCGACGGCCGAATCGACGATCCCCGGGCTGGGTGGAAAGGCAAAGGCATCTGGACCACCTTCGCCACACGCGCTCCCTTCCACGTTGAAGGAGGGAAGGGCACAACGAGCAAAGTCATCAAATTCCAGGTTCGTCCAGACCCGCTCTCTAAGTAGAATTCGGGGTCAATTCCGGGACGGTTGCGTCGTTTCCCTAATTCGTACTGCTTTTTGAATTAGGGAAACGACGCAACCGTCCCGGAATTGACCCGAATTTTCATGAAACAAGTAATAGTCGTAGGAGCAGGACTCTCCGGACTTTCCGCTGCTCGCTCTCTTATCGATGCAGGCTGGAAAGTCATAGTTCTCGAAGCCAGAAACCGGCTCGGCGGACGCGTCCACACCGAGGACGGCATCGATCTTGGCGCCCACTGGATCCACGGAACTGAAGGCAACCCCGTCACGAACCTCGCGCGACAACTCGGCGTGCCGACACTTTTCGTCGGAGGCGACAGCAGCTACACCGGCGGCTGGGAGCAACTTCAGTTGCGCAGGCAGGGCCGGGCACTTTCTCCCGAAGCGAAACAGGACAGCATCATCCTCATTGACGAAGTCCGCGATGCGATCGACACCTTGCGCCGCGACATCGAGCGTTCCGGCGGCTGCGACATTTCCCTCGAGCAAGCGGTTGAAAGGGTTCTCTCGGAGCGCGGCCTTTCACCGGAAAATCGCGCCCATGTCGCGTGGCACCTCGCGCTTCTTTCGCGCGACGACTGGGCCGCAGGCGCCGACAATCTGTCTCTCCTGTTCTGGGACGACGGCTACGAGGTCTACGGCTATGGCGACAGCGTCTTCATGAATGGCGCGGGCAGCCTGACACAGAAGCTCGCGGAAGGCATGGATATCCGTCTTGACCACGCCGTTCGACGCGTCGAGCATGACGGCCGTGGTGTGCGCGTTTACGTCGGCGACCGCCGGTTCGACGCCGACGCCGTCATCATCACATTGCCGCTGGGCGTCCTGAAAGCCGAAGCCGTCGAATTTGATCCGCCGCTTCCGGAAGCCAAGCGCGACGCGATTCAAAGGCTCGGAATGGGCTCCCTGACCAAAGTGGCGCTGTTTTTCGAGACTCCTTTCTGGCCCGTTCATCAATACGTTTTCGGCTATCTGTCTCCCGATATCGGTTACACGCCGACCTCGATCATCAACGTCTGGAAAACCCACCAGCTGCCGGTTCTCATGATGCTCATCGGCGGCGAACGCGGACGTGAAATCGAACGCTGGCCGGAGGATCGCGTTGCAGGCTGGGCACAGGGCGTCCTGCAGGATGTTTTCGGTCCTGATGCTCCGCGGCCGAAAAAGATCACTGTCACGCGCTGGGATTCGGACCCGTTTTCGCGCGGCTCGTATTCGTACGTCGCAGTGGGTGCCACGCCATCGGATATCGAAGCGTTGGCCGCGCCGGTCGGAGACCGGCTCCTGTTTGCAGGCGAAGCGACAGTCCGCACGCACTGGGCGTGCCTCCACAGCGCTTATGTCTCCGGTCTGCGTGAAGCGGCGCGGCTGACCGGCGACGCCGGCATCCTGCCCAGCCGGCACTTCACGGAAAACCGGCGATGGCGCGAGATGCTTCAGCGCGCCAATCGATTCTTCAATCTTGTCGGGAAAAAAGTCGAACAGAAGGAAGTGCAGGCGAGAGTCGATGTGCTGGCGCGCAGTTCCGTTTTTGGAGAAGTGCCGACGAACGATCTCAAAGTCCTGGCGATCATGTTTGAACGCAACAATCTGGCGGACGGCGACATTCTCTGCCGCGCCGGCGATCCGGCCGCGTGCGTTTTTGCGATCGCCTCCGGAGAGATCGATGTGTATCTGCCCGGATACGACCAGCCCGTCGCGAAGCGCACGACAGGCGATATCGTCGGCGAATACGGAATGTTCCTGAACTCCGGGCGTTCCGCAACGCTGCGCGCTATCGGGCCGACGAGCGTCCTTACGCTCGACTACAAACACTTCAAGCGATTTCTGCTCGCGTTTCCCGAGTCGATGCTGTCCCTCTTCTCCATGTGTGTTCAGCGCCTCGAGACCCAGCAAACAAAACCGCATGCATGATGCGTTTCGTGAACTCGAACGGCGCGCAATCGAGCGCGGCGCGATACGGCGCAACGAGATCCTCGCGTTGGAGCCGGCCGTCGCCGCGATGAGCGACTCGCATGGACGGGCCACGCCCGCCCTGCGACGCGCGTTTCTGTATCTGGAAAGGATCGCGCGCGCTGCTTTCACGCCCGGCGCCACTGCAGCGTTTCAGCAACTCGTTGCCGGAACCGGATCTCAGATGCGAGGACCAATCCAGCTGCCGGAGGACGACACTCCGTACTGGCAGATGGACGGGCATCCTCTCGCAGATTTCCAGTCCGCCAGACGATTGCCGAGCGCCGCGGACGTTGTGGTCATCGGCGCCGGTCTGACGGGTTCTTCCACTTCATGGCACCTGGCGCCCGCGATTCGCCGAAAAGGTTTGCGTGTCGTCGTTCTCGAATACGGCGATCCGGCAACGCAGGCGAGCGGGCGTAACGGCGGCAACTTCGAACTCATTCCGGAGAACTTTCTCGGCGAGTATCAGGGCCTGCCCGTCGAGCGGCAGAAGTGGCTGACTCGCCGGTATCCATGGCTTGCGGAAGGCACAATTCGTCAAGCGGCAAATCGCCAGACGCGTCTGATCTTCGAATTCGGATCGCGCAACTCCGCCCGCTTTCTGGAAATCGTGAAGAAGGAGAAGATCGATTGTGATCTCTCCGAAACCGGATGGCTCCGCATCGCCGACACTCCGGAGGAAGAGCGCGGCATCCGCCGTGAAGTCGAGTTGGCTTCCAGGATCGGCGTTCACTTCGATCTGGTGTCGCCGCGGCAGATTCGCCGGGAAACCGGAATACCCGCGAGGTATGCCGGCCGCAAAGCGGTTCCGAACGGAAACTACCATCCATTCAAATTCGTCTGCGGCGTTCTCGATCGTTCGCTGCGTCGCGGCGTTCAGTTGTTTTCGCGAACGCCGGTCCTTGCGCTGTCGGCAACTCGCGGCGGGCTCGTCCGGTTGGAAACGTCTCGCGGTGTGGTGACCGCGCGCCGCGTGGTTTTCGCGACAAATGCGTTTACGTCCAACCTGCTTCCCGAAATGCGCGCCATCCGCTACTACCAGAGCCAGGTTCTGAATCTCGAACATGTGCGCGACACGATCGGCGGCATGACGATCACGGAGAAGAAGGGCGACCTCTATTACAACTTTCCCAAAGCGCGGAAGTATCGTGACGGGGAAGGGCGGTCGCGCGGCATGCTCCTTGTGGGTGGCGGATTGGATCGTCCGGGTCACGATCCTTTTCTGCTGCGGCGCTCGCTGACCGTTCTTGATCTGGTTCTCGGTCAGGTCTCGGATCGATTCACCGAAACGCGAGGCCAGCCGCCGTCGCGTTTGTGGACTGGCCCGATGGCTTTTACGCCTGACCGTGTGCCGGTCATCGGGTTTCTCCGAAGATCGGACTTTCCTCCCGACTCGCTGATCATCGCCGCCGGCTTCAACGGCTACGGAGGCACGTACTGCGTCGAAGCGGGACGCCTCGCCGCAGAGATGGCGCTGACCGGCGAGACACCTCTCGAGGTTCCCGAAGACATGTTCTCCCCACACCGCTTCTTGACGCGCCGTCCGCTGTTTGCTAAGTGCTGACGGTTGCCGGGGATGGACTCCCCATCCACTGTTCCAGCAGGTCGCATGCGCGCGCCAGGCCGTCCTCTGCGCGAAGCACCGCGCCTATTGCCTTGACGCGAGCACGACACTCCGGCTGAAGCACTTTCTCGTGGAGCACTCGCGCCAGGCCGGCTGAACTGAGCCGGTGCGGATGCATTGCAGCGCCGATCTCAAGCGTCACAACCTGGCGGGCGTTATAAAACTGGTCGTTGCCGTAGGGTTCGATAACCATTGGACAGCCCGCCCGAATCGCTCGAGCAACAGAGCCTATACCTCCATGGAGAATAGCTGCACCCGCACGAGAGAATAACCAATCGTGAGGCATTTCATCGACGAATCGCACAGACTGCGTCGAAACGTCTGAAGGCAAATCCTGCTCGTCAAAGCCCGCCCAGCCGCGCTGGACCACGAGCCGCAGGCCAAGCTCCGCCGCAGCCCTTGCATGGACTTTAAGCACGGCGGGGGCGTCGGTCAAAGGCAGGCTGCCGAACGACAGGACAAGGGGCGGCTCGCCGTCTTCGACGAAGCGTGCGAGCGACACGCTGGGCTGCCAGTTTAGCCAATGCGGTTCGTCATAGAACCAGAAACCGGTTATATGAACTTCACCGTGATCGCGCGCCGGCGTTCCACTGAATGCCGCGCTGCTGATGAGCAGCTTCTTCCGCGAGTGCAGGTCGTCCTCTTGCTGCTCCACCGGCCGATCCTGAAGGTTCAGGCGCCGGCGAACGCGCTGCAAATGTTCAGAAAACGATCGGTGGAAGGCTCGTTCTGTCTCATCGGTAGCGGATTCGAACGATCGCTGAGGAAAGGCAAAAGCAGCGGGCATCAGCGCCAGAGTTACCCAGGGCAGACCCAACAGTTCATGGACGAGTGCACCCGCCTCGTCATTGACGGCGGAAATCAGCATGTCGGCATCGCGACAGGCATTCTTCAGCGCCTGGCACGCGTCGAACAGTTGATCGTCATCCTGTTCAGTCCAGCGTCTGCAGGAGGCTACTGGCGCTTTCCAGTGATCCCAACATTCCGCGTGTTGACGCGCCTGCTGCGAACCAAGCACTGAACCATAGGGCACAACTTCCAACCCGGCCCGTTCGGCACATGCCATCATCGCCAGGTTGAAAGCCATCCGCACCCGGTGGCCACGCTCTTCAAGCGCACGGCCGAGGCCAACCAATGGCAAGTGATCTCCGAACGTCCCGCAACCGGCAACAACGACGACACCCATCGATGAACCGTGCCCTAACGCGATCTACCTACGTTCAAATCTTGTTGAGGTAAAAACCATTTTTCGAAGCCATCGCCCCTGCCACCTTCTCCAACTGCTCTACGGTAAGCTCTTCCTCACTAGTCTTTTCAGGTTCTTTTGAATCCTTCTCGCCTTTATCAACCATATCCTGTCTCTCCTTCGACTATCGGCGCGATCCTAGCACGTGGTTGAGCATCTGCGGATCGTTATCACCCTACCTGCCAATGAAACCCTCCTGACAACGCGCGGCCGCCCTTCGGAACGCGGCAAAGCAAGTTTTTCAGCGCATCAAGGGAACGTTGAGATATAAAACTGGCGCGATCAATAAGGACTACCCTGATGAGCGTTCGCGCCACGACGGTTCTTTTCTACAACGAGATCTGGACCCCCTCGATCTCCGTACCTGAAGGCTGCGCGTCCTCCTGTACGGTAACGCTTGATCCGTCGCGCCTCGACGAGGCGGATGTGGTTGTGTTCCACATCCCGTCGCTGCAATCGTTACCGCTACGACCCCGGCATCGACGACAGCACTGGGTGGCGTTCTCACTCGAGAGCGACGCCAACTATCGGCTGCTCGCCGAGCCCACGTTCATGTCCCGGTTCGATCTGACGATGACGTACCGTCAGGACTCGGACGTCTGGACACCATACTTTGGTCCGGACGACCTCCGGACGCTGCTGACCTCGCCCGTGTTGAAGACGGAAACCTCCCCGGCGGTATTCTTCGCGTCAGGGGACGTGGACCGGAGCGGGAGGATCGACTACGTCAGGGCCCTGATGGAGCACATGACGGTCGATTCGTACGGCCGAACCCTGCAGAACCGCGAACTGGCCCTCGATGACGGCGTGCCCACCAAGCTCCGGACGATCGCCAGCTACAAATTCACCCTGGCGTTTGAGAACTCGATCAGCAGGGACTACGTAACTGAGAAACTGTTTCACCCGTTGCTCGTCGGGTCGGTCCCGGTCTATCTCGGGGCCCCGAACGTGGACGAGTTCTCGCCGGCCGACCACTGTTACGTCGATGTACGGGACTTCACTGGTCCAGCCGACCTCGCGGCGTTCTTACTGGCCCTCGATCGTGACGAGGAACGGTACGCCGCCTACCTGGCGTGGAAGCAAACCGGTCTCCGCGAACGCTTCGTGGCGATGGTCGAGTCCATTCGCACGCACGCGCTGTGCCGACTCTGCGCGATGGTCCGGAACCCACCCTGTAGAGCCGCGGGCGCCCACCCTCTGTCGGAGGGGTGATACAATCTGCCGCGCCATGATCCTGGCGCGCACTGCCATCGTACTACTGCTTGCTGTTTCTGCCATTGAAGCGGCCGAAATCCCGGCTTCGTTGAGTGATCAGGAATTCTGGCGAATCGTCACCGAGTTTTCGGAGCCGGGTGGTGTCTTCACTCGCGAGTTCATGTCGAATGAGGACTCCGCGCAATTCGTCATTCCCACGTTGCAGCAGACGATGCGTCGCGGAGGCGTCTACATCGGCGTCGGGCCGGAACAGAATTTCACCTACATCGCGGCGTTACGGGCGCGCATTGCGTTTGTCGCCGATATCCGCCGCGACAACATGCTCCAGCACCTGCTGTACAAGGCCTTGTTCGAACTCTCGGCCGACCGCGCGGATTTTGTTTCTCGTTTGTTTTCGCGGCCGCGTCCCGCAGCGATCGGACCGAACACGGACGTGATGGCTCTTTTCGGGGCCTATGAAACTGTTCCGGGGGATCCTGCGTTTCACGATGCGAATGTGCAGGCTGTGATGGATCACCTGACCAATCGACACGGCTTTCCACTGAGCGAAGCGGATAAGGCAGGCATCACGGGTTTCATGAATACATTTCGTAATGCGGGGCCATCCGCGCTCAAGGGTTCCGGGGATAAGAATCTCACGTATGCGCAGGCAATGACCGGAACCGATCTCACCGGCCGGCACCAGGGTTATCTGTCGTCGGAGGAAGCGTTCACCTTCGTGCGCGACCTTCAAAGCCGAAATCTGATCGTTCCGCTGGTCGGCGATTTCGCCGGCGATAAAGCGATCGTCAGCATCGGCCGCTATCTTCGCGAGCGCGATGCGATCGTTGACGTGTTCTACGCATCCAACGTCGAACGCTATCTCTGGGATCAGGGCGATCACGGCAGGAAGTTCTACTTGAATGCCGCGACGCTTCCGATGGACCAATCCAGCACCTTCATCCGCTCCGTCACGAGCGACATCAGTCGCCGTCTCGGCGTTCCGTTGCCCGACGGCACTGCAAACTGGCGGTCCTTTCTTTCTCCGATGGCCGATTCGTTGAAAGCCGTGAACGAAGGCCGCGTCCGAACCTATCGCGAGATGTTCGACGTCGTTCGATAGCTGCATTCACATCTTCCTTATCGTCATTTAACAAATCTGTAGCAGTCCGCGCGTAACCTCCCTTTCCCATGACGCTACGGACACTTGCGATTCTAACTGTTATGGCATTCTCTCTTGCGCTCTTCACTCCACACGTTGCGGGCCAGCCAGCGCTGATGTCCGTCAGGGTGAACGAAGTCGAGTCGAATGGCGGAGTGCCGGGCGATTGGGTGGAACTCTATAACCTTGGTCCAGTCGCCGTTAATCTCGCCGGCTACATCGTCAAGGACAACGACGACACGCACAGCTATACGTTGCCGCCGGGCGCGGTTATTCCGGCCAACGGGTTTTACGTCGTGGAGGAAGCTGCGTTGGGTTTTGGTCTCGGCGCCAATGACTCCGTCCGTCTCTTCAGACCGAATGGTCTGAAGCTTGACGATACATATACCTGGACGGGGCATGCCGCCACAACTTACGGCCGCTGTGGCGACGGGAAGGGACCATTCAAGACGAACACAACGGTGACCAAGGGCGCGCCGAACGACTGCAGCGTCGTCATTCTTCTCAATGAGGTCGAGTCCGAAGGCGGTGTCCCGGGTGACTGGGTGGAACTCTATAACCCGAGTCTGGTTTCTTCCGATCTGACCGGTTTTGTCCTCAAAGATAATGACGACAGCCATAGCTACGCGCTGCCCGCCGTCGTCGTGCCCCCCGGCAGTTATCTCATCCTGGAGCAAAGCCACTTTCTGTACGAACTGGATGCGGTCGACGCGCTACGCCTGTTCCGGCCCAACGCATCCATGGCCGATTCGATTGCCTGGAACGGCCACGCGAACACCACTTACGGCCGCTGCCCGAACGGGGTGGGGCCGTTTGTAACGACGCTCGGAGCGACGAAAGGCGCCACGAACAACTGCTTCACACCGGTCACCACGCTGCACATCAATGAAGTGGAGTCCAGCGGCGGAGTGCCGGGCGATTGGATTGAATTGATCAATACAGGCGCCGCGCAGATCAATCTGGCCGGCTGGCTGATCCGCGATAACGATGACACGCACAATTACTTTCTGCCCGGCGGTTCGATTATCGGCGCCGGTGGTTACCTCGTCGTGGAGGAGGCCGCGCTCGGTTTCGGTCTGGGAGCAGCGGATTCCGTACGTGTTTACGATCCGACCGGAGCGCTGTATGAGTCCGTCACCTGGACGGCCCACGCCTCGACAACGTACGGCCGCTGCCCGAACGGAACGGGCCCGGTTACGACGACGGCGAGCCCAACGAAGGGCGCGATCAATGACTGTGCGGGGATCGTCAACCCGCAACCATGGCCCGGTGGTCCGGAGGTGGTGACGATCGACGGGCTTAATGTTTTCAACGGTAATCTCAGCGGTCTGACGTACGAAGGATCGGGCGGCGCGAATCCGGGAGTTCTGTGGGCCGTCCGCAATGGACCCGGGAGCTTGTTCCGTATGCTTTGGAACGGTGTGATCTGGACACCCGATGCCGCAAATAACTGGGGCGCAGGCAAGTTGCTTCAATACCCCGGCGGGGCGGGAAGTCCGGATTCCGAAGGCGTGACCTTCGCGTTCGGAGGACCGGGCGCCGGCATCTATGTGGCCACTGAGCGCGACAACAACGCGAACTCGATCAGCAGGAACAGCATCCTGCGTTTTGATCCGAATTTCGTGGGCGCCACATTGGCCGCCACGCATGAGTGGAATGTCACCGCCGATCTGCCTGCCGTCGGCGCGAACCTGGGGCTCGAGGCCGTCGCCTGGATTCCCGACACTTTCCTTGTCTCAAAAGGATTCTTCGACGAAAGCAAGGGACATACCTACAACCCGGCGGAATATCCGAACCATGGATTCGGACTGTTCTTCGTGGCATTGGAAGCCAACGGGATGATCTATGCCTACGCGCTGGATCACGTTGGCGGCGGGTTCACGCGCGTGGCCACCATTTCCAGCACTCTGGCCGGCGTGATGGATCTTCATTTCGATGCCGCGCTCAACGATCTCTGGGCGGTCTGCGACAACACATGTCAGGGACGATCCGTCATCCTTCGCATCAATGCCGTCACGGGCAAGTTTGAATCGGTCCGGTTGTTCGAGCGTCCAGCGCAGATGCCGGACTTGAACAACGAAGGCTTCACTATGACACCTGCGGCAGAGTGCGTCAGCGATCGCCGGCCCGCGTTCTGGGCGGATGACGGCGAATCCGGAGGCCACTCGATCCGCCGTGGAACTGTGACCTGCACGCCGTTTTAGCGCGGAGAGTGATCACTGAATAGTTGCCACAAACGCCTCGCCTGCGGTGTTCCCCTTACATGGAACTTCAGGGCGACATCCGATACGCAATCCGGACGCTTGCACACAATCCCGGTTTTACAACCATTGTCGTGATCATGCTTGCGCTTGGAATCGGCGCGAACACGGCAATCTTTTCCATCGTCGATCATGTGTTGCTTCGCAGTCTGCCGTACCCGGACGCCGGCCAGCTCGTCATGGTCTACGAGTCTCATGCCGGAAGAGCGGATCGAAGTGTGGTACCGACCGCGGACTGGCTCGACTGGCAGAAGGAAAACCGGAGCTTTCAATCGCTCGCGGCGTGGGGATCGGGCGAATTCTCCTGGCAAATGAATCTCATCGGTGACGGCCATGCCGAACGATTGAGCGGCCAATACGTGTCCGAAGAGTTCTTTCCACTTGTGAGAGTGGCTCCCGCGCTCGGCCGCCTGTTCACGAAGGAGAATCACCGGCCCGGCGCTTCTCCGGTGGTGATTCTGAGTTACGGGCTCTGGCAGCGCCGATTCGGCGGCGACCCGAGTGTGATCGGGCGCAGGATTCAACTGGAGGCCATACCGCATGAAGTCGTCGGAGTCATGCCTCCGGGCTTTCATTTCGTGTGGCCGAAGACCGATTACTGGGCGCCGCTCCGCATCAACCCCGACCGTGACTATCGCGTCAACTCCGGCAATAACCTGAACGTCGTCGGCCGTCTGAAGCCTTCCGTCACAGCGCAAGCTGCACAAACGGAGATGAGCCTGATTGCAGGCCGGCTGGCGGACGCATATCCGGCGAACAAAGGAATCACCGCGAAGACCGTGCCTCTGCGCGAGGAACTCACGGGAGATTTGAAGACGTCGCTCTGGCTGTTGTTCGCCGCAGTAGGCTTGCTTCTCGTCATTGCGTGTTCCAACTTTGCCGGTCTCCTTCTGGCGCGTTCCGCGAATCGACGTTCGGAGATGACGCTTCGAGTTGCGCTCGGCGCCACGCGCGGCGCGATACTCCGTCAATATCTGGCCGAAAGTTTGACTCTTTCGCTTGCGGGCGGCATCGCCGGCGTTGTCGTGGCTCGCGGTATTTTGGCTGCCATCGTTGCGCTCGTGCCGCCGGATCTGATGGAGATCGGCAGAGTCGGAATCGACGGACGAATGCTCCTCTACACGCTGGGCGTGTCACTACTGACGGGATTCGTGTTCGGTCTCGCGCCCGCGATTACGGCATCCCGCGTCTCGTTGATCGACGCGCTTCATGCAGGCAATCGAGCGACGCCGCACACGGCGCGTCTCAGACGGCTGTTGGTCATCGGTCAGGTGGCGCTGACGGTCGTGCTCTTGTGTGGATCGATTCTTCTGGGCCGGAGCTTCCGCGAACTGATGCGCGCCGATCTCGGGGTCGAGGCCGGCGATGTGTTGACGATGAACGTCGGTCTCGATGGCGATCCATACGACGCGCGGGGCCCCGAGTATGTGGCTTTCTATCAGCAGGCATTCGAGCGGCTCCAGAGTCTTCCCGGCGTGCGCTCGGCTGCTGCCGGACATGCCATTCCCGTCACCGGCCGCGCGTCGGAAAGTGCGTTTCGAATTCAGGGGGAGCCCGAAGTCGCACCGTCCGAGCGGCCTCGCACAAATCTTCGGATGGTCACGCCCGGCTACTTCCGCACACTCGGAATTCCCATTCTGCGCGGCCGCGATTTCAATACGGACGACAGACGCGACTCACCGCGCGTCTTCATCGTGAATCAGGCATTTGTGGACGCCTGGATTCGCGGCAGAGATCCAATGACGTCGTCCATCGCGGTCGGCAACAATCCCTACGCCGCGATCATTGCGGTTGCAGGCAACATGGCCGAGGACTCGGTTCGAGGTCGCGCTGAGCCGACGGTGTTCTATACGTACAGCCAGATCGGCAGCAGCACGGACATGTACCTTTTCATGAAGGCGGAGAACGCGGCCGGCCTCGCAGCGGCGGCGATCCAGGCGATTCGCGAAATCGACCCGAACGTTCCGGTTTACGAAGTACGCATGCTGGAAGGTGTGTACGGCGAAAGCGTCGCTCGCGATCGCCTCAACGCGGTTGTTTCAGGTGCCTTTGCGTTGAGTGCGTTGCTGCTCGCGGGGTCTGGTGTTTATGGTCTGCTGCGTTTTCATGTCGCCGAGCGGACGCGAGAGATCGGCATCCGCATTGCTCTTGGAGCAAAGTCGTCGGACGTGGTGCGCGGCGTCATCGGTCAAAGCCTTCGACTCATCTTGCCTGGCCTGGTGTTGGGTCTGGGCGGATCGCTCGTCCTGACTCGACTTATCGAGAGCCTGCTGTATCGAGTTTCTCCGCGCGAGCCGTTTACCTTCGCGGCGGTGACCGTTCTGATCGTCGGTGTCGGCGTGGCAGCGGCGTTCCTTCCGGCCCATCGCGCCTCGCACGTGGATCCCCTGACAGCTCTTCGCCAGGAATAATCTGTAGCCCTCAACCATAAGCGCTCAACACGCATGATTACTGCCTTTTGCTTCGGAAATTTGATGAACAACTTCGACGTCAGAACGTAGAATCACGCCAACATATGTCCCTGGCGCCCGGCGACAAACTCGGACCTTACGAAATCCTGGCCCTGATCGGCACTGGGGGTATGGGCCGGGTGTACCGTGCTCATGACCCTCGCATGGGCCGAGACGTCGCCATCAAGGTTTGTGCCGAGCACTTCAGCGAACGATTCGATAGAGAAGTGCGTGCTGTGGCCGCCCTAAACCATCCCAACATCTGCACCGTTCATGATGTCGGCCCGAACTACCTGTTGATGGAGCTCGTGGAGGGGGAATCGCCTCGCGGGCCCCTGCCCCTGGAAACCGCGTTGGATTACGCTCGTCAGATTGCGGCGGCGCTCGAGGCCGCGCATGAAAAAGGAATCGTCCACCGCGACTTGAAACCGGCGAACATCAGAATCAAGCCCGACAACACCGTGAAGGTTTTGGACTTCGGCCTGGCCAAGATCGAGGCTTCCTTCCCCGTTCACTCCGAGGACTCGCCAACCCTGAGCATCGCTGCGACGCGCGCCGGAGTCATCCTGGGCACGGCCGCATATATGTCGCCGGAACAAGCCAAGGGCAAGCCGGTGGACAAGCGCGCCGACATATGGGCCTTCGGCGTGGTGCTGTACGAAATGCTCACCGGTGTCCGGCTGTTCCAGGGTGAGGATCTGACCGAGACGCTCGCGGCGGTAGTGAAAGAAACGCCGGATCTCAGCAAGGTTCCGCCGCAAGTGCGCAAGCTGCTCGAGAGTTGTTTGGAGAAGGATCCCCGCAAGCGGCTGCGCGATATCGGTGACGTGTGGCGGATGCTGGACGCTCCGCCCTCTCCTGCCGCGAGCCGGCCGGCCAGGCCGTCGGCATGGGCTGCTGCCGCGGTTCTCGCGATAGTTGCAGCCGTCGGCTGGTTACGGCAGGCGCCCGGTATCGGCGAATCGCCGGGTTTTACGCTCACCATCGTTCCGCCGAATGGTGCCCAGCTCCCGGACGTAGGAAACCTGGCTTCGGCGCCGGAAATTGCGCCTGATGGTTCTGCCGTAATGTTCAGGGCATCGGGAGGCCTTTATATTCGCAGCCTGGACTCCCTGACGCCGCGACTCGTACCTGGATCGGAAGCGGTTTCCAATGCGTCGTTCTGGTCTGCAGACTCCGCCTCGGTCGTCTTTCCAATCGTCAACCAGCTCATGAAGGTCCGTTTGCCGGACGGCGCTCCCCAACCGATCGCCCCACTGACCCAACCCACACGCGGCGGAAGCTGGAGCGACAACGGCACGGTTTTGATCAGCGCAGGAAACCAATTGCACGCGGCGCCGGCTTCCGGTGGAGAACTCAAACCCGTCGAGGCGCCCGGACTAGCGCAAGGGGGCTACCTCAACCCCGAATTCCTGCCGGGCGTCGAAGATTTCCTCTTCCTCTTTGTTCCCGGCGATAACCACGATGACAGCGCTATCTACCTGGCTACTTTGCGCGGTGGGAAAGCCGAGGACCTCGTATTGCTGCTGAAGAACCCGACCGCCGCCCGTTTCACGCCAGAGGGTGGTGGCCGCATTCTCTATGTCCGCAACGACAACCTCTATTCGCAGAAGTTCAGCCGCAGCGCGCGCAAACTGGAGGGAGAAGCCGAGCTGGTGGCACAGGGCGTGGCGTCGCAGCCGGCGATGAACGTCAATCGCGGCGATTTCTCGGTGGCGCGCAACGGAGCCGTGGCGTGGAGGGCGGGCAAGGCGGCGCTGTCACAAATCACCGTATTCGATCGTCAGGGCAAGGCGATCGCGACGGCGGGCTCGCCGGGTTCAGTGGATTCCGTGGTCCTGTCCCCCGATGAGACGCGCGTGCTGGCCTCCACCGATCGCCACTGGATTATGGACGTCGGCCAACCGGGGCGCCTGGCATTGCCAGACGCCCAGCAGTGGTTCGGCTGGTCACCGGATGGATCGAAGCTGCTGGGCAGACGCGGGCAGGAATTCGTGGAGATGCCGGCAGCGGGATCGGGCGAGGTCCGCCAGTCGGGTCACCTGGCACGGGGTGGCGGTCGTATTCACGACATTTCGCCGGATGGGAAACACGTTCTGGGCGTGCTGTCGTTAGTGCAAAGGATTTTTTACGCGCGACTGCAGGGGACGGCGGAGGAGATGTCACCGCAGCAGCTGGTGACGACGGGTGATGCGGTCTACGATCCGCGCTTCTCTCCAGATGGCCGTTGGATCGTTTACGGGGCCAGGGACGGAAGCAGCGGTGCTGGTCTCTTTGTGCAACCGTTCCCTGGGCCCGGGAAACGCAGCCAGATCGCGTCGGGCGGGGCCGATCCGGCGTGGCGCAGAGACGGCAAGGAGATCCTTTACAGTGCCGGGGACCGCCTCATGTCCGTGTCCGTGTCGGCGGCCGGCAGCGATCTGCGTTTTGGTGCTCCCCAATTGCTGTTCTCGGGACTACGCCAGCCGGCCGGCACCAATGCCTCGGCGCGTCCGTTGGCCGTGTCGCGCGACGGCTCGCGAATCTACTGGCCCCAGGCCGTCGCGCAACCCGGTTCCGATTCGATTCACATCAAGACAGGCTGGATTCAGCCGTCCGGGAAATGAACGCAACGGCCTTTTCATCAGGTCATTCCTCTATAATTTGCAGCCATGCCGATTGATGCCGATCACTTGCGCCAGCGTTATGCCTCCCTTTCCGACGAAGAACTGATTGCTCTGGATCGAAACGATCTGACGGACACAGCGCAGCAGTATTACGACGAGGAGATGGAGCAAAGAGGTATTTCTGTCGAGACGTCACACGCCGGCGATGATGACTCCGATGAGACAACCACCTGGGAGCACGGCACGTTGGGCGAGGAGGAAGGCGACGACGAAGGTTTCATCGTCTGCACTTTTACGGACCATCGTGGAGTGTCATCGGTAGGGGAGGCAGAGGAGGCGTACGCAGCTCTGCAAGCCGCCGGCATACCTTGTCGCGTGGAAACTCATACGATCGAGTCCGAACCCATCCCTGCCGAATCCCGGACGGAACATCAGGTTGTTGTCCCGAGTGGATTCAGTCTTCAAGCCACCAGCGTTCTGGACAAGGATGTTTTCAACCCGAGAATGGAATTGGACTGGAAGACGCATCTGGAATCGCTCACGGACGAGCAGCTCCTTCTGTTGAATGCGGATGTCATCTGCGCCGGCCTCCTGGATCGCGCGGCCCGTCTCAGGAAAGCGTATGCCGCGGAGGTTCGGCGTCGAAGCGCTACCGCATCGTCACGGTAATCGTGTACATGCCCGTAGTGTTCCGCTGACTGAACACCTGGACGTAATACGTCGTGTTCGACTGTCCCAGGAACGACGTTTCGATAGTGGCGCCGGGCCGCCGCACATATTCGAGCGACTTGTCCTGAAGGAGGTTATTCTCGGCGTCGAAAATACGGATGCCGGGAATCATCTTCTCCGAGCGGTTCGTCAGCCGCACATCGAGACGGGTTGAGCTTTTCAGGGGTTCCAGCCGGTAAAACTCCGCGTCGCTGCCATGGATGATAGTTCCGTCCGCTGGAGTATCGAACAGAATGGGGAGCGCGTTGGAAGTGCTGCGGCTCGCCGTATCAAACGTGAAGCTGTTGGAAGTCGGTGTCGTGGGAACAACCCACATCACGCCGCCGACCAGCAACACCGTCGCGATGATGGCGGCCCAGACTCGAATGTCGAGTCGGACAAGGCGCTTGAACCAGGATTCTCCGGCCATGGTTCACTTCTTCAATGTTTTTTCGATTTTTGCCCAGGTGTCGCGAAGTGTGACCGTGCGATTGAACACGAGGGCGTCCGGTCTGGAATCCTGATCGACGCAAAAGTAGCCCTGCCGTTCGAACTGAAAGCGGTCGAGAGCCCTGCCATTCCTGAGGCTCGGCTCGACCTGGCACGACTTCAACACCTCTAATGAGCCCGGGTTGATCGGAGAATCATTGTCCGGCCGTTCTTCATTAAAGAGACGGTCATAGAGCCGGATCTCGGCGGGCGCGGAATGCATCGCAGAAACCCAGTGGAGCGTTGCTTTCGGAGAAGGCCGACCGGCCGGCGCATCGCCGCCGCGAGTCGCAGGATCGTAGGTGCAGCGAAGTTCGATGACGTTGCCGGCCGCGTCCTTGATCGCTTCCCTGCACGTGATGAAATAGGCATAACGCAGCCGGACTTCGCGTCCCGGCGCCAGCCGGAAGAACTGCTTCGGAGGATTTTCGCGAAAGTCCTCCTGCTCGATGTACAGGACGCGGCTGAATGGAACTTTGCGACTGCCGGCAGCCGGATCCTCCGGATTGTTGACCGCTTCGAGTTCCTCTGTTTCGTTCTCCGGATAATTCTCGATCACCACTCGCAGTGGACGAAGCACCGCCATCACGCGCGCGGAATGTTTGTTGAGATCGTTCCGGATCGCATGCTCGAGCTGGGCGACGTCCACGATCGCGTCGCGCTTGGCGACTCCGATGCCTTCGCAGAAGCTGCGGATGGCTTCGGGCGTATAACCGCGTCGACGGAAGCCGCTCAGCGTCGGCATCCGCGGATCGTCCCATCCGCTCACGATTTTCTCGGTCACCAGCGTGAGCAGTTTTCGTTTGCTCAGGACCGTGAAGCTCAGATTCAGCCGCGCAAATTCGATCTGCTCGGGCCGCGCAGGAACAGGCAGGTTATGGAGGAACCAGTCATACAGCGGACGATGATCCTCGAACTCGAGAGTGCAGAGAGAATGTGTGATGCCTTCGAGCGCGTCCGAGATCGGATGCGCGTAATCGTACATGGGGTAGATGACCCACTTCGGACCCTGCCGGTAATGCGACACCTTCATGATGCGATAAAGCACCGGGTCGCGCATGTTGATGTTGCCCGCTGCCATGTCGATCTTCGCGCGAAGCACGTGCGCGCCTTCATCGAATTCACCCTGGCGCATGCGCTCGAAGAGCTGGAGGTTCTCTTCGACCGGACGATGCCGATAGGGGCCCTCTTTTCCGGGCTCCGTCAGAGTTCCGCGATACTGCCGGATCTCGTCGGCGCTCAGGCTGTCGACGTAGGCCTTGCCGTCTTTGATCAGATGAACGGCATATTCGTAGAGTTTTTCGAAGTAGTCCGAGGCATAAAAAAGCCGGTTATCCCAGTCGAAACCTAACCACCGCACATCCCGGATGATGGATTCCTCGTATTCGACCGTTTCCTTGCTGGGGTTGGTGTCGTCAAACCTGAGATTGCAAAGTCCCTTGTTTTCGGCGGCCACTCCAAAGTTCAGGCAGATCGACTTGGCATGGCCGATATGAAGGTATCCGTTCGGTTCGGGAGGGAATCGCGTATGAACCCGGCCGCCATTTTTGTTGGCCTTGAGATCCTCCGAAACTCGCGTTCGAATGAAATCCAGTGAGGGTGTGGTGTCTAGATCAGGCATCGCTCTCTATAGAAAAACTAAAATTCTAGCATACGCCTTATTTTTACCTTGACCCTGAATTCGACCGCTTCCTACCTCTCTTAAACAGCCGTTCTGTGAGAGTGCGGCGCTTGGGAGAAAACTGAAGGATGGCGCCATACAGATAAGGACGGAACTGCCGCACGGCATAACGCACGTAGCCGGTTTCGCGGATCCGGGCCAGGGTCGTTCTGTAGTGATCAAGCAGCACGCCGGCCACGATGGAGCCCGTCTTCCCGACTGCCAGCCGCGTTGAGGCGGATAGCCAGCGGGCCTTTTGGGGGATCTCCGCGATGGCGGACATCGCCATCAGCGAAGAGACTTCGAACACTGTCCGCTTCTGGACAGTTGCTTCGTTCTTGATCTCCGACCAGAGTTCTCGCAGCGTGTCCAGTGGCGGCAGGTCTTTGGGTGGAATTCGAACAAGGTCGTTCCTCAGCGCATTCCATTCCTGTCGAAGAGTCTTCACGTCGAGCGGCGGTGTGTTGATCGTCGATGCAAGGCGGCCGGCGGATGCCTCGAGTCCGTCGAGCATTTGATCGACCGTCGCGAATTCCGTTTCGCGATCGAGCAGACCTTCTTCCTTGAGCGCGCCGGATATTTCCCGAATCAAATACCGTCCACCTCCGGAAGCGTCAGCCAGGGCCGCAAGCACCCAGACTGGAGAAGCGCGAAAGGCGAGGACTCCGATCAACTCGATGCCGTTTCCGGCAGTGCGCCGCATCAGGAAATCTTCAGCAAGCTTTTCTTCGGAAGCGTAAACACCCTGAACACCACCGACCTGCTGGATCAGAAACTTCAACGTCGCATCCACCAGATTCCGGTAGAGCTGGCTGCGGCGCACGGTCTGCGGAATCGTGACTTCACCAATTTCCCGCAACAAACCGGCGGCGAGCGCAGTTGCGGACCGCAGCACGCGCTCAGGAATCGACAGTAGAAAGGAACCAATCATGAACGAAATGATCGCAGAACTGAATCGATACGTCTTCGACTTTGCCGTTCCGTTTAGAATGGGCGGATGCAGCGAATGATCTACACACCTCCTGGTGGACCGCCTCAGGGCCCCGGTCCCAATCCCGAGATCTACCGGATCATGGGCGAAGCGAACATCTTCAAGATGATTCTGGATTTATACAAAGAGATCGAGCAGTCGGAGGTCCGACATCTCTTTCCCGCCGACATGGAAGAAGCATCGAAGAAATCCGCAGCCTTCTTCGTGACCGTCCTCGGTGGACCGCCACTCTATTTCGAACGATTCGGGTCGCCTCGCATGAGAGCCAGGCACCTTCCATTCGAGATCGACGAGCGCGCGCGTCAGGTCTGGCTTGCCTGCTTCGAACGAGTCCTCGAAGGCGCGGAATCGAAGTATCAGTTTCCGCCCCAACACATGGCCGGTTTCAAAGATTTCCTGAAAAACTTTTCCGCCTGGATGGTGAACAAGGCCTAATCCAGGTTCCCGCCTGTGACCACTGCCACGACCGGGCTGTCCAACGCGACCTTTCCGAATAGCGCGGCCGCGACGGCAGCGGCAGCCGCGCCTTCCGCAACAAGCTTTTCGCGCCTCGCGAGGTGCTCCATGGCGGCTTTGATTTGCTCTTCGGAAACGAGTACGACGTCATCGAGATATTTCTGAATGAGCGGGAATGTCACGGTCTGGAGATCGATATTCCCGGCGATTCCGTCCGCGATGGACGGCAAGTCGGGGACCATGACCATATGTCCGGCTTTGAGCCCATGATAGATCGCCGCGGAAGCTTCGGTCTGAACGCCGATCAATCGTACGCTGGGCCGAAGCTGCTTCATCGCCGCGCCCAGACCCGACGCGAGACCGCCGCCTCCGATCGGAACGACCACGGCAGCAACGTCCGGCAACTGCTCGATGATCTCGAATGCCAGCGTGCCCTGCCCGAGAATTACGAGCCGATCGTTGTAAGGGGATACGAACGCGTACTCTTTAGTGTTTTCCGCGAGCCGCAGGGTGAAGGCTTCCGCCTCGTCATAGTTCGCGCCCTCGATTCGAAGATCGACGCCGTATTTTTCGATCGCCTGGATTTTCGTCTTTGGCGCATTGGAGGGAACGACGACCGTGCACGGCAGCTTGAATGTCGACGCGGCTCGCGCGATGCCTTGTCCGTGATTTCCGGCCGATACTGTCAGCAGTTTTCGCGTGTCGCCCGTACGGACAAGTTCCAGCACACGCGCAAATGCTCCGCGTACTTTGAACGAGTGCGTGTGCTGCAGGTTTTCGAGCTTGAGGAAAAGGTTTCGAACTTCACTGGCTACGAGAGGCGTCAGGCGCACGTGAGGCTGGATGCGCGTGCGGACCAGGCGGAAGTCGTTCAGCGTTATTCGAACCGGTGCGCCAGTTCCATCCATTGAATTTGGCTGCGGAGAGAAACTACCTCTCCAATCACGATGACTGCCGGCGCAACCACGCCATCGACGGATCGCGCAATGTCGTCGAGAGTGCCGACCCGGCAGTCCTGGATGAGATAGCTGCCTTTTGAAATGACGGCGACGGGTATGGTTGAGGAGCAGTTGCGCACGATCAGGCGTTCGACGATCGCTTCGAGTCTCGACAGGCCCATCAGCACGATGACGGTTCCACCCGCGTCGATCAATGACGCCGCCGCCTGCCATTCGGCCGAGTCGAGGTCGTGCGAGCGGCTTCCCGTGATCACCATGAAAGAGTGCGAATGTTCGCGATCCGTCACCGGAATACCCGCGAAAGCGGGGACTGCAATCGCGCTGGATACGCCCGGAACGATTTCGAAGGGAATGCGGGCGGCCGACAGTGCTCGCGCTTCCTCTCCGCCACGGCCGAAGACGAACGGATCACCGCCTTTGAGCCGGCAGACGTGTTTGCCCTCTTCGGCTTTCTGAATCATCAGCCGGTTGATGTACTCCTGCTGCGGATTCTCAGGATTCTCAGGGCCCGCCTCCTTTCCGACACAAATGATCTCGGCGTCGGGTTTGGCTTCTTCCAGCAGATGCAGATCGATCAGACGATCATGCAGCACCACGTCGGCCTCGCGCAGGCACGTGAGACCACGTACCGTAATGAGGTCCGGGTTGCCCGGTCCTGCGCCGACGATGTAGACGGTTCCGGTGTGCTTCACGATTCGATGATCTCCTTCAAACGACGCTCCGCGCCCGCGTTGTCGTCGCGCCTGAGCCGATCCATGATATCCGAATTCAGAATGCGGTAGTGCAGAGCCTTGCGCTGTTCCTGGTCCGGCACGCGCCGGCGGATTTCGGATCGTGCCCCGGCCATGAGCGCCGCCAGCTTTGCATATTCAGGTCCGATCGTTTTCGCGATCTTGCGCCGCAGCTGCGCGGCCAGCCCCGGACTCGTTCCGCCCGTTGAGATGGCGACAGCGATATCGCCACGCCGGACGACGGCCGGCATGATGAAGTCGCATAGCGCGGGCTGGTCGGCAGTGTTCGTGAGCGCGCCGGCCTGCGCCGCATCGCGAAAAACAGCGGCACTGATCTCCGCGTCGTCGGTGGCGGAGAAAACGAGAAGCGCGCCCGAACAGTCGCCCGGCGCGTATGCTCGGCTCTGTAACTGAATCTGATTCGAGTGCGCCAGTGACGCGAGTCGTTGGGTCACTTCAGGACTGATCACCGTGATCGCTGCTCCGGTTCCGAGCAGCGACTCCACCTTCCGCTCCGCGACTTCTCCGCCGCCGATCACAACGACACGCTTGTTAGTCAGGCTTAGATAGATGGGATAAAACATGTGTCAGTTTGCACTAAAAGTACTTCAAGCCCTGTTGAAACGTTGTGCCTGACCTCACCCGTCGCTTCGCTCCCGCCCGAAATACTCGCCGACAGCCTGAGCCAGCGCGCCCATCTTCATTTGCGACGGAACGATTTCCGGCGTCAGGTTCCGTTCGGCAAGCGCCCGGTTCGTGACTTCGCCGATGGAGGCGATCGTGAGACCCTTCAACGCCTTCACGAGCGGACCTGCCAGGCCGGCCTGCGTCGCGAAATCAAACAACATTCGGACTTGCGGCGCGCTCGTGAATGCCACGACCTGGATCTGACCATCCACGATGCGGCTGATCAGAGTGTTCACCGCGCTGGAATCCGATGCTGCGCCGTACGCATACACCTGAACCGGCGTGACTGTTGCTCCTTTGGCCTCGAGCGCCAGGACGAGCTGCGGGTTCGGCGTTCCGTACAGTTGGATTCCGACGCGAAATCCCTTCATGTCGCGATTGCGCAGAGTTTCGATAACGCCTTCCGTCGTGGGGTTCTCCGGTATGACATCGATATGAACGCCAAGCTGCCGCAGCGCCGCGACCGGCTTGGGCCCGCGAACGACGATCAGAAGACGGCCGAGCGCCTTTAGAAAATCGTCCTTCAGGCCCATCGATTCGGCCTCGGCAACCAGGAACCGGGCGCCGACGCCCGTCAGAAAGATCATGGCATCGAGATTCCCCGACGCGGCATGGCGGACGAAATTCTGCAGCTCCGAACGATTCTCAACGGGCTTTTCTTCGAGCAGCGGGCACGCATGAACGTTGGCGCCAAGGCGTTCGAACAAAGTGGAAAACTCTTTGGTGTAACGATGCTCCAGAATTGCGACCGTGATGTTTTCGAGCGGCTGAGCCATCAGTTGCATTCTATGATATGAGGCCAATCATGAGTAGCGCCTACGATGCCGCCTATCAGGGAACGCGAGGCTCCAACAGCGAGGATGCCTGCATCGATCTGCTTTCAGCGTCAGCAAAACTGCTGCCCCGGACCACGCTGGAGGATGTTTTCAACGCAGTCGTGCGCGGCGAAGCGCGATACGGCGTCGTGCCGGTTGAAAACACGCTGGCGGGTTCCATTCATCGCAGCTACGACCTGCTGTTCGAGCACGATCTGAAAATCATCGGCGAAACCGTGCGCCATATTCTGTTCGCGTTGATCGCGCCTCCCGGCGTCGGGCTTGGAGAGGTGCGAAAAGCGCTTTCACATCCGGTCGCGTTGGCTCAGTGCGAAGGCTTTTTCCGGAAGCACCCTCAAATCCAGCCTGTGCCGGTTTATGACACGGCGGGCGCCGTCGAAATCGTGATGAACGAAGGATCGCGTGACTCGGCCGCCATTGCGACGAAACGCGCGGCTGCTGTGTACGGCGGGGTGGTCCTGGCCGAAGCGATTCAGGATCACATGGAGAATTACACGCGCTTCCTGCTGATCGCGCCGCAAAATGCCGCCGATCTCGAGCGGCCCGCATCTGCCGAATACAAAACCACGATCGTCTTCAGCGTCGACAACGTTGCCGGCGCGCTCTATCACTCGTTGCGGCCGTTTGCTGAACGCAACATCGATCTGTCGAAGATCGAGCACCGGCCGCTTCGAGGCTCGCCGTTTGAATATCTTTTTTATTTCGATCTGATCGGCCGGGCAGAATCCTCGCCGATATCGGAAGCGCTGGATGAGTTACGGGCTCAGGCGAAATCGGTCCGCGTCCTCGGCACCTATCCGCGTTACAAACAATAGGGCCCTTACAGCCTACTTGGGTCCGTGACCCAAACCTTCCGCGCATGCGAACTCTCGCAACTCGTCGTTAGGACGCTCGGCTCTGCGATAGGTGTGAACCGTTTCCCACGGCTTCGTCAGCGCCCTGGGATCCGTAACGGTGATGCGATCTTCAAGGACGCCGGGAGAAATAAACCGGATGCGTTCCCTGACGACCATCTCTTCGCTGTGCGGCGAAGAATTGTCGATGAACGAATTGGGATGGAGCGCGACCGTTTCGACAACGAGCGTGTCGCCTTCCCAGCGACCCGTCGAATAGCCCGCATACGTCGGATCGTTCAACACCTTGGCGGACGGCTTGCGGTCGTCGAGATAGATGCGTCGCAACGCATCCTGCCATTCGCTGAAGAGCGTGATTTTGTCCTTCGTCTGCATGATTTCCATGCCGTAGGACATGTTCATCATGTGGGGCATTCCCGGCGGCAGGCAATTCGCGATGGGATCGTATTCATACGATCCGCCCATTCGCGATTTCCGGATGACTTCCCACTTCGCCATGTACTCGGGAGTGAGTGCCGGCGCGTTGGCGGCTCGTCCCTGGGAAAGATCGCCTGTCGGAGCGGAGCGGGTCGGAGGTGGCGGCGGTCCGGCTGCGCGCTGACCGGCGGGCGCTGCACCACGTTGTGCCCCGGGCGCTGCGCCGCGCTGGGCGGCATTCGGATTGAACGGATTATAGACGCCCGAGAAATCCGGCGTAGTGGTTTGCGCGCTCAGTGCAGCCGGCGCAACAAGGCCGGATACCACAACGACACAGAGAATTAACGTTATTGTCCTGCCCATTGATTCCGTCCTTTCGCTATTGATTCGCGGGAGTGTTGCCAAGAATAGTGCCGTCTGCTTTTGTGATGCGCGCGATGATGCCGACCTTGCTGCCGTCCTTTGCCGGACTCATGTGAACAGTCACTTTCTCGCCCGGCTTCAAAATGGTTCTATCCCAGCCGGCGCGGCCCAATACGCCTGGCGCGCGTCCTTCAACGGCCCACTCGACTTTGCCCTCTTTCGGATCGTCGACGGTCAGGTAAAGCCATGTGTGGGGATTCGACCACCTCCACTCCTTCACAATACCGGTGATCTCGACAACCTTTTCAACCTGATACGCCGAGTTGCTGTGATGGGAAATCGCCGGTACGGCGCAAAACAGCACCGCAGCGGCAGCCAAAGATGCGATGACGGGATTTTTCATGGAAGGAATTTACATTTTTCTGCAGGTTACCGCAAATCGCTCTTTGGGGTCGGTCGTCGTTCTGGCGAGATCGAATGACGCTTCGAAGACCTTCTGGAGAGCAGCTGCGAGTGACGGCTTCAGCTCGGCGAACGATGCATCCGTATTCGGTGCATTGAGCCGATCATTGGCAAGCACAAGCACCTCGTCCAGGTTGAATTGCACGCGCGCGTCCCTTTCCAGCAACCGGACCGCCTCGATCGCCGATCGGAGTATCGTCGCGAGGTGCTCGCCCGGCGACAAGGTCGTCGGAATTTTCCGGTAATAAAGCAGCCCGGGGCGTCCGCCGCCCATGTCGATACTGAAGTTGCCTTCGTGCGCGACGAGCAGAATGCCGGGACCTTCCTGCATATGGCTATAGTCGTGGACGTCGATCAGAAGGTGCTCCGTGACGTTCTGCTTCTGGATCCATCCATGAAAAACGGGGATGAAATCTTCCAGCCGCACCGAAGCGGGATCGGCGGCGAAAAGCTTGATACCGAAACGGTGAACGTCCATTACAAGTTTCTGGCCGCTTTGCCGGTCTGAACCGGCGCCGGGAACACGCCTGCAGCCCCGCGTTCCGTGAGCGAATCGTGGCAGGCGTACGTGGCTTCGATGAAGAGCTGCGCTTCCTCGACGACACGATAGGCGTGATCGCGTGTGTGCTCGGACGGCGGCGACGCGTGCCGCCTGAAGAGATACTCGGCGAATTTGTTGCCGGCATAACGATCTCCCAGGATGCCTGTGTCGTAGAAGCGCCGGCGGAACTCGTCCACGATGACGCCGGCGTCATCCTTCACATCGAGGAACTGAGTCTTTACCAGTGAAACAGCCGCCTGAATCATCGCGCGATACGCCAGCGCGTCCGCCTGCGCGAAGGTTTCGTTTTCCAGGTGAACCTGGGCCTCGAAGACGAGACGCTCTGCATCAGCGAGGTCGAACTGGGTCACGGAAATGACCTCGCCCGCGCACTCACCCGTTCCCATGTCACCGATCGTGAACTCGCGCGGATCGCCCCAGTCGGAATAGTACGAGCGATCCTTCTCATAGCCGGGAACGTCCATGAACGGTTCGATCATGCTCCGGCATGCCTGCTTACCGATTCGTTTGATGAAATCCTGAAACGTTTCCGCGCCGTTACGTTCGCGGACATAGCGGCTCGTGATGGATTCGATGACATCCGGAATTCGCTTCGACGGAACCGTACCGATCGCCAGGCCGTAAGCGCCGGCGTTGTCCTGCCACTTGCCGCCGAGGACCACCTGGAAATGCGGAACCTTGCGATTCGCGATCGTCCGGCTCGTCCCGTAGAAACCCAGATCGGCAACGTGATGCTGTCCGCACGAGTTGAAGCAGCCGCTGATCTTGATATGCAGGTTGCGCACGGACTCGTCCAGCGTGAACAAACGGTCCGCCAGCCGCGTCCGGATCTCGCCGGCCAGGCCGCGCGAGGACGCGATGCCGAGTTTGCACGTGTCGGTGCCGGGGCACGAGACGACATCGAGAATGGTCCCGGCGCCCGGTTCGTTCAATCCAATGCGACCGAGTTCGCGATAAAGCTCCGGCAGATCGGCCTCCGCCACCCATCGCAGCACGATGTTCTGTTCGACCGTCGTTCGCATCGTATCGGCGCTGAACCGCCGAGCGATCTCTGCCAGTTGGCGGGTCTGGGACGCTGTGATGTCGCCGAGCGGAAGCGTCACCGTCGCGACGGCGTAGCCTTGCTGTCTTTGCCGGTACACGTTCGTCGCGAACCACTTCTCGAAACCATCGGGTCTTTGCTGGCCGTTCAGCGGCGCCGGAGGCTTCGACGGCGTGTCTTTGTACTTCGCAACGTCGGGAATGTACGACGTCCAGCGCGGATCGGCCGGCATCGTCTTCATTTCTTCATGCACGAGCCGCCGAAATTCGTCGATTCCGAGTTTCGCCACGAGGAACTTGATGCGCGCGGCCGCCCGGTTCTTCTTTTCACCCAGCCGCGCAAAAACCCGACCGATCGCCTGGGTCAGCGGCAGAAGTTCTTCTTCCGGGACGAATGCGTCGAAAAGTTTGGCGGAATGAGGAACCGCCCCAAGTCCTCCACCGACGTAAACCTCGAATCCGCGCTTCGGCATTGCTGGATCGGCGCCGTTCTCGACGCGAGTCACCGCAAGGCAGCCCATGTCGTGCATGTTCGTGAGGCCGCAGGCTTCTTCGCGGCATCCCGAAAACGCGATTTTGAATTTGCGGCCGAAGCCCTGCGCGTCGGGATGGCCGAGCATGAACTTCATCGAGGCTCGGGCATACGGAGTCACATCGAAAGCTTCACTGTGGCAGACGCCGGAAAGCGGGCACGCCGTGACGTTGCGAACGGAGTTGCCGCAAGCCTCGCGCGTTGTGATACCCACTGCCGCGAGCCTGCGCATCAGATTGGGCGTGTCATCGATGTGGACGTAGTGAAGCTGGAAATCCTGTCGCGTCGTGACGTGGAGGACGCTGTCGGAGTATTCCTCAGCGAGGTCTGCCAGCGTATCCAACTGCTCCGGCGTGACGCCGCCAAAAGGAATCTTGATACGCTGCATGCCGGGCGCGTCCCACATGGTGTCGGGACCTTTGGTCATGTCGCCGAGGAAGCCGAGTTCCTGCGTCTTGATCCCGTCATGCCGGTGACCGTTGTCATAACGCTGGCCATAACAGCCTCGACGAAGCCGGGTTTCAGCGAAAACCTTTTCGTCGAGCTTCCCGGTTCGCCGCAGTGCCATCTGCATTTCGAAGGCGTCGATCTCTTCGGCGAGCTGGGGTTCCATCTTGTCGGCCAGTGTTTCTTTCCAGGTGGGCATGAGACAACCTCTTGAAAATCTGAGGCTGGAATTTTACCAGAAGCCGGACGGTTTTTTCCGGCCATCTGTGCTAGAGTCCTCGGCCTATGAGCCTTCCGGTGCTTTCGATTGTTGCATTTGCGATCGCAATCATCGTCAGCTGCGTGTCGCAGATCAATGTGGGCTTCCTGGCAATCGCCTTTGCTTACATCGTCGGCGTGCTCTTTGGTGGCATGAAGGTATCCGAAGTAGCCGGCGGGTTTCCAGCCGGGTTGTTCGTCACCCTCGTCAGTGTGACCCTGTTTTTTAGCCAGGCCAACGTCAACGGAACGCTGAACAAACTCACGAAATCCAGCGTGAAGCTGGCCCGCGGAAATCTTGGGATGATCCCGGTCATCTTCTTCTTCCTCGCTGCTGGGTTGGCCAGCATCGGCGCCGGCAACATCGCCACGACCGCGCTGCTTGCCCCGGTCGCGATGATGGTGGCCGGCCGGATGGGCATCAGCGCTTTCCTGATGACTATCTGCGTCTGCTGTGGGGCCAATGCCGGAGCGCTCTCTCCGGTTGCTCCAACCGGAGTCATCGCCAACCAGCAACTTGCCCGCATCGGGATCACAGGCCAGGAATGGCCGACATTCTTCAATAACTTCATCGCCGAAGGGTTTGTCGGTCTCGCCGGCTACTTTCTGCTGGGTGGATACAAGCTTTTTTCAAAACAGCCGGCGGCCGCACCGACCGACCTGAACGACTCCCTGCTGGCCGACGAGGGTCCGTACAACTGGCATCAGAAGCTGACACTCGGATTGATTGCGGCCCTGCTGTTAAGCGTTTCGGTTCTCGGGAACGCCAAACTCAAAGCGTTTCTCGGTGTGACGTTTGACTTCGACGTTGCCATGGCAGCCATCATCGCGGCCGTCATCATCACGATCCTCGGCGCCTCCGATGAAGAGAAGGCCGTGAAAGGCATGCCGTGGAACGTGATTCTCATGGTCTGCGGCGTGACCATCCTGATTTCCATTCTCGAGAAAAAAGGAGGAATGGATCTCTTCAGTTCGCTTCTTGCCCGATTTTCGACTCAGACTTCCGTGACGGGTGTGATGGGCTTCGTCACCGGCATTATCTCGGTCTACAGCAGTTCTTCAGGCGTCGTTCTGCCTGCGTTCCTGCCGACCATCCCGAAGCTGATCAAGGATCTCGGCGGCGGCGACCCGATGGCGATCGCGTCGTCAATCAATGTGGGAGCACACCTCGTGGATGTCTCGCCGCTTTCGACGCTGGGCGCGCTGTGCATCGCAAACGCGGCCGCGACCGAGGATCGTAAGGCCCTGTTCAACAAACTGATGATCTGGGGACTCTCGATGAGTGTGGTCGGCGCGATTGTCTGTTGGGTTTTCTTCGGATTGCTGTAACGCCTCTCCGTAATCCATTTGCCTACAAACCGTGGAATTCTTCCCTGGAGTGAGCCAGGCGATGCCCGGACTCTGCCGCGCATCAGAGACTTACATTGGCAGCTCTATTGCCCCTGATGGGCTACACAAAAATCTCGGTGGAGGTGCGCCCATGGTTCGAATATCTGCCAGGTTGGCTGTTCTGTTGTTGGCAATGAGTTTCGTTACTCCAGGCTTTGCCAAAGGTAACGATGTTGAGTTTCACGGCACTGTCGTGAGTCTCTCGATGCAGTCCACGACCACGACCGCGACACAAGGCACATTGATCCTGCGGGTGATGGGTCTCCAGGTGCCTGTGCGACTGACAAGCGACACGGAAATCGAGGCACACGGCGATGAAGTCGGTCGGGACGGAATCAGTGTGGGTGACTTCGTGAAGATATCGGGTTTCTTCACGAATGGTTCGATTGTCGCCAGGGAAGTCGAAGTTCTTGATCGCGGCGAAGGTGAGTTTCGACTGCGAGGCCCGATAACAGCGGTAGGTTTTGCACCAGGCGGAACCGTGATTACCGTTCTGGGTATTGGCGTCCTGGTCGATTCGGACACGAAGATTGAACGCCGCGGTTCGAACCTCGGCCTCAATGCATCCAATCTCGCAGTCGCAATGTTCGTGGATGCCCGGGGTCACCGTGAGGAAGGGCAAATGGTTGCCAGGCGCATAAAAGTGGGCTTCCGCGAGGACGATGCGATCCGGGTCGATTTTGCGGGAAAACTCACAGCCGTCGCGATAGGAAGGCTGATGGTGGATACGGAGGGCGGAAGTTCAGCAGCCGTGCTGATTGCGAACAACACCGTCGTTGTCGGATTGCCGGCAGTGGGGAAATTCGTTGAGGTTCGCGGCACGTTGAACTCATCGTTGGAAGTCGTCGCCGCGCGCGTTGTTGTCAAGAACAGCCGTGATGACGATCGGAATGACGATGATGACGACAATGACGATGAATTCAAAAAAGCCGTTGAACTCGTCCGTGTTGTCTCCAATGTGTCGTCCTTACGCGGCGGGGCCGAAGTTGAGGTCAAACGCGAAGATGGCCGGCTGGAACAGGAATTCGAACTGGAAATCAGAAATGCTCAGCCGAATGCCGTGTACGGTATCCGCGTCGAGGTCGCCTCGTTGGGGCTGATCGACTTCGGAACTCTTCGAACCAATAATGACGGCAGGGCCGAAGTGAAGTTCTCAACGAGGCCACGGGAAACCCGACGCGACCTGCGTCCCCTGTTGCCGCAGGGCAAGACTGTCCGGGATTTCGTTTCCGTGCAGATCCTGCTCGGCAATGCGGCCGTCTTGCAGGGCAGATTCTAGGGTTCCGAATCAGAATGCTCGTGCGTGATGATCACCAGAGTCGGTGGTAGACTTCCCGGCTTTGAGATCGAAATGATGCGAGCATTCTTTTCTATATTCTTTTGTTTGGCGTACGCCGCGTCGTCTGCGGTATTCGCCTCTAATGAAGACCGCAAACTGCGCGCTGTCAAAGTGACCGACAAGATCACGGTTGATGGCCGACTCGATGAATTGCCATGGTCGGAGGCGCCGCGCGCTTCGAGCTTCACTCAACGCGAACCGGAAGAGGGCCAGCCTTCGACCGAAGATACCGAGGTGCGTGTCCTCTACGACAACGACAACCTCTATTTCGGCATCGTCGCAAAGGACTCCGATCCCACAGGGGTGATCATTTCCGAACTGAAGAAGGACTTCACGGTCGACAACGGCGACTCACTCCAGATCGTCCTCGACACGTTTCGCGATCAGCGAAACGCATATCAGTTCACGATCAATCCGGCCGGCGCCAAGTGGGACGCGCAGATGACCAACGAAGGCCGCGAGGTCAATCAAAGCTGGGACGGCGTGTGGTACGTGCGGACCAGGCTCGCCGATGACGGATGGGTTGCCGAAATCGCGATTCCTTTCAAGACGCTGAAATTTGCGCGCGCCGCCGTTCAAACATGGGGTATCAACTTCCAGCGCACGATTCGGCGCAAAAACGAAGACGCCTTGTGGGCTCCCGTTCCGCGCATTTACAACATCCAGCGCGTGTCGCTGGCGGGTTCGTTGGAAGGACTGGAAGGCATCGAGCCGGGCGCGAACATCAAGATCAAGCCGTATACGCTGGGCAGTTTCTCTCAGAATCGCCTGGCCGGGACACCGAACAAATACGACGCCGACATTGGCCTCGACGTGAAGTATGGCGTGACATCGGGTCTCACCTGGGACTTCACGCTGAACACCGATTTCTCGCAGGTCGAAGCCGACGAGCAGCAGGTGAACCTCTCGCGCTTCAACCTGTTCTTTCCCGAGAAGCGCGAATTCTTTCTCGAGAATTCCGGGACGTTCCAATTCGGCACAGCGAACGACCGCGGCCCCGGCGGCGGTGGAGGAGGCGGCGCAGGTCTCGGCTCGCAGGCGTTCGGCGGAATCCGTCCCAATCAGACCAGCAACGATTTGATCCTTTTCTTCAGCCGCAGAATCGGATTGTCCGACGAATTGCAGCCGCGGCCGATTCCGATCCTCGGAGGCACGCGGTTAACGGGACGCGTCGGCAAGGGATTTGAAATCGGGATGCTGAACATCCAGCAGCGCGAGTTCGAGAGCATCAACGCGACAAACTTTACCGTCGGCCGCCTGCGTAAGAACATCCTGGCCAACTCCGACATCGGCGTGATGATCACCAATAAAGAGGTCCAGAACAGTGCTCTGTACAACCGCGCCTATGGCGCTGACGGCAATTTCCGATTTGGCCGGTACACCAATATAAATTCATACATCGCGAAGACGGCGACTCCCGGCATCACATCGAAAGACATGGCCGGACGTCTTGCGTTTTCCTACGCTGACGACAAGTGGAGCTTCAGGACGTCGTATACCTCGATCCAGGAAAACTTCAACGACGAGATGGGCTACGTCCCGCGCAAAGGCATTCGAAAGTCCGCAACGTATGGCGGCTACACGTGGCGGCCGGAGCGTTGGCGAAAGAGCATTCGCAGCATCAACCCGCACGTTCAAATCGATTACGTTAAGGATCCGACCGGCAGGATGGACACGAAGTACATCGACTACCATCTGCCCATCAACTTTCAGAACAGCACATTCATCGAGATTGGAAAGAATCCGTCTTACGAGTACCTGGCGCGGCCGTATCCGATTTCGCCGGCGAAAAACATTTCGATCCCCGCGGGCGCCTACAGATACAGCGAATACTTTTTTCTGATCCGCACCGATTCCGGCCGCAGGGTTTCCGGTAACGGACGATGGGCGGGCGGTCCGTTTTACACCGGTTACAAACACTCGTATCAGGCGGGAGCCACATACCGGCACAGCAACAAACTGACGGCTGCGTTCAGCTATGCCCACAACAACATCAGCCTTCATGAAGGCCGGTTCAAGACGAACCTGCTGAGCACGCGCATCAATTACGGCTTCAGTACGACGATGTTTCTGAATTCGCTGATTCAGTACAACAGCGACACGCACCAGTGGAGCTCGAACGTCCGGCTCAACATCATTCACCGGCCGCTCAGCGACATCTTCATCGTCTATAACGAGCGTCGCGATTCGATCGGGGGCGGGCTTGTCGATCGTGCACTGATCGCCAAAGTTACGTATATGATTTCAAGGTAATGGCAGTTCATCTCATCTACGATCCGATCTACCTGAAACACGACACCGGAGTTCATCCGGAAAACGCGCGCCGGATCGATTCGATTCTTCACATCCTGGACAGTGACGAGGAACTCTCGAAGAAGCTGGTTCGCACCGAGCCGCGTCCGGCCGCTCATGAAGATCTCGCACGATGCCATCGCGAGGACATGATCGAGCATATCCAGGAGGCCTGGGATCGCGGTCTGATGTACCTCGACGTCGACACGCGCATCAGCAGGGATTCCTACGAGGTGTCACGGCTCGCGGCCGGCGCCGCGATCGTGGGAGTCGATCTTGCGATGAAGCGGGAAGGCAACCGGGCTTTCGCTCTTGTCCGTCCGCCCGGGCATCACGCCACGATCGCGAAGGCAATGGGGTTCTGCCTGTTCAACAGCGCCGCCGTTGCCGCCCGATACGCGCAGACGAAGTACGGCATCGAGCGCGTGCTGATCATCGATTGGGACGTCCATCACGGCAATGGCACGCAGGAAATCTTCTGGGACGATCCGACAGTGTTCTATTTCTCGACACACCAATATCCCTACTATCCCGGCACAGGCGCGCGAGACGAACGCGGCGGCGGCAAAGGCGAAGGCTTCACTCTGAACATCCCGCTCGCCGCACGCACTCCGTCCCGCGATCATGGCAAGGCTTTTACGGACGCTCTGAAGGACATCGAAAGCCGGTTTCCACCCGACCTCATCATCATTTCCGCGGGCTTCGATTCGCGCCGCGGCGACACGCTCGGCGGACTCATGCTCGAAGACTCCGATTTTTCCGAGATGACGAAAGAAGTCCTGCGCATGGCCGAAAAGCACGGGAAGGGCCGCGTCGTGGGTCTGCTGGAAGGCGGCTACAATCTGGAGCTGCTCGGCGGCTCCGTCCAGAGCCATCTCACCGCGCTGACATAGCGAGTCGTCTCACCGCTTGACCGAATCGGCACACTTGGTTATCGTATAAACATACGATGAATAAGCAGGCGATTTCCGTGACATTACATCGCGATAATCTGATCTGGCTTAAGGGCCGCGTTGACGCGATCCAATGCAAGAGTATCAGTGAGCTGTTGGACCGGCTGGTTACGGCCGCTCGTACAGGAAATCCAGTTGCACCTGCACGTTCCGTTGTGGGAACTCTCGAGGTCGACCCGAATGATCCTCTTCTTGAGGGCGCTGATGCCGCTCTACGCGATCTGTTCGAGAGTTCTATGAATCTCGAACTGTCGCGGCGACGCGCGGGCCGCCGTTCCGGAAAACAAGTAAAGAAATTCCGCCGTGGCTGAATCTGACGCTGCAGTAACGGACACACACGCTCTTGTTCTTCATGCGGCAGGCGGCAGGCATTTGGGGCGGCGCGCCATGGCATTCTTCGGGCGGTGCGAACGCCAGGAGTCGATCATCTATGTCCCGGCTTCCGTTGTATGGGAATGCAGTCTTCTTGCGCGTGTCGGCAAGATCAATTTGCGGCGCGGTATTCGGTCTTTTTTTGATGATCTGTTCAGCAATCCGGCCTATCAACCATTGGATGGCTCATCCGATCACGTCTTTCTTGCGGATGAAATGCGTTTTAATCGGGATCCGTTCGATGGCTTGATCGTGGCGGCAGCGCGTGTACTTGAACTGCCCCTGATTACTCGGGACCAAAACATTATCGATTCCCGTGAAGTAAAGACGATCTGGTGAGCCGGCGAATCAAGAAATGAAAGGGGTCACGCATGCCGGACAAATTCGCCGAGATTGAAGCTTCATTGCCGCCGGTTCCTTCACCGGCCGGCAACTACGTCCACGCGGTTCGGACGGGCAATCTGCTGTTCCTCGCAGGCAAAGGACCGCACAGCGCCGGAGCCGTGGGAAAGGTCGGAGCCGGAATCACGAAGGAGCAGGCATACCAGTTTGCGCGCGAAACCGGGATGATCCTGCTGGCCGTCGTCAAACAGGAACTAGGCACGCTGCGCCGCGTGAAAAGAGTCGTGAAGGTTCTTGGCATGGTTAACGCTGTACCGGAATTCCGCGATCAGCCTTTTGTCATCAACGGCTGCTCGGATCTGTTCGTTGAGGTATTTGGTGAGAACGGCCGTCACGCGCGATCCGCTGTCGGGGTCGGGTCGTTGCCTTCCGGAATTCCCGTCGAGATCGAAGCGATTCTCGAAATCACCGATTAATTCGGCCACCATCCGCGTAACTTTTTCGGTCGCCGGGCGGATGATGTTAATGACATGAGCGAGGCGCATGACGAACGAGCCCTGGTCGAGGCCGCGCAACGCGACCCTTCCCGCTTCGCCGACCTGTACGAGCAGAACTTCTATCGCGTGTATGCCTACATCGTCCGGCGTGTCGGTGACCGGCACCAGGCCGAAGATCTGACGGCCGACGTCTTCCGCGAAGCTCTGGCGGGTATCGGAAAGTTCGAGTGGCGAGGCGTGCCGTTTGCCGCATGGCTGATGGGGATTGCCTCGCGCATTGTCGCCGATCACTGGAATCGCGCCGGCCGCGAGACGGGCAATCCGTCGAAGGAAGTCGAAGCTGCCGATCGGCACGAAATCGAATACAACACGATGCTCTTTCAACTGGTGAACCGCCTCCCCGAAACGCAGTTCCGGGTGATTCATATGCGCTTCGTGGAGCAGAAAAGCATCCGCGAGATTGCTGAAGAACTCGGGAAGACAGAGGGCGCCGTGAAGCAACTCCAACTTCGCGCAATCGAGAGCCTGCGGGCTCAGATGGAGGTCGACCATGCCTGAACGCGAACTCATGGATCAACTCGACCAGGCCATCGACGCATTGTTGGCGGGCGGCGCATCAAGCTCAGCCGACCCGGCTCTTTCCGGATTGATGAAGGTCGCCGGCAGGTTGCGGCATCTGCCCGATGACGCATTCAAGACGCGCCTGATTCGTGAACTGCAGTTTCAGAGGAGAGCGCCCATGATTCACAAGATCAGCCCGTTCATTTGCGTTGTCGAGGGCGACAGGCTGATCGAGTTCATGAAGCAGACGTTCGACGCCGTCGTAACCGACCGACACGCACACCATGGTCCTGACGGGTTCGTTGCGAACGTCAGAATCGGTACGTACGACCTCATCGTGATGGGAGGCGAGTCGGTGCGTGGGCAGGAGTCTACTGCCGCCTTGTATCTGCACACGGACGACGTCGATGCTTTGTATCAACGCGCCCTGGCCGCAGGCGGCATCTCGTTCCTTCCGCCTGCAGACCAACCGTTCGGCGATCGCCTCGCCATTCTCCAGGATCCGTTTGGAAATCGCTGGTTTCTGGCAAAGCGCATAGCCCGGTAAATTCGCGAATCGGCTCGCGAACGAATGTGGCATGATACGCCGCGCATGTTGAAAGCCGGCGCCCGCCTGGGTCCATACGAAATTCAAAGCACACTCGGTACCGGAGGTATGGGAGAAGTGTACCGGGCCCGGGATACGCGCCTGGACCGCACGGTCGCCATCAAGGTTTTGCCTGCGTCGCTTGCGTCCGATCCTCAGTCCCGCGAACGACTCCACCGGGAAGCAAAGACCATTTCACAACTGGATCACCCGAACGTTTGCGCGTTGTACGACGTCGGCGAGCACGAGGGAGCTTCTTATATCGTGATGCAATATCTTGAGGGTGAAACCCTCCGTGATCGAATCGAGCGAGGGCCGCTGCCGGTGGACAAAGCCCTCGGCCACGCGATTGAAATATCCGGCGCATTGGCGAAGGCCCACAGCGCCGGGATCGTGCATCGCGATCTGAAGCCTGCGAACGTGATGATCACAGCGGCAGGCGCGAAGCTTCTGGATTTCGGCATCGCGAAACTGTTGCAGGCTCCGTCGGCGAATTTCAACGAGGCAGCTACGGCCGACATGCACACTGCGGCGGGAGTCGTTGTCGGAACGGTCCGCTATATGTCCCCTGAGCAGGCTCGCGGGCTCGCTGTGGACGCTCGATCGGACATCTTCAGCTTCGGCGTCATGCTCTACGAAATGCTGACCGGGCGCGTTCCGTTCGACGGGCCGACAACCGCAGACGTCGTCGCAGCGATCCTCGAGCATCAACCGCGGCAGATGACCTCGCATCGGCCCGACGTTCCTGCTGAACTCGAGCGAGTCGTCGTGAAATGTACGGAGAAGACTTCGTCCAGGCGCTACAGCTCCGCCGAAGAGCTGGCTCTGGAACTTGCAGCGGTGAAGCGTTCGCTGGCCGCTCAGCCTCAGAAACAAATGCCGTCTATCGCGGTGCTGCCGTTTGTGAACATGAGCGCCGATCCGGACAACGAATATTTCTGCGACGGCATTGCCGAGGACCTGATCAATGCGTTGACGAAGATCGACCGGATGCGTGTGGTCGCGCGGACGACCGCGTTCTCGTTCAAAGGTAAAACAGGAGACGTCCGCGAGATTGGGCGGTCGCTGAATGTGACCAGCGTTCTCGAAGGAAGCGTTCGAAAAGCGGGCAATCGCCTTCGAGTGAGCGCGCAGCTTGTGAATGTTGCTGACGGCTATCACGTCTGGTCTGACCGGTACGACCGCCAGCTGGAAGATGTTTTCGAAATTCAGGACGAGATCTCGATGGCCATCGTCAACGCGCTGAAAGTCAAGCTGCTCGGCGGTGAACGAGAGACCCTGGCGAAACGGCAGACCGTCAATGTGGAGGCGTACCAACTCTACCTCCAGGGGCGTCACTACTGGCACAAATGGTCCGCCGCCGGCTTCGCCAAATCGATGGAATACATGAAGCGCGCGATTGAAATCGATCCGGAGTACGCGCTTGCGTATTGCGGACTTGCGGATGTGCATTTGGCGAGCGCGACAGGTTACCGGCGTTTCACGGACATTCTCCCGCACGTCAAATCAGCGCTGAAACGCGCGCTCGACCTGGATCCCGATCTCGACGCGGTGTGGATCTTAACCGGCGTAGCGCGCATGTTCGAATGGAACTGGGAAGCGGCAGTCAGTGCCGCAGCGCGGGCGATCGAACTGAATCCACGCTCAGGTCATGCGTACCAGTTAGCGGCGTTGGTGAGCCTTTATAAGGGCTTGCCGGATGAAGCTTTGAAGTCCTCGAAACGTGCGGTCGAATTGGACCCGCTTGCGCAACTCTGGAATTTAGATCTGGTCTGGGCGTATTGCGCGGTCGGCGATTTCGACAAAGCAGCCGCCCAGGCTCGAGTTCTCTTCGATATCGATCCGAGTTTCTGGATGGGATATCTGCAAAAAGGCGCGTTGTTGGCCGCGAGAGGCGCCCACGCGGAAGCGGTCCAAAGCCTGGAAGAAGCGTTGCGGCTGTCCGGCGGTTCTGCATCGTATGCCATCGGATATCTCGCATGCGTGCTCGCGCTGGCTGGAGATCGAGAGAGGGCGGAGGGATTGATTGGCCCCCTGGTGAAGGCTTCCACGACGCAATACGTTTACCCATTGGCCATAGCGCTGGCTTCGTTTGGCCTTGGGGACCTGGATCAGGCGTTCTATTGGTTCAACCGCTGTATTGATGACAAGGACGTGTTCACGCTGAACCACCTCCGCTACGATCCTGTCCTCGCGCCGCTTCGTTCCGACGCACGGATGGCCGCGCTATACGCTCGAATGAATGTGAAATAGAACGGGGGACGAGGGGTCTGACCCCTTGTCCCCATTGATGCGGGTCAAATCAGGCGAGAGCTTTTCCGTAGAGTGCGAGCAAACGGCTCCATGCTTTTTCCGCCTGCTCCTGATTGTAGACCGTCGAATCCGGAGGGCACCAGCCATGCGCGCCCGCATACACTTCGATTTCGGCGGGCAGGTTGACCTTGGCAAAAGTCTCTTTCAGGACGTCCTTCTCTTTGGGCGCTCGCTGGTCGTCGTTTTGCGCGATCGCGACGAGGAACGAAGCCTTCGTCTTCGAAGCTGCAAGATGCGGGCTGTTCGCCGCATCGGCCACCAGACCGCCGCCATGGAATGAGGCGACGGCTCCCACGCGATCGGGCACTGCGGCTGCAGTGCGAAACGCTATCGGCCCACCCATGCAATAACCTTGCGTGCCGATCCTGCGGTTTCTCGCAACGGAAGGCTGCTTATCGAGCCACGCGATGAACCCCCTTGCATCGTTCATGTGCGTCATTTCGTTGTTGATGGCCTGCATGAGCGGCAGCACTTGATTGATCGGCGTTTTCGCGCCGGCTTCCGCGGTCGGCGCTTTCTTGGCGCGATAGAACGGATTCACCACAAGCACGGCATAGCCCGATTCGGCGAGTCGTTTGCCCATCTGCCGGAATGAAGGCCTCAGGCCGAAGATGTCCGGCCATACCAGAACGGCCGGCGCCGTGCCGGTGGCGGGATGCACGAAGTAGCAATCGGCGGTGCCCTCCGTCATCGTGACGTTGACTTCAGATTCCGTAACTTTGACCGCATTCGGAGTCTGCGGCAGCACGAAGGCCATGCCCGCTCCCAGCATGGCACTGCCGAATTCCCGCCGTGTCACCAAGCCGAGCGCCTCGTATTCCTGTTTGTCTTTCTCAAAATGATCCTGATCACACATATTCGCTCCTTAATTGGGGCGTGCGGTCGACCACACGCGCCCGGACATTTTATGCCACGCATGGGGTCAGTCACCTGTTTTATGAGTTCGACGTGCGTCAGCCCTTGCGGGCAGCGTACGGAGTCAGCAGGCCATATCGTGCGTTGTCCGCTGCGTCCTCATCTTCGTACTCATCGACGACTCGTTTGTAGAGCCGCACCGCTTCGGCTCGCTGTCCGCGGATGTCGAACACCCGTGCCAGGTACAGCATCGCGTTTGCTTTTATCCAATTCGAGATCCTCGGCGGATTGTTGTTCACGATCTGGCTGAACGCGATGTAGGCGCGGTCATAATCGCCGCGCGCGAATTCAAGGTAGGCGATGCGGTAACGGACCTGCCAATCGTCCGGCCTCCGCGTCCGGACGCGTTCGAGTTCCTTGCGCGCTTCGTCCCATCGGCGTTCGACGACGAGCCGATTTCCCGGGATTAATTCTCTAAACACCGTGAACTCGCCGGACTGTTCCCGCTGCTGGTACACCTTGATTTGTTCCTGCGCGTCCTTGTGCCACGTCTTCCATTTCGGCTGCGCCAGCACTCTGCGGTCGTCTTCGAGATAACGGGCGTCGCCTGTGCGGGCGCGGAAGTTCGCGCGGGAGATCAGGAAGTTCGGGATGACCCAGTCCGGCTTCTCGACATTCGCATCGATCGTGGGATTGACCAAAGCAATGGCGTCCTCATGACGAAACTGCTGCGCGCGGAGCCACGCGAGGTTCAACGTAGCCTGGTATCGGTGTTCGGGTTTGTAGTTGGGATGCTTCTGGTCGATCCTTTGAATGATTGCCGCGTACTGCCCGGCTGCCCCTTCGAAGTTCTCGACCTGAGCGTGAGAATAGATTCCCGCGAGAGTGAAACGGAAAGAAGCATTCTCGGGATACTTCTTGTGCAGACCCTCGGCGACGCGAACCGCATCGGCAAACCGGTTCTCGGTCGAATAAACGTCGATCAGAATATCCTGCGCGAACGGCGCTCCGTTTTCGCCGCCGTTTGCCGTGTGTTCGATCTGTTTCAAGCCTTCTGTCCGGTTTCCGCCGGGCATGAATAGAACGGTTCGAATGAATTTGAAAAACGTCGGAACGATCTCGATGTAGTAGTTGTACAACCCCACGGCAAGATAGCCATCGGCGCGGCCCGGGTTCGCATTGATGTATTCGTCGCCGTACTTCTTCGCCTTTATGCCGTCGCGCGCGGCGCCCCACATTCCCTTATCGAAATCGGCACGGTAGCGGGCCCGGTTCAAGTGACCCTGCACGACGTAGAAAAGCGCCTCGGTATCGCCCTTGTTCTTTTCGTAACGGTTTAGAGCTTTCTGAATCAGTTGATCGAGCCGCTGTTCGTATTCTTTCTGGATGGTTGGGTCTTCCAGGCCGCGGTCGTACATGGCCATCAGCAGGCCCAGCGATGCTCCCAGGTTTTCCGGGTCCCGCTCCGAAAGCGCGCGGGATTCGCGGTACGCGCCGTTGAAATCACCCTGATGAAGTTGTTCATAGATCCGGCGGATCGGCTCCTGCTGCGCATTCGCGGAACTGCAGAGCAGCAGGACCAGAGCCAGACATGCCGCTTTTTTCATCCACTAAGAATTAAATCAGAATAACTACAGCAGCGGAATGATGTCTGCGCGACTTTTCCGTCTGGCCCATTCCAGCGGAATCGCCCACGGTTCGTCTTCGGGTAGCCGCCGGTCCGCGCCCTTACTCAGCAGCCATTCCACCATCTCTTTCTTACCGAGGCGGGCCGCGACTCCGAGTGGAGTGGAGGACGAGTCCGTTTCGATGGCATTGATATCGGCGCCGAAGTCGAGGCAGACCTGCGCCACGGGGATATCGCCTTTGGCTGCGCACCGGTGCAGCATCGTGACGCCCAGCCAGGTTCGACGATTGGGATCCATGCCACGTTCCATCAGCCATCGCGCGAGTTCGGGAGTCTTGGGCGTGGCCAGACTCCACGATGGCGTCGGATCGGGACTGCGTTTGAGGATGTCCGGCTGGTAGCGAAGGATCAGTTCCATCATCGGCTGGTTGTCCCAGTTTTCTCCGACTTTCAATTGCGGATTGGCTTGCAGCATCTGGTTGAGAGTTTCCAGGTCCCGATCGTGACAGACGAGATCGATGGACCGTGTGCCACCGCAGGAAACGATAAGATCCACGATTTCCTTCGGCGCTCCGGACCACTTCGCCATCGACAGGCAATTGCCCGACGACTCGACTTCCGCATTCGGATTCGCGCCGTGTTTCAGCAGAAGTTTGACGACTTCGTAGTGCCTTCCGCCGATTGCCGCGTGAAGGGCTCCTCCGTGCGGCGCGATTCCCGGTTCGGGCTGGTTGGGATCAGCGCCGCGTTCGAGAAGAAATCTGACGAGTTCCAGGTGACCAGCGCCTGCAGCATTTCGAAGCGGAGTTCCCGAGTAGTAGGAATAGATGGGAACGTCATTGAGCAGGGTAGGGTCTTCATCCAACAATTGCCGGATGCGGTCCAGGTCTCCGATTTTGGTCGCGACGCTGATGTCGTAGTAGGCGCCGCGCGCGAGCAGGTAGCCGATGAGCACTTCGTGTCTTTGAAGCGCCGTTGCAGGAAGGTCGCGCCAGCCGCGGTAATGATAATCGCCGTTGGTCAGGTGTATCGGCCGTGTGCCGTCCGGGCGTTTGGCATTGATGTCCGCGCCGCGTTCGAGCAGAAGGTCGATCAGCTCCATCTGCCGCGTCATGACGGCCCAATGGATCGGCCGGCTTCCACGCTCGTCCGCCGCGTTCAGCAGTCGGGGTTGTTTCTCGAGCAGAGCGCGAACTCGAGCCATATTGCGCGCCTGGATTGCTGCGACGATCGATGAAGCTTCCGGCGTCACTTCATACCGGTCCTTCAGCATTGTCTCGATCAGGCCGGCAAGTTCCGCGTATCCGCGATCGTGCGCAATCGTCACGAGGGAATCGCCGGCCTCATAGGCTGGATCGGCGCCTTGTTCGAACAGGAAATCGACCACATCACGCCGGTTCTCGCGGACGGCAAAGCGAATGGGCTTCAGGTATTCGTATTCGCAATCGACGAGATTCGGATCCGCAGCGACGAGCTCTTTAGCCGCGTCGAGGCCGCCCGTGATCGAGGCGCACAGCATCGCCCACACGTCCACACCGCGACCGCGCGACCACGGCTGGTATTCTTCGCTTTTGAGCGAATCCGGCTGGATCATGTGCGCGATTTTCCAATTCGTGTCCGGCATGACTACCTCTGCTGCCGGCGGACAATGCCGGCCATCGCGTTCGCGGACTCACTGCCCGCCTGCAACAAACCCTCGACGACGCCATTCACGTCGGACGCGGGACGGTTCTGGCTCGCCTTCCATTTCCCTTCGAGACGGACGATCGGCATTTCCAGGCCAACGATCGAGGCCAGCAGTTCATCGATATATGCGGCCGGCGCATCCGTCACCTTCCACGGCGCCGGACGCCCTGCTTCATGCCGATTCGTCAGCTTCTCGACGAATTCTCGCAGCCATGCCCGATCCTCAATCGCACGCAAGGGCCCGTGCGCGTGAACGACGACGTAATTCCAGGTCGGCACGACTTTGCCGGTCTCCTGCTTTGTCGGGTACAACGATGGAGAAATGTACGAATCGGGTCCCTGAAAGATCGCAAGCGCACGCGTATCTCGCGAGAGGCTGCGCCAGACCGGATTCGCGCGCGCGACGTGGGCGCGCAGAGTTCCGAACGGCGCGGGATCCGGATCGACTTCGAACGGAATGTGATTCGCGTCGAGTCCGTCCGGAGCGAGTGTTACCAGCGTTCCCAGCGGGTGAGTCCGGATGAGTTCATGCAGGACCTCGACCCGTGTTTCCTCAAAATGCTTCGGCAGGTACATCCAACACTACGCGAGACCGGGGTTCTTCGCCTTTATGAACGCCTTCGTCTCGTCCTTCAAGAGAACCCACAGGCCATAGATGCCGAGCGCCGTGCCGAGCGGAATATTCAGAAGGTGGAGAATCGACACGATGATGGTCAGCGTTTGGGCCCAGGGCTTGTAGCTCAACAGGCCGATTCCTGCAATCAGGCCTGGCGCCGAAATAGCGGCCACGAGCAGGGCCGCGATCCCGCCGATCGCACCCAGAACCGCCGCGCCCACTTCGGCCTCGGGGTCCGGTTGAGAACCGGCTAATCCGGCAAGACCGCCAAAGAACACGAGAACGAACAAGGCGATGCAAAGGCCAAGAGCGCCCAGGATGATGTTCAGAATAGCCACAATTTTTATATGCTGCTCCATACACTCCTCCGGTTTTTGCGCGATTACAGTCCGCTCCGCGCTTGATTTGTGTGACGTATCTTAAGCCCTCATGGACCGTACCGGAAATATTCGTCGGCTTTCCCTCTCTTGCGGCCCGCGTCCAAAGCAGCTAGCATTTTGGGTTTGCCCTTTTATGGAGGTAGTTGTTTGTTCATTCTCCTCGTTTTGATAATGGCACTAAGTCTAATGCCGGCCACAGCGTCCGGCGCGTCTGGCGTGGACCAGATACTTCAAAAAGTCGATCTTGCCTTCGAGCGGAATCAGGGTCAGGTCGATCCGCAGGTCCAATTTCTCGCACGTGGTCAGGGCTACGGTCTGTTTTTGACAAAAAATGAAGCGGTCATGCGATTCACGACGCCCAAGCCGGCTGTCGTCCGCATGAGGTTCCCCGGACAGCAGCAGAATGTGAAGGTCGAAGGCCTGCATGTCCTTGATCGCACAACGAATTACCTTCTGGGGGACCGCTCCTCGCAGCGGCCCGGCATCCTTTCTTATAAGAAGGTCCGGTACTCCGAGGTCTATTCCGGCATCGACCTTGAATATCACGGCACCGGAAAGCTTCTTGAGTACGACTTCATCGTCAAGCCCGGGGCAAACCCCCGTAAAATCCGCATGGCCTTTTCCGGCGTCCGAGGACTGTCTCTCGAGCCTTCCGGCGATCTTGTTCTGAAGACGGACGCGGAGCCGCTTGTTCAGAAGAAGCCGCACGTTTACCAGGAGATCGATGGACATCAGCAAACGATCGAGGCGGCGTACCAGATTCACGGAAACGAGGTCGGCTTCCGAATCGGCGAATATGACAGGACGCGGCCGCTCATCATCGATCCGGTTTTGATATACTCGACATTCTTCGGCGGCACCGGAACGGAGATCGCGTACGGAATCGCGGTCGACACCCAGGGCTCCGTATATGTCGCCGGCGCCACAACGTCCACGGATTTTCCCACTGCGTCTGCGTTCCAGAGCGCTTACAAGGACGGATCGCTGGATGCCTTCGTCTTCAAGCTGGATCCGTCGGCGAGTCAGATCGTTTATTCCACCTACATCGGTGGAGCCGGAACCGATGAAGCGCATGCTATTGCCGTTGATGCGGGCGGCAATGCGTCCATCACCGGCTTTACGCAGTCGAATGATTTCCCGATCGTCAACGGATTCCAGAAGACCCGTGCCGGAGAGCGGGAGGCCTACCTTCTCAGGCTTAACAGTTCAGGTACCGATGTCGTCTTTTCCACATATCTCGGCGGCACATCCGATGACCGCGGTTTCAGCATTGCTCTCGATCCCGGCAACAACGCGTACGTGACAGGAACGACCGGGTCGTCGAATTTCCCCGTATCGAATGCTTACCAACCCAATTTTGCCGGCGGTTTTGCCGACGCCTTCGTTGTGAAAGTCAGCGCCGCAGGGAGTCTCGTGTACTCGACCTATGTCGGCGGCATCGGCAACGACAACCCGCTCGGCATTGCTGTGGACGGCATCGGTGGGGCTTACGTCACGGGTTGGACGACGTCCGTCAATTTCCCGATGGTCAACGCGTTTCAATCGAAATTCGGCCGTCTGGATGTTCCTGTCGGAACCGACGATGTTTTCGTATTCAAGCTGGCTCCGTCCGGCGGAACACTCGAGTATTCGACTTACGTTGGCGGAACCGGGTCTGACGAAGGCACGCGCATCGCAGTGGATTCGCTGGGGAGTGCCTACGTCACCGGCTATACGGGATCGCTGGACTTCCCCACTGTCAAACCGTATCAGCTCCTGCTGGCCGAGTTCTCCAGCGGCGTGAGTACCACAGGCCTCGATGCCTTCCTTTTCAAAATGGCTCCGGACGGTAAGTCGCTCGTGTATTCCACGTATTTCGGAGGATTCCAACCGGACAGCGGCACAGGCATAGCCGTGGATTCCACTGGCGCGGCGTACGTGTCGGGCTACACGAGTTCCTTCGACCTTCCCACAGCAAACGAGGTTCAGGGGTTCATCTCGGGTGATCGCGACGCGTTCATCGCGAAGTTCGATCCTTCCGGTGCTGTGCTCGTCTTCTCCACTTTCCTTGGCGGTTCCGGCACGGACGGCGCGACCGGACTGACTGTTGATGCGGCCCGCAATGTATATGTTGTCGGGTTCACAACGTCGGGTGACTTCAGGACCGAGAAGCCCCTGCAGGAAGCGAACGCCGGGGGTCAGGAAGTGTTTGTCGCGAAAATGAATGCCGAGGACATCGTGTCTTCGTCACAGTTTCAAGTGGCCCCGCAGGGCGCCTCGTCTGTGGTCACAAAAGGCACGCGAACCGATGCAGTTTTCGGATATGCCGTCGCCGAGCCCGTTGTGCCCGGCACCGAGTTGACGGGCCTCAGCATCATCAGCCGTAAACAAAACGGTGCGACGGTCAGCGAAGTCGGAGCTCCGGCTCCTCCTTTGACGCAAAGCGGACGCCTCTTTGTCGACGTTACAACGACAGGGCAGGCCGTAGTGTCCATTGCGAATGCGAGTGATCAGGATGCCACCGTCGACTTCTTCTACACCGACGCTACCGGCACGACGAGTCAGTACGCTACAGCGACCGTGAAGGCGCACGAACATTTCTCGCGGTTTATCACCGGCGATCCCTTCAATATCTTCGCGCCCGGGACGTTGAACTACACTTCGTCGATTCCGGTCGCTGTGAGCTCTTTCAACACGGTCACCAACGAAGCCGGCGAGCTCCTGATCAGCCTCACTCCCATCGTGGAACCGGTTAAGTACTCTCAGGAGGTTGGGAACAAGCCGGTGGCCATTCCGGAACTCGCGGAAGGGGGCGGCTGGAGAGGCGATATCGTGCTCGTCAATCCGAGCGAAGATCGGATGAACGGCGAGGTGCATTTCCTCACTCAAGGAGCCGGCGACCAGCCCGGGGTTCCGCTCGAAATCGGTATCGGCGATGAAGCGGCGCCCGCATCCGTCGTCGAATTCGACATTCCCGGCCGCGGCTTCCAGAAGATTTCTACTGCAGGGACTGCGGTCATTACGGATGTTCCATTCGCGATCAATCGCGGCGTCTCCGTACGAACACCGGGCGCGGGTCCGTTTCAGACGACGGGATTCGCGTCGATCGAGTCCACGGATCCGCAGACCCGTCTCAACGGTTTGGAGATGATCGAGTACCGACAGGGCGGCGTCACGCAAAGTCAAACCGGGATCCTCGCGCCTGTACTTCGTCAGACCGGCCGCTTCTTTGCTGAGCTTACGGATAGAGCGCGGCCGTTCATGGCCATCGCAAATCCAAACACGGAAGACTTGACTATCGAGGTTTTCCTGACCGATGACGCGGGGACCTCGTCGGCCCCTGCTACAGTTCTGGTTCCGGCAGGCGGTCAGTTCTCGGTGTTTCTTTCGGAACAGCCCATCGGACTTGCGCTCAATTCCGCGCGCACGGTGACTTTCAACTCGCCTCTGCCCGTTTTCGTAACGGCGCTCCGGTTCTTTACGAATGAGCGAAGCGACGCCCTCTTGAGCGCGATTCCCATCGTGGATACCCCGCCGATTGACGGACCGCTCGTCATCCCGCACTTTGCAGACGGCGCCGGGTGGAAGACTGAGGTTGTTCTCGTCAACAACACTGAAGAAGAGCTGCGCGGCGAAGTGCGATTCATGAGCCAGGGCAGTTCCTCCGAGCCGCCTCATGGCGTCGACGTCGGGACAGCGGAGGCGCTGACTTCGGTCTTCGAATATCACATCCAGCCGCGAAGTTATTTCCGCGTTCAGACAAACGGGCTTCTCGAGAACCTGTCTACGGGCTCGGTTCACATCGTGCCGTTTGGGGGCCACACTCCTGCTGCCAACGCCGTCGTTGCCCAGTTCGTCGTGGATGAAAACGCGACCGCGATCGCTGGAACGACACGCGTGAATACGATTTTTGAGACGCCGGTGGAAGCACGCCTGCCGGCGATGAGCCTGAGATTCTACGGTGAGTCCGCCGGCGATTTCGACGCAGGTAAACCGAGATCGACGAGAACCAGTCTCGCGGTTGCAAACCCGTCCGGAGCAGAAACGACGTTCCAGCTGGAAGTCACTTCATTCGACAATGTGAGTCTCGGCACTTCTTCGCCGATCACCATTCCGGCCGGCGGCCAGTATGCGAACTACCTCCAACTGGTTCCCGGCCTCGAGTCACTGCCCGTGCCTTTCCAGGGTCTCGTGAGACTCAACGTTTTATCCGGAAGCGGAGTAACTGCTGCCTCCTTCCGCGTGCTGCGCAACGAGCGGCTCGATTACCTTGTGACGACCACCGGTCCGTTGAACGAAGATGCCGGCATGCCCGGCAGGCTCGTGTTCCCATACCTGACCGACAGCGCGGGCTACACGTCACAATTCATCCTGTTCAACCCGCCGGGTGTGCAGAGCGGTTCGGGTGTCGTGTTTTATCGAGGGACGGACGGCACGCCGCTTGGCGTCGAACAGCTGAAGCTGGGTTCGGTACGGGTCATTCCGTTCGCGGGCTACAACACGCCGCACGCGCACATCGTGCTCCATCAACGACAGGCAGGCATCCTGTCTTCGATCATCGGAATCGAAGGCCAGCTGCCGGGCCGGGCGTTCCGCATGTATGCGGAATCCCTGGGTGATTTCCAGTCCGGCGCCAACGGATCCACACGAAGCGGTGTCGCACTGGCGAACCCCTCCGACGAGCCGGCGAGCGTGGTTGTGGAGATGCGAACTCTCGAGGGGACATTGGTGCGTACGTCGCGTCCGCTTGCTGTACCGCCGAATGGAGAAGTCGCATTGTTCCTGAATGATATTCCCGGGCTCGAGACGCTGCCTGTACCGTTTGAAGGCGTGTCGCGCATCGTGGCGACGTCGCCGCAGGGAATAACGGCGTCAGGTTTCCGCATTCTGAATAATGAACGCGGCGAGACGATAATCACGACTACCGGACCGCTGAGCGAAAACGCAGGATCGCCCGATCAACTCGTCTTTCCACACATCGCCGAAGGCGGCGGCTATACGACTCAATTCATCGTGATCGGTGGGGTTTCGGGACAGGGCAACGCCGGCGTGCTGCGCTTCTTTAACGAAGCAGGTAGTCCGTTGAATCTTACGCTGACGACTCGATAGGTAGTTTCTGCCGCGTACCGCGGAGCGGTGCCAGGAAATTAGCCAGGTGTACGCGTTTTTCGCGTACACCTGGATGACGGATGCGCGAAATCCGTTCGTCCAGGGGTTTCGCTTCGCTCAACCCCTGGCTAAGCTCCGTCCACCCCTTCGGGGTGACCCACTCTGGCCTTTCAAATTGACGTTTCCTCGCCTTTCTCGGAGAATACCGCGCGCAATTCAATCGTTAGGAGGACGGAGTGAACTACGACAAGAGGATCTTGAAAAGCGGCGCTCTCGCCGTTGCGGCCACAATCGTTTTCGCAATCTTCATTTCACGCGCTGCAGAGTGGAGCAGAGGTCTCGACTCGGAAATGATCGTTCTTGGACAGGGCACCAATAGCGGTGGCGGCGGTGGAGATACATGTTCGACGGGCTCATCCGGGACTGGAACTGTTCAGACCACCAAAATCATTCCGCAGATGGCGCTCGGCAGCTTCGACAATGGCCTGACCAAATACACCACTATCATTCAGATCGTGAACACCAGCAACGCCGCTCAATCCGTCGCCGGCAACTTTTATAAATCAGACGGCTCGGCGTTGACTTCCGCGCTGACGGCGGGCCCCACGACGATAAACAACGGCGTGCTCAACTCTACGAACATTCCCGCGGGCGCCATCTTTATTATCAGGGGCGGAGGGACCTCCGATCCCGGTGCGATCGGTTGGGGCAAGCTTCAATATTGCGGCAGCATGACGATTTCCACATTCTTTGAACTGCGCGACGGCAGAGCGAACGTGGATATCCTTTATTCACGCGTCGGCGTAGCAGCCGGCGCGCCGAACATGCAGAGCTTTGTCATTCCGCGGGTTCGCGAAGTCGCGACCGGCCTGGACGTCGGCTTTGCTCTCGTCAACACGGGGACGGCGGCCGCCAATCTGACGGTCGAATTGAAGGATGCGGCCGGTGCCACAGTTGCCGGCGGCAGCACGACACTCGCCTTTGGACCCGGCGCACATAAGGCACAGTTCACAAAAGATCTCTTCCCGTCCGTGGCTGAAGGCGCCGGAAGGGTGTATCAGTATCTGAAGTTCACTTCGCAGTCCGCTTCTTTCGCCGCGGTCGGTCTCGCTTTCGAAGGGCCCAATCAGACCAGCGTTCCGGTTGACGTTCTTCAATAACATCTCGTAAAACGCGATTCGCATTCCGCGAATTTCCTGGGATCGGACGAGGTGAAGTTCAAAATTGGACTTCACCCATCCGTCCGCCAGCGCATCTTCCGTATCCGATGCGCCGGTACGCGCGCCCGCGTGATACCAGACTTTGCGCCTGCCGATTTCCGCTTCCAACTGTTCCTTGTGCGCTGACGCATATATGACATTCATCGCCCGGCGTCCATGGTTCAGAAACATCTCGGACTGCGCGCTCACAACGAGATCGGCTTGACTGATCTGCGATGCGAATTCCGCGGAGAGTCGATGGTCGGCCGCCAGCGCCTGGACGAATCCCGGAAACTCATAGGCGCGGGTATAAGGCAAAACGACCGAAAGCAAAAGGATCGCCCGTTTTGGGGTGAGCAGCGACGCCGCGAGCACGGTCATCGGCGCCAGCATCTGGATGCTGTATCGCGTATTCATCTCGAAGCTTCCCGCATAGAAGGTCAGATAAACGCCGAAGAGTCCCGCAGCCTGCGCGGCCAGCAACGACAACTCCCGGCAGCGTGTCCGCCAGGCGCGGAAACAGGCGATAAGGGCAAGGATCGTCACGATAGCGAAGAACGTGAACGGGTTCAGCAGGTGGATCGCATTGGTTCTCAGATTTTGCGGAATATAGCTCGCCGAGAATGCGGCCTGCACCCGCTCCGCTCGCTCCAGCACGGGCGCGACGGATAGCACCCACCCGACGTGAACGATTTCAACAGCCACGAGGGACACCGTCATGAGCTTCCAGTAACGGGGAATCTTTTTTGCCAGCCAGACCAGCGGAACCAGTATCAGAAGCTCCATCCTTGTCTGCGCCGCAAGCGCGATGCCCGCGGCCGCGAGCGGTCCGTTGGCCGCGAGCAATCCCCACATTCCTATCGTGCTCATTGCGGACGCGGCGATGTCTGTGCCTGCCGAAGGCGAGAACCAGAAGCAGACGGGTGTAGCGCCAAAGAGAACCGCTGCGATCAATGATTGCGTCCGGTTCTTCAGTGTTTGCCGAGCAAGGTGGAAGACTGCTGCAATGGCTATCGCGTAGAGGATCCTCGCCGCCCAGAACGCAACGGCTTCGTGAACTCCCGTCACGAGGAAGACCAGACTCAGCAGTACCGGCCATCCGGGCGGCTCCTTGTAGTAACTGGAAACCTGAATTTCGTCCGGCGCGCCCAGCACCGTCACCTGATTGACCGGCGCGTGCGAAAGATTGCCGGCGACGTTGATGTAAATGTCTTCGTCGAAAAAAAGGCGGTGGATCGGCTCCAGAAGAACGAACGATGCAGCCAGCCCCATGATCGCTGGAACGAGCGCCAGCCAATCGAGTTTTTGACGCTCGCGCCAGAGGCCGTAAATCAGTACGGCGAGAGAAACATAAACGGCGAGAGGGCCGGTTATTGAGAGCAGTCGAGGAAGCATGGCGATGGCGGAGTCCCGTCAGCGCTGGATCAACTCCAGGATGAGATTATTCGGATCCCGAACCAAAACAATCCTGCTCGTTCCCACGGTCACCGGTTCTCCATCGGTCGCCACGATGCGGGCTCCGCCGGCCTTCAGTGTCTTCAGGAGTGAATCGAGATCCCGCACCATTATCTGTATAAGCGCTGTGCCGGGATCCTGAACCCGGCCCGGAATCCGCTTCCGGTCGATGTTCTTGAACTCGATGAACGTCATCGTTACGGGTGTGCCCGGTATGGTTCCACGAGTCTGACGAAACTGCGCGCCGGGAGTGCCTGCCGTATCGGTCATCAGCTTGTCGCCGTTATAGGCCGCGACGGCGCTCATCTGAAACCCGAGCAGGTCCTGGTAGAACGTGGCAGTTTTCATTGCGTCTTCGACCGTCGCTTCAAAGCCCAGCCCGATCACGTTTCCCGGATTCTCGGCTGTTGCGGCCGGGGCATTACCGGGCTGAATCAGTTCGACGATGAATCCATCGGGATCCTGAACGAAAATCACTTTCGTACCGCCTGCAATCGTTCCAGGTTTCCCGCCAACGGTGAGAATTCGACCCGCGCTCTTCCGTACCCGTGCGATGACCGGCTCGATATCGCGAACCCGAACCTGGAGATTCGCGGCGCCAGGGTCCTGGAATCGCGGATTGGATGGTTTCCGGTCGATGTCCTTGTACTCGATCAGCTCCACACCCAGCGCCGAACCCGGAACTTTCAACACGGCGATACGTGACTGCGCGCGCGGTGTGTCGCCCATTTTCATGATCGCGGGAATGCTGCCGAAGGCCTGAGGCGGCGTTGTCACCGAGAGCCCGATCACGTCGCGATAGAACTCGACCGACTTTTCCAGGCTCGTCACGATGTGGCTGAAATTGCCGACGCCGATGATATTTCCCGCCGGCGCGTTCTGACCAAAAGCAGAAAACGCCGACAATACAACTGCGCATACCGCGACGAACACGTAAATGGGATGAACTCGTTTCCTGAATGTCATGTCTTCCCCTCTGCACTCAGCCCACAGGCTGCAACGTATACGATGACGTGATGTGAATCGCCGGCCGAAGGCTGCGGTATACCGGACACTTATCCGCGTAGAAACCGTGCACGCGTTCGATGACTTCTCGCGCATCTTCAGGCGCTCGAATCGTAAATTCGACATGAATGCGCCGGATGACAAGGACTCCGTCTTCATTTTCGATTTCACCGCGAGCCTCCGCAGTCAGACGACCGTCGCTCGCATTGATCTTGCGCGCTTCCAGCGCGCCTCCGAAGGTTCCCATCATTCAGCCAGCGGTTGATGCGACCACGTAATCAATCGTGGCCGCATGTGATTCCCCGAGTTTTGTCTCATCGATACCGTAATGTTTCGCGATCTCGTCGTGGACGCTGAACTTCACCGGCGTCTCTTCTCCCGGCAGCCGAGCGAGTCTCAGCGGTCCCTTGATCCGCTCGAGGTGCACCTTCGAAACATAAACTACATTCGTCATCATTTCGGGGATCGTACCTTGACAAGGATACATGGGCAAACGAAAGTATGAACTCGCATGACAGACGGGGTTACAAACGACCTTCAGACCTCGCTGGAAGCGTGGCACGCGCTGTCGACCGAAGAGCGGCTCGATACCTTCAAACAATTGCCGTACGCCGAAAGGGACGACTTCTTCCTTGCGTTGAGCGCCCGCGACCAGTCCGAGCTACTGTTGTCTCTGCCGCCGAACGAACGTCGCGTCTGGATGCGGCAGCTTCCGCCGGATGATGCAACCGACGTCATTCAGGAAACCCCGGAAGAGTACCGCAACGACCTTCTCGCCCTTCTCGACGACTACACGCGCCGTGAAGTCGTGGCGCTGCTCGCATACGCCGAAGACGACGCAGGCGGCCTGATGAGTCCTCGTTTCGCGAGGCTGCGTCCGGACATGACGGTCGACGAAGCAATCGCCTATCTTCGCCGGCAGGCCGAGCAGGTGGAAACCATCCACTATGCGTACGTCATCGATGCCGATCAGCGGTTGCTCGGCATCGCTCCATTGCGGCGTCTGATGTCGGCCACAAGGGATCAGCGTGTGCGCGACATCATGCGGACCGAGTTCGTTTCGGCATCCGAAGAACTCGATCAGGAGCAACTGGCCAAGCTCTTTGCCGAGGAACATTTGTTCGCAATACCCATCGTCGACCGGGAAGGAAAGATGAAGGGTATCGTGACCGCGGACGACATCGTTAATGTTGTCACCGAAGAGGCCAGCGAAGACATCCAGAAGATCGGCGGCACCGAAGCCCTCGATGCGCCATATCTGCAGGTCGGACTTCGTGAAATGGTCCGCAAACGCGGCGGCTGGCTGGCCGTCCTCTTCATCGGCGAGACACTGACAGCGACCGCAATGAGTTACTTCGAACAAGAACTCGCGCGCGCCATTGTGCTCAGCCTTTTCATTCCCTTGATCATCAGCAGCGGCGGTAATTCCGGTTCTCAGGCGACAACGCTGGTTATCCGGGCGATGGCGCTCGGAGAAGTCACTTTACGTGACTGGTGGCGGGTCATCCGCCGCGAAGTCGCCGCCGGATTGACGCTCGGCTGCATGCTGGGCGCGATCGGCATGACGCGCGTGATCGTGTGGCAGGCCGTCGCTCTCTCGGCAGGCAGGGAGCTTTATGGTCCGCACTACCTGCTCATCGCATTGACGGTCGGAGCCAGCCTTTTGGGTGTCGTGCTCATCGGCACCATTTGCGGTTCCATGCTCCCGTTCGTCCTTCGAAGATTCGGCCTCGACCCGGCGAGCGCTTCCGCACCCTTTGTCGCAACCCTGGTCGATGTGGCTGGTGTCGTCATCTACTTCACACTCGCGAGCATCATTCTCCGCGGCTCGCTTCTCTGATGTCGTTCCCGGAATGGGTCCTGCCGATGGCCGCGACACTCACTCAGGAGCGGTTTACCGGACCCGAGTGGATCTTCGAGCGAAAGCTCGATGGAATCCGGATGCTCGCCTTCAGGAACGGCAAGGATGTGAAGCTTTATTCGCGTAACCGGCTGCCGCAGCATTACCCGTCGGTCGCGGAAGCCATCGCCGGACTCCCCGTTCACGATGTGATTCTCGATGGTGAAGCCGCGTGGGACCCGGCGAGCCGCGTCGCATATCACGTGTTCGACATTCTCTGGCTCGACGGCCGCTCGGTGATGGACATGCCGCTCGAGTCGCGGCGGGCGCTGTTGAAAGACCTGCCGCTTCATACTCCACTGGCCCGCGTCCCTGAAGTTAAAGATGACAAGCCGTGGGAGCGGGCGTGCAGCGAAGGTTGGGAAGGCGTCATCGCGAAGCGTCGCACGTCCACATACGAGCATCGCCGCTCGCCTCACTGGCTGAAGATGAAATGCGAAGCATCTCAGGAGCTGGTCGTCGGCGGATTTACGGATCCGCAGGGCAGCCGAGTCGGTCTCGGCGCGCTGCTTGTCGGGTATTTCGAGGGAGACGATTTCGTTTTCGCCGGCAAGCTCGGCACCGGCTTCGACACGAAAATGCTCCTCGACCTTCGCGCGCGCCTCGACAAGATCGAGATCCCGAAATCGCCTTTCACGAAAGCCGTCGGCCTGCCGCGCGTTCGCGAGCATTGGGTTACTCCTGAGATCGTCGTGCAGGTTGCCTTTATCGAGTGGACGGTCCACGGAAAGCTGCGCCATCCGCGTCTGCTCGGGATTCGATTCGATAAATCGGCGCGAGAGGTCGTCAGGGAATCGTGATCATCACTCATCCAGAGAAGATCATGTTTCCGGATGACGGCATCACAAAAGGTCAACTCGCCGCCTATTACGAGATGATCGCGCCGGTGATGCTCCCGCACATTCTCCGCCGTCCGGTTACGATGGAGCGCTTTCCCGCCGGCATCGGCAAAAAGGGATTCATCCAGAAAGACGTGTCGACAGGATTTCCGGAATGGCTGCAGCGAGTCGAGGTCCCCAAGAAAGACGGCGTCGTGCACCATCCCATCGTGACCGATACCGAGTCTCTCCTGTGGCTGGCGAACCAGAACAGCATTACGCCTCACGTCTGGACGTCGCGCGCGCCGAACGTCTACTACCCGGATATCTGCGTATTCGATCTCGATCCGTCCGTCGACGATCCGGACATGCTGCGAGCCGCGGCGCTGGCAGTCCGCGCGCTGCTGGACGAGATCGGGCTTCCATGTTGGGTGAAGACCTCCGGTTCGAAGGGGTATCACATTGTCGTTCCACTCGATGGAAAAGCGAACATGGGAGAGGTCGAGAAATTCTCGTATACAGCCGCTGCAGAGCTCGTCCGGCGTTATCCGAAGAATCTCACACAGGAATTTCACAAGGCGGACCGCGGAACGCGGATCCTGATCGATACCGGCCGCAACGGCTGGAGCGCGACGCACGCGGCCGTTTACGCCGTGCGGTCGAAAGCCGGAGCACCCGTGTCTGCGCCATGCACGTGGGAAGAAGTGCAGAGCGGCAAGGCCTCGCCGCGAACCTTCAACATCAGGAATATGGCGGCGCGCATCGAAGAGGTCGGCGACTTGTGGGGAGACATGCGAAGACGCCGCCGGTCGTTGCAACGTCCGATGACGAAGCTTCGGTCCCTTACTGCTGCTTCTTGAGAGCGGCTAACCAGTTCTGGAAAAAAACGACGCGCGGTCCATCGTTCGGACCTGCAGGAAGATGCTTATTTTTCTCCCCACATGTCCTTGTGCGTCGACTGACGCGAGAAAAGATCTGGATTGTAGAACTTCTGGTAGTACTCCAATTCCAGGTGTGAGAATTGCAGCCAGATCCCTGGTGCGTGGAACGCATCCGTGTGCGCGGGGAATCGTCCATAGGTATCCCAGATGTAATTACAGATTTCCTTCGTGTATTTCACCGTCTCCGGTGAATAGTGCGAGGCGTTTTTCAGGTATTCCTCGGCGTGGGCCTGCGAGTTGTAAGACCCCTTGAAGATGTCCAGATCGGAATACGGCCCGGCTCCCGAGTACTTTTCAGCCAGGACTTGATCCACGGCATTGTCCATCGAGGTCACGTAGGGTGGGCACAATCCCTCAAGTATCCCGTCGATCCCGACCGGGTTGGGCAGGGTAGCCGGTAGAGGGGGCCATGTGTCCCACTTCTTGTCGGGAGTGTGCATCCGAAAACCAAGTCCCAGCCAGCCTTTCGAAGGATCGCGCTCGAAAATATGAGGCGGAGCAATCGACGAATGCACCCAGCCGCCAAGCCCCATCCCATGGCCCACGAGCATCAGGTTCTGCAGCAGAAAAAACGCCTCGTAGTGAATCCGCATGCTGGTCTGAAGACCGAGGGGCACGTACTTGTCCGGATTCACCCAGCCGTCCTGTGCGCGTGCGAGTCCTCCGATCGGCTGGTAGGGCAACTGCTTGTCAATCAGACCAATCTTGATAGCCGCCCAGGCGACGGCTTCCGCCACGTCAGCGGGCTTGAAGGACTGCCAGTCGTCGATAAAGAGCGGCCGCTGCCCGTTTCGTTCGGAGAGCAGATACAGGATGATGTTGATATACGCGCGAGTACAGTCGACGACAGGGAAAAAAATTGTCGTGCCAGGAACATTTGAAATCTGCTTGTTCCATCCGAGGTAATAAGGAAATTCGCGCGGAAACTCAACCCGCGTATCGTGGAGCTTTACTTTAACGGCGGCGGCGGCCGAGATCCAGTCGCTGTCGGACCAATCCGCCCATCTGGGCGGCAACCCATTCAGCAACTTGCGGCCGTCCGCACCGCCCAGCCTTTTCAAGAGCCATGTTCCTTCGTCGTTGATCATGAAAAACACAGTGGCCTGGGAGTTGTCGGGACTGCTGGCCGAACGCGAGAGGATGTTCATGAAAGGCGTGCCGCATTCATTGCCGCCTCCAGGAATCTGCAAAGGCCCATCGTGCATGGTTTGCTGGCCAACGAGACCGGAACTTACGATGAGAACGGCTTCTTCCATGGGTGAGAGCGGGTGTGGCTGGTTCGGGCTCGAATAGCTGAGACCGGCTGAAAGCATCGATGTTCCCTGGGCGATTCGGCGCGTCCGTCGATCCGTGATCGCGGACATCAGGGGGTAGGTGAACAATGCATCCAAAGCCGGGTTCCTGGAAGATGGTCCGGTGGAAGTGTCGCCCGAGGGCGGAACACTTGCCGGTGTCTGGGTTCTTGTTGGATTGTGGGTTTCGAGATGTCCGAGAAGGACAGGATAGACATCGGTAAGCGCCGTTTTTCCGACAAAGCAATCCATGTGTCCATACTTGGGAAATACGACACGCTGGTAGCCGTCCGCCCCGTTCTTCTCGCAGAGGTGGCGAAACGTCTTGTCCGTGCCGGCTGGCAGAAACAACTCGTTGTCGGCCCCCTGAATAAACGTGATCGGGATTTTCAGCCGCGACACGTTCGGCATGTAGACGTCCTTGCCCTTCTCGTCCACCACGTGCCCTTTTTGAATCGCGGTCAGGATGTGCGCAAACGTCCGGTTGTTGGAAACGCCGAACATTTCATACATGGCATCGTGCGTGGCGGCATTCAGTTGGTCGTGCTTGTAACTTTCCCCATAGATGATCCGGATCTGATGACACACCGAACTCTTGCAGAGTTCTTTTGGAGGAAACATCTGAACGACGATCTTCGCGAGGGCATTGCGCCAGTCGTCCGGTGGCAGATTCGTGTCGACGGTCTTCTGCCCCATTGCCAGAAGAAAGCCCGGGGCCTTCAATCCGGCCTTGACCTGGTTGAATGTCGAGGTCACGGGAAACAGCCCTAACTGCGAACAGATTGCCGAGCGCACTCCTTTGAGACCCGACATGATTGCCATCAGGAGCGTCATCGAACCGATGCAGTGCGCCAGTACCTGCACCGACGATGCGCCAGTGATCTCCAGCACCTTCGCGACGGCTGCGGGATAATCCTTTTGCGCAATGTCGTCCAGAGAGAAGAGAGTCGCAGCCGACGGCAAATCCGGACTCGCGCGGTAATCGAAAAGCCAGACGTCATAACCGTTGGCGTAGAGATATTCCGGCAGGTTTGTCTCGATGGTATCGGTGGAAAACGACATCGTGGATACGCCGAATCCCGGCGCCATCATGACGGGGCCCTTCGTGCCGCCACGAAACCGCGTCAACCGCAACTGCACGTTGTCGGACGTCACAGGATAATAGAGTTCCGGCGGATCCATTCGCAGCGGCCGCTTCTTCCGAGTCGCCGGCTTCGAGGCATCCATGTTGTTCGGTTTGGCGACGATACCGCCGTAGGTATCGAACAGTTCGCCAGTGAAGAACGTGCCCACGCGGATAAGCCACTTCATCCGATCCTGGTCGTTGTCCACGTTGAAGACCTGCATGCTGCCCATCTGAACAGCGAAATCCTGCGGCAGAATTTTCAAGATACCTTTGCCAAGCACCACGCCTTGATCGTCCGCTCCTTCATAGATGGTCACAAACAAGGTGGTCGTGTCGTCCCACAAGTCCCCTATGTGATCGTCGTGAATAAGCTTGATGCCATTGAAGAAAAATGTTTTCCCCTCCTCGGAATCGAGCACGAGCCGGTAGATCATGTTCCGGGTTTCGAGCCGCGTGGGGTCATTCACGAAGAGCCGGAAAATGCCATGCCGCACGTTCAGCGGTTTCGCAGAAAGGGCCGGGGCCACAACCGTGCCCAATGCGCGCGATTCGTGATTGGGGTCCGTCAGCATGAACTCCGCGTCATCGGCCGAAATGGTCAGGATGAACTGCAGAGACGACCCGTCCCTCTTCCCCTGGTCCGAACCTTTCTGAAAGTTGTCCTTTACCGTAGTTGAGAAGAATCCCTTCATGGTCTCGGTGAATCGCACCCCTGGTTTCTGTTTTGCCTGTGCCGGCGGGGCGGGTGGAGGTCCGAGTTTGTAATCGATCTTCCATCCGCGATCTTCGGCCAGCAAAGCGCAGTTGCGTTCCGCAATCGCCGATATCGTCAACAGGGGGTTAATGCCGAGGGGCCTTGGCAGGATCGAACCGTCCAATATCAGCAGCCCCTCGTGGACGTCCGTCCCCGCAGTGCCGCTGAATACCTGTCCCTTGTGATTCACCACACCCTTGTCTGCGGACTCCGCCATCACGCATCCACCCAGGGGATGAACGGAAGTCAGACTCTGATTTGTCAATTTGCTCCACATCGGATTCGGCACAAAGGTTCCGCCAATGGGTTTCGTCGCGTCGAGCAGTCGCTGATTGATCTTTTCGAAAACAGGTTGTCCACCGACACCCGGCCAGTCGATCCGAAGCCGGTCTTTATCCAGGAACATGCGGCCTTCTCCGTCGTCGTGCGCCATGACGAGATAGGTCTGCGTATTTTGCGTCGCTCCATGAAGCGGGCCGGCGAAGAGGGTTTCGGCTTCACGCATCTTTGCGGCCACCTTGTCTTCCGGTTTCGTGTTGGTGTCTTTGCCCATCAAGGCTGCCGCACTGGCGAGCATGAGCGGCATCATCCCCGCGATAGTCCCCGGGATCGAGCCTTCTTCAATCACCATACCGTCTTCCAGCTTCGGCGTATTGCGAAGGTCGATGACACCGGTGATGCAGGGACCGACAGGCTTGCGGTCCGCCGCCTTGTCCGGACCGAAACCGAAGCCGTTCACGTCATGATTGCTGTTGTAGCTGAATCCCAGAACGTCGCCGTTGCCGGTGAAGTGAAGTCCAACCTTGTCGGACGCGAGGAGGCCAGCCGCCTTGGAGCGAAGCAGGATCTCGGTCGATCCCAGGGTTCCCGCGGCAAGAACGACAATATCCGCCGAGACAAACATCGGCGGGGCGTTAAAGCTTTCCCGGCCAGCTTCTACGATCTGATAGTAAACGAGCCACTTGTTGTCTTTACGTTCCAGACGGCGCGCGCTCACTTCGGTATAGATTTCCGCACCGTGGTTCCGCGCGTCGGGAAGGTAGTTCATGAGTGTTGTATTCTTCGCGCCGTAGTTGCACCCGGTCACACAGTCTCCGCAGCCCACGCACGCGCTTTGCAAAACGCCGAAAGGATTAGGACCGTCCTTGAACGTCACGTTGATGGGAAGCCGATCGAATTTCCCCTTGATGCCTTTCGCGGAAGCCTCAAGTTGCTCGAGTTTGTGGATGGGCGGGAAGTGCTTCGGATACGGTTCCGGCTGCAGCATTTCCGCGGCGCGCTTGTAACCGTCGGCGAGCCGCGTGGACTTGTCCTGCCGCAGAGATGCAGGCCAGCGAGGATCGTCGAATACGCGCGGATCCGCCTGAGCGGCAACGCCGGCGTTAATCAATGACGTCCCTCCGAGGCCGCATCCTACGAGAACGTTGATGTCCTTATTCACGCGGAAGTCGAGCAGCCCTGCGTGTGAACCAACGTGACCTTCCGGCAAATCAACTTGTGTTTCACGCTGAACCTCGGCCTGGGTGTTCGGATATTCTCCGGGGATGTACTCGCGCCCTCGCTCGAGAATGCAAACGTCTTTTCCGGCACGGGCGATTCGCGAAGCGGTGATGCCTCCGCCGTATCCGGAGCCGACAACGATAACCGTATAGTGATTCTTGATTTGATGAATGGACGACGACAGACGCTGCATGGGCGACCTCCGGGACTGATGAGTAGAGTAAGTCTCGGATCCTTCCGAACAGATACGCCCATACTGGACGCCGCACAACTATCAAAAAGGCCATTGGAGGGTATGCGGTCGCCACTTTCAAGTCAACCGTGGGCGGAAACCGGGAGAGTGCCGCCCGGGGAGTTTTCTGCTGAAACGCTTTGCGGCCTCTCGAATCTGCCCGCCCAGATGCGCTTTTCTGACGATCATTCCTATTCCTTCTTTTTCGTGAGTGTGGCGGCAAAAGCCGCCTCTACACATACAGGCGGAATTCACGTGGAAAAAACCGAACGATCGTCACGAAAAAAATCAGACCATCTTCAAGCGCAACAGCGCGAATCCCAGCATCCGGAACAACAGCAGTCCGTGAGACCAGCGGCGGATGTTGGTTGTGCCGTAGGTCCGCTCGCGGTATCGAATGGGAATGTCGCTGATCTTCAGATTCAGCTTCCGCGCGCCAAACAGAAGGTCGAAATCGCCGAATGGATCGAAATCTCCGAACGCGGCGCGGTTGGCCGCGATGCGCAGGTAGTCTCTTCGGAACAGCACCTTCGTCCCGCATAGCGTGTCCTTGATGGGCTGCCCCAGCACCCACGTAAACGCCATGCTGAAGAATTTGTTCGCGCACATATTCAGAAACCGCATCGCTTTGTCGTCCATCGGATATACGAGGCGGACGCCGTTGGCGAATTCCGTGCGGCCCGAAACAAGCGCCGCATAGAACTTCGGCAATTCTTCAGGCGGGACGGTGAGGTCCGCATCGAGGATCATCAGAATGTCGCCGGTGGCCGCCTCAAACCCTTCGCGCACGGCGTTTCCTTTTCCGTGGCCGGTCTGTCGCAGTGTTTTGATGTTCAGGTGAGGATGCCTTCGGGCGCTGTCCTGAATGCGCTCCCAGGTCTGATCCGTCGAATGGCCTTCCACGAAAATTATTTCCGTCCTGGATCCCATCAACGGAATGCGTTCGAGCGCCGCATCGATGTTGCCGGCTTCGTTTCTTGCCGGCACGACCACGGAGACGCTTTGCGGCGGCAGCCCTGATGTGGGCCGCAGGCGCGCGGTTTGAAAGATCGTCAGCGAGTTCCAGGGCACAAGCGGAGCGACGAATCGGTTGAGCAGCCGGTCGAGGCCAAGAATTGGAACGGGGCAAATGATGTGTTCCTCCTGATGAATCACTTCCCAGTTGGCCAGATCGAGAAGTCCGCGCACATCCGACGCGCTGAGCCAGTTCGCCATCGGCTGCCGCGACTTCAAGCCGAGAAACGTCGCGAGCTGGAGTATCGGATGCCAGAGCGTGTTGTAGAAATTCAGGATCAGCCGCGTTTCCTTTCCGGTGAATTCCTGTAAGCGTTCCAGCAGCGCCTGAACGTCCGGGCTGAAGTTCACCGTCTCCGAAAGAATGATGTAATCGAATTCGCGGTCGAGTTCGCCTTCGCGACGCAGCGTTTCCGCCGCCGCTGTGACAAACGTTCCATGAGCCACGCGTCGACGGGCTGCAGCGGCCTGTTTCGCCGAGACGTCCACTCCGGCCACATCGCGATTCGGCAGAAGCGCGAGCAATTCGCCGCTGCCGCACCCGATCTCCAGAATGCTGGCTTGAGGGGGAACCAGATGGCGGTAATATCTCGCCAGCAGCGAGCGATAAAACCTTCCGAACCATGTGGATTCTGTGGGAGCGGCATCGTAGAACTGACGAATGCGATCGAGGCAGGAACCCATCAAAGACGACACTCCGGCGTTCACGCGCCCCAGTATATTCAACTTTCTCAGAAGGCGGTTGGCTCACCCGCTGGCGCGCGACGTCGAGATCGACGATCCATCCAGCGTTGAAGTGCATCGCAGGATGATTCTTTCGAAGCCGTTTCTGCGCCGGATCTACGAGGAATGGTACGACCAGATTATGTCCGCGCTGCCGCCGGGCAAAGGCGCGATCCTCGAACTCGGTTCCGGTACGGGTTTCCTGCGCGAGTACATTCGCGGTGTCGTCACATCGGATGTGCGCCGTCATGCCGGAGTGGATGTCGTGTTGGACGCGCTTGCGCTGCCGGTTGCCGCGGGGTCGCTGCGGGCGATTGTCATGGTCGACGTGCTTCACCATCTCGCCGAACCGCGACGCTTCTTCAGCGAGGCCCGTCGATGTGTGCGGTCCGGCGGCGCGATCGTCATGATCGAGCCGTGGGTGACGAAGTGGTCGAAACTGATTTACACCAACCTGCACCACGAACCGTTTCGCCCGCAGTCGGCGCAGTGGGAGTTTTCGACAACGGGCCCGATGTCCGGCGCGAACGGCGCGCTGCCCTGGATTCTTTTCGAGCGTGATCGGGATCAGTTCGATCGCGAGTTTCCGGAATGGGGAGTTCAACGGATCGAGATCCAGATGCCGTTCCGCTATCTCGTCTCGGGCGGCGTTTCAATGCGAAGCCTGGCGCCGGGCTGGAGCTTCGGATTGTGCCGGGGATTCGAACAAGCTCTGAAACCGTGGATGCGAAGCCTCGGGATGTTCGCCATGATCGTGCTGTCTCGCCGGTGAATTCCGGGACGGTTGCGTCGTTTCCCTAATTCACGCTTTCAGAATTAGGGAAACGACGCAACCGTCCCGGAATTCATCAACGCACAACATTGCCGTTTTTTCGAACGGCGCATGGGCGCCGGCGACGGGTTTCATTTCAAGCCAGACCGTGCCATGGACCGCCATCGGAACAATTGTTCTTGTCTCCGGCGCGGCTTTGTCCATGTCGGCCGTCGTTGCGAGCCGGAAGGATTTCTGATGAAAAAATCAATGTGGGTCTTCATCGCTTTGATCGCCGTCATAGGCGTCATCCGATTCGCCCTGGCTATGGCGGGCCTCCCGAACAGCGTGGTGCGATTTGCGAGCATGACGGCCGTCATCGCGGTGGGAGCAGTCTATTTTGCCGTCGTTTCGACCACGCACAAGGAGCGGCTCAAGGACGCATACCTCCTGGTCCTGCCGTACATGATCATTGAGGTTGCCGCGCTCGGCTACACATGGGCAACCGGCCACGCGACTATTTTTCACGCCGAGGAATACTCAATGGGTTATGGCATCGCTGAGCATACCGTCGGACACTTTGTCGGCGGCCTGACGTGGGAACCGCTGGCGATTTTCCTTCTCATGGAGATCATCTGGCTGGTCTACAGAGGTGGACGCCGCGTCCTTGGTGTGCCCTCGTAGTTTAACGGATTGATGTGCGAACGCACTCTCGCCATCGTTTTAAGAATGGGAGAGAAGCAATGAAGAAGAGTGATAACAGCGCTATTCGTCCGTTTCATTTGAATGTTCCGGAAGCCGACCTTACCGAATTGCGCAGGCGCATAAACGCCACAAGGTGGCCTGACCGGGAAACGGTCACGGATGCATCGCAAGGTGTGCAGTTCGAGACTATTCAGAAACTGGCGAGCTATTGGGCGACAGACTACGACTGGCGCAAGGTCGAGGCAAAGCTGAATGTCGTTCCTCAGTTCATCACCGAGATCGATGGGCTGGACATTCATTTCATTCACGTTCGTTCGAAGCACGAAGGCGCGTTGCCGCTCATCGTCACGCACGGATATCCCGGCTCGATCATCGAGCAACTGAAGATCATCGATCCCCTGACCAATCCAACGGCACATGGCGCGAGCGCATCGGATGCTTTCGATGTGGTGATTCCGTCGATGCCGGGCTACGGGTTTTCAGGCAAACCGACCACCACCGGCTGGGGCCCCGAGCGGATCGCACGCGCCTGGACAGTGCTGATGAAGCGTCTTGGATACACTCGCTTTGTGGCGCAGGGCGGTGATTGGGGTGCGCTCATCGTTGACATGATGGGTGTACAAGCCCCCGCGGAATTAATCGGCATTCACACCAACATGCCTGGCACTGTTCCACCCGAGATTTCAAAGGCGCTGCAGTCCGGCGGACCGCCGCCATCCGGTCTTTCCGCCGACGAGAAAGTCGCTTACGAACGGGTGGACGATGTCTACAAGAAGGGACTTGGTTACGCAACCATGATGGCGTTGCATCCGCAAACGTTGTATGGAATTGCGGATTCGCCCGTGGGCCTGGCAGCCTGGCTGCTGGACCATGACGCGCGCAGCTACGAGCTCATCTCAGGCGTCTTTGCAGGACACTCCGCCGGCCTCACACGAGACGACTTCCTCGACAACGCCACGCTCTTCTGGTTGACGAACACGGCGCTTTCTTCCGCCCGTCTGTATTGGGAAAACAAGTTCGCTTTTCTGGATGCCAAGAATGTTTCCATCCCGGTTGCCGTAAGCGTCTTTCCCGACGAGCTCTATCCAGCCCCGCGGAGTTGGGCAGAGCGGGCGTATCCCAAACTCATCCATTACAACAAGCTCGATAAAGGCGGACACTTTGCGGCCTGGGAGCAGCCGCAACTCTTTTCAGAAGAGGTTCGCGCGGGCTTCAGGCGACTGCGTAGCGGGCTTCAGAGCGCTGCGTAATAGCGGAGCAGAAAATGCGAAAGTTCAGCAAGAACGAGGAGGCGATTCGAAACCTTTCGCCCGAGCAGTATCGCGTAACGCAGCAAAACGCTACCGAAGCCCCCGGAACCGGAGAATATCTGGATAACGATGAACCGGGCATCTACGTCGATATTGTGTCCGGCGAGCCGCTGTTCGCGTCGTCGGACAAATTTGATTCGGGATGCGGCTGGCCCAGCTTCACCCGGCCCATTGAACCTGCGAATATCAACGAACTGCGGGATACGTCGCATGACATGACACGCACCGAGGTGCGCTCGACGCACGCGAACAGCCACCTCGGACACGTGTTTCCCGACGGTCCCGGGGATCGAGGCGGGTTGCGCTATTGCATCAACTCTGCCTCGTTGCGGTTTATCCATCGCGATGATATGGAGGCCGAGGGATATGGGGCCTATTTGAACCAGGTAGAGGATATCGAATGACTACGGAACGAGCTGTTCTTGCCGGTGGTTGCTTCTGGGGTGTGCAGGAGCTTTTTCGCCGATACGACGGCGTTCTCTCGACGCGGGTCGGATACACGGGCGGCAGCGTACCCCACGCTACTTACCGCAATCACGGCTCACATGCCGAAGCATATCCCGGCGGCTACACCTGCCATTTCACCCGGCCAAACTGGAGGCTGCCGATTCGCACGGACAAGGTTCCAAAGACGGCGTGAGCGCCGATCGCGATTGGTTTAGGCGCGGGGACCTGCCAGCCGTCTTCGGAGTCGTACCACACCAAATGTGCCCGCCCCCAACAGGAACAGTACGACACCGCCGACCAAAGCCGCCGTCCGTTCCGGATAGACCCCTGCTCGATGAAAATCCTCCAAGGACTGGCGCCAGTTGTATCCCAAATTGGAATTGGCGCGGTTCACATAGGCATTGCGGAAATCGGGCTTTAGTCGGATAGCCTGATCGAAGTCGACCATCGCGAGTTCATGGCTGCCGCCGCTCGCCATATAGGCGGCTCCACGGTTGTTGAAGGCGTTGGGATAGTTGGGCCGCAATTCGATCGCCCGCGTGAAATCGGCAATTGCTATGTCGTGAGACCCCTTCCAGTAGTAGGCGTGGCCGCGGTCGTTGTAGGCTTCCGCATAGTCGGGCTTCAATTGCAGAGCCATGTTGTAGTCTGCGATGGCGCCGTTATAGTCTTTTTTCCCCGCGCGCTCCTCACCGCGATGAAGGTACTCTTCTGCTGTGCCCGGCTGAGACTCGTGTCCGTCCTGCCCCAGCAGCTTCGGTAGCAGGAATCCTGCCATCACAGCAATAAAGAGCCACGAAACTGCCCGCACTCTGCCTCCCTCCATCAAAACCAGCGGCTCATAATGCCCTTCTGAGCCTGGTAAAACAAGTGAAGTCCAGGCACGTCGCGAAGGGTTAAGGAACCACATCGTACTGCCGCTTGACTAGCCTTGCACTGCTAGGCATAATACTGCAATGCTTTCGAAGGAACTGGTCGCGGCTTCAACGGTACCTCTCGTCTTATCCGTCCTTTCTAAAGGTGAGAGCTACGGATATGAACTCATTCAGAACGTACGGGAATTGTCCGGCGGCAAGATCGAATGGACCGAGGGAATGCTTTACCCCGTGCTGCACTGGATGGAGCGCGAAAACCTGATCGAATCCGAATGGCGGAGCGCGGAAGACAGCGGCCGCCGCCGGCGGTATTACCGTATTCGCAAGGAAGGGCGTAAGGCGCTGCAGTCCGAACAACAGCAGTGGATCGCCGTCCACACTACCCTGATGAAACTATGGAAAACGAAACCTCATTCGATTTGAACTGTGCGATTCAACGCTGGCGCGGGGAGCTGGCAAAATCCGCGAGCTTTCGGGCGGATGATCTTGAAGAGCTCGAATCGCATCTTCGCGATTCCGAATCATCGCTGCGAGCGCAGGGACTGACTGCCGAAGAAGCATTCCTGATCGCGGTCCGAAGAACCGGATCGGGAGACGCCCTCGCTGCGGAGTTTGCCACCATCAATGGATCTTCGGTCTGGCTGGATCGTCTGCTCTGGATGACTACGGGCAGTATCACCGTGTCTGCTTTGTGGTCTCTGACTACGACGCTTCTGTTTGTGAGGACGACGGTCTTCGCATGGCTCGCTCCGGGCATTCTCGCAGTCGCTCTGATAGTGGGGCTGCAATCGAATGTCGCAAGGAAGTTTCTAAGGGCGCCTCTAAGATTGGCGATCGCTTTCCTGCTCGCGAGCTTGTTTTCTGTGTTGCTCAGGACTTCGTTGATGGACCAACGCATGTTTGGTCCAAGTGCCGACTTCCCGTACATGCAGAGATTGCTTCTCTTCAATTGGACCTTTTTTCTTCAATTTGTCGCGAGCGGGATGATTGCGCTCTTTATGTTCAGACAATCGAGGCGATCATGAAAACGCAAGGCGCCTTCAAATCGGTGATCCTCGGTGGGCTGTTTCTCGCAACCGCCGCGGCGACCCATCAAGTGCAACCGGGTCCACCGCCTTCCAGCCTTTCATTCGAGGCGGCCGTCGTCAAACCCTCTGAAACGGATGTGGCCTGGGTCACGATCGCAAGCGGAGCGAGTATTCCGGTTGGGCCCCTTCCGGGCTGCAGAGGAACGGACACTCGTGGTCGTTTGAATATTCCGTTGAACCGCTGTGTCTCCAGGGGTTTTTCGCTGAAATGGATCATCGCGTTCGCGTATCAGATTCCAATGCAAAACATCGACTCGATGATTATCGGGGGTCCGGATTGGCTGGACTCCGCTGGATTCGAAATCGAGGCGAAGGCGGAATCTCCGGCAACCGAGGCCCAGCTCCACTCCATGCTCCGGAACTTGCTGGCTGAGAGATTCAATCTCAAACTCCATCGCCAAAAGAAGGAGCTGCCCGTCATGGCGCTTCTCGTTGCGAGGGGAGGGCCAAAACTCAACCCCGCTCCTGACAGAAAATGTGATGTCGAACCAGGCTGCGGTATGGCAGCCCCGCAGTTTCGAGGAAGATCGCAGAGCATGACGGACCTCGCCGATACTCTTTCCTTGTGGGTCCGGGAGACAGTCGTCGACAAAACGGGTTTGGCCGGCTTGTACGACTTCGAGGTAGGTCCCTGGCGAGCGGACCCCGCCCCCAATTTCCGGCCCAACCCCAACGCGGTTGAAGTGCGTGCCGATCCGGAGTCGCTGCCGACAATATTCACTGCGCTTCAGGAGAAACTCGGACTTCGCCTGGAGCGTCAAAAAGCCGAAGTTGAGGTTCTCGTCATTGACTCAGCGGATAAGCCGAAATAAGGCCGGTCAAGCCAGCTAAGTTGAATTGACACTTCGTGCCAGCCTGGCGACCTTCTCCGGTTTGAACCGGAACAAGCAGAACGCGAGCGACCGGCAGCGGCGAGCTAACGGAGCGGTGTGTTATTTGTATAACGGGTATGTTATAAAGATAACACATCATGAAAACTCCTGTTCTCGGCGCAACGATAGCAGTGCTGGCGACCTCTGTCGCAGCCGGCACCCAGACGCAAAACCCAACCCAGACGCGCGATGCATTCGAAGTCGTGTCTGTTAAGGCATCCGGCCCTGCGCCGCCTGGCGCACGCGTCGGCGGTGGCCCCGTTCCCGTGGGCCCATGTACTGCAGGTCCGATTCAAATCGATCCGCGACGCTTTGCAGCCGGACGCGTTACCACGTTGCGGCTCATCACGTGGGCGTACAGCATCAGGGATTGCCGTCCGGAACTCGGTCTCGTTTCGGGAGGGCCCTCCTGGATCCGTTCCGAATCGTTCGACGTTCAGGCCGTTCTTCCCGAGGGCACGCCTTCCTATTCGCTCCAACAGCTCACCAATGGTGAGGCGCTGAAACTCCAGCTGATGCTGCAGACGATGCTCATTGACCGGTTCAAGCTTACGGTGCGTCGCGAGACGGTCGAGATGCGCGTCCTCAATCTCGTTGTGGCCAGGCCGGGAAAGATACAGCCCGCCAAAGAACAGAGTTCTGCCGAATTCCCGCCGCGAGGAACGCTGCTCATGAGCAACGGAGTGTTTCAGGGGACGTCCATTCCGATGTCAATGCTGGTCGCGGTGTTGCAGGCGCGGTTGGAAAACTTCGTCGTCGACAAGACCAGTCTGACGGGGTTGTTCGATATTCGAATCCCGGTCGAACTGGAACCGAGCACGCTTGTGATGCCGCCTGACGCGATTCCGCAGGTGCTGGATGGCCTCGGCCTGAAAGTGGAATCCGGCCGCGCCCCTGTGCAGGTGCTCGTGATCGATCGCGTGGAGGAACCTACCGAGAATTAGGGCGGGCAGCGGCCGGCTTGGCGATCAGCTCCAGATACTGCAATGCCGCAGATGGCACACACAATTGCTCGCTGAGTTCGTTACCTCGCTTGAAGACTTGTTTCGACGCGATGAAAGGTTTCTGATACATCTCCTGGTCGTTGATGTTGACCACCAGTTCCAACGTATCTCGGTCGATCAGCCTATAGCGTTCCTCAATGCGGGCGCCAAGTCCATGCGGATGGCCTTCTTCGTCGCCCCAGGTTTCCATTGCTCCAACGGTCTCGACGACAAACTCTCCGTTATCGGACCGTCCAACCGAATACCCGTACCACCTCGGATCGGGCGATCCCGGCTCTGCGCCGCCCGGGTTGTCCGGCAGGGATCTTCCGTCGGTCCAGATTTCCCGGTACACGCGCTGATACTGGAAGAACTGAAACACCTTGCCCGGCGTTGGCGCAAACTCCATTGCGCTGAGGGGAGATCGCAAAAGAATGATTCGGGGAAATCCCTGGGGATCGCACGTGGTGACGGGGTCGTTCGAATCGCCCACCGGCACAGAACGAGGACCGTACAGCGGTCTTGCAGCGTCGAAAAGAGCTTGTCCTCTTTCCGTCATCGGCGCAGGCGGTTCCAAAGTCTTCTCCGGCCCCAACCAGACGCCGCTCAAATCGGGGAGTGACTGCGCGGTCGTGGAAGTCCCCGGCGGCCCGCCCCGGCATCCCAGGAGCGCCGCAGAAAGGGCGAGTAAGGCGAGAGTGAACAGACAAGAGCGCATCGTATGCCTCCATTCGCCAAATTGGGGTCTGACCTTGATTTTGTGCAATAGTATAGCCCTCTGAAATGCCATGAATGTCCGGGTGCCGCTGCTCTTAGTTGTGATTGTGCTTGCCGTGATGAGTGCTTCTTTGTCCGCTCACCATTCCGCTGTCGCCTATCTTCAGCAACCAATCGTGCTCAAGAATGCAACGATAACGAAAGTGGTGTGGGCGCATCCACACATCATCCTGGCATTCGCCGTGAAAGACCCTAAGGGAGCCGTGTCCAACTGGAGCGCCGAGTCCGGCAGCCCAGGTTCAGTAGCCCGCCTCGGCTGGCGTCACAATTCCGTGAAAGCGGGAGATGCAGTGACGATTGAGCTCTTTCCGGCAAAGAACGGCGCCAGGGTAGGTCGTCTCAAAAAGGTCATCTTCCCCGATGGCCGCGAGCTGTTGGACACTCAGTCAAACCCGGAGAGTCTCAAGCGGTAGGTAATCGTTTTCAGGGAACTTTTCCACAAATTTTCAAACCAGTCCTCTCATTACGGTGGCACTTCAAAGGACCCTTCCGAACCAAAAGTGTGATTAAGAGAAGCCGTGGACGACGACACTCATTTGGCCAGGTTTTTGCGCTAAAGAACGGATCAACTAACTGGAGGCAAGTAATGAAGAAGATACTCACGAAATACCGCCCGAGTAATCGTGTCGATTTTCCGATGCCGGAAAGTCACATTCATTTCCTTCGCTATCCTTGCTTTCGCCAATGAAGGCATCGACTTCACAGAGGAAGAGAACGCCCATTTCGATGTCTGCCGCGTCTGCCGTCTCAAGGTGATCGATGCGCTCAGAAACCTGACGCCTCTGGTCGTGAGCACCACTATGTCGAAGGCTGCCTGAACACCGGCTTCCAGGCGCTCGCGAAGGTTTACGAAATCGAACACGCAGTTTTGCGGCTGGAAATCAGAACATTTCTCGATAGCACCGTGTTTTTCGATCGAATCAACTGATTGTGTCACGAAGCTCTGGGCGAGTACGAGAGACCCATGGCTTCGACTTCGCTCGCTCAAAAATGAAGGAGACAATTATGAAGATCGTGGTGATAGGCGGCAGTGGCCTCATCGGATCAAAGCTTGTCATCAAGCTTCGTGAGCACGGACATGTGGCGATGGCGGCATCACCCAATTCGGGTGTCAACACGCTCACGTGCGAGGGGCTGGCCGAAGCCCTGCAAGGTGCCTCAGTGGTCGTTGACGTGTCGAACTCCCCGTCCTTCGAGGATGCAGCAGTGCTGAAGTTCTTCGAGACATCAACGCGTAACCTCCTCACCTATGAGGCGACCGCAGGGGTAGGACATCACGTTGCGTTATCGGTTGTGGGAACCGAGCGGCTGTCCGAAAGCGGTTACTTCCGCGCCAAAATCGCTCAAGAGAAGATGATCAAGAACTCAGCTATCCCCTACTCGATCGTGCATGCGACGCAGTTCTTCGAGTTCCTCAAGAGCCTCGCCGACATTTCATTCGATGGCGACAAGGTGCGTTTGCCGCCTGTGCTTTTTCAGCCGATGGCTGCCGACGATGTCGCGAGTGCCGTAGGCCTGATCGCAGTAGGTCCGCCCGTAAATGGCACTGTCGAAATAGGAGGTCCGGAACAGTTTCGTCTTGACGAACTGGTCCGGCGGCGATTGGCCGCACTCAAAGATCCTCGCGAGGTCATCGCTGACCCAAACGCGCTTTACTCCGGGGCGAAGGTGAGCCTCAGAACACTCGTGCCGGAAAATACCGCACGGCTCGGCGAGACTCGCTTCGAAAACTGGCTCACTCAATCCGCAGCGCAAATTCCGAGTCGAAAGGTAAGTTGATTTACCGCTCGCACAGACTTAAGGAGAAAACTCACATGAGCACGATTACAGTGAAGGATGGCACGACAATCTACTACAAAGACTGGGGGAAGGGACCAGTCGTCACGTTTTCACACGGATGGCCTCTCAGTTCCGATGCATGGGACGGCCAAATGCTTTTCCTCGCTCAGAATGGTTTCCGCGTGGTCGCGCACGACCGGCGTGGCCATGGCCGATCCAGCCAGACATGGTCCGGCAACGACATGGATGGGTACGCCGACGATCTGGCCGCTGTCATCGAGGCGCTGGATCTCAAGGAAGTCACGCTGGCAGGTCACTCTACAGGCGGAGGCGAAGTCGCGCGCTACATCGGACGCTACGGCACAAAGCGAGTTGCCGCGGCCATCCTGATCGCCGCTGTGCCCCCGGTCATGCTGAAATCCGCTGCCAATCCCGAGGGGCTCCCGATCGAAGTGTTTGACGGATTGCGCACCAGCCTCGCCGGGGACCGTTCGCAGTTCTACAAGGATCTTGCCGTAATGTTCTACGGTGCCAATCGGCCTGGTGCGAGCGTCTCGCAGGGAACGCTGGATCAGTTCTGGCTGTGGAGCATGCAGGCCGGTCTCAAGAACGCCTACGATAGCATCAAGGCATTTTCCGAGACCGACTTCACCGAGGATCTCAAGAAGTTCGATGTACCCACTCTGGTCATGCACGGTGAGGACGACCAGATCGTGCCGGTCAAAGATTCAGCGAAAAAGTCGGCCAGGCTCATCAAGGGGGCAAAGGAAATTTATTATCCGGGCTTGCCGCACGGTCTCACCGCTACGCACGCGGATCAGGTCAACACCGACCTGTTGGCATTTCTGCGGTCGGTTCAAAAAGGTCGCAAGATAGCCTGAATCATTGCGCCCTTAGTAGATGGCCGCTCCACTGATCCCGATGGCGGCGGCGAAGACGAGCGCTACCGCCACCTGGACATGCCGGCGATTATTGTGACTCAACCCGGCGTACTCACGAAACGCGGTGCTTAGCTGCGATCACCGCCAGGGGCAGTGTCGCAAAAAGGTCCGACAGCATCGGCGTTGAGACTTCACTGTCTGTAAAGATGTCGGCAGCATCGGCCGAAAACTCCGGCGGCACTTCGATGCGGGTGTCTTTCCATGCCTTCTTTCCCAGCGGTGGAGTGCCGGCGTGTGTGAGCGAGGCGCAAAGGCGCGGGACTGCGACGAGGCACCAGTCGTTCTGGAACCGGCGCGCAAAAGCAATGACGTGTTCCGGGCGCGCGCCCGTGACGCGAAGCGGGACGTATTCGCCCTCAGCGAACAGACGCGCATGCCTGCGACGAAATTGAAGCAGCCTGGAAGTGACGTACATCTTCAGACGTCCATCAGACCAGTGCTTGAGAAGCTGCGGTACGTCGGCTCGCTTGTTCAAATCCTCCAGAATCCTGATGCGGGATTCGAAGTCGACGGGCCGACGATTATCCGGATCCGCCAGGCTGAGATCCCATACTTCTGTGCCCTGATAGAAATCCGGCACGCCGGGTGACATTGCCTTCAGCGCAAGCTGCGAGAGCGAAGTCAGCGCGCCGAAGTAAGCTGCCTTCTGTTGAAGGCGCGAAAAGTCTTTCAGGAACTTCTCATTCGAATACAGGGCGTCCACAAACGACAGGACCTGGCATTCATAGCTTTCGTCGATATCGATCCAGCTGGTGTGCGTCTTTTCTTCGCGGAGCGCCTTCGTCACATATTGTTTGAAACGATCCGATTCGATCGGCCAGGCGCCGATCAACGACTGGTATATGAGAACCAGTTCATTCGGCGCCGGGCTGCCGGCGGGTGCAGTTTTCCAGCGCCGCAGAAATCGCTGCCACTCGTCCGGAATTTCCGACAGGACGTTGATCCGGGCCCGCACGTCTTCGCTGCGTTTCGTGTCGTGCGTCGAACTCGCGTTCATGGTATGCGGCCAGCGGGCGCGCCGATCCAGATTGCGCCGATGAAACTCCTCGATGCCGAAATAGATCTCCGGCCCGTTGCAATCGCCGCCGACTTCGTTTACGGACACGAGCGGGTTATGGACATAGAACGTCGTGTCCTCGAGGCCTTTGGCCATGACCGGCCCGGTGAATTGTTGCCACTGCATCACGAACTCCAGGTAGTCCGCCTTTCGGTGCCGGATGTACCACGCGGGCTCGATCAGCAGAACGCGTTGCAGGAAATCGAATGCCGCGCCTTTTCCCGCAACGGTGATTGCATCGGTTATGTGAGCGCGATCGGTTTCGGAGATCGGTCCGTCTTTGATGTAAGTCCGGTAGACGGGAAGGGACGCAGTCACCGCAATGAAAGCGCCCTTGAGTTCCTCGCTCGGAATATCGCGGGCGTGACGATCGTCTTCGGCCAGTTCCAGGAGCTGTTGAACAAGCGCGTTCAGCTCGCCGGCGAACAGCTGGCTCATGACCTTGCGCTTGGATTCGCGAAAGAGTTCGGCACGGGTCTTCGTCGATCCGGTGAATTCGGAGTAGATCTCCTCAAGCCTGCCAAAGCCTTCGCGATCGATGAACAGACCGTTTACCGAATTGAGAAAGTCGTAACCCGTTGTTCCGCTCGTCCGCCAGTCAGCGGGCAACCGTTCATTTCCGGCGAGGATTTTCTCCGTAACGACGTAGGTTTGCGGAAGCCGCGCGAGATATGCGGCCGGATCGAGCAGACCGTCGATGTGATCGACGCGCAGCCCGGTGACCTTGTGTTGCTCGACGAGCTTGAGGACGTATGCATGCGTCGCCTGGAAGACATCGTCACGCTCCGCGCGCAAGCTGACGAGGTCGCTGATATCGAAAAAACGGCGGTAGTTGATACTGTCGGCGGCCTTGCGCCAGTAAGCAAGCCGGTAATGCTGCCGTGACAGTATTCGATCGACATCGGCGCTGAGGCCCTCCGCTCCTGCTGCGAGCGGCAGCCTCAACTCATAGTATTGAAGAACGCACCGGCCGCCCTCCATGGTCACGACGAGTTCGTGGTTTTCGAGAGCCTCGCCGTACGGTCTTGCGAGAATGGGCAGTAAGACTCTTTTCGATTCCCAGTCCACGTCGAAGAATTGTGCCCAGGCGGATTCCTCTCCTTTTTCCAGAACATCGAACCACCACGGATTGTCGGAACTGGCGGCCATGTGGTTGGGCACGATATCCAATATCAGTCCCATGCCGCGCGCTTCCAGCGCGCGTCGGAGTTCGTCGAACTCCTCTTCGGTTCCGATCTCGGGGTTGAGGGTGGTTGGGTCGGTGACGTCGTAGCCATGCGTGCTGCCGGGCCGCGCCTTGAGAATTGGAGAGGCGTATAGGTCGGTGATGCCCAGGTCGTGGAGATAGTCGACGAGTTTCAACGCGTCCACGAACCGGAAATCCCGGTTGAACTGCACCCGGTAAGTGGACGTCGGTGTCATGAAGCCTTTTGAAACTCCCTCGCCAGTTCGTCCGCCTTCACAGCCAGATTCCGGCCCAGCGAGGCGAAGTGCTCCACCCATTCGCGATCCCCCGCGTCGCGTCGCGCCGGGAAAACCCTCTGGAGCATCTCGTAATAGTTGTTCTGCGCTCTCCAGACGTTCACTTCGAACGGAAGACTGCGCGCGAGTCCGGCAGCGGCTTCGAACTTCTTCATCAATTCGATGTCGTCGGGGTTTTCCAGAAACTCTTCCGAGAGTCGCTTGATTGTCCTGCGCAGCGCGAAGGCGAGTGTCGCCTCGTCGAGCGAAACGCGCTGGCTTCGGGCTTCCTCGAACAGCAGGTTGATCCGGTCGAAATCGAGGGTCTCGAAAGCGCTGCGCAGGTTGCTGTTCAGCGCGAATTCAGCTCCGACCGAAAACGCGCGCGGAAGCGGCACACGGAGATCGGAAACGAAACGCATCATCGGCGCGTGGGTTTCGTAGATTTGCCGGTAGGCGGCCTCGGCTTCGGCGATCGTGGACTGCAGGACAAGGTTCAGGATTTTGCGCTGATCGTCATGGAAGATCGACCGCAGGGAGTATGTCGATTCGCCGAAGTGACGGTCGAGAACCCAGATCACTTCCTGAAAGTCGGCGGCATTGAACGGCACGAGCATGTCCGATTTCAGCGTCGCGTAATCCTCGTCGGTCGTGTACTCGCGCACGCCGCAATTCATCAGGTGATCGCCGATATGGATGGCGCCGAAAATCAGGACTGCCGACTCGCCTGTGATTTCCGAGGTGATCCTCGCCTTTCCGGCTACCAGCCTGGAGCGGCCGGATTCCGCGCGGTCTGATTCTTCGAGTGTGACGTCGTAGCAATAAACCTTGGCCTCATCCGCATAACGTTCGAACAACGACATCAGGCCATAGTGCGCGGCAACTTTCTTCCGGTCGACCATGGCCGGCTTGACGAACTTTTCGTAAACGACGCGCCCGTCCTGGTGCTCAGGCATGTTGCTCTTTGCCGAAGCGAGCTGATCCAGGAACATCGGCTCAATGGATTCGCCGAAAACCTCTTCGTAAAGCTGCACGGTGCGAGCCGCATATTGAATAACCTGCGTCGTTTCGATGCCGGAGAGTTCATCGAAGAACCATCCGCAGCTCGTGTACATCAGCATTGCATTGCGCTGCATTTCCATGAGCTTCAGCCCTGTGATCGTTTCATCCTCAGTGAGGTCGTGGGCGGCGTGCGCGCTGAAGAACCGGCCCACATTGTCGGGGGAGCGGTTGAGAATCACGTCGATGTAGTGATTGCGAGCGGCCCATGGATCTCTGAACAGCTCGCCGGCTTTTCGCTCAAAAGGCGAAGTGATCGTGTCGCGAAGCCAGTCGAAGGCATGGCGCAGCGGTGTGCGCCATTCCTGATTCCAGTTCGGATGGCCGCCTGAATTGCATCCGCAGTTGCTGTTCCAGCGTTCGACACCGTGCGAACAGCTCCAAGCGCTGCGCTGCCAGATTTCAGCCTCGTGCATTGGCGGATGCCGCTCGAGGTATTCGCCGTAGTTGGTCATCATCACCGGGTCGTTGGCCTCGATCTGATGCAGCGCGTAGGCGAGCGCCATTTCGCCTTTCTTGTGGTGATGTCCGTAGGTTTCGCCGTCCGTCGCGATATGGACGATCTGCGGCCACGGACGGGCATCCGAGAAGGCGGAAGTAAGTCGGTCCGCAAACGTATCGCCTTTTTCGAGCAGGTGTTCGAAGGCGATCGCCTGCGAGATCGGGCCATCGTAGAAGAACACAGCGATCCGGCGGCCTGACGGGAGGCGCACGTCGTACGGCATGGAGGGATCCACCTTTGCGCCGCTCGCATCTTTCCATGCGCGTCCACGGATCTTGCGAGTCCGCTTCGCCTGATACGGCGACAGGATCGTGAAGCGAATGCCGAAACCGGCAAGAATATCGAGCGTCTCCAGATCGACCGCGGTTTCCGGCAGCCACATGCCCTCGGGTTTGCGTCCGAAGCGGACTTCGAAGTCGCGGATACCCCAGGCGATCTGCGTGTACTTGTCGCGCGAATTGCACAGCGGCAGGATTGCGTGGTTGTGCGCCTGCGCCATCGCGCTTCCGTGGCCGGAGAATCGCTGCCGGCTTTCCTTGTCGGCGTCGAGAATCGACTCGTACGTCTCCGGATCGTTGGCCGCCAGCCATTGAAGCAGCGTCGGTCCGAAGTTGAAACTGATATGCGCGTAGTTATTCGTGATCTTCTCGATGTTCTGGTAGCCGTCGAGAATCCGGGACATCCCGTTCGGCGCGTAGCACTCGGCCGTGATGCGTTCGTTCCAGTCGTGAAACGGATAGGCGGAGTCCTGCAGTTCGACGAATTCCAGCCATGCGTTTTCGCGCGGCGGCTGATAAAAATGCCCATGAATACAGATATAACGCTCCATCAGTCCTCGATTCTTCTTTCGTACACCAGCACTCCATGCGGCTGCAGCGGGATCGCGCCTTGCAGGGCAGCCTCGAAGACATCCGGAGCGACGGCGCCGCTGCCGAGCCAGCGCGCGTCTGATGAATCGAAGCGTTTGTGCCACATGCCCATGGGCAGATTCTGAAACACGCTCCCACCACGGTCATCGAAATTGAAAACAGCTACCACTTCGTTCGATCCATTCCAGCGGCGGACCGCAAGAATGCGAACTTCTTCGAAGCTCATGACGTCCATCTTTTCCTTGCTCAGGCATTGAAGCGCCGGCAGGGATGTGCGCAGCGCGATCAGTTCGCGGTGGAAAGCGAGCAGCGTTTTGTGCCGCTCTTCCTTTTTGGACGCGTGATTCAGCCTGGAGCGTTCGAACGTTTTTTCGTCTTGCGGATCCGGCGGTTCGCCTTGCCATTTGAAGCCGACGAATTCGGCTTTCCGGCCGAGACGCACCGCCTCCACGAGCGATCGGTCGGAGTGGCTGACGAAGTATTGAAAAGGCGCGGTCTCGCCGTATTCATCGCCCATAAACAGGAGCGGCACGAATGGCGAAAGCAGCACCATGCTCGATGCGAGTTTGCCGGCTTCAAACGAGACAAGCTGGCCAAGGCGTTCGCCCATCATTCGATTGCCGATCTGATCGTGATTCTGCGCGAACACGACGAACTTTGCCGGCGGCACCGCGCGCGACGAGTTCCCATGACGCCGGCCGCGCGTCATTGAATAAGCACCGGTGTACACAAAACCCTCCGAAGAGGCCTGGGCCATGTGCTGGAAGTTGCCGTAATCGACGTAGTAGCCTTCGCGCTCGCGCGTCAGCAGGGCGTGAAGCGAGTGGTGAAAATCGTCGTTCCACTGAGCATCGAGGCCGTATCCACCGAGCTCGCCCGGCCGGATAATTCGCGTGTCGTTCAGCGCGCTTTCGGCGATGACGTACACCCGCCGGTTCAGAACAGTTCCGCGTTCGTGAACGGCGTCGGCCAGCTCTTCCAGAATATTCTGCGCGGAGTGATCGAGTATCGAGTGCACCGCGTCGAGGCGCAGCGCGTCGATGTGATAGTCGGTGATCCATTCGAGCGCGTTGGACACGAAGAAGCGCCGCACTTCATCGCTGTGCGCATCATCGAAATTCAGCGCGGGTCCCCATGGCGTCTGATATCGGTCCGTGAAATAAGGCCCGAAGCGGGCCAGGTAATTGCCTTCGGGTCCGAGATGGTTGTAGACCACGTCCAGCACGACGGCGAGACCGCGTTTATGGCACGCGTTGACGAACTTCTTCAGTCCGTAAGGACCACCATAGGAATTCTGAACGGCAAACGGAAAAACCCCGTCGTAACCCCAATTGCGATTGCCGGGAAACTGAGCGACAGGCATCAGTTCGACGGCAGTGATGCCGGTGTCGGCGAGCTCATCCAGATGGGGAATGATCGCCTCGAATGTTCCTTCGGTTGTGAACGTTCCGGTGTGCAACTCGTAAATGATGTAGTTCTCGATGGGCAGGCCGAACCAGTTCTTGTCTGTCCAGTTGAACGCCTGGTTTACAACCTCCGACGGACCATGAACTCCTGCGGGCTGATAGCGGGAAACGGGGTCGGGGTACTCATGTCCATTCGTAAGCCGGTACAGGTAGCGCGTTCCGGCCGTGACGTCGTCAACGATCGTGCTGTGATAACCGCGCTTTTTCGAATCCATGCAGACGACTCGATCTTCCGGCGCGCACAAGCGCAGCTGGACTCGTGCTGAATTCGGCGCCCAGACTCGAAATTGGCACCGGTTCTCGTCGAGGCAAATTGCGCCCAGATCTTCAGCCATTCTTCAAAAATACTGCGCCCAGCGGGGGCACGATTAAGTTCAGCGATTGCGGTTGGCCATGCGAAGGAACATCATCCGCATCCATGCCGCCGAGATTTCCGAAACCCGAGCCGCCGTACGATTCCGAGTCGCTGTTGAGGATTTCCTGCCAGTAGCCGCTGCGGGGTACGCCGACGCGGTAGTTGTGACGGGGAACGGGCGTGAAGTTAAAAACTGCCGCGATGATCTCTTTGCCCCCCTTCGACTTCCTCATAAAACTCAACATGCTCTGTTCGGAGTCGCTTCCATCGATCCATTCGAAACCCGCAGGATCGCAATCCAGTTCGTGAAGCGCGCGCTCGGCGCGGTAAGTCCGATTGAGATCCGACACCCAATTCAGGAGCCCGCGATGCGGTCCGTACTGGATCAGATGCCACTCCAGGCTGTTGTCGTGAGACCACTCGGCCCATTGACCGAACTCACAACCCATGAAGAGCAGTTTCTTTGCCGGTTGCCCGTACATGTAGGCATACAGCAGACGAAGGTTTGCGAATTTCTGCCAGATGTCGCCCGGCATCTTTCCAAGCAGCGAGCCCTTGCCGTGGACGACTTCATCGTGCGAGAGCGGGAGAACGAAGTTTTCGTGCCATGCGTAGATCATCCGGAATGTCAGCTGGTTGTGATGGAACTTGCGATGGACAGGTTCGTGGCTGAAGTACTGAAGCGTGTCGTGCATCCAGCCCATATCCCATTTGAGTCCAAACCCCAGACCTCCCACATACGTCGGACGCGAGACCATCGGCCAGGCCGTGGACTCTTCGGCAATCGTCTGGGTGTCGCTGTGGTCCTTATACACTTCCGCGTTGAATCGTCGGAGGAACTCGATGGCGTCGAGGTTCTCACGCCCCCCGAATTCATTCGGAATCCACTCGCCTTCCTTGCGTGAGTAGTCGAGATACAGCATCGACGCGACTGCGTCCACGCGCAGGCCGTCGATGTGATATTGGGCCAGCCAGAACATCGCGCTGCTCAGCAGAAAGCTGCGCACTTCATGCCGGCCGTAATTGAAGATGTAGCTGTCCCAGTCCTGGTGAATGCCTTTTTTCGGATCGGAGTGTTCGTACAGGTGTGTCCCGTCGAAATAGCCGAGCGCCCAGTCGTCGGTCGGAAAGTGTGAAGGCACCCAGTCGAGTATCACTCCGATGCCGTGCTGGTGCAGGTAATCGATGAGATACATCAGATCCTGCGGCGTGCCGTAACGGCTTGTGGGCGCGAAATAGCCCGTGGCCTGATAACCCCATGAACCGTAGAACGGATGCTCGGTCAGCGGCAGAAACTCGACGTGCGTGAAGCCTGCGTCCGAGACGTATTCGGCGAGCAGCGGAGCCATCTCGCGATAACTCAGAGATCGGTTGTCTTCTTCGGGGATACGACGCCACGACCCAAAATGAACTTCATAGATGGACATTGGCGCACTCAGCGAAATGCGTCGCGCGCGTCCGCGCATCCATTCCTGATCGTGCCATTCGTAGTCGAGGTCCCACACAATCGAGGCAGTTTTGGGCGGTGTCTCGGCATGAAATGCAAACGGGTCTGCTTTGTCCACCCGGTACATGTGGTAACGAGATGCCACGTGGTATTTGTACGGATCGCCCTGCCGGACATGGGGAATAAAACCCTCCCAGATCCCGGACGAACCCCGCGGGTGAAGCGGGTGGCTTTCGTTGTTCCAGCCGTTGAAGTCGCCTTTTACGGTCACTCGCTCCGCATCGGGAGCCCAAACCGCAAAGTTTGTGCCTTCAACGGCATCTATGGTTTGCGTGTGTGAGCCGAGCCGATCGTAAAGCTTGACGTGGCTGCCTTCATTAAAGAGGTAGAGATCGTGATCGCTGAGCAAAGACATGGGAGAGCACCTCTGCGATGCCGGCCATCCTGCGGATTTGTTCGAGGCTGGGCCGGACGCGGCGCCGCCAGTTGGGCCGCTCTGTATTGGTTGCTGGGACATTTTGTGGAAGAGCCTCCTCCCAGAGATCTTCCAGATTCGCAAGCACGATATTGGCCATACTTTCAGAGAGGAAGGAAAATGGGTTACGACCCCATTTTCCCAACACGCGGCGCATCTTCGCCCGTTGGCGATGTTCCTTTTGCGCCACTTTTTTATCGATCAAACCAAGCTCCACACGACCGTCGATGTCGAGGCCGTCCAAAAATCCACGGTACGGCGGCATGTCGTGCGTATTCAAACTTGCAACGCATTTTTCCGGAGGCGCCGAAAGATTCGGATTATCGGGATCACCCATGATTTCGTACTGCACGACATACATCTGCCGGATATCGTGCTTTTGCATCGACACATTGACCTCCGGCGGCACCGTCCCCAGATTCTCTCCGACGATGCCGGCGCGATGCCGATGCGACTCCACCGAAAGGATCGCCCACAATTCGTCAGCCGAATACTCGACGTACACGCCTTTGTCGCCGGTGAGCCCGTCCGGAATCCAGAAAAGGCGATGCAAACCCATCACGTGATCGATGCGGAGCAGTCTGGCATACCTCAGGTGATTCTGAAGAAACGCGATGATGTACTGATATCGACTTCGCCGCAGCTCCGCGGGATTCATCGGAGGAAACCCCCAGTTCTGTCCTTTCGTGAACACCGGATCCGGAGGCGCGCCGCCGGCTACTCCCCGGACATGAAGATCTGGATTGCGCCAGGTGTCATAACCCGCGCCATGAAGACCGAGAGGCAGGTCGAGGTACATGAACTGACCTCTCGCGGCGGCCCGGTCCGACAGGGCGCGAAGCTGTTCCTGGATGATCCATTGAGAATAAAGATGGTAGTTCTTCGCGCCCTCGTCGTAATCACTTTTTCGGATCGTTCCGTCGCGGAGCCGCGCCGGCCATGACTGCCATCGCGTCCGCCGGCGATCCATGACCGCCCGGAATTGCGCGTAATCTTCGACCCCCTTGTTGTCGTGGACGAACTTCCGAAACGCCCGCAGCCGTTCCGGCGCCGGATTCGCAAAAAACGTTCCCGAAAGCTTTTCCAGAATCCGCCGCTTGTGAGCCATCACGCCACGGTAGTCGATGTACTTCGCCGGCTTCGGGCCAGTAGTGGATCCGCGGTCCTTGAATTCGGGCACGCGCTCGATGTCGATATAAAACTCATTCCAGAACAGACGCGTTGCGGGCGAGTACGGGCTTGGCTCGAACGGCTCGTCGAGAAAGGCTCCAAGCAATGGAAGCGTCGCCGCAACACTTCCGCCGAGGTCATGCATCCAGTCGATGAGGCTTTCAAAGTCCGTAAGGTCGCCGGCAGCGGGGTTGCGCTTCGAATGCAGCGCGTATACGGGCGCGAAGACTCCCCAGAGGCGTGGCGAACCGGACGAAGCTCCGGGGAAATACGCTTTCGTCGGAGCAGAAATGACAAATGTCTCGTGACCTTTTATCTCCGTCACGTGATAACCGAACTCGAACTTGCGCCGGCCCAGTTTCCCGTCCCACGCCACGACGACCGGTTCGACCTTCCGCTTTCGCAGTTCTTCTTTCCGGCGGCGAAGGGCTTCGGGAACGTCGTCCATGCGATCGACACCCGCCCCCATGGCATGCAGGACGAGCAGGAGCGAGTTCGGATCCGCATCACGGCGCTGCCTGGTCATATCCAGATACGAGGTTTGAATTCCGTAAAGCCGCGCGAGCTCCACGAGGCGGCGGTTCAAGCCGCCTCCGGCGACTGCAGCAATCGGAGGATTCCGGTCAGGGGGATGCGCACCCAGTCGGGCCGATTATTCAACTCGTACCCGAGCTCGTACAGTGCCTTCTCAAGCAGATAAACGTTCAGGAGAATATTGATCTCCGCGCGATCGGTCGGCAGGAAGCTGCCGGCAGCCGCATGACGCAGGTAAGAATCGAGGTATGTGGCACTCATCCACAGGTTCCAGGCGTGCGCCCAGGGCTCCAGCGCAGCAAGGTCCTCCGGGCGAACGTTCGCGCTGCCGAGGTGTCCGAACAGCGATGTGTACGCGGCATAATGAAACGATCGCAGCATTCCGGCAACGTCACGCATCGGTGAGCGTTTGATCCGACGCTCCGTCAGCGGCCTCGCGGGCTCTCCTTCGAAGTCGATGATGACGTAATCCTTTCCTGTGTACAGAACCTGGCCGAGATGAAAGTCACCGTGAATGCGGGTCCGCATAGCGGTGATCTTTCGAGACAGCAGCATTCGGAACCGGTTGAGCACTGTGTTTTGCTCATCCAGGACTTTCAGAGCTTCGTCGAGCACCGCGCCGCGAAGCGACTTCAGGTTCTTTTTCAGCAACTGGAACATCTGTCCGGAATGATTCCTCATCGCCTGGTACAGCGATCGCTGGTACAAAACCGAGAACGGCTCGGGCGCGAAATCCGGATCCTCCGAGTTCGACGCGAGAGCGACGTGAAGTTCCGCGGTCCTCTGTCCGAGAAGCTTGATGTTTTCGACGTACGGTCCGACCAGTTCGCCGGCAAACGCCGGAATTGCGCTCTGCTGCAGTTGCTCAACAAACGGCATCGAGTGCGGCAACTCGCGGAGCTGATCGGCCGGCCGCGTCACGGCGTTTGCAAAGAACTGGCTCAGCGCGTCCAGCGTATGGCGCCAGGCATCGCCTTCGTTGGGCACGAATTTCTGGAGAATGCCGAGCGCCGCCTTTTCGCCGTTTCTCTTCCGATATTCGATACTCCCAGCGACAGACGGAGTATGCGGAAACCCAGCCCGCTCGGTCAAAAAGGATCCGAGTTCCAGGTCGGGATTCGTGCCGATCTCCGTGCGCCGGAACAATTTCAAAATGAGTCGGTCGCCGAAAACGATGGACGAGTTGCTTTGCTCCACGCGCATCGAAGCGACTTCGAGATTCGTAACGGACCCCAGTTTTTCGTTACGCAGGGCTCGCGTCGGCGCGGCCACAAAGTCGCCGGCTGTGCCACGGACTTGCCGCTTTCGCGCGATCATGTCCACCAGGGACTTGCAGAATTCGCGCTCGAGAACGGCATCGTAGAGCAAGCCTGTCTTGTCGCCTCGTTTGTTCCGCACCGTGATATTCGCAAGAATGTTATTCGGCGCCGTTTCGCGAAGCTGTGTCGCCCGGTCGCCGGATGCAAATGCCAGAGGCAGGGTGTATGTCTCGGGGTCGTATTCCGTGTACTCGATCTGCACCTGCGTGAGTGAGACACTCGTCGAGTCGAACGAGAACGGAACGACCTCCGCAAACGTCGCTGCTTTCACGTGCCGGGCTTTGCCGCCGAACCATCTTTGGGCCTGCAAATAAGGAATCAGCCGATCTTCGAGCGCGAGGCGTGCCTTCCCCGAAAACACGTTCTGCCAGTCGTCGTTCACCGTCAGTTGAAGCGGCGAGGAAGGACGTTCCAGCGACTGCGACGCGGGTGTCAGAAGGAACCAGTAGAACGAGTGAGCGCCCAGCGTCAGGAAGTAGGGCGACTCGCCGATCTGTGGAAACTGCGCGCGGCCGAACAGTTCGACGGGCGTAGTCCCTTTGAAAGCGGACAGATCGAGTCCCGCATACTGGGGAAACCGCGATAGGTTCGCGATCACGAGAATGATTTCGTCCTGATATCTCCTGATGAAGGCGAGTACACGGTGATTCTCGGGATACAGAAACTCGAGCGTGCCGCGCCCGAAGGCTTTGTATCGCTTCCGCATTGCGATCAGGCGCTTCATCCACCACAGCATTGAATACTGGTTGTTCTGCTGCGATTCCACGTTGAAGGCTTCGTAGTGCGAATCGGGATCGATGATGATCGGCAGATAGAGTCTGTGGGGGCTCGCCTTCGAGAAGCCCGCATTGCGATCGGCGCTCCATTGCATGGGCGTGCGGACGCTGTTACGGTCGCCGAGGTAGATGTTGTCGCCCATTCCGATCTCGTCGCCGTAATAGAGCACCGGCGTGCCCGGCAGAGAGAACAGCAGCGCATTCATCAATTCGATGCGATTCCAGTCCTTGCTGAGCAGCGACGCGAGTCTGCGGCGGATGCCGAGGTTGATGCGCATTTGAGGATCGCGAGCGTAGGCGCGATACATGTAGTCACGCTCTTCGTCGGTCACCATCTCGAGCGTGAGTTCATCGTGATTGCGCAGGAACAGAGCCCACTGGCAGTTTTCCGACAGCGGCGGCGTCTGGGCCAGGATGTCGATGATCGGAAAACGGTCCTCCATGCGTAATGCCATGAACATCCGTGGCATGACCGGGAAGTGAAAACACATGTGGCATTCGTCGCCCTGCCCGAAATAAGCGGCCGCATCCTCAGGCCACTGATTCGCTTCCGCGAGCAGCATGCGATTTCGGAATTTAGTGTCGATCTGCTTGCGAAGGTTTTTCAGAAAGGCGTGCGTTTCCGGCAGATTCTCGCAGGTCGTGCCGTCGCGTTCGAAGAGATACGGAACGGCGTCCAGACGCATGCCGTCGACGCCCATTCCCATCCAGAAGTTAAGAACGTTCATCTGGCTTCGAATAACGTCGGGGTTTTCGAAGTTGAGATCCGGCTGATGATGATAGAAGCGATGCCAGAAGTACTGATTCGCTACCGCATCCCACGTCCAGTTCGATGTCTCGAAATCCTTGAAGATGATGCGGGCGTCCTTGTACTTATCCGTGGTGTCGTTCCAGACATAAAAATTCCGCGCCGGACTGCCTTTCCGCGAGCGCCGGGCGCGTTGAAACCAGGCGTGCTGGTCGGATGTGTGATTAAGGACCAGTTCGGAAATGACACGAATGCCGCGTCGATGCGCTTCGCGAAGGAACATCTTGAAGTCGGGCAGCGTTCCATAGGACGGGTGGACATTTGTATAGTCCGCTATGTCATAGCCGTCGTCCTTCAGCGGCGAGGGGTAGAAAGGAAGCAGCCAGACCGCTGTGATGCCGAGGTCCTGAAGATAGTCGAGCTTTTGAGTCAGGCCGGCGAAGTCGCCGATGCCGTCATCATTGCTGTCGAAGAACGCGCGAACGTGGAGTTCGTAAATGATCGCGTCCTTGTACCAGAGCGGATCGTCTTCCAGAGTGAAGATATCGGTGCGTTCGGCCATTGACTTGGTCGGAGAGTAATTCGTCCCCGAATTACCACCAATCATTCCTTCCTTAATACATGCGCCGGCATTTCTCCAGGCCGCAACTCGATATAGTTGCGGGGCCCCTGCCAGGTAAATCTCGCACCGGTCAGCAGATCGACGATCCTGTAAGGATGTCGCACGTCAATTCCCAATTCATCGAGCGGCAATTCGAGGAACCCTGCTTGCCTCCAGAAGGGGTCGAGATTCACAACAGTAATAATGACGTTCTTCTTGTCCGGCGTCCTTTTGCTATACGCGATCAGGTGATCGTTGTCGATCGGGTGAAACCGCAGGCTCTCATTCGACTGCAGCGCAGGATTCTCTTTTCGGATTACGTTCACTCGCGAAATCAAGGGCCGAAGGCTTGCGGGATCATGGAGATTGCGGTTCTTGATCTCATACTTCTCCGAATCCACGTACTCTTCGCTGCCGTGTTCCCGCGGAATGTTTTCTCCGAGCTCATAAGCCGGCCCGTAAATCCCATAGCTGGAGCCAAGCGTCGCCGCGAGGATGAGACGCGCCATGAACGCCGGCCGTCCACCCCGCTGCAGATACTCGTGAAGGATGTCCGGAGTATTCGGCCAGAGATTCGGGCGGAAGAATTCGCGCACTTCGGTTTGCGTGAGTTCCGTCAGGTAGTCCGTGAGTTCCTTCTTCGTGTTTCTCCAGGTGAAGTAGGTATACGACTGCGTGAAGCCGAGCATGGCGAGCCGGTACATCAGATTCGGCCGCGTGAAGGCCTCCGACAGGAAAATCAGGTCCGGATACTTCTTCTTGAGGTCGCGAATCATCCATTCCCACAAGTCGAACGGTTTCGTATGCGGATTATCGACGCGAAAGACATGAACGCCCTGATCCACCCAGAATTCGATGATGGATTTCAATTCCTCCCAAAGCGATCGCCAGTGCGGCGACTCGAACTCGAACGGGTAAATGTCCTCATATTTCTTCGGCGGGTTTTCCGCGTACTGAATGCCGCCGTCGGGCCGATGGCGGAACCACTCGGGATGCTCTTTGACGTAGGGATGATCGGGCGAGCACTGGTACGCAATGTCGAGGGCAATGTCGATGCCGTTTTTCTTCGCGGTCTTGACCAGGTGCTGAAAGTCCTTGAGTGTTCCGAGTTCCGGGTGAATCGCCTTGTGCCCACCCTCCCTGGCGCCGATCGCCCACGGGCTGCCCGGCTCGCCGGGTTGCGCCGTCCTTGAATTGTTCTTGCCCTTTCGAAACGCCTGGCCGATAGGATGGACGGGAGGGAAGTAGAGGATATCGAAACCCATTTCCGCAAGTTCCGGCAAAAGCTTTTCGCAGTCTTTGAAGGTGCCGCAGGAGCGCGGGAACATTTCGTACCAGGCACTGAATTGCGCGCGGACCGGATCGACCGTGATGCGCAGTTCCTTGTAATGGGAAGCGCTGCTCAGATCCGGATAACGGTCCGCCAGTTCTGCGAGTTTTTCATCAACGCTGTTCGGTGCGAGCGACCTTGCCGCTTCGCGCAGCCTCCGCGCGTCGTCGCCGCCGGCACGTTCGGCTGCGTGTTCCAGTAACGCAACGCCGATCCGCAAGTCGATCGTGACGTCCTGGTTAGCGTCGATTCGCTTTTGGAAGTCCTTGTACCAGGTCTGAAACGGATCAATCCATCCGGCGATCGTGTAGAGATACTGGCCGAGCGCATCGACCGGAAATGCTGCGCGCCAGTGGTCGTTGCCGAGAGGCTCCATCCGGACTTCGGACCATACTTCGTCGTTCTCGTGCCGGTACCGGACTGCGGCTGCGATCGAGTCATGGCCGTCGCCAAAAACATCCGCCTCGACGACGATGTTATCTCCGACGACGCGTTTGATTCCAAACCGTCCGCACTCGATCTCCGGCTTCACACCTCGAATGACCACACGCTCCGGCGGCCGCTCGCTCATATTTAACAAGCGTAACACGCTAGTTTCATGTTGCTCTCCCACAAGAGCGAATGGTAGTCTCCTGTTGGAAACCAAAACAGAGAGCCCATGAAAACCCTCGAGCGCTTCTTTCATCGCCTCAACGGCCGGTTCCGCGGCAGCAGGCCCGATTCGGAACTTGCCGAGGAACTTGAATTCCACTTCTCATTCGCTCGTCTATCGCGTTGTACACAGTCGATCGCGGTTTCGAGACCGAGAATGTGCTGCTCATTCATACTCACGCTCACCGGCGTGGCCATTGGGATCGCAAGCGCATGGCAACTCGCCCACCTGATGCAAGGCATGCTGTTTGGAGTCGAGCCTCGCGATCCCATCGTGTTCTTGACCGTGCCCATCGTCCTCGGCGCCGTTGCGCTGCTGGCCGTTTGGCTGCCTGCAAACCGAGCCAGCCGGATCCAACCCCTCGACGCATTGCGTCACGAGTAAGTTGAATGCTTTTCGCAAAGCGGCTGCGTGAAGGAATCCGGAAGGGCGAGATCACCTGCAGCGTTCGCATATGGATGCGGCCGCACGTCAAGGTCGGCGGCCGGTATCCGATGGAGGACGGCGAGATTGTCGTGGACTCGATCGAGCCCATCGGCTTTCCCGATATCACCCATCAGTTGGCCGTCGCCTCAGGCTTTCTTGGAGTTCTCGATCTGCTCAAAATTGCGCAACACGGCCGCGGCCAGAATATTTATCTGGTCCGATTCCATTACGTGCCGCCGAAGAAGAAGACACGAAAATAGAACTGAACGCGCGGTCTATAGACCGCGCCTACAGGGAAACGGAACAAAGTTCTGCTGCCGGCTAAACGAACGTAGCAGTAGGGCAGTATTAGGTCCTTAGAACAGACACCGGAGTACGGTCATGCTCAAACGCCTCGCCATCGCAATCTCGCTGATTGGAGCCTGCGCAGTCGTTTCGATGCCGCAGACGAGACAGGACATGTTCGTCTACCAGAACAATTATCGAAGAAGAGTGCGCGCGTCAGAAACTGACCGTGCCACCGGACCTCGCGCACTTCATGATCATGTTCACAAGCGGTGAAAACGCACGCCGCGAACTCGCAAGCAGCGGAAGCCCCGGTTACGTTCCGTACATCTATCGCTACAACCAGCTGCCTCCGGCGGTGTTATCCGCATTCGACCGCTACTGGCTCCCCTATCTGGAAGGGAAAGCCACTTTCGAGCAGGCTTTGCGCGATCTCGTTCGTGAAGCGCGCTAGCGACCTCCCGGAGGGCGTGAGCAGTTGTGCTAGGATGCGCCCTGTTGACGCCATCATCACAACAAATAACCCAATGGCTCGTAGCCTGGAGTGAAGGCGATCGTGCTGCGGCCGACAGGTTGATGCCGTTGGTTTATCCGGAACTTCACCGCATTGCCAGGCGCTACATGGAGCGCGAGAATCCCGGTCACACGCTGCAAACCACGGCTTTGATCCACGAAGCCTATGTCCGGCTGGTTGCACAGCCGGAAGCACGCTGGGAAAATCGCGCGCACTTCTTCGGTTTCGCCGCGCAAGTCATGCGGCACATTCTGGTCGATTACGCTCGCGCCCGCCATCGCCTGAAAAAAGGAGGAGGCGCGCAGCATGTGCAGTTCGAGGATGCAGCGGTGATGTTGCAGGAGCCGGCTGCTGCGTTGGTGGCTCTTGACGATGCGCTTAACGCCCTGGAGGCCGTCGATAAGCGGAAGAGTCAGGTCGTTGAGTTGCGATACTTCGGCGGGCTAAGCGTGGAAGAGACCGCCGAGGTGCTGAAAGTGTCGGCGGTCACGGTCATGCGCGATTGGAGCATGGCCAGAGCCTGGCTCTACCGTGCACTCAATCCGGAGAACTTGTGATGAAACGTGAGTGATCACGATAGTCCGACAATCCGGTTGAGAAAGCTCACGACATGCTTCCAGATCAAGTAATACAGCGCCGCGATTAGCGGAAACGCTGCCAGAGCTTCGAGCGGTGTGAACAGCGATAGCTCGAGGAATTGTTCAAGACCCAGTCCGGCCGGAACGAGAAGCGCTGGCAGCAGCGCGCCCCAGAGGCCGAGGCCCAGGCGCTGTTTCAAGACCATTGCCACGTATAACGTGTTCCACAGACCCCACAGGTTCGGAACGACTGCCATGGGAAAGACGATCATCTGTTCTATTGGAGTGGAAATCCCGTAAGCCAGGCGGCCGGCAACAAAACCTGCGAGCACCAGCAAGAGGAACAACGTCGGAACGAGAACGCCCGCCATGTAAGCCCGAAGATAAGGATGTCGATTCATACCGGTCATACCTCTAGAGGTAATAAAGAAGGCCCCGGATCAAGCCTGGAAAAATCAACACAGATGCCGCCACGAGTCCGGCAATGATCCAGTCCAGGAGATCGAATCTAAACCTCGATGCTTCCCCCGATTCGATGCGTTCCAGCATCCGGGGCCAGAGGTCGCGCGGCAATTCAGCGTCGCCGATCGGCGGCATGGACGTTCTCAAGACTCGTCCCAGTTGTTTAAGTTCGTCGTCGTGGTCGTGTATTCGGTTCATGGTCGAATTCCTAGCCTCTCCAGTTTTTGTTGAAGCATTCGAACAGCGCGGAAGATGCGAGACTTGATCGTTCCCATGGGTGCATCCAGCGCGTCGGCGATTTCCTCGTATGTTCGTTCTTCGATCAGCGCGAGAGTGGCTGCAGCCTGGAGATGCGCCGGCAACGAGCGAAATGCCGCTGTGACTGCGTCGCGCACTTCGCGTTGCCACGCCGCGTCAGAACGAGCTGGCGCCGCGAGATCGACCGGAAGTTCCGTCTCATGTCGAAGCGCATTCAGATGATCGATCGCCACTCGCGTCGCAATGCGTCGCGCCCAACCGCCGAACGGCCGTGCCGGATCGAATCGTTGTCTCGCGCGATAGATCCGCCAGAACGTTTCCATGGTCAAGTCCTCAGCCGCGGAGGAATCCCGGACGATCCGCAGAATCCAGCGATAGACCTCGCCCTGCGATTGTCGAAACACCGTCTCGAAGGCATCCTGATCCCCATCTGCAAAACGCTTAAAAAGTTCCGCGGTCTCTGGCACTCCTCGTCCTTACCCTGACTTACCGGCAGCAGGGAGCGAAGGTTGCATTTTTTTGCGGGTCTTTACTAGCGTGGAAAGCCGCATCGCCCGCACCGTTCGAGAGGACGGAAGATTCGGAAATAGTTCCGGTGCAGGGGCCTCTGGCAGTGAGGACATGGGGCGGTCGCGACGTTGACGATGAACGGCCCGGTCAGCGCGATGGGAATTAAAGCGAGGAACAGCGGCCACCGGTAAGAAAAGCTGAGTACCAAAAACAGCACGCAAACTGAGACGCTGATGGCCGCGACCTTGACGAACAGCCGCTGCCTTCGCTGGATGACCCTGAAAATGTCTAATTCGAAATCGCGCGCCATTTGCTCTAGAGTAGCAGCAACAATCGGAGGGGGCCGACATCCCCGTGGAGGTTTTTTATGAGGAAGCAGCAAAAACAGCAGACAACCAGCCGCCGGACGTTCCTGACCGGACTCGGTGCGGCCGGATGCGCCGCGGCATTTCTGCAAGGGAACGGAACGGCTTGGGCACAATCGACAACGCCCGCGCTTCCTCTGAAAAACCTCGGCCTCGAACATCTCGACATCCTCGTCCCGGACACGGCCGCGTCCGCGAAGTTTTATATGCGAATATTTCGCACGAAGCTGCACCAGCAGCCGTTTCAAGGGGCCAACCGGTATTTCATTCTGCTCGGCGATCTGCCCGCGAACCGGCAGGTGGGTTACATTGCGATTGGCGCCGGAAACAACCGGCCGACGAGCATCGGTCATTACTGCTCTCTTGCAGAACGATACGATCGCGCCGGCATGGCGAAGGAGATGGAAGCGGCGGGCTACAAAACCGCTCAAGGGGGTTTCGGGATGTGGCCGGATCCGGACGGTCTCGAGTTGCAGCTCTTCCAGCCGCCGGCCGGCCTCGTGACTGCCGCCGTCCCGTCGGATCTTCCGGTCGAGTCCAACGGATTGGTGACGCCTGTCGGGGTCGATCACGTCATGCTCCATGTGAAAGACATCGACGCATCGCTGCCGTACTACCGCCTGGTCTATGGCCCGGAGACAATCGGTCCGAAGCAAGGCAACCCTGAGCGGCTCTGGGTCAACCTGAAGGCGGATACACGAATCGGTCTGCAGAAGGTTCCGGCCGGCGGTCAGACGCGGATCGAGCACTACTGCATCAAGGTTCGTCCCTTCGATCGCGCGGCGGTCACGGCTGGCCTGAAAGCCATCGGCGCGGAAGTGCTGCCTTCGCCCGATGAGCCCGGCATCTTACGGTTCCGGGACGACAATCGGATCATCGTCGAATTGAAAGCAATCTGATCCAGTACGGCGGTCCGCCGGGGAGAACGTTATGCGGCACATCGCACTGATAGTTTTTGTCTTGTTTCTTTCAGTGACGGCATCGGCGCAGACGCAGGATCTCGTTTTGCCGATCGCACTCAATGGCTACACGACCGTTCCGATTCATCACCAGACGATCATTCGTATCGTGAATCTTTCACCCGATTCTGCGGATGTGACCCTCGAGGCATATCAGAACGACGGAACAGCCGTTCGCATTTTCGGATTGTTTCCGATTCCTCAGCAGGGCACGAAGTCTGTTTTCCGGATCGAGAGCGGCGGGTCGGTCGAGGCGTACACAGCGGAAGACACGCCCGATTTGAACGGCTGGGTTCGCCTGACGTACAACGTCGGCGCAACCATACTGGCGAGCGCTGAAGTCGCGCTCATCAATGCTCCGGTCGGTCCGCATCCGATCTGCATGCGGCCATCGACGGAAATCAATACCAGCGTCCAGGTGCAGGCAGTGGCTCCCGCGACAAAATTTGGCGCGTTCGTTGCATCAGTAACCAACCGTAAAAGCGCCTACGCGATCATCAATCCATCCACCACGCAGACCGCCACTGTGTTCCTGTCGTTAATGAATCTCTCGGGACAATTCGTCGGCACGGCGACGCTGCAGATTCCGCCTCAGAACCGCGTCAGCAGGTTCGTTCACGAGCTCGTTCCGAACGTGCCGGCGGGTTTCATGGGCTCGCTGCATATCACCAGCAGTCTGCCCGTTGGTTTTGGCGGTGTGAATGTCCTGGCGCCGGAAGGAAAACTCACCGGCATTCAAGTGGCGTCGCCGCCGCCGGCATTCTGCGCACTGGTGATTGCTCCCGCGGTGAACCCATTGACGAACGAATGCCGGCTTTTCCCGACGCCCTGTGACATTCCTAAAGGCTGGCTGTCGGCAGGTTCGTGTTCGCAATGATGAACGAACGCATGCTGACCGCCGGCCATTGAAAGTTGTCGTTGAATGTTGTGATCTCGTCCTTGTCCATCGTCACGCCCAGGCAGTAAAGCACCGGCAGAAAGTGATCGTACGTGGGATGCGATAACGACGCGGCCGATCCGAGCTTCTGAAAGTCTGCTACCGCCTGATAGTTGCCTTCCTGAATTCTGGTCCACATCGTCGTATCGAATTCTCGCGCCCAGTCGAGCGGCTGATCGTTATTCGTGCCTGGCCGCATCGAGAGGTTATGAACCATATTCCCGGAACCGAAGATCAGGACTCCTTTGGTCCGCAGAAACTGCAGGTGCTTTCCCAGTTCGTAATGGAACGACGGCGGCTTGCTGTAATCGATACTGAGCTGAATGACCGGAATATCGGCCTCCGGAAACATGTACTTCAGGACAACCCACGTGGCGTGATCAAAACCCCACTGCGTATCGAGGTTGACCGGCAGTTGCCCTTCGAGTTTGTTTGCAACCTCCGAAGCCAGACCGAAGTGGCCCGGCGCGGGATAAGTGATTTGATACATCTCGGGCGGGAATCCGTACATGTCGTAGTTCATGGGCGGCTTTTCGCTGGCTGTCACAAGCGCGCCGCGTTCGGTGATCCAATGAGCGGATATCGACAGGATCGCCGCAGGTTCAGGAAGCCGTTTGCCGAGTTCGATCCATCGCTCGGTCCATTCGTTTGGCCGGATGGCGCTCATCGGCGTCCCATGGCCGACGAAAACCGCCGGCATCCTTTCCGTGTCCGGAAATGCCGAGAAATCACCGAGCGACGAGTTCAGTGTCTTCATGAGACCTCCGCCGGCGATGCCCGCTGCCGCCAGGCCGATTACGCCGCCGACGATTTTTCTTCTGGAATAAATCTTCGTTTTCATTCAAAACTCCGGGCTGCAAATTGTATCCCGGTTCGTCTTGAGAGGAGGACACGTTGGAACAGCACATGAAAATCCTGGGCATTCTGAACCTCATCTACGGAATCCTGGGCGTATTGGTGGCGGTTGTAGTTGTGCTCGTCTTCGGAATTCCGGCAGGACTGGTGATTGCAGACCAGGATCCCGACGCAGCAGCGGCAGTAGGCATTTTCGGAATCGTCGGTGGATTCATCGTTGTATTGGTTGCAATCTTCTCGGTCCCCGCTTTCGTGGCAGGAATCGGACTTCTGAAATACAAGCCATGGGCGCGGCCGTGGACGATCGTTGCGTCCGTCCTTCACCTGTTGAGCATTCCGTTCGGCACGGCTCTCGGAATCTACGGACTGTGGGTCATGTTCAAGGATGAAACGGTTGCCCTGATCAGGGCAAAGAACCTCGCATGAAGAAGTCCCAACGATCGGTTCGGCTATAATCGCGGCCGATCTTTATGTCTCTCGCGATCGGAACACAACTGGGTTCTCACGAAGTCATCGCTCTGCTGGGTAAAGGGGGGATGGGCGAGGTCTATCGCGCGCGCGATTCCCGGCTGAAGCGCGAAGTTGCGATCAAGATTCTTCCGGATGAATTCTCGCGGGACGGCGAGCGTGTGAACCGCTTTCAGCGTGAGGCCGAACTCCTTGCATCCCTGAATCACCAGCACATTGCCGGCATCTATGAGCTCGCGCAAACCGACAGCATGCTGTACCTCGTGCTGGAACTGGTGGAAGGCGAGACGCTCGAAGACCGACTGAAGCGAGGCCCCGTTCCGGTCGCCGAGGCGCTCGCGATTGCAAAACAGATCGCCGAGGCCCTCGAGGCCGCGCACGAGAAAGGCATCATTCACCGGGATCTGAAGCCAGCGAATGTGAAGGTCACGCCCGAAGGTAAGATCAAGGTGCTCGACTTCGGATTGGCGAAAGCACTGGCCGGGCAAGAGCCGTCGACGCTTTCCAACTCGCCGACCATGATGAGCGCCTCGAGCCCGGGCATGATTCTCGGAACCGCGGCTTACATGTCGCCCGAGCAGGCTCGCGGTCATGCCGCAGACAATCGCAGCGATGTTTTCTCTTTTGGGTGCGTCCTTTTCGAAATGCTGACCGGCCGTCGCGCGTTTCCGGGCGAGACCCTGGCCGACGTTTTCGCATCGGTTATGAAGTCCGAACCGGATTGGCGGCTGCTTCCTGCCGGCACGCCGGCTTCCGCGCGCCTTCTGTTGAGGCGATGCCTTCAGAAGGATCGCAGCCTGCGGATGCGGAATATCGGCGATGCGGCAATCGAAATTCATGAGGCATTGACCGAACCTGAGACCGCCGGCCCCGCCCGCCCCGTAAATTCATCGCCCCGGAAGTCGACCATCGTTTACGTCAGCGTGCTTGCCGCTATTGCGCTGCTGATCGCGATCGTGGGCTTTATCGGTTTGCGTCAAGCTCCGGCGGGTGACGCAATGACGGTTCGTTTTGCCGTGTCCGCTCCGGAACGATTCTTTACGAGGGGAACAGTACCGCCGTTCGCATTGTCACCGGACGGAAAACACCTGGTATTCCTGGCTGAGGGCGCGAGCAGAAACCTCTGGCTGCGTTCGATGGAATCCACCGAAATTCGAGAGATCCCCGGAACGGAGAATGCGCGCCTGCTGCCTTTCTGGTCGCCGGACAGCAAGTACCTGGCCTACTTCAGCAACAACCGCTTGAACAAAGTCTCGATCGCCGACGGCCACTCGCAGGTGATCTGTTCCGTTTCGGGTTTCACAGTCGGCACGTGGAACTCGAACAACGAGATCGTTCTTGTCATCGACAGCATTTTGTACCGCGTCGCAGCAAACGGCGGCGAGCCGCAGCTCTTGCAGGCGCCGTCCTCCCCTGAGGCGCAGTTCGGAGGGCCGCGATTCCTGCCCGATGGCGATCACTTCATTTACTCCGTTCGTACTGCGGATCGGGACGCGGCAGGCCTGTGGGTCAGGTCGCTGAAATCCGGCGAGCAACAGCGTTTGCTGCCGTTCCCCGCGTTCGCCGTGTACTTCGAAGGCCACCTGATTTATCTCCGGGATGAGAAGTTGACGGCGCAGCCTTTCGATCCTGCGACGTTGTCAGTTAGTGGAGACCCGGTCCCTTTGACGCTGGACGCGAGCCGCAACGCACCGGTCGGCGGCTTCAGCGTTTCGTCCAACGGTGTTCTTGCCTGGAGTGAAACTCCGAAAGGCGCTGCGGAACTCACCTGGCGGGACAGGGCCGGCACGAAAAGCCGCGTAGACCTTGCTGCCGGATTGTACCGTCAGGTGCGCCTGTCGCCGGACGGTTCTCGCGCCGCTTTACTCACAACTGACGACTCCGGAATCTGGCTGCTGGAGATGTCCAGCGGTGTACTTTCGCGGTTGAGCCGGAGTCGAGAGAGCGACATGGTCTGGTCTCCCGATGGGCGCGAACTGGCGTTCTCGTTGAGAAATGACCTGTTCCGAAGGGCCATCGGTTCGACGGAGTCGAAGCCGTTTTTTCAATCTCCGGACAGCAAGTGGCTCCATGACTGGACGCCGGATGGCAAGTACCTCGTCTTCGCGCACGACCGAGGAGTCTACATCGTTTCCACGACTGGAGAGCAGAAACCCAGCGCACTCGTGGAAAACGATTTCCTTAAAGACGAGTTTCGCGTCTCACCGGACAGCCAGTGGATTGCGTACAACTCCGACGAGAGCGGCCGCAGCGAAGTTTATGTCGCGTCGTTTCCGAGATTCGATCGCCGGCGGCAGGTTTCCAATGCAGGCGGCGCAGTTCCCCGCTGGCGAGGCGATACCAGGCAGCTCTACTACCTTCAGCCCGACGGCATGCTGATGTCCGTCGACGTTCGGCCAGGCGAGATTATGGAAACGGCGGCCCCGCAAGCGCTGTTTCGAGCTGATGTGCCATTCACGACGGTTCTCGATCAATACGATGTCACCGCCGACGGCAAGAGATTCCTGATCATCGAAAACGAAGCCAACGCCACGTCGCCGCCGATCAACGTCGTCGTGAACTGGGCCGAAGAATTTCGGAAACGTTTGCCCTGATTGCTTACGCGCGCTGGAGCTGTTGATAAAGCGCGAAGGCCGCTCCCTGCGGGTCCGCGAGAACCGCGATTGTGCCGACATCCTCCATCAGATTTGCCGGCATCAGCGTCTTTGCGCCAAGCTGCGCGGCCTTCGCCGCGGCTGCCGCGCAATCGGCCACGTTGAAGTAAACCATCCAATGAGCGGGTGTTCCCGGAGGAGCGTGAAACTCGCTGGGAATTCCGCCGATCATGTCTTCCTGGCTGCTGCCGTTCTGGATATGGCTATAGCCGTCCTTATCTCCCGAGTCGATCGTCCAGCCGAGCCACTGAGAATAAAACTGCGCAGCTTTTTTCGGCTCCGGAGTGTTGAGGTCGGCCCAGCAGAACGTACCGATCTGACCGAAGTTCAACAGACCCTTGTGCTGGCCGGGTTGAAAAATGCTGATGTGTGCGCCCGTTGGATCCTGAAGAACAGCGAAACGACCGACGTTCGGAATGTCCGAAGGAGGAACAGTCTGTTTGGCTCCTAATTTAACCGCCTTCGCGGCGGATTCGTCGACGTTGTTCACTTTCACATAAGGCATCCAGTGCGGCGGCACATGGTTGTCCACCTGCTCTTTCATCAGCCGGTATCCGCCGCCGACATCTTTTCCGTCGAGACGGAACATGGTGTAGATCATGTCCGGCCCCATGGGCATGTCATCAACCGACCAGCCAAGCAGGCCTGTGTAGAATTTTTTTGCAGCGTTTTGATCCGTTGTTCCCAACTCAAGCCAGCAGAACGACCCAGTTTTTGGTTGTGAGTCCATCATCGCCTCCAGTTGTTTTGGTAAAACTCAATCATACCGCGTTATGCTTTCGATCCGACGGAGGTCCTATATGCTCAGGTCTCGACGCGAATTTCTGACTGCGGCAGGTGTTGCCGCATCCGCCGCTTTCACTGAACAGTTATTCGCCGCCAATCCGACTCTCGGCCTGATCTTCCCGCCCGAGAACTACCCGATTCCTCCGGATGCGAAGCAGCTTTATCCGAGCGGAGTGGATTTCATCGGCAACGGCGTCGGTCTGCCCGGCGGCATGACGATCGAAGGCTACGAAGAAGCAATTCCGAGAGTGCTGCCCAAAGCGGTCGAACTGGCGAAGCAGGGAGCGAATGTCGTCTCCGTTTTCGGCTCGTCGCTGACCTTCTACAAAGGCGCGAAGTTCCACGACGACCTGATCCGCCAGGTTGAAAAGGCCACCGGCCGCCGCGCCACAACGCAAAGTAACGGCCTGCTTGACGGCCTTCGCACGGCTAACGCGAAACGTGTGGCCCTCGCGACCGCATACACGGACATCGTCACCGAGCGTTTGAAGATTTTCCTCCAGGAGTACGGTTTCGAAGTAACGGCCGCCAAAGGTCTGGGGCTCGAACGAATTCCGGAAGGCGCCGCGACGCACGACATCCTCTTCAAGCTCAGCACCGAAAGCTACGCGAATTCGAAAAAGGCGGACGCGCTCGTCGTTTCCTGCGGCAGGCTGCAAACTCTCGATCTGATCGTTCCGGTTGAAAAGGTCATCAAGGTCCCCGTGGTTTCTTCAACGCCGCACGGGCTCTGGCATGGAGTCAAATTGCTCGGCGCGAGTGCCCGGGTTCAGGGCTTCGGCATGGTAATGGCGAAGCGCAGCTGATTCCACAGGAAGCCTGACGCCTTACGCACAAGTAGGGGGATCCTCTTCTAACGCAAATGTTCCTTCAGGAAACGGCCGGTGTGCGATTTCCTGGACGCTGCGACAACCTCCGGCGTGCCTGCCACGACGACTTCGCCCCCGGCATGTCCGCCCTCAGGTCCGAGGTCGATGACGTGGTCTGCCGTTTTGATCACGTCCATATGGTGTTCGATCAGAAGCACCGTGTGTCCAGCATCGACAAGCCGGTTCAATGACTCCAACAGGCGCTCGACATCGGCGAGATGTAATCCCGTAGTCGGTTCATCGAGGATATAGACCGTGTGCTTGGCGCGCTGGAGCTTGCTGAGTTCCGTCGCGATCTTGACGCGTTGCGCCTCGCCTCCGGATAGAGTCGTGGCGGACTGGCCGAGTGTCAGGTATCCGAGTCCGAGGTCGTTCAGTACTTCGATCTTCTTGCCGATGGTGGGCTCGCTTTTGAAGAACGTCATGCCTTCCTCGACGGACATATTCAAGATGTCGTCGATCGTCTTGCCGCGCAACGTCACTTCGAGCGTTTCGCTGTTGAAGCGCGCGCCCTTGCATGCCCCGCAGGTCACTTCGACATCCGGCATGAAGTAAAGCTGGGTCGTGATCACGCCCTCTCCCTGGCACTCTTCGCACCGGCCTCCCTTTACGTTGAAACTGAACCGGCCCGGTTTGTAGTCGCGTTCACGAGAGAGAGGCGCTTCGGTGAAGAGATCGCGAATTGTGTCGTAGAAGCCGATGTACGTTGCGGGATTCGATCGGCTGTTCCGGCCAATGGCGGACTGGTCGATGCTGACGACTTTATGGACGTGTTCCAATCCGTCGACGCCATCGTGCTCGCCCGGCAACGCTCGTGTGTCCACGAGCTTTTTCCATAGCGCCTTGTAGAGAATCTCGTTAATGAGAGTGCTCTTGCCGGAACCAGAGGCGCCCGTAATTGCGACCATCACGCCGAGCGGGATTTTGACGTCGATCGACTTCAGATTGTTTTCCCGCGCTCCCCGTACTGTCAGCGCCTTGCCGTTTCCCTTGCGCCGCTTCTTCGGCAAGGCAATCGATCGCTTGCCCGAAAGGAATTGTCCAGTCGGCGACTCCTTACAGGTGAGGATGTCGTTGATCTTTCCCTGCACGACGACGGTGCCGCCGTGAATTCCGGGCCCCGGCCCCATTTCCACGACGTGATCCGCGGCGCGAATCGTGCTTTCGTCATGTTCGACCACGATGACGGTATTGCCGATGTCGCGAAGGCTTTTCAACGTCGAGATCATCTTGACGTTGTCCTTGGGATGAAGGCCGATGCTTGGCTCGTCGAGCACGTAGAGCATTCCCATGAGGCCGGAGCCGATCTGCGTCGACAATCGAATCCGCTGCGACTCACCACCCGAGAGCGTGCCCGACCGGCGATTGAAGTTCAGATAGTCCAGGCCGATTCCCAGCAGCAATTCCACGCGCGCTCGTACTTCGTTCAAAACCTGCCGCCCCGCCTGCGCTCCGCGGCCTACCGGTTTGACGGTGCCGAGGAATGTGTGCAGTTCATCGAAGTTGAGCTGGCCGATCTCGTAGATGTTCCTGCCTGCGACCTTGAACAAAAGCCGCGTCGCGCGGACGCGCGCGCCATTGCAGTCAGGGCAGGTGTGTTCGACCATGACCTTGTCGAGCCACTCTTCCATCCTCGAGTTCGCTTCGCCCTGCTGCCGGTAACGCCGGTACCAACGTTCGATGCGCCGCGCGATTCCGCTGAAGCCGACGTGTTTTCCCGCGCGGTCATCACGCTTCTCCTTAGCGTCGGGCGGCACGAGCATTTCGATTTTCTGCGGCTCGATCCCGTACAAAATCGCGTTGCGGGCGGCCTCCGGCAGCTTCTCCCAGGGCGCCTGGAGCGAGAAACCGATCGCCTTCGACAGGCTGTACATCATCTGACCGTCCCATGTGTCCGGGTTGTACTTGAACGCCTCTTTCACGAAACAGCCGTCGACGATGCTTCGACGCGGATCCGGGATCAGCAGTTCCGGATGCGTGAGCTTGTCCACGCCGAGGCCACCACAGGTACGGCAAGCGCTTTCGGGGTCGTTGAAGACGAAATAGTAGGGGCCGATGTCGCCATAGATGAAGTGATGCGTCGCACTGCATAACGATGCATAGAACCGTTCCGTTTCGGCTTTGCTCGCTCCCTTGACGACATGGACCTGCATCAGGCTGTCGCCGACGAGCAAAGCGCTTGCGATGCCTGCTTTGATCGCCTTTTCATGCTTACGTCCGACGATGAAACGATCAACGACGGCGTCCATGTGCCGGATTTTGGATTCGTTCAAATCGAGCTCTTCGGAAAGGTCGACCGGCTTGCCGTCGATGATCAGGCGCCGGCAACCCTTCTTGCGCACGTCGGTAAACACAAAATCGAGTTCTTCACCGTAAACGCGAAATACGGGAGCGCGCAGTTCCACCTCCGCGCCTTCCGGCAGCGACACGATGGCTTCGAGAATCTGATTCGCGGTCTTGCTCGGCACAGGTTCGCCGGTGCGCGGGCAGTGCGCCTGAGCGATCGTTGCAAAGAGAAGGTTCAGGTAGCTGGCGATGTCCGTCATCGTGCCGACGGTGGACCGCGGATTGTTGCCAACCGTCTTCTGCTCGATCGAGATCACCGGGGAGAGTCCAAACACGAAGTCGACATCCGGCTTCGCTACCTGCGCAACAAACCGTTTGGCATAGCTCGACAACGACTCCATGTAACGCCGCTGGCCTTCGGCATAGATCGTGTCGAACGCGAGGCTCGACTTTCCCGAACCCGACAGACCGGTCACGACAACGAGACTGTCGCGCGGAATCTCGAGCGAGATGTTCTTGAGGTTATGCACACGCGCGCCCTGAACCGCAATCGTCGTGCGCGCCGATGCTCTTCCAGTCGCATTAGTTGCCATCGGACATTAGAATAGTCGAGTTTTTGAGACTGTAGGAGGCACTGAACAATATGACCGACGAAAAAAAGAACCGGATTGAGAGCGCCCTGGACGACGTTAACCCTGCGCGCCGCCGCTTTCTCCAGCGCATTCTGATGGGAAGCGGCGCGGTCGCACTGATCTCGGGACCTGCATCCGAACTGCTTGCCCAGCGTGGTGAGGGCGGCGGCCAGGGCGGCAAAGGCGGCGGGGGTAAAGGTGGAGGCGGTAAAGGCGGAGGCGGTAAAGGTCAGGGTGGCGGCAAGGGTCCGGGCAGCGGCGGAAAAGGTCAGGGTGGCAAAGGGCAAGGTGGCGGAAAAGGTAAGGGCTCTGTCTGATCCGAAATCCGTTCCTCGCGCTCGCTCCGCTGGACGACGCATATCTTGCCTATGACATCGAACGCGGCCGGCTTCACCGGCTGAATCCTGCGGCCGCGTTGATTCTCGAGTTGAGTGACGGAACCCGGAGCGCCGAAATGCTCACGTCTGAACTCGCGGCGCTCGACTCCGCCTTCAGCCGGAAGGCCTGCATCGAATGGATCGAGCAGGCGTGTAATGACGGATTACTGAAGTCGTTGGAGTCGGGTACCTCCACTCCTGCGCCGCCTGCCCTCAGCGAGATTCTTTCGCACGCCCGATGCCTGCGCGACCACGGTGAGACACTGGCCGCCTTCACATGCCAGCGACACGCGACACTCCTCTTTCAATGCGATGCCGGCGAGTGGAAGTTTCTCGGCGAACTTGCGCACATCATTGGCCGGCGCGGCGATGCCAGGGAAGCCTATGAGCAGTATCTGAAGCTTCATCCCGATGACGCGGAAATCTCGCACATCCTGAATGCGCTGCGAGACGAGCCGGCCCCGCCTCGCGCGCCGGATCGCTGTATCGAGCACCTTTATGCGCGGTTTTCGGAATTCTACGAAGACAGCATGTGCGGCGCTCTCGAGTACCAGGCTCCGAGCCGCCTGATTGAAGTCGTTGCTTCAGAGCTAGCAGAACGAGGAATTCTCGATGTCCTGGACCTCGGGTGCGGAACCGGCTTGTTCGGCAGGGAAGTGCGTTCACGATCGCGGTGTCTGACAGGTGTCGATCTCTCGCCCGAAATGGTCGCTCTTGCCCGGGATGCCGCCGTCTATGACGAACTCGCGGTCTGCGAAATCACGGCATGGCTTGCTTCGCGCCACGGCGCCGAGTTTGATCTGATCGCGGCCTGCGACAGCCTGATCTACTTCGGCGATCTGCGCCAGGTTGTCGTTCCGGCAATGCGACTGCTCCGGCCCGGCGGCCTGATGGCTTTCACTCTCGAACGCGGCGAGACACAGCCTTTTCAGCTGACCGATTCCGGACGCTACGGTCACACGGCAGCGCACGTCAAAGAGGTTGCTGAAGAGGCGGGTTTCTCCAAGGTCGGGATTTCCGAGAGCTTCCTGCGATACGAATATGGCGAGCCGGTTACCGGCCTTGTCGCGGTGTTGCGGCGATGAAGAACGCGAGCTGTTGCACTGACGTATTGCTCTTCCTGGTCAGCTGACCCGTCGTTGACGCTTTCCCGATGATTCCCTGATCGGCCAGATATTCGCAGGCCAGCGTCACTCCTTCGACGTTGAAGTTCCGTTTGAAGTGATCTTCGATCTCCGTACAGGAGCGCGCTTCGCCGGCCTCGCGCAGATGATCGATAACGGGACTGAATAGTGTCCGGGCGCGCACGGCCATGTATTCGTCGACTGCCTCCAGCGCTGCCTGCACGCCTTTTCGCGTTTTCTTCGTGTTCAGCAGGTCGGAATAAATGATTTTGAAAAACGCCGGATTCAGTTTCATGGCCTGCGGGATGACTTCACGATCTGCCAGCATGCGTGCCCCGATCACTTCGACCTGCGCAAGCGGCGTCGCCGCGTAAAGAAGCCACAGAGCGGTGTATTCGAGATCGGCTCGCGTGATGAACCATTTGTGCGCTTTGTAGATCGGCGGCAACGCGCACGTGCCGGCCGTCAGGAGCTGCACCTGGGTATCGCGCTCGCCGATCTGCGACAAACGCGCACAGAGATCGGAAATGGTGGGGTCATGCGTGTAGAGCAGCCGGCCTTTTGCAAGCAATGAATGCATGAATGAATTGTGGATCGAGCTTTCGACCGCCTTCCGGAACTCTGTGCGCGGCATGAGGCACGCGTGGACATTAACGCCGTTCGCGTAGAGAGCCAGTTCCGTGGCGTCGACCTTCCTGTCGTCGATTGTCACCAGGACGAGGTCGATGTCCGACTTTGCCCAGACAGTGTCATGCGACAGGCTGCCGCAGAGGACGACCGCAAGGATCGAACGATCGGTCTTGATCTGCTCGACAAGCGTATCGAGCGCCAGACTGAACTTGTGTTGAACTGCCCCGTTTTTCAAACGTGCCTCCGGGTCTTTCGGGTTAACTCACAACGGCATGAGGAGTCAATATTCTCAAGGGGTCCGAAAATGTAACTTGAATTCCCGAATGAAGAATATATAAAGTTACACTCATACCTTACAAAGGAGTACTAGAATGACTAAAACCAAGTATGAGGCGTTGGAAGACTTTTTGAAGCATCAAAACAATGACGCAATTCCAATTAAATTCGAGGAAATCGAGCGCATTATCGGCACAAAACTTCCGTCTTCGGCTTTCAAGCATCGGCCGTGGTGGAGTAATAACCCTTCTAATAGTGTTATTACTAATGCTTGGTTGAATGCCGGTTTTAAAACCGAGAAAGTGGACATGAAAGCCCATGAACTCGTTTTCCGGCGCATTGGAGGCCCAAAGTCCGAGCACGGTGCACCAGAACCCTCATCTGAAGGGCATCGGCCGAAAACCCCTCTTTCCTACGCGCTGGAGTTGAGGCATCCATTGTGGGGCGTTTTGAAGGGAACAATCCGCGTGACGCGTGGCACGGATCTGACGGAACCGGCGGATCCGGAATGGGGGCGTAAATGAAGCCGATCCTGCTCGACACTTGCGCTGTGATTTGGATCGCCGAGGACGAGACACTCGCCGCTGATGCCGTTCAGGCGCTTGACGCCGCAAGAGAGGGCACGACTATCTTCGTTTCCCCCATGAGCGCCTGGGAAGTTGGCATGCTCGCTGCAAGGAAGCGGCTCACTATCGCCATGGAACCCGAGGCATGGTTTGAGAAATTCCTTGCAGTTCCAGGTACACGTTTGGCGCCGCTGACCTTGAGTATCCTCATCGCATCATCGTTTCTGCCTGGTGATCCACCACGCGACCCCGTTGATCGCATTATCGCTGCAACGGCGCGCGAGGGTGGCTATCGCGTGATCACGCGCGACCGCATGTTGCTGGACTATGCTCTGCAGGGATACATGTCTGCTATCGCCTGCTGACCGCCCATGGCGCGAACTACTCCGCGGCGTCGAAGTCGAGCGCTTCTTCCGTGGGCCGTCGCTGCGATCGCTGTTGCTGTCGCGATTCTGGCGCTGGCAGGGCTGCGATCTTCAGAAGTTCCCTCGGCACAGCCGCTGATGCTTTCTGTGTCACTTTCTTCGTCGGCGCAATACTGGGTGCCTGAGCTGTCGCCCGACGGCCGCAAGCTTGCATACTCAAGCGCCGGGCAAGGCGTTGTCCTCCGCCAAATGAGATAGTTTGAAAACAGACCTCATTCCCGGTACTGAGGACGCGAGAGGTTATTTCTGGTTTCCCGACAGCCAGTCCATTGGTATTTCCACACGGAATCAGTTGAAGCGATTCTCATTAAACGGCGGCCCGTCACAGGTTATCGCCAGCGTTGAGGGCGAGTTCCTGGGTGCGGCGGCGAATGACGCTGGTGTCGTCATTTTTACGGATGTTGCCAAGGGACCTTTATATAAGACGCCCGTGAATGGCGGCACACCGATCCCTGCAACGTCGCTTGATAAGGCGCGGCAGGAGATTTCCCATGTATGGCCGCAGTTTCTCCCGGACGGCCGGCGTTTTATGTATTTCGCGATCAGCCAGAATCCCAACAACAGCGGAATGTTTGTCGGTTCATTCGATTCGCCCGAGAAACATCTCGTATTGACGTCCCGTTCCAGGGGGGGTACGCCGCCCGGATTTCTGCTTTTCGCGCGGGACGGCGTACTGCTCGCGCAATCGTTCGACCCATCGTCCCTTCAATTGGGAAGTGAAGCGAAAACCGTGACGGGTCCGCTTTCGACTTTTACCGGCAGCGGAAGCGCATTCATGACCACTTCCAACACGGGTTTGATCGGCTTTCTGCCCGACCTTTATCGAATCGAAAACAGTCGCTTGATTTGGTTCGATCGTTCGGGGAAAGAGACCGGGACGGTCGCAAATCCCGGTTCCTATTGGATGTTGAACCTGTCGCCCGATAACAAGAGGATTGCTGTCAACCTGCAGAACGCGAGCACCAGGAACTTCGATATCTGGATTGGAGATCTGGAACGAGGGACGATGTCTCCGTTTATTTCGGATTCGGACGGAAATTTCGATCCCGAGTGGTCGCCGGATGGCCGGATCGCGTTTACATCGGACCGGGGCGGCCCGTTCAGGTTTCGACGAATGGCGGAGTGCAGCCACGCTGGCGCCGCGATGGGAAGGAGATGATGTTCTACCTTGCGCCTGATGGGAAGATGATGGCGGTCGAGGTCCGTTCAACGGCCGGATCGCTCGATTTCGGGCGGCCGAATCCGCTGTTTCCAACCCGCCTGAATCCTCCCTCCGCAGAGGTGGATCAATACGACGTGACCAGGGATGGACAACGCTTTATCGTAGTAACCCCACCGGCCGAATCCCGCCAAACGATGAATCTGATCGTCAACTGGCCCGCGCTTCTCAGAAACTAAGAGTTGGCAGAATTGCCAACTCGGTCTTCATATTCAAACTGCGACACTACGCCGACTTGTTATAGGCTTGCCCTTCATTCGAATGCGCAAAAGGAGCCAAATCATGGGTCGTGAACGATTGTCGAGATGGACACTGGCGCTGATATTCATCGTCGCCGCGCAGTTGTTGTGCGCGGAGACAGCGCGCGCTCAGGCGCGAGCCACTGTGGCATCGATGAGGACGCAGTACAACACCGTCAAGACACAGGCGAAACCCACAGGCGAGCTGAAGAAAAAGTTCGACGCGCTTGACGAGCAGATCACGCGCGCAGCGCGTTCGGGTCGATCGGGCGAACAACGCCGCCTGTATGCCCAGGGGATCGCTCTTGCAGCCGGTAGGGAATGGACGCCTCAAGTGGAATTCACGACCTCTCTCGCGCTGCGAACCGAACGCGTATTCGTCGATGCCGTCAAATCCGTCGGCTTCAGGCTCGAGCAGATCTACGCGCCTTCGATTGAACTGACCGAGCCTTTATCGGTTCGCCTCGCATTGCATAAGGCGGGAACCGGTGGAGGCGGCAATCAGCTCGGGGAAAAGCTTCAGGATGCCGGTTCTTTCGAGGGCGTCAGCCGCGACCTCATCGACGATCCGCTTCGCTTCGACATCGACCTGTCCGGCGTTCCAGATGGCCGGACGATCGTTCGCGCCGAGACATTTCAAGGCGGTCAGTCGCTTGGCGCCGCGACGCTCGGTGTCGAGGTTCATCGAGGACTCGACCAGCGGCTGCGTCAGCTCGAATCCGGCGTGCAGCAAGTGAAAGGTTTCGACACGCTCCTTGCGGAAGTCCTCTATCCGGGCGACTACATCCGCAATGTCGATCGCGGTCGCATCGCGATCGGCCAGTTCAACTATGACCGCGAAATTGCAACAGCCGAAGCGGCCCTCGCGAGTCTGAAGGTCGGCAAAGATCCATTTGCCGGTAAGACCGGCGATTTCAAACGTCATTACGATCTCCGCGAGGCCGGCGAGATCATGCCCTATCGCCTCTACGTTCCGACCTCTTATAAAGGCGACCGAGCCTATCCGCTCGTCGTGATGCTCCACGGCAACGGCGGCACGGAAAACACATTTATGGATGGGCAAAACGGAGGCCTTCAGCAGTTGGCCGAAGAACGCGGGTATCTCGTTGTGGTGCCGCTCGGCTATCGCGTCGATGGAGCATATGGTTACAACAACGGGTCGCGCTCGGCGGAAGAGATGCGCAAGCTTCAACTGAGCGAGAAGGACATCCTGAACGTTCTGGAACTGATGAAGAAGCAGTATCGCGTCGATCCCAGCCGGACCTACCTTGCCGGACATTCCATGGGCGGGTCGGGAACGTGGTACCTGGGGGCGCGCCATCCAGAGCCCTGGGCAGCGTTAGGTTCTTTTGCCGGGGGCGCTACGCCGGAAACGATTCCGCCCATCGCGCGTACGCCCCAGTTCATCGTTCATGGCGACGCGGATGCGACCGTTACTGTGGATCGATCGCGTAATATGTCCGCGGCTCTCCGGAAACTGGGTGTCGAACATCAGTACATCGAAGTGCCGGGTGGAACCCATGGCAACATCGTCGGGCCTAACTTCAAGCCCATGTTCGATTTCTTCGACAAGCATCCTAAGACTCGGTAGTGGGTCGATTTGAAATCTGCGCGCGAACAAATTGCGAAGCAATTCCGGGACGGTGCACTAAATTCCCTAATTGCGCTGAGCTAGCTCAAGACCGTAACTCTCTTGGCGCAATTAGGGAATTTAGTGCACCGTCCCTGAATCTGTTCGCGCGCAGATTTCAAATCGACCCACATCGTAAGACTCAATCGAATTGACGCCCACTCAGCCATGTTGTAAAAGTGGTGGCAACTATTTCGGAATCAATCATCTGGAATGCTTGGAGGTGCGATGCGTCGCCTTTATCTGTTTTCGGCCCTGTGCCTGACAGCAATCGGTGTTACGTCAGCCCAAACCCGGGAGTTTACGGACGCTCAAAAGAGCTTCTGGTCCTTTCAGCCGGTTAAGAAGCCGGCGGTCCCCGGAGTCAAAAACAAAGATTGGACGAAGAATCCGATCGACGCCTTCGTCATGGCGAAGCTCGAGGAGAAGCAGATCGAACCCAACAAGCCGGCCGACAAGCGAACGTTGCTGCGCCGCGCGACCCTCGACATGACCGGCCTGCCTCCGACGGATAAAGAAGTCGACGCATTCCTCGCCGACAATTCTCCGAATGCATTTGAAAAGGTCGTCGACCGTCTGCTCGCTTCACCTGCCTACGGCGAGCGCTGGGGACGGCACTGGCTCGACGTCGCGCGCTATGCCGACAGCGACGGATTCAAGGCCGACGCCACGCGCCCTAACATCTGGCGATATCGCGACTACGTCATTCAGGCCTTCAACGAAGACAAGCCGTACAACCGCTTCATTCGTGAACAGATCGCAGGTGACGAGTTGTATCCGGGTGATCACGACGCGATGGTCGCGATGGGATTCAACCGTCATTGGATCGACGAGACCAATGCCGCCGGCTTGCTCACACGCCGGCAGGAAACGCTCGACGAAATCACGACCGCGACAGGTTCCGCATTTCTCGGCGTAACCATCGGTTGCGCCCGCTGCCACGACCACAAATACGATCCGATTCCGCAGCGCGACTATTACCGGCTGCAGGCGTTCTTCGCGAACACGTCCTACGGCGATGGCGCGCTGCCGGTGAAGGATCGCGTCGAACGGCAAAAGTACGAAACACAGAAAGCGCTGTGGGAAGAGAAGACAAAGGACACCCGTGCCGAGATGGCGACTATGCTCGAACCGCTTCGCGCGCAGCGGATAAAAGGCGGAATTTCGACCTTCGAAGATGAAGTTGTGGAAGCCATCCTGATGGATCCGGCTAAACGCAATCCGTTTCAACAGATGATGTTCCACACGGCGTCGTCGCGAATCACTTTCGATGAAGAACCCGATGCCCGCACGCTGCGATCGCTCAAAGGCGATGCCGCGACACACTACGGCGAACTGAAGAAGAAACTCGCGGAGTTCGACTCCATCCGGCCCGCCGCTCCACCGGAAGGTCAGTTCATGATCGACATCAGCACAACCGCGCCGCCGACTCACGTGCTGGGCCGCGGCGACATCATGAACAAAGGCGAAGAAGTACAGCCCGGCTTCCTCTCGATCCTCACCGCGGCCGACGCGAAAATCACCGCGCCCGCGGGACTCAACTCCACCGGAAGGCGAACCGCGCTGGCCGAATGGCTGACCGATCCCAAGAACCCGCTGGTCGCGCGCGTCATGGTCAATCGCATGTGGCACTATCACTTCGGCCGTGGCATCGTCGCAAGCCCCGGCGATTTCGGTCGCATGGGGATGCGGCCGACACATCCCGAGCTGTTGGATTATCTGGCATCCACGTTCGTGGAAAACGGCTGGAGCTTCAAGAAACTGCACAAGCAGATTCTGTTGTCGAATACCTATCAGGTATCCAGCGATAACCAGGCGAAAGCCGCCGAGGCCGATCCCGACAACAAATTGATGTGGCATTACAACCGCCGTCGTATCGAGGCCGAAGCCATCCGCGACTCGATGCTCTACGTCAGCGGATTCCTGAATCCCGAAATGGGTGGTCCCGGCGTCATGCCGCCGGTGCCGCCGGGAACTTTGTCCGATCTCTCCGCGACGGCCGTTGCCGGTGGATGGAAAGCAGACACGGATGCGGCGAAGCAGAATCGTCGCAGCGTGTACATCTTCGTGCGCCGGAATTTGCTCTATCCGATGATGCATGAGTTCGACACGGCGAATACGTTCGAAGTCTGGCACCAGCGGAAGAACACGGTCACTCCATCGCAGTCGCTCGACCTTATGAACAATGAAACGATCCTGAATTGGGCGCAGGCCCTTGCGGGCCGGGTGCTGAGCGACGGCAGGGTGGCATCCGAGTCGCTGGAACAGGTCGATCGCGCGTTCCGGCTTGTCTATGGCCGGCGTCCTGCAGCCGAGGAGCAGAAGGTGTCCGCGGCGTTCCTGGGCAAACAGATTCCGATCATGGCTTCCCGTCTGGCGAACGGAAAGGCGAAACCGGCGATGCCGACTCAGATACCCGCCGGCATGGAACCGGCGCGAGCGGCCGCTCTGGTCGATCTGTGTCACATGCTGCTGGCTTCGAATGAATTCCTGTACATCAATTAGGAGGGCTGCGCGATGCTAAACAAGCTCAAACATCACTCGAGAGTGACCACGAGACGAGAATTTTTCGCGCATGCGGGCAGCGGTCTCGCTGCGATGGCCCTTGCCGACCTTCTTGCGCAAGATGCCTTTGCGCAACGCGTCGATCCATTGGCGGCGAAGAAGCCCCACGTCACGCCGAAGGCGAAAAACGTCATCTTCTGTTTCATGGAAGGCGGTCCCAGCCACGTCGATCTGTTCGATCCAAAACCAGAACTGGCAAAGTACGCAGGCCAGCCCGTGCCGCCGTCCATGCGTCCGGAAAAGTTCATTACCGGGTTCGGCACGCACCGCAACGGCCTGATGCCTACAAAGCACACGTTCAAGCAGTATGGCCAGAGCGGCCTGTGGTTTTCAGACTGGCTTCCACATATGGCGCAACTCGCCGATGACTGGGCAATGGTTCGCTCATGCCAGTCCGACGCCGTCAATCACGTCGGCGGCGTTTGTCAGATGAATACAGGCGACATCCTCGCGGGCCGTCCATCATTGGGCGCCTGGGCGACGTACGGTCTTGGCAGCGCGAATCGCAATCTGCCGACTTTCGTCGTGATGCAGGACGACAAGGAAATACTCGGCGGAGTTCAGAACTACAGCGCGGGCTTCCTTCCGGCGGTTTACCAGGGATCGCTGTTCCGCAAAGGCGATACGCCGATCCTGAACCTCAAGCCGCCTGACGGAACGACCGACGAACAGCAGCGGAGCAAGCTCGAATACTTGAAACAGTTGAACGACCGCTTCTCCCTCGGGAAGGACGAAGACTTCGAACTCGACGCGCGCACTCGCTCCTACGAACTTGCATACCAGATGCAGTCGGCGGCGCCGGAGGCCGTCGATCTCAGTAAAGAGACGGAAGCAACGAAGAAACTCTACGGCATCGATGAGCCCGAGACTGCGGCTTACGGCAATCTCTGTCTGCTCGCGAGACGCCTTGTCGAACGCGGTGTACGGTTTGTCGAAATCTACAGCGGTTCCGGCTCGCGCTGGGATGCGCACAGCGATCTGGAGAAGAATCACACGCAGAATTGCCGCTCGGCCGACAAGCCGGTCGCAGGCCTGCTCGCCGACCTGAAAGCACGAGGCATGCTGCAGGACACGCTTGTCGTTTGGGGTGGTGAATTCGGCCGCACTCCTTTCTTCCAGGGAACCTTCGACGAAAAAGCCGGGCGCGATCACAATCAGTGGGGATTCACGATGCTCATGGCCGGCGGCGGTGTGAAAGGCGGGCAGGCGATCGGCGCCACCGATGAATTGGGATTGAAGGCGATCGAGGAACCGCATCACATTCACGATCTCCACGCATCCATCCTTTATTTAATGGGACTGGATCACCTGAAGACCACATACATGCGCCTCGGCCGCGCCGAGCGCCCGACCGTTGCCGGCGGTCATCTCATCACCAAGCTCTGGGCATGAAGATTCTGGTCTTGATGGCCGTCCTGATGCAGGCGCTTCCGGACGGCCCCGGCAAAGACGTCACCCAGAGCGTCTGCAGTCTCTGCCACGATGCGGCTTCCGCCGTTCTCGGCAAGCAGTGGAACAAGGACGAGTGGGAACGCAAAGTCATCGAGATGCTCCAGGAAGAGCCCGATGTGACGCGCGAAGAGCGCACAGCCATCGTGGAGTATCTGTCGACGTTCTTTCGTCCGGGCGGAAAAATCTATATCAACAAATCGGTGGCGAAGGTGCTGGAGAGCGCGCTTGAGATTCCGTCCTCCGCCGCCGAAGCCATCGTTCGTTTTCGCGACAGGAACGGCGACTTCAAAAGCCCCGACGATCTGAAAAAAGTCCCGGGCGTGGATGCCGCGCGAGTCGAACGAAAAAAAGACCTGCTCATCTTCTGAAACCAACCCTCCCCAAAAAAACGTTTGACTTGTCGGATAAATAGTACTATTTAAATAGTACTATGAGACCTAAGCAACCTGTGTTGACGGAACACGAACTCGAGATCATGAAAGTCATATGGGAGCGCGGCAGCGGCGCGACGGTGCGCGACGTCTATGAGGAACTCCTGAAGACCCGCAGGATCGCGTACACCACCGTCATGACGGTAATGGGAGTGCTCGAGCAGAAAGGCCGCCTGAAAAAGACGGTCACCGGCCGCGCGTATGTTTACATGCCGTCACAGCCTCAAAGCGAAGTCGTGACCGGCATGGTGCGCGATTTCGTCAGCCGCGTCTTTAACGGGATGTCGAAACCGCTGCTCGTTTCCATGCTGGAAGACGGAAAGATCACTGAAGAGGAGCTGGACGAAGTGAAGAAGCTCCTGAAAGAGAAACGGAGGAAGAAATGACTGCCGAGTTGTCGCTTCACAATCTCGCCGTCTGGGCTGCACAGGTATTCGTGATCACTTCGACCGGCGCACTCCTTCCGGTCCTCTTTCGAATGCGCCACTCGCGCTCGAAGCTTCTGTACAACAGGCTGCTTCTGGCCGCGGCACTGGTGCTGCCGTTGATTCAACCGCTGCAGCGCGAGGTTGTCGTTGTCGGCGACATCCAGCCTGCTGCTCCGGTTCCAGTCGACTCGTCCGCGACTGCGGCAGCCGTATCCCAGGATTCCACATCGGTGGATTGGCGCGTCGTCGTACTCGGAATTCTGGTGGCCGGATTCATTGTCAGGATTGCGTGGCTTACCGGCGGGTTGTGGCAACTGCGACGGCTCAGGAATTCGTCGACGGTGGTCTATCCATTGCCTTCGGCGATACAGACTGCGCGAACCGTCACTTTGACGGACGCGTTGTTCTGTACATCGGACAGCGTCAAGGGTCCCGTGACTTTCGGATTCCGGCAGCCGGTGGTCCTTCTGCCGTCGGGCTTTCTGAACATGGCGGAAAGCGCGCAACTCAGCATTGCGTGCCACGAATTGATCCATGTCCGGCGCAAGGATTGGTTGCTGACGATGGCTGAAGAAGTCGTCGCTGCTTTTCTGTGGTTCCAGCCGGCCGTGTGGTGGCTGCTGGCCGACAGCCGGCTCGCCCGCGAACAGGTTGTCGATGCGTCCGTCGTTTCGATCACGTCAGCGCGTGAGTCATACATCAACACACTTTTTTCACTCGCAAGCGGCAAGTGGGAAGCAGATCTCGGCGTCGCATCGCTGTTTCTACGGAGGCGCCAGTTGACGCAACGAGTGCATTCGCTTCTAACGGAGGTTTCCATGTCCAGATCGAGATTGCTGTCTTCATACGGTTCGATGGCGGTGATTCTGGGGTTGGCAGGTTGGATCGTGTTCGCGTCGCTTCCCTTGATCGGCCAGGCCGAAGTCCGATACGTTCCGGCAGCGCAGAATCGTCCGGGATATGTTGTGAACCGTGCCCCGCTCTTCTATCCCGCCGACGCCCTGCAAAGACGCATCGAGGGCTCGGTCGTCGTCGAGTTGAGCTTCAGCGCCAAAGGCGAGGTCGTGGATTCGAGAGTGCTGTCAGGGCGTGAGGAACTGCGACTGGCTGCCATGCAGACGGCACTACAGGGCAAGTACGAGATCGACAGCGAACGTACGCTTCAGGTGATCGTCGACTTCAAATTGCCCGCGGCAGGCCAGCGCGGCATCGGTCCGACGCCTGTTGGGGCGCCGCCGGGACCGCGCAACGGCGCGAGGCAACCGGCTCCAGCTCCCAGGCCGCCTTTGACGATCACCCCTGACAGCCCGTTCACTCCGCTCAGCGGTACGGTCGTCAATCGGACGCCCGGGTCGTCATCAGCCGCAATGCCCGGTGTGCGTATTACGGCCATCAATTCCGCAAACGGAGCATCAGCGATTGCCCTGACGGATGCCAAGGGCGAGTACCAGTTTTCGCACTTGCCCCCGGGGCCTTACACATTGAGCGCGGATTTCCCGAGTTTTGGCACGCAGACGTTCAGCAGCGTCCCGCTGGCCGAGTCGTCGCAGGTACGCTTTAATTTCAGTCTCGGGCGTGAGCCTGCCGCGGCAACCCAGGCTGCGCAGGGCCTTCCGTTTCCGGTGAGGGCTGCAGGAACGGCACCGGCGCGTGTCCGGGTGGGAGCCAACGTTGCCGCATCGAATCTCATTGCTCAAGTAAAACCGGACTATCCGGCGGATGCGAAAGCGCAAGGCATAACGGGAGCCGTCACACTCGAGGCGGATATCAACAAGGAAGGGAAGGTCGTCGGGTTGAACGTCATCAGTGGCGATCCCATCCTTGCTAAAGCGGCAATGGACGCGGTACGTCAATGGGTGTATCAGCCCTTGATGATGAACAGTCAGCCGGTCGATGTCGTGACGACGATCACCGTGAATTTCCAGTAGAGTCATCATGCTGACCTCTTGCGCGATAAAAAGCTGGAACCGATAATGCTCGATTCGTGTCTATAAGCAGGTCAGGAGTGTGCACCTTCATGAATCAAGCCGGAAAAGTGCTGCTGTTTGTTGCGTCCCTGGCGTTTGCAGTCGCGCCGATGTTGTCTGAGACGAAGCCGCAGGCGGCGTCTCCGAAACCAACGTTCGAAGTCGTTTCCATTAAGCCAAGCCCGCAGAACCTGAACATCCGTGGAGGAGGTCCTCGCGGTAATAGTCTCACCGTAACGGGCGGGTCTTTAAGAATGTTGCTGCAGCAGGCGTACTCGAAGCCGAGCGTGACAGGAGGCATTATCCAGCAGATCCAGATCATCGGAGGACCGAACTGGATCGATTCCGATCTCTACGAGATCAATGCCAAAGCCGATTGCTCCAATGGCCCGATTCCTCGAGAACAGATGATGCTCATGATTCAGTCCATGCTGGAGGACCGGTTTAAACTGAAGGCTCGCGTCGAAACGCGGGAACTTCCGGTCTACAACCTCGTGCCTGGCAGAGAAGGTTCGAAGATGAAGCTGTCGGCGGATCAGACGCCGGCGGGCCCTGCAGCGGTCGGCCCGCCTCAGCTTTGCGGACCTCCACCGCCGCCGATGACTCTGCCGGCGCCTCCCGCACCGCCGCCTCCCGGAGCAGGCGGTACATTCACGCCTCCGCCGTTGCCGCGAGGCGCTCTACGGATGATGCTGAACCAGACCGGCATGAACATGCAGGGTACTGCGACACCGTTCGGCAACTTCGTCAACTTCCTGTCGCAGTTTTCCGGACGTCCGGTGATCGACAAAACGGGTCTCAAGGGTTTATTTGATTTCACGCTGCAGTTCAGTCGCGAAGGCATCACCCTGCCGGGACTGGTCGGGGGCCCACCGCCGCCGGGACTCGGGATCGGCGGACCGGGTGGTGGAGGCCTTGGTGGACCGGTTCCGGTTGATCCGGCGGCCGATCCCATTCCATCGCTGTTCACCGCGATTCAGGAACTTGGACTGCGATTGGAATCCACCAAGGGGCCTGTCGATGTGCTTGTCGTTGAGAGCGCGGAGAAGCCGACCGAAAACTAACGTAGCGCCGTCGCAGTTTTGTACCGGTCCTCAGGAATCACGACAAATTTGTTTCATGGACTCCCTCTCCCACCGGGCCCACCGGGAGAGGGACCGCGCGCAGCGCGAAGGTGAGGGCCGGCAGGGAGCCAACTCGGTGCATGATGGCCCTCACCCTGTCGCTTCGCGACATCCCTCTCCCGAAGGGAGAGGGCGTTCCAGCACAACGATGTAGCTGGAAAAACCGCGGCCTACAGTCTTGTCGGCTTCAGAAAAGCCTCGATTCATAGAATTCCCTTCAGAATCAAATCACTAGCTCAAGGAACCGCACTGGCACCGGTCTTGCACTTGCCACGCCCGGTATGACTACGTTCGACCGTACTGCATTCCGTGCCGGCTGCGTTGCCGCGATCATCGTCATCGCGCTCATCGCGTTAGGATCCCGAGGCCTGCAACATTTCGATTGGGCCCTGACCACCTACGCTGTCGGCAGCATCTTTGCCGCGTTCGCCGTTGTGTATCGATACGGCGTCTGGGCGCAGCGTCCTCCAACCAGGATGTATTTGAAACGCGGCATCCAGGCCTTCTTTTCGAAGAAGCGGAACACCGGCACACTCGGCAAACTGCTTCTGGACAATTTCGTCCTGCAGCGATTCATCACCAAACGCAGCAAGCAACGATGGCTGATGCACGCGTGCCTCTCATGGGGCGGAATGCTTGCGTTTGCGATCACGTTTCCACTCGTCTTCGGCTGGATTCATTTCGAGTCGCTTCCCGACAATGCCGAGATTTATCGCGTTTACGTTGCCGGATTCGCCGTTGAAGAGTTTGCGGTTCACAGCCTGAGTGGATTTCTTCATTTCAATCTTCTGAACATTTCAGCCGTTGTTCTCCTGCTGGGGCTCGTCCTCTCGGTCAAGCTACGGATGAGCGACAAGGGCGAACTCGCGACTCAAACCTTCGCCGACGATGTCTTTCCCGTTCTGCTGCTCTTTGCGGTGTGCATCACGGGCTTGATGCTGACCGTCAGTGCCAAACTGCTCGCCGGGTCGGGATTTCAGTTCATCGGCATGGCTCACGCGGCAAGCGTAATCGGTCTCCTTCTGTATCTCCCGTTCGGCAAGCTCTTCCACATCATTCAGCGCCCCCTGTCGCTGGGCGTCTCGTTCTACCGGGACGCCGGCCGCGCCGGCGCCGCCGCAAGTTGCCGCCGGTGCGGCGATGATTTCGCGTCCCGCATGCATGTTGACGATCTCAAGACCGTGCTCGATCAACTTGGATTCAACTTCCGGTTCGTGACGCCAGACGGCGAGCTTCATTACCAGGAGATCTGTCCTCCGTGCCGCCGCCGCCTGCTTGCGCTGAATCAGGGCAGGGCGTTGGGGCGATAGCTATGGCCATACTCTCAGCCGACGAAAACAAGCTCATTGAACGATACGGTCCTCATTTGAACTATGAGCCGCCCGGAGGCTGGGACGAGCAGCGGGAATGCTCGCTCGTGAAGACGCACTGCTGTTTCTGCGGCGTTCAGTGCGGCATCCAGCTCAAGGTTCATGACAACAAAGTCGTCGGCTTCGAGCCGTGGGAAGAGTTTCCAGTCAACCGCGGAATGCTTTGCCCGAAAGGCGTCAAGCGCTACCTGCAGAACGAGCATCCCGACCGGATCCTGTCGCCGTTGATTCGCACGCGGGATGGATTTCGCGAAGCCACGTGGGACGAGGCTCTCAACGTGACTGTCGAAGCGATTCGAAGGATCCAGTCGAAATACGGCCGCGACGCGTTCGCCATGCTCGGCGGAGCATCGATGACGAACGAGAAGGCCTACCTCATCGGAAAGTTCGCGCGCATCGCGCTCGGCACTGCGAACATCGATTACAACGGACGGCTTTGCATGGTGAGCGCGGGCGCCGCCAACAAGATGGCGTTCGGAGTCGATCGGGCGGCAAATCCGTGGAGCGATATTCCGCTGGCGAAAGCGGTGATCATCAGCGGCGCGAATATCGGCGAATGTTTCCCGATCCTGACCGACTACGTGTGGCGCGCCCGAGACAACGGCGCGAAGATCATCGTCATCGATCCTCGAATGACTCCGATCGCGCGCACCGCGGATCTCTTTCTTCCCGTCCGTCCCGGCCGCGACAGCGCGCTGGCCAACGGAATACTGCACGTCATGATCGAACGCGGGTGGATCGATCACGACTTCATTGAGAAGCACACAGCCGATTTTGATCGTGTCGTCGAAACGGTTGCGCGCTACACCCCGGCGCTCACGGAATCCATTACCGGCGTTCCGGCTGCAAGCATCATTCGTGCCGCGGAAATCTGGGGCCCGGCGGAAACGTCGATGATGCTTCACGCGCGAGGTATCGAGCACCACACGAAGGGCGTTGAGAACTGCCTGACCTATATCAATCTCGTGCTGGCCAGCGGCCGGATCGGAAAACCCGGATCCGGCTACGGAACGATCACGGGTCAGGGAAACGGCCAGGGCGGACGCGAGCACGGCCAGCGCTGCAATCAATTGCCGGGCGCGCGCGACATCGAGAACCCCGAGCACCGGCGGTTCATCGCCGATTTCTGGCGCATTCCCGAAGAGAGCCTGCCCCGTACCGGTCTCACTTCCTGCGAGGTGTTCGATGCGATCGAAGCGGGAAAGATTCGCGGTCTCCTGTCGATCAGCTTCAATCCGCTGGTCTCCATCCCGGACGCGAGCCGCACGCGAGCCGCGCTCGAGAAGCTCGAGTTTTACGGATGTATCGATTTCTTCATGTCCGAGAGCGCTCGTCATGCCGACGTGTTTCTCGCGGGTTCATTGCAGGAAGAAGATGAAGGCACCGTCACAACCGGCGAGGGCCGCTGTGTCCGCCTGAAGCAGTCCGTCACGCCTCCGGGAAATGCGCGCGTGGACTGGAAGATTCTCACCGACCTCGCCGCCCGGCTGGGACGTTCCGAACACTTTCCTTACGCGATATCCGACGACATCTTTCGCGAGCTGGCGGCCGCGTCGAAAGGCGGCTCCGCCGATTACAGCGGAATGACGTACGCAAAGATCGAAGAGAACATGGGCATCTTCTGGCCATGTCCCTCGCTGAAGCATCCCGGCACTCCGCGGCTTTTTGAAGGCGGCAGGTTCCATCATGCGGATGGGAAGGCCCGGTTCCATGCCTTCGAGTACCGTCCTCCGGCGGAAGACATCGATGCGGAGTATCCGCTTTTCCTGACGACGGGCCGCGTCGTGTCGCAGTACCTGAGCGGGAACCAGACGCGCAGGATCGGTCCGCTGGTCGATCAATATCCCGAGCCGCTGTGCGAAATGCATCCGCTGCTGGCGAAGAAGCTCGGCATCGCGACGGGAGACACCGTTCGCGTCCAAACGCGCCGCGGCGACATTGAGGTTCCGGCGCAGGTTGTGAGAACCATCCGGCCGGACACCATCTTCGTTCCGTATCATTGGCCGGGCCGCAAATCCGCCAATCTGCTCACGAACCGCGCGCTCGACCCGATTTCGAAAATTCCGGAATACAAAGTCTGCGCGTGCCGTGTCGAGAGAGTCGCGCCGAAAGCGGTGACGCTGTGAACGGCTACGAGTTCTTTATGGACCCGTCGCGATGCATCGGCTGCAAAGCGTGTATTCAGGCGTGCAGCGAGTGCGATACCCATCGCGGGCGGGCCATGATCCACCTGGAGTTTGTCGATCGGGCCGCCAGCACGCAGACGGCGCCTGTGGTGTGCATGCACTGCGAAGACCCGGCGTGCGCTCGCGTTTGTCCCGCGGATGCGATCAAGCAGACAGAGGACGGCATTGTTCACAGCTCGCTCAAACCCCGGTGTATCGGATGTTCGAACTGCGTGCTGGCGTGCCCGTTCGGCGTGCCGCACTACGTGGCCGCGATCGACCAGATGATGAAGTGCGACATGTGCTTCGACCGGACCAGCATCGGAAAGAAGCCGATGTGCGCCACCGTCTGTCCCAGCCAGGCTCTCTACTACGGCCCACCCGATGAGATCCGGCGGATGCGTGTGGAAACGCCGGTGAACGAGTTCCGTTTCGGTCATCAAACGGTGCGGACGAAAGTGAGGCTGATGACCAGTCCGGACACGGATCATCTCGACTTCGACATCATGTCCTTCATGCCGGGCGCAGACGAGCCCGTTCCTGATGTCACTGAACTCGTGGCCTGGGAGGATTGAGGATGTCATCAAGTTGGAGACAGGACTTTCCGGTACCTAGCAGCGAGGACAGCTACGTCACGCGTCGCGAGTTCGCGAAGTTCATGGGCTTGACGTCGCTGGCCTTCTTCGCCGGAACGTTTGCTTCCGCAATGCGCAAGCTGGTGTTGCGGTTCATGGGATCGCCGTCGTCGTCCGTTGCTGTGGCGGGCATCGAAGAGATTCCGGTCGGCGGGTACAAGCTGTTCCGATACCCGTCGGAAAACGATCCCTGCATCCTGCTTCGCCTCGCCGAGGAAAAGTTCGTCGCGTTCGACCAGCGATGTACGCATTTATCCTGCCCGGTTTACTTCAACGCGGCAAAGAGCGAGCTGGTGTGCCCCTGTCACGAGGGGTTTTTCAGCGCCGCCGATGGCCGCCCGGTTGCCGGCCCGCCGAAACGAGGCCTGCCGCAGCTGACCGTCACGACAAACAAGGCGCAGGTGTGGGTCCGCAGGTCCACGGAGGAAAACGCATGAGTCCGAAAGTTCCGATTCGCAACCGCCTGAACGTTGTTCTTCAAATGGTGACCGTCCTGATCACGGCAATCCTGCTGGGGCAGCTCTGGCTGTTCACCATCACTCTCGATGCGATGGAAAACACCGCTGTCTCCATCACCGTTGCGCTTGCGGCGACTACCTGCTCGATGGTTGCCTGCGCCGCCGTGTGGATGCTGATCCGGTTCTTCCTGCGCACGGAACGATCCGAGGCAGGAGAACACGCGTGAACGAAGGCAGACGAAAACTCGTCGTCGTCGGCAATGGAATGGCCGGGGCTCGCGTCGTCGAAGAAATTCTGAAGCGTGCTGCGGATCGTTTCGAGATTGTGATGTTCGGCGCCGAGCCCTACGGAAACTACAACCGTATCCTGCTCAGCAATGTTCTGAATGGCAGCCAGAGCGCGACGGAGATTTTCATGAACCCGCTGTCGTGGTATCGCGAGAACGGCATCCGGCTTCATGCGGGCGTCAAGGCGATGCGCATCGATCGCGAGCGGAAGGTTGTCGTCGGAACAAGACTGCAGAAAGCCGCGCTGGCGTACAGCATCCAGGACACTGCGGAGCCGGACACGGCGCCTGTCGAAGAGCCGTACGACAACGTGATCATCGCGACCGGTTCGCGTCCGTTCGTTCCTCCGATGGAAGGTTTCGGAGGTCCCGGAACGTTTCTCTTCCGCACCATCGACGACTGCTCGCGCATCGCCGATTGCGCGCGGGAAAGCCGGAGAGCGACCGTCATCGGCGGCGGTCTGCTCGGCCTTGAAGCTGCGCGCGGTCTTCTGACGCATGGCGTGGAAGTCACGGTTCTCGAGGCGGCGCCTCAACTGATGATTACGCAGCTCGATCCGGAAGCCGGCGACATGCTCCGGCAGACCATCGAGGCGATGGGCATCAAAGTGATGTGCAACACCATCACTACGAAGATCGTTCGGACCGATGGCCGAATCACGCATCTGGAATTCAAGGACGGCACGACGCTCGATACGGACATGGTTGTCGTCAGCACCGGCATCCGGCCGATCACGGAGATCGCGACCGCTTCCGCGCTGACCGTTAATCGCGCCATCGTTTGCGACGATCAGATGCGCACCAGCGACCCGGCGATTTTCGCCGTCGGTGAGTGCGTCGAACACCGTGGGATGCTTTATGGCCTGGTCGATCCGATTTGGGAACAGGCGAAGGTCCTGGCGGACGTCCTCACCGGTACGCGCTCCGATGCCGCCTATCAGGGCTCGAAACTGGGTACGAAGCTCAAAGTCATGGGCGTCGAACTTGCCTCTATGGGCGTCACGAAACCCGCAGATGCCAACGATGAAGTGGTCGTTTATCGCGAACCCAGGCGCGGCATTTATAAAAAACTGATCGTACGCGGCGGCGAGATTGCCGGCGCCATCCTTCTGGGCGACGTCGAATCGGCCGGAACGCTCATGCAGATGTTTCTAGCCGGAATCAAAGCGCCGGAACGCCGTGCGGATCTGCTGTTCGGTGCGCCGACCGGGGTCGGGCTGCTGAAGGTCGCCGATCTTCCGGACAATGCCCAGATCTGCAATTGCAACGGCGTCAGCAAGGAGCAGATCGTCGCAGCGATCCAGGACAAGGGCTGCCACAGCGTTTCCAAAGTCGGATTCTGCACGAAGGCCGGTATGGGCTGCGGCTCATGCAAGAGTCTCGTGGCTCAACTGCTCGAATCCTATCTTGGCGAGGTCGCCTACGATCCGAGCGAGCACTTCTACGTTCCGGGTATCCCGCTGGAAAAGTCGCAGCTCGTCGGGGAAATAAGGAATCGCGGAATCAAATCCGTCAGCGAGGCGTTTGCCCAGCTTACCGGAGGTACCGAAGATCCAGGGAGCAAGGTCGGTCTCGCATCGCTCCTGAAAACGCTGTGGCCCGGCGAGTACGAAGACGAACGCGACGCGCGGTTCATCAACGATCGAGTACACGCGAACATTCAGAAGAACGGCACATTCTCGGTCGTTCCTCGGATCTATGCCGGCGTCACAACTGCGGACGAACTGATGCGCATCGCTCAGGTCGCAGTGAAGTATCAGGTGCCTTTGGTCAAGCTCACCGGGGGACAGCGCATCGACCTGCTCGGCATTAAAAAAGAAGACCTGCCGGGCGTGTGGAAAGAGCTGGGCATGCCGAGCGGCCACGCTTACACGAAAGCATTCCGGACGTGCAAAAGCTGCGTCGGCACGGATTTCTGCAGATATGGTGTCGGCGATTCGATCGCGCTGGCTCAAAAAATCGAACGGCGATTCCAGGGCGTTGAATCGCCGCACAAGATGAAGCTCGCCACCGCCGGTTGTCCGCGCAACTGCTCGGAAGCGTACGTGAAGGATCTCGGAGCCGTCGCGATCGAAGGCGGCAAATGGGAAATCTATGTCGGCGGCGCGGCCGGCGGCAGTGTGCGAAAAGGCGATCTGCTCTGCACGGTCGAAACTCACGACGAGGTCCTGCTCTACATGGGACGGTTCATGCAGTACTACCGCGAACACGGCAAGTATCTGGAACGCTCCTATGGATTCCTCGAACGCATCGGCATCGATACCCTGCGGAAGATTCTCGTCGAAGACAGCCTTGGGATCTGCGCGCAACTCGATGCAGAAATTCAGAAGGCTGTGGATGCGTACCGCGATCCATGGACGGAGGCGGAACTGCCCGTTTATCCCGCGCAGTTCAGCGGACCGGAATTAGCTCAGGTATTGGAGGTCGCAGAGAACAATGGCTAAAGTCATCGCAGCACCCATCACCCTCGGCAGCGCTGCTGCCATCCCGCTTGGACAAGGCCGGTGTTATGTCGTCGCCGGCGAAGAAATCGCGGTATTCCGGCAACGTGACGGCCGCCTGTTTGCAACGCAAAACAGGTGTCCTCATCGTCAGGGGCCGCTTGCTGACGGTCTTGTCGGCGCCAACAAGGTCATCTGCCCGCTTCATGCGCACAGCTTCCATCTGGAAACCGGAAAAGGCGGCGAGCCCGCCGAATGCGTGCAGATTTATGAGGTGTCCGAAGTCGATGGGCAGCTCGTTCTGAATATGGAAGGTGTCGCCGTTGAAACCTGTCGATGAGGCATTCGGTCCGCGCCGGCGGGTCCTGTGGCTTTCGACGGCGGCGTTCACGCTGCAATTCAATGTCTGGTTGATGCTCGGCGTCCTGGCGATTCCTATACGAAAGGATCTCGGCCTGACAGACGCGCAGCTCGAATGGCTCGTCGCTACAGCCATACTCGCAGGCTCCGTATTTCGTCTGAACTTCGGAATCTGGGCCGACAAGTTCGGCGGCCGGACCGTAACAGGCCTGCTTCTGCTGTGGACAGCGATTCCCGCTTTCCTTTTCAGCCACGCCGGCACGTACGCCCAGATGCTGTTTTGCGCGGCCTCGTTTGGACTCGCCGGCAATGCCTTTTCCGCCGGTGTCTCATGGAATTCGGCATGGTTTCCATCCCATCTTAAAGGCAGAGCTCTCGGCATCTTCGGAGCCGGAAATGTCGGTGCAGCCGGTACGAAACTGCTGATCGTATTGGTGCCCGGAATTCTGACGATCGTTCCCGCGGCGGGCTATATCGGCGGGATCATTCCCGGTGGCTGGCGTTCTATCCCGGCGTTCTATGCCTTCCTTCTGGTTCTCATGGCCGGCGCGGTGTTCTATTTCAGCCCGGCTCCGGACAGACAGCCCGGGAATGGGCGGCCTTTTCGTAAGATGCTTGCGCCGTTGCGCTGCTCGCGCGTCTGGCGTTTCGGGCTTTACTACATCGTTGTGTTCGGTGCCTACGTCGCCCTCTCGGGATGGCTTCCGAAGTTCTACATCGATACATACGGCGTAACACTTCAGGCGGCGGCGTTGCTGACTGCCACGTTCATTTTGCCGGCGAGCCTCCTTCGTCCGTTTGGCGGATATCTCTCGGATCGCTGGGGACCGCGTCGCGTCACGTACGCAGTCTTTGCCGTCATGATTGCCGTGCTGATCCTGTTGTCGATGCCAAACGGCAGGTTTGTCGTCGATGCCAATGGAGCAGATGGGAATCCCGTCATTTTTACGTACCGGCCCGGACCCGGGACCTTTGCGGCTCTCATGTTCGTGCTTGGCTGCGCGATGGGGGTTGGCAAGGCATCGGTCTACAAGTACATCCCGGACTACTTTCCGGAAGATGTCGGTGCCGTTGGAGGATTGGTCGGAATGCTGGGCGCGCTCGGCGGCTTCTTTCTGCCGCCGGCGTTTGGGAGTCTGGCTCGCTGGACAGGCATCCCGCAGCTCGCATTCGTCGCGCTCCTGGGACTGACCGCCGCGAGCCTGATTTGGTTACACCTTGTCGTCATGCGGCTCCGGGGCGCACGAACCGAGCTCGACAGCGAAGGCCGGCTCCCGGTGGCATACACGGCGACGTCTCCGTTGTAACTACCCCCGCACTGTCCCCGATTTAGTCGTTAGTCGGTTCGCAGAATCGTGCTGGGATCGACGCGGACAGCTTTCAGCGCCGGCACACAGATGGCGCAGATGACGACTGCAAGGTACAGTCCGCTGACAAGCACCAGCGTGACAGGTTCCACTCGCATCACGCCCGCTAATGTTCTTCGCAATGCTGCTCCGGATGCGATACTGCCCAGCAACCCGAAACCCAGGCCTGCAAGCGTCGCAACCAGCGTTTGACTGCCCACCAGATGAAGAACGTCTCTCGCCTTCGCTCCGACTGCCACACGAATGGCAATCTCCTTTGTCCGGCGTGACGTGAGATAGCTGACGACGGTATAAACCCCCGTGACCGACATGAACAATGCCAGCGCCGCGAATCCGGCCAGCAGCATAGCGATCGTTCGGGAATCAGCGGACGACCGTCTGACGATCTCCGTAAGCGGCTGAATGTTGAACATCGCCTGTTCGGGCTGCACGGAACGTATCGCCGCCTTGATGGCTGCCACGTCGACGTGGTTCGATGTCGAGCTCCGCACCAGCAGGATCTTGTTCGGTTCGGTCTGTTGTAGATAAGGAACGTAAATCTGTGGCTCCGCTGTCTGCTCCAGCACCGGCCGAACATTTCCCGCAACGCCGACGATCGTCATGGTCGCCTCCCGGGGTCCGGCGCCGGCGCGAATCCGGTCGCCGATCGGGCTTCGGCCCGGCCAGAACCTTCGAACCATTTCTTCATTGACGATTGCCACAGGCAAACGCCCGGCAGCATCCTGATCTGTAAACGTTCTTCCATCAAGCAGGGGAATACGCAATGTCTTGAAGTAATCGGGACTGACGATCCGATAGCCGGCCGACTGGATCGACAAAGTCGCCGCGTCATCGGCTCGGGATTCAATCGCGAATTCGACATTCGCGGGACCGAACAGCGATGCATCCGCAAGAGCCGCCGAATCCACACCCGGGATGGCCGCAACGCGTTCGACATACTGCGGGAGAATCGCTTCCGGACTCGCAGCGAGCATCCGCATTCGCAGCACCATTACGCCATCCGCGGAGTATCCCGCGGGCGCGTTCTGAAGTTTGTGAAGGCTCTGAACAAGAAGGCCGGCGACGATGAGGAGCATCGCGGATATCGCGACTTCCACTCCGATGAGGATATGGCGGGAGCGAGATCGGCCTGCCGCCAGACCGCGCGCCGCATCCCTCAATGCGGGTTGCAGCCGGGACAGGCGAAGCGCAGGCACAAACGCGCACAACATCGTTGTGACAAGCGCTACCACAGCAGTAAACGCGAGAACCGTCCCGTCGATTTCAACGCTGCCGATCAAAACGACGGGTATCGTGCTGGAGAAAAAACTCCGGAACGCCCGGATCAACCATGCGACCTGGAGCAGCCCCGCAATCCCGCCCAGCGCGGCCAGGATCACCGTCTCGATGAAGAACTGCCGGAACAGACGCATTCCGCCCGCGCCCAGAGCTCTTCGCACGGCCACTTCCGGCTCGCGTTCCATCCATTGTGACAGGAGAAACTGCGCGGTGTTCACGCAGGCGATAAGAAGCACAAGCCCCACGGCAGCGAACAACAACATCAGGGTCGAACGGCTTCCGGCTGTGATTGCTTCCTTCAGCGGAATGACGTCCATGACAAAGCCCGTGTCTCGTCCATCCGAACCGGTTCGATAAAGCTCCGGATGGTCGTTCTTCAAAACTCGAGAAATGGACTGCAGTTCGGTCGCAGCCGCCTGGATGCTGTAGTCATTTTTCAGACGGGCTATTGCGATGACACGCCGCACGTTTGCAAAGGGGGCGGTGCGCAACGTATAGGTGTCGTTCATCGGAAACGGCACGAAGATTTCGATGGGTTCTGGCGATCCATAATCGAAAGAGAAATCCGGCGGCAATATACCCAGGACAGTACTGGCGGCGCCGTTCAGAACGATCTGCCTGCCGACGACTGAAGGATCGCCGCCGAAATTGCGCCGCCACAATCCGTCCGTGATCACAACGACTCGATCCTGACCCGGCAGGTTCTCTCCCTGTTGAAATAAACGTCCGTGCGCCGGACGTATGCCCAGTACCGTCAGGAACAAGGCGTCCACACGAGCGCCGAACACACGCAGCGGCTCGTCGCCTCCGGTCAGTTGGAAATCCCGCGTATCGAAGAACGACAGATTCTGCAGGTTGGGACTCATTTTCCGCACGTCAATCAGTTCAGGCACGGTGGGGCCGGCGCGGGTGAGTCCATTAGCAGTGAAGACGTCCACGATCGTGACGAGGCGATCAGCCTCCGGTAACGGGAGCGGCTTGAGGAGCGCCGCGTTCAACAGAGAAAAGATCGCCACGTTTGCGCCGATGCCGAGCGAAAGCGTGAGCACAGCGAGAGCCGTGGCGAGCGGCCGCCGGATGAGCAATCGCGCGCCGTAGTGAAAATCATGAGCGACGGATTCGATCCAGCACATCACACGCGCTTCGCGCATGTTTTCCTTGACCAGCAGTGTGCTTCCCATATGCCGGCGAGCTTCGGCCTCGGCATCCGGCCGGCTCATGCCGGCACGTATGTTGGCATCGACACGCATCTCGGTATGGAAGCGAAGCTCGTCGTCGAAATCGCGGTCGAGCGATCGGCCGCGCCATAGATTGAGCAAACGTCGAAGGATGGACATGTCAGGCGTTCTTCAGAATTCTGGCGACGGCTGCGGCCAGTGTGGTCCAGTGCTCCTTTTCTTCACCCAGCCGCTGCCGCCCCTTCGCCGTGATCGTATAGAAGCGAGCGCGCCGGTTGCTGTCGGAGATATCCCATTCGGACTTGATCCATCCAGCTTCCTCCATTCGATGAAGGGCCGGATACAACGAGCCCGGCTCGATGCGAATGACTTCACGCGACAGATGCTCGGCGCGCTCGAGGATCGCATAGCCATGCATGGAGCCGCCGGTGGAGAGAATGCGCAGGACGAGGAGGTCGAGTGTTCCCTGGAGCTGATCTTTTCGATTGTCTCGCATGGTGCTGCGACTGTAGCACAGATCGAGAACACTTCAGAAGATGTCTATACGAGCGGCGAGTGCGGACTACAGAACGCCGGCCTGTTTCATCACCGCTTCGCACTTCTGTTTGATGCGGGTGGCGACGTCGAACGGATCGCCCTGCGTGAGCTCCATCAGGAATAGTTCGACCGAGAGCGGGCCGGCGTATTGTTTCTCCGCCAGCTTCCTGAGGATCGCGACCACCGGAGCCTGGCCGTCGCCAGGGATGACGCGTCCGTTGTTGTTCATCAGTTCACGCGGCGTGTCGAGAATGTCCTGGAAGTGGACATGAGCGATCTCGCCGGCGCGGATCATATCGAGGTCTTCGAATTTGCTGTACCCGGCCCAGAAATGGAAGAAGTCCAGCATGGGACGGACGTTCGGATGATTGGCTTCGCGAATCATCTTGAGCGATGAACTCAGCGTCGCAAGGTGCGTGGAAGTCCGCGCGAACTCGATCATCGCGGTCAGCTTGAACTGAGCCGCGATATCTCCGGCTTCGCGAATAGCGGCCGGTGTGGCTTTGAAGTCTTCGGCCGTCACTGGGCGGTTTGTCGTGGACGGGCAATAGATCTTCTGGAGACCGATCGTCGAAAACTGTTCGCAGCGCCGTTTCCAGGTTTCGAGAGACGCAGCGCGAGCCGGTCCGGGAATCCAGACGTCCTGCAGAACCGCTGCAGCCGACACGGGCGTGAGACCCAGATCCGTGAGGATGCTTTTCGCGGCGCCGAGCGTATCCGTTTTGAGGAATTCCTCGAGCATCACATCCGTGAGTTCGACGTTTTTGATCCCAGCCTTCGCCCAACCCTCGAGCGACTTGCGATAACCCGCCGCGCGCGAGGTGTTCTGATGGATGCAGAGAGTCATTTTCCCTGCAGACCTGGTTTGTGCCATCGCAATCTCCGCCAATGGGGCCGCGAGGGACCCTAATAACAATGTTCGTCTGGAAATCATGGCCGATACTATACCGCAGCCTACAACTCCCTCAACGCTGAAGAAATCGGCAGTCTGGCGGCGCGAATGGCCGGCAGAAGTCCGCCGATGAGACCCATTGCGAGAGCGTAAATGAGGCCGGTCGCGAGCAGTCCCGGCGTGACGCGGAAAGCAAACGCGACCTGGCTGAAGGTCTGGAAGTTCATCGTTGAGGTCTGGTAGCCATTGAACCCGAAGTACGCAGCAGTCGCGCCGATGATTCCGCCGATCGCGCCAAGGACCAGCGATTCGGCGAGCACGGATACCAGAACCGAGGCCGTGTTGAATCCAAGCGCGCGCAGAGTAGCAATTTCACGGGTTCGCGTGGCGACGGCTGTATACATGGTCAGCACCGCGCCGAACACAGCGCCGATCCCCATCAGGAACGCGATGCCGAAGCCAAGCGTGTTGATGAGCCGCGTCATCGCCTCCGACCGGCTGCGGTAATACTCGTGTTCGCGGCGGACATCGACGTTGAGCTGCGGGTTTTTCGTAAGCGATGCCGTGAGCGGCTGGAACGAATCCATCGAATCCAGTCTCACGACCATGACGCTGAACGAGTTGACACGCATGTACGCACCCTGCATCAGGTGGACGTCGCACCAGACTTCGGTTTCGGCGACGCCGCCATCGGCCTCGAAAATGCCGACGATCTTCCACCGGTTCTGGCCCGACACGAGTGTCTCGCCGACATTGAGACCGACGTACTGGCTATTCGCAGCCTTGCCCACGATGACTTCGTTCGTTCCGAACTGCAACATCCGGCCTTCGATGATCGAAAAGTTTTCACGAACGGACATTGCGACTGGTTCGATCCCTCGAAGGGGCACATTGGCTCCTGAGTCGGGCGCTGATTTTTTCGGGATTTCGACGATGGCATAAAGCTCGGCCGAAGCCAGCGGATTTCCGCCTTCATGCCGAATGCCGGGCGCTTCCTTGATCAGTCTCGCATCATCGCCGGAAAGACCGCTCGTCATCTCCGTGTCTGAACCGGCGCGCAGGATGATGGCACGTGGGGGCTCTACTCCTCCTCCCATGGCGTTCTGAAAGCCGGCGGAGATCGACAACACGGAGACGAAAACCACAACGACTCCGGCAATACCGATGATCGCCACAGCCGAGGAACCGAGCCTGGCGGGGATCGTTTTCAGGCTAACGAGCATTACCGCGATCGTCTGTCTGAGCCAAACCATGACCGTCTCCTAATTCCTTCTGAGAGCGTCTGTGATTTTCAACCGCATCGCTCCCATAGCAGGAGAGAGTCCGGTCACGACGCCCATCAACACCATCAAAACGACGCCAAGGACGATGTCCGCGGGCGGCAGCACGAAAATGGGAAGCAGTCCGCCGGTCGGATCGCCCCGCAAGACTATGAGCCATGCAGCCGCCAGGCCGAGGCCGCCGGCGACGACGGTAATGAAGAGCGATTCCGAAAGAACCAGGGTCAGGATTGTGGCATCGGTGAAGCCGAGCGTCTTGAGGACAGCCAGTTCATTCGTCCGTTCGCGCACAGACTGCACCATCGTGCTCGCCGCCACCATGCCGAACATGAATAGAACGGTTGATGCGATCGCGGTCGTGATTGCGCCGATGTCGCCGATCTGTTTTGCGAATCCCTCGATGAAGCCTTTTTCTGTTGTCGTTTTGGTTTCGGAGCCGGAGTTCGCGAACATCGCATCGAATGTCTGGCCCAGATCGACCGCCTTCGAAGGATCGGCAATCTTCACGACGTACCAGCCGACCAGGTCTCTGGCGCCCTCGCTCCGGTTCTCATTGAGATAGTCGTACCGGAAGAAGAACTGCGTTTTATCGACGCTTGAACCGCCATCATAGAAGCCGACGATATTGAATTCCCATGGCGATTTCGGCGCCCAGATCGGTGAGATCAAAGGGATACGATCCCCAATTTTCCAGTTGTACCTTGCCGCGAGGTCTTTGCCGACGAGGGCGCCCTGGCGGTCCGCAAGCCATGCATCCGCGTGTTCTTTCGACACAACGAACTCCGGATAGATTGCGAGAAACGGTTCCGGTTCCACAGCGATCGTGGTCAACACGTTCGTGGTTTCCTGATATGCGCCGTTGAACCATGTCTGGTGCGTCGCGACCTCCACGCCCGGCGTCTGCTGGATCCGAGCCCTGTATGAAATCGGCAGCGGCAGGATCAACGTGACCTTGTTGATCAGCACGAGCCGGTCGAGTCCCGCAATCTCCACGCCGAGAGTGAATGCGCCTTTAATAGTCATGACGATTCCGAAAAGCAGGAACGCGATGAAGACGCAGAGCAGCGTGAATGCCGTGCGGATTTTCCGGCGCCATACATTCATCCAGATCAATGGGAGGAATTTCATGGCTGACCGTCTTTCGAGAGAACACCTTTTTCCAGGTGAAGTATGCGGCGCGACCGCTCGGCGGCATGCGGATCATGCGTGACCATGACGATCGTCTTTCCGTGATCGCGGTTGAGCGCCTGCAGCAGATCGAGAATTTCGTCACCGGCCTTGCGGTCGAGGTCGCCCGTGGGTTCGTCGCAGAGCAGAAGTGTGGGGTCGGTCACGATCGCGCGGGCAATGCCCACACGTTGTTCCTGACCGCCGGACAACTGGCGCGGATAATGCTTTCCGCGATCGGACAGGCCGACGACCTTCAAAGCAACCGCGACCCGCTCCCGCCGCTCGGTTTTGGATAGCGTCGTGAGAAGCAGCGGAAGCTCGACGTTTTTTTCCGCGGTCAGCTTCGGAAGCAGATTGTAGAGCTGGAAAACAAACCCGATATTTTCCGAACGCCACTTCGAGAGCTTGCTTCCGGTCAGCGAACTGACCCGCAGGCCGTCCACGTCGACGGAGCCTCCGGTCGGCGAATCGAGTCCGCCCATGAGGTTGAGGAGCGTCGTCTTTCCGGAGCCCGAAGGCCCCATCAGAGCGAGATAATCCCCGCGAGGAATCTGAAGGTTTACGCCCTTCAGCACATCGATCCGCTCGCCTCCGCGGGTGAAGTGCTTATGGACGTCGTTGATGTCGACAAGGCTATCAGCAGTTGAATTCATGGCACACCGAAGGTAAAGGAAAACGGAGAATTGCGTATTGTAAAAAATTGATCCCGTACGTTTCTACTGGCATGAGAAAAATGGGCTACGACCGCTACGACCCCCATTTTTCCTCCTCGTGATAGAGTACGGCCGCCATGAAACCGGACGAGATGCCTACTTCTGCCGGTGAGGGAATACCGAACACGAGTCAGGCCTTGCCGATTACGAAGATCGGGCGATACACGATTACCCGCTTGATCGGCGAAGGCGGCATGGGCGCGGTCTACGAAGCGGAGCAGGATCAACCACGCCGGACTGTGGCGCTCAAGGTCATCAAGCCGGGAATGGCGAGTCCGGAACTGCTTCGACGATTCGCGCAGGAGTCTCAGGCGCTCGGCAGGCTGCAGCATCCCGGTATCGCGCAGATCTATGAAGCCGGTACCGCCGATACGGGGTACGGGCCGCAGCCATATTTCGCGATGGAGTTCATCCGCGGCGAAACGCTGCGCGATTACGCGGCGAAGCAAAGCCTCGGCACACGACAGCGCCTGGACATTATCGCCAGGGTCTGCGACGCCGTACAGCATGCGCATCAGCGCGGGCTGATTCATCGCGACCTGAAACCCGGCAACATTCTTGTCGACGAAACCGGCCAGCCTAAGATCCTCGATTTCGGAGTCGCTCGAGTCACCGACAGCGATGCGCAGGCGACGATGCAGACCGACGTCGGACAGCTTGTCGGAACGCTTGCCTACATGAGTCCCGAGCAGGTCCTCGCCGATCCGCTGGAACTCGACACGCGAAGCGACGTGTACGCGCTCGGCGTCATTCTCTATGAACTGCTGGCCGGACGTCTTCCGTACGACATCAGCAGGAAGATCCACGAAGCGCTTCACGCCATACGCGAAGAAGATCCTTCGCGATTGAGCTCGGTCGATCGCAGCTATCGCGGCGACATTGAAACGATTGCAGCCAAAGCTCTGGAGAAAGATAAAACTCGCCGATACAACTCGGCCGCCGAACTCGCCGCCGATATCCGGCACTATTTGAATGACGAGCCGATCGTCGCGCGGCCGCCCAGCACCATTTATCAACTCGAAAAGTTCGGGCGGCGGCACAAGGCTCTTGTCTTCGGGCTCGCGGCGGTGTTCGCAGCTCTCGTTGTCGGCCTGGTCCTCGCCGTCTGGCAGGCCCGACGGGCCACGAACGCCGAAAAGGCGGCGCTGCTCGACCGGGACCGGGCCACTGCCGCTGAACGGACCGCGACCGCAGCGCGCGACGAAGCCGTGATCGCCAAAGGCGTCGCTGTGGCCGCAGAGGGTCAGGCGAAGCTGGATCGCGACAAGGCTGTCTCTGAAAAGGAGCGCGCGGATACCGAATCCGCCACCGCGAAGGCCGTCACGGAGTTCCTGAACAAGAACCTCTTTGAGCAGGTAACCGGCGGAACTCAGCGCGGCGCCTCTCCCGATCTCTCGGTCAGCGGCGCGCTCGACCGCACTGCCGCAAAGGTCGAGGGATCATTCAAGGACAAGCCACTCGTCGAGGCGGGCGTCCGTGAAGCTGTTGCCGGCGCCTATCTAAGCCTCTTGCTTTATGAAAAAGCGGCGCCGCAGATCGAACGTGCGCTTGCGCTACGTCGCGGGATCCAAGGCGAAGAAGACACAGACGTCATGAAATCGACTCTGATGATGGTGACGATGCACGCGAGCCAGAGAGAGTTCAAAGAGTCGGCGGCTCTGCTCTCGAAAGTAGTGGACGTTTACACTCGCCGATTCGGCGCCGACCATGTGGACACACTGAAATACTCCCTGGAACTGGCAACCATGTACATGTTGGTTGAAAACTTCGCGAAAGCCGAAGATTTAGCCAGGAGAGTTGCTGAAGGGCGGCGGCGCACGCTTGGGGCCGGCAACAAGGACACCATTCTTGCGGAGCTGACGCTGAGCGGGATCTATGAGACTAACCAGAAATTGCCGGAAGCGCTGACGTGGACGACGCGCGCATACGATTCGTCCCGGAAATCGGTCGGCGAGAACGATTCGATGACGCTCTCAGCCAGGGCGACTATCCAGCGCTTGAGCCTCAAAACGACGGCGAAGAACGCGCCGGTCGGCGCAGCCGCGCGTAACGAATACCTGGAGACGGCCGCGAAGTCCCTCGAAAGCGCAAAGGCAGCGTCGCTCACGGACGTGATCAACATCGCGATCAGACGCGCGGATATTGCATTCAATCAAAACCAGCCCGCGCAGGCGGAAGCCGCGCTTCTCGAAGCGGTGGATGCCGCACGCCGCGCCGGTCAGGACGAACCGAATTCGGTTGCAATGCTTGCCGCCGCACAGGCGATGCAAAAGAAGTCCACGGAGGCGGACGCAAACCTTCGAAAGGCTCTCGAGAATCCGGCATCGAAGGGCATGAATCCGAACATTCTGGCTTTTGCTTTGCGTAGCGTGGCACAGGCCTTACGCAGTGAAGGCAAGTTCGCGGAAGCGGAACCCCACCTTCAGCGGCTGGTGCCTCTGGTTCTTGTCACACTGGGCGAGGGAAACGGTCAGACCCGCGGCGACATGTACCAACTCGCCGAGAATTATGCGAACCAGCGGAAATACGCCGAAGCGGAGAAGGCCTTCCTGCAGTTGTTGGATGTGCAGCGCCGTGTTGTCGGTCGGGAGGCGATCGGTCCACAGGTAACAGCATCGAACATCGGCTGGCTGAGACTTCAACAGAAACGATATGCCGAAGCCGAGCAAATTCTCCGTGAGACTTCCGCGATTCTCACTCGAACTTCACCGGCCGTGTGGGAGCGATTCAACGTCGAGAGCATGCTCGGCGCCGGCCTCGCCGCTCAAAGGAAATTCGAAGAAGCCGAACCGCTCTTGATTTCCGGTTACGAAGGTATGGGCCGAAGCCCCCGCCCTAATACCAACACGACCAGCCGATTCACTTCGGAGCAGGCCGGAAACGCGATCATTCAGTTGTACGCGGACTGGCCCAGGCCGGATAAGCGCGCCGAGTGGGCTGAAAAACTCAAAGCAAAAAACTAAAAGTCGTCGTCGCCGTTGCGTTCGCGAGGAGCCATCACCACGACAGCGCCGGGGAGGATCGTGATGTTCGTAAAGGTGCTGCCGTTTATTCCGTTCAAGGCAGTCGTCAGCGGTGTGCCGTCCAACCTGAATATGTCCACCCGCACTGTGATGGTGTTCGGACCGGCATTGGTCAGGATGAGTTCTGTCGCCCATCGGCCTCCTGCCGCGAACTGAGGAGCCAGAACTGCGCCCGCGCCCCCCACGCCACTGGCGATAACAGGAAAAGGCTGGTTGGAGACCGTCACGGGGATCAATGGCATTGTGCTGAAGCTATCGCCGCGAAAACGCAACCCGATGGCGGACACGGGTTGAGTGGAGGTGAAGGCCAACGTGCCCCTGAATTCCGCAGGCAACTGCGGTCCGCTGCCGAAATCTCCCGGCAATGGCTTCGGAAATATCTCGGTGACGAACGCCACGAACTGCCGGCGGGTGGGAATAATGATGACCTTCGTCGCAAGGACGGTCCCGTCGGTCCTCCGCAACGTGATCGTGACGTCGGCGCTCGCCGCGTTGGGATTCACAATGGAAACGCCGAGGTTTTTCAAAAGCCTGTCGCTGACATCCACAAACATGAAAGCGCTCGTCATCAACGGCGGCGCTACAAGGCCGGCCTGAGTCGCAGTTGTTCCGGTCTTTCGAAGTCCGAAGGTTTCCGTGACGATGAGACTTGTCGTCGGAAAAGTGGGACTCACGATCGCATAGCCTGCCAGGACCGGTGCCAGGTCGTCGTGATCGTCCTGTGACTGGACCTGGCCGAATGTCGATATTGTGGAGAAGAGGATCAGCGCGAGAACCCAACATGATTTCGTCATAAATGCCTCTCAGTGACGCACGTTATACCACAGGGGGCGTAGGGGGCGGCCCCCTACGCCCCCATTTCACACCTGTGAATCTCAGGCACGGAGTTTCGATGCTTGCCTTCATAGGATCAACGGTTTGCAATTGGGCGCAGGAGTGCATTGCTGGTCCCGAGGAGGTGATCATGAAACGTTTACTGATCGGATTCCTGGCAGGGCTCGCGCTGGGTTCTCTCGCGCTGGGGCAGGCTGCAAGTGGTGTCAACTCGGTCGATCAGTCGTTCAAGGACGGCGGAACGATCTGGTTGAGACTGGCCTCGGGCAACTACAGAGTGCGCGGCGGCGCGAGCGATCGGATCGTGGTGCGGTGGTACCCGGAAGGCAGCGACAAGATGGACCGGATGAAAGAAATCAAAGTCCGAACAGAGCTGTCGGGAAACGTCGCGACCATCCACACCGACGGGCCGGTAAGAGATGCGCGTTTCGTCATCGAGCTTCCACCCCGGTCCGATTTGTTCCTTCGCATGCGCGCCGGCGACATCAAGTTCGAAGGCATCGAAGGCAACAAGGATCTCCGGATGACGGCAGGCGAGCTCAAGGTCGACATCATGCCGTCGTCGTATTCGCGCGTGCACGCATCCGCGACATTCGGCGAAGTGGAAGCAAGTCCGCTTGGTATCTCGAAGGGAGGCGTCAAGCAGTCGTTCACCTGGAACGGCGGAGGAAAGTACAAACTCCACGCCAGCTTGTTTGCCGGAGAAGTCTCGATCTTTTAACAAAAAAGATGTAATGCACGCAGGCCGCCCGCAGACTATCCGTTTGTGAAAGCGGACGACCTCTATGAAGAAGCCGCCGCCGCGCATGGGCGGGCTCTGGAGCGGCTGGTATATGCCTATGAGGCGGATCCGGCGCGGCGTCCCGACCTGCTTCAGGAAATCCATATCGCGCTCTGGCGCAGTTTCAAAAAGTTTGAGGACCGCTGTTCGGTCCGCACCTGGGTCTATCGCATCGCCCACAATACTGCTGCGTCGTACGTCACCCGCCGGCGCCGCGCCAATTCACTTGTAAGCCTTGAAGAGCTCGATTCGATATCGGATTCGATCGACCATTCGCGGGATACCGGCGAGCGTGTCGATACGGAGCGTCTCCTGCTGTTGGTCCATCGCCTGAAGCCCGTCGATCGACAGTTGATGCTGCTGTACCTCGAAGACATGGATGCGGCGTCGATCGGTGAAATCATGGGTATTTCTGCAAACAACGTCAGGGTTCAGGTCCACCGGATCAAAAAAATACTGAGCCGGCGATTCCAGGGAGGCTCTCAGCCATGAGCGATCCGAAAAACCTCTGGCAAAACCTGACCACGAAAGGAGAAAAGATGTCGGCAGCTGAAGTGTGTGCGAAAGCCGAAAAACTCGATGCGGAAAACCGCCGCGATACGATCTCAGGGCTGGTCGTTGCATCCGTTCTAACACTGATCGGGTTGGCCGGCCTGGCGACACTGGTGGAAGCCGGAACTCCTGAACGCATCATCGTGGGCATTGCGGTCGGTCTCGTCTGGTTCGGTGCATATAGAACAAGTGTCCGCCGAAAAGGGTTGCCCACCGAGGCGACGTTCGCAACGTGTCTCGAGTTTTATCGGAAAGAAGTCGAACGGCGTCGCAATTATTACAGAGCCCAACCCTGGGGCTTTCTCGTGATCGTGATCATTGCCGTGTTCCAGTTCGTGATCGTGATGCGACGATACAACCCGCCCATACAAGACATGCTCCTGTACCCAGTCATTCTGATCGGCCTGGTCTTCGCCGTCCTGCCTTTCTGGATACGACAGAAGCGCCGGTTTCAACGCGAGATGGATGCGTTGGATGTGTTTGAGAAGGGTAGCGGCCCGTCTTAATTCTCCGAGGGCTTTTCCGCGTGATCGATGACCAGAACCTCTCCAGGGCCCTTCTGCTCTTCGAGCCTCAGTCCCAGCGCATCTTGAATGACGGAGGCCAGTTCCGGATCGAGCGGACCGGCGGGAAGGGGAAAGTCGTTCGGCGGTGTCTGTCGCCACTCGATGTTGATGTCGAAGATTCCGGCGAGCGCCGTTTTATCCAGCACGGGCCGGCAGCGAACGAGCGTCGAGAGAAATCCGGCGAGCACCGGCTGCATCGCCGCCCAGTTGAAGTGTTCCGTACGCACCCGTGCCAGGACCGCACCCTCCCCGCCCGCCCGCACCCGCGGTGTCGCGAGCGGCCGGCGCAGGGTTCTGATCGCTGACCTTTCGCAGCTTCGGCCCGTTCTTTCCAATGACCAGCGCGTAAATCGGCACGTCACGGATCTCGCGATGGATGGCCAGTTTGAATCGTTCGGCCAGGAGGGAGCGCAGCATCAGGAACAGTGTTTGATCGTTGTCGACGGGCTGTTCCGCCTTGGCCTCGATGTCGTACGTCACGCTTTCCCGCCAGTCCGGCCCGCCGGTCACATCTTCCAGCCGAACCTGGTACGCCGTTCGGACAAGCAGCACCAGACTGTAATTCTGCACGTACAGCCGGCCGCTTCGCGGGAGCGTGGTTACGCTGCCCCCGCGCTGTCCGGGCCTCGCCGGCTTGATGGTTGCCCCCTCGAATGCAGGCGTTGCGGTCGGTGTCTGGCTGATAGCTGCGGCAAACAAGGCAAGAATAATGCCGTGTCTGATCATGGGCTGCAGTTTGACGAAATATTTCGTCAAAGTCAACGAAAAGCTTCGTCAACTACGCGGCCATTAACCAATCAACTACATCCCGGTCGAATCCCGGAACAATCAGTGCTCCTTGTTGGCTGTCGATTCGGGGACAATTCGTCGTGAGCTTGCCAATGCAGCCTGACCGTTTTAACGATATCCCGCCAAAAACCAGTTTTTCGGCAGCGTTTCACGCACGTTGTCCAGGTACAGAATCTTGCCTAAAATGCCCCCACCAAACTGTTGCGGACCTGAGTTCCTCTTTTATGGTTAATGATATGACGCGGCTTGTGGTCGCTTAGGGTGAGAGAACGGTTTGGGATAATCATTATGTTGGGCAGACGTACAGCCGCGCGTAGGATGACAGGTTAATGCTGACGGTAAGGTGCAAATGCGGTGAGGTCTTCCACGCCGACCAATCATACGTTGGCCGCGCTTTGCGCTGCAGAAGCTGCGGGGCGATTGTTCCCATAGCTGATCCACATCCTGTCGGACGGGATCAAACAACGCCAACCAGCGCGGAGGCATCGTCCAGTGTCGAAGCACGTTCAACCAAACCGTCCTTTCGCGGTCTTTGGATTGTTAGCGGAATACTTGTTGTCCTCGTGCTCTCATATTCGCTTCTTCCAAAGAAGGCACCGGAGTCCCCCGTGTCGTCCGCTGAACGACCTGCGGTTGCGCCGCCGCCAAATCCTCCTCGGCCTGTATCCTCAGCATGCCCGCCAACCGAGCGCCGCTTTCTCCCGAACGGCAAAGTGGTTGGGCGCGCCCGAGGTTTTACTGGGCTTGGGCGTCTTATCGTCGATAACGGAACGGAGTTGGACGCGGACGTTAGGATCGTGATCGGAAACCGCGTGCTCTCGTGGAACTATGTGTCTTCACGCAACAAGTATGCGGTCCGAAACCTTCCAACCGGCGTGTACCGTTTGGTCGTTTGTCAGGGAATCGATTGGAGCGCCAAGGACAAGAAGTTCGTTTGCAATCGAAGCTGTTTCGAGTACGACAAACCTTTTGAGTTTACTGAGGAGAGCGAAGGCGATAGGACGAGGTACGATGAACACACCGTCACTCTCCATAAAGTAATTGCAGGAAATACTAAGAAGGTGCCTCTTGCGATTTCTTCCGTCGATCAATTAAATACAGACCAACTGGACGACGAAAGTCCCCAAAAGCCCCAGCCCTGATTCGGCCCGAAAGGATTGCGGTCGGTTGAATTGGGCAGCTTGCAGCGACAGTCTGAACGAATTTTTGAGAAGGTGATCATCCATGGGTCTGGCCGATCCAAACGTTTTGTCCCGAAAAGAGAGGGATGCGTATCTTGTGTACCGCCAGCGCATTGAAGAGTTTCTGCATCTGTTTCTTCTGTGGGAGGCAATCGAGAAGGGTGATCTCATACCGAATAACGTGATGGGGCATGGAATCACCGAGTTCGCCAATACTCTCAGAACCGCGACGATCGGCTGGCTCGCCAGTTTAGTTGATGAGGACAAGAGCGCGCTCAATGTTTTCGATTTGTGGCTGAAGCTTTTTCGGGAGCGTGCTGGAGAAATCGAAGCCGTTCGTGACGCAATTCGACCGCAGTTGAACCTCCTGATCGACTTTAGGAATAACGCCGCATTTCATGCGAACAAGAGTGTTCAGCGTCAGGTCAACGTTCGTCAGGCGATTTGCAAGCCGGAAATGACGGCCGCAACCCAAAAGTTCTTGGATCTGTGTATTGCTCTGCTCAAGGAAGATCACATTGATGTAACGTGTTGAACTCAACACGCCGAACTGTCAACAAAACGATGGAGCCGACGCAAAAGACGCGCGGCTCATCGTTAAGACGTTGGGCCGACGGCGAGCGCGAGCGGCTCTCACAAAAGACTATATCATTCGCATTAGATCACTCGCATTCTTGCCTGCATAGGCACGCGTGCCTTACAGTCGTATTCGCCATGGAGTTCAATTCCTGTTTACGCTCAGCGTTGGTTGTAGTAACCGTCGCTCTCCCCCTGACATCATGCGCTGAGCCCAAATCAGATCCTGAGAAATCCGTCATAGGGATGCAGGATTCCCTCTTTGAAAAGAAACTTCGATGCACTCAACTCACCGCGACGCTTGAGAACACGAAGACAAATCAAGGATGGCAAATCGATTCTGTTTTTTACAGCCCGAAGCTCAACACGTGCATTCTGACGAAGTCTTTTGTTGATCCGGGAAAGAAGGCTGCAATCCTAGAAATCCGCGATGCGCTTACCGGCGAGATTTTGTTCGCAGATGCCAACGCATGGGGCAAACCCGTGGACGACTTCATGGGCCGCGTTCGTGAACTGAGAGACCAAAAAGACATCAAATAATTGAGAGGTTGTGAATGGGTTTTATCTACACGTCATTCGGTCTCGACAAGAAACCGCACATTTATCCAGTGCCCGAAGGCGCAAGCCCTGTCTCCGTTGCGCAAGAGTCCGGGTTGGATGGTTGTATCTGGGACTATTGCGAAAGTGCCATCGAGGCCGAGCGGCGAATCGCGACTGATCCAAACGGGAAAATCGATTGGGTCTGATGCCGGCAAGGCGGCCCAGCAAATTAAAACACGACGATGGAGCCGACAATCGGCGCGTATCAGTTTCGTCAATCAAACGGTAAGGCTCGCGCCGCTTGCGGCTCATCGTCAGGCCGTTCGGCGGACGACGCTTAACGAACTGAGGACCGAGATACCCTATGGAGTTGACGATTCGAGATGCGAAGCCCGACGATGCGGCTGGCATCGTTGCGGTCTTCAATCCGATAATTGCGGCTCGCTCATTTACGCTGTTCGACACACCATTCAGTGTCGAAACCGAACGATGTTATATCGAACGACTCACAGAGCGAGACATTTTTCATGTGGCGATACGAGCGAGTGATGATGCGGTCGTTGGTTTCCAGAGCATGTCCCCATTTGCCAGCTACACGCATGCTTTGGATCATGTCGGTGTCATCGGAACCTATGTGGACCTTGGAAGCCGGAGGCAAGGAATTGCCAAGTCCCTCTTTCCCGTAACCTTTGAGGCAGCACAGCGGAAGGGCTACGAAAAGATTTTTACGTATATCTTGGCTGACAATCCGGCGGCGCTTGCGACCTATCAGAAGCATGGCTTTCGGATTGTCGGTAAGGCGGAACGGCATGCGAACCTGCACGGCCGCTATATAGACGTTATTATCGTCGAACGGTTGTTATGAACGTCGTGGGTGCGGCCGAACCCCGCGTTCGATCGGACCGCCCCCCACAAGAACAATGAACGAGATCGGTCGATGGATTGAAAGCTGGCTAGAGTTAGGAGTCCGCGATTCCCCGGGGCTCCGGAGTCTCTATGCTGATGTTCTAGATCGCTACTCGGAACCACATCGGCACTACCACACGTATCAGCACCTTGCGGAGTGCTTCGAGAAGGTCCAGGACATCATCGCTCTGGCGGAACATCCAGCCGAGGTAAACGTAGGTCTCTGGTTCCACGACGCAATCTACGACACTCGACGTGACGACAACGAGGAGCGAAGTGCGGCGTGGGCAAGCTCTGCTGGGCGAGAACTAGGCGCGAGTGCTGAAAGCGCACAGAGGATTCACGATCTCATTATGTTCACACGTCATGCCGCTGAACCAGTCGGCATCGATGCCCAAGTTCTGGTTGATGCAGACCTGTCCATCCTGGGTGCTCAACCTGAGCGGTTTCAGCAGTATGAGGCGCAGGTTCGGAACGAGTATGGATGGGTTCCGGACGCAATCTTCCGGTCCACCAGGGCCAGGATACTTAAGGAGTTCCTGGGTAGGCCTCATCTGTTTTGTACGGCCCGCTTTCGAGAGCTATACGAAGCACAGGCGCGTCGCAATTTACAACACTCGCTGATATCCCTTGAGGAACCCGGCGCTGCTGGGGGCTAACGCTTTGTCGAGCGGTCCTGCCCAGAGCGGCCGGCGCCTCACCCGGAACGCATCGACGATCTCGACTACTCTCGCGCGGCCCGTCTCCAGCTTCATTCTGGCCGACTAATCTTCCTTTGGTGGTAACAACTTTCGGCCTCAAGCCCGACGAAGTTCGCCTGGATTCCGGAGCCCGACGCACCGGCGAGCTGACGTTCTCCAATCGTGTCAGTCCGCTTACTCGTAACCTGACAATTTCGTGACAACCGGCGCGGATCGCGCGATCTACAATGGCCGCCAAGTCGATGCGCGAACTGAAACGAAAGCGCCTGTTGCTGTTTTTCCTGATCGCCATTCTGCTGCCGGCGGCCGCCTTGATCCTGCTCGGGTGGCGGGTCGTTCGGCAGGAAGCAGAACTGGCGAACAGTCGTGCGGCCGAGGAACGCCGGACGGCGGTCGAGCAGCTCCGTCGTGAACTCTCGGCACGGCTGGAAGCGATCACGCTGCAGGAAATCAACAGACGCATTCGAGCGCCAGGTTCCCCGGTCCCGGACCGTCCGGCAGATCCCTCCATTGTTCTTGTCACCACGTTCGACGGTGATCGCATGCTTCTTCCATGGGCATCGAACGAAAAGCGATCTGCTCCTTCGCCGCAGTTTGATGAAGCCCGGCAAAAAGGCGAACTGCTGGAATTCAGGAGCGACAATGCCGTCGCCGCGCTTGTCGCATACCGCAAGGCTGTTGCCGCAGCGAAGAGTCCCCGTGAAAAATGCGCGGCGAGGCTGATGTCCGGACGCGTTCTGGTCAAAGGCGGTCGAATCAAGGAAGCGGCGGCGACGTATCAGGCCATGCTGCAGGACTGCGGAGATGCTTCCGACGACTTTGGAATCCGATTCCGGCTGTATGCCGCCGAACGACTGATCACAGCGTGCAAGGATTCCGGAGCGGCTTTCGCACACTTGATCGAAGCAGCCGACACCGTGCGATGGATGTCGCCGCAGGACGCCTATCTGGTCCGGTCGCTGCTGGCGCCGGCCACGGACGAACGCGCGCAACAGGCGCGCCGGAATATCGAGAGTCAGCTTCAACGAATGGACCAGGTGTCGGCGCTCGGGAGGGAGTTTCCCCGGATCATGCCGCTTGCAACGTCGAACTGGGTCGCCTTTGGCGACCCGCCATGGCTCGTCTCCATCCCGCAGGCCGATGACCAGCAGCCCCGTTTCGTCTTCGTTGTTTCTGCGCGCGAGCTTGCGCCGCCCATGGCGGCCCTGGTGTCGAAGGAAACTGAAACGAGCGTTCCTCTCGGCAGTGGTTTCTCTGGTCTTCGCGTGGATTGGCAACCCGGACGATTCGCGACGCCTCGCTCGATGCCGGCTTCGCTCTACGCGGCCGCGCTGGCGCTCATAATCGGCGCGACAGTGCTCGGCGGATATCTTGTCCTGCGTGACGTCAACAGGGACCTGCGCGTTGCCGAATTGCGTACTCAATTCGTCGCGAGCGTTTCGCATGAACTCAAGACGCCTCTTACCGCGGTCCGCATGTTTGCGGAGACTCTGAGTATGGGCAGGGCGAAGGATGACCGAACGCGACAGGAGTACCTTGCCACGATCATGAATGAAAGCGAGCGGCTGTCGCGGCTTGTCGACAACGTCCTCGACTTTTCCAAGATCGAACAGGGACGGAAGGTCTATCACATGCGACCGGCGTCGCTTCCCGACGTTGTTCGTTCCGCGGCGCAGGCCATGCAATATCCGCTCGAGCAGTTGGGATTCAAGCTGACCGTTTCCATCGATGAGAATATTCCGGCGACCGAAGTGGACACGGACGCGCTGCAACAGGCGATATTGAACCTCCTTTCAAACGCGATGAAATACTCCGGATCATCGCCCGCGATCGAGATGACCCTTCGACAGGACGACAAACAAGCCGTCATTGAAGTGATCGACCATGGAATCGGCATTCCTCAGGACGAACAGCCGCGCATCTTTGAAAAGTTCTACCGTGTCCGGTCGCCGGAAACAGTATCGGTTGCGGGCACCGGTCTGGGTTTGACACTCGTGAAACATACGGTGGAAGCCCACGGCGGCCGCGTTGAAGTGCGCAGCGCGCCGGGCGAGGGAAGTACGTTCTCGATCCGGCTTCCGCTGGGCGGCCGCGAGGGGCAGACATGATCAAGATCCTCGTGGTTGAAGACGACCCCGCGATCCTCCGTGGCATCGTGGACAATCTCAAGTTCGAAGGCTACGAAGTTCGAACGGCAACTGACGGCGAGACGGCCTATCGGATGTATGGAAGCGAGCATCCAAACCTGATCGTTCTGGATCTGATGCTGCCCCGCATGAGCGGGCTGGAACTCTGTCGCAAGTTGAGAACTGAAGGTGTGCAGATTCCCATCCTGATGTTGACCGCGAAAAGCGAGGAGTCCGATCGCGTTCTCGGTCTCGATCTCGGCGCCGACGATTACGTCACGAAACCTTTTTCGCTGCGCGAACTGCTGGCCCGCATCCGCGCATTACTTCGACGCGCTCAGCCGGACGAGCCATTGCCGTCTGAACTGCGGTTCGGAAACGTCGAGATCGATTTCCTGCGATTCGAAGCGCGACGCAACGGCAAGTCCCTGGAGATGACTCGGAAAGAATACGCCGTTCTCCGATTGCTGGCATCGCGCGCGGGACGCGCGGTCACGCGAGACGAGCTGTTGAACGAAGTGTGGGGTTACGAGGCGTACCCCGTCAGCCGGACCGTGGACAACCACGTTGCGGGTCTGCGCGCGAAACTTGAGCGCGATCCCGCGAACCCGCAGTACATAAGAACGGTGCACGGCATCGGATATAAATTTGTGAACCAGACAATTTTATGACAAAGAAATTGCATCGCCGTGAGGATCGAACCAGCCGGTTGTTTTTATTCTGGCCTCCACAAAAGGAGGTTCCGATGAAAGAGATGAAGAAACTTGTTTTTGGAATTTTGATGATTGCTTGCCTTGCGGCTCCTGCGTTTGCCCAGAGTGCCGCGGAACTATACCAGCAGGGACTCGTGCAGGAAAACGGCGCGGGAAACCTGCGCAACGCAATCCAGCTTTACGAACGCGCCGCGAAAGAATCGAAGGGCGATCGCACGACAGCCGCTCTTGCGTTGATGGGCGCTGCGCGCTGTTATGAAAAGCTCGGTCAGGACGAGTCGCGGAAGCTTTATCAAGAAGTAGCGAACTCCTATTCCGACCAGACAGAACAGGCCGCGCTGGCGCGCGAACACCTGGGAGGAAACTTCGGCGGGGTGGACATGCAACTCATCCGCTCCCTGGCTAGGGAAACAACTCTCGGTTTTATGAAGTCGCAACTGGACGGGTCGATGCGCAGGAGGCGGAACTCGCCGAACGCTACACTCCACAACACCCGGCCCGCGTCAAACTGGCCGATGAGATCGGCAACCTCAGCAGGGCGATGCACACCGCCTCCCAGGAGCGTGAACGGGAGATTATCGGCGAGGGTAACTTCAAGAAACGCGGGATAGCCCCGGATACAGAAGTACAGTTCTCCGGAATCGTGAAGGAAGTTCAATTGGTCAATCCGAGTATCACGATTGTGGTGGAGGTTCGCCAGGCCACAGGAGCGGTTCAGGCGTATCGCCTACAAGGGAGATCGCCGAAAGCATTCCTGAGTGCCGGCTACGGCAGTCTGGTGATGCAGGGCGCTACGGTAACAGTCGAGGGGCTCTCGAAAGGAGACGATCCGCAGACGATTACGCTGGCGACCGTCACGCTCCCCGACGGCACAAAGATCTTCCTGGGCAGCAGCGCATCGGGGATGTGAAGGAAGGAACACAAAGGCGCTTTTGCGCCTTTGTGTTTCTCTCACTCCTGACGCAATGTAATGGCCGGATCCACTCGCGAGCAGCGCCGGGCAGGAATCCATGCCGCGAGCACCGAGGTCGCGAGGAGAATCGACATCGCGGCGGCAATCGAGAATGCGTCGCCCGGTTTCACGCCATATAACCAGCTCGTCAGAAGCTGTCCGAAACCAATCGCTCCCACGATACCAAGCATTCCGCCGGCAATCACAGTGCGAAGGTTCTCTCTGATTACCATCACGATAACCGCTCGCGGCTGCGCTCCCATCGCCATGCGGATTCCCATCTCGCGTGTTCGCAGCGCGCCGTTGTAGGCGGCTACACCATAGATCCCGACGCACGCCACCACCAGGCAAAGACCGGCCAACACGCCGGCGACCGCTGCCAAACGTCGCGACGACCCTTGCGCTGCGGCGATCGTTTCGCTATAGGGCGCGGCCGAAAGGAGAAATCGACGATCCAGTTGCCGGGCGCGCCCCGGGAGTGCCAGAAGTATCGGTTCAGCGAGACCGGAATGACGGACGAGTATGGCCGTTCGAAGGTCGGCCGCAGAAGTCTTCCAGAGGAAAGGCGTTTCATCAGACCCGAAGCCAATCGTACTGAAATTACGAACCACACCGATTACTTCGAGTTGCCGCCCCGATCGGAGAGCTTTACCGACCGCGTTCTCGCCAGGGAATAGCCGATGCGCCATCGCTTCATTAATGATGACGAGATTCGAGTCCTGGGATTCGCGTCCGCTGAAATCGCGTCCTGCAAGCAGCGGTATTCCGAGCGCGCGGAAGAAACCGGCGGAGACGGTGCCCACGCCGACTTCGATCCGCTCGTTTGTCAGCGGGTTCGTAATGTCGGTGTCGCTGAAGTCTTCGCCAAGCGGGATGGTGTTGGTCCAGGCTACTGTCTCCACACTCGGGAGTGCCGCAATCGTGGCCGTCAATTCGGCAATCAGGCCGGGCGTCTCGCGTTGGGTCGCTCCGCTCGTTTCGAGACCGGTGGAAACCAGGATCAGATTGCGATGATCGAAGCCGACGTCCGCGTGTTGAACATGGTTGAGCGATCGGACGAGCAACATCGTACCGGTGAGAAGAATTGCGCACAGGGCGACCTGCGCCGCGAGCAGAATGGACCTGGTCCAGCCTCTCGCGGTGGTTCGCGTTCCTTCACGCAAGCCTTTCAGGTCGATGGTTCGTACCGCGTGGACCGCCGGCAGAAGCCCCGAAAAAAGCGCGGCGGCGAACGTTGCCACCAGCACGAAGGCATACACCCGGATGTCGTTTTCAAACCTGAAGGTCAGCGTTTCCTGCGTGCCCGCAGTCGCGGCGAAGATGCGGGCCGGCACTGTAGCGGAAACGGCGAGGCTCAGAATTCCCGCGAGTGTGCTCAACAACAGACTTTCGACCAGCAACTGACGCAGAACGCGGCCGCGTCCCGCGCCGAGTGCGAGACGTACGGCGATTTCACGCGCGCGGCTCGACCCTCGGGCGAGTTGAAGGTTCGAAACGTTCGCGCACGCGAGTAAAAGGATCAGAAAGAATGCCACCGCGACCGGCGCTAGAATTGTCGAGAACTGCGTCGATCTTTTTGGATTTGCAAGGAACGAAGGCGAGGTGAGAAGAATACGCTGCGACTTCTGACTTGCTGCCGAGAGGAATTGCGCGCTCAGCGTGTTGAGTTCCGCCTGGGCTTGTTTGCGCGTCGTCGTTGGTTTCAGTCGGCCAATGAGAGAGCGGCAGCAATCGTCGGCGTTGGTCAGCGTTTGGCCCGGGTGTGTGACCTCGTGCCATCCGGCGGGAAGCCAGATCCCCGGCTTGTTTGGAGCGCCGCCATCGAAGCCGGGCGCCGCCACGCCCACGATCTCGATACGATGACCGCCGATTTCCAGCCCCCGTCCGATCACGCCAGGATCGCCTCCAAACCGGCTGCGCCACGTGTCATAGTGCAGAACAGCTTCCGCGGGCCGGTCGCGCGCGTCATCCGACGTCGTCGAAAAGCCGCGGCCAAGCGCGAAGCCCGTGCCCAGGACATCGAAATAGTTCCCGGTCGCCGTGACCGTTTCAAGGTCCCAGGACGCATCGCCGGAGTGAATACGAAACGCAGTTCCGGAAAACGCTGCCAGACCTTCGAACGACTGCGAGTGATCGCGAAGATAGCGGACATGCGGCCAGGACATGCCGCCCCAGTTGCCGGATCCTCGTTCTGCCCAGACCTGAACGGCGCTCGCGCCATCTCGAATCGCCCACGGCGCAAATGCGAGCGTGTTGTAGACATTGAAAAAGACGGCATTCACGCCGATGCCGAGCACCAGCGTCAGGACCGCGGCGAACGTGAAACCGGGCTGTGACGAAAGCGTCCGGACGCCATAACGCACGTCCTGACAGAGTTCCGACCACCAGCGCATGATCCAGACGTCGCGCGATTCCTCCTGTTTCCATGTGAAGTTTCCGAATCGTCGACGCGCTTCGGCCAGAGCGTCGCGTTCGCTGAAGCCGCCGTCCCGCAGTTCCGCGGCCTTTTCCTGGATGTGCAATTCCATCTCTTCACGCAATGCGGCGGCACGTCTGCCGCTTTCGAGCCAGTACCGAATGCGTCGTAACAACATGGGCTACTCCATTTCCATCACGCGCGCGATTGCCAGCGTGAGCTGTTTATAGCGTTCGGTTTCTTCAATGAGTTGCTTGCGCCCTTTGGCGGTGATCTTGTAAATCCGTCCGCGGCGGTTGTTGGAGGTCAGTCCCCATTCGCCATCGATCCAGCCATTGAGCTCGAGGCGCTGCAGCGCGGGATACATCGAGCCCTCCTCGATGAGGAGTTCGTCGCCCGAGCTTTGCTGAATGCTCTGCACGATCGCGTAGCCATGCAGCTTGCCCCGGCTGAGGGTTTTGAGAATCAGCATGTCGAGCGATCCGGGGAGCGAGTCGTTCTTTTGCGCTTTGCGTCCCATACCAAGAATTCTTAGCCTCAGCCCGCAGTGTACATGGGCGGAGAAGTGGAGTGCCACAGAATTCTGGGTATAAAGGGCGCTAAGTGTTAAATTCGTGCATCAGTCGCTTAAGGGGCTTCCATGATCTTTTCGAGATATATATTCCCGATCGTCCTGGGGCTGTTCATCGCTGGTACTCGGACGGCCGCTGTGGCTCAGTCTTCAACCTCTGCTCCCGCTACCATCGAATTGGAAGTTGCTAAAACCGACCTTCGATACTCGGTGGCAACACTGAAGGCTTTCCACTGAAGAGCCACTTTCTGCTGGTGATCCCTGGGTGGAACAGGTATACACGTGAGCGCGTTTGCTTCGCCGATCGAGCGGGACGAAGCGGGCCTTCTTCGCGCGGGTCTTCTTCGACGCGTTCAACCTGGTGAAACGGACACCGTCGAGTGGCAGGGTTCATTTAGACAGTTGGCCCGCATGGCGGGCGCGCAGGAAACCAGAATCGCTCCGGGAAAGCATGAGGTTCGCGCCGCTCATCGGCCCGAATGCCATCTTGGATTCGGCAGCGGTTTTGAGGTCAAGAATCTGTGTTGGACCTCGACACCCGTCACGTCGACGATACGCCGATAACCTCGACTCGAAGGCCTACCGTGAGTACTGATCCGCAGTCTTCCGGCAAACCGAATCACACCATCCTCGCGCAGTTTGCGATCCTGGCAGTGCTGTCAGGTATCCTCAGTTTAAGCATTCCCGGAGCGGAGCCGTTTAAGGCTCGATGACCCTTGAAGCGTGTGACTTCGGTTGTGAGTTGAGAGTTGATTGTTGTCCGTTGACTGTTGGACTTGTGGCGATGGTCAGATGGTTCGATATCGGTTTGTGACATCTAAACAAGTCCAACAGTCAACGGACAACAATCAACCCTCAACGACAGGGACCAGCGATCCCGTTTGACTTCATGTAACCCCTTTGTTAGTTTCCGCGTAACGCTCAATTAGACAATTACGTTGGAGGTACACATGGCCAGGGTTCTTTTCGCGCTCGGCATGACGATATTGCTGAGTCTACCGGCACTCGCGCAGACGGACTTTTCCGGGGAATGGGTCGTCCGCAATCATGAAGATCCCGGCCAGCCTCCTCTTGGCGATTACCTCGGGATTCCTTTTAACGACGCCGGCCGCCAAAGGGCTGAGACGTCGGCCGAGTCGATGTGGGGAACGCCGGAGTATCAGTGCCGGCCGCACTCGGCTCCTCATGTCTGGCGCGGTGTCGGCGGCGCGAGAATCATCAAGGAAATCGATCCTCTGACGCGCGAGCTGACCGCGTATCACGTGCAGCACTGGCGATCGCTCGACCGTGTGATCTATCTCGACGGACGCCCGCATCCTCCCGCCTGGGCGCCTCACAGCTGGACCGGCTTTTCGACGGGCAAGTGGGTGGGCAGCACACTCGTGGTCACCACGACGCACCTAAAGGATGGCTACCTGAAGCGCAGCGGTCCGCAGACCAGCGACGTGTACACGATGACCGAACACATCTCGCGCTACGGCGACATCCTGTCGATCTTCATGGTCATCGACGATCCGATCTACCTCGACGAACCGTTCATCCAGTCCACGACGTATCAAATCGATCCAAACGCGCAGGTGCGGCTTGAACCGTGCACGACTTCCTTTGATGAAAACGGAGGCAACGATCCGCATGCAGTTCCGCATTACCTGCCCGGTAAAAACGAATTCCTGACGGAATGGCTCGAGCGCGAAAACTGGATTCCTGCGGAAGCGGCCCGGGGCGGTGTGAGCACTATCTATCCCGGATATCGCGCAGGCGCAGCCAAGCCGGCGTTTCCGTTGTCGAAGTCGGCTGTCGTGCCGGATCGTGTGGTAAAGGCGCAGAGTCCCGTCGACGGCAACGTCCATATCATGCCGGTGCAGGGAAACGTTTACATGCTGATTGCGGACGGCAGCAACATCGCCGTTTCAGTGGGCGCGGATGGCGCAACGATGGTGGATACCGGTCCGGCAACAATGACCGACAAAATCCTTGCCGCCATCAAGCAACTGACGAGCACGGTGGTCGGCCCGCGGCCGAACACCTGCATGGGCGCGAACTGTCCCAGCATGCCCCACGGCTGGACGAGCCCGTTCATGAACGCCGTGATCGCCTCGCCGACTCCGCCAAAACCTCTTCGCTACATCTTTAACACAAGCTCTGCCGCCGAACACACCGGCGGCAACGCCAAACTCGCCGCGGCCGGCTTCTATCCGCGAGGCGGCGGAAATGCGGGTGCCGTTGCGGCTATCGGAAACGAAGCGATGGTCATTGCGCACGAGAATGTCCTCCAGCGGATGACCGCCGCTGTGGGAAAGGCGGCAGTTCCTGAACGGGCCTGGCCGTCAGATACGTATCACCGCGCGCAGTACAAGCTCAGCGAGTACTTCAACGGCGAGCCCATCGTGGCGTATCACGTGCCGAACGCGCACACCGATGGCGACAGCGTCGTTTACTTCCGGCACTCCGAAGTGATCAGCGCGGGCAACGTGTTTTCGACTGTGAGCTATCCGGTCATCGAGGTTGAAAAAGGCGGCAGCATCAACGGCACGATCAAGGCCTTGAATAGCATCATCGACCTCGCGGTGCCCGAGGCCCGCTCGCAGGGCGGCACCTGGATCATTCCGGGACACGGCCGTTTGTCGGATACGGCCGATGTCGCGTCGTACCGCAACATGCTTGCGATGATCCGCGATCGCGTTCAGGACATGATCAAACGCGGCATGACGGTTCAACAGGTCAAAGCCGCGAAACCCACTATGGATTTTGATGGCCGTTACGGTTCGGCAACGGGTCCGTGGACAACAGATATGTTCGTCGAGGCCGTTTATCGCAGCCTCGCCCAAAAATAAAAGGGGGAAATGATGAAGTACAAAGTGGCTCTTTTTCTGGCTGTCGCGGCTCTGCTTTGCGGCACGGCTGCTTATGCGCATCACTCGTTTGCGGCGACCTACAACAGCAAGTCTGAGATCAAGGTCGAAGGCAAACTCGTGCAGTTCGTATTTCGGAATCCGCATTCCTTCGTCTACATCGAAGCTCCGGATCAGACGGGCGCGATGCAGCGGTGGGCGGTGGAATGGAGCGGCGCAGCCGCGCTCGGTACTCAGGGTGTGACCCAGACCACGCTGAAGGCCGGCGATCAGGTCATTGTCACCGGCCGGCCGTCGAGAACGCCCGGTGAATTCCGCGTCCAGATGCTCACGCTCAAACGTCAGTCCGACGGATTGCAGTGGGGCGGCAGGGCAGGCGAAGTCGTCGATTAGTGCGCGCGAGGAAAACATGAAACTCCGAATCGTTTGCGCCGCGCTTGCGGCGGCCAGCGCCATGCTACCGTTTGCAGCCTACGCCCAGCGCGGAGGGGGAAGGGGCGGCGGCCCGCCCGCCACAGCCAGGGCCAGCGCTCCTGCCGATCTGACCGGCTATTGGGTGTCCGTGATCAGTGAGGACTGGAAGTTCCGCATGGTCACGCCGCCGAAAGGTCAGTACGGCAACGTTCCTCTCAGCCCGGCGGCGCGCAAAGTCGCAGATAGCTGGGATCCCGCCAAAGACGAAGCCGCCGGTGAACAATGCAAGGCGTATGGCGCAGCCGGTGTGATGCGCCTTCCAGGCCGGCTTCATATTACGTGGGAAAACGACAACGTTCTCAAGGTCGAGACCGACGCCGGCACGCAGACGCGATTGTTTTACTTCGGGAACAATCAGCCTCCGGCGGGGCCGCCGTCATGGCAGGGAAAGTCGGTGGCGCAGTGGCAAACGACGGGAGGCAGAGGCGCGAACGCGTCGCCCGGCGGGAATCTGAAAGTCGTGACGAAAGAAATGCGTCCGGGCTACCTGCGGAAGAATGGCGTTCCATATGGCTCGAACGCCACGATGACCGAACACTTCGAAGTCCATAGCACGCCGAACGGCGACCGATGGCTCGTGATCACTGCGATCATCGAAGATCCTCAGAACCTCAATTCCGCTTACGTTACGAGCACCAATTTCAAGAAGCAGGCCGATGCCGCAGGCTGGACGCCGGCGGCCTGCGTCGCGAAGTAAGTCCGTAACTCTCAAGTGTGGAATCGCGTTCTCCGCTACTCGACAGCTACCACCGGAATCGTCACCACGCCTGTTGGATCGAATCCGAGGGCGGCGACCGCGAGTTGTTGTGTGGATCGGATGGTCACGGTACCTGTGAAGTCCCCACTGCCAAGATCCGGCAGGAACTGATTCACAAACCGCGACAGCTGCTCGCCCGCCAGGAACGTGCGGTCGACGCGTGAAACCTCTTCTCCTGTATCTCTGTGAAATCGAATCGTGACATTGGCCGGCTGCGCTGAAACGTTCGCGATAGCAACGCCGGTGTCGATTCCGGCTGCTGCCGCGCGCCGGACGTCAAACACGACGTTGCGGACCGGCGAAGCGGGATAAACCGTCAACTGCGGACCGACACCGCGAATCAAAGCATACGCCGTGATTCGCGCGTCCGCTGTGACGCGCGCGATGCCGACGCGAAGTGATGACGATGCCGGCTCGGTTGCGGGAATTGTCCGCGAAGCCAGCGGCGGAATACTCAGCGTGACGGGCGTCGGGCCTTCAAAACCCGTGATCGAAACCGTGACCTGAGCCGTTCTCGTCTGATCCGGATTCGTGACAATGATCGAAGTCGAATAACCGCCCCCTGCGACGAATTGCGGAATCAACAACTCCTGCTCGACGGCAAAGAAGTCCGCCTGCGCCGTTGCGCCGAGGCCTTGAAGCGTTGCGCCGGCGGGCAGAAAAATTCGGCTTCCAACAATGGCGGCGCCGATGCCATGTCGCGGGATGGCCATCGGCGCAAGGCTGGTCCAGGAATTCAGGTCCGGGTTGTAGCTTTCGGTCTGCGGAAACACGCCTGTCTGCAACTCCGCGTTACCTTCGCCGCCGAAAGTGAAAACCACGTTGTTCAACGATGTCACGGCGTGGCCGGAGCGTGCGGTCGGCATCGGAGTCCTGGCGGTCCAGGTGTTCGCGATGGGATCGTACATTTCGTTCACAGCCAGATTGCCGGGCCGTCCGCCAATCACATAAATCCGGCCGCGGACAACGGCGGCGCCCATATGATTTCGAGGTGTAGGCATTGCGGCGCCGGCCGTCCAGGCGCCGATGACGGGATCGAAGATCGCCACATCCGTGACCGTCGTTCCGCGCTCGCCGCCGAAAACGTATAGCCGCCCGTTGTAGGCGGCCGCCGCGCCGGCGCCGCGCGGAGTCGGCATGTCGGCCTTTTGCGTCCAGGTCATTCGATCGACGTCCAGGTCGAATGTCAGAGCGGATGGGAAACCCGCCGCGCCGGCGTACCCTCCGGCCACATAGATTCTGGTCCCAATCGCAGCAACGTTCGGGTGGTGGAGACTCACCGGCAGTGGCGGTCCTGTTTCCCACTGTCCGGTTCGCGTATCGAAGATCTCGACGGTTGTTTGCCCGACGCCCGAAGCGTTCAAACCGCCGATCACATAGATGCGTCCCTCGACGGCCGCAACGCCGACTTCCTGACGCGCAGTAGGCATTGGGGGAATCGATCCCCAGAATCCTGTTTGAAGAACGAGTAGTGCTAATCCGAGCATTAAGCAATCTCTCTACGTAAATACGTAAATGAAGATTGGCAATCGAACGATCGTTCAATTGTCCGATTGCCAATATATATTCCAAAACTGCTTATGGCCGATGGCGTAACGGCGATGTTCCGGCCCTCAGATAACGGGCGTCATCCCACCATCCATCGGAATAATTGCGCCGGTCACATAACTTGCCTGTTCCGACGCAAGAAACAGCGCGACTGCGGCAACCTCTTCCGGCTTACCGAACCGGCCAAGGGGGATCCGTGCCTGGCTGCGTTCGAGAGCTTCCTGTTCCGTGATTCCCTGCGCCTTCGCTTCGGCCTGCATGCCGCGTTGGACGCGGTCTGTGAAAGTGCTTCCGGGATTGATGCCGTTCACCCGAATCCCATAACGACCGAGCGCGCCGGCCCAGCCGACCGTAACGAGCATCAATGCCGCGTTCGCAGATCCGCCCGACAGAAAAACCTGCTGCGCCGACTTGCCGCCCATCCCGATGATGTTCACGATCGCGCCGCGTTTGCGTTCGATCATGCCCGGCCGGATCGCGTCCATGGCATTGACCTGGGGCATGAATTTCGACTGGAGTCCCTGCTGCCAGGCGGCCGCGTTATACGCGTCGATCTGATATCGATTGGCGGCGCCGGCACTGTTGACCAGAACGTCGATGGGGCCGAGCGCCGATTCCGCTGCGGCCACCGCGGCGTGCGCCTGGTCCGGATTCGAGAAGTCCGCTTGGGCGGTAAAAACTTCGATGCGTTCCTGAGCGAGCGTCTGGCGGGCGCGGTCGAGATTCTCCTGCCCCCGCGACGCAATCGCCACGCGCGACCCTTCAGTGGCGAATGCGCGAGCGCATGCGAGGCCGATGCCTTTGCTGCCGCCGGTGATGAATACGACTTTCCCGTCGAGTCCGAGGTTCATGCGGTCGTTTCCTTTTTTGTTTCGCACAATGCGTCAAGAATCTGTTCAAGCGTCGGGACGGCCTTCGCGTCCTTGAATCGCGCGAGGCGCTCATAGATGTCAGCCGCGCCTGCGTGGAACTCGCCCGGCGCGCCGGCTGAGGTGAAGGTTTGCGAGATCTCGCCCATTTCTCCGACGAAGCGCCAGGCCTTCGGGCAATTCATCTGGATGCGCTTCAGGATCTGGTCGGGGAGCTGGGCGTCTTCTAATCGCCATCGATCGAACAATGCCTCGCGAACGCCAAGACTCTCGGCCGTCGCGAGAATCGCCGCCAGGAGCGCAACGGCGCCTTTCGTGTTGGCGGCATAACACATCTTCAGCGCCGATGCCTTTCCGATCTCTGTGCCGAGGACGCTGGTGTCGAGCGGGCCTGCGGAGAAGCACGGTACGACTTCGTTGGCGCGGTCGCCGGACAAATAGAGACACGTCGTATGCGGTTTCCATGAAGGTAATCCGATGATTCCGCCGTCGACGAAGCTCACCCCGGCCTTTGTCATCGCTTGGCCGATCTGAATGGTCCGTTCCGGGGCGATCGCGTTGGCTTCAACGAAAAGCCCTCGAAAACCTGCGCGCACCACTTCGGCCGCGAGAGTTTCTGCGGCATGCGGAGGACAAACACTGACGACGATCGGACACGCTTCGCAAAGTTCGATGAGTGTCGGCGCTTCGTGCAGTTCGAATTTGTAGGCGCGCTCCCGAGTCGCAGCCCGTCGTCCTTCGGATGTCCAATACACGTCGCATCCGCTGTTCTTTGCGGAAGACGCGATGAAGATCCCCATCTCGCCGGGATGCAGAATTCCGATTCGCTGATTTGGCATATTCCCCGTTTCCGACTCCTTACAAATACTTCTTCATCCAACCGAAGACTTTTTCGTGCCAGTACTTGCTGTTGAGAGCGCCGAGCACCCAGTGGCCCTCGTCCGGGAACACGAGCGCTTCCGACGGCACGCCATTACGGCGCAGCGCGGTGAAGAGCTGCAGGCCTTGATCGACCGGTACGCGGAAATCCAGCTCGTTGGTGATGACGAGCGTGGGCGTTTTGATATTCGCCGCAAAATGATGCGGCGAGCATCGCGCAAAGTGACGCTTTGCGTTGGCGCTGGTCGGCGGACCGCCGGATTCCCAATCGGTGAACCAGAGCTCTTCACTTTCGAGCGACATCGTTTCGAGATTGAAAACGCCGTCGTGAGAAACCGCTGCCTTGAATCGACCTGTACGGCTGATCAGCCAGTTCACGGCGTATCCGCCGTAGCTGGCGCCCGCGACGCCGGCGCGCTGCGCATCGACGTAAGGAAGCTTGAGGACGGTATCGAACACCGCGTTCAGGTCCGTCATGACTTTCCCGCACCAGTCCTGCGAAATCTCGTCCACGAATTTCTGTCCGAAGCCAGTTGAGCCACGCGGATTCGGAGCTGCGATGACCCAGCCCTGCGACGCCCACAGCGCCGGATTCCACCGATACGACCAGCCATCGTCCCAGGCGCCTTGCGGTCCGCCGTGAATAAGGAAAACGACGGGATATTTTCTCGACGGATCGAAATTCGGCGGCTTGAGCAACCAGTACTGAATCGATGCGCCTCCAGCGCCTGCCACCGTGAGGCTCTCGTATTGCGGCATGGCGACCTGACTCAGCCAGCCATTCTCGTTCGACAGCCGTTTCAGTCCGCTGCCATCGAAACCGACGCGAAACACGTCGGGCGGAGCGCCCGTCGTCGATTCGGCAAAAACGACGAAGTCTGTGCCGACGCGAATCTGCGAAATCGTTCCGCCTTTCTTCACCAGCTTTGGAGCGCCGCCGGCAATCGGAGCGCTGAAGAGATTCACGGATCCCTGCTGGATTGCCGTGAAAACGATCGTGCGGCCGTCCGGAGAGAAGTCGAACTCTTCCACCGAAAGGTCGGTGGTCGGGAACATCGTGCGTTTGTCTCCGGTCGCTGGATCATACAGGTCGAGATACCAGCGATCGGATTCGAAGCCCGGCCGGCGTTGAGATTTCATCGCCAGAGTTTTGCCGTCCGGAGAAAACACCGGGACTTGATCGCCGGCAGGGTTCATAGTGACTTTTCTCGCCTCACCGCCGGTGACCGGCACCAGCCAGACATCCTGGTTGGTGCCAATCATCTCTTTGTCTTTGCCGTCGCGATTGGAAACGAACGCGACGGTCCTGCTGTCCGGAGAAAAGACGATGCCGCCGTCTTCGTAGAAGTGGGGTGGAGAATCGAAGTCGCCGGGCGTGATGTCGCGTGTTTCGCCGGTGTCGATGTCGGCGACGAAGATATGGTGACGGACGTTCAGCCGCCATTCATCCCAGTGGCGGTACGGCAGCGACGTCAACGAGCGAGCCTTGACGGGGTTCTTTTCCTCCGCCTCGCGTGTACGTCTGTTGCATTCTTCGTCGCGGCATTGTGGATAAACATCTGAAACGAACGCGACCTTCTTCCCATCCGGTGCTGTGACCATCGGACCCTGTACTCCGCCCGACAGCTTCGTGACGGCCTTCACGTCGCGTCCTTCGGCGTCCGACACGTAAATCTGCGGCGCTCCATCGCGCGTCGATATGAAAACGAGGCGTTTGCCGTCGCCCGTAAATCGCCCAGTGTTCTCGCTGCGATCGCCTCCGATCAGCACCCGCGGCGGCGCGGAACCGTCCGCCGGGACAACCCAGATATCCGAGTTTCTCCGGCCGGAGTCCAGAGCGGTGGCCGTTCGCGCGAAGATGACGCGCCTGCCGTCCGGAGACAGTTGCGGGTCTGCGACCCGGACCGTGGTGATCAGGTCGTCGATTGTCATCGCCCGTTTCGACTGAGCCTGGGAAAGAGTCACCAAAGACACGATGAAAAGAATGAAGAACGTTTTGCGAGCCATGCATCCTCCTGAGGGGCGTGCTTATTACAACCCGTCCCCCGCGCCCTCCGCAAGCACTGACAATCCCTCCCGTACGAAGTCCAACATTAGAAGGGGGGAATCTCGCATGAAAAGCACGGCTTCCGACATTTTGATTGATGCGATTCATGATTGGGGAGTTGACGTGGTCTTCGGGATGCCTGGGGACGGCATCAACGGCATCATGGAGGCGCTGCGGAAGCGTGCCGACAAGATCCGATTCATCCAGGTTCGGCATGAGGAATCCGCCGCTTTCATGGCATGTGCTTACGCGAAGTACACCGGAAAGCTCGGCGTTTGTCTCGCAACCTCAGGTCCAGGCGGCCTTCATTTATTGAACGGGCTCTACGATGCCAAGCTGGACGGGGCGCCGGTCCTGGCGATCACGGGTCTCCAGTATCACGACCTCGTCCACACCTACACACAGCAGGACGTGGAACTCGACAAGGTCTTCATGGATGTCGCTGTTTACAACACGCGTGTCATGGGACCGAACCACATCGAAAACGTTGCCGACCTCGCCTGCCGCGCAGCCCTTGTGAATCGCGGCGTATCGCACATCACGATACCGGTCGATACACAGCAGCGTGAGATCGATCCTAAAAAGCTTTCTCCGCGCAACGTGCCTCACCACACCTCCGATGTCTGCGCGATTGGAGTGCTGGTGCCGCCTCAACGCGACCTTGACCGCGCCGCTTACCTTCTGAATTCCGGCAGGCGCATCGCGATTCTTGCGGGCCGTGGAGCACTCAACGCAACGGACGAACTGGAAGTTCTCGCCGAAACGCTGGGCGCGCCGATCATCAAAGCGCTGCTTGGAAAAGCGGCGGTGCCGGACACGAGCCCGTACACAACCGGCGGCATCGGGTTGCTTGGAACGAAGCCGTCGCAGGAAGCCATCGAAAACTGCGACACGCTTTTTATGATCGGGACCTCGTTTCCATACATCGATTTTCTTCCCAAGCCAGGCCAGGCGCGCGCGGTCCAGCTCGAACTGGACGCGACGCGCATCGGGCTGCGATATCCGATTGAAGTCGGTCTTGTCGGCGATTCGAAGCAGACGCTTGAACGCCTTCTGCCGCTGCTGAAGCGCAACAAGCATCGACGATTCCTGACGCGCGCGCAATCCGGCATGCGTCAGTGGTGGTCCATGATGGAGGAGTACGGCACCCGCATGGACAAGCCCATGAAGCCGCAGGTTGTGGCGTGGCAGCTCGGACAACATCTGTCGGAGGATGCGATCGTGTCGTGCGATTCGGGGACCATCGCGACGTGGTGGGCGCGGCAGATCCCCGCAAAGCGCGGCCAGATGCATTCGCTTTCAGGAAACCTCGCGACGATGGCGCCGGGTCTGCCGTATGCGATCGCGGCGCAACTCGCGTATCCGGACCGGCAATGCGTCGCGTTTGTGGGCGACGGCGGGTTTTCGATGTTGATGGCCGAGTTTGTGACCTGCGTGAAGTACAAGCTGCCGGTGAAGGTCTTCGTCATCAAAAACAACACGCTCGGACAGATCAAATGGGAGCAGATGATGTTCCTCGGCCATCCGGAGTACGGCTGCGACTTGCAGCCCATCAATTTCGCGCTGGTCGCGCAGGCGTGCGGAGGAACCGGAATCACGGTTGAGGATCCCGGCGATTGCGGTCGAGTTGTCGAGCAGGCCTTGAACATTCCGGGGCCGGTGCTGGTCGAGGCGGTCGTCGATCCGCTTGAGCCGCCGATGCCGCCGAAAGTCTCGATCAAACAGGCCGAGAAATTCGCCGCGTCGCTGCTGCGCGGCGAGCCGGATCGCGCGAAGATCCTGGCCACGATCGCAGAGAACCGGATCCGGGAGCTGGTTTAAATCGCTAGTGCCGATTGCCGACCGTATATTCCTAAATTGGTGATGGCCGATGGCGTAACGGCAGGGGGTTGGATTTCCACCTCGGACCCAAGTACGATAACGGGAATGACGGTGGCTCGAGTTGCCCTTTTTATGCTTCTTTCATTGATGCTGGATGTCGTCGCGCCGGTCGCGATGGCATCGGAGGAAGCTGTCCACCGGCCGCGTTCTCATGCGCGCGTCCGTCTGACCCAGATTCCGGCATTCCGCGGCGCCCAACAGTTGCAGGCACCGAACCGGCAGCTTCCGAGCGACGACCGTCCGCTCTTGCGTGTTTTTTCCAGCGTTATGTGCAACCCGAAAACCCCTCAGCCGGAGTCCTATACGCCACCTTCTCCGGACGACTACTGATTTCAGCCACAACGCCGTTGCTTGAGCCGTCTATCCCAAGGAGTGAATGAATAATGGCCGTCTTGTTCCCGTTCAGTGATTATTGGTGGCTGTATACGATTTTTACGCTGGTCGTTCTTGGTCTGCTCGCGCTGGATCTGGGTGTTTTTCATCGCGACGCGCACGAAGTGCGTTTCCGGGAGGCCGCGGGCTGGTGCGCCGTGTGGGTCACGCTGGCGCTGCTCTTCAATGCCGGCCTCTACATGTATTCCCTCTGGGCCTTTCCGCAGGATCCGCGGTTAATGGCCATACCGGACTTTGATCCCGGCGGAGCGGCCAGACAAGCTGCGCTGGAGTTTTTGAGCGGGTATCTGGTCGAGTATTCGCTTTCCGTCGACAACATTTTCGTATTCGTTCTGGTCCTCGGATACTTCGCCGTGCCGATGAAATATCAGCACCGCGTTCTCTTTTACGGCATTCTCGGCGCGCTGATCTTCCGCGGCATCTTCATCAGTATCGGCGCGGCGCTTATGCAGTTCCACTGGATCATCGTTGTTTTCGGTGTCTTCCTGATTTTTACCGGAGTCAATATGGCGCTGAGCTCCGGAGAGGCGGTCAATCCCGATAAAAACTTCGTGATTCGCATGGTCCGCCGTTTTTTCCGCATTACCACGAACTTTCATGAACATCGTTTCTTTGTCCGGAAGGAAGGCGTTCTCTGGGCGACACCTCTGCTGGCCGCATTGTTGTGTTTGGAGGCGAGCGACATCGTCTTCGCCATCGATTCGGTTCCCGCGATCTTCGCTCTGACGAAAGAGCCGTTCATCGTGTTCACGTCGAATATTTTCGCTATCCTCGGATTGCGCTCTCTGTACTTCATGCTCGGCGGCGCCGTCGAGAAATTCCATTTGCTTCGATATGGTCTGGCTGCGGTTCTTGTGTTTGTCGGGCTGAAGATGGTGTGGCTCGACCACTGGTACGGCGGGAAGTTCCCGATCACCACGTCGCTGCTGATCATCAGTCTGTCCCTGGGGATTTCGATCGTGGCATCTCTCAAGTTTCCGAAGTCGGACGATGAGGAGGCGGCTTGATGTCCGGAGGTTTTATGAAGCGTAGAACTCTCGTGTTCGTCGTTTTGCTGGCGATCGCAACCGCGGTCGCGCCTTTGGCCGCGCAGGAGAAGCTGTATCCGATCCGGCAGGGCAATGACATCCGCGTTCTGGTCAACGCCGACCGCACGGCTTTCGCTGTGGATCGCGCATTTCAGCTCAAACTGTCCGTGGGTTTCCCCGACGACGACAAGGTCGCTTTTATCCCGAAAACGCGGACGCCGCTGATCCTCCTCTGGCTGAGAATCCAAAACGTTTCTCAGCGTCCGCTGGTCATCGACGTCACGAAGTTCACCGTCACCGACGATAAGGACGCGAAGTACACCGCTCTCAGCCTCGATGCAGCCGCGAAACGCATCCTGGACGGTTCCGGCGGCGGCCTCGGCTCGAAGACGCTGCGCAGTATTTCGCTCGGCCGCGCCGGAAATGTTCCGCCTGAAGAACAGATGAAGGAAGACATTCAGCGATACAGCATGCTGTCGGGTTCTTTGCCGGCAGGCGCGGTGCGCGAGGGCTTCATCTATTTCGACGGTCCGTCCCGGAATAAATTCACTGCAAGCCTTGTGCTAGGTGATCTGTGGTCCTCGGCGCTGGTGTTTTCTACGGAAAAGCAGAGGTGAGATTCAGCATTACGCAAATCGCCGATACGTAATTACGTAAATGAAGATTGGCAATCTTCGATCGTTCAATCGAAAATCGCAAATAGACGATTGCCTATATATAGTTACGTATTTACGTAGTGGTGATTGCGTAATATTCTGTCGCGACCTGACACCACCATCAAACGGAGGTCGTTATGACCATCAAGCGCAGGCTCCACGTCACGATCGTTGCAGCGTTAATTCTCCTCGCAATGGTCGGCTTCTCAAGCACTATGACGCCGGCATTGCAGACGCCGTCGGCTGCATTGACAGGCCGCGTCACTTCGGCAGCGGAAGGCAACATGGAAGGAGTCCTCGTCAACGCGAAGCGCGAAGGCTCCAACATGACGGTCACTGTCGTGACTAACGCCGGCGGTGTGTATACATTCCCGGCCGGACGTCTGGAGCCCGGCAAATACGCGATCACCGTTCGCGCTCCGGGATACGTTCTGCCGGGGAACACCAAGGCGCTGGAGGTGACGGGGCGAACCGCTGTGGAAACAAACCTCCGGCTCGAACAGGCGAGCATCCTCGAGAAGGCCCTTCAACTCACGAGCGCGGAGTGGCTGCACAGCTATCCGCTTCCGGAACAGACCAAGTTCGCCACTTTGAGGGATTGCACGCGCTGCCACAGCCAGGTGAAGCCGGCGATGTCCACATACGATGCGCCGACTGCGGTTTCCGTCATGCAGCGAATGGCCGTATACACGAGCGGAAGCACGCCGCCCAGTTTTCAACTGCCGTCGAGTGAAGTCGCGAACTGGGGCCGGCCGGGCGGAGTCATGGGACGAGAGCCTTCGGCTTTCCACCTGCAGCAGGCGGAAGCTGTCGCTGCGATCAATCTGAGCAAAGGCGTCTGGCAGTATCCGCTCAAGACACTCCCGCGGCCGAAGGGCAAAGACACGCAGGTGATTCTCACGACGTACGAACTCAAGCGGCCGCTCGCGAAACCGCACGATGTGGAAGTCGGTCCGGACGGCTGGCTTTACTACAACGACTTCAACGACAACGTCCTCGGCAAGCTGAATCCGAAAACCGGCGAGACGAAGGAGTTCCGCTATCCCTACATGGGTGAAAAAGGATCGTTCACACCCATCGGCAATCGCACGATGGTGCATGACGGCAGGGGCAAGTTTTATATCGGAACTCAGAACCAGCTGGGGCCCGCCATCTTCGATTCGAAAACGGAAACGTTCGACCTGTACAACTTCTCCGGCGCGATGACCGTCGCGCAGTCCTCGCACGTCGACGGATGGGCATGGAACGGAGGCGCCGGTGCGCCACTCTCTCGCGTGAAGTTCAAAGGTAATGGGCAGATCGAACGCGAGATCATTCGGGCCGAGCAGGGTCAGTCTCTCGGCGCGTATGACATCGGCGTAGATTCAAAGAACAACGTTTACGGCGGCGACCGGACCAGCACGTCGATCTGGAAGGTGGACGCGAAAACACTCAAGCAGACGTTCTATCCGATACCCGCGAAACCTCGTGGCGGCGAAGGAAGCGTTGGAGGCGGTATGCGACGCGCGGTCGTCGACAGCAAGGACCGCTTCTGGTGGGGCGGCTTCGACGGCGGATTCATCGGAGTGCTCGACACCAAACAGCCCGCCGGACAGGAAATGAAACTGTTCCCGATTCCCATGCCGTGGTTCCAGCCTTACATCGCCGAGAATGACGACGCCGGTTATACATGGACCGGGTCGATCTCCGCCGACCGGGTTGCGCGCATGAACGAAACGACAGGTGAATGGACGATGTATCTCCTGCCGAACGAAACCAACCTTCGGCATATCCACGTGCAGCGATCCGCGGGCGGCGGCCTCTCGAGTTTGTGGGTAGGAATGAATCACCAGGCTCGCATCGTCCACATCGAGCCGCTGGCTCCGTGACCGCCCCTACAGTTACGGGCCGTAGAACTTCCAGTTCGACACGAAGTCCCTTGAAAGTTTCTGGTTCGTGAGACTGGCCCGCATCATTTCGATCGGAACTCGATTCTGTTTGAGCAGGTTGTCGTGGAATGCGCGGTTCGACATCTTGCCGGAGCCGACGAATTCTCTCTGCAGCGCGCGGATCTGCAGGCGCCTCCAAGCATGTAGGCCGCTTGATAGAGAGGACTATAGGTCCCGTTGAACGATCGGCGAACTTCGGCGGTCGCGTTGTCGACTTCATGGCCGACACGTTTGACAAGGTATTCGATGCACTGTTCGGGAGTCATCTGGCCGAGGTGAAAGCTCAGCGAGAAGACGATGCGGGCGGATCGGTGCATTCGCCAGAAGAGCATGCCGACTTTGTTCTCCGGGGTTTTGGGAAAGTCGAGATCCCAGAAGAGCATTTCCCAATAAAGCGCCCAGCCTTCGCCCCAGAAGGGCGTCGAGAAAGTACTTCGATACGATCGATAGCGATCCGCCATGAACCCCTGAAGATGGTGGCCCGGGACGAGTTCGTGAAACACTGTGGCGCGCGAGAAATGAATATTGTTGCCGCGCATGCTCATCATCTTCTGTTCGTGCTGCATCCCCTCAGTGGGATATGAAACGCTGATCACTTCGCCGCCTGTAAAGAATGGATTCACGAGCTGGCGCTGCGGCGTCATCATCTGCATGCGCCATGATTCGCGGGCGAGCTGTGGGACGGTCACCAGGTCACGATCGTCTATGAACTGGATCGCCTCCAGCGCCAGATCGCGAATCAGCTCGGGCTGTTTCCCCGGATCGACGTAGAGATTCTTCACATGCTCGACGGCTTTCAGCCAGTCGTCGCCGTATCCCAGCTCGCGAGATGCCTTTTTCATTTCGGCCTCGGACCAGGCGTACTCCTGATTTGCGATCGCGATGAGCTCTTCGGGTGAGTAAGGAATCATCTCGTGCGCGAGCTCGCTCAGAAGAGCGTCGCGGCCGATCGGATCGCCGATGATGTCCGTTGAGTCGCCGGGCTTCAGGCCCACAATTCGTTCACGCAGAAACGCGGTATAACCCGTGAGCGTTTTGTCGGCAGCCTTGTATGGTTCCGACATCCACCACGTAAATAGAGGATCGTATCCGGTGTAGAACGTGTTCCAGTCTCTCAGGATGTTCTTCAGTTCGTCGGCAGCCGTCGCCGCGCGGTTCGCGACCGCCTTTTTTATCGCGGGGGCGCTGGTGGATTTGAGGTCGGTCTCGAGCGTCCGCCGGACACTCTCGATCTGTTTGGCAAGCGCCGTGACTTCGGCGGCCGCTTTGGCAGGATCGATCGTCTCCATGCGGCGCCGCGCTTCGTCGAGTCGAACGATCGTTTGGGCGAATGGCAGCAACGGAGCGATTTCCTGCTGAGCCTTCGCCTGGATGTCGATCTGGCGCAGTTCGTAGTCCATCTGGTTTTTCAGGAGAATGTAATCGATGCGTCCATCCTGGCTCAGCGAATCGAAGTCGACCTTGCCAAGACGAGTGAGCCACGAAGTATAGAACCCGCGCATGCGCGTCCGGCTCGTCTCGGAAAACGCGAGGTTGAACGTGCGTCGAACGCTGGCGCGGTCATCGGTGTAGCGTTCGATGAAATCCCGCAGCTCGCTGACGGGAATCTTTTCAGCCGCCGGATCCGGCTCGCCCGTGGGTTTCTGCGCGAACGCGATCATCAACGTTAAAAGAGCGGCGAGCACCGCCGCGAAAACGCGCTTATACATGGCTTCCTCCCAGGTTTCCTCAATGTTGCGGGCGATCCAGTTGCGGGATATCGTATACCGCCAAACCCTTTGATCAAGGCAAACAAGCGTTTTGAGTTTCTGACGATTCCCGGAGGTAATCATGGAGCCGGCGGGGCATACTACCAGCGGCTGCTTCAAGACTTCTTCGTACATCACCTGCTCGGAGTGGAGCCGCCGGATTTGAATAAATAACTATTTCGGAGGACTACATGGCGATCAAAGTCGGCGATAAGGTTCCTGCTGGAAGTTTCGGCATCATGAAAAGCGATGGCCCCGGATCCATTTCAAGTGATGAATTGTTCAAGGGAAAGAGAGTTGTGCTTTTTTCCGTTCCCGGAGCGTTTACTCCGACCTGCTCCAAAACCCATCTTCCTGGATTTGTCGAGAACGCCGCTGCTCTCAAGGCCAAGGGCATCGATACCATCGCCTGCATGGCTGTGAATGATGTGTTTGTGATGGACGCATGGGGCAACGGCGGTGGCGCTGCCGGCAAAATCCTGATGCTCGCCGACGGTAACGCGACCTACACGAAGGCTCTGGGCCTTGAACTCGATGCCTCTGGATTCGGTATGGGCACCCGCGGCCAAAGATTCGCATTGGTCGCCAGGGACGGCGTTGTAGAAAAGGTCATGGTCGAACCATCGGCCGGACAGTGCACGGTCAGCGGCGGCGAAAGCGTTCTGAACAATCTTTAGCAAAAGGGGGCGTAGGGGGCCGCCCCCTGCGCCCCCTTTCGTCTATTCAGTATCCGAGTTCTTCCAGGTAGTCGTCGTCGATTCCGAAAAAATGCGCGATTTCATGGACGAGGGTGATCTTCAGCTCTTCTTTTATTTCCTCGGGTGACTCACATTCGTCCTGGATCGCGCTCTGGAAGATGAGAATGCGATCCGGGTGGAGCGGCGCATCGAAATAGCCGCGCTCGGTGAGGGGCGTGCCTTCGTAGAGGCCGAAGAGGGTATCGCCTTCGGGAATATCCATCTGGCGCATCAATTCTTCCGAAGGATAGTCTTCGACGATGATCGCGACGTTCTTGAGCCTCTCTCGAAACTCTTCGGGAAGTTCGCCGATCGCCTGGTCCAGCAGTTTTTCAAACGCTCTTCGATCCATGATGGACATAATATAATCGCCGTACGCTCATGCCCGCATCTCCTATAGATGTCATCAGGCCGGCCTTCGACCACATGGTCGCGCAACTTTTTAAACCCTTCCGTTCCGGCCAATGGGTTCGGCTGGCAGTCACTGGATTGCTGGCCGGCGAACTCGGCGGCAGCGGAGGCTGTGGACTGCGAGTTCCCTGGCTGCCGGACTCGTCCTCCGGAGACGGTCCGAATCAGCTGGCACAGGCGGTGCCTCAGGCCGCCACATGGATGTTCGTCATTGTGCCCGTCGTCATAGCGGTCGGTCTTGGGCTGTTTGTCCTCATGATGTACATCAGCAGCCGCATGCGGTTCGTGCTTTTCGACAGCATCGTTAACCGGGAATGCAGCATCCGCAGATACTGGCGCGCTCGCGGCGAGCCGGCGCTGCGATTGTTTGTGTTCAACCTCCTGCTTACTCTCACGACGCTTGGCGGCATGGCCATTATCATCGGCTCCGCTGCCGCCCTTGCATTTGGCCTCGGCTGGTGGCGGAATCCGCGGCAGCATATCGTTCCGATCATTCTCGCCGGCCTCGGCTTTCTTCTGCTCCTTGGCATATTCATGATCGTGATGACTGTTATCGCGGTTCTGGCGAAGGATTTTGTAGTTCCGCAAATGGCGCTCGAGAATGTCAGCGTCGGCGAAGGATGGCGCAGGTTACAGCTGATGATTTCAGCCGAGAAGGGGCAGTATGCGGGCTACATCGGGATGAAGATCGTTTTGACGATCGCTTCGGGAATTGTCACGGCGATGGCTGCGTTCATCACGGTGCTGATTCTCGCCATACCAATGGTCCTCGTCGCGCTGATCGCAGTATTCGGCGCGAGAGCCATTGGGCTTGCGTGGAACATTTACACCATGTCGGCGGCCATCACGGCGGGCATCCTGGCCGTGATTATTCTCGTCGTTGCCACCATGCTCATTTCTGTGCCGGTCGTTGTCTTTTTCCCGGCGTATTCCATCCACTTTCTCGCCGCGCGCTATCCGGCGCTCAACGCGCAGTTGCGTGGTTCGAACTTATGAAAAGAACGCGCTTCGGATCGAAAGCGTAACGAAAAAGCTGTAGAAGAGCGCCATCGCGACAAGCGCTGCGCGGCGCCACATCGGCGGGCGGACATGCTCCGGCAGTATGCGCGTGTTCACATACAGCAGGTGCAGGGACGACACGATGAACACGAAGCCTGCGACATTTGCTCCGAGTTTCAGCAGCACGATCGGTTGCGCAAGTCGCATCGCGATGATTCCCCACACGACGACGACGGTCAGCACGGTGTAGTACACCGCGCGGACGTCGCCGCCTCGCCATGAACGCACCCGCCGGCTGCCGGTCCAGAGGATATCCGTCATCGCGCGGACCATTCCTTCGAGATTGTCGAGTTGTGTTTTGAAGAGAAGCCATGCGCCAAGAAAAGCGATCGCGCCGCCCAGCATGGCGCCGGCGCGAGCGGAGACTCCGTTGGCAAGCGCGGCGCTGATGCTGAGTCCTTGAATGTCGCTGCCACGCTGGATAAATGTGACGTAAAGCACGGCAGGAAGGACCATGCCGAGAATCGCCCCGACAAAGAAAACGGCCCACTGATCCGCGCGCACGAGCCGCCACCATCCCTTCCAACGTTTCATCGACTCGGCGTCACCGGCGAACGTGAAGCCGGTTTGCGCGAGATGAACTTTCTGTCCTCCGAATGCGGCAGGAATATACCCGGCGAGTTCTCCCATCCCGTAGCCCTTGTCACGCGCCCAGTTCGATAACGTCAAATTGCTTACGCCGCCGGCTCCCGAGTACGCCACCAATCCCGCGATCAGAACGAAATCGGCGCCGGCAGGAAGGAACTGGAAGACGCCTTCGGACAGATCAAACCCGGCGAGACCGGTGACCGCAGCCATCCAGTTCGTCCCCGGCACGAACATGACGGCCAGGATGAGAAAGCCGGACAGCACCGTGACGACCAGCACCCAGTTGAGGATTTCCATCGTGCGTTCAATGCGCTTCCCAATCGAAAGGATCACGACGCATGTCAGGAAGGCGAGAACACCAATGAAATAGATGATTCCTGTGTCTGCGGCGCCCGGCAGCCGTTGAGCAAAAAGAAAAAAGATAGACGCAGCGGCCGTGCCGGCCCACGCAGGCCAACCGACCTGCATGAAATAGAGAACGCCGTAGACCCACGACCAGAGTTTCGAAGACGGCCGTGTTCGCATAAATCCGGTGAAAACCGGTTCACCTGTTGCGAGCGTGTACCGCATGACTTCGGTGTTGAAAATGGTCTGGAGGATGATGGCAACGAGGACGACCCAAAGGAGCGACAGGCCGTAGCGGACGAATGCCGCCGGCCCCAAAAGGAATTCTCCGCTTCCGATCGAGACTCCCAGGACAATGATGCCCGGCCCCACGGCGTGCAACCAGCCAAGGCCGCGAGGCATCGGCGCGTGAGGCAATTCGGCGCGAACCCAGGGATCCAGTCCAGACTGCGCTTCCGGCTTTCCATGCATAGGACCGGGGATTGTACAGCAATCCGGGCTCGCTGTTCTCGATCGTCAGAGCGCCCAGCATTCGTTGCTACGTAAGTACGTAAATGAAAATCGGCAATGTTGCCAGCGATCATCGATAAATCGCTAGTGCCGATTGCCGATCGTATATTCCTAAATTGGTGATGGCCGATGGCGTAACGGTGATGTTCATCCCTACTGCGTCCATGCGCTCGTCGCGATATATGGAGATCTTGCGCAGTCCGTCGCGAATGTTGCGCCTTCACCGGGGCGAATCTGATCGGGAAACTGGACGTCGCCAGGCGTGACCCATGCGGCATACTGGGCCGCCATGTTCACGTTCTCTTTGGCGTACTCCGTCAGAGGCAGAATCGGTTTTCTTGATGGATCGTAGATTTCCCGCCATCGGTTATCGCGGCCGCCGATCAGGTCGGTGAGGAGGATGCCGGCGATCATGCCATGCGTCATGTCCATTCCCGAATCGCTGGTCGCGACGTAGACGTTCTCCAGTCCACCAGGATCCTTTCCGATGAAGGCGAGCAGAAAGCTATTATTGTTGAGGCTGCACAACGGTATTAGGTATATCGAGCAACGAATGCCTTAAACTTTCGGGCTCGATGCGCCGGACTCTCCTTCAGCTTAAACTCTTCGACTACCTTGCCTACGCTGCGGAGCATTTGTAGCTCTTTGTTGCAAATAACGCGGTCATCGTTGTCTTGGGCTGCGCGACAAATCACCCAGAAATACAAATTGTAGTACCGTCGGAGTGAGTTCAATACGCCTTCTGCGAATCTATCCGGGCAGACCGTCAATATGACTAGCGGCTTCGCTTCAGGTCTGAGCCTGCGTTGCTTCTCCGCCCAGTGCTCGTCAGGCTGATCGTCGTTTGACATTTCTCTCACCCAAAACGACGCGCCAGCTATCTGAACTCGCCTTTGCCTGCCACCATTTTTAACTGCCCGCAAAGTCGCCGTCTTTCCCCAATTTCGATGGCCGACCACAAAAAACGCCTTTCCTTTTGTCACTAAACAAGCCTTCCTTGTCAAACGGCTAAAGTATGCCGTGCTATCTCTTCTTCAGGAGGACGCGAACGGCGCCTGCGCCGCCGTCCGATAATCCCGCTGTGCAGAATGCCAACACCGCGTCGGACCTGCGCAGGTGTTCTGACACTTTCGACTTTAGTATCGGTTTACCTTCCGGCGAGCCAAGGCCTTTACCGTGGATAATGCGCACCGCTCGCTGTCGGCCTGTCGCTTGTGTATCGCGGAGAAACATTTTCAATTGATGTTCCGCCTCCGGGGCCGTGCGACCATGCAGGTCCAGTTCAGCCTCTACAGGAATCTGTCCGTTGCGCAGTCGTCGTAGAACTACCTTCTGGACTCCAGCCTTGACGAAACCGGACTCTGCAGCTTCGTTTTCCTCGAGGTCTTCGAGGCCGTGCATTCGCTTCGTCGACGCTTTGTGATTGTGAAGACGCTGTGCCGTGGGTCGTTCCGCGAGGTTATGCGGCGGGATGGGTTTTACGCCCTGCATGGCGTTTGAAAACAGTTCTGAATCGTCGTCGTGTTTTCGTTTGGGGCCCACGTCACCTCTTCTTCGCGGGCGGCGTCTTTCCAGCCTTCGCTTTGGCCTTGGCCTGCTGCGCCTTTTCCCGCGCCGCTTCCTGTTGAGTCCGGCGCGCGATCTCCGCCCGCTCGCGCAATCTGTTTTTCAACAGCTCGCCGTCGGCGTCGCGATTCAGTCTGGCTTTAGGATTTTCGCCGGTCCAGTTTTCACGCAGGATCAGCCGCCACATCTGTTGCGTGCCGGCGCGATGTCTGTTCGCTTTAACCTGCGCCAGTTGATTTCGGCGGAAACGCATCTCGAAACCCTTTTCAAGCGACTGAGTCACGCCTCCCTGGTTCAGAGTGACGCTGCCATCGTTGACACTGACCTCCGATTCGTCGGCTGCAACATCATGCCCGACATGAAAGATTGTGCCGCGAACGCCCAGCACCGCGGTCGGAGTGTCGATTTCATATCGCGCCGGTTTCCTCGCCTTGTTTACAAACGACCAGATCTCTCCGGCGACCAACTGAAATGAGAACGATCCGCCTTTTCCCACTTCTTTCACTTCTAGTGTGGTGCTGCCTCCGACGCGAATCGCATGCCGGTCCGGCATCTGCAGCAGAATGGCGGATCGCTCGCCGGTTCGAACGGCGGAATCCGGGGCCAACAGGTCACCTTCTCTGAGGACGGTCCAGTTATCCGGATTGCGGCTGACTTGTCTCTGCACCTGACCATAGGCGTCGAGAACTCTGGCGCGGTCCGTCGGCGGTTGCTGGGCGGCGGAGCTGAGCACCGCCATCAGCAGAAGCATCAAAGCTGAAATCGTTCGTTTCATAGGATTCGCACCGGTTTGTAGAGATTCATGGGCTTTTCCTTGCCTCGAATGGGAACTTCGCCGACATGCGCGCATTCGACCGTAGTCGATACTCCGGCGCGCGTGGTTTCGTCAATGAGAATGGGTTCACCGAAATCCTTCGTTAATGCCTGTATGCGCGAAGCCGTATTGACGGTGTCTCCGATGACGGTGTGCTGAATGCGCTTCTTTGCTCCGATCGTGCCGGCGCGAACCAGGCCGCTTGCAATGCCGACGCCGACCCGGAAACCAATCTCACCGGCGAGGCCTGACGCCGTAATTTTCCGGCAAGCTTCCTGAATGTCGAACGCCCAGCGCACGGCGCGCAGCGAATGGCTCTCGAAGCCGCGCCGGTCTTCGAAATACAACATGATTTCGTCGCCGACGAATTTGTCCAGCTCGGTGCCGAGTCGAAGTGCCGACTCTTCACCAGCCGTGAAGTATCTCCGGAGCAGTTCTTCCACGGTTTCGGACGGCAGGGATTCCGCCAGTTTCGTCGAGTTTCGGACATCCACGAATACCACCGACGCCTCAACTTCCCGCGTCGTTGCAGATTCTTCAGGGTTCGCATCGAGCATATGCTCCGCGACCCAGGACGGCATGAACCGGTGAAAGACGCGTCGAACGCGCGATGCTTCATATGCGCTTGTGAGAATCAGGGTGGACAGCAACGCAAGGGTCGGCTCGAACGAATCGATCCATACCTGAGTTGTGGCGAACGTGCGATGCGCGATGAAAATCCATACAGCTGCGACCGCCACGAAGATCATGAATCCACGCCGCACCCCGAGTTTCCAGATCGCCAGCGCGAGCAGCACGGAAAGCCCGGCTTTCGTCAAAAAGTTTGTTGTCTCGTTCCAGCGCCGGATCCAATTGCCCTGCGCCAGCGTCTGGGCGGCGTGAAGCAGGACCTCGGTTCCCTGCATGTCCCCGACCGGCGTGAAGGCGCGGTCCACAATCGGGCTGACCGTTCCGATCAAAACAACCTTGTTTCGAAAGAACTCCGCGCCGCGCGATTCGCGCCACGTTCCGTTGAACACTTCGTGATACGGCACGGCCTTGAACGAGCCGGGAGGTCCGATGAATCGGATCGGTATTTCTCCATCGAGTCCGGTTGTCGCTTCCGAGATGTTGCTGCCGAGCGCTTCAGCCAGAGCTGCGCTCAGGTGCGGGTAACGGTCCGATGTATTCGCATCGACGATGGTCGGCAGCAACCAGCGGACGGAATTGAAAACGCGGGGAGCGTTCAGCGCGCAGGCCGTGATATGCGGTCTTAGAAGTGGAGCGGGCGGTGTCAGAGTGATGAGTTCTTCACCATCCACGATCAGCGCTGATGGTTCTGCCCCGCAAAGTACGGGTTTCGATGCCTCGATCGCTTCCGCAAAAACCGCGTCTTCTTTCGGAATAGGCGTCGTGAACATGACGTCGAATGCGATCACTTTGGACCCGGCGGCGTGGAGTTCACGGACGACTTTGGCATGCATCGATCGCGGAAGCGGGTATGACGGCCGGTCCAGAGGAAGGCGTGAGAGCGATTCGTCATCCATTCCGACGAAAACCAGATCATCGTGTGGCGGAACGGGCGGTAGAGCGCGAACGTGCCAGTCGTACATGAGGAGTTCCATGCGAAACACAAATCCCATTTCCCGTACGATCCAGTGGGTCGCGGCAGGCACAAGCAGAGCAATCACAACCAGTACGCTTCGTCTCACGGTCGGCTAGCTTAGTACAGGCGAGGTCAGCGGGGAATAGCGGGGATCGAATCCAGTGCGTTCAAGTTCGTCGTGCCGATGCTGGCGGCGACATATATCGGCATGCTCGAGGTGATCCGCACGTATCCGCTTGCGAGACCAGAGGGAATGAGCCCTGTCTGCCGTGATCCCGGCGAAAGTGAATAAGTGCTTCGCGAGATAAGGTCGCCGGCCGAATTGACGACGTCCACCTGCACGTCGTTCTGCACGGTCAGCAGTTCGTTGGCATTCACAATGGCGTATCCCGAAAAGTAAGACGGCGAACTCGAGGCGAACGGCAGAATCCAATTCGTCGCGCTGGCATCAACCATGGGATACAGCGTCGATGCCGAGTTCCCAAGATTGTTGCTTACGTTGATCTCGACCGTGGCGAAAACAGGCGGCCCTGTCTGACTGGCTGTGGTCTGCCGGATGGAAATGTACCCTGAGACGATCGGCGGCGGAAAAATTGCAGGAATCACGATTCGAAAAAGTTCGTCGACTGTGTTTCGGCGGCGCTCTCCCGGCCGCAACGTGATTCGCGCGGTCTCGCCGATAATAGCGTGTTGACCAGTGATCGCCTGAAGCTCGACGACATTCTCGGTCGATGCCAGGTTCACGATGTTGACGACCGACTGATATCCCAACTCTCCACCCGTAGCGAAGTGCGGAATGACCGCCCTCGATAAACTCGACGGCACCCGTGCCGCGCGCAGCATGCTTCGCGACAACGGCGTGTCGATGCGCTGCCAGGCGCTGACGGGAACATCCGATGAAAGGCGCACATACCCGGTGTACGTTTTTCCACCCACATTGTTGTTCGGGAGCGACGCCGCGAAGAGTTCGGATATCCGCGCCATCCGGCTTCCATTCGCCGGCACGACAAGCTGCGCAGGCGGGTTGAGCGGGCCTCCCTGAACAACTTGCGCCAGGAACAAAGAGACGGTTGCGGGCGTGGTTCCGGCGTTGACGATTGCGATCTGAGTGTCGGTGTGGGCCAGTTCCATGAAACCGGTGTTGACAGAAACGTGGGGCAGCAATAAAGACGTGGAGCCCACGCTGTCTGAATCTGTCCCAGCCAGGGAATCGCTATTGCCTGTTGTCAGGTAGCCGGTACACGCATTCGCGCCCGAGTCGATGCGAATCCAGCCTGAAGCCGGCGCGCCTGCGACGACCTCATTCAGTAAAAAGGCACGCTGGGCGCCGGCATTGAGTGTCACTCGACCGGTTTGCGTCCCCGTACCTGTGGGGTTTGTGGCGCTGACGGTGTACTCCCGAACCTGCGTATCCGTGTTCACGATGGAAACGCCGACGTAGTCGGCCGCACCGGATTCGAAGAGGGGGAACAGACACTGAAGGGCAAATATCAAAAAGTGAGCCATTTGCTTTAAGACTCTCTGCCTATAAAGATGTCACCATCGAGATGCGGACTTCAAGCACTAAGAGGTTTAGAGGGGGCGGGCGGAGGGTAAGAATGGGGTCGTCACTACGGCGACCCCATTTTTCCGGTCAGGCACTTTGACGAATAGGGGTGGCCCAGCTGATCGTCAGGGGCCTGCCTGCAAATGGTTTTCCGTTCAGGGTTCGGACGGCGGACTCCGCCATCCCCCCGTCTTCGAGTTCGACGAAACCGAAGCCGCGCGGTCTACTGGTCACATGATCCTGGATGATCTCAACCGCTCGAGTTCTGAATCCCTGAGAACCGAACCACTCCGCCAGTTCATCCTCGGATTTCGTGAATGGGATATTTCCGACAAACAGTCTGCTCACAGTCAGTCACCTCCACGCCCGACTATCTCAAGGAGCACGGGTGGCGCGGTATCGAGTAACGTCCGACAGTTTGTAGGGTTTTCCAGATCACACTATCCGTAGATTTCCCCTCAGGTTAAAACCTGGAAAAATCCGCGAAACATCTTTGATGCGCATGTGATCGGTGAGGATATTTGAGAACACCGTACGAAAGTCCGTCGTGACGGCGAGATCGCGTCCCTCATACAGTTGTTCGGGAGCCAGGCCAGGCCAATCGCCATATACCTTCCCGCCCTTCACGGGTCCGCCCGCAACAAGGATCGAACTCGCATGACCGTGATCGGTTCCGCCTGAGCCGTTCTGACGGATGGCGCGGCCGAACTCCGTCATGGTCATGATCACGATGTTGCGCATACGATCTCCAAGATCGCGATACAGCGCTGCGACAGCATCGCCGAAGTCCTTCAGCCGGTTTGCAAGCTGTCCGCGGCCGGCGCCCTGGTTCGCATGCGTGTCCCAGCCGCCGACTTCGGCAAATGCGACCTGCAGGCCAATCCGCGACTTCACCAGTTGCGCGATCTGCATCAACGACTGGCCGAAGGCAGAGTTCGGATACTGGACACCATCGGCCGGTGCATATGGTTGCGAGTTCGCGTTGCGCAGCATTTTCACGGCGGAGAACGTTTCTTTGTAAAGGTCGGCGAACATCGCTTCGACTTCAACGCTGGCGGCCCCCGCGCGGATTCCGAAGTCGGTGATGCGCTGCATTGCCACGGCAGGGGCAGGTCCTGCGAGGGAGCGTGGCATCGTTGCGTTTACGGCGACTGCGCGAAAAGGCGTTGCATCATTTGAAGGTGTTGCCTGCAGATACCGGTTCAGCCAGCCATCACTGATCCCCTTGTTGCCCGGCGCGCCGGATTCCATGTAATCCTGCGCATCGAAATGCGAGCGTGTGCTGTCCGGCGATCCCAGGGCATGAACGACGGCAAGGCGACCGGAATCGTAGATCGGTTTCAACGCATCGAGCGACGGATTCAGGCCGAAGAAACCATCCAGGTCGATCGCGCACTCTTCACTCTGGCGCGAAGGTGCAGGTATGGCGATTTGTGACCGCGCGGCCGCGTAGTGCTTCTCACCGAAGGGGACGACCATCGACACGCCATCCACAGCTCCGCGTTGAAAGATGGCAATGAGGATCGGATGATCGTTCCCGCGTCCGGAATTCGTTTGCGACAGAGCTGTACGTATCAGGAATGACGGCGCCGCGGTCAACCCTGCGAGCGCCACGCCTCCGGACTTCAACAGATAACGACGTGTCAGTGCCATGATGTCTTACCTCTTCTGAAACTCTGGTGCTCCCAGCCTCGCGACGACGGTTTTAACCGGTCCATCGACGCGCGCCGTGGTTCCCGGGATTCGATTGCTCGCAAGCGCGACCGCGAAATTCAGGCGTTCGAGAATGGCCGCATTGCTCATCCAATGCTCTGCGCGGTCCGGATAGCCGGTCGGCGGCTGGCACTGGTACAGCGGCTGTCCCATGCGCGCGACCGACTGCGACAGCTGGCGCCCGCCGTCAGTGGAACCATCCAGCGAGCGAATGGCGGAAGCGACGTATTCGAGCGGCGTCTTGGTCTTCGCTCCGATCGCTTCCCGCGACTGGAATTCGTTCGACGTGAGAATGGCATGCATCATTTCCCGGATGTTGCCATCGGTGTTTCGATAAATCCCGGCGACATGCTTCACGAGTTTTGCCGGCGCGTCATCGCTGACAAACCTTCGGACCAGCTTGGTGGAAATGAACTGCGACGTGCTGGGATGTGTCGCGAGGATCTCGATCACTTCTTCTCCATCGCGAACGCCGCCTGCCGTGATCCTGCGGCCCAGTACGTTCTTCTCGCCGGTATCATGCATGCGCGGCCGGAAAATGAATTCGCCGTTCATTTGGGGTCGGTCGATGGCCCATCCAGTCAACGCTCGCGCGACTTCCTGAACATCCTTCTGGGTATAGCCGCCTTCGACGCCGAGGGTGTGCAGCTCCATCAACTCTCTCGCATAGTTTTCATTGATACCTTTGATGGACGACGACAGGTGATTGTCCAGATAGAACAACATTGCGGGACTTTTTGCCGTTGCCATCAGGAGGTCTTTGAACTTGCCGAACACACGCGGGCGGATCACATCGCGCTCGTAGTTCGTCGTGAGCCAGCGGTCGGCATTCTTGCCCCAGAAAACATTGAAGTGGTTGAACCAGAATTCGGTCATCACTTCCTGTAACTGACGCTGGCTGTGAACCGCCCGTATGACCTTCTGGGCCTGGAGGTCCCGCAACATGTCCTGAGGAGCATTCATGACGCTCGGTCGCATTTGCGCCGCTCGCCGGGGCCGCTGGTAAGTTTCAAGGAGTTGCGGAGTCGTCATCTGAATCGATGAGAATCCGGAGAGCCGGGCTTCCGTGGATTTATCGTCGATACGTTCAGGGTGGAACTGCGCGTCCAGGTAGCGCTCGATTCCGATGTCTTTCACGCGTTCGACGTCGCCGGGGCGCGGGCCGAACGCGATCCGGTTAAGCAGATGTGTTATTTCCTGCATAACCGGGATAGACAGGAGTCCGGCGGCAGTGGATTAAGGCTTACTCTTTTTTCTCGCTGTCCTCTTCTTCGACTCCCGTCGAGAAATCATCGATTTCGACATCGTCTTTCACGTCGTCCTCGTCCTCGGGCCCGAAGATCTGGCCAGTGAACTTTTCTTTCAACGCTTTCTTCCCGCCTTCCGTCTTGAACCGCTGGGCGCGGTTGCGCGCCGGTTTGGCGTCCGGGCCGAAGTTTTTCCGGGCGGGTCGATCGCGATCTGCCGCGTTCGGATCTCCGAAGTCCGGCGCCGGCGACCGCATCGGCGGCCCTGAGGGCCGCGGGCCGCTGAAGGGCGGCCGGAAACCGCCGCCGGGAGGACGCGGTCCGGCTTCCTTGGCGCGCGCCTCATTGACGGCGAGTGGCCGGCCTTTGAAAGGTTGATTGTTGAACTGGCGAATCGCTTCCTGTGCCTGTTGCGAATCCGCGAACTCCACGAACGCAAAGCCTCGTTTTTTTCCGGTCTCGCGATCGAGCGGAATCGAGACGTACGAGAGATTTCCCACGGTGGAGAAATGTTGCCGAATCTCGTCCTCCGTAGCGTCGTACGGAAGGTTTCCGACAAATAAACGGACTGACATTGTTACCTCGCCGAACCTGTGATCGTCATAAGAGTTGAATCGAGAGAGGGTTCACGCGGTACGCGGGGAATGAAGTGTTGGGGTGAAACTGTTGAACATATCGTGATGCATCTTACCGCTTTGCGCAGCCGATTTCAACGTTACGGAGCACGCGTGATGAGCATGCCCGGCACGAATGTGAAATCTGAGCGGAGCTGTTTGATCAGTTTCGAATCAGCGGTAAGGATCAACTCCTTATGGACGAGATCCGGCGTGCGTGTATCGATGACCTGGATGCGGAATTCGTTGCCGGTCAGAAAGTCATCGGGCGAATACACGTAGCTTCCGGCGTAGGCGTAGTCGACGAAGCGGTGATTCTTGCGATCTGTCCGACCCTGGACCACCATCCGGCCGGGCATGATCGGGTCGAGCAGTTCACCATCGCGATAAATCCGGAATTCCAGGAAGTCGCCCTTGAACTCCAGTTCAGTCTGTCCGGCCTTACCGAAACGCAGCGGCGGAGGGATTATGTGCCACGCGACGCTTCGTTTGACCGGTCCGCTTGCCGGGCGTACGTCGAAAGTCACGGCGAAGTCGAGCGATTGCTCCGTCGCGCGATGCCACTCGTAATAAGGTTCCTCGCCCGCATTCGAATCCGGCCGCTGATTTCCCGGCCGCGGGTCGTGATGAGGTGTCCGGCGTTTGTCATGCGGGCTCTGAAGCTTTGCGATCAGAACCGGCGTGATCGCCGTGATGAGAAAATCGCCGGCTTTCAGCTTGTACGCATCGATCTCGAGCGGTTCAGCCTGGATTTTCAGGTTCAGAACGTCTACGGGGTACCGCACCGAGCTGACTGACCGCAACTGCTCCGGCGCCGGTTCCGTAAAGATGCTTTCAGCAAGCAGCTCCGGAGACGACAGAAACTCCCGAAGCGCATTGATGCGGATCGCGCCGCCGATGGTGCCTTCACCGAAGGTGTTGACGGCGACCACAATGCCGTCGGTATTGACGAGCGGTCCTCCGGAATTACCCGACTGCAGAAGAAAATCACCGAGCACCGTCGTTTCTTCGACTTTCGAAAGGATGCCCTGGGTCATCAGAAACTTTTGATTCAGCGGAGATCCAATCGCGACAACCGGAATTCCGACTTTCACTGTCGCTTCCTGATCCTCGGCCAGCACGCGCAAAGGCTGGATCCCCTCGACCACGGCGCTGTTCACCTTAAGAACCGCCATGTCATAGTGGGCATTTGCCGCTGCCACTACCGCCCGCACCTTGCGTCCGTCCGGAAACTGAACGGCGAGATATCGCGAGTTCCGGATAACGTGGTAGTTCGTCGCAATGTGACCGAACGGCGTGATGAGAAACCCCGATCCGGATCCATCGTCCGTTGTGATTTGCACGACTGCCGGCGATATTGCTTCGTAGAGTTTCGAATAATCGAAGACAACGGCCTGGCTGAATATCAAGGCCGGGAACGCGCACACAACGATCAACAGGCCGGCAGCGGTTTTCATGTCCGTCTCCTGTCGCTATACGAGCAAGCTCTGTGCCAAAGCGCCCTTGCAGTCGCGGCATTGTCATGGCTGCAATGACGGATCGCTGCCACATCGCCCTGCGATTCACAGTGGTCGTTTCGTTCTCACAGGTGGCCGGCCTTACCTAATGCCACGAGAAAGATCGCACTCTTATCCGCTGCGTGCGGTGAGAAGAACCGAGTAACGTCGTCATCGAAAAAGGTCAAACCCGTTGCTCCGAGCCGCTGGGCATATGTAGCGAGATACACCTTTCCTCCAACAATGCCTGCTTCAAGATTCACGGCTCGATAACCGCGATTACCGTAAGTCTCGAAGATCGGATCAAGGGCGGCCAGGAAGAAAACATCGACTGCAGCATCGCCGGGAAGATCCTGCTGAAGGCCCAGATACCTCGCGTCGGAGCGAAATTCACCGGGCTTGAGGCATTCGAGCTTTCTGTCGCGTTGATTGTAGAAATACGCGCCGGGATCAAGGCCGTCGACCGCATTGACGATGAGATAGAGATCGTTCAAGGCGGGGAAGTCCGCGGGGATTCCGCTCGTTGAGCTATCGAGAATGGTGGAGAGCTGGTCGAGCGTGATGGATTTCCGCGCGAACCTTCGCGACGATCCGCGCCGAAGAATGACCTGTTCAATCGTGTCACTGGGAAATTCGGGGACAGAAAAATTCGGGGACGGTCGCCTGAATTCCCTAATTTGAAGTGCAATTAGGGAATTCAGGCGACCGTCCCCAGGTTCCAGTGATGAAGCGGCGTGAATCTCTCGCAGTTCCGGATAATCGACTTCCGACTTCGACAATGGCACAGTCGGAAAATTCAATCGTTCGAGATTCGGAGCAGGTGGCGGCTCGGAGCTGGACTCACCGATCGTCACCAGTGAAAACGCGACCTCGCGCTCGGTTTCCAGATCGAGCAAAGCATTCACGTCCCCATCGACGAACCCGCACCGCACGTTTGCAGGCAGTTGAAGTGCTGCCGTCATTGCGAGCATGTTCGCGAGAATCGTCCCGTTGTCCCATCCGAAGTGCCGGTAAGTTCGCGCGCGATACTTCCACGCATTGCGCCAGTATGTTCCGGTGCAGGCGACAACGACCGGCGCATTCAACCCAAGCAGCCCGCGGTGGTCTCCCTCCCTCAATCGGCGCAGAGCAAAGTCACCCGGACCGAAATGGTAGACGCCGGCGGGCAGGCCTGGAAGATCGCCGCACACGATATAGAGTTCGATCTCATACAGGGCGCCGGTGCACGACGCCGCGCGAAAGTACATCTCTCCGCCGGGGTATGTTTTCTTTTTCGTGATGCCGGCCGAGAAGTAGAGGATGCGCGCCAGGTCCTCCAAAGCCGGAGTTCTACTGGTCTCTCCTGCGCTCTCCGTTCCGCTTGCCGAAATTGCCGATATGGCTGAGATGCCCGTCTGGACTGCGTCTCTAGGCAGCGGGATTGGCTCCAGCGTCGTGTAGATTTTCAAAGGGATAGGCTGGTTGGCCCAATCGAGATAGTGTGGACTGGACCGTATGCTTGACTCCGAGTGTTTCGTCGCGTTGTGGTAAGCCCAGGCGCGGGCAGTATCATCGTTCGGGCCGATTGCTGACATGAGTTCAAGTATAATGGGGCCGCGTTATGAAAGAGACGAAGCAGAACATTCGATATCTGGGCTTCGAAAGCACTGATGATGGCCGGCGGTTCGATTTCTCAATCACGATGGCCGGCGAAGAAGCGCGACGGGTCTCTCTGATCATTCCGTCGTTGATGTTCACAGGCGCCAACAAGATCACATTTCAGGAGAGCGCCAAGATCTGCTACGAAAAATTACGCATGCTGCTCGAGCGGGAGCGTCTCGACGCGCAGGCGCGCATCCGACTGACTGGCGATGATATCGCGCAGTTCCGCCATATTCCGCGTGGCCGTCCACGATTTCCGAAGACTGAAAACTAAACCGGCGCAGTGAGCAATCTCGATCCAGAGGCGTTTCGTCAATTCGAACACCGGGGTTGGCAGGAGATTGCATCGCGATACGACTGCGGTTTTGCGGCTGTGACGACGCAGTCCGTAATGCTTCTTCTCGACGCGGCTGAGGTCCGCCAGGGTATTCGTGTGCTCGATGTGGCATGCGGTCCGGGCTATGTCGCGGCCGCCGCCGGAGCGCGCGGCGCTGTACCCACGGGCGTCGATTTTTCATCGGAAATGGTGGAGGAAGCTCGAGGCCGCTATCCCGGACTGGATTTCCGGGAAGGCGATGCGGAAGCGTTGTCGTTTGCCGATGCGGCCTTCGACGCCGTCGTCATGAATTTCGGCATGCTGCACCTCGGCCGCCCCGAACAGGCGCTTCATGAAGCCCACCGCGTCTTGCGGCGAGGCGGTCGGCTGGCTTTCACCGTGTGGGATACACCGGACAAAGCCCTCGGGTTCGGGATCGTTCTCGCGGCGATCCGGAAACACGGCAATTTGAATGTGCCAATTCCTCCGGGCCCGCCATTCTTCCGCTTCAGCGATCCGGAGGAATCGAAACGCGTCCTTGCCGCTGCCGGCTTTGTCGACGTCGCAGTGACGCATGTTCCCCAGATCTGGCGATTTCCCTCTCTCGATACTCTTTTCGATGTGATGTACAACGGCTCCGTCCGAAACGCCGCGCTGTTGCGCGCACAGCCGCCGCAAGTGCTGGAAAGGATACGTTTCGAGATTCGTGAGGAAGTGGAGCGAGCCGGAAGGGAAGTCCCAATGCCGTCCGTGCTGTCCTCGGCTAAAAAAGGGGAATGACCCGTCAGGGGGTCTTGCAGTCCACTTTCATCATGAACTGCGGTAACGCACCGAACAGCCTTTCTGTCGTGTAAATGAAAGACCTGCCGCCCGGCAAGTACGCCACGCTTTCCTGCTGTTGAAGAAAAGTCAGCCGGATTTTCTGATGAGTCTTGAAATCCATCGCGTATTCGGTTGCGTCTGCGTACGTCAGCACGAGAAGCCGCTGTCCATCGTCGGAAATCGACATGTCGGTCGGCGGTCCGCCCGTGTCCAGCGTGGTGACGAGCGTCAGTGTCTGATTCGGACGATCAATGCTGCCTTTGAAGAGGCGAGCGGGAGTTTCCTTGGTGAGGATGAAAATCGTGCCGTCGGGGTGCACGGCCATACTTTCCGAATCGTGTTGGCCATCGGGATATTGAATTTTCAACCGGGTCCTCGGAACCGCTCTTTCCGGGAAGTTCTGAACCTCGTTCATGATCGTGATTTCGAGGGATTCCCGCTTACGGTCGTTGTCTCCGATGTCCCCGATGTAGAGACATGAACTGCGCGCCGGGCCCGGGCACCTTTGCAGGCTGAGCGCCTCCGGATCGCGGCCGCTGGAACGGGAAAAAACAGTCTGGCTGATAACGCCTTTCATGTCGGTGACGTAAAACCGGCCGCCATCGCCGGAATCGTTCATCTGGTATAGCCGCCCCGGGAACTGTTTGGATGCAGCCAGCCCACTCGCTTCTTTTAGTTGAGGTTGCAGTTCTCCGATCCGCACCGCTTCACCCCAGGCTTTGCACAGCTGGGCGCTTGCGCTAATGGGCAGCAGGACCATTAGGAAAAGGCCGGCGGCTCGATAAATTCCTTGAATACAGGTCACCTTACCTATACTGGAAATATGAAGAATCAGTCGGAATCTCCGGCTCATGCCTTCTATGCAGAAGTCCTTAAACTCCTAAAAGATTCGAAATTCACGTTCATGGTCGCAGGAGGATTTGCGGTCAATGCATACACCGGGCTGCGCCGTCCCACAAAGGATATCGACATTTTCGTTAAAGCGGGTGACTACCCGAAGATCCTGAATAAATTTACCTCGCTTGGTTACAAGACGCAGGTCCAGGACGAGCGGTGGATCGCAAAAATATTCAAAGGAAAACTGTACGTCGATCTGATCTTCGGCTCTTCCAACCTTGTCGCTCCGGTTACCGACGACTGGTTCCGGGACTCCCAAACCGCAAAGTTCTTCAATTATGAAGTCAAAATTCCTTCCGTTACAGATTTGATCTGGTCGAAGGTCTTCATTCAGAACCGGGAACGCTACGATGGAGCGGATATTGCTCATCTCATATTGATCAAGCATCAAGACATCAATTGGGAGCGTCTGCTGTGCTCGATGGAGCAATACTGGGAAGTTCTGCTGGTTCATCTGTTGAATTTCCGATTCATCTATCCTTCCGAGCGAGAAAAGATTCCAAGTTGGCTGCTGCGCGAGCTGCTTTCTCGATTGCAGCACCAGTTCGAACTGCCGACACCGAAGATGAAGGTATGCCGGGGCAGAATGTTCTCCGTCGCCGATTTCACTCTCGACGTGACGGAACTCGGATTTGCGGACGTCGTCGGAGGGGAGAATGAGCGCAAAGCCGGATAGCGTTCGAGTAGCCGCGATCGGCGATCTCCACGTTCATCAGAATACCGATGGCCTTCAGGCTATCTTCGACAACGTTTCACAGAATGCCGATGTGCTTGCTCTTTGCGGAGACCTCACTCACCTCGGCCTGCCGCAGGAAGCCGAGCGGCTTGTGAATGATTTGCGATCCTGCCGCATTCCTGTCGTCGCAGTGCTTGGAAACCACGATTATCACAGCGGCCAGGCGGAAGAGGTGAAGAAGGTCCTGCGGGCCGGGAAAGTCGCGTTGCTCGACGAGACGGAGACTTTCGAATTCCATGGTGTCGGGTTTGCCGGCGCGAAGGGGTTCGGCGGCGGCTTCGATAAACACATGCTGACGCCCTTCGGCGAGGAGTCGATCAAGCACTTCGTTGGCGAGGCAGTGAACGAATCGCTGCGACTGGAAGTGGCATTGAACGGCCTCCGCACGGAACGCACGGTCGTCGTGTTGCACTACTCGCCGATTGCCGCGACGGTGATGGGCGAGCCGCCCGAGATCTTTCCATTCCTGGGTTCGTCGCGACTGGCGGAAACGATCGATCACTTCGATGTCGATGTCGTCTTCCATGGCCACGCGCATCATGGGACGCATCAGGGCAAAACGATGAAGGGCACGCCTGTATACAACTGCTGCCTTCAGCTTGTGCAGAGGATCAATCCCGACCGGCCGTTCGCTTTGGTCGAGATTCCTAATCCGGCTCCGGCCCCGCCATCGACGCGAGATCCTGCGGCCTGACCTTCTCCACGTTGAACTTGCCGGCGCGCTCGGTCATCGTTTTCAGGACGCTTTCCACTTCAGGCAGGTCGCCCTTGATCCATCGCAGCGGATTGATCCGGGCCACGACGAAAGTCCGGAGATAAGGACTGGTCAGCCCGCGTTCCTTCAGACGCTTGACCACGTCCTCTTTCTACAGTTGTTCGGAAACCAGCGCCGGTTTGCCATTGATATCCGGCTCGACTCGATGACGCGTTATCCGTTCGCCTGTGAGCACGTATATTCCGTTCGAAGTCGTGAGGTAAAGTCCGCCTCGCCAGCGTTCAATCCTGAAGATGACATCATCTACAGCATATTTCTGACTGCGGCCGGACTTGTTATCGCGTCGAAGCAATCCGCCGGACCGGTCCGCTCCTTCAGGATGGCGTACCAGGCCGGCCCAGATCGTATCGCCTTCGATCAGAAGATTGGAAACAGACCAGTCCACCACTTCCGGTATCTGCAGAAACGCGAACCTTTTCGTCGTGCGGTCGAAGGAACCGATAGCGCCGACGCCCGTGATGCCCTCACCGTCGTAAAAACTCTTTCCGAACCAGATCAAGTTGCCGGCTACCTGATACGCCTCGATCATTTCGCGGATTTTCGACCCGGGACCGTAACCGTCTTTGACGCGCGCGGGCCTCAGCCGCGCGAAATCCGCATATGTGGATTGAGGAAGCGTAGCTGCGATGAGATCCGCTGGAAGCGGTTTTGGCTCGAACGGTGTCTTCAGTTGACGTGCGAATTCGGCAGTCACTCCCAGCGTTCGCTGAATTTCGTTGTCGGCGATTTGCAAGAGACCGGTATCTGTGAATTCGACGCGCCGCGTCACCTTCTTTGAAGCAGGATCAAAGAAGAGTTTTATGTAGCCTTCGTTGAACCCGTAATCACTGGAACGACGCAGCACGACCGACCCGCTGTTCGCCCTGACGACTTCATGATTGTGTGGAGTCGCGCGAATGGTTTCCAGATCCCAGCTCCGGCTGCGATTGGCTCTTTCTTCGAGGACAACCCGAAACGCTACGCTTTCGACTCCTGCCGCGGCCGGAGTGATCGTGCGAATCAACGCAATCAAATAAGTGTCGTCGAGGGGCTTTTCGAAGACCCGGTCCGTGCGGGGAGCCTGAAGAAGTAAAAGGATGGCGAGGAGTTTGGCCATGGTCATCACCGTCATCACCGCTGAATCAAGCTGCGAAGTTCGCGCACGCTTTTCATGTTTTCGACATCGAGAAGACGATCGATCAGCCGGCCTGTGGAAGCAGCACCGATAACGGGTGACATCAACTCGCGCGCCTTCGCGACCACTTGGGCCCGGGTCATCGGATTTCCGGCCGTGCCAAGAACAGCCGGCACATCGCGGCTCAGGCGGGAGCCGTCGGCGAAGACGAGCGTCAGTAGCGGCTGCGCGGTGTTGGGATCCAGACGAACTTTGGCGCGATGCCGAAGGATGAGCGGATCCTGCATGCGCGGCTTATCATGCGAGGACCTGAAGGTCACATTCTTGTCGACCAGCATGACTGCAAGCATGTGCTGGATGCAGATGTCCGGCATATCCCGGTTATTCACCACGGATGTCCGCGGATCCATTCGCACGACAATCTCGCGGACCCGGTCGGCTTCGAAAGGGTTTTGCTTGAGCATGATGTCCAGCGCATCGAGCGGCGCCTGAATGGGAGTGCCGACGGTCCACTTCTTGATACTGGCGCGCATGATTTCGTATCGCTCGCCGAGTTGCTCGACAAGCGAGTTCGGATCGCCGTGCGGGGCGTTGGCGAGCAGGAAATTATCTTCGCCGGTGAGAATGTCGTCCACGCCGGTCCAGCCGGAATGAACCAGCAGAGCCGACGTCACGCCACCCCGCGCCGGCATTCCGCCGAACGCGAACCCCTTTTCGATGTGATCCGTATCGCGATTCCATGCCGCAACTCCGGACGACTGCTGAGCGGTGTAGTCGATTACCCATCGCATCTGTTGCGGATTCAAACCGGCCGCGCACCCCGCGGCTGCCGCTGAGCCGAAAATTCCGCCGATGCTGTGCGTGCTTTTGTGCGTCTCGAAGACGCCCGGCCGCAACGTGATCAGCATGCGCGCGCCGATGTCGTAGCCAAGCGCGACAGCTCGAACGAAGTGGGCGCCTGTGATCCCGAACTTTTCGCCCAACGCCAGCGCCGACGGCACGACGTTACAACCCGGATGCCAGCCCGACGGCCATGAGTCGTCCGTTTCATCCGCATGCGCCATGACGCCGTTCACGAGCGCCGCTTCGATCGGACCGCAAACCATGTTCGAAGCCGCGACCGTCGACACCTTCTCGCCGCCGTATGCCCGAGCGAACTGGATCGCCGCGCGCCCTGGTGCGAGGTCCGCACCGGAGATCATCGCGGCGAATGTGTCCAGGATGTGATGCTTTGCCTTCTCGATAACCGCATCGGGAAGGGCGCGGTTTCGTGCCTCGCTCATGTATGTGCTGAGGCGGGTCATCATTGCGCTGGGCGGCTCGCCAGCCGTCGCCGTGCGCCCTGGAAGAAGAGCAACCGCGAAACTGCCGCCGATGCCCCGCATCAGTTCGCGACGCGTCAGAAATGTGAGGCTTTTCATGGCGAGATTCTACTCGTGAATTCCCCGCGTTTGGTGTGGTTCGTATAATCATCGAATCATGCCTGTCGCAATTCGTTGCCGGAATCTCGTCAAGCGGTACGAGGGAAAAGCCCCTGTGGATGCCGTTCGTGGACTCGACCTCGAGATAGAAGCTGGAGAGTGTTTTGGTTTGCTCGGGCCGAACGGCGCGGGTAAAACGACCACGATTGAAATCATAGAAGGCCTGCTCGAGGCCACGTCGGGCGATGTGGAAGTTCTCGGCATGAAGTGGGGCCAGCAGGATGAAGAGATTCGTCAGCGGATCGGTATCTCTCTGCAGGAAACGAAGCTTGCCGAAAAGCTTTCCGTTCTCGAAACGCTGACACTATTCCGCAGCTTTTACAGGAACGGGCCCGATCCCGTCGAGACCATGCGCCGGGTTTCATTGGATGAGAAGGCGGCGGCGTGGGTCGGGAAGCTGTCCGGCGGCCAGAAGCAGCGGCTCGCAGTCGCGTGCGCGCTGGTGGGCGATCCCGACCTCCTGTTTCTGGATGAACCGACCACAGGCCTCGATCCCCAGGCCCGCAGGCAACTGTGGGACATTATCCGCGGCTTCGGCGAGCAGGGGCGCACGGTCCTGCTGACGACGCATTACATGGATGAGGCGGACAAGCTGTGCGATCGAGTGGCAATCGTGGATCACGGCAAAGTCATCGCGCTCGGCTCGCCACGCGAGTTGATCGCGTCGCTGGGCGGCGAGCACATCATTGACATCAGCATCCTTGATGGCGCGGGAATACCTCAATTGCAGGGCAACGATTTCTCGGCCTTACCGGGCGTCCAATCCATTCGCTTCGAAGACGGACAAATCAGCCTGTCCGTCGCGGAGCCTCATATAACTTTGCCCGCGCTGCTGGTGCGGCTGAAAGAGTTGAAGCGTGACCTCGCCAGCTTGACCACTCGCCATGCCAGTCTCGAAGACGTCTTCGTGACGCTGACGGGACGTCACCTTCGGGATAACGCCGCATGAAAAAATATTCTCCACTGACCCAGCTTGTTCTCGCCCGCTTGCGCGAGTTCTTTCGTACGCCGGAGATCGTATTCTGGGTGTACGGGTTTCCGCTCTTGATGGTCGTCGCGCTCGGCATCGCGTTTCGCAATCAGCCGGTCGAACATATTGCGGTCGGCATCGAGAACAGCGAATACGGTCAAACGGCAGCGGACGCTCTTTCCATGAATAAGAAGTTCGAGGTGCTGCGATGCGATGCAGAGGGCTGTCGTCTCAAACTTCGAACCGGAAAGACGGATATCGTCGTGATCGCCGCTGCCGGTCCACGGTACGAATACTTTTACGATCCCACGCGCCCGGAGAGCGTGCTGGCTCGCAACGCTGTCGATGATGCATTGCAAAGGGCGTCGGGCCGAAAAGATGTTGCCGCCACCGCTGAGAAACAACTGACCGAACCCGGAGCGCGCTACATCGATTTCCTGGTTCCGGGTCTCGTCGGAATGGGCTTGCTGGGCGGCGGATTATGGGGCGTGGGCTTCGTCATCGTCGATATGCGAATCCGGATGCTCCTCAAGCGTTTCATCGCGACACCGATGAAGCGGCATCAGTTTTTATCGGGAATCATGATCAGCCGCTTCATCTTCATGGTGCCGGAAATTGTGATCCTTCTTGCCTTCGCCTGGATCTTTTTTGGCGTTCGCATCCAGGGCAGTTTCCTGTCCGTCATGTTCTTCGTCCTGCTTGGCGCATTCACGTTTTCCGGAATCGGGCTTCTTATCGCGAGCCGCGCAAATACGATCGAGACAGTTTCCGGCCTGATGAATCTGGTCATGTTGCCGATGTGGATCCTTTCCGGGATCTTTTTCTCGTCCGAACGCTTTCCGGCTGCAGCGCAGCCTTTCATCCAGGCATTGCCGCTGACTCCGCTCATCTATTCGCTTCGCGCCGTGATTCTCGAAGGGACGTCTCTCGTTCAGTTGCTGCCTCAAGCCGCAATTCTCGGAGCATGGGGAATCGTCACTTTCGTTCTTGCTCTGCGATGGTTCCGCTGGGTGTGACACGACTGCTTAAAGGAATCCTGATCTTTCGTTTATACGCACATGAAAGCGAGGAGAGACTCATGAGCAGTCTGGATAAAGCACTCGAAACCCAACTGAAGAACCTGCAGGCAAGAGCCGGCAAGTCGATGGACGAACTCTTTGCGGTCATTCGAAAGAGCGGACTGACAAAGTTCGGAGAGATTCGCGAGATGCTGAAGCGCGATCTCGGCATGGGACACGGCGACGCGAATACGCTGGTTCATGCCTACACCACCGCGTCCGCGGAACCCAGCGCCGAGGCCGGCGATGTTCTGGACCCGATCTACACGGGCGCAAAAGGCGGCCTTCGGCCCATTCACGAAAAACTCATGGCTGCGATCGCCAAATTCGGGCCGTTCGAGATTGCGCCCAAGAAGACCTACATCAGCCTGCGGCGCAAGAAGCAGTTCGCGACGATCGGGCCTGCGACGAATACGCGTGTCGAAGTCGGGCTGAACATGAAGGGCGTTCCCGGCACATCGCGATTGATCGCCTTGCCTCCGGGCGGCATGTGCCAATACAAGATCAACGTTATGCAGGTTGGCGAAGTCGACGCTGAACTAATTGCCTGGATCAGGCAGGCGTACGAGAGCGCCGGTTGAGTCGGCGGCCTTTCTAGCGCGGGCGAAGACCTTCGGGTTTGCCGATGCCGCCCCGCAATGATCCATCTTCCAGCTCGGCAGCGGTGTTGCCGATGACGATGTCGAAGGTCGCGCTGAGTTCGCCTATCTTCGAGCCCTGGACCTTCTTGAATTCCGCGAGCACCGTTTCTCGCGCCTTCGGATCGCGCATGCCATTGAGGACGAAGTCCCGCGCGTTGTCCGGATGACCCTTGATGTGCATCTGGGTCGTGAAGATCCGCCGGCCGTTTGTGCTGATCGCGAAGTGAATGTGAGCTGTCCGGAACTGGTTCTGCAGCGTGTAGGAAACAGGTTTGATCGTGCGGAAATAGTATTGGCCGCGGGAGTCGGTTAGGAACCGGCCGTATCCCTGGAAGTTGCCGTCGCGTCCGCCGGTGTTGGCGCCATCCGTGTGAATGTAGGAAGCCTTGTTGTCGACCTGCCAGATTTCGATGAACGCATTCCGAACAGGCTCGCCGGAGTTGCTCAGCAATCGGCCGCCAAGATGGGTGATCTCGCCTACAGCGGGAGTGATCGAGTTATTCACGATGAGGAGATCGTTATCGGTGTCGAGCGGCATCTTGTCCGGATAAAACGGTCCTTCGCCGGTGCGGGTAGTCTGCGTGAGGGTTTCCGCAAAGAAGCCAGGAGTTGAGAATGCCGCAGTGCCGAGAACGAGACTCTGTACGAATACGCGTCGAGTATGAACGACCATGATCACCTCCACCGTGATTATAACTGCGCGCTAACGTTTGAACAGATTCAGGACGTATTCGAGAAACGCGTCCACCTGAACGGTCGTGGCGGCCTGGACAAGCCTCGACCTCGATAATGCGTCCACTGCCGGGGCCGGTGGAAATGACTTCAGTTCGCGTTTTTCTCAGCGTCATTAGTTCAGGCGCGCCGAGATAGCCGGTCGTCAGGGTATCCCACATGTGGTAGCGGTACTCGTATGCCTGCAAGGTGCCGACGGTGAGCGCCCAGACTTGTCCCGCCAGGTCGGACAAAGGATGCCGGCGCTGGCGTGCGAGGCGATGCAGGAACTCCGTCGTCACAGGAACCTGATCCGTGGCATCGAGAGGAAAAAGAGTGATCGGCGCGGACGATTGCCAGAGACGATGCGTGCCCGGCGGATCCCAATACGCATTCCACTCTGCCGTGCCGTCATGTTCGTAATCCTGAACGTTGCCTCGAACATGGAGAGCGCCTCCCATCCAGACGACCTCTTCGATGTGTCCCGCCAGATCGGGTTCCGCGGATAAAGCGGCAGCCAGGTTCGTCACCGGACCTGTGATCAGGACCGTGACGGGCCGGCGGGCTTCTCTCAACTTGCGCGCGATGAACTCATGACCGGGTTCATCGACCGCCGCAGGCAACGGCGTGGCGGAGTCGTTGAGAATTGGAAATGCATCCACGGCGTAGGGCTGAGTACGCCACGCCTGAGGAAACGGGTGCACGCCCGGAAGCGTTCCCCCGCTGACGGGAATATCCGTCCGATCAAAGAACCGCAGAATCTTCAAGGATGCGGACACGGCAGGCCGAAGAAAACAGTCCGCCGGCGTGACGACGACACCCATGAGCTCGATGTGCGGCATGGCGAGCAGCATCATCAGCGACAGCAGGTCATCGGCAGCTCCGTCGTGATCGAAGAGAACAGTCCGTTTCGTCATCACGAGCGAAAGAGTCAGTTCGTCGGCACGAGGTGCTTCAACTCCTCGAACCAGTGCTGCACCACGACGAGGCTCGTGGGCGGGGCGGGCACGTCGGGACCGCCTTCCTTGATCATCAGAAACCTTCGGCCATCCGGAGATATATCGTAGGACCGGCCCCACCAGGTTGGATTGGTAACGTACCCCTCTTTCACCACCACCGACGGCTTCGTGGCCGACCACGACGGACCGGGTGTCACTCCCACCCGCATGAGCGCACCTGTGGGAGACACATAGATCAGCTCCTGCCCGCTCCGAGTCCAGATCGGCTTGGTGCCGCCGTTGGTGGACACGACCGAGAGACTGCTGTTGACGTCTGGGTACGGCCGCAGATAGATCTCGAACTGGCCCGAATCGTTCGCCTCGTAAGCGAGCCAGTGGCCGTCGGGCGAGATGGTGCCGTTCCGCTCGGTGAACCTGGATTGCAGGAGTGGAGTCACGCGTCGGGTTCCGTCGAGATCGAGCGCCATCAGGTCGATGTCCGTTTGCGGGGTCTCGTCGGAGAAGATCAGTTGGCGGCCGTCGGGAGACACTGCCATCGGGTACTGGGTGTTGGGACTCACGAGCAACCGCTCCGCCGCGCCGGTTCCGTCCGCGGCCTGCCAGAACAGATTCCGCCCTCCCGCTCGTTCAGAACTGAAGATCACGCGTCGACTGTCAGGCGTCCACACTTGAACAACATCTCTGCCCGGGACCAACGTGAGTCGGGTGAGCGTCGTGCGGGCCAGATCCCAAAGCCAGAGGTCGCTCTCCTGATCGTTGGCGAAAACCGAGACACGCGTGCCATCAGGTGACAACGCTGGAAGGAGATATGGTCGCGGCGGCGCCCCAATCGCTGTCTCGACGCCCAGGCGGTCCACCCACACGAGCGTTCGAGGCGTCCCCGCCACCCCGCCCACCGACAGATAGGCCAGCGTGCCGTCACGTGCCACGACGACGTCTACACCGCCCTGGCTCGAAGTGACGACATCGGGAACCACCGTCACCGGTGTTCCGCGCACTTCCCGACGGGCCAGGTCGAACGCCACCGCCTGCAGCGTGCCGGCCTGCCCGTAGACGAGATGGCCGCTCGGGACGTAGCGGGCGTGACTGCCTCCGCGCAGGAGAACCTGGCGCTTCATGGTCTGGAGATCCAGGATGGCCACCTGTGCTGCTCCGAGGCCGCCCGTCTGCGCCGTGATCGTGAAAAGTACGGCGCGTCCGTCCGGCAACATCTCGGGCCAGAGGTGATCGGCTTCGCCTAGCGCGGGATCGGGGCGCGTGAGCACCTCCACCGACCCACCCGCCGCCGAGACGCGTTGCAGACCAGTCGCCACGTTCTCGCTTGCCAGGATGATGGTGCCATCCGGTCCCCAGGTGGCTCGGCCGGAGGCGGCTGCGTCGAGAGTCGCCAGAGTGACGGCCGGCCCACCGGTCACTGCCACTTTCATCAACGTACTTGGGCCGTCCCTGAATCCAATCCACTGGCTATCGGGCGACGTGAACAAGCCCATCGGACGCCCGGTGAACACCGCCACGGGCGAGAGAGCATCGAGCGGGCGCACGAAAATCTGGGTGGCATGGTTTCCGACATATGTGAGTCTTGAACCGTCGGGTGTAATCCCGAGATCGCGGTCGTTGTAGCTGACGCTCACTTCCGAGCTGCCCGAGGACGCGACCTGCAGACGCGAGACCCGTGGCGCCGGTTGTCGCATGGCGACCCACGTCAGCGAACCCACAATCGCACCACTCGCGACGATTGCAGCGGCGCCGGCGAGCACGACGCGACGCCACTGCGACACAACACCTGGAGCAACCGGCGGCGACACCGCCTTCTCGAACGCACCTTTCAGCGCGAGCCGCACGTCGCCAATGGCCTGCACGCGCTGTCTGGGATCTTTATGCAGGCAGCGTTCGAGGTACGTACGCAACACTGGCGACAGCCTTGCCGGCAGCCTGGACCAGTCCGGCTCACGCTCGATGACGCGTGCCAGTGTGTCCGACACACCTTCACCATCGAACGCCCGCCGTCCAACGAGCATCTCGTAGAGCACACAGCCGAAGGCCCAGATATCCGTTCGTGTGTCCACCGTCTTCCCACGCGCCTGCTCGGGACTCATATACGCAGCCGTTCCGAGGATGATGCCGTCCTCGGTCGCATGCCCGTTGACCGTCGGCGAGTTCATCATGTCCACGTCCGCGCCGCTCGGGGCATCGAGCGCTTTGGCCAGCCCGAAGTCCAGTACCTTCACAGTGCCATCTTCGCGGACTTTGATGTTCGCAGGTTTCAGGTCTCGATGAATGATCCCTCGTTCGTGCGCAGCTTCGAGCGCCTCGGCGATCTGCGTGGCGATCGCCAGCACCTCATCGAGCGGCAGGCCGGCAGCACCGGAAGGACCCGCCGCCCGTGCGATCCGATCGGCGAGCGTCGGCCCCTCGACCAGTTCCATCACAAGGGCGCGCACGCCGTCAGAGTCTTCGAACCCGTGGATCTGCGCGATGTGCGCATGATTGAGGGATGCGAGCACCTGCGCTTCTCGCCGGAAGCGGGCGAGTCGGTCGGGATCGTTGGCAACGGCGGGCAGCAGGACTTTGATCGCGACCTGACGATTAAGCGTCAAGTCGCGCGCCTGGTAGACCTCCCCCATTCCGCCTGAGCCGATCCGTGCCGCGAGCTGATAAGCGCCGAGGCGCTGACCTTCGAGGCTTTTCATCATCCTGCGTATTGTGGGACAGCGGAGTCGGCGACTCCAGAAAACTCTTTGCGGCGCCCGTGCCCCGCGCACAAAGGCACAAAAAAATTCGGGGTCGGACCCTTGTCTTATCAGTTCCTGGGCCCGACACCGAATCTTTGTGCCTTTGCGCCTTTGCGTCTTTGTGTTTTAGAACTTCTTCCCGGTTTTTTCGTTGCATCCGCCTTCGGGCAACGTCATGCCGCACATGATCAGCGAATTTCCACGTTGCGCGCCGCCGTTGCGACCGTCACGAAGCGGGCTGAACGCGATCGAAAAAATCGTACCGATCTTGAAGCTCTCCACGGTAATTCCGCCACGGGCCAGTTGTGCCGCTGCACCGGTCTCCACGTTCCAGATCAACTCGCCGCCTTTCGCGTCCCTGGCAAGGGTGCCGTCCGGATTGACGACCTGAAACACGTATTGCGAATGGTTCGCGCCGATGACAAATCGGATCAGCTTTCCGGTCATGGTCTTTTCAACCGACGTGTCGTACATGGCGAACGAGTGATGAGCCAGGGCTGGTGCGACCGCGAGGATGAACAATGCCATCGCTGTGATGCCTGCCGTGACGCATGCCTTGCGAGTTGTATTCATAGCTTGAGTCCTCCGAATGATTAAGTACTTCATTTGATAGGGTGCCTATTGACAATTCCAGGCAGGGTCTAGTCATCGATGGGCCGTTCGATGCTGTCGATCACGAAGAACTCGACGGCATTCCCTTTGAGTTTGGCCACGATGTCGAACCGTTCGTCCGCGATCCAGGGCGGCGCTCCGGCCAGCAGGTACGGGGGAACCTGGAAGGCGAAGGTGACCAGTTGTTGCAGCGGCATGTTGGTCGCATTAATGCGGCCGCCCGGTTCACCTCGGAGATTACCTGCGCGTTGGCCGGACTTGTTCGGTTTGACGGACGCGACTTCGAACGCGACTGGACCAGCCTGCCGCGCGATCGCAACAGCGGCTAACGAAGCGAACACTACGATTTGAAACGTAATTTTTCGCATCATCGACTCCATAGAACCGGTCTGCGAAGCCACGGAGACAACCATCGGCCGAGTGCTCCCCCTATCGTTCCCCACAGAAAGGACTGCGGCAGAGCGAAAAGTGGAGCTGCAAAAACGTCGAGTGAAACCGGAGAGGGATGGCGAGCGCCGCCCTGATAACCCAGCGTGGAGAGATCCAGGACTCCAAACAGCGCGAGCAGGCCAGCAGCCATGATCGGCAAGCCACCGAGGAACGACACTCTGACGGCGGCATTACCGGAACTCGACGCCGTGCCGCCACGCCAGACCTGGACCCAGCATCCGAAGGCGATCAGCAAGAAGGCGTATAGATCGGATCGGAATGGCTTCACGACGACGCGCGGTAATGTGATCGAGGAGTCCTGCAGCAGAACGGTGTTCGAGAGGAATCCGGCAAGGATCATCAGCATCGTCGCCAGCCCGGCGAACGTCGCAGCGTCGGCCGTCCGAGCGCGCTGCCGCAGTCCGCTCCAGACAACATCGACTGCGACAGGGAGGCTCAACGGCCGAGACAACAAGACATGCGTGAGCTCCGCGCCGTACTCGGCGCGCCAACGTGCCGGATAAACACGCAACAGGCTCGCGACGATGATCCTCCGGATGTTCATGCGTTCCTCAGTCTCGCGAGTCCGGCTGTGGCCACACGGCGCATGTCCTGCAACAAGTCCCTCAGGCTGCCTGCACCCTGAGCGGTCAAACGGTAAGGTCGCTGGCGGCCGTCGCTCTCCTGCGCCTCAATGAACTTCTTCTCGACGAGTCGCGTGATCGCTGTGTAAAGCGTCCCTGGACCAAGCGACACGCCCGCGAAGTGTTCCACGTCGGTCATGATCGCGTAGCCGTGCTTCGGTCCGGAGGCGAGGCTCGAGAGGATCAGGATCTCGGGGTCTGAAGCGGGTCCGGTTCGTGGTTTGCGTGCCATACTATGAATTACGATATATCAGCACCGGATACGTCGCAATTCGAAACATCAAGAAAAGTTGCGAGCCGCTCGGCTTCAGCCTGCAATTCGGAGCGGAAGTCGCGTTCTGTGGGACGCTGCTCGACGAAGCCGACTTCGACATTCAATCGTTTCCCGTCGCTCCGCGCGTTCGCCCATCCGACGACATTGTCCTGCCACAGCAACGGCATGGCGTAGTATCCACGGACCCGTTTCGCGACCGGCGTGTACGCTTCGAAGCGGTAGGCCCAGCGCCACAGGTGCTCGAATCGCCTGCGATCCCAGACAACCGGATCAAAGGGCGCCAGAAACCGGACGCCCCTCGGCGCTTCAGGAATTCCAACGCTATCGTGCGGCCAGACGTAAGCGACGGGGTCGATTGTTTGCTTCTCCAGTTCGCCGCTTTTGAGAAGTGCGTCAACAGTCGCGCGAGGATTCCCCAGATCGCGATACCAGGCGATAAGTGAGTGAAGAGTTTTTTCCGGAACCGGAGCCAGGATGTCGGCGATCACCAGGATCAGCGTTCGCAGACGTTCCGCAGGAGCAGACGGCTCGCGAGGCGGCGCAGGCTCATACACTCGAATTCCGTTTTCGCGTCCCGCGACACGAATCAAGCCGCGATAGTGCAGATGCTCGAGCGCGTGCGTCGTCGCTTTCGAGTAGCCGCCCCATGCGTTGATCACTCGACCGCTGCCAAGGTGAGCTTCCAGGTCTCGCGGATGCATGCGGCTGAATTCGTGCACTGTCTGAAGAACCTTCTTCTCCAGCTTCGACAGGCCTTTCGTGATCCTGGGATGCAGAACCTGCCACACTGCTCGCGGCAGAAAACCGTACGCGTACAGGACGTCCTCTTCGATATCCAGCGATGCGTACCGGCGTTCGAGGTCGCCGGCCCGGTAGCCTTTGACTCTGTGCCGAAGGATCAGGTCCTGAGCTCTGGCCGGCGATCGGATCGGATCGGCCTGGACGAATCCAAGCCGGCGGATGGCAGCCTTGAGTGTCGTTGGCGGAAAAAGAGAGTGCGTTACGGCATGAACGCGGAGCCGTTCGATGCCTCCCATTACCTGGCGTGCTGATGCGCCCACGATGTTCCTGCGAAGATCACTGCCGTGACCACGATCATCTGCATTGTCAGAGCCTCGCTCAGTATGATCGCAGCAGCTGCGATCGTGACGGCAGGTGTCGCCAGCTGAAGCGAACTTATCTTTGCGATACCGCCTTTTCCGAGAGCGTAAAACCAAAGCGCGTATCCGGCGAGTGAGGAGAGAATGGTCATCCATCCGATCGCCAGCCATCCGCGAGCCGGCACGGCGCTCCATGCTGTCTGGTTTGCGATGAGCCCGAACAGCGGGAGGAGCAGGAGCAGAGCCGATGCAAGGCTCCAGAGTGTCGTTGCCGTCGTGCCGATCTTTGCAGAGAGTTTCCCGCCAGTGACATAACCGATCGCGCACACAAGGCAGCCGGCGAGAACGATGAGATCCCCGGTGAGATCCGCGGCGGGTTTTGCAGATGCGGAATTCGGACTTTGAGCGGCCACGAGCACTGCTGTCGCGACAAACGCCGTCACTGCTCCGAACCACCATCCTGTCCTGGGCAGCCGGCGATCCAGGAGATGCACGATCAGAGCTGTCAATATAGGGATCATCGCCGTGATCACCGCCGCATGGCTCGCCGTGGTCCTGGCGATTCCGACGCTGGCCAGGGCGGGCCACACTGCAAAGGACGCTGCGCCGGATACAATCAAGAGCAATCGATCCTTGCCGGACATCGGGAGTGGCAACCGCAGCGCCAGCGCGGCAATGCATGCGATCGTGGCGGCGAGCATCGATCGAAGGACGCCGGCGGTAAGGCCGCTCATGTATGAGACGGCAATCTTGTTTGCGACAGGAGTTCCGCTCCACATCGTCAAAGCCAGAACAGCAGCGCCGAAAGCGCGTTTTCCAGATCGTTCCATGGGTATCAAAGCTTCGAGAGGCGGTAGGTTCCGAGGGAGAGCATTACCGCATAACCTTCTTTTACCAGCGCGCGATTGCCAAGACCGGCATCCGGACGTGAAAGGCCCGTCACTCGGGCGAGTTCACCGGGAACCGTCAGTCCGGCGCAATCAAGGAAGCCTCGGGCGATTTCCCGGAAGGCGGTCAGCCGATCGACTTTACGGGAAAGCTGTTCCGGGAAACGTTCTTCGGCGAGGCCCCAGAGATACGTAAGCTTCGGGTCATAAACGACGTTTGTCGGTACGACGATCATCGCCGCCTGCAGTTCATCGATCGCCTGTGTGAATGCCTTGCGATCTTTGAGGCCGGAGTCCGCGCGGAGATCCGCAGTTCCCATTTCCCATTCCTTGCGCAGGACTCGCAGGATGGCCAGGGCATTTCTGCTCAACTGCGCGGTTTGCTGCCGTCGCCGCACGCCCCAGAGCGCATTGAAGCAGGGGATCATTCGCGGGGCGAGAAATGTCGCCCTGCCGCGCGGCAGCTTTCCGTAATAGACGCGGGCTCGGCGGACAACTTCGTCTTTGAGCTGCCATGTGTGCGAGCTTTCCGGGTCTTTCTGAACGTTTCGCGGCATGACCGCGTCTCGCCGGCCGCACACCGCGACGTACAGTGAAGGTCCGGGCCGTCGCGAATCCGTCAAACATGCAGTAAAGCCGACGCGTTCGATGAATCGTTCGGCTTGTACGGGTGTCTGCACCTGTCCTTCGCCATCGCGATGCCAATGGGAGTCGCGATATTCCTCGATCTCACTCGGGATCAAAGTCATCGTTTGGGTGCGCTGCTCAGCCGGATCTCCCAGCCGTCGAGTCGCCGCATGTCGGCCACGACAGCCCGACGATTCACGATCACTTCGCGCAGAAACTCGTCACCGGTGCGCAGCTTCGGCCCGATCGTGATGTCCTGCGCCATCACGTTGACGGCCATGAGAAGGAACAGAATGGTCGAGACGACTTTGGTTGAATTAAGCATGCGCTCCCCTCATGTTCGGCAGGAGTGTCCTAATTTGAAATCCTTTGGTGGATCAGAAAGGCCAAGACGATCTGAGAAGATGCTGCACTAGACTCTTTAACTTCGATCTGGGCTCTTCAATCCCAGGTCTAATTTGGGTAATAACATACTTGCCAACTCACACGAACGGGGGTACGGTGGGAACTGCGTGACAGGTCGAAACTAAATGGCGCGATACCGGCCTCTCGATTGCCGTTTAAAGCGGGGCCGGTGACCGCGTTTCACCATGTCTCCGCCTTCGCAGTAATTCGGAAGAACCGTTCGGATGTGACTCTCTTCGTATTCACAACCGAAATGCTGGCGAATGTCCGCTACTCCAAAGGGAGCAGGCAAGCGCCCGGATTTAGAAAGCTGAGCAATTCTGTCCGCTAAAGCAGGTTCCTCTGACGACATATATCGATCTCCACAGTTCAGAACTAGCGAGAGAGTTCTTCTCTTGCCTTTTTCCTGCGTACTGCCGTCCGCTTCATCCGCTTCTTTTCCTTCCTGACGGCCTCAACGGCCTCGGGCCTTAATACCATCTTCATCGCATTGTTGAACCGTTCGAATTCGGTATTTCCGGGCACGTCCGGTGGAGGGAGTTTATTCATGGGTCGATAGTAGCATGGGACGCTACGATGCCTCGCTATCCAGAAAATCCGTGATGCGGCGTGAGAGTCTTTCCCCGTCGTCTAACTGACATTCCCAAATCACCAGTGTTTGCCAGCCCGAACGTCGAAGCAGTTGTATCGCCTTGCGATCTCTAGCGGCGTTGCGTTCAAGTTTCGGTTTCCAGTAGGTCCTTTTCGTTTTCGGCGGCCTACAGCAGTTTCTGTGAAGGTGCCAGAAGCAGCCATGAACAAAGATGACTTTTCGCTTTGAGGTAAAGACTAGATCGGGCTTGCCAGGCAACGTTGAGACGTGCAACCGATAACGAAAGCCCATGCCGTGCACAAGTCGGCGTATGGCCATTTCGGGCTTCGTGTCGCGCGAACGGATAAGGCTCATCCGCGCACTCCGTTCTAATGGTGTCAGGGTGTCCACGGATTCAGAATAATCCGCCAGCCTTCGATTGTGTCGTTAACAAATGCTCGGAAGGCTTCCAGGTTTTCGCGTACCCGTCAGCGCGGCGTAGCCATTCCGTGATGCGCTCGACTGTGCCGTATACGCGCTCGCCCCAATACTCTTCGATTAGATCGGTAGGTAGCTCCTCGGCCGCTTCCCTGATTTGGTTCTGGATATTCTGCAATGAGCGCAGAAGGTAGTTGCCGCCGCGTTCTTTACCGGCCACGCTTCCGGCCGTGTACAGGTCTCGCGTCTGCGGACAAAACACGTTGTGGTACTTCAAAAAGAAAAACGCGACGTCGTTGTATTTGTCCTTCACGCGACTACCGGCAAAAATCTGAGGGAATAGCAAGGCTCCTTGCGCTCGCAGTTTGATTTTCTCTTTGGCGGCGAGGTGCATGTACAGCTTGACTTCAAGAGGCGTGCCCTGATTGCTCTCGTCTTCAAGCCACCAGAGACGCTCGCCGGCCTTGAGACGACTGCGGGAGTATAGCCGCACGTGCCGCATTTTCTCTTCCGGTGATTGCTTGGCGAAATCCTCGTAAGTCACGCCCATTTTCGGAAAGAACGAAGAATCCCGATCCATTTCAATCACGAACCGTGGCGCATGGGAGATGCGGACATGTGTAATTCGGTCTTCGTATCGACCCCATTTAACCGCAGGCATTCCGCCAAACTTTCCGAACATCAGGTAAATTTGCTTCACGCTGGGATCGCGCATTCCTTCAAAGATGCTATTCCCCACGCTAAGCCATGAGTCCTTGTTGACCGTCTTTACTTCAACGCCGAAGCCATTTGCGTAAATATCCGGGAACGCATGTGGATGAAACGTGGGCTTGACGTTGATCTTTTCTCCGGCCGCTACGGTAGTCAAAACATCAAACACTCTCTGTTGGAATTTGTCTGGGGCGTGATACTGCGTGCTTGCTCTGACTTCCTCGTTTAACTGCGCGGCAGCCTTGTCTAGTATTTGCTCGAATTCGTCCGCAGTCACTGTAGGGACTCGCTGACGGCCTTAGCGATGTGCCAACCGAGAACGGGCGGAACGGCGTTGCCTACCTGTCGCTCGGTTTCACGCAATTTGGCAGCAAAGATAAAGTCATCCGGAAAGGATTGAAATCTAGCAGCCTCGCGCATGGAAATGCGGCGATCCAGCTTGTAATGAAATTGAATGTTGCCGTGACACTCGGCGCGCATGGTGTCCGCCGGGCGATCCGCTTTTATCTGCCTGTTTCCTTGCTCCGGACTTCGCTCCGCGCGGCTCCACACGTGGTTAATGGATTCATCTTCCGGCTTGCGCTCAAGGTCTCCAATTGCTTCTTTTGAAGTCATCCACGCCTTTGTATATAGCGATGGCGTTTCGCTGCAAATCGGTGCTGGCGGCGTGAAACCTTTCACGCGCGGGGCAGTGCCGACAATAAAGATACGCTGTCGCATCTGCGGAATGTCGTAATCGGCGGCAAGGTAGAGCTTGTATGAAACCGAATACCCAAGCGCAGTGAAGTCAGACAGGACGCGCCGCAGCGCTTCGTTGTTGCCGATCAGTAACCCCTTCACGTTCTCAGCAACGAATACCTTTGGTCGGATTCGTGCCACGGCTTCAATCATTGCTTTGTAGAGACCGCTTCGATGCCCGTTGATGCCGCGCCTTAGTCCATTAATGGAGACGTCCTGACAAGGGAAACCGCCGATTACAACGTCGGCGCGCTTTGGCATTTCATCCAGCGCCTCCCAGATATCGCCACAATGGATATGGTCTGACAGATTTTTGCGGTAGGTCGCGCATGCTGCTGGATTGAGATCGTTAGCCCAAACGATATCGAACGGAAGGCGATCGTACTTTCTACCAAAAACCGAAAAGCCGCCAGTGAATCCCAAATCCAGGCCGCCGCAACCCGAAAAAAGAGAAACGACCCTATGTCTTTTTTCTTTTCCCGCGCCGTTGCCGTTTAGCTTCAATTAGCAAACTCCTCGCCTTGGTTCTTTCCGGTCAGCTGGTCGTACATCAAGCGCTTGCCGATGATTCCGCGCACCGCGACGTCGAAACGCTCGCCGTCGTTCATGTCGAAACGATGATTGAATCTGAACGCTTGTTCGTCTACGTAACGGAAAGTATGGAAGGGTTCGATGGCAACGTAGGTCCCTTTGATGGACCGCTTCAACAATGCCCAGAAGTTTTCTATGCCGTTGGTGTGAACCGCGCCGTCAACGTAGTACTCCGCATGACGAACGAAGGCATGGTTGAATCCCTCTTGGCCAAGCTGAAAGTAAGCGCCGTGTTCGTCGGTATAGACGTTCGTGCCTTCCTGAACGTTCTCCTTAATGATCGGCTGCACGGTAGCCTTCCACGCATTCGGAATAACCTGAGCGCGGACTTTGCTTTTTCCTTTGCCGTGCCGTTCCAACAAACCAAAGACGGCAGTCTTGCCAGCCGCGCCAGTGCGTCCCTGAATCGTCTTTCGGCGGCGATCCGCGTGCATGTTGCGGGCGAGTCCCCCGATGTAGGTCTCATCCGCTTCAACGGCTGAACCTTCGCCGCCCATCTTGTCGTCCGGCGTTTGCTGATGAAGCGCAAAACGAATGCGATGATCCATGAACCACGCCGTCTTTTGCGTGACGCCGATAGCCCGGTGAATCTCGTAAGAGCTAACGCCGTTCTTGCAGTTCACGACCATCCACATTGCCAACAGCCATTTTTCGAGCGCGACGGGTGAATCTTCGAAAATCGTCCCTGTCTTCAATGTGAACTGGCGAAGCGAATGTTTCTTGCCGCACTGGAAGCGGTTATATTTCTCTTGGAAGACAACGGCATCACTGCCGCAGCGTGGACAGCGGGCAATGCCATCGGGCCATCGGCGAATCGTCAAATATGCGCGCACGTTTTCAGGGTTGGAAAAAAACTTAATGGCTTCCTGCAGCGTCTTAGGTTCGCGTTTCATGAGCAAAAGTATCGCTCATGGCCTGTGAGTTGTCAAGTATATTATTACCCTAATTTGACGCCTCCACCACCAGTAAAAGGCGACAACGGTTACTAATCCGAAAAGGATGATGCCAACGTAACCCAAATAGTTATCTACTGACTCAGCGAAGGGAGAGGCGGCAATAACGATGAACGCAACGAATGCCAGAAGATACAAAAGCTTTTGCCATCTTTCACTCATTTGAATTCATCCTTTCAAGTGATTGCCGTATCCAGTTCGACAGTTTAAGTCCCTTGGCCGTCAGCCGTATGTTTCTTTGCTTTTCCTCCGGCATGGTTCATTGACTTCGAAAAATCCGGGTGCTACGTTACGCCACTACACAGGAAATAAAGGCGAAACATGACCAGACGCTATCTTCGGAACCTCGCAGTCCTCCTCGTTGTTCTTGCCGCGGCATCGGTTGCGAGTGTGACAGTCTACGCGCAGCCGGCTCGCGCACAAAATCCGCCCGATATTTCCGGCGAATGGATCCTGCAAAGCGACGAAGATCCCGGTGCCCTTGGTGAACTTGGACAACCGCCGCTTGGCGACTATCTGGGGATTCCATTCAACGAGGCGGGCCGCCTGCGGGCGGAGACGTCGGCGGAGTCGCTTTGGGGAACGCAGGAGTACCAGTGCCGGCCGCATTCGGCGCCGCATCAATGGCGCGGTTTGGGCGGAGCGCGCATTCTGAAAGAGCAGGATCCGCTGACGCGCGAGATCAAGGCCTATCACGTTCAATTCATGCGGTCGCTCGATTGGCCGATCTACATGGACGGCCGTCCGCATCCCCCCGCATGGGCGCCGCACACCTGGAGCGGTTTTTCGACTGGAGAGTGGATCGGTAACACCTTGAAAGTCACGACGACGCATCTGAAGGATGGGTACATCCGCAGAGGTGGTCCGCAGACGACGGACATGTTCACGATGACGGATTACATCACGCGGCATGAAGACATCCTGATGATCGTTACGGTGATCGAGGATCCGATTTATCTCGATGAGCCATTCGTCCAGTCGACGACCTACGTCTATGACCGAACCGGAATCACGGCGACCGAGACCTGCAATGCGTCGGCGTTTGCTGAAAACGGCGGAACCAACAGGCATCACGTGCCGCACTTTCTGCCCGGCCAGAACACGGCGTTGACCGAGTGGTTGAAAAAAGAAGAGTGGGTTCCCGCTGAACCGGCTAAGGGCGGTGTGAAGACCGTTTATCCGGAATACCGGGGAACGTTCACCGGCGTGACGAGCGCGGCGAACCTGCGGGTGCCTTCGTCCCGATCGTCTGTGGTGCCGGACAAAACGATTGCAGACCAGGCGCCAAAGGATGGCTTGGTCCATATTCTTCCCGTGCAGGAAAACATCTATATGCTGGTCGCCGACGGCACGAACATTACGGCGTCGGTCGGACCTCAGGGCGTTCTGCTGGTCAATACGGGCGCCGCTGCCATGACGGAAAAGCTTCAGGCCGCGGTCAATCAACTGGCGACGGCCGTGGCCGCGGCGGCGACCACCAACAAGTGCGCCGGGCCAAACTGTCCCGGTATCGCTTTCGGCTGGTCGAGCCCGTACATCAATTCGGTCATCAGTTCACCGACGCCGCCCAAACCGCTTCGATACATCCTGAACACGAGTGACGCGCCGGAACACATCGGCGGCAACGAAAAGTTCGCCACGTCCGGCTTCTATCCGCGGGGCGGCGGTCTTGGCGCGGCAACGGGTGTGGGCCGAAGCGCCTCCGTGATTTCTCATGAAAATACGATGATCCGGATGACCGCCACGGCCGGAAAACCCGGCGGGATTCCGGAACGGGCATTGCCGACGGACACTTTCTTCGATGAACTCTTTAAACTGCCGGAGTACTTCAACGGCGAGGGGGTCATTGCCTATACCGAACCTGCTGCAAATACCGACGGCGACAGCATCGTCTTTTTCCGTCGCTCCGAAGTGATCAGCGCGGGTAACATTTTCTCCACGGTCAGTTACCCGATGATCGATTTGCAGAAGGGTGGAAGCATCGAGGGCGTTATCAAAGGCCTTAATCACATTCTGGACCTGGCGGTCGCGGAGTACCGGTCACAGGGCGGGACGTGGATTATCCCGAGTCATGGCCGGCTGTCGGATACGGCCGATGTCGCTTCTTATCGCAATATGCTCGTCATGATTCGAGATCGAATTCAAGACATGATCAATAAAGGTATGACGCTCGAGCAGGTCCGGGCTGCAAGGCCGACATTGGACTTTGACGGGCGGTACGGATCGAACACAGGTTCCTGGACTACATCGATGTTTATTGAGGCAGCTTATCGCAGCCTCACTGGCGTGGGGGGACCGGCCAAAAAGCCATGAAGGAGACGCCGAAGGCGTGTACCGACAGTGGCTTGGCCGGTGGGCCCGACGCTAAATGGCTAAATGAAGGAGAAGAAATGATGCGGAGATTCATGTTTCTTGTGATTGCTACGGCGTTACTCGCCGGTACTGCAGCTTACGCTCACCATTCCTATGGCGCGACGTACGAAGTCAGCAAGGAGATCAAGCTGACGGGCAAGCTGGTACAGTTCGTGTTTCGCAACCCCCACGCATTCGTGACCATGCAGGCGCCGGATGAGAAAGGCGTGATGCAGCGCTGGGCGGTGGAGTGGAGCGGCACGACGCAGCTGGGTCAGTCGGGTGTTAACGCGCAGACGCTTAAAGTCGGCGATGAGATCGTGGTCGTCGGCAGGCCGTCCCGCGTGCCGAATGAGTACCGCGCCCTGATGGTCACACTGAAACGTCCACTGGACGGATTTACCTGGGGAACACGGGCCGGCGAACAAGTAGATTAAGTCAGTGCGGTTTTCTCCTGCATCACTGTGTCTCTTCGCGGTCCTGCTGGCTGCACCGCAGGCCTTCGCGCAACGAGGCGGTGGAAGAGGCGGAGCGACACAGACTGCCCGCCAGGCGGCGCCCTTCGATCTCTCCGGTTACTGGGTCTCTGTCATCAATGAAGACTGGAAATTCCGAATGGTTACGCCCCGCAAGGGCGTGTTCGAAACGCTCCCGCTGAATGCCGCGGGCCGCAAGGCCGGTGAGAGCTGGGATCCCGCCCGTGACGAATCATCCGGCGAGCAATGCCGTGCCTACGGCGTCCCGAACATCATGCGTCTGCCGGGACGCCTCCATATCACCTGGGAAGATGACAACAGGTTACGCATCGACACGGATACAGGAACTCAAACACGTCTATTCCGTTTCGGCGACGCTGCAGCCACGGCCGCCGGTGAGCCCACGTGGCAGGGGAATTCGGCCGCGCAATGGGAGTTTGCTGCCGGAGGCGGTGGTCGCGGAGCCGCGCCAAGGCGAGGCAGTCTCAAGGTCGTCACGAATAATCTGAGGCCCGGCTACATCCGGAAAAACGGCGCCCCTTACAGCAGGACCGCAATCGTCACCGAATACTACGACCTGAACACGATGCCCAACGGCGATCTGTGGTTGACGATCCTCACTAAAGTCGAAGATCCCACCTATTTGACCCGCCCGTACCTGACGACTTCGGATTTCAAAAAACTCGCTGACGCCACCGGCTGGAATCCCAGTCCATGCTCCGCAAAGTAATTCTGTCCCTGTGTCTCTGCGCGTCTCTGGTTCTCGCACGCCCGGTTCAGGAACACGATGACGATGGGCCGCAGGCCGAGTTTCATCTGATGCGGATGAAGTACAGGACGTTCGGCGGCGGCGGCTCGCGCGAGTACTGGCAACCATGGTGGGCCATTGATTACCCGCTTGCCGAAGCGCATTTCTTTCCGGCCCTGCGACGGAGCACCAACGTTCAGGTAACAGATGACGAGATTCATCTCGACCTGATGGACGATCGCATTTTCGAATACCCGTTCATGTTCATGCAGCAACCGGGTCGTGGGCAGTGGACCCCGAGTGTTCAGGAAGCCGCGCGATTGCGTGAATACTGCATGCGAGGCGGATTCCTCCTGGTCGACGACCTGCACGGAGAATACGACTGGCAGGTGTTTCACGCCGGCATACGCCGCGCGTTTCCCGACAATCCGGTCGTCGAAATTCCGAACGACGATGTGCTCATGCACGTTTTCTTTGATCTCGGCGATCGCACGGCCATACCCGGTGAGCGGCATTTGCGTATGTCACGTGGAGGTGAGGTCGTAGCGCAGCTGGAGGGACAGCCACACTGGCGCGGAATCTATGACGATCGCGGGCGGCTGATGGTCGCTATCAACTTCAACAGCGACATGGGCGACGCGTGGGAGCACGCGGACGATCCTTATTATCCCGTTCCTATGACCGCTCTCGCCTACAAACTCGGCATCAATTACGTCATCTACGCCATGACACATTAATGTGGTTACTGCACTGGTTCGATCTTAAGGACTGCTCCGTCTTCCGCATCCGTCAACACGTACAACAACTCGTCCGGACCCTGACGGACGTCGCGGATGCGCTGCCGCAGTTCGACGAGCAGCGATTCGCGACGCAGTTCTTCCATCTTCTCGTTGAAGAGGATTCGTTCGAGGTGGCCGGTGCCGGGGATCTCGCCGGTGCGCAGGCTGCCGACGAAGACGTCGCCTTTCCATTTCGAAAGCTTACTGCCCGTATAGAACGTCATGCCCGAGACTGCGATCGACGGCATCCAGAAGACCACAGGCGTCTCGAACTTCTCGTGCGTGGGCCTCTCGGCTTGCCACGGTCCCGGATAAGTACGGCCGAAGCTGACGATCGGCCAGCCGTAGTTGCGGCCTGCTCGAATGATGTTGATCTCATCCCCGCCATTGGGTCCGTTCTCGTTCTGCCAGACTTCACCGGTTCCGGGGTGAATGGCGAGACCGAGCGAAGTGCGATGCCCCATCGAGAAGATCTCCGGTTTATAGCCTTCGCGTCCAACAAAAGGATTGTCCGGCGGGACGGTGCCATCGTCGCGAAGCCGCAGAAGTTTTCCGCCGTGGTTCTTGGGATCCTGCGGATCGTTGCCGCCGTTGGTCATGTACAACATCCCGTCGCGGCCGAACGCGATGCGCGCCGCGCCGAGGCCGTTGCCCGTTCCCTGCGCGACGAAGATGTCCCGAACATCCGTGAGAGCTTTGCCATCCCATCGCCCGCGCGCCACAGCGTTGGTGCCGCGATTGGCGTCGAGCGATTTTGTGTAGCTTAGATAGACGAGTTGATTCTGAGCGAACTGCGGATGGAGGGCGATGTCCATCAATCCATGAACGGCGCCCGGATCGCCGGATCTGCCGGCATAGCGCGACGCCGGCACGCCTGCGATGGGTTGCGGATCGAGCGCCCCGTTGCGAATGATTCGAAGTTTGCCGGTACGCTCCGTGACGAGCATTGAGCCGTCCGGAAGGAATGTCATGCTCCACGGAAACGTCAAGCCCCGGGCCACGACACTGACCCGGATCCGTTGTCCTTCGCCGGTGTCGAACTCCATTGGCAACTTCGGCAGAGGACGATTGGCGAGACCGGTGGGCGCTACCGGAATGTTGCCTTGAAACGGCACGGTTTGCTGGGCAACGCCAATCCAGCTGGCTAGAAAGATCGCTATTAAAGCAACAGTCCACTTCATCTTCATAATCGACAATAATGCTCCCTTAAAAATTCGCCTTAGCCGCATCGCCGAGCACGACGGACCGATACACCGGCAGCGCCCAGCCTTGCTTCATAAGTTCGTCGTATCGCTGCTGGACCTTCGACTGGTATGTCTTTTTATCCTTGTACGACTTCTTCAACTGCTCCTTGTTGAACGCCAGATCATAGTTGGCAAGACCGCAGAGTTGATTCTGAGCAGCCTCTCCTCGCGCGGCGATGAATGGATGCGGATTCTTGATCGGCGGTTCGGAGCCCGAATTGGGAACGCCGATTTTCATGGCTGGAACATCGACGTAGGTGGTTCGGATCCCGCCTCTCACGTTTCCGAATTCGTCGAGCGCCATGAGTGAACCGTCGCCGTCCGTGTTGTAGTCCATGTAGATCCGGTCGGCTTTGGGCGGAGCAATGCCTTTATCCAACCACTGCCAGAGATGATGGAGCGCGACGGACATGTACGCGGCCAGCGGAAACCGGCTGATCGGCAGTTTGCATGGATCGGGATAGTACGCCGCGGCATCGCGTGAATCGATATGAGCCATGCCGGCGAATTCGTAAACGCGGAACTGATTCCCGGGTGTATCGCCATCCGGCCGGGTCGTCGCGCCGTTCATGGTTTCACGCATGGTCGGCACCTGAATCATCGGGACGTCGATCAAGCGGAGGTTCCCGCCGTTGCTGGTCGGCATGAAGCCGTCATAGATCGGTTTCATGTCGGCGAGCCGCTGCACCATGTGCGTGGGCAGGTAGTTGACCATCACACCGGCGGACGCGGATGAGCCCGTCAGGATCATTTTTCGTATCGTCACACTGCCCAGCGGATTATCAGGACGTTTGGATTTCACCAGTGCTCCGACCTGCGCGATGATCTCGTTGGCCTGTCCGTTCGCGACGGCCAGATCCTTGTAGCGTTCGGGATTCGACTCGGTGAATCCCTGCGTTGCGCTGGTGAGGATCTCCAGTCCGATGTGGCCTTCTGTCATCGAATAGGTGTGCGTGAAGTGAAACACCCAGGGGTTGCCGCTCGGATGCATGGATTCCGCAAGGACGAACCCGCTGAACCTGCGGTCATCGGCAGGCCGCCGGATCACGATGCGCGTCTTATAAGGCTGCCCGTTCGCAGTTCCCGATACGATGTATTCCTTCGTTACGTATTTGAAGTGTGCGAGATCGTCACCGGGTTTGAGTTCCATCAGAGTTTCGTAGAACTTGCCGGGGCTGGTGACTTCCGGCGACGCTGTGGCGATGGCAGAAACCACAGGAGGTGGATCCGCCGGCTGCGCCTGCTGTTGACCGCGCTGGCCGTCACCGCCGCGACCGCCACGACCGCCGCCTTGTCCTTGTTGTTGTCCTTGTGCGCCGCGCTGGCCTTGAACGGGAATTGGGAGTTGGGCCAGGGACGTCACGACGCTCGCCACTGCAACCACTACGGCAAGCACGATTGTCAGCGTTAATCGAGTCTTTCGAGACATCAGTTCTCCTTGTTTGTGGCGTGTAACGCTATCACGAGCCGACCTCGATAAAAAACTGTCATATCACCCAAAGTGGGGCTTTGGACTTCCCCGCGGGTAGAGGTATGATCTCGCCGACCACGTTTAGGAGGATGTTTTCAATGAGGCAAATCGCCTTAATTCTCAGCATATTCATCGGCATATTCATCTCCATTGCACCGACGGCCGGTCAGCATACGCTCGCAGCGAAATTCGATCTGACCAAGCCGTTGACCATACGCGGAACCGTCACACAAGTTGACTGGTCCAACCCCTATGTCCACGTTCTCGTAAAGGTTCCCGGGACGCCGCGGCCGATTCTTTGGGCCGTCGAACTGGACAGCGCTCTCAGTCTGGCAAGAAACGGCTGGAGCGACGCAACGCTGGCCATCGGAGAGAACGTCACCGTCCAGGGTTTTGCGGCAAGAGATGGAAGCAAACAGGTCTCCGGTAATTCCGTGACCACCGCTTCCGGCAAGAAAGTTTACGCCGGAGCGAATGGCACTCCGTCTCAGCGAAAGGTCGCATCCGGACCGGTTCCTCGCTGGCCAAACGGAAAACCGCGGTTGGGACCGCCGCAAGGAGAGACCGGATACTGGGGAAATCCGAGCCGAACCTCGCTGCTTCAGGATGGCGCAAAGGTTGAAATGGATGCGTACGGCCTGCTGAGGAATATCGCGGACGTCGATAAAGTCGCCCCGATGCAGAGATGGGCGCGTGACGTGTACGAATTCCGGCAGCGCAATTTCCTGAAAGACGACCCGATGTATCTCGCGTGCAAACCGCCGGGAGGCCCGCGCCAGTGGCAGCAGATCTATGGATTCCAGCTTGTCGAGAATCCGGAATTTAATCGCATTCTTGTGTTCCTCGGCGGCGGTAATCGCAATCGCCGCGTCATCTGGACCGACGGACGTGAACAGATCGGACAGATCAACGGGGACGCCGACAATCCGCTGTACTACGGTCGTTCGGTCTCAACATGGGAAGGCGACACGCTGGTAGTGGACACGAAGGGCTTCAACGAGAAGTTCTGGTTCGATAACGGCGGCCTGCCGCACACCGAAAGGCTGCACCTGATCGAGAAGTTCACACGCGTCGATATGAAAACGATGAGATACGAAGTCACCATCGACGATCCGTGGACGTATACCAAGCCGTGGACGAGCAGCGGGACATTTGAATGGATACCTGGTGAGGAAACTCCGTATTTCCTCTGTCAGGATAACCGTCCGTAATCTTCGAATCTAAAGGGAGGGTTCCATCGTGAGAATCCGTTCTATGAAAAACGTCTTACTTCTTTTGACAGCATTCATCATGGTGCTGGGTCTGGCCCTCACCGGCTTCGGACAGGCGCCGCAGGCTGCTCCTCCGGCACAAGGCGGACAGGGCGGCGCAGGTCGCGGCGGCCAGGCAGCCGGCGGCGGTGGTGGTGGTGGTCGAGGTGGTCGCGGCAATGCCGCGCCTGCGCTGCCGACTCCCCGACGGCCCGACGGCAAGCCCTG